>QFCS01004556.1_pt1 | contig 478140 bp, 366 predicted proteins | sample 3576561 | NCBI WGS metagenome assembly QFCS01 | reverse complement strand
TCAAAATGCGTAGCCATCGCCGGATAGAACTGAGCCGTCGCCTTTCTGGCGCGACCGTAGAAGGCAGCAACAAGTAAGATCTCGCGCCGGCTATCTGGGCGAGCTTGGCGTAGGATTCCGCCCCCTCCCGCAAACGCCCCCAACTTGCGCGAGCTGAGCCGCAAGCACCGGCAGCTGCGCCAGGCCGAGCGCATCGCCAACATCGGCTCGTGGCGGCTGACGCTTGAGGGCAACCAGCTCGAATGGTCGGACCAGACCTATGCCATTCACGAACTCGATATCGATAACACGCCGTCGCTGGCGTCCGCGCTTGATTTCTATCCCGAAAAAGCGCGCGAAACGCTGAGGAAGACCATCGAGCAAACCCTGGTGACCGGCGAGCCGTTTGACATGGAGTCCGATTTCATCACGGCGCGTGGCAACTATCGCCGGGTGCGCAGCATGGGTGAGCTGGAACTGGAAGACGGCAAGCCGAGCGCGCTGATCGGCGTATTCCAGGACATCACCGAGCAGCACAAGATGGAAGAGGCGCTGCGCCACGCCGCCCATACCGACGATCTGACGCGGATTGCCAGCCGCGGGCGCTGCAACCAGGTGATCGACGACAGCATCAAGTCGATTGCGGCTGCCGGGCAACGCTGCGCGTTGTTGCTGATCGATCTCGATCACTTCAAGGCGGTCAACGATCGCCTGGGGCATCAGGCTGGTGACGACGTGCTGCGGGTGATCGCCGCGCGCCTGCAGGCGCCCTATCTGGCGGGCAGTTTCGCGGCGCGGCTGGGTGGCGATGAATTCGTGCTGCTGATTACCGACCAGGGGCTGCTGCGCGATCTGCGCGGCCTGCTGCGCCGCCTGTTGCTCGACCTGCGCTATTCGATATGTGCCGACAAGCAGACGTTCCGGGTGTCCGCAACGATCGGCGCGGCCTGGCTCGACGCGCAGACCACCAACCGCAGCGACCTGCTGCGCAATGCCGACGGCGCGCTCTATGCCGCCAAGCGCCGCGAGCGCGGCACGGCGGTGATCGCCGGCCAGGCCGTGCCGATCGCCCCGGGGCAAAGCGATACCGCGCCAGTTTCCATCGTGCGCCAGGGCTGAAGATAAAACCCGGCCGCGCCAACCAGGGCACGGCCGGGTTCATGGTGCAAGCGTGAGGGGCCGCCTAAAACTTCACGCTGCCTTCCACGCCAACCAGGCGGCGGGTGCCGGGCGTGATGAACGATCCGCCAAATTCCACCGCCGTGATCACTTCATTGAGATATTGCTTGTCGAGCAGGTTGTTGGCGAAGACCGCCAGGCTGAATCGATCGGTCTGGATGCCGGCGCGCAGGTTGACGATGCCAAAGGCATCGCGCCGCGCCACGTCATACTTGCCATCGCCGACAAAGGCCGGCAGCTGCAGCGCCGAAATCGGCAGCAGGCCCGAAAACACCGTGGGCACCGACTGGTTCTGCACGGTGTGGAACCAGGTGGGACCGGTCAGGCGATAATCGGCGCGGGTGAAGAAGCGCAGGTCGCCGCTGATCGCCTGCTCGAACTCTCCCCCCACGTTGAGGGTGTAATCGGCCGTGTAGGGAGACTTGTTGCCCACGGTATAGGGGCGCGAGGAGTTCTTCTTGATCTCGCTGTCGGTATAGTTGAACGATCCGAACAGCTTGACGCCCTTGATCGGCTTGACCGTGACGCTCGCCTCGATGCCTTTGAGGTCTACCCGGTCGATATTCGAGACCACACGCAACAGGCCGAAGCTGCCCACGAAGAATTCGAAGAACTGCATGTCGTGGACCTGGGTGTAATACCCGGCCAGATCGAAGGTGACCGCGCCATCGAGCAGGTTGCCCTTGAGACCCGCTTCCCACGCGCTTGACCATTCCTTGCGGTATTGATCGTTGACAGTCACGTTGGCGCCAAAGGCGTTGACGAAGTTGTCCTTGATGATCTGCGCCGAACCCTGGTTGTTGAACCCGCCCGATTTGAAGCCGATGCCCCAGTTGGCATAGAGGTTGAAGTCACGCGTGGGCTTGTAGCTGACCGTGACCTTGGGCTCGAACTGTTCGAAGCGTGCATGCTTGTCGGTCAGCGGGCCGAATGCCTGGCCAGGGTTGATCGGGCCGCCGGTGAACGGATCGGTGGCGGTGGGCACCAGCGAGGACGATTTGCGATCCTCGATGTCATAGCGCAGCGCGATGCCGGCATCGAACTTGTCGTTCGGTTTCCATTCCACCGAACCGAACGCGGCATAGACGTTGGTCTTGAACCGATCGGCCAGCAGCAGCGTGGTGGGGTTGGTGGAATCGGGCGCGTTGTAGAGCTGCTTGATCACGCCGTTGCCGGTATCGGCGCCCAGGCTCACGCCCACGGTGCGCTTGATGTGCAGGTAATAGGCGCCCAGCTGCCAGTTGATCGCCCCGGCATCGCCGATCAGGCGCCATTCGGTGCTGAAATCCTGCTGCTTGCGCAGCTGGTACTGCGTGCCGTCGCAAGTGGTCGGGCTGTAGGGGCCAAAGGTGGAGCCGGTGGTTGGCGCAAAGATGAACGGCACCGGCGTCTGGCCGATGAAGCCGGGCGCATTGACCGGATAGCCGGTCAGCGCCGCAGTGCTGGAAAAGCACGCATTGACCGCGCGCTGTGCCTGGGGATTGGCGGCGCTAAGGAAGCGGCCGAAATCGGCCGAGGTGCCATCGGCGACCAGATCCTGGTTGACGTTGGAATAGAGCGCCCAGCCCACCAGCTTGATCTTGTCGGTCAGCTGGTGATCCAGCTTGATCGAAGCATCGAAGCTGGTCTGGTCGTTGGTGGGGCGGATGTTGTTGTAGAAATGGAACGGGTGGGTGTTGACGTTCTCATAGAACGCCCCGCCGAAATTGGGCAGGTGGAAGGCGGCATTGAATGGCAGGGAGGCCCCGTGAAACTCGCTGTAGCGCGCCTTGATATCGAGCTGGGTGGGGCCGCCCTGGCCCACCATCACGCGGCCATCGACCGCCCAGTTTTCCTTGTCGTCCACCGTCTTGGAATTGGTGAAGGTGTTTTTGTAGAACCCGTCGGTCTTGTAGTAATAGCCTGCCAGGACGAAGCCGACATTGTCTGCCACCGGGCCGGCGATGTGCGCGCTCGCTTCCCAGGTGTTGTAATCGGCATAGGACAGCTTGGCCGCGCCGGTCATCGTCTCGGTGGGCTTGAGCGACTGGATCACGATGGCGCCGGCGGCGGCATTGCGGCCATAGAGCGCGCCCTGCGGGCCCTTGAGCAGTTCCACCTGCTGCAGCGTACCCTGCGGCTGGTTGAGCTGGGCAGTATTGGTCTTGAGGATGCCATCGACCACCAGCGCGACCGAGCTTTCGGCGTCGCGCGCGCCGTTCATGCCGCGGATGTTGATCTGGGTGTCGCCGGCCTCGGCGGTGCCGGTGACGATGGTGACGCCGGGCGTCAGCTTGACGAAATCCTCTGCCTTGACCGCGCCGGTGCGTTGCAGGGCATCGGCGGTGAGCACGGCCACCGAGGCCGGCACATCCTGCAACCTCTCGTTCTGGCGGCGCGCGGTGACGATGATGCCGCTATCGTCGGCTGGCACGGCGCCGGCCTGAGGCGCGTCTTGCGGCGCTTCTTGAGCCTTGGCAGGCGCGGTGGTGGCAAGTGTGGCCATGGCGGCCAGCACCGAAACGGTGGCAAGGAAGCTCGAGTGGGAAAGTCGCATTGCATTCTCCCTGTTCGCTGGCGCGGCCCCACCCAGGGCCTGGCGCCGATATCACCCGCCGGTCTTTTTCGTGCCCCCATGGCTGACGCGGCTTGATGGATACAAATAGTATTGTATACAAATCTCAGGTCAAGGTCTTTGGAGAAGGATGTGTCACGCGCTTCTGACCGCGCCTATGAGGCGATCCGCAGCATGATCCTGTCGGGCGAACTGCCCGCCGGCGCGCAATTGGCGGAAGAGGCGCTGGCCGAGCGCTGCGGCGTATCGCGCACCCCGGTGCGCGAGGCGCTGCGCCGGCTGGAATCCGACCTTTTGGTGACGCGCACCGATACCCAGCGCAGCTTTGTGGCGGATTGGTCGATCGACGATGTGGCTGACGCGTTCGAGTTGCGCGCGATGCTGGAAGGCAAGGCCGCGCGCCGTGCGGCGGAACGGATGAGCGATGCCGCGCTGGAGCGCATCCGCGCCGCGAATCGCCGGCTCGGCGAGGCGATTCGCAAGCCCGTGCCCGATGTCGCCGGGTTCCTTGAGGGCAATCGCGATTTCCACGCGGCGATCCTGGACGTGGCCGGATCGCGCCGCCTGGCCGCGCTGCTCGCCACGCTGATCGAGCAGCCGGTAGTGTGGCGCACCGCGCACCATTACGGGCGCGAGGCGCTGCACCGCTCGTATGGCGAGCACGAGGAATTGATCGCCGCCTTTGCCCGGCGCGATGGTGCCTGGGCCGAAGCGATCATGACCGGGCACATCCTGCGCGCCTATCACGCCTATGCCGACGCGCACCGCGGGCTGGCCGAGCAGAGCCAGCGGGAGGCTGCTGAGTAATGTATACAGAATCCATCGAAATGGTCGAGGTTGCCCCGCGGGACGGGTTGCAGAACGAGAAGACCATGATTTCCACCGCCGACAAGATCGCGCTGGTGGAACGCGCGATCGCGGCCGGCGCGCGGCGGATCGAGGTGACCAGTTTCGTCAATCCCAAGGCCGTGCCGCAGATGGCCGATGCCGAGGCGGTCTGTGCCGGCCTGCCGCGCCGCGCCGACGTGACCTATATCGGCCTGGTGATGAACGCCCGTGGCGCTGCCCGCGCGATCGAGACCGGGCGGATCGACCAGTTGGGCGCAGTCTCGGTGGCGACCGACACTTTTGCCAAGGCCAACCAGGGCCAGACCAGCGACGGCTCGGTGGCAGCGGCCAGCGAGATCATCGCCATGGCGCGCCAGGCGGGCAAGACCGGGCAGGTCACGATCGCCGCGGCCTTTGGCTGCCCGTTTGAAGGCGAAGTGGCGCAAGACCGGGTGGTGGCAATGGCCGTGGCACTGGCACAGGCCGCGCCGGTCGAAATCGGGCTGGCCGATACGATCGGCGTGGGCAATCCCGCCCATGTCGCCGCGCTGGTGGCCAAGGTCCGTGCGGCGGTGCCGGCCATTCCGGTGCGCGTGCATTTCCACAATACGCGCGGCACCGGCCTTGCCAATGTCTGGGCCGCGATCGGCGCGGGCGCGGTGACGGTCGATGCCGCGATCGGTGGCCTGGGCGGTTGCCCGTTTGCGCCGGGCGCTGCCGGCAACGTGTCGACCGAGGACGTGGTCTACATGCTCGAACGTGCCGGGGTGCGCACCGGGCTGGACCTGGCTGCGCTGGTCGAGGCCAATCACTGGCTGGGCACGGTGATGGATCGCACGCTTCCGGGCATGGTGGCCAAGGCGCCGCCGTTTCCCCGGCCGGCGCAAGCCTGAACCACAGGATGCACCGGCACGCACGAACGCTTTTTGGAAAGGGTTGTTGATCGATGGGTTACCGGCTTGGCGTCGACGTTGGCGGCACGTTTACCGACCTCTTGCTGTTCGACACCGACAGCGGCGCGTTCTGGCGGCACAAGACGCCATCGACCCCGCATGACAGCTCCGAAGGCATTCTCAACGGCGTGACGGCGGTTTGCGCCAAGGCGGGGATCACCACAGGCGCGATCGACTATTTCCTGCACGGCACCACCGTTGCCACCAATGCCGTGCTGGAAGGCAAGGGCGCGCGGGTGGGGCTGGTCACCACCGAAGGCTATCGCGATATCATGCAGATCGCGCGCAGCTATGTGCCCGGGGGCCTGGCGGGCTGGATCATCTGGCCCAAGCCGCAGCCGCTCGCCGCGCTGGAAGATACCGTGACGGTGAAGGGCCGCATGAACGCCGAGGGCCAGGAAGTGCGCCCGCTGGACGAGGCCGACGTGCGCGCGCAGCTCTCCAGGCTCAAGGCACAGGGCGTGGAAGCCGTGACGGTCAGCCTGATCAACGCCTATGCCAACGGCGCGCACGAGGCGCGGATCGGGGAACTGGCGGCCGAGGTGTTGCCGGGCGTGCCGGTCTCGCTCAGCCATGAAGTGCTGCCCGAAATGCAGGAGTACGAACGCACGCTGACCACGGTCGCCAATGCCAGCGTGCGCCCGGTGGTGGGCAAGTATGTCTCCAACCTGCGCGGGCGCCTGGCGGCCGAGGGAATGACGGGCAAGCTATCGCTGCTGCGCTCGGACGGCGGGCTGATGAGCGCGCAGAAGGCCGAGGAGCATCCGGTCAACATCCTCATGTCGGGCCCGGCGGGCGGCGTCACCGGGGCGATCTGGGTGGGGCGCAATGCCGGCATCCGCAACATTCTCACGCTCGATGTCGGCGGCACCAGCACTGACGTTGCCCTCATCGAAAACCTCGAGCCGCGCCGCCAGCGCACCACCGAAGTGGGCCACCTGTCCGTTCGCGCTTCGGCGCTGGACGTGAAGACGGTGGGCGCCGGGGGTGGCTCGATCGCTTATGTTCCCGCGCTGACCAGAGCCCTTCGGGTCGGGCCGCAGAGCGCGGGCGCGGTGCCGGGGCCGGTCGCCTATGGAAAAGGTGGCACGGCCCCCACTGTGACCGATGCCAATGTCGTGCTGGGCTATCTGCCGGAAAATCTGTTGGGCGGCACGTTCCAGCTGGATCGGGAAGGCGCCAAGGCGGCGGTGCAGACCATTGCCGATGCGCTGGGCATCGGCCTGATGGAAGCGGCGCGCGGCATCATCGATATTGTCAACGAGAACATGTTCGGCGCGCTGCGCATGATTTCGGTGCAGCAGGGCTATGACCCGCGCGATTTTGCGCTGATGGGTTTTGGTGGCGCCGGGCCGCTGCATGTCAATGCCGTGGCGCGGCTGATGGGATCGTGGCCGGCGGTGTCGCCGGTCAGCCCTGGTGTGCTCTGTGCGCTGGGCGATGCCACCACGCGCATGCGCACCGAAACCGCGCGATCGTGGTCGCGCCTGGCGCGCGATACCGCGCCGGCCGATCTGGTCGCCGTGCTCGAAGAAATGGCCACGCACGTGCGGGGCGAGCTTCTCGCCGACGGCGTGCCCGAGGGGGAAATCACCACCAGCTTTGAAATCGACGTGCGCTATGCCGGGCAGGCCTTTGAAGTGCCGCTCTCAATCACCGCGCAGACCTTGGCCGACGATGGCATTGCCGGGGTGCTCGCCCGCTTTGACGAAGAGCACAAGCGACTGTTCACTTTCAACATGGACACCCCGCACGAGATCGTGAACCTGCGCGCCGTGGCGCTGGGCCGCGCGCTCGATCTGCCGGCAGCGCCGCTCGAACAGGGCAATGGCGATCCTGCCGCGGCCAAGATCCGCGATCACGTGCTGTGGATGGACGGGGCCGAGCAGGCCGCGGTGATCTATGACCGCGCGCGGCTCAAGGCCGGTGACGTGATCCCTGGCCCGGCGATCGTGTGCGAAATGGATTCCACCACGCTGATCGAGACCGGCTGCATCGCCACGGTCGATACCGTCGGCAACATCCTCATCACCCTGGCCTGACGAAAGGGAAGCCCGATGCCTGCAACAATCGTCCAGACCAACCACACCCCGTTTGCCAAGGTCGCGATCGATCCGGTCACGCTCGACATCATCGAGAACGCGCTGCGCAATGCCCGCGTGGAAATGGATGCCACGCTGGTGCGCACCGCGATGTCTCCCGGCATTCGCGAGCAGGGCGATGCCTTTCCGTTGATTGCCGATCACACCGGCAAGATGATCGTTGGCCAGTTCGGCAGCTTCATCGGCGGGTTCCTGTCCAACTACGACGGGACGCTGGAAGACGGCGACATGATCTTCCTGTCCGATCCCTATTCGGTGGATGGTGCGATCAGCCATTCCAACGATTGGCTGGTGCTGTTGCCGGTGTTCAAGGATGGTCGCCTGATCGCCTATACCTCGATGTTCGGGCACCAGAGCGACATTGGCGGCAAGGTGGTGGGATCGATGCCGATCAACGCGCGCTCGATCTATGAAGAAGGGGTGCGCATCCCGCCGGTCAAGATCTGGAAGAAAGGCGAATACAACGCCGACCTGATGAAGCTGGTGATGCACCAGACGCGCAAGCCCGATTGGTGCGCGGCCGATCTCAATGCCCTGATCGCCAGCTGCCGCGTGGCCGCGCGCCGCGTGATCGAAATGGCCGAGCGGTTTGGCGACGATGTCTATGTTTCGGCGACGCAGGAACTGCTGGCCCGCAACCACCGCGCGATGAAGACCCTGCTGGGCCAGGCGGTGAGCGAAGAGCCGGTCAGCTTTGAAGACTATATCTGCGACGATGGCATGGGCTTTGGCCCCTATCGCATCAAGTGCACGATGTGGCGCGAGGGCGAGACCGTGGTGCTCGATTTCGATGGCACCGATCCGCAGAGCATGGCCTCGATCAACTTCTATCTCAATGAAAACATGTTCAAGATGTTCTTTGGCATCTACATGATCATGGTGTTCGATCCGCAGATCCTGTTCAACGACGGGTTCTATGACCTGATCGACGTGCGCATCCCCGAAGGTTCGTTGCTCAAGCCGCGCTTTCCGGCCGCGCTGTCGGGCCGCACCCATGCGCTCGGCCGCATTTTCGACATTCTCGGCGGCCTGTTGGGGCAGAAGACGCCGGAGTTTCTCAACGCCGCCGGGTTCTCGTCATCGCCGCACCTGTTCTATGCCGGCAACGATACGCGACCGGGCAAGGGGCATGCCTGGTTCCAGCTGTTCCAGATCGGCTTTGGCGGCATTCCCGGCCGGCCGCTGGGCGATGGGCCCGATGGGCATTCGCTGTGGCCGGGGTTTACCAACGTGCCCAACGAGTTCCTCGAACGCTATTTCCCGATGATGATCGAGCGCTATTCCACCGAGCCGGATTCGGGCGGGGCCGGGCTGCATCGCGGCGGCAACGGCATTCACATGACCTACCGTTTCCTGAGCGCGGGCACGATCGCCATCCATGACGATCGCTGGTTCGTGCCGCCCTGGGGCGTGAACGGCGGCGATCCGGGCAAGCGCGCGCGCAAGATCCTGGAAAAGGCCGATGGCAGCCAGGTCATCGTCGGCAACAAGGTGGAAGACCTGGCCGTGGAGGAAGGCGACCAGCTGCACTTCATCACCTGGGGTGGTGGTGGCTGGGGCGATCCGCTGGCGCGCGATCCGGCGCTGGTGGGCAAGGAGATCGTCCAGGGGCTGGTCACGCCGCAGGGCGCGCGTGCCTATGGCGTAGTGGCCGATGACGCCGGCGTGGTGGATGCGGCGGCAACCCAGGCCCTGCGCGCCGCGATGCAGGCCGAACGGGGCGGCGCCTTGCCGGTGTTCAACACCGGGCCGGGGCTTGATGCCCTGCGCGCGGCCTGCCAGGCGGAAACCGGGCTGCCGGCGCCCATCCCGCCGGTGTGGCCGCAAGCAGAAGCGGCGGAGTGAACATGACCAAAGGTGCTTTGCAGGATATCCGCGTCGTCGAACTGGGCCAGCTGCTGGCCGGCCCGTTCTGCGGCCAGTTGCTGGGCGACATGGGCGCCGACGTGATCAAGGTGGAACCGCCGGTCACCGGCGATCCCATGCGCGATTGGGGCCAGGGCAACGAAAAGGTGCAGTGGGAAGTGATCGCGCGCAACAAGCGCTCGGTCAGTGCCAACCTGCGCGTGCCCGAAGGCCAGGCGCTGGTGCGGCGGCTGATCGCCCATGCCGACGTGGTCATCGAAAACTTCAAGCCTGGCACGCTGGAAAAATGGGGCATGGGGCCCGATGTGCTGCTGGCCGAATTTCCGCATCTGATCATCGCGCGCATGTCGGGCTATGGCCAGACCGGCCCCTATTCCGATCGCGCCGGCTTTGGCGGCATTGGCGAGGCGATGGGCGGGTGGCGCTATATCGTGGGGGAACCCGATCGGCCGCCCAGCCGCATGGGCGTTTCGATCGGCGATACGCTGACCGCCACCTATGGCTGCATGGGCGTGCTCGCCGCGCTGCATGTCAAGGACAAGACCGGGCAGGGCCAGGTCATCGACACCGCGCTCTATGAAAGCGTGCTGCAGGTGATGGAAGGCCTGGTGCCGGAATACGATCGCATGGGCCTGATCCGCGAACGCTCGGGCTCCATCCTCAAGGGCATCGCGCCGTCCAACGTCTATTCCTGCAAGGATGGCGAGTTCATGATCGGCGCCAACAAGGATTCGCTGTGGAAGCGGCTGGCGACGGCGATGGGCCGGGCGGAACTGGGCGATGACCCGCGCTATGCCACGCATCTGGCGCGCGGCGAGAACCAGACCGAGCTGGACGCGCTGATCAACGCCTGGACCAGCACGCTGACGATGGACGAGGTCGACGCGCTGATGATCGCCCATTCGATTCCGGCTGGCCGCGTCTATCGCGCGCCCGACATGCTGGCAGACCCGCATTTCCAGGCGCGCGAGGCGATCATCGAGGTGGAGACCGAGCGCTTCGGCCCGCTCAAGATGCAGTCGACGTTCCCCAAGTTCTCCGCCACGCCCGGCGGCGTGCGCCGCCCCGCGCCAGCGGTGGTGGGGCAGCATAACGCGGAAATCTATGGCGCGCTTCTGGGCCTGGGGGCCGATGACCTGGCTGACCTTGCTGCGCGCGGGGTGATCTGAGGCGATGGGGAACGACGCCGGCGATCTCGATGCCAATTATGCCGGCGCGTTTGACGGGCGCCTGCCTTTCGGACAGCGCCCGGCGCTGCTGCTGGTCGATCTGGTGGAAGCCTATCTCCAGCCCGGCTCGCCGCTCTACGCCGGGATCGAGGCAGCTCTCGCCAGCGCCGTGCGGATCACGGCCGCCGCGCGCGGGGCCGGGCTGCCGGTGATCTTCACCAACGTGGAATACCAGCCCGGCGGGGCCGATGGCGGGGTGTTCTACCGCAAGGTGCCCGCACTCAAGGTGTTCGAAACGGGCTCTCCGCTCGGCGCCTTTCCCGCCGTGCTGGCGCCGCAGCCTGGCGATGTCGTGATCACCAAGCGCTATGCCTCGGCCTTTTTCGCAACGCACCTTGCTGCCACGCTGACGGCGATGGGCGTGGATACGGTGCTGATCTGCGGCACGTCCACCTCTGGCTGCATCCGCGCCACGGCGCTCGATGCATGCCAGCACGGCTTTCTGCCGTTCGTGGTGGCCGATGCCTGCGGCGACCGACATCCCGCGCCGCACCAGGCCAACCTGTTCGATCTGCAGGCCAAGTATGCCGAGGTGGTGAGCGAGGACGCGGCGCTCGCGTTGATCGCGGGCGGCTGCTGAGCCCGCCTGGCTCCCGGCCCCACTTGCGATGTTAATCGATCGGTTTATGAGTGCGGGGATGGCCACGGACAAGGAATTGGCGCCGGAAGGCGGCCTGCGCGCGGCGCGGCGGGGGGCGGCGCGGGCGGCCCTGCTCGATGCGACGGCCGAAATCCTGTCGGAGGCTACGCAGATCGAAGCCTCGCTTAGCGAGATATCCCGGCGTTCCGGCGTCAATTCGGCGATGATCAAGTATTACTTTGGCGACAAGCAGGGCCTGCTGATGGCTCTGCTGGCGCGAGAGGCCGCGCGCGAGATGGCCGGGCTTGACGCCTTGGTGGCGATGGATGTTTCGGCCGAGCGCAAGCTGGCGATGCATGTGGAGGGCATCGTCAATGCCTATTACCGCGCGCCCTATCTCAACCGCCTGGTGCATTACCTGGTGGAATCGGGCGGGCCCGACGCGCGGGCGCAAGTGTCAGAGATGTTCATCACCCCGATGATGGCCGCCTATCGCCAGATCCTGGCGCAGGGCGCGGCCGAAGGCACGATGATCGCGGTGGACCCCGCGCTGTTCTATTACGCGCTGGTCGGCGCGGCGGACCATATCTTCTACGCCAGCTATTCGGTGCCGGTGACGCTGGGCGTGGCCAAGATCGATGGCGGCATCAAGCAGGCCTATGCCACGATGCTGCGCGACCTGCTCCTGCGCGGCCTGCGCCCGCCAGCGGCTTAACTATCTGACAGTCAAGGCGCGGCAGTGGCCTGCGCCAGGCCATGGCACGTTGCGTGTTTACAATGCGCGCGCGCTTGCTAAAAAGCACTCCACAATCTCAATCAATCGATTAATAAAGATCGGTGACGCTAGAGGAGGCCGACTCGCCATGGGCGATGCATATATCTTTGACGCCGTCCGCACGCCGCGGGGCATCGGCAAGCTGGGCAAGGGCGCCCTGGCGCATCTGCATCCCCAGCACCTGGCCGCCACTGTCATGCGCGCACTGGTCGATCGCAACGGGCTGGGCGATGCCGTCATCGATGACGTGATCTGGTCCACCTCGTCGCAGCGCGGCCAGCAGGGCGGCGATCTGGCGCGCATGGCGCTGCTCGACGCCGGGATCGATATCCGCACCTCGGGCGTGACGCTCGACCGGTTTTGCGGCGGCGGGATCACCGCCATCGCGCTGGCCGCCGGGCAGATCATGGCGGGGCTGGAAGACGCAGTGATCGCCGGCGGCACCGAGATGATGAGCTTTACCGCCGAGCGCGAGCGCGCCGAAGTGGCGGCCGGGCTGGGCGCAACAATGATGGGCGCGGGCAACGATCGCCTCGACCAGCGCCATCCGCAATCGCACCAGGGTGTTTGCGCCGATGCCATCGCCAGCATGGAGGGCATCACGCGCGACGCGCTCGATGCCTTTGCCGCCGAAAGCCAGCGCCGTGCCGCCGTGGCCTTGGCGGAAAAGCGCTTTGCCCGCTCGGTCGTGCCGGTGCGCGACGATGCTGGCGCCGTGGTGCTCGATCACGAGGAGTTTCCCCGCCCGCAAACCACGGCGGAAAGCCTGGCGCAGCTAAAGCCCGCCTTCGCCGCCCTGCTCGACATGCCTTATAACGCGGCGGGCGATACCTTCCGCAAGCAGATCGCGCGGCGCTATCCCGAGGTGGAGATCGTGCCCGTGCACCACGCCGGCAGCAGTTCGGGCGTGGTCGATGGCGCGGCCGGCGTGCTCGTCGGCTCCCGCGCATTTGGCGAGCGCCATGGCCTGGTGCCGCGCGCCCGCGTGGTGGCTGCGGTCAACCACGGCGATGATCCCACGCTCATGCTCAATGCCCCGGTTCCCGCCGCGCGCAAGGCCCTGGCCCGGGCCGGGCTTACCATTGCCGACATCGATCTGTGGGAGATCAACGAGGCGTTTGCCGTGGTGCCGGAAAAGTTCATCCGCGACCTTGGGCTGGATCGCGGCAAGGTCAACGTCAACGGCGGGGCCATCGCGCTGGGCCACCCGATCGGCGCGACCGGCGCCATCCTGGTCGGCACGTTGCTGGACGAGCTGGAGCGCACCGGCCAGCGCCTGGGCCTGGCCACGATGTGCGCCGCCGGCGGCATGGCCCCGGCGATCATCATCGAGCGCATTACCGCTTACGCCTGACATCGAGAGGAAGCCGACAACATGAAAATTGGACCATCCACCGTTGCCGTGGTGACCGGCGGCGCATCCGGGCTGGGCGCAGCGACCGCGCGCGCGCTTGCGGCACGCGGTGCCAAGGTGACGCTGTTCGATCTCAATGCCGCGCTGGGCAGCAGCCTGGCGGCGGAAATCGGCGGCCATTTCGCGCAGGTTGACGTGACCGACGAGGCATCGGTCGATGCCGGGTTTGCTGCCGCGCGCGCCGCCCATGGCCAGGAAAACGTGCTGGTGTGCTGCGCGGGTATCGGCTTTCCCGCCAAGACCGCGGCGCGATCGCGCAAGGACGGATCGATTTCGCATTTCCCGCTCGATGCGTTCAATTCGGTGATCCAGGTCAACCTCGTCGGCACGTTCCGCTGCGTGGCCAAGGCGGCCGCCGGCATGCTGACGCGCGAGCCCGGCACGGATGGCGAGCGCGGCGCGATCGTGATGACCGCCTCGGTCGCGGCCGAGGACGGCCAGATGGGGCAGGCGGCCTATTCGGCGTCGAAAGGCGGCATCGTCGGCATGACCCTGCCAATCGCGCGCGATCTGATGGGCGATGGCGTGCGGATCAACACGATCCTGCCGGGCATCTTCGATACCCCGCTGATGAACGCCGCGCCCGATGCGGTAAAGGAAACGCTGGCTGCAGCAGTGCCGTTTCCCAAGCGTTTCGGCATGCCGGCCGAATATGCCGCGGCGGCGATTGCGCTCATTGAAAACAGCTATTTCAATGGTGAGGATGTGCGGCTCGATGGCGGTATCCGCATGGCGCCGCGCTGAGCGGCGGCGCGCCTTTTCCTGAACGACAAGGACAGATGACTTATGCCTGAAGCCTATATCGTGGCCGCCGCGCGCACTGCCGGCGGGCGGCGCAAGGGCGCGCTGTCTGGCGTGCATCCGGCAGATTTGGGCGCCGTGGTGCTCAATGCCCTGATTGCGCGCGCCGGGATGGACCCGGCCGGCGTGGATGACGTGATCCTGGGCTGCGTCACCCAGGCGGGCGAGCAGGGCTCTGCCCTGGGCCGCAACGTGGTGCTGGCGTCCAGCCTGCCGCAATCGGTGCCCGCCGTGACGATCGACCGCCAGTGCGGATCGTCGCAACAGGCGCTGCATTTCGCCGCGCAAGCGGTGATGAGCGGAACCCAGGACGTGGTCATCGCGGCCGGTGTTGAAAGCATGACTCGCGTGCCGATGGGATCGAACGTGGCGCTGCACACCGGGGCAGGCCTGGGCCAGGGGCCTTGGCCGGAATCGGTTCAGGCCCGCTTTGGCGTGCCGGCCTTCGACCAGTTCCACGGTGCCCAGGCGATTGCCGATAAGTATGGCTTCAGCCGCGAGGCGATGGATGCCTATGCCCTGGCCAGCCACGAGAAGGCCGCTGCGGCCATCGCGGCGGGGCATTTCGATGCCGAAATCGTGCCGGTGATGACGGCCGAGGGCGCGTTTGCCCGCGATGAAGGCGTACGCGCCGATGCCTCGCTGGCGGCGCTGGCCGGCCTCAAGCCGCTGACCGAAGGCGGCTCGCTGACGGCGGGCAATGCCAGCCAGATGACCGATGGCGCATCGGGCGTGCTGGTGGCGAGCGAGGCGGCGCTCAAGCGCTACAACCTTTCGCCGATCGCGCGGATCGTCAACCTGACAGTGACCGCCGGCGATCCGGTGATCATGCTGGAAGAACCGATCCCGGCCACGCGCCGCGCGCTGCAACGCGCCGGCATGGCGCTGGACGATATCGACCTGTTCGAGGTGAACGAGGCATTTGCCTCCATCCCGATGGCGTGGCTCGCCGCGCTTGGGGCCGATCCGGCGCGGCTCAACGTGCGCGGCGGGGCGATTGCCCTGGGCCATCCGCTGGGGGCCTCGGGCACCAAGCTGATGACCACGCTGCTGCACGCCCTGTCGGCCACGGGTGGCCGCTATGGCCTGCAGACCATGTGCGAAGGGGGCGGGGTGGCAAACGTCACCATCGTCGAGCGACTGGCCTAGTCCGGTTGGCCTGACCTACAGTTCCCGGATCGTCGCGCGCAGCCAGGCCAGGCCCTGGTCTGCGCGCTGGCGGGAATGCCAGATCAGGGCAACGGGAATGCGCGCCTCCTCCTCCAGCCAGTCGAGCACCACGATGTCGCCGCGCGCCACTGCCGGCGCGGCGATGCGTGCCGAGACGCGGGCGACCAGATCGGTGCGCGCGACCACGGCAACGGCGGTTTGCGATTCATAGACGGTGATGCGGCTGGGCACCGCCGCCGGGGCGCGCCAATCGCCCGGGTCGGCCTCGGCGCTGGCGCCGATCCCGGCGGGAAAGCCGGGCAGCGGCGCTGGCCCGCCCGGCGTGATGGTGATCCGCGCGGCCGGATCGATGGCCGATAGCGGCAGGCGCTGCGCCACCACCGGGTTGGTGGGGGCCGCGATCCACACCATCTGCTCCTCGTAGAACGGTTCGACCACGATCCGCTCGGGCAGGGACATCGCCGCGCCCAGCGCCAGATCGGCGGTGCCGTGGTCCAGCAGGCTGACCATGGCGTCGGTCGAGGGCACGATGCGCAGGCTCAAGCCCGGCGCCACGCGGCGCAGATGGGCGACCAGGGCCGGCACCATCAGGTGGCAGAAATAGGGGCTGGCCGCCAAGGTGAACATGCGCTCGGCGCGGGCCGGTTCGAATGCGGTGGGGGCCAGGGCCGCCTGGAACTGCGCCAGGCCACGCCGCACGCCGCCGGCGATTTCCTCTGCCCGCGCGGTCGGCTGCAAGCCGCTTTGCAGGCGCAGGAACAGCGGATCATCCAACGAGCGGCGCAAACGCGCCAGGGCATGGCTGACCGCGGGCTGGGTCAGCCCAAGCTGGCCCGCGGCGCGGGTCACGCTGCGGGTTTCCATCAGCGCATCGAACACGCGCAGCAGGTTGAGATCGAGAGCCATCATGCACACTGCTTATATCCAAATCACCAAATAATCATTCGACTTATGGGCGCGTGGCGATACGCAAACGCCGGAAATGGCGCTGCTGTGCGCCACGGCGCGATGTGGGCAAGACAATGGCACGAGACGATTTGGCGGGCAGCGGCCCGAACGCGGATGGCGTGGCGATGGCAACGCCCACCACGCGGCGACAGCGCTGGCGCCTGCCCCTGCTGGTGGGCGGCGTGCTGGTGGCGGCGGCCGTGGGAACCTGGCTCTATCTGGGCAGCCAGGGGCACGAGACCACCGACAATGCCTATGTCCAAGCCGGGCTTGTTGCGGTGAGCGCGAATGTCAGCGGGCCGGTGATCGCGGTGGACGTGCACGACAACAGCCGCGTCAAGAAAGGCGACGTGCTGTTCCGCATCGATCCCGCGCCGTTCCAGGTGGCCGTGGCGGCGGCCGAGGCAGACCTTGCCAATGCCCGCACCCAGGTAGAGGCGCAGCGCGCCACCTATGCCCAGGGCCAATCCGAACTGGCCACGGCGCGCGCCCAGCTGGACTATGCCATGCGCGAGGCGGCGCGGCAGAAAGCCTTGCTGGCGCAGAGTATTTCCTCGCAGAACCAGGCCGATCAGGCCGTGCTGGCCGAGCGCACCGCGCGCGCCGCGGTGGCCGCCGCGCAGCAGCACAATGCCAGCCTGGCCGCCGGGCTTTCGGGCAAGGTCGATGGGCCGATCGCCGATCAACCTGCCGTGCGCCGGGCGCAGGCGGCCCTCGATCAGGCGCGGCTCAACCTGTCTTACACCGTCGTGCGCGCCGCGCAGGATGGCGTGGTGACCAAGGTGCCGCAACTGCAGGTGGGCAGCTATGTCACGGCGGCCAAGCCGGTGTTCACCCTGGCTGGTACGCACCTGTGGATCGAGGCGAATTTCAAGGAAAACCAGCTTGATCAGATGCGCATCGGGCAACCAGCCACGGTGCGCCTCGATGCTTTCCCCTCGCTGCACCTGCGCGCGCGTTTGGCCAGCTTCAGCCCTGGCACGGGCAACAGCTTTGCCCTGCTGCCGGCGGAAAATGCCACGGGCAACTGGGTCAAGGTGGTGCAGCGCCTGCCGGTGGAGTTCGAGATCGAGAACCCGCCGGCCGGGGTGCCGCTCCATGCCGGTTTGAGCGCGGAAGTGACGGTCGATACCAAGGGCGCCGGCAGCGGGCAGGCGGCACACTGATGACCGCGGGCTATCCGCCGGCCGGGGTGCGGCGCATGGTCACCGCCTCGGTCATGGCGGCGACGGTGATGAACTCGCTCGACAGCACGATCGCCAACGTCGCCCTGCCGCATATCCAGGGCAGTGTCTCGGCCTCGGCCGACGAGATCACCTGGGTCCTCACGTCCTACATCGTGGCGGCTGCGATCTGCACGCCGCTGACCGGGTGGCTGGCCGGGCGGTTTGGCCGGCGGCGGCTGATGCTGTGGTCGATCGTGGGTTTCACCATCGCCTCGGGCCTGTGTGGCATGGCCACCAACCTTGGCGAAATCGTCGGGTTCCGCCTCTTGCAGGGCGTGTTCGGCGCGGCCTTGGTGCCGATGAGCCAGGCCATCCTGCTCGATATCAATCCACCCGAACGCCATGGCCCGGCCATGTCGGTATGGTCGATGGGCGCGGTGCTGGGGCCGATCGTGGGGCCGGCGCTGGGTGGCTGGCTGACCGATAACCTGACGTGGCGGTGGGTGTTCTTCATCAACCTGCCGATCGGCGCGCTGGCCTTTGCCGGCCTGACGCTGTTCCTCAAGGAAAGCCGGCAACGCACGCAGACGCGGCTCGACCTGTTCGGCTTTGCCATGCTGGGCCTGGCGGTGGGTTCGCTGCAACTGATGCTCGATCGCGGGCAGACCAAGGACTGGTTCAGCGCCACCGAGATCGTGGTCGAGGCCATGCTGGCGCTGCTCTTTGCCTATCTCTTCGTGGTCCACATCCTGACGGCGCGGCGCCCGTTCATCGATCTGGCCTTGTTTGCCAACCGCAATTTCACGCTGGGTTCGATCTTCGGCTTTTTCCTGGGCGTGCTGGTCTTTTCGGTGCTCGCCCTGCTGCCGCCTATGCTCGAAGGGCTGATGCACTATCCCGTGGTGCTGACCGGCCTCGTCACCGCGCCGCGCGGGGTGGGATCGCTGATCGCGATGATGCTGGCGGGCCGGTTGATCAAGCGGGTCGATGCGCGGCTGTTGATCCTGATCGGCTTTATCCTCAGCGCCTGGTCGATGTATCGGATGAGCGCGTTTTCGCTGGGCATGGATGAAAGCCTGATGATCTGGTCGGGCTTCATCCAGGGCCTGGGCACCGGCATGATCTTCGTGCCGCTGTCCACCATCACGTTTGCCACGCTCGATCCGCGCTTCCGCAACGAAGGCGCGGCGATGTTCACGCTGATCCGCAACATCGGCTCGGCCATCGGCATTTCGGTGCTGCAGGCAATGACCGTGCGCAATACCGCCACGGTGCATGCCCGCCTGGTCGAAGGCGTGCGGCCCGACAACCCCGTGCTGGCCTGGACCGCGCCAGGGCTGGATTTCCATGCCGCAGACCAGGTGGCGCGGATCAACGCGGCGATCACCAACCAGGCGGCGATGGTCGGCTATATCGATGCGTTCTGGGCGCTGTTCCTGGTCACGCTGCTCGCCATTCCACTGCTGCTGTTCCTGCGCGGGCCACGCCGCAGCCGGGATGGTGACGATCTTCACCTGCACATGGATTGACCGATGCGCGCCAGACGATGCCTTGTTCCCTTGGCTTTTTTCCCGGCTGCGCTGGTTGCCGGCTGCACGGTCGGCCCCGATTTCCAGCGTCCGGCCGCCCCCGTGGCCAGCGCCTATCGCGCGGCCGATGATGCCGCGCCTGCTATGGGCGCCGCGCCGCAGGCCAACCTGGGCGAAGGGCCGCAGGCGGCGTGGTGGCGCGCGTTTGGTTCGCCTGCGCTCGATCAACTCGTCGATCAGGCACTGGCCCATAACGAGAGCCTGGCCGCCAGCGACGCGACATTGGCGGCGGCGCAGGCGCAATGGCGCGCCGTGCTGGGCCGCCGCGCGCCGCAGATCGATGCCAATGCCCGCGCCGAACAGCAGCAGGTCAACCTGGCGGCCTTCGGCTTTGGCGCGTCACCCGCGCTGGGCCTGGATGGCAACCCTGATTTCCATCTCTATTCGGTGGGCGGCGGGGTCAGCTATGACCTCGACCTGTTCGGCGGCCTCAAGCGGCAGGCCGAACAGAGCGGCGCGCTCGCCCTGGCGCAGCAGCGCCAGACCGAGGCCGCGCATCTTGCGCTCGCCGGCCAGGTGGTGAACGAGGTGTTGACCATCGCCGCGATCCGCAGCCAGATCGCCGCGCAGCAGGCGCTGCTCGCCGATGACGCGCGCAATCTCGACCTTATGCAGAAACGCCAGCAGGGCGGCGAGGGCACCGCGGTGGAGGTCTTGAGCGCGCAGGCCCAGCTTGCCGCAGACCGGCCAGCCTTGCCGGCCTTGCAGCAGCAACTGGCCCAGGCGCGGGCGATGCTCGCCACGCTGTTGGGCATGACGCCCGATACGCTGGGCCAGACCGATTTCACGCTGGAACAGTTTGCCCTGCCGGCGCAGGTGCCGGTTTCGCTGCCTTCGGCGCTGGTGCACAAGCGGCCCGATATCCTGGCGGCCGAAGCGCAGTTGCATGCCGCCACGGCCGAGATTGGCGTGGCCACCGCCCGGCTCTATCCGAACATCACCCTGGGCGCGACGCTGGAACAGGGGGCGCCGGGGCTGGGCGATCTGACCGCCAATGCCTTTCGCGGCTATGATCTCTTTGCCGGGCTGACCGCGCCGATCTTCCACGGCGGCACGCTCAAGGCGCAGCGCGACGCAGCCGTGGCTCGCGCGCGGGCGGCCGATCACACCTATCGCCAGACGGTGCTGACCGCCTTTGGCCAGGTGGCGGAACTGCTCCACGCCCTCGACAACGATGCGCAGGGCGTGGCGATGCAGCAGGATGCCCTGGCCGTGGCCGACCGCGCCCGCACGCTGTCGCGCAAGAGCTTTGACGTGGGCAACAGCGGCGTGTTGCAGGTGATAGACAGCCAGCGCACCTGGCAGCGGGCCAGCACCGCGCTGGTGCAGGCGCGTGCGCAGCAGTTCCTGAACGTCGCGCGGCTTTATGTCGCCACGGCGGGTGGGTGGACGCAGTGATGTTGGTGCGTGGTTTCCACCACCCCCAAACCCCCTCCTCTAAAGAGGATGGGGCTTTAAAATCAGTGCCCTAACTCCCCCTCCTCTTCAGAGGAGGGGGTCGGGGGGTGGTGGAAACCTAACGCTCACTTCCCATAACTAGCCGGCTCCGGCCACCACGTCAGCGTGTGGGCATCATGCGCCGAGGTCCAGATGCCTGCCGGGGCAAAGCGCAGGCCACCGCTGCCGGCGGGCTTGCCCACGCGCGCGTCGATCGCCATGGTCCGGGCGTCGATCACGGCAAAGACCTGGTCATCGGTGGTGCGCAGCCAGACTTTGCCCGCGCCGGTATCGATATCCCCCCACTTGAGGTTTTCGCCCACCTTCACCCGGCCGAGCAGCGCGCCGCTCTGGGAATCGATGCGCGCGAGGGTGCCATCGCCCTGTTCCTGCACCCAGACGCTGCCTTCGCCCGCGGCGAGGAAGCCGGGCGCCTTGCCCAGCGGGGTGCGTGCGGTGACGGTCATGGTGGTGGGGTCGATGCGTTGCAGGCTTTGCTGCGCGGCGCTGACCACCCAGATCGCGCCTTCGCCGGCGGCCATGTACCAGCTGCCGGGATCGACGGGCACGGTGGCGATCACGGTATTGGTCGCCGGATCGATGCGCGAGACCACGCCCTTGGCATCACTCGCCACCCAGATCGAGCCCGCGCCAGCGACGACATTGAGTTCGCCCTCCTTGTCGTTGGCAATGCCGCTGGCGATCGTGGCGACCAGCTTGCCCGTGGCGGTATCGATGCGGTTGACCGTGCGATCGGCGCAATTGGCCACCCACAGCGCCCCAGCGGCAATCGCCATGCCGCCGCAGGGATGGGCCAGCGGCACTTGCGCTTTCATGCCCATGAGCGACCATTGCTCTACCCGGCCGCGATTGGTGGCCCAGACAGTGTCGCCGTCAACCGCGAGGAAATCGGCAAAGCCGGGAACTTGCAGCACCGTGGGTGCGGGGGTGGCGTGGGGGGTGGCATGGGCGGTGAAGGGCGCCAGCGCCAGGAGCGTGGCGGCAACAAAGCGCTTCATCGGCTTTCCTCCTCTTCGTCACCCCGGACTTGATCCGGGGTCAAGCTTGGTTCCTTTCCCGCCGCCACAAGGAAGCGGGACCCCGGATCACGTCCCGGGTGACGAGGTATGATGGTGGTCAGGCCTTCTGCGCGATGAAGGCGCGCCAACCACCGAGGTCGGTAATGTCCTGCGCGCCGGTGATCGCGCGCGGTTCGGCCACGAAGCCTTTGACGCTGCTGCCATCGGCCAGGGTCACCGTGCCGATCGCCAGCGGGGCGGGCACTTCGACCGTGAAGCTGCCGAACTCGGCCACGCCCAGTTCGTAGACTTCCACCGCGATCGCCGCGCCATCTTCGCTGTGGATCAGCGCCGGCTTGGGCGGCACGCTGTCGGCCATGGCATAGAGGCGATAGCTCGGCGCGGTCGTGGTCGCTTCCACGAACGTGGCGTTGCGGCTGGTCAGCTGCCAGTGCAGCGGCATGTCCTTCAAGTGGGCGCCAACCACGGCGAGTTTCACGGTCTGCATCTTGCCCTCCAGATCGAGCGGGGGTGGGGGTGGCAGCTGCGCCACCGAAAGATAGGCATCGGCCAGATCGAGCAGCGCGCGATCGCTGTCGGCCGGGCCGATCAGCGTGATGCCAAAGCCGGTGGCATTGTGGCGCACCCCGGCCGGCACGGCGAGCGCGGCCATGTCGAGCAGATTGACGAAATTGGTATAGGCGCCAAGGTTGCTGTTGAGCGCGATCGGTGCGACCTGCAATTCGGCCACGCGATAGGCCGTGCCCGTGGTGGGAAAGGCCAGCGCATCAACCTCGTCCCACAGCTGGTCGGCATGGCGCTTCAATTCGGCCAGGCGATAGATGCCGTTGAACAGCTCGACCGCGCTTTTTTCCAGGCCCGGTTCGACCACCGCGCGCACGGTGGGATCGATCGCGTCGGGATTGCTGGCCAGCAGCGGCGCCAGCGCGGCGGTGCGCTCTGCCACCCACGGCCCGCCATAGAGCAGCAGCGCCGCCTCTTGCAGCGGGGCGTAATCGATTTCGACCAGCGTGGCGATCTGGCCCAGGTGTCCCAGCGCGCGATCGTAGAAGAATTCCGATTCCGCGTCCCCAAACCACTGGCGCTGGTGCCGCATCGGCACGCCGATGACCCGGCCCGCGAGGGACTTGTCCGCCAGCGACTTGGACCAGGGATCGGCGGCATCATAGCCGGCAACGATCGCATCGATCAGCCGTGCGTCGGCAGTATCGCCGGTGAACACCGAAATGCAATCGAGCGAGCGGCACGCCGGGACCAGGCCAGCGGTGGACCAGCGGCCCTTGCTGGGCTTCATGCCGACAAGATGGTTGAACGCAGCGGGCACGCGGCCCGATCCGGCGGTATCGGTGCCGAGCGCGAACGGCACCAGGCCGGCGGCCACCGCGACCGACGAGCCCGAGCTGGACCCGCCCGAGACATAGGCAAGGTTGCTGGCATTGCGCGGAATGCCGTAGGGGCTGCGCGTGCCGACCAGGCCCGTGGCAAACTGATCGAGGTTGGTCTTGCCCACGCAAATCGCGCCCGCCGCTTCCAGCCGCGCCACCACCGTGGCCGAACCATCAGGGTTATAGGCAAAGGCGGGGCAGGCGGCCGTGGTGGCAAGGCCCGCCACATCGATATTGTCTTTCACCGCAAACGGCACGCCGGCGAGCGGCAGGGTATCGCCCGCCGCCACGCGCGCATCCACGGCGCGGGCTGCGTCGAGCAGGGCGGCATCGGCCGGGCGGCTGATCCAGATCTGTGGCTGCACCGCGTCATAGGCGGCGATGCGTGCCAGTGCCTGCTCCATCGCGGCCAGCGCGGTGGTTTGCCCGCTGCCAACCGCCTGGGCGAGGGCGGTTGCCGAAAGGCGCGGTGCCGGCGCGCTCATGCCGCGTGCCGGCGCAGGGCGAGCATCGGCGCGCCAGGTTGCAGGGCCTGCTTTTCCTGCATGTAGAGCGCGGCGACCACGCCGCTGCCGGGGCTTTCCACCGCGCATTCCATCTTCATCGCCTCCAGCACGGCGATGGTGTCGCCGGCTTTCACTTCATCGCCTTCGGCCACCAGCAGCTTCCACACGCTGCCGCCGAACGGCGCTTCGACCAGATCGGCGCCATCGGGCACGTCCACGCTGCCGGCCACGGGGGCATCGGCATCGGCAAGATCGGTCACGCGATCGAACTCGCCACGCCGCTGCCACTCGGCGCGTTCCTCGTCAAACGCGGCCACGCGCTGTGCTTCGAACGCAGCGATTTCAGCGGCATTGTCGGCCAGGAACTGGCGGTAATCGGCCAGGCGGAATTCCGAAGGCTCGATCCTGATCGAGCGGCGCCCGGTGGGAAAGTCGCGGCGCCATTCCACCAGTTCCTCGGCGCTGACCGGATAGAAGCGGATCTGGTCGAAGAAGCGCAGCAGCCACGGCTTGCCCTCGATGAAGGCGTCGGTCTGGCGGTGGGTGTTCCACACCTGGATGGTGCGGCCGAACAGCTGGTAGCCGCCCGGTCCCTCCATGCCATAGATGCACATATAGGCGCCGCCGATGCCGACGACATTGGGCGGCGTCCAGGTGCGCGCCGGATTGTATTTGGTGGTGACCAGGCGGTGGCGCGGATCGACCGGCGTGGCGACCGGCGCGCCCAGGTACACGTCACCCAGGCCCATGACGAGGTAGTTGGCCTCGAAAATCAGGTTCTCCACCGCGGCGGCATCGGGCAGGCCGTTGACGCGGCGAATGAACTCGATGTTGTCCGGGCACCACGGCGCATCGTCGCGCACCGCGCCCATGTACTTCTGGATCGTTTCGAGTGTGGCGGGATCGCGCCAGCTCAACGGCAGGTAGACGATGCGCGAGGGGATGGTGAAATCTTCCAGATCGCCCAGGCGCTCTTCGGCCTCCACCAGTGCGGCAAGCATGGCCTGCTGATCGAGGCTGTGCCCATCGAAATGGACCTGCAGCGAGCGGATGCCCGGCACCACGTCGATCACGCCGGGCAGGGCCATGCGCTCCAGCTCGGTCATCAAGGCATGGACGCGGATGCGCAGCTCGATGTCGAGCGTGATCGGGCCGTATTCGACCAGGATATTGCGATCACCCTGCTGGCGATAGACGGTGCGCGGGCGCGTGCCGTGCCCGGCGATTTCCGCGAGGATGGGTGAGAGCGTCTCGATCTCGCGCGCGGGGCGCGGCGCCGGCGGCGTGCCATCGGCCACCAGCCCGCGCTGCGCCGCATCGGCGGCCTGGGCATCGGCGATCGACACGGGCACGAAGCGCAGGCGATCGCCCGGCACCAGTTGCCCGATCTTCCAGCGATCGGCCGCGATCACCACGAAGGGGCAGACGAACCCGCCCAGCGACGGGCCATCGGGGCCCAGGATGATCGGCATGTCGCCGGTAAAATCCACCGCGCCAATGGCATAGGGATTGTCGTGGATGTTCGAAGGGTGCAGCCCGGCCTCGCCGCCGTCGGCGCGTGCCCATTGCGGCTTGGGTCCGATCAGGCGCACCCCGGTGCGGTTGGAGTTGTAGTGCACCTGCCAATCGGCGCCCACGACCATGGCGATGTCTTCATCGGTGAAGAAATCGGGCGCGCCGTGCGGGCCATAGAGCACGCGCAGCGTCCATTCGCTGCCCATCGCGGGCAGGGCCACGGCGGGAAGCGGCGCGGCGGTCTCCTGCTGGGCCAGGTGGAGCACATCGCCCGCGACCAGGCGGCGCGCGGCATGGCCGCCGAACTGGCCCAGTTCGAACGTGGCGCGGCTGCCCAGGTAAGGCGCGATATCGAGGCCGCCGCCGATCAGCAGATAGCCGCGCATGCCGCCGCCACGCGTGCGCCCGGTCGCCAGCGTCTGCCCTGCGGCCACGGCGATGACCTCGCCCAGCGGCACGGGCACGCCATCGAGCGTCGCGCCGAAATCGGCCCCGGTCAGGCAGATGCGCGCCGGCGCGGTGAACGCCAGGGTTGGCCCGGTGTGCGTCATCTCCAAGCCGGCCATGCCTTCGGGATTGCCGAGCAGGCGGTTGCCCAGGCGGAACGATTGATCGTCCATCGGCCCCGAGGGCGGCACGCCCACGGCCCACAGATGCTGGCGGCCAGGCCAGTCCTGTACCGTGGTGGCCGTGCCACCGGCGATCACGCGCAGGCTGGCGGGCACGAAGCTGATCGTGTCGAGCACGCGGGTGGAAACCTCGCCGCTGGTAAACGCCGGGCTTGCCACCACCTGGCGCAGCCAGCGCAGGTTGGTTTCGATGCCATCGATGCGCGTGGCGGCCAGCGCCTGCTGCATCGCCGCCACCGCCGCTTCGCGGGTTGGGGCATGCACGATCAGCTTGGCCAGCATGGGATCGTACCACGCGCTGACCTCAGTGCCGGCGACCACCCAGGTTTCGGTGCGGATGTCGGCGGGAAATTCCACCGCCGTCAGCGTGCCCGAGGTTGGCCGGTAGTCCAGCGCGGGATCTTCGGCATAGAGGCGCACTTGCACCGAATGGCCCGATGGCGTGGTGGGCGCGTGATCGAGAAACGCGAAGTCACCCGCGCCGCCGCGGACCATCCACGCGACCAGGTCCAGCCCCATGACCTCTTCGGTCACCCCGTGTTCAACCTGGAGCCGGGTGTTCATTTCCAGGAAAAAGAACTCCTTGCGATCGGCATCGTAGAGGAATTCTACCGTCCCGGCGGAGCGATAGCGCGCTGCCTCGCCCAGGCGGATCGCCGCGGCATAGAGATCGGCGCGCACGCTTTCGGGCAGCAGCGGGGCGGGGGCTTCTTCCACCACCTTCTGGTTGCGGCGTTGCAGCGAGCAATCGCGTTCGCCCAGGGCAACGATGCGCCCGGCGCCATCGCCAAAGATCTGCACTTCGACATGGCGGGCGCGGCGCACATAGCGTTCGAGGAACACGCCGGCATCGCCGAAATTGCTCTGTCCCAGGCGCGCCACGGTGGCAAAACCCTCGCGCACGTCGGCCTCGGTCTCGCACACGCGCATGCCGATGCCGCCACCGCCGGCCGTGGCCTTGAGCATGACGGGATAGCCGATGGCCGCGGCGGCGACCACCGCCTCGTCCTCGCTCGTCAGCAGGTCGCTGCCCGGCGCCAGCGGCACACCATGGGCCTTGGCCAGTTCGCGCGCGCTGTGCTTGAGGCCGAAGGTGCGGATATTGTCGGGCGTGGGGCCGATGAAGACAATGCCCGCCGCAGCGCAAGCATCGGCAAATTCGACGTTTTCGGCCAGGAAGCCATAGCCCGGGTGGATCGCGCCGGCGCCGGTCTGCTTGGCCGCGGCGATGATCGCCGGGATATTGAGATAGCTTTCGCTGGCGCGGGCGGGGCCGATGCACACGGCCTCGTCCGCCAGGGCGACATGGGTCGATCCCTCGTCAGCCTGGGAATAGACCGCGACGGAGCGCAGGCCCATCTGGCGCAGGGTGCGGATGATCCGGGTGGCAATCGCGCCCCGGTTGGCGATGAGGACGGTATCGAACATCATGCGGCCACGATCATGCGCACGGGGGTGGGATTGAACGCATTGCAGGGATTGTTGATCTGCGGGCAGTTGGACACGACCACCACCACGTCCATCTCGGCCCGCAGGTCGAGCGAGAGGCCCGGCGCGGAAATCCCGTCGACAATGCCGAGCGCGCCATCGGCTTCGACCGGCACGTTCATGAAGAAGTTGATGTTCGAGACGATGTCACGCTTGCCGCGCCCTTCCCACAGGTTGGCCTCCAGGAAGTTTTCGACGCAGGCATGTTGCCACCGCGTGTGATGACCATAGCGCAAGGTGTTGGATTCGCACGAGCAGGCGCCGCCGATCGTGTCGTGATACTCCACCGCGCTGGCGGTGATGGTCATCATCGCGCGCCCTTCGTTGGAGATCAGCGTGGTGCCGGCGCGCAGGAACAGGTTGCCTTGCGCGGCCACGGTATCCTGCGCGGAATAGCGCTCGGCATCGTCGGCCGCGCTATAGACCAGGAAATCGACCGCCTGGTTGCCTTCCAGATCGACGATGCGCAGCGTCTGGCCCTTGGCCACATGGTGCAGCCAGGGCGCACGGGCCGGCACGATTTCGTCGTGAACGATAGTGCCGGAAAGGCCGGCAAGATGAGTATCGGTTGACATCGCAATCCGTCCTTCGCGCGTTAGCGGCGGAAATAGTCTTCGACGTTGAGGAAGGCGCGCAGGCCTTCGGGCGTCGCATTGCGGATGGGATCGTTGCCCAGCGTAACCGGCCCGCGCCATGCCGTGACGCGCAGCGGGGTGACGCTGTAGGCCGGGCGCGGATCGAGCACGTGCGGCACGTTGGCCAGCACCACGATCAGATCCATTTCCGCGCGCAGCAGCACTTCGCGGCCCGGCGCAAACGGGCCGACCAGCGGGGTGATCGTGCCGTCTTGCTCGATCCGCGTGCCCTTGAACAGGTTGATGCACGGGTGCACGTCACGCCGGGTCAAGCCATGCTTGGCGGCGCCGAGCAGGAAGCGATCGCGCCCGTTGGGATAGGCGCCGCTGTTGCGGCCTTCGCCATACTTTGCCGCATTGGTGGCCGCGTTCGACGTGCCGGAAAAGCAATCGTGCGTGCCCGCGCCGTCTTCCACGATGCTGAACAGCACGCGCCCCATGTCAGACAGCAAGAGCTTGCCCGCGCCGAGATAGGCGTTCCACTGCACCTTCACGGTATCAGCCACGTTGAGCCGCTCGGTGGGCAGTTCAGCGTTCCACACCTGCAGCCCGGCACAGGCATCGCCCTGCTTGTCGATCAGGCGCAGCCGCGTGCCGCGCGCCAAAAGGTGGGTGGAATAGCCGCCCGGGGCAATGGTTTCTTCCCACACCAGGTCGGCCGGGGCGACGCCATCGGGCAGGTCGGTGGCCACCGGCGGCAGCACCGGCATGGTTTCCACCACGGTGCCGCCCATGCTGCGCGCGTGGTCGCGCGCGGCCAGCGGATTGGCCAATCCGCCGGCGGGTGTGGGGGCCGGGGTGGCGGCGGGCGGGGGTACGAGCGTTTCGGTCATGCGGCCGCTCCATTGCTGGTGCGCTTGCCGTCGTCCTGAACATAGATCGGCGGCAGCAGGGCAGTGGTGGTGACGAGTTCGAGCTGTTGCACGCCGCGTACGCGGCGCAGCGCATCGGAAAGTTCCTTCAGCCGCACGGCCGGGCCCTGGACGAGCAGGACTTCCAGGCTCTGGTCGTCTTCCAGGAATACGTGCTGGGCGGAAATCACCTCTTTGAGGTAATCGGCCTGGGTCTGCGCCAGCTGGTGGCGCACGCGGCCACGATCGCCGCGATAGACCATGGTGATCGTGCCGGCGAGCATCTCGTCCGGGCGGGTCAGGGCTTCATGGTCGGCCAGGGCGTGGCGGATCAGCTCGGCAATCAGTTGCGAGCGCGAGGGCAACTGGCGCTCTTCGACCATCATGTCGAGCTTGCGGAACAGATCGGCCGGCAAGCTCATGCTGAGCCGCGCCAGGCTGGCGGGTTCGCTGCTCATGCGAGTTCCTCTCTTGTCATACGGCCACCTTTTGCGGCGGCGTCTTGTCGTCCGCCTCGGCAGTTTCGGCCGGCGCTTCGTCTTCGCGCGGGCGCAGCGGCAGGTCATAGACCACGGTGGCGCCATAGCGGTGCGGGGCGTGGGGATCGTGGCGGCGCTTGTCGAGCGCCAGCACGCGCGTGCCGAGCGAGAACGCCTCGCGGATGTCGTGGGTGACCATGATCACCGTCAGCGCATGTTCGCGCCACAACCGGCGGATCAGCACGTGCATGTCGGCGCGGATACCGGGATCGAGCGCGCCGAACGGCTCGTCCAGCAAGAGGATGCGCGGCCGCTTGAGCAGGGCCTGGGCAATCGCCAGGCGCTGCTGCATCCCGCCCGACATCTGTGCCGGATAGAGCTGCAGCGCATCGCCCAGGCCAACCGCCTCGAGCATGGCGACAGCCTCGTCCCGCGCGGCGCGGCGGGCGCTGCCAAACAGGCGCGCGAGCAGCGGTGCCTGCGCGCATTCCAGGCCGAACATCGTGTTCTGCAAGGCGGTGAGATGGGGAAACACCGAATAGCGCTGAAACACCACGCCGCGATCGGGGCCGCATTCGGGTGGCAGCACCGCGCCATCCAGGCTGATCGTGCCGCGGCTTGGCGCCTCTTGCCCCAGGACCAGGCGCAGCAGGCTGCTCTTGCCCGCGCCCGATGGCCCGACGATCGAGACAAAGCTGCCGGCCGCAACATCGAGGTTGATCTTTTCGAGGACGATCTTGTCCCCGAATTCAACCCAGATATCGCGAAGGGAAAGGAGCGCGGTCAATGGCTTGCTCCATGGGCCCAGGGAAACAGACGGCGGCTGGCCAGGGACAGGGCAAAGTCCATGGCAATGGCCAGAAGCGCGATCCACGCCACGTAGGGGATGATCACGTCCATCGACAGGTAGCGCCGCACCAGGAAGATGCGATAGCCCAGCCCGGTATCGGCGGCGATCGCCTCGGCCGAGATGAGGAACACCCAGGCCGGCCCCAATGCCAGGCGCACGGCCTGGATCAGGCGCGGCATGGCCTGGGGCAAGGCCACGCGGATCATGATCTGCCAGCTGCTGGCGCCCAGGGTCTGCGCCTTGATGATCTGTTCGCGCGGCAGGCTGGCGATATGGTCGGTGATGTCGCGGATCATCGGCGGGGCGATGCCCACCACGATCAGCGCGACCTTGGCGGTTTCACCCAGGCCCAGCGCGATGAACAGGACCGGCAGCAGCGCGATCGGCGGGATCACGGCAATCGCGGTGACCAAAGGCCCCAGCGTGGCGCGCACCGGCGGCAAGACCCCCAGCACCAGCCCGGCGACCAGCGCGCCAAGCGTTGCCAGGCCCAGGCCCAGGCCCAGCCGCTGAAGGCTGGCCAGGGTATCGGTCCAGAACAGGAAGTGCCCCGACAGCGGATCGGCCTGGAACAGCAGGGCCGAAAGGCCGCGCGCCATGGCATCGGGCAGGGGCAGGATCTTGTCACTCGGGTTGAGCGCGTGGCGCTGCGCCGCCATGACCAGATAGAGCACCAGCAGCGCCAGGATCGGGACCGCGCCGGCGATCATCCTGTCATTGCGGCGCATGTTGCGGTTGACCCAGCGCATGGCGTGAACCCCTTGGAGAACGGACGGCAGGCCCCGGCAGCGCGCCGGGCCCTACCGGATGAAAGCGCGCCGGATCAGAGCTTGCCGGCGGCGGCGAGCTTCATGAAGCTGTCGTCAAAACGCAGCGTGACATGGGCGGGATCGCCCAGCGTCTTGCCGCCCGGAAACGCCATGCCGACGGCGTCGGCCGAGCTGGCGCCCTTGAACAGCCCCTTGGAAAAGCTGAAATCGCGCACCCGCGTCATCGTGGTGACCAGCGCCGGGCTGTCTGCCGCCGCCACTGCCGCGGCGGGCTGGTCATAGAGGAACGTGGTGGTCAGCTGCTTGTCGAACACGTCGGGCGTGGTGCCGGCGAGCTTGGCCATGGCCGCGCGCGCTTCCTTGCCCTGTGCGTCCTGGCGCTTCATCAGTGCCATGGTTTCATACCAGATCCCGGTCAGGGCCTTGCCCAGCGCGGGATTGGCCTTGAGCGTGGCGGTATCCACCGCCATCAGATCGAGGATTTCGCCCGGAATCTGTGCCGAGGAAAACACCTCGTTGGCGCCGGGCTGCCCGCGCATGACCGAAAGCTGCGGGTTCCAGGCCACCGCGGCCTGGGCATCGGGGCTGGAAAAGGCGCCCACGATGTCAGCGTCTGATGTATTGACTGTCTTGACATCGCTGAGCGACAGGCCGGCCGATCCCAGGGCGCGGGCGAGCAGGTAGTGCGACACCGAGAGCTCGACCAGGTAGATCTGCTTGCCCTTGAGGGCGGAAACCGAATTGGCACCTTTGAGCAGGACGCCATCGTTGCCGTTGGAATAGTCCCCGACGATGATCGCGCTGGTATCCTTGCCCCCGGCGGCAGGAATGGTCAGCGCATCCATGTTGGTGACGGTCACGCCGTCAAACTTGCCGGCGTTATACTGGTTCACGGATTCGACATAGTCGTTCACCTGAACAATATTGATCTTGATGCCGTACTTGTCGGCCCATTTCTTGACGATACCTGCCTGTTGCGCATAGGGCCACGGCATCCAGCCAGCATAGATCGACCAGCCGATATTGAATTCGGTTTTCTTCGCGGCTCCGGCATCGGGTGCCGAGGAGCATGACGCCATCATCAGTGTGCTGGCCAGAAGTGCGATCTTACCCGCCGTGCCGATCATCTTCATCATGATTCGTGCCCCTTTCGCACTGCACCATGGTTGCAAAGCCCACCCTTGTCCATGGCAAAAATATTACCCATCGTCATTTTTGTAATAACTCGTGCGGTGGGCGAGAAATGAGGCCACGCAGTCTGGCATCGCCAGCACGAGCGCGAGACATCCGCAGCGCAGCCAGTGTTCATCGCGGCATCGCGCGGTGGCGATGCGGTGCAGCGATCACACTTTGACGCCAGGTTGAGTCGCGAATCAAGCGGCAATTTGCGCGTGCCGTCGTGGGCCATGAGGCAGTGCGTGTGCGGTGACGTGGCGCCGCTATGCCGCAAGTGCGAGGAAAAACGGCGGGTTTCTGCGTCTTTCCTGTGAGTGAATCATACTGAATGCCACGAAAATTATTACGCTTGACCGATTATGTAATATCGGTACCGTGGCAGGTGTCGATAGTTCAGGGCGACACAATAAATATACCAAGAGCGGGTCACCACAGCCACGCCGCATAGCGGTGCGGGCGATGGAGAATAGTGCGGATTTCAGGCCGGTTGTTGACTGCCGGAGCGACAGCAAGCGCTCCCACCCTGCCAGGGCCTGGCGCCGCGTTTCGATCCCGACCACTCTTGGCAAGACAAGTGCCGGCGAGCCTGATCGGTTCGCTGGCCACGCAAACCTTGGTGCCAGGCCGGATAGCGGCCGGCACTTGCCCGGCAAGCGGGCCGATCCCTGGGAGGGGATGTCACAGCACAGGCTTTTTGAGAACAAAGCGAGGGGCTGAAGTGACCAAGCGATCTTTCCGAACGAACCTGCTGGGCGCCACGATGCTGCTCATCCCCGCCTTGGTGCCGAATTCGGCCACTGCGCAGGCAGCCCCGCAACCGCAAGGCGAGCCGGCGGCCGATGCCGCGGCCGCATCCGGCAGCGACGCCAACTACATCGTGGTGACGGCCACGCGGCGTGCCACCACCTTGCAGGATGCACCGATCAACATCAGCGCGGTCAGCCCGCAGGAACTCGCCCGCCAGCGTATCGACGACGTCAAGTCGCTCGCCGCGTTCACGCCGGGCATGACCGTGGCCGACACCGGCCCGGGCTCCACCGGCAAGATCGTGCTGCGCGGCATCAACTCGGGCGATTCCAGCGTGGAAGGCGCCAGCGCCAACAGTGCGGTGGGCGTCTATCTCGGCGAAGTGCCGCTCTATCTCGATTTCAAGCTGCTCGATATCGATCACGTCGAAGTGCTGCAGGGCCCGCAGGGCACGCTCTATGGCCTGGGCACGCTGGCCGGCGCGGTGCGCTACATGCCCAACCGGCCCGATACCGATCACTACAGCGTCGATCTGCACGGCCGCTGGTTTGGCGAAAGCCACAGCAGCGAAGCGGGCGTCAATGCCGATGGCACGATCAACATCCCGATCGTGAAGGACCACATCGCGCTGCGCAGCACCGTGGGGTATTTCGACAACCCCGGCTTCATGGATTACAACTACCTGCTGCGCCAGCCCGGCGTGTCCAACCCGCAGCCGGTGCGCGGCGCGACGGCGGCCGATGGCTCGTTCGGCACGCCGGCCCAGCAGGCGGCGAATTTCTATTCCAAGAAGGATGTGAACTATGAACACACCTTCACCACGCGCAACCAGCTGCTGCTGGAAGCCAGCCCCGATTTCAAGGTCTACCTGACCTACGCCCACCAGATCACCAAGACGCAGGGCCGCCAGGCCAATGGCGCGGGCGTGCTCGGCACCGGCAAGTACGAGGCGCCGTGGCGCTATCTCGAACCGACCAATCGCTCGTCCGACCTCTATTCGGCCGAGTTCAACGTCAACGTGTTCGACGTGGCCCAGTTGGTGGCGACCACCGCCTTTACCAACCAGACGATCTATACCCAGCGCGACAACACCGACCTGCTGCTCGATCTGGACTATGGCTATGAAGCCTTTCCAGAGTTTTCGTCCTACAACCAGGCAACCTCGAAGTACCACCAGTTCAACGAGGAAGTGCGCCTGGTTTCGACCCACGGCGGCCCGTTCAGCTGGGTGCTTGGCGGGTTCTACAACAACATGCGCTATGGGTCGCAGTATCGCGAATATGTGCCCGGTTATCCCGAATGGGCCGGCATCTATCGGCCTGACAATCTGGAATACATGTCGTTCGTCAACACCCGCACCAAGGAAAAGGCGGCCTATGGCGAAGGCACGTTCCACATCACCAAGGATTGGCAGGTCACCGGCGGCTTGCGCTACTTCAAGTATGACGCCTTTGCCGAAGGCGGCACGGATACGCCGCTGTTCAGCAAGTACACGCCCTATCCCTTGGTGGTGTTCGCGCCGCAGCGCATCAAGTCGGGCAGCACGGGCAAGGACGGCTTCGTCTGGAAGGCCAACACGTCTTACAAGTTCAGCCCCGACCTCATGGCCTATTTCACCTACAGCACGGGCTATCGCACCGGCAACGTGAACCGCGTGGCGCCTTGCGTCCTGCCGCTCAATCCCAATGTCCAGAACGTTTGCGCGCTTCCCAACGAGCTGGCCTATGGCCCGGACAAGACGCGCAACCGTGAACTGGGCCTGCGCGGTGCGCTGTTCGACCGCAAGTTCCAGTTTACCCTGAGCGGCTTCATCGTCACCTGGGCCGGCGTGCAGGTGCCCAGCCAGACGGTCAACGGCGCCGTGGGCATCACTGTCAACGGCAGCACCGCCGTGTCGAAGGGCATCGATTTCTCGGGCCATCTCAAGATCACCCCGCAGCTGACCATCGATGGCACCTATTCCTACAACGATGCCCATCTTACCGCCGATGCCCCGGGCATCGTGGTGAGCAGCGGGGTCAACTACGATGCCTTTGCCGGTGATCGCCTGCCTGGTTCCACCAAGCATTCGGGCAGCGTGGGCGCCACCTATACCTATCCGCTCAGCGAAGGCCGCGATATCGAGGCGACCTGGGCAATGACCTATACCGGCGACATCTATTCGCGCGTCGGCCTGCGCGGCAACGGCGAAGTCATCCCGGCCTACACCACGCACCGCGCCTCGGTCACCTATCACAGCCCGATGTTCGATGTGGGCGTCTATGCCGACAACATCTTTGACAAGTATGCCGTGACGGCGGTGGAGAACGACACCAGTTCCTACAACCGTGCCCGCAGCGGCGTGGTGGAGCGGTTCTATGCCTATGGCGTCCTGACGCCGCGCCGCGTCGGCCTGGAAATGACCTTCCACTACAAGTGACGTGAACACCAACGTCCCGCTCCGCTGTCGCGACGATACGGAGCGGGACCGCTATTTTCCAGGATTCCGCAACAGAGCTTCGCCATGGATAGGACAGACATGAAACAGCGGCTGATCGGGCTGATTCCGCCCGCCACGCTTTTGGCAGTGATCCTGTTCTGGGCCTATGCGCCCAAGAACGTGATCGATTACCCGTGGACGCTCACGATCGTGGCCACGGCGATTTCGGCCTGGTTGCTGCTGCTCGAATGGCTGTTCGAACGCCATGCCGATTGGCGGATGAACTGGCGTGAGTTCTTTACCGACACGTTCTATGTCGTGCTCAGTTCCACCGTCATTTCCCGTGCCACCGATTTCTTTGCCGATGCGCCGATGAAGGCGGCCAAGGCCAGCGTCGGGCTGTCCACGCCTTGGCTCGAACACCTGCCGTTCCTGGCGCAGGTCGGGCTGATCTTCTTCCTGTTCGAATTCGGCCAATACTGGATGCATCGCGCGATGCACAACTGGACGCCGCTGTGGCTGACGCACGCGCCGCATCATCACATTACCCAGTTGAACGCGCTCAAGGGCTATGTCGGCAATCCGCTGGAGCTGTTCCTGATCAGCCTGGGCGTGATCGCGCTGCTCGATTTCAGCCCCGTGGCGATCCTCTGCGCCGCGAGCGTGGGCAACGTGGTGGCCGGCTTTGCCCATGCCAACGTCAAGTCTGATCCGCCGTGGTTCTATTCGTTCTTCTTCACCACGATCCGCCATCACAGCCTGCACCATTCGGTGGGCTATGAGGAAACCCGCTGCAACTATGCCAACTCGATGATCCTGATCGATCGCGTGCTGGGCACCTATCGCGAAGGTGAGGGCATCCTGGTTGGCCAGGACGAGCGCCGTCGCCTGACCATCCGCGAACAGTTCATGTTCCCGTTCGTGCCGGTGATCGATGCGATCAAGCAGCGCCGCGCGGGCAGCGGGGAAGCGGTGCAGCGCTGATCCCGTGGCAACGCTTGCCAGTTCAACCGCGCCCATGGCACAGGGCGGGATGAGCAAGACCGATCCGCAGATTGCCGCCGCGCGCGCCGCCCTGGCGCGGGGGGATTGGCCGGCCGTCGTCCGCGCGGCGCAGATGGTTGGCGATGCGGCGCCGCAGCGGGCGGAGGCGCTGTTCCTGCTGGGCCTGGCCGAAGCCGGGCAGGGCCGGATCAGCGCCGCGATCGCCCTGCTGCACCAGGCCGTGGCACGCGATCCGCAGGGCGAATACCGCGCGCAACTGGCCCGGCTGTTGATCATGACGCGGCAGGACAGCGCCGCCGCGCAGGCCCTGGCCGAGGCCGAACACGCGCTGCCCGATGATGCGCTGAGCCGCGATACCATGGGCTGCGTCTATGCCCGCCTGGGCGACCATGCCGCCTCGCTGCCCCATTTCGCCCATGCCGTGGCGCAGGCGCCCGATAGCCTCGAATACCGCTACAACCACGCTGCCGCGCTCAATTTCGTCGGGCAGGTGGGCGAGGCGGAGGCCGCGCTCGAAGCGCTGATCGCGCGCGCGCCGGGCCATGGCCGCGCGCACCACCTGCTCGCCAGCCTCAAGCGGCACTCGGCAGAAAGCCACCATGTGCCGCGCCTGCGCGCGCAACTGGACGCGGCGCACGATCCGCGCGACCGGTTGCTGCTGGGCTATGCCCTGGCCAAGGAGCTTGACGACCTGGGCGAAAGCCAAGCCGCGTTCGCCGCGCTGGCCGCTGCCAATGCAGAGCATCGCGCCCGGCTGCCCTATCGCTTTGCCAGCGATGCCGCCAATTTCGACGCGATCGAGGCGGCCTGGCCGGGTCTATCGCGCGCGGCAGTGTCTGGTGCGCCGACGGACGCGCCGATCTTCGTAATCGGCATGCCGCGCACCGGCACCACGCTGGTCGATCGCATCCTCTCGTCCCACCCCGCGGTGGAAAGCGCCGGCGAACTGCAGGCCATGCCGCTGGCGGTGAAGCACGCCGCCGGCACGCGCACGCGCACCGTGCTTGATCCCGAAACCATCGCCGCGCTGCGTGACGCGGATCTGGGCGCGATCGGCCATGACTACATGGCCCGTGCGCGCCATCACCGGCGCGACCCGGCGCTACGCTTTGTCGATAAATTTCCCGGCAATTTCCACTATGCCGGAATAGTGGCCCGCGCGCTGCCCAATGCGCGCATCATATGCCTGCGCCGCCATCCGATGGACACGGTGCTGAGCAACTTCCGCAACCTGTTTGCGATCACCTCGCGCTATTACGACTACAGCTATGACCTGATGGACATTGCCCGCTATTACGCGCGCTTCGACCGGTTGATGCGCTTTTGGCAGGCAGCCATGCCTGGCCGCATCCTGGAGGTATCCTACGAGGATCTGGTGGCAGACCAGGAAGGCGTGACGCGCCGCATGCTCGATCATGCCGGGCTGGAATGGCACGCGGCCTGCCTCGATTTCCACCGCAACAGCGCCCCGGTTTCCACGCCCAGCGCGGCCCAGGTGCGCCGCCCGCTCTATCGCGATGCCCTGGCGCGATGGAAGCGGCACGCGGATGCACTGGCCGAGGTCGCGGCGTTCTTTGCCGCGCAGGGCATCGCCATAGACTGACGGCGATCAGCCGTAGCAGGCGATGCGGGCGCGGCGCAAAATCTTGTCTTCCAGCGAGTAATAGAGCCAGATCGCATCGGGCATGACAAGGCACGAGGCGGCAAAGGCAATGTCGGTGGCATCGCGGCTGCGCGCGGGCGGGGGCAGCAGGATCGGCTCGATCCCGCGCCCGGTAACGCGCGAAAAATCAGGCGAAAAGCTGATCCAGCCAATGCGCCAGCGCGCATCGGCAGTGGCGCCGTTGTAGAACATCACCGGGTCTTGGCCATCGCGCTGCACGATCGGCCCGGTCGAGAGGTGCCAATTGTCCCAGCTATCGTCGCGCACGGTGAAGGGATCGTCGATCACCGTCCACGGTCCTTCGAGCGATGGCCCGGTGGCGAGGCCAATGCGCGAGGCATTGTCCTTGGCATATTCGTAGAACAGGCGAAACGTGCCATCGGGCGCCTGGGCCACGGTGGCTTCCTTGATATTGCCTTCGCCCTCCGGCGCCTTGAGCAGCACGCGATGCTCGTGCAGGTCGGTCAGCGAGGGCCCTTGTGCCACCAGCAGCGATCCTTGCGACCGCTTGGCGTCCACGCCGGTGTAGAAGATCGTGTAATTGCCGTCTTCGCCATGGACGACCGTGGGATCTTCGCAGCCGCCAGCGTCATCGGGGTGGGGACCGGGCACGATCGCGGGCGCGTCACGCATGGTAAAGCAGCGCCCATCGGTGGAATCGCCGGCCCAGATGATGCCGGTGGGATCGTGCTGTTCCAATGGATTGGGCAGCACTCTTACCAAGAGGCGGTACGTGCTGCCCTCGGTCCAGACGAACGGGCTCATCAGGTCATAGTGCGCCAGCCGGCCTTCCGGGCCGGCGATATCGAGCGTCACGTCCTGGAGTTCTTCGACCACATAGGCAACCATGGCTCAGGCTCCTTGCGCAACGGTGAGCGACAGCGCGCCGTCGATGGTGACGGTGGTGCCGGTGATGTAATCGGCCTGCGGCGAGAGCAGGAACAGCACGAGGTCGGCCACTTCCTCTGGCGTGCCGGCGCGGCCCCAGGGAATGGCCGCCTGCTTGCGCCGCAATTCGTCCGGGTTATCGAGCGCGGACTGGTTCATCGGGGTCAGGATCATGCCCGGCGCCACGCCGTTGACCGCGATGGCCTTGGGCGCAAGTTCGAGCGCGAGCGTTCTGGTCAGTTGCGCCAACCCACCCTTGGCCGCGTCATAATCCACCCCGCCGGGACGCGGCGCGTTTTCATGGATCGAGGAAATGTTGACGATGCGGCCGCCGCGGGGGGGCGCTGATGAGGCCAAGCCGCGAACCAGGCGCCGGCAGGTCAGGAATGGGCCGTAGAGATCGGCGTGGATCAGGCGGTCGAACTGGGCCAGCGCCATGTCCTCGATCATCACGCCGGTCATGTTGAGCCCGGCGGAATTGACCAGCAGGTCAACCGGGCCAAAGCGGCGTTCGGCCAGATCGAACAGGCGTTCCACCGCGTCTTCCTGCCCGACATCGGCTGCAATCGCGGCCGCTTGTCCGCCGCTTTCGGCAATGGCGCCCACCACCGCATCGGCGGCGTGGGCGTCCTTGAAATAGGTCAGGACCACCGGCACGCCGGCCTTGCCCAGCTTGAGCGCGGTGGCCCGGCCAATACCGGATTCCCCTCCGGTCACGATGGCGACGGAGGTGGGGCGAAAGGACGGGGTGGGGGAGGTCATGCGCCAGATAACGCAGCAAAACATGTTCGGTGCCGGCGATCGGCGCAGTTCGCCTGGTCGCGCGCACCATCGTGCGATGGCCGTCATACCACGGCAACATTTGCCGCCTAATCGCCGCCTTTTCCATGGGGGTGGCGATGCATTGCCTGGTGGTGGAAGACGATCCGGTGATTGCCGCCCACGTGCTCGACGGATTGCGCGCCGCGGGCCGATCGGCCGACCACGCCGCCACCGGGCGCGCGGCGCTCGAACGCTTGTCGCGCGGGCGCTATGATGCCGTGGTGCTCGATCGCATGCTGCCCGATCTGGGTGGGCTTGAGGTCTTGAGCGCGATGCGCGCGGCCGGTGAGGCACGGCCGCCGGTGCTGGTGCTCAGCGCGCTGGGTTCGCTGGCGGACCGGATCGAGGGACTGGAAGCGGGCGGCGACGATTATCTCGCCAAGCCCTTTGCCATCGAGGAACTGCTCGCCCGCCTCAACGCCATCACCCGGCGGCGGCCCGGCCCGGCCGAGGCGGCGCGCCTGGCAGTAGGGCGGCTGGAACTCGATCCGTCGCGCCACAGTGCGGCGTTCGCCGGGCAGCAGGCGCTGCTCAACCGCAAGCTCTATTCGCTGCTGGCGCACATGATGCGCCATGCCGACAAGGTGGTGACGCGCGACATGCTGCTCGAGCATGTCTGGGGCTATGCCTTTGCGCCGACCACCAACATCGTCGAAAGCAACATGAGCCGGCTGCGCACCCGCCTGCTCGACCTGGGCATCGATCCGATCGAGACCCAGCGCGGGCACGGCTATGTGCTGCGCAGCGGGCAGTGCGCGTGATCGCCGCCAGCGCCAATGCCGTGCGTGGCGGCAGCGGGCGCGAGGCCGCCTTTCCGCTGGGCATGGGGCGCCTGGCGATCCAGTTCGGCGCGCTGTTTGCCCTGGCCATGCTGGCGATGGGCCTCGTGGTGTTTGCCGTGGCGCAACAGCGCATTTCGCGGCGCATCGACGACGCGCTGGAATACCACAGCAGCAAGTACCTGGCGCCAGACCATGGCCAGCCGGCCAGCAGCGCGATCGTCGCCGCGCGGATCGAGGCATGGCAGCAGCAGAAGGCGCTGAGCGAGCGCACCTATATCCTGTTTGCCGCCGATGGCCGCCTGCTCGCCGGGCGCCTGCGCATTCCCCCGCCACCGCCGGGCTTTTCGCCGGTGCGCTATGTCAGCCGCGCCCACGTGGTGCACAAGGGCCGGGCGCTCGCCACACGGCTGCCCGATGGCGCGCTGTTCGTGGTGGTGCAGCACAGCGAGGCGGCCGAAAGCCTGCAGGCGATCCTGCCCGGCGTGGTCGTGGCGATCTTTGCCTGCGCGCTGTTGGCTGGGCTGGCGGCAACCATGCTGTTTGCCCGGCAGACCGCGCTGCGCCTGGCCGAAACCCAGGCAGCGGCCGATGCCATTGCGCGGGGCGATCTGTCCCGCCGCATTGCCACCGACCGGCTCGACGGCATGTTTGCGCAGCAGGCCGCCAGCCTCAACCGCATGCTCGATCGCATGGAGGAACTGGTCAACGCCCAGCGCCAGTTTTCCAGCGCCCTGGCACATGATCTGCGCACCCCGCTGACCCGGCTGCGCGGCCTGCTCGCCACGGCCAATGCCACCGCCGATACCGATGCACTGGTGGAGCGGGCAGAGCGCGAATGCGCCTCGGTCATTGCCATTTTCGATGCGCTGCTGCGCCTGGCAGAGCTGGAATCCGGCCGCCATCCCACTGCCGTCGCCCCGCTCGATCTCGGCGCGCTGGTCGCCGATGTGGCCGAAACGATGGAGCCGGTCCTTGCCGATCACGGCGGGGCGCTGCGCCTGGGGACGGTGGACGATGCCGTGGTGCGGGCCGATGCCGGGCTGGTCAACCAGCTGCTCGTCAATCTTCTCGAAAACGTCGCGACGCACACCCCGCCGGGCACCACGGCCACTTTGCGGGTGGAGCGGCGCGCGGAAGGCGCGATGGTGGTCCTGGCCGACGATGGCCCAGGCTTGGCCGCGGCAGACCGCAGCCGCGTGGTGCGCCCGTTCGAACGCGGCCCGGAAACCGCCGGGCGGCGCGGCAGCGGGCTGGGCCTGTCGATCGCCCAGGCGATCGTGCGCTTTCACGGCGGCACGCTGGCCCTTGCCGACAATGCGCCGGGGCTCGAAGTGCGGATGATGTTTCCGGCTTGATCAAGGGCGTTTATGCCAGGTTTCCACCACCCCCAACCCCCTCCTCTAAAGAGGATGGGGCTTAAAGTGGCTCTCCCCCTCCTCTTCAGAGGAGGGGGTCGGGGGGTGGTGGAAAGCCGGCACCAACCCCTCCCAACATTCTCAATTTGCAATGTTGCGGGCATTTCGCGCCGGGTGCGGAACTTGTCGCACAAATGTCATGGACGGTGCCTAGCGGGTCGGCAGGCGCAACGGGAATGGCCCGGCGCCCATGGGGTTTCACACGATGCGATTTTTCCGGTCTGCGGCCGCGCTGGCGGCTGTCTGCATGGTCGTGCCTGCCGCCCACGCGGCCGATCACGCCGATCCGGCGCCGCGCTGGCTTTCGGCCACGACCTTTGCGCCCGACCACGCCTTTGCACCGCCGCCCGCGCCGGGTTCCTTGGAGGAAAAGCTCGATCTCGATCGCCTGCGCGCGCTGATCGCGGCGTCCTCGGCCGAGCGGATCGCCCAGGCCGATCGGGATGGCGAGCACAAGGAGCCGGCGATCTTTGACAAGGCGCTGGGCAAGGATCTGGCCACGCTGCCCCACACCCTGGCCCTGGCAAACCTGGTGCAGGATGAAGTGGAGCGCGTGGTCGCTGCGGCCAAGCACCATTTCCGCCGCGCCCGCCCGTTCATGGTCGATCCCGCGCTGCCACATTGCGGCAAGGGGGAGCAGGCGCTCAAGGCCTATCCCAGCGGCCATTCCGCCTTTGCCTGGTCGGTTGCCTGGACGCTGGCGCAGCTGGCGCCCGATCGCGCCGCCGCGCTGATGGCCAAGGCGCAGGATTACGCGCTGAGCCGCGAGATCTGCGGCGTGCACTTTGCCACCGACGTGGAGGCCAGCCACGCCATGGCGACCGCCGCTGCCCAGGCCCTGCTTTCCGACCCCCGCCTTGCCCCGATGGTCGCGGCCGCCCGCGCCGAATGGCCGGCGCACTGATCGTCTTTTCCCTTCTTCCTGATGACACATTGAGGACCATCATGATCAAGCACACCCTGCGCGCCGCCCTGTTGGCCGCCTCCAGCCTGCTCGCCTGCACGGCCCACGCGGCCGATGCCCCCGCTGCTGCTGCCGCCGAAGCAGCGCCCGCCGCCTCCGATCCGCAATCGACCACGGCCAACCAGGCCGGCCAGGCCAACGACGCGCAGTCGCTCACCTCGTCCGACATCATCGTGACCGGCAGCCGCGCTGCGCAAGTGGCGCCGATCACTGCCTCGCTCACCACCACGCAGCCGCAGGCCGCGGTCAGCCGCGAATTCATCGACAACGCCAATGCCGCGTCGGATTTCAACCAGCTGATCGCGCTGACCCCCAGCGTGAGCATTTCGGGCAGCAACAACGGCACCGGCTTTACCGAAACCAAGGCGACGATCCGCGGCTTCCAGGACGGCGATTACAACGTCACCTATGACTCGATCCCGTTTGCCGACACCAACAACCCGACGCACCATTCCACCGCGTTCTTCCCCACCACCACGATCGAAACCGTGGTGGTCGATCGCGGCCCGGGCAATGCCAGCCAGCTGGGCCAGGCAACCTATGGTGGCAACATCAACATGTATTCGCGCGCGGTGAGCGACCAGATGGGTGGCCAGGTCCAGGGCCTGCTCGGCAACTGGAACACCTTCATCGGCCGCGCCGAATTCCAGAGCGGCGCGATCGACAAGCTGGGCGGCGCCAAGTTCGTGCTCGCCGGGCAATTCCTGCGCTCCGACGGCGCGCTGACCAATTCGCCGGTCAATTCCAAGAACCTGTTCGCCAAGGCGGTGATCCCCATCGGCACGGCCAACACGCTGACGCTGCTCAGCACCTGGAACCGCAACTTCTATTACCAGTCTGATGCGCAGAAGGGCGCCACCTGTGGCACCGGCGGCACGGCATTGGCGGCCGGCACGCAGCTGACGGCGACCAACTGCACGCCCACCTCGCAGATCGGCCAATATGGCCTCAACTATGGCCTGGGCAGCGATCCGACCAAGCAGGATTACTGGCAGTACAACCGCACCGACAAGACCACCGATTTCTCGTACATCCGCCTGCAGAGCAAGCTGGCGCCCGGGCTGTCGCTCGACAACCGCGCCTATATGTATGGCTATACCAACAACACCCTGTCGGGGAACACCGGCTCGGTCCTGGCGCTGAGCGGCGCGGGTACGGTGGCATCGCCCTACAAGACCACCACGGTCGCGGGCGATGTTCCGGGATACTACAAGCTCAACAAGTATCGCGTGCTGGGCTATATCGGCCAGGTCAATTATGATTTCGCGCTGGGCAAGATCCGCGTGGGCGGCTGGTATGAACACGCCGACACCGATCGCGCGCGGTTCGACCTCGATCGCACCACCGGCATGCCCTCGTACAACGAAAAGTTCGCGCCGGTGACCGGCGTCGGCACGCTGCCCAGCGCGGCCTATGCCAACGTCAACTACCTGCAATATTCCAAGTGGAACCAGTACCAGCTGTTTGCCGAGTTCGAGTTCCACCCCATCGAGGCTTTGTCGATCACGCCCGGCGTGAAGTACGTGCACTTCAACCGCTCGATCAGCGGGCCGGTCAACCAGAAGAGCCGCAACCCGATCGATACGGCCGCCACCTGGACCAAGACGCTGCCGTTCGCCACGATCAACTGGCAGGCCAAGGACAACTGGTCGTTCTATGGCCAGTATGCCCAGGGCATGTATGTGCCCGATCTCTCGAGCTTCTACACGCCCTCGGGCACCTCGACCGACCAGGCCGTGCAGCAGCAGAACCTGGCCAAGCTGCAACCGCAGACGTCGACCAACTACCAGGTCGGCACGGTGTGGCACGGCAGCCGCGTTTCGATTGACGTCGATGGCTATATCATCAACGTCAACAACAAGATCGCCGCCGATACCTCGACCGGGGCGCCGTCCAACGCGCTCGTCAATATCGGGCAGGTGCGCTACAAGGGCGTGGAAGGCCAGGTCAGCTTCGTACCGGTGACCGGCCTGACGCTGTTTGCCAACGGCTCCTACAACTATGCCCACTCGGTCACGAGCGGGGCGCAGATCGCCAGCGCGCCGTTCTCCACCGCGGCACTGGGCGCGTTCTACAACCACAATGGCACGCGCGTTTCGTTCAGCCAGAAGTTCACCGGCCCGCAATACGCCACCGAGGCGACGGCCGGCGCCACCGGCCCGCGCAGCTATCGCATCGCGCCCTACAGCGTGGGCGAATTCGCCATCAGCCAGATGATCGCCAACCGTTTCCGCATCGGCGCCACGGTATCCAACGTGTTCAACAACCGTGCGATCACCTCGATCGCCAATGGCAAGACCTATGGCGTGGACGACCAGTTCCAGTTCCTGGCGCCGCGCTCGTTCATGGTGGATGCGCGCATCACGTTCTGATCGGGCCAATATTGCGCAATGGTCACTTTTCTTGAGGCGGCAGGGCGGTTACGCCTTGTTGCCAGGGAATGGCGATATTGCGTGAGGCTCCACACCACCCCCTCGACCCCCTCCTCTGAAGAAGAGGGGGAAAGGGATAAAAGCCTCCTCCTCTTTAGAGGAGGGGGTTGGGGGTGGTGCTGGGCCAAGCACAACACATGAAAAGCGAAAACAGTGAGGCGCAGACTATCCATCACCGCTGCCTTGCTTGCTGCCACGGCCGGCTGCGCGCCGGTGCCGCCTGCGCCGGTTAACATTCCCGCCCGCACCACCGCGCGCGTGGCCATGCCGCTGGACGAGGCCAGGCTGCGCCAGATTGCCCAGGGCATTGCCCCGGCCGCGCCGCATGGGGCCGACGGGCTGGATCGGCTCGACCTGTTTGCCGCGATCCTGGCGCAAGACCCGCGCGTGGCCGAAGCGCGGGCGGCGGTGCGATCCGCGCAAGGTGACGCGCGCGCCGCGCACAAGGTGGCCGCGCCCACGTTCACGCTTTCGAGCGAATATGCCAACGATCCCAGCACGTCCTCGCCGTGGTTGCTGGGCGGATCGGCCAACCTGCCGCTCGATATCGGCGGGCGGCGATCGGCGCGCCTGGCCAAGGCAGACCTGGCCGTGCTGGTCGCGCGGCAGGATCTGGCCGAGATGGTCTGGTCCGAACGCGTGGCGCTGCAGCGCGGCTTGATCGATGCCATGGCCGGGGCCGAACAAGTGCGGCTGGGCACCGGCATCCTGGCGCTGCGCGACCGGCAGTTGGCCGTGCTGGAAGACCGGGCGCGGCGCGGGGAAATCGCCAGCCTCGATCTCTATCCCTATCGCGCCGCCCGCGCCGCGGCGCTGCGCACGCTGAACGATGCGCGCGCGCGCATGGCCGGCGGGCGCGCGGCGGTGGCCGGCGTACTGGGCGTGCCGCTTACCGCGCTCGATGACAAACCCTTGCTATGGAATGATTTCGCCGCGCCGCCTGCGGCCATGCCGGCGCTATCGGCGGCCGATCGCGCAAGGGCGATCGCGGCGCGCGCCGATGTTTTGCGCGCGCTCGCCAGCTATGACCAGGCCGAGGCAGACCTGCGCGCGCAAGTGGCGCAGCGCTTTCCCGCGATCAGCCTGGGGCCAGGTTACACCTGGGAGCGTGGGCTGGTGAAGTTGCCGTTCGCGCTCAACCTTTCGCTGCCCTCGTGGGATCTCAACCGCGCCGCGATTGCCGCAGCCGAGGCGCACCGGGCCCAGGCCGGTGCGACGATAGAAACCACGCTCGCCAATGCCCAGGCCGCGATCGAGGCGGCACAGACCGAACGCACGGCCGCGCAAGCTGCGCTCGCTCGCTTGCGCGGGGAGGAGCTGCCTGCCACCGCGCGCGCGGCGGACAAGGCCAACGTACAGCTGAAGCTCGGCGCGATCGGCTTTGCCGACTGGGCCGCTGCGCAGATCGCCGCGCAGGAAGCGCAGCTGGCCCAGATCGATGCGCTTACCCGCGTGCGCAGCGCCGATCTTGCCCTGGAAGACGCGCTGCGGCGCCCGCTTGATGGACCCGAAACGATGATCGACCCCGCGCTGGTGCAACCATGGCTCTAGGTCGCGGTGCCCGTTCCGCGCTGCTGCTCGGCAGTGGCATCGCCCTGGGGGCGCTTGCCGGATGGGGCTATGCCCATTTTTCGGCCAGCGAAGCGGAGGACGCGCCAAGGGCCGCCCCGGCCGCACCCGCGAATGCCGCCACGGGCGGCCTGGTGGTGGACGATGCCACGCGCCAGCGCGCCGGGATCGTCACCGCTGCGCTCGCCACCACCATGCAAAGCCAGGGCGAAACCGGCTATGCCCGCGCGCTCGATCCTGGCCCGCTGGCCGCGATCGGGGCAGAGATCGACAGCGCACGCGCGGCCGCCTCCGCCTCGGCCAAGGAAGCCGCGCGGCTGGCGGCGCTGGCCGGGGCCGATGCCGGCGCCGCGCAGCGCGAGGTGGAAAGCGCCCGCGCGCAGGCCCGCGCCGATGCCGCGCGGCTCACCCTGGCCTGCCAGCGCGTGACCTTCGAATTCGGGGCCGGCCTTTCCCACCTCGGCTGCGGCGCGGCCGAAGCGCTGGCGCGACAGGCGAGCCGGGGCGAGGTGGCGATCCTGCGCCTCGATTTCCCCGCCGGCGCGCCGCCGGCTGGCGCGACGGTGCGGATCGATCTTGCCCCTGGCACCGCGCAGGTGCGCGTGCTTGGTCCGGCGGCGGCGGGCGACACCCAGTTGCAGAGTGGCGGCGCCCTGGCGCTGCTGACCGGGCCGCAAGCGCCGCGCATCGGCGTGGGCCGCATCCTGGCGGCGATGACCACCGGCATTGGCCCGACGCGCCAGGGCGTGATCGTGCCGCGCAGCGCGATCGTGCGCACCGACGCTGGCCTGTTCGTGTGGCGCGCCACCGCGGCCGACCGGTTTGAGCGCGTGCCGCTGGAAGACGGGCGCGCCCTGGCGCCGGGCTGGTTCGTCCCGGTCGGCCGCCTGCATGGCGGTGATCGCGTGGTGGTGGCCGGGGCGGGCACGCTGCTCGGCCTTGATCACGCCGCGCCGCAGGCACCGGCCGACGGCGGGGACGATTGATGCTGTCGGCGCTGGTCAGGCAATCGCTGCGCCATCCCTGGCTCGTCCTGCTGGGCGCGGTGGTGCTGCTCGCGCTGGGCGTGGCCACGCTGCGCAGCGCGGCCTATGACGTGTTTCCCGAGTTCGTGCCGCCCCAGGCCAGCGTCCAGACCGAAGCGCCGGGCCTTTCGCCCCAGCAGGTGGAAATGCTGGTCACCCGCCCGCTCGAGGCGGTGATCAACGGCGCCAATGGCGTCGAGACGGTGCGTTCGCAATCGATCCAGGGCCTGTCAGTGATCGACATCACCTTCCGCGAGGGCAACGATGCCTATCGCGCGCGCCAGCAGGTGTCGGAAGCCCTGGCCGACGCAATCCCGCGCCTGCCGCCCGGCGTCGATACCCCGCGCCTCACGCCGCTGGTGTCTTCCACCATGGACCTGCTCAAGATCGGGCTGGTATCCTCGCGGTTGTCGCCGATGCAGCTGCGCGATCTGGCCGAATGGACGATCAAGCCGCGCCTGCTTTCGGTGCCGGGCGTGGCGCGGGCCAACGTGTTTGGCGGAGAGCAGCGCCGCATCGAGGTGCGCGCCGATCCCGCCCGCCTGCTTGCGCGCGGCATCACCTTTGCCGATCTGGGCCAGGCCGTGAGCGCGGCGGTCAACGTCAACGGCGGCGGCTTTGCCGATACGCCCAACCAGCGCATCCTGGTCGATCCCGGCCCCAGCGCCACCACCGGCGCACAGATTGCCGCTGCGGTGCTCACCACCGGCCCGGGTGGCACGGTGCGCATCGGCGATGTGGCGCAAGTGGCTGATGCCGCTGCGCCGCCGGTGGGCGATGCCCTGATCATGGGCAAGCCCGGCGTGCTGATGACGCTGTCGAGCCAGTATGGCGCCAATACGCTCGACACCACGCGCGCGCTTGAACGCGCGATCGCTGATCTTGCCCCTGCCTTGCGCGCGCAGGGCGTGACACTGTATCCGGCGCTGCACCGCCCGGCCAACTTCGTCGAAGTGGCGCTTTCGGGCATTACCCGCGACCTCGCGATCGGCGCGGTGATGGTCTTTGTCGTGCTGCTGGTGTTCCTGCGCGATGTGCGCGTGGTGATGATCGCGTTCGTGTCGATCCCGCTGTCGCTGCTCGCCGCGCTGATCGTGCTCGATCGCACCGGGCAGACGATCAACACGATGACGCTGGGTGGCCTGGCCGTGGCGCTGGGCGTGGTGATCGATGACGCCATCGTCGATATCGAGAACATCGTGCGCCGCCTGCGCGGTGTGACCGACGAGGCCGACCGCCGCGCGATCATCGCCGCCGCCTCGATCGAAGTGCGCGCGCCGGTGGTCCATGCCACGTTCGTGCTGGCGCTGACCATGCTGCCGGTGATCCTGTTGACCGGCCTGCAGGGCGCGTTCTTCGCGCCGCTCGGCCTGGCGTTCCTGCTTGCCACGATGGCTTCGCTGGTGGTGGCCCTGTCGGTGACGCCGGCGCTGGCGCTGATGCTGCTGCGCGGGCGCAACCCGGTGGCCGAGCCGGCGCTGCTCGAACGGTTCAAGAACTGGCACGAGGGGCTGATGCGCCGGCTTTGCGCGCGGCCCGGCGTAGCCGCCGGGGCGATTGCCGCGCTGGGCGCGCTGGCGCTGGTCGGGACGCTGTCGTTCGGCAGCGAACTGTTGCCCACGTTTCGCGAGCGGCATTACGTGTTGCAGGTGAGCGGCCCGCCCGGCGCCTCGCTCGCCTGGATGCGGGGCACGGGGGAAGAGCTGTCGCGCCGGCTGCTCGCCATTCCCGAAGTCATGAGCGTGGAAGAGCAGATGGGCCGCGCCGAAGCGGGCGAGGATACCTGGCCGCCGAGCCAGGGCGAGTTCCACTTGCGCCTGAAATCGGTGGGCGGGCGGGGCGAAGACGCCGCCCTTGCCGAAATTCGCGCTGCCCTGGCCGCCACCCCGGCCTTGCAGGGCGAAGTGACGACCTTCCTGGGCGACCGCATCAGCGAAAGCCTGTCGGGCGAAACCGCCGCCATCGCGATCAGCGTGCAGGGGGCCGATCTCGACACCCTGGATCGCAGCGGGGCCGCGATCGCCGCCGCGCTGCGCGGCGTGCCCGGCGCCACCGACGTGACGATGAAAGCCGCGCCCGGCACGCCTATGCTCGGGGTTACGCTCGATCCGGCCCGCATGGCGCTGCATGGCGTGACCGCGGCCGATGCCGGCGATGCCATTCGTGCGACCTTTGCCGGGCAGACGGTGGGGCAGGTCGTGCTGGCCGATCGCGCGATCGATGTTGCCGTAACCCTGCCGCCAGACCTGCGCCGCGATCCCGAGGCCTTGGGCGACACACTCGTGCGCGCCTCGGCCGGCGGGGCCAGCGGCGGCGCGGTACGCCTGGCTGATATCGCCACGATCTCACCCGGGGAAGCGCGCGCGCTCATCGCCCACGAAGGCGGGCTGCGCCGCCAGATCGTGACCGCCAATGTCATCCCCGGCCATGCCGTGGCCGACGTGGTCAAGGCCGCGCAAGCGCGCATCGCCCGCGACGTGGCCTTGCCGCCCGGCGTGTTCCTGTCATGGGCGGGCACCGCCGAAGGTGCGGCAGCGGCGCAGCGGCAGTTGCTCGCCCATGTCGCCCTGGCAGGCGTGGCAATGGTCGCGCTGTTGATCCTGGCCTTTGGCGGGGTGCGGCCCGCGCTGCTGATCCTGGCGGGGATGCCGCCAGCGATGGCCGGGGGCGTGCTGGCCGTGGCGCTGACGGGCGGTGTCGTGTCGCTGGGCGCGCTGGTCGGCTTCATCGCCCTGTTCGGCATTTCGGCGCGCAATGCCATCCTGCTGGTCGCCCATGTCGATCAGCTCGTGCTGGGGGAAGGGCGGCCGTGGACGCTCGACACCCTGCTGGAAGCCACGCGCGAGCGTGTGACGCCGATCCTGCTCACCGCGCTGGTCACCGCCTTTGCCCTGCTGCCCGTGGCGATCGAGACGGGCCAATCCGGCCGCGAGATCCAGGGGCCAATGGCCGTGGTCATCCTGGGCGGGCTGGCCACCTCGCTGCTGCTGACCCTGCTGCTTTTGCCCGCGCTGGTGTGGCGCTGGCGGTTCAGCGCAGGAACAACAGCGCCGACGGCTGACTGAACGCCACCGTCTGGACCTTGTCGCCCACCACCCCGGTCTGCGGATCGCGGCGGAACACGACGATGGCGTTGCTGCCCTGGTTGCCCACCAGCACAAAGCGTCCGTCGGGCGAAAAGGTGAATTCGCGCGGCTGCACGCCATCGACCGCGTGGCGATCCACCTGGCGCAGGCTGCCATCGGCGGGATCGATCGCAAAGCTGACCAGCACGTTGTCGGTGCCGCGATCGGTCACGGCGAGAAAGCGTCCGTCGGGCGAGAGATGCAGCGCCGCCGCGCCCACTTTGCCGGCAAAGCCGGGCGGGGTGAGCGGCACCACCTTGCGCAAGGTAAGATGCCCATCGGCATGATCGAGCACGGCGACGGCGCCGGCCATTTCCAGCGTGACATAGGCCTGCCGCCCGCCGGGAGCAAAGACCAGGTGGCGCGGCCCCGAACCCGGCGGCAGGGCCAGGAACGGCTGGCCCGGCAGCGCGCTGAGCGGATGCTCGGGATGCGCCGCGTCATAGCGATAGATCTGGATGCGATCGGCCCCCAGATCCTGGGCAAAGACAAATCGGCCGTCCGGCGAGGACACCACCGAGTGAACATGGGGCGACGCCTGGCGATCAAGGTCGACCATGCTGGCGCGGTGGGTCTTGATCTGCACCACCGGCGCCAGGTGCCCGTCGGCCAGCACCGGCGCCACGGCCAGCGTGCCGCCCGGATCGGCCGAAACCGAATAGTTGGCGATGAACAGGAAACGGCCATCGCGGCTGAGGCTGGCATGGGTGGGCTCTGCGCCGAGCGAGCCGATGCGGTTGAGGAACGCGAGGCGCCCGCTGCGCGGATCGATGCGATAGGCCGACGCCCGGCCCACCGGATCGGGCTGGCCATCGCTGTTTTCGTTCACCGCATAGAGATGGTGCTTGTCTGCCGAAAGCGTCAGCCACGACGGATTGCGCGCCGGCATGACCTGCTGCGGCCGAGCGGCGATATGGCCGGTGCGGGCATCGAAATCATAGACGGCAATGCCCTGGCCCCCCCCGCCGGTATAGCCACCGACCAAGAGCGGCTCAGCCACGGCCGCGCCGGGTACGAGCAACGTGGCAACCATCGCGGTTGCCAGGCTTTGCGCCAAGACCTTGAAACCCATATCCGCGCTGCCCTCTGTTGCAACCAAACCGCTGGCGGGACTGGCGGCAACGCGGTCCGCCGTCAAGCGCGCAGGCGCGCAGGCGCTCAAGCGGCGAGTTCGGCCGCGTCCATCACCCGGTTGCGGCCACCGTGCTTGGCGGCATAGAGCGCACGGTCGGCGGTCTGCACGGCCGTGTCCCAGCTGGGCCCGGGCAGGGCGAGGGCCGCGTGGCCCACGCTGATCGTGCAAGACAGCCGGCGCCCGTCGGGCAGGGTGATCGCGGCGGCGGCGACGGCTCGGCGCAGCCGCTCGGCCACGGCGGCGCGGGTATCGATCCCGTCATCGGCCAGCAGGATCAGGAACTCTTCCCCGCCAACGCGCGCCAGCACGTCGCCACTGCGCAGGTTGCGGCCGAGCACCTCGGCCACCAGCATCAGCATGGCATCGCCAGTGCCGTGGCCGTGGACATCGTTGATCTGCTTGAAATGATCGATATCGATCGCGATCACGCCGACCTGGCCGCGCGACCGGCCACAGCGAGCCTCGCCCAGCTGCCACACCACGCGGCGGTTGGCGACGCCGGTGAGCGGGTCTTGCCGGGCATGGCGGATGAGTTCGGCATCGGCCTCGCGCTTGATCATCCATAGATAGCACGGCGCGATCGCCCAGGTGAGCAGGAGGCGCATGGTCAGGCCGAACGGCGATGTCGGGTCTGGGCCGGTCCCGGCCTTGTGGCTGGTCAGCCACCACGCGATGCGCACCACCAGCATCGCCACCCAGGCAGCGTGGAACAGGGCCATGATCAGCGCGATCGGGCGGCGCGCCGGATCATCGCAGCGCACCAGGATGAACACCGTGGCCAGGGTCACGCAGGCGCGCAAGCCGCCGCCCAGCGCCACCATCACCCGCATGTCAAACCCGATGCGCGACACGATGACGATCTCGACCAGGCCCATCGCGAGCGCGAGTGGCAGCACCCAGAGTTCTGCGCCCTTGCGATTGAAGATGATGTTCAGCGCGAGGAAATTGGCGATCGTGCCAAGGTCCAGCAAACCGTTGCCCCAAGGCGCGATGGGGAAAAGTGCCGGCAGGAACGCGCCCGATATCAACAGCACAAAGCCCAGCGCAATGAGACCATGGCCCGCGACGAGATAGCGCGACCCGCGTTTGTCGCGCGGCTCGGCAATGTGCCAGGCGGCAAACAGCAGCGCCAGCGTGGTGATCGCCGCAATCAGGGCGTTGATGATCAGCAGTGTCCCGATATCAAGATATTCGGATATCACTGTCATTTCAGCGTCTCACCGCCCATGCCGTGGCCTGCAAGCTAGCAGGCATAGCGCAAGGTGTTCACCGCAATGCTAACAGGTGGGCAAAAACATTGCGAATTTCCGCCCGCCGGCTGCGCTGCGGAAATACCATGCCTGACACTTTACCAGAGCGCTGGGGTAAAGTGTCACCACTGGCTAATCGACACGTGGTGGCCCAGGCGTGCTTGCAGGGGATTCACAAGGGCGGCGCTTTGTGCTTGAAATGTTCGCATGTTCCAGCCCGATCTCTTTGCCTCGGAGTCTGCCACCGCACTGCCGCGGTCAGGCTCTTCGCGCCGGTCCGGCCGCGCTTTGGCGGGGAAGGGCGCGCCAAAGGCAGCGCCGGAGGATCGTGCTGGCAGCATGACGCCGCAGGATATCGATCTGCCGGCCGTGCTGGAAAAGCTCGCCGAAGTGTCAACCCGCCCGCGCTATACCTTCATGGTACTGAACCTGATCGCGCGCGCAGCCGGCGCTTCGGACAGTGCCGGGCCCTATGTGCGCGAAGGTGGCCAGGCCATTCCCGTGCGCGATTGGTTGAGCGATGCGCTGATCCCGATGGCCCAGCGCGACGCCCGGCGCCGCGCCGTGGTGGAAGAAGTACGCGCGCAACTGGCGCGGAAAGGCACGTTGCCGGCTGACCCGGCTGAGGCGGAACAGGCCATCGCCAGCGAGCTGCGCGATCGGCTGCGCCATTCCGGGCGCACCAATGTCAGCCGCGCGGTGTCCGATCTGGTGCGTGCCGGGCTGATCCGGCGGCATTACCAAGGCTATTGCGTGGACCATGAAAACCGTGGAGCGCAGCGCGAAGCGGTTTATACTATCATACCTGCCGTCAAACGAGCACTTGGCCACGCAGCCTGAACCAGCGTCACCTGTTTGAAGTGCGCTGCGGGCAAAAAAATGGCCAGCCCGAAGGCTGGCCTTTGAAAGTTTGGGAGAGGATGCCTGAAAGGCCCGTTCCAAATGGGTGATTTCGGTATGTTCCGCAAGTGCGAAACAGGTCAGTACGGTTGCGTGCCGTGCAACTGACCGGAAATATCATTTAACATAACCTTTATTATGGAACTTGCGGCGCAGGCTACGTCATGTGGCACTGGCCTGACTTTCCCGCAAAATCCTTTGCCGTCATAGGCTTTGCACGCCATAGCAAGCTTAGCTCACCCGCCGGCCGGCCACGTGGCCGCTATCAGGCGATGATGGAGGCGAATGACGATGCCTGCAATGCCTCGCTTTCCGGCGCCGCTGCGCCAGGCTCTCGCCACGCTGCTGCTCGCCGGTGCCGCGCTTGCGCCACAGGCGGCCATGGCCCGCAAGCCGGCCAGCCTGCCGATGGCCACCTGCATCAACCTGGGCAACCATCTCGACATGGACCACGGCGGCGAAATCATGCGCAACCGCCTGGGCCCGGCCGATTTCGCGCGGATCAAGGCGGCCGGTTTCGACACGGTGCGCCTGCCGGTCAACTGGTCGAGCCACAGCCTGGCCACGCCGCCCTACACGATCGATCCGGCATGGCTGGCCCGGGTGGACCAGGTGGTGGATGGCGCATTGCATGCCGGGCTCAAGGTCATTCTCAACAGCCACAATTTCGAGCCGATCAATACCGATCCGGTGGGCGCGCAGCCGTGGTTCACGGCGGTGTGGCAACAGATCGCCGATCACTATGCCAGCCGCCCGCGCCAGACGCTGTGGTTCGAGATCGAGAACGAACCCAAGGATGCGCTAAACAATACCAACCTTGTGTCCACGTTTGCGCCGGCGCTGGCAGCCATCCGCCGCCACAACCCCAACCGCCCGGTGATCATCGGCGGCGAGAAATGGAGCAACATCACCTCGCTCGCCACGCTGAACCTGCCCGATGATCCGCAGGTCTGGCCCACGTTCCACTATTACGAACCCTTTGCCTTCACCCACCAGGGCGCCACCTGGGTATCGCCCTCCCCGCCGCTGGGCCGGGTCTATGGCACGCCGGCGGATCTGGCGCGGCTGCCCGTGGATGTGCAGCGGATCAAGGACTATGTCGCGCGCACCGGCAAGATCCCGCTGATGGGCGAAACCGGCGCGTTCGAATCCATTCCCACCGACCAGCGCATCGCCTATTACCGCAGCGTTTTCAAAACGTTCCGCCCGCTGGGCGTGCCCATCTGCGTCTGGGCCTATACCAACACGTTTCCGTTTTTCGATTCTCGCAAGGGGCAGTGGATTCCCGGCCTGCGCGGCGCCATCGGCCTGCCGGAAACCGCCGGCAAGCGGTGATCCTGGCCTGCGCCGCCGCGCGGCAGCAGGCCAGCATCGCGCATGGCAATCAGCCCTGCATCTGTTCGAGCGTGACGCCCTTGGTTTCGCTGACCATGGCCCGCACGAAGAAGAACGACACGGCCGCCGCCGCCGCATAGAACGAATAGGTGACGGCCAGGCCCGGCGAGACGACCAGCGCCGGGAAGCTGACCGAAATGGCGGCGTTGGCGATCCACTGGGCAAAGCCCGAAACCGCCAGCCCCGAACCGCGGATCTGGTTGGGGAACATTTCCCCGAGCATGACCCACATGATCGGGCCCCAGCTCATGTTGAAGAACACGACATAGGCATTGGCCGCCAGCAGCGCGATCACGCCATTGTTGCCAGGCAGCGACACTGCGCCACCGGCGCCATGCACCGCCGTCGAAAATGCCCAGGCAACGATCCCCAGCGTCACCGCCATGCCGGCCGAGCCGGTGAGCAGCAAAGGCTTGCGCCCGATGCGATCGACCAAAAGCAGCGTGGCGAGGCACCCGGCGATCGACACCACGCCCGAGATGATGTTGGTTTGCAGGGCATAGCTTTCGGAAAAGCCCACGGCCTGCCACAGCGTGGCGCCGTAATAGAATACCACGTTGATGCCGACCAATTGCTGGAACACGGCAAGGCCGATGCCCGTCCACACGATCGGGCGGATGCGCCCGGTGGCGCGGTCGATCAGGTCTGACAGCTTGGGGCGGTGGTGGTCTGCCGCCAGGCTCTGGCGGATTTCGCCAACGGTGCGGGTGGCACTGGCCGCGCCGAGCAGGCGGGTGAGCACGGCATGCGCGCCAGCGTCATCGCCCTTGGCCACGAGATAGCGCGGGCTTTCGGGAATGCCCATGAGCGCCAGGAAATAGATCGCCGCCGGCAGCGCCTGGAGCCAGAACATCCAGCGCCACGCCGGCTGCCCGGCCCACAGGATCGCCGTAGATTCCCCCGCAACATGCGCCAGGATATAGTTGACGACAAAGGCGCCGGTCAGCCCGGTGATGATCATCACCTGCTGCACGCTCGACAGGCGCCCGCGCACATGGGCCGGCACCACTTCGGAGATATAGACCGGCGAAATCACGCTGGCCGCGCCCACGCCCAGCCCGCCGATCACCCGCGCGATGATGAAGATCACCGAGGAACCGGCCGCGCCAGCAAGGATCGCGCTGGCCAGAAACAGCACGGCCGCCAGCTTCATCACCCCGCGCCGGCCGATATTGTCAGCCAGGCGCCCGGCCCCGAATGCGCCGATCGAAGAGCCGACGAGAATGGCGCCGACGTTGACACCGATGCCCACCTTGCCCAGCTCGAACGCAGCCTCCAGGCCCTTTTGCGTGCCGTTGATCACCCCGGAATCATAGCCGAACATGAAGCCGCCGATCGTGGCCACCGCCACGATGGCGCCGATCAGGCGCATGTTGACCGCGCCTGGTGCCAAATCGTTCATCCTGTCCTCTCCCATTTGTCTTTTTATACCCGCGCGAGATGGGCCGGTAAGCCGGCCACCCCGGGGTCGAAGGCGAAGAGCGCACCCGCCAATGGCTGGGCCGCGCGCTCTGCCGCGCTCAGCCCCTTGGTTGCCGTGGTGGCATAGGCGGTGCGCAGATCCGGGCCACCGAACGCGATCTTGGTCACGTTGGCGACGGGAAATGGCACGACGCCGATCAGTTTGCCCGCCGGGTCATAGCGGCGCACCGCCCACCCGGCGAACAGACCCACCCACAGGCAACCTTGCGCGTCCACCACCGGCCCATCGGGATAGCCCGCGCCGTCCTCGATCTGCGCAAACAGGCGCGTGTCCATCACGCGTCCATCGCGCACCGTGCTCGCCCAGATGCGCCGGCCCAGCGTGTCATGATGATAAAGCGTGTGCCCATCGGGCGAAAAGGCCGGCCCATTGGTGATCGAAACCGCCGGCAGCCCACTATCGACGCAGCCATCGGCATCGAGGCGATAGATCCGCCCGCTTGCGTCGGTTTCGGCATCGTCCATCGAGCCCAGCCACACCGCGCCATCGGCCGCGACCGTGGCATCGTTGAGGCGGTTGCCTGGCAGATGCGCCTCGGGCGCGCAGAGCAGGGCAAAGGCGCCGCTGGCCGGATCGAAGCGGTGCACGCCGGTTTGCAGGCCGGCGAGCAGCGTGCCATCGGCGCAGGGCAGCACCCAGCCCACTTGCGCAGGCGCGGGCCAGGTGGCGGTTTCGCCGCTTGCCGGGACAAAGCAATGGATCGCCGGCGCCTTGATATCGACGAACCACAGCGCGCCCTGGTGCGCGGCCCATACCGGGCCTTCGCCCAGCGTGGCCGCCAGTGGCCAGACCGCCTGCGGCGTCGCCCCGGCGATGACCGGGACATTGGCCGGAACCTGCGCCGCGTTCAGCGCCATCCGGCGTCGACCCAGTATTCGTGCCCGGTGATCAGGCGCGCATCGTCAGAGGCGAGGAACAGCGCCAGCGCGGCGACATCGGCGGGCACCAGGCGCCCATCGAGGCATTGCGAGGCGACGATCTCGGCCTCACCCTCGGGCGTGTACCACTGTTCCTGGCGCGGCGTCTTGACGTTGCCGGGAATGATCGCTGTCACGCGGATGTTGTCGCGGCCCAGCTCGCGCGCAAGGCCCCGCGTCAAGCCCTCGATCGCGGCCTTGGCCGTCTGGTAGATCACCAGATCGGGCAGGCCGAGGTGCCAGCTGATCGACCCGAGGTTGATGACCGCCCCGCCACCGGCGCGCTTCATCGCCGGCACGGCGGCCTGGGTCACGAAGAACTGGTGCTTGAGGTTCACCGCCATCCGCTCGTCCCAGTACGCGGGCGAAACTTCGGCCACGGCATGGCGATCATCGTTGGCGGCGTTGTTGATCACCACGTCAATCCCGCCCAACTGCGCCTCTACCTGCGCCATCATCGCGGCGATCGCATCGGCATCGCGCAAGTCGCACGGCAGGAACAGCGGCGCGGGTGCAGCGCTGTTGCCCAGCCGCGCCACCACGGCCTCGCCCTGCTCTTGCGCGATGTCGCAGAACGCCACACGCGCGCCCTGGGCCACGAACGCTTCGACCAGGCCTTCGCCGATGCCGCTGCTGCCACCGCTGATGAACACGCGCTTGCCCGCGAGGCTGGGATAGATCGCGCGGTGGGATGCACCGTTCAGCGCGCCGTTGGCGCCGCTCATGCCGCGCGCTCCAGCAGGCCACGCTGCGCAAGATTGGCAAAGAACGCGCCGATGCCCACGGTCCACGGCGCGGCTTGCGGGCAGGTCACCACGGTATTGACCAGCTTGCCCAGGCGCGGGGTGGCGATCGTCACCACATCGCCCACCTTGTGGGTAAAGCCACGGCCGGGATCGTCGCGATCCTGCACCGGGGCAAACAGCGTGCCCAGGAACAGGCAGAACCCATCGGGATAGTGATGTTCGCTCAAGGTCTGGCGCACCAGGTCGAGCGGATCGCGGCTGATCTGGTTCATGCTGGAATGGCCTTCCAGGCGATAGCCATCGGTGCCTTCGATCAGCAGGTCCACTTCCGCCTGGCGCACATCATCGAGCGTGAAGCCGGCATCGAACAGCCGCACCAGCGGCCCGAGCGAGCATGATGCGTTGTTGTCCTTGGCCTTGCCCAGCAAGAGCGCGCTGCGCCCCTCGATATCGCGCAGGTTCACGTCGTTGCCCAGCGTGGCGCCCACCACCGTGCCGGCAGCGTTGACCAGCAGGACCACTTCGGGCTCGGGATTGTTCCAGGTGGAATCGCTGCGCACGCCGATCTCCGCCAGCGGGCCAACGGTCGCCAGCACCGGCGCCTTGGTAAACACCTCGGCATAGGGCCCGATCGCCACTTCGAGGTATTGCGACCACAGGCCGTCCTCGATCAGCAGCGCCTTGAGCGCCTCGGCCTCGGCCGAGCCCGGCACGACCGAGCGGATCGAGCCACCGACGCGGTCCTCGATGCGGGCGCGGATTTCCTGCGCCTTGCCGGCATCGCCGCGCGCGCGCTCTTCGATCACGCGTTCCAGGGTAGAGGTGGCAAAGGTAACCCCGCAGGCCTTCACGCACTGCAGGTCGATCGGGCTGAGCAACGGCAGCGCCAGCGAATCGAGCCGGCCCAGCGCGACGCCGGCGCTGGCGTCGAGCGGCAGCATGTCGACGAGTTGGGCAACGGTGGGCGCCACGCCGGCCATGTCATAGGCCACGCCCTGTTCCACCAGAATCGGGCTTGGCCCGGCCGCGGTTTCCACCCGCCCGAGGAATCGAGCGGATTCCCAGTCTGCCGGCAGCAGCGCTGCGATGGATGAAACCCCGTCCATTTCCTTCTCCCCACCCTCGGGCAATCGTTGACAAATTCTGATAGCGCTACCATCATGCAATGCGGTCTGCTGTCAAGTGGTTTTGAATTGGCACGACAAAGAACCCGGCCGGTCCGCCTCGGGCCAGAGCCGAACTTAGCAACAGGGAGAAGACGATGCGTGGTGGTGCGCCCAACAGCCAAACGGAACTCCGGCCCCGCCGGCGCGCGGCCAAGGCCCTGATCGCGGCGCTGGCCGGCCTGCTTTCACCCCTGACGGCGCAGGCGCAAGGCGCCGCGACGCCAGGCGCCGCCCCCCTTCCCCACATAGAGCGCACGGCAAAGGGCGCGATGCTGATGGTCGATGGCGCGCCGTTCCTGATGCTGGGCGCCCAGGCCAACAATTCCAGCAACTATCCCGAGCCGCTCAAGAAAGTGTGGCCCACGATCGATGCCATGGGCGCCAACACGCTGGAAATCCCGGTCGCCTGGGAACAGATCGAACCGCGCGAGGGGCAGTTCGACTTTTCCTGGGTCGATCATGTCGTGGGGGAAGCGCGCAAGCATGACAAGCGCCTGATCCTGCTGTGGTTTGCCACGTGGAAGAACACCGCGCCGGCCTATGCCCCGGAATGGGTCAAGCTTGATCCCAAGCGCTTTCCCCACATGCTGACGGCCAAGGGCGACGTGCACTATGCGATGAGCCCGCTGGGCAGCGAAACGCTCAAGGCCGATACCCGCGCCTTTACCGCGCTGATGCACCACATCGCCCAGATCGACCCGCAGAACACCGTGATCATGATGCAGGTGGAAAACGAGGTCGGCAGCTATGGCAACGTGCGCGACTTTTCGCCCATGGCGCAAAAGCTGTTTGCCGGCCCGGCGCCACAGGCCCTGCTCAAGCACTATGGCAAGCCGGCCGGCGTGAGCTGGGCCCAGGCCTTTGGCAGCGATGCCGAGGAATATTTCCAAGCGTGGTATGTCGCCAGCTATCTCAACACCGTGGCCAAGGCCGGCAAGGCCGAAAAGAACCTGCCTATGTATGCCAATGCCGCGCTCGCTGCGCCGTTCGGCCGCCAGAGCGCGACGACCTATTCCAGCGGCGGACCGGTGCACCACGTGATCGACATCTACAAGGTGGCGGCGCCCGCGCTCGATCTGGTGGCGCCCGATATCTACAACCGCGACGAAAAGGCGGTGCACGCCTATCTCGATCTCTATGGCCGGGCCGACAATCCGCTGATGGTCCCCGAAATCGACAACGATGCGGAATATGCGCGCTTTTTCTGGGACGCGCTGGGCAAGGGCACGATCGGCTATTCCCCGTTCGGGATGGACCAGACCGGCTATTACAACTTTCCGCTGGGCGCCAAGGGGATCGATGACACGATCAACGGCTTCGCCCGGATCTATCACCTGTTCGCGCCGATGCAGTCGGTCTGGGCCAAGGCGGCGGCGCAGGGACTGGTGCATGCGGCCAGCGAACCGGCCGATCCCGCAGCGGGCCACACGCGCGAATTGCTGATCGGCCGCTACAAGGCGACGCTGGGCTTTGGCCAGGACGCGTTCGGCTTTGATCCGCCGCGCGGCAATCCGCATCCCACCGGCGGTGCGGCGATTGCCCAGCTTGGCCCGGATGAATTCCTGATCACCGGGTTCGATACCCGCGTCACGCTCAATCTTGCCGCGCCCGCGCCGGGCGAAACGCTTACCCTGCTGCGCGCCGAGGAAGGGCATTATGCGCCCGATGGCAAGGGCGGGCAGGCCTGGGTGTTCGATCGCGTGTGGAACGGGGACCAGATCGACTATGGCTTCAACTTCACCGGCATCGGCCAGGTGCTCAAGGTCCGCTATGCGCGGATGAAGGGCACCGGGGTGATCGCGGCCGGCGCCGAGCACTGAGACTGAAAAGCGGCCGGCGGGACCAGCGATGCGTGGCGCGGATCAGGGGCCAAGCCGTCCCAGCGCCACGCGCAGCATGACCGGGTGTTCGGGCAGGTTGAGGCCATAATCGGTCTGATCACCGTTCCACGGCCGCTCGGCCACCCAGGCGCCCGTGCGGTCGAGGTGGCCCTGCTCCACCGCGAGATATTGCCATGGCGCCGATCCCTGCCCCGCAGGCCGGGAAAAGCGCACGCGCACGTCGCTGCCCACCACCAGGAAGCTATTGGCATCGAGCGGGAAAATCGCCGCGCCGCCGGTAAGCTTGCCCTGCGTGGGTGCGGGATCGGGGTGGGCAAAGGTCCAGCTTTCATCGCCGATCATCCAGCGATCGAATTGCAGCGCCACGCGCCATTCGCCAAAATCGTGTACCTGGTCGGCCGCATCGGCGTGCTTGGCCGCGCCCCAGCCGGTGTGGCGCGCGGCAAAGCTGGCCCACCCATGCGCCATCGGCGCCATGAAGCGATACTTGCTGGCAAAGGCGGCGATCGTGGCAGGGTCGAGCCGCTTGGCGCCCAGCGGATAGTTGACATAGCCGGTGGCATCCATGCCGAACGGGGCAAAGCCGATCGCACCATGGGCCAGCGCCGGCCAGAAGAACCGGGCATAGTCGGCATCGTTGCCGATTTCCGGGATCATCAGGGCATTGTCGGGCCGGGCATAGGCGTTGAGATAGGCGCGCACCTGCGGCCAATCGCGGGTGTAGATATCGGGCGCCACCAGATCGAGGTGCGGCGCGGCCACTTTCCAGATCGCGATCATGTTCCAATCGGGGGAACCGCTCGATATCCATTGCGGATCGACCGTCTTGGCCAGCGGATCGCTGAGCGCGGCATTGCAATACATCGGCAGCGGCAGGACCGCCTTGCCCGCCGCCGCCACGGCATCGATAAAGCGCGCGGTGTGCCAGCTCATGAACGCCTGGTCTGCCAGCGGGCCGAACGCCTGCTGCCAGCTGCCGGCAGGTAGGCCGAGGGCGCGTTGCAATGGTTCCGGCACCGGCTGGGCAAACGCAGCCTCTGCCGCCGGGCCATGATCGCGCGCGATGCCAAAGGCGCCGGGTTCGTTTTCAACCTGCACCATGATCACGCGATGATCGGGATCGTGCTGCGCCAGATGGCGCATCAGCGCCACGAAGGCGGTGCGATCGGCCGCCAGGGTGGCCGGCGCAAATGGCGAGAGCGCTGCCAGTGGCCGCCCTTGCGCATCCAGTTTGCGCGGGAAACGGACGAGATCGGTCTTGACCCACAGCGGGGTATAGCCTGGCCCGCCATTCTTCCACGTGCCAAACCACAAGAGCACCAGCCGCACCTGGTGCGCGCGGGCCTGGGCAATCAGGCTATCGACGAAGGCGAAATCGAACTGCCCCTCGCGTGGTTCGATCTGGCCCCATGCCACCGGCATTTCCAGGGTATTGGCACCGAGTTCATGCAAAGTCTGCCAAACCTGCGGCAAGACACTGACGTGGTTGGACGAATTGTTGGCCTGCGCGCCCAGCATGAGGAACGGGGCGCCATCCACCAAGAGGAACGGGCGGCCCTCGGGCGCAGCGAGCTGCGGCAGCGGAGCGGCGCTGCCAGCGGCCAGGGCCTGGCTACCCATCGGCAGGGTGAGCAACGACAGCGCTGCCGCGGCAATCATCTTGGCCGCGCGGCCCTTTAAGCTCCGGTGCACGGTATCACGCCAGGGCCAGGCCGAATTCGGCCGCGATCGCCGCGCTGTGTTCGCCCACGCGCGGTGCGCCGCGCGTCGATCCGGGCCGCTGGCCATCGATCCGCATCGGGCTGGCGGTGGTCAGGATATTGCGCCCACGCCCGCTGATCGATTGCAGCATGTCGAGCGCGCGAAAGCTTTCGGCCTGGAGCAGCTGCTGCCAATCGAGCACGGCGGCGGTCCAGATGCCCGCTGGCTCCAGGATGGCGAGCCATTCCTGCGTGGTGCGGGTCGCCAGGCGCGCGGCAATGCGATCGAGCAGCGCATCGCGCCCGTCAAAGCCGTTGCCGGCATCGCCCAGGCCGGGCAGATCGAGCAGCTCGCCCACTTTGGCGAGCGGCGTCATCGCCAGGGCGAGATGCCCGTCGCGCGTGCGATAGACGCCATAGGGCGCGGCGAGATAGGCATTGGCGCCATGCGCCGCCGCGCGGGTCGGCGGGCGCTGGCCATCGTTGAGATAGGTGGTCAGCAGCTCGAACTGGAAATCGACCAGCACTTCGAGCAGGCTGGTTTCCACCCGTCCGCCCAGCCCGGTGCGCGCGCGCCGCACCAGCAGTGCCAGGATGCCCTTGGCCAGGACGTGGCCGGCCAGCATGTCTGCCACCGACAGGCCGATCGGCATCGGCCCGTGATCGGCGCTGCCGGTCAGCCACATCACGCCCGAGCGCGCCTGCGCCAGCAGATCCTGCCCCGGCAATGTCGCCCACGGCCCCGCGCTGCCAAAGCCCGATACACTCGCATAGACCAGGCGGGGGTTGATCGCCTTGACGTCTTCATAGCCCAGCCCCAGCCGCTCGATCACGCCGGGGCGGAAGTTCTGGATGATGACATCGGCCTGCGCCACCAGCTGGCGCAGCTGATCAAGATGGGCAGGATTCTTGAGATCGACCGCGAGGCTTTCCTTGTTGCGGTTGATCGCGTGGAACAGCGTGGAATCGCCGGCAATGTCGGTATCGCTCAAATAGAGATCGCGGCACAGGTCACCCGTTTCGGGACGCTCGATCTTGATCACCCGCGCGCCCAGATCGGCCAGTTGCAGCGCCGCCGAAGGGCCGGCGAGGAACTGCGCCATGTCGAGCACGACCAGATCGGACAGTGGCCCCGGGCTGCTGTCAGCCGGCCCCGTTTCCGTTGCCGATTCCGCGCGGATGAGCCGCTGTTCCAATCCCGTCCTCCACATCACTGTTGTTTACAGGCTAACATACATTCTCTATATAAACAATCAATGCCATTCATGCTCCATCCTGGCGGCACTTGCCATCCCGCGCCGGAATTGCCCGGAATGGCCCCCGTGCGCCGCCTGCGCGGCACATGCTGATGACACCGGCCACGCCCATGGGTTACGGAACCATCCAGATCGCCAGACCAGCCGCGGAAGGACAGATGATGGATGCGCCCCCCGAATCGGACAGCCTGACCGAGGGCCTTGCCGACAGCACCTTGTCGACCGACGAGCGGCGGCGGAAATATGCCGTGCCGGCCTTGGAAAAGGGGCTGGATATCGTTGAATACCTGGCCGATCAGGCCGTGCCGATGACGCAGTCGCAACTGGCGCGCGCGCTCAATCGCCAGCCGGGCGAACTGTTTCGCATGCTCGCCTGCCTGGAAGGGCGCGGCTATGTCAGGCGTGATCCCACCAACGGCGGCTATGCCCTGACGCTCAAGCTGTTCCAGCTGGCGCGCATCCACTCGCCCTATGAAACGCTGATCGCGGCCGCGCGGCCGCTGATGCGCGCGCTGGCTGACGACGTGCGCGAAAGCTGCCATCTTACCGTGCTGCAGGGCGACCAAGTACTGGTGCTGACCCAGGAAGAAAGCCCCAATCCGTTCCGCCTGTCGGTGGAAGTGGGCTCCACCCATTCGCCGCTGCGCACCAACTCGGGGCGCTTGCTGCTGGCGGGCATGGCGCCCGCCGCGCTCGATGCCTGGCTTGCCCATTCGCGCGAATGGCAGGCGATGACCCCGGCGGCTCGCCATGACCTGCTGGCGCGCATCGCCGATGTGCGCGCCTGCGGCCACGCCCGCTCGCTGGGCGAACGCTTCCTGGGCGGGGCCGATATCGGCGTGCTGGTGGGCACGCCGGGCGCGCCGCTCAACGCCGCATTGACGATTGCCACGCTGATAGATGCCAATGGCGACGCCCGGCTCGATCCCCTGCTCGAACCGCTCAAGCGCACGGCCGGGGCGATCAGCCTGGCCGCCGGGCTGGGGCTGGAAGGGCTGCCGCTGGGCAGCAGCGCGGAAGCACCAGTTCCGGCCAAGCCGGCAAAGACCCGCAAGAAGTCAAAACAGGAGAGCCCATGATCCGCCCAAGGCCCGCGACGCTCGGCACGCACAGCGCCCTTATCGCCCTGCTCGGCGCACCGCTGCTGATCGCGGCCAGCCCGCCGCCGCAGGCCGATTGGGCCGCCGGCTGGTTCAGCGCGCCGTTTGCGCCGATCGCCGGGCAGCCAGGCGGAACCCCGGCGATCTTTGCCAACCAGACCGTGCGCCAGGTCTTGCGCGTCGATGCCGCAGGCAGCGCCATCCGCCTCAAGCTGACCAACGAACTGGGCATTGCCCCCCTGCGGGTGGCCGGCGTGCACGTGGCGCTGGTGGGGCCGGACGGGCACACCGTGGCGGGCAGCGATCACGCCGTCACCTTTGCCGGGGCGGCCGAAGCCTGGCTGCCGACCGGCGCCCCCTTGATGAGTGACACGGTGGCTATGCCGATCGCGGCGCTGCAGCACATTGCCATCTCGGTCTATTACAAGGACAGCGCGATGCCCGCCGCGCACCACGCTGACCTTGTCGTGGCGCCAGGCGACCAGCTGGCCAGCGACACCATGGCCGGCGCCCGGCCCCTGCGCGGCCCCGCACTGGTCTCGCAGGTCGAGGTGGCCCGCGCGGCGAAGGCCCCGGTGATCGTGGCGTTTGGGGATTCGATTACCGAAGGCGCGGCATCGACGCCGGGCAAGGACATGAGCTGGCCACAGCAGTTTGCCAAGCGCCTGGCCGCCGATCCACGCTATCGCGACTGGAGCGTGGTGAATGCCGGGATGAGCGGCAACCGCCTGCTGCACGAAGGGTTTGGCCTGCCCGCGCTGGCCCGGTTCGATCGCGATGTCCTGGCGGTCAGCGGCGTCACCCATGTCGTGCTGCTGGAAGGGATCAACGACATCGGCTGGTGGAACAAGCCGGAAAGCGACGTGACCGCCGCGCGCGTGATCGACGCCTATCGCCAGATCGTGGCGCGCGCGCATGCCCGCGGGGTCAAGGTGATCGGCGCCACGATCCTGCCCTACAAGGGCGCGGTCTATTTCACGCCCGAAGGCGAAGCGATGCGCCAGGCGGTCAATGCCTTCATCCGCACCGGCGGGCTGTTCGACGGCGTGGTCGATTTCGAAAAGGCCGCCGCCGATCCGGCCGATCCGTCGCGCATCGATCCGCGCCTTGAGCCGGGCGACCACCTGCACCCCAACGATGCCGGCTATGCCGCGCTGGCCGCGGCCGTCTCTCCCGCCCTGTTCGAAACGCCGCGCAAGTAAGCCGCTCGCGCGCCGAATTCAGGCCGGCGCGCGGGCCGTCCAGCGATAGTGGCCCGAACCGAGCGTCACGCGCAGCTGGTCGCGCGTGATCGCCACGTCTGCCACACCCCTGACGCGCGCCGGCACGCTGCCGCCTTCGCGCAGGGTGGCGGCGATTGCACTGGGCAGCGACAGTTGCGCCGTTCGGCCGGGCGGAACGGCCACGTCGATCGTCCACTGCCGGCCATCCTGCCGCCAGGCGCAGGCCAGTTCTCCCTCGCGCAGGCGGTGGCTGGCCGCTGCACCGGCGATACCCGGCATGATCTGTGGCGCCAGGCGCAGCGCGGCGGCAGGGCCGCGGCCGTGGTCGATATCGAGGCCGCCGAGCCGGCGGTAGAACCAGTCTTCCGCTTGGCCGAGCATGAAATGGTTCAACGATTTGGTCGGGTTGGCGTCCCACGCCTCGGTCAGGGCAGTGGCGCCGCGGGCGAGTTGCATGGCATAGCCGGGCCGGTCACGCACGCGCAGCATGTCGAGGATCACGTCATCGCGCCCGGCCTGCGCCAGGGCTTGCAGGACATAGCGATAGCCGATGTCCCCGGCCGTCACGCCATTGCCTTCGCGCCGGATCGCCGTGATCAGCGCGGCAAGCGCGGGCGCGCGCAGATGCGCGGGCACGAGATCGAGCGCCAGCGGCATGGCCTGCGCCGTCTGGCTGGCGCGCTCGTAACGGCCGGTTTGCATGTCGAGAAAGCGCGCATTGAACTGGCGCGTGGTCAGCGCTGCCTCTGCGGCCAGATCGGCAGCCAGCGCGCCCTGCCCCACCAGCGGCGCGATGCGCGCCATGGTCTGAAGGCAGGCGATCCGCGTGGCCGTGCCCACCAGCGCGCGGCTGGTCAGCTGCGCCTCTCCCGGATCGTTGGGGCCGACATCGTACCAATCGCCCATGCCGAAATCGACAATGCCCGCCACACCACCAGTGCCCGCCCGTTCCTTCAGATAGCGGCAATAGCGCAAGCCCGCCGGCCAGGCCGCCGCCAGCACCGTGGCATCGCCCGAAAAGCGATAGGCTTCCCACGGCGCCAGCACGGCGGCCGCGCCCCATTCAGGCGAATTGCGCCAGACCTGGTCGCGTCCGTCAGCATCCTGGAATGCCACGTATTCGGGCGCGATGCCCGGCACCATGCCATCGCGCTGCTGCGCCTCTGCCACGTCGCGCACCAGCTTGTCATAGAGCGGCGCGGCGTCGCGATTGTAGAGCACGGTGGGCGCGTTGAGATAGGTCTGCTCCAGCCAGCCGAGCTTTTCGCGGTGCGGACAATCGGTCAGCACCGAGACCATGTTGCTGGTCACGGCCTGGTCGATCAGGCCATGGATGGCGGCGAGCAACGGATCGGCTGTCGCGAACTGGCCGATACGCGGCAGATCGGCGTGCAGCACCACGCCCTCCACCGCGCCGATCGCGCGGCGCGGCAGGCCATGGATCTCCAGCCAGCGAAAGCCGTGATAGGTAAACAGCGGCTCGAACCGCTCTGGCCCGCGCCCGGTGCACACCTGGCTGAACTGAACCGCGTTGCCCGGCCCGGCATTGAAGCTGCGCTGGCTGACGCGACCCTGCGCATCGAGGCTTTCCCCCGGCACCAGGGTGACGGTAGCGCCAGCCGCACCATCCACCACGATCGCCGGCCGCCCGGCAAAGTTGACGCCGAAATCCACCAGCACAACCTCAGGCGCCACTTCCACCATGGAGCGGGGCGCGAGGGTTTGCGCCGCGACCACCGGCGGCACCAGGCCGGCGCGCAGCGTGCCGCCCGGCCCGGCCACCTCATTCACCGGCTGCCAGGCACGGTCATCAAAGCCCGGGCGCGTCCAGCCATCCGGCACGTCCCGCGCGTCCCAATCCTCGCCGCCATAGATCGATGAAAAGCGGATCGGCCCTTCGCGCCAGCGCCATTGCGCGTCGCTGGCAAGGTGTTCGATCCGGCCATCGTCATGTTCGATGGTCAGCGCCAGGATCGCCTTGGGCTGGCCGAAACTGTCGAGAAACTTGGTATAGCGGCCGGCCTTGGCTTCCACGTTGTACATGCCGTTGCCCAGCATGAGGGCGAGCACGTTTTCCCCCGGCGCGAGCAGCGCGGCCACATCGTGCGTGTCATAGAGCACGCTGCGGCGATAGTTGGTCCAGCCCGGCGTCAGGGCTGCGCGGCCCACGGCTTTGCCGTTGATCATCAGCCGGTACTGGCCCAGCCCGCAGACCGAGAGGACCGCGCGCCGCACCGGGGCGGGCAGATCAAAGGCGCGGCGCATGATCGGCAGCGGCGCGGCCGGCACCATCTCGGGCTTGGCCTGGCCGACGCGGTGCGCTGGCAGCGGCTGATCCGGCGTGGCGGCGATCCAGCTGGCCGGCCAAGCCATGGGCGCAATCATGCCGGTGAGGAAGCTCGCCGGCGCGCTCCACGCGCTGGGCCGGCCGGCAGCATCGAAAACGCGCACCGCCCAGAAATAGCGGCGGTGCCCCTCAAGGGACAGCGCGCGTCGCGGCACGGCCTGCGTCTGCGCCCCGGCAGCGGGCGCACCGCACCACAGCGCGCCATGGCCCGCCGCAATGGCCTCGCGATCGGTCCCGCCGATGATTTCAAAGCCGCGCTGCACCAGTCCGCGCGCCTGCGGGTCGCGCGCCATCAGCGCCCAGGAAAAGCGCGGGCGCACCAGGTCCAGCCCGGTGGCATCGGCCACCCCTTCCACCCGCAGGTCATGGGGCAGCAGATCGCCCGGCCGCGCGGCCTTGACGGCAGCCCCGGCCTTGCCCGCCAGCAATGGCGCGGCTCCCATCGCCAGCAAGGCACGGCGCCGGTCGAGCGTCATCAGGCAGGTATGTCCACCAGCGTTTCGGGCACGATCCGCACCGGGCCGGCCAGGCCCGCCGGCAGCAGCGGGGCATCCTTGGCCGGCAACCAGTCCTTGGTCCCGCGCAGGCGGGGATAGACCCAGGCAATGCGCTCTGCCTCGGGCAAGTACCGGTCGCCCACCAGGCGGTTGTGCCACACGTTGGTGACCGTCACCGCAATCGTATTGCGCCCGGGGCGCAGGAATGCGGTGATGTCGAGGCGAAAGGGCGCGATCCAGCACAGCCCGGCGCGGCGGCCATTGACGACCACCTCGGCCATCTCGTGTACCGCGCCCAGATCGAGCAGCAGCCGGCGATCGCGCGCGAACAGGCTGCGCGGCAGGGTGATCTGCGTGGCATATTCACCCGATCCGGCGTGAAAGCGCACGCGATCGGGGCCCAATGTGTTCCACAACGCCGGACGCGCCAGGGTCAGGCGATCGGCCGGGGCGCGCCAGCCGGAAAAGCGCAAGGTCCATGGCTGGTCCAGCACGATCGGCGGCGGCGTGGGTGCCACCACCGGGGCGAGACTGCGCCCGTCAGCACGCACCAGCGCGGCAGCACCCGCCCCGGCCAGCACGATCCGCCCATCCTGGCTGGTCAGGGCTTGGCCAGCGGCCAGGCGTGCCTGCGCCAGATGGCGCGGCGGCGGCCCCTGGTCGAGCACGATGAACCGGCTTTCTCCCGCTGCCAGGTTCAGCGGCAGCACGGTGCGCCCGCCCTGCGCCTGCCACACCGGTGCTGCCAGGCGCTGCCCGGCCACGGCATCCCACACCGCCACGCGCGGCGCGGCGGCGCGCAGTGAAAGCGTGGCCTCGACCGCCGCTGCGCCGGTATTGGCGATGAAATAGATATCGCGCCCACCATCGTGCCTGTGCGTCCATTCCAGGCCCGGTGCCTCGGCCCCGGCCAGGTCGGCGGTCACGCCCAGGCTATCGAGCACCTGCGATGGGCTTTGCCCCCACACCACCCGGCCGGCGCCGAGCCGCGTTTCGCCCTGATCGGCGCCATGCGGCCACAGCCTGTCGCGCAGCGCGGCAAATCCACTGGGATCGCGCTCAAGCCCCACCGGCCCCAGCGGCGGCGGGGCCAGCACCGTGGCGCCGTCACGCACCAGCCGTTCCAGCGCTTTCAGGAACCCGCTGGAATAGCGCGCCCCCTGCCGCAGCACGAGCAGGCGATAGCGCATGCCACCGGGCAGCACGATCGCCCCCTGGTCCACCTGCGCCAGGCGCACCAGCGCATCGCGGTTGATCGAGTCATAGGCAATGCCCGCCGGCAGCGGCGCATCGAGCTGGTGGGGCAGCAGCGCGCGGTTGGGGATTTCCTCCCCGGTGAACACCGCCACATCGCTCACCGGCACGCCACGCTGCAACACGGCCTGGCAGCGCCGCAGGTAATCGAACCAGCCACGCGCCTGGGTCCACCAGGTCTGGGTGCGGCTGAACACCGTGCCGATGCCGTTGAGCGTCAGGCCCGGTGCGCGATCGAGGAACGGCTGCGCGGTATAGACATGCAGCATGAAGCGGTTGACGCCGCGGCAATAGTGCTTGTCGCCCAGTGGCTTGAGCATGGCGGGATGCTCGTCCCAAAGAATGTCGTTCTCGGTAAAGCTTTCGGTGGCGATGATCCGCTTGCCATAGATGCGGCCGCCCGAAACCGCGTCGGCCACGTCGGTCGGCTTGTCGTTGCGCGGGGTGCGCAGCCAGAATTCGCCCATCGGCACGTCGGTGGCCTCGGCCCAGCGCAGGCCATCGACGGCATAGGTGGGGCTGGCCGGCTCGCCGCTGAAACGGCAACCGCGCGCATGGGCGAGGCGGGCAATCGTGGCAAAAAATTCGCTCTGCGTCAGTTCGGCCAGGGTCTGGCGGAAATCGTGCAGCACGGCCTCGCTCTGCGCGGCACTCGCCACCGGCACCCCGGCCAGCACCGGCAGCCAGGGCGCCAGCGCATAGCCGCGCAGCGCCGCAAACCGCTCGGGCAGATCGGCGGTCCAGTTCTGGCCGCTCGCCTCCCAGCTATCGACATGCACGGTATTGAGCACCTTGCCCGCCCGCGCCGGCCCGATGCGATCGAGCGCGGCCCCGAACCAGCGGTTGAACTGCATCGTCACCGCCGCGCGGTTGAAGCGGTCCACTTCCAGCCCCTGCGCCCCGCCGGCAGCAGAGTTTTCGCGCCCGTTGCTGGTGTGGCCCAGGCGCAGGATGCGCCAGCGGCCGGGCGGCGGCACCCAGGCCAGCGTGCCATCGGCCGCGAGATGGCTGGTCAGGTCGAGCACGCTGGCCGGATCGACGCAGGCCGCATCGGGCACGTCGCGGGCATCGGTGCGGCGGCTGATCGACCATTGCGCGGCGGTCTTGCCCACGATCTGGTGGATTTCGGGCCGCGCCGACAGCTCCAGGCTGAACAGGCGCAGGCGCACGTCCTGCCCGAAATCATAGTTTTCGTAATAGGGCCCGGGCGCCTGCGGTTCGTGCACGAAGCGGAACACCCGCGCCCGCGTTTCCGGCAGGGCATGGGTCAGCGTGGTCAGGTCGGTCTGCCAGCCGTGCTGCGGATATTCGAGCCGCCCCACCGGGCGGAACGTCACGCCATCATCGCTTGCTTCCACGCGCAGTGAATTGGCGGCGCGATAGACCCCGGGCGAATAGCCCCAGGGCGATGGCGTGCGCACGGTAACAGAGCGCAGCGTGAAGGGCTGATCGAACGTGAAATCGACGTGGCCGGCCTGGGTCGTGTCAAAGACATCGCGATCGTTGCCGGGATCGCGAATGCGGGCGAGATCGGGCGCGGCCAAGGGCAGATCGGTGGTCACGCGCGGCTTGCGTGCCGCGCTGGTCTCGTCGAGCGCTGCGGGCCAGGGAAAGGCCAGCACGGCCACGTCGCGATACCAGTCGCGCCGCTGTGGCGGGGTTGCCAGGCGGATCGCGCGCTGCCCGCCGGTTACCCGCGTGTCTGACCAGGTCAGCACCTGCATCGACAGATCGGGCGTGATCCACGGGCCGCTGGCGGTGGCCCAGCCATCGCAAATGTTGAGCGACAGGGTTATGCCCAGCCGCTCCGCCTCGGCCACGGCGTGATCGATCAGGCCCCACCATTGCGGCGTCAGGGCGTCAGCCGGCGGATCGACCAGCGGCGGCTTGGCCGACGCACCGATGGCAAAGATCATCGCCGTGGTGATGCCGTTGGCCTGCATGCCTTCAAGATCGGCGGTGATCCCCGCCGCGCTGACCGCGCCATCGAGCCAGTACCAATAGACGCCCGGCCCGGCTTCTGCTGGCGGGCGGTCAAACGCCGCAGCCAAGGGATCGGCCGGCGCTGCATCGGCGCCGGGGCCAGCCCCGGCCACGGCCGCCGCTTGTGCGGCACCGGCCCACAGCAAGGCCGCCGATCCACCCAAGAGGGCAGACCGGCGATCAAGGTTCAAGCGAGAATGGAATGACATGAACCGCCTTCACCCGGGCCCGGCATCGGGCAGGCCCGATCACGAGCCTACCCGATGCGTGGGCGCATTACAGCTTGAAGCGCACCCCGAAGATGATCTGGCGATCATCGATCTGGGTTTCGTGGGGCCGCGTGTCCATGTTGTTGTAATAGGACCGGCGGATCACGCGCGTGAGGTTGTTGCCTTCCAGGCTGATGGTGACATTGGGCGTCACGTCATAGCTGAGCGAGGCGGCCAGCCAGCCATAGCCACGGCGGAAGCTGGGCTGCCCGACGCCGTTGAACAGATAGGTGCTGTCGAAATAGCTGCTGCGCCAGTTGTAGGCGACGCGAGCGGACACACCGTATTTCTCATACATGCCGACCAGGTTGTAGGTATGCTTGGACAAGCCCTGCAACGGCGTGGTCTGGCCCACGATCGAAGAGGTCGTCTTGCTGTCGACATAGGTATAGTTCGCCTGGATACCCAGACCCGAAAGGGCTCCCGGCAGGAAATCGAAGAACTGCTGATAGCCGACTTCGGCCCCCTTGATCTCACCGCCCTGGTTGTTGTCGGGTCGGCTGATCGTATAGGTGATGCCGTCATAGACCTCGACCGAGGGATTGACGGAGATGAAGTTGCGCACCTTCTTGTAGAACAGCGCGCCATAGATCGAGCTGCCGCGTGCGAAATAGTATTCGAGCGAGGCATCGAGCTGATCGGCCTTGAGCGGCTTGAGATTGGGATTACCCGCCGAACCGTTCTGCTGCACCGAATTGAGCGTGAGCGAGGGCGAAAGATCGCTGAAGTTCGGCCGCGTCACCACCTTGGATGCGGCAAGGCGCAGCTTGAGCTTGTCGGTCAGGTTGAAGCGGATGTTGGCCGAAGGCAGGAAATCGTCATAGCTCGAATTGACCGCGATCGGCCCGACGCCGCCGCCCGAAAGCGTGCGGTTGCCGTTGAGCGCGGTCTGGGTGTGGACATAGCGCAGGCCGACATTGCCATCGACCAGGCCATCGGTCGACGCAAACCGCGCCATGGCATAGAGCGCCGTGGTCTTTTCACTGACACGGTAGAACGCCAGCGGCCCATCCACCGGATCGGTGGCGGTAAAGCCCAGCGCCTGCTGCACCTGACTGAGATGATCGCGCAGCATCGGCACCGGGATCACCAGATAGTTCGACAAAAGCGGCGTCCCGCGCGAGGCGCGGCTGAAGAAGTCGCTGGCCGGATTGGCTGCCAGGATCGAGGGCGCCGCCGTGCCCGGTGCGCCGCTGAACAGGAAGAAGCTGGTCTGGTTCGATTGCGCGGTGCGGTTGCCATAGCGGAAGCCGACGTCGATCGACTTGAGGAACCCGCTGTCGACGGCATAGGACGCATCGAGCGTGCCGGCAAACTGATCGGCCTTGTTCTGCGTGCCCTGGTACAGCAGGAACTGGAAATTGGTGTTGGCCTGGCTGAGCAGGTCATAGCCATTGGCGCTGGAACTGGGCACGAAGGCAGTGTTGTCCACGCTGAACCGCGGGATCGTGGCGCCGGTAAACCCGCTGTTGAACACCACGCTGCCGGTGGCCTTGGTATAGCTGATGTCGGTAGAGATGGTCAGCTTGTCGCCGGTCCATTTGCCGCCGCCGGCAAACTGGGTCATGCGGTCGCGCGTGTCATAGGCATAGGACAGCACGGTGAGCGGCGCATTGAGATAAGTGGCCTTGGTCACGTCACCATTGGCGGCAACGGTCGCCCCCGGTTCGGCGGTCAGCCCGCCCAGGCCCACCGAGCCGCCATAGTTGTCATTGAGGTTATTGAAGCGTGCGTATTGCCCTTCCAAATAGATTTCGAGATTGGGCGACGGCCTCCACTGCAGCGTGCCGCTGATGCCCAGGCGGCGGCGATCGCCATAGGGCGTCACGTCATAGGCGCCATTGGGCGCGACCACGGTCTGCCCCGGCACGATCGTGGTGCTGCTGGCCGGCGTGCCGGTAGAAATAAGGTCAGACCGGAACTTGCGCTCCTGATAGGAAACACTCAGCAGCGCGCCAAACTCGCCCGCGCCGGTATCCCAGCGATCGGCGATCAGGCCCGAGACGGCCGGGGTCAGTTCCTTGGCAAGATCGGAATAGATCGCGCGCACGTTGCCGGCCACGGTCAGGCCCTTGAAATCGAGCGGCCGCCGCGTGCGCAGGTCGATCAGCCCGCCCAGCCCGCCTTCGATCTGGTTGGCCGAGGGAGACTTGTAGACATCGATCCCGGCCAGCAGTTCGGCGGGAATGTCCTGCAGGTTAAGCCCGCGCGCGCCCTGCGCGGTGAAGATTTCACGGCCGTTGAGCGTGGTGTTGACCTGCGCCAGGCCGCGCACATAGACGGTCGACCCTTCGCCATAGTCACGCTCGATCTGCACGCCAGTCACGCGCTGCAGTGCATCGGTGGTGTTCTGGTCGGGCAGCTTGCCGATGTCTTCGGCCACGATCGAATCGACGATCTGGCCGGCGGCGGCCTTGCGATCCTGGGCGCTGCTCAAGCTGGCGCGCACGCCGGAAACGACAATGGCATTGTCATCCGTGGGCGTTGCCGCGTCAGCGCTGGCGGCGCCGTTGGTGGCCGCTGCGGTGGCCGTCACGCTTTGCGCCATGGCGGCGGCACCCGGCACGATCAGGGCGCACAGCGCCGCAGTGCCAAGATAGGAACCCATGTTTTTCATAGCAAAACCTCCCCATTGTCCCAAACTTGTGTCAGCTTGTGGTGTGCGATCGCCCCGTTGCGTTCAGGTTCGGGGCGCAAATTCGATGCGCAAGGCATAGGGCATGTCGGGCTTGGCCGCGGTGGCGGGCAGCGCCACGTGCAACCCGTCCTTTTCCTGGCGCCACGCCAGCGGCGCGTCGCTGCCGAGCAGCCGCACGGCCTTGATCGGCGGTGCATAGGGATTGCCGGCAAACAGCACGCCCACGCGCACCTTGCCATCGGCCGGATGGGCCAGGCCCATGGCATAGAGATAGCCGGCCCGCTTGGTGAAGCGGATGTCGGCCGGGGTATAGGCGGGATCGCCGCCTTCCTTGAGCGAGCCGACCGCATTGCGCGTCGGCCCTTCACCAAACATCACCCAGGGCCGCGTGCCATAGATCGCCTCGCCATTGACCGAGAGCCAGCCACCGATCTCGTCCAGCACCTTGGCCGCCTGGTCGGGGATCGTGCCATCGGCGCGCGGCCCCACGTTGAGCAGCAGGTTGCCGTTCTTCGACACCACGTCCACCAGTGTCGCCACCAGGCTGGGCGCGGTGCGGAACGTATCGTCCTCGATATAGCCCCAGCTCTTGATGCTGATCGAGGTATCGGTCTGCCACGGCAGCAGGCGCAGCGCGTCAAGCCGGCCGCGTTCCATGTCGAACACGGCGGTGCCTGCCGGAAAAGCTTCTTCCTTGTAGGTCAGCACCGGGCCGGTCCCGCGCCGCGCCGCGCTGTCATAGTAATAGGCGGCCAGTCTTTGCAGATAGGGCGCAAAGGCCGGTTGGTTGATCCACCAGTCGAGATAGACGAATTCGGGATTGTACTTCTCGATCGCCTCGCCCGTGCGTGCCAGCCAATCATCGAGAAACGGCTTTGACGGCGGGTTCCACTGTTCCAGGTGGTTGGGATCGGGCTCCACCGTCGCATCTGCCCCGGGCAGCGTGCGCGGCGCCGCCGGGCCATAGAGGTCGGCATAGGCGGGGTTCCACACGTCGCTGCCGGCCGGCGCCTGGCCATACCACCAGGCATGCTCGGCGCGGTGCGACGAGAGGCCGAAGTGCAGGTTGGCGGCACGGGCCGCCTTGGCCAGTTCGCCCACCACATCGCGGTGCGGGCCCATCGCTGCCGCATTCCAGCGGTTGATGGCCGAGGCATACATCGAAAAGCCGTCGCAATGCTCGGCCACCGGCACGACATAGCGCGCGCCGGCCCGCTTGAACAACGCGACCCAGGCGGCCGGATCAAACTTCTGCCCGCGGAACTGGGGAATGAAATCCTTGTAGCCGGTCACCGTCTGGTCACCGAACGTGGCACGCTGGTGCACGAAGTCCGGGTGGCCGGGCACGTACATATTGCGCGAGTACCATTCGCTGCCCGAAGCCGGCACCGAATAGACGCCCCAATGGACGAATATGCCAAACTTGGCATCACGGTACCATTCCGGCACGCGATATGCCGCCAGCGACTGCCAATCCGCCTTGAACCTGCCGCCTGCCACTTCGCGGTCCATGCGCGCAATCTGGGCGGCAGCGGCCTTGGGATCGGACGAGATGCCCGGCTGCGCCAGAGCAGGCACGGCCATGGCAAATCCCCCGGCAAGGGCTGACGCCAACATGATGCGAGACATGCCTTTCATGGCCGCGGCCATATCCTCAATCCTTTCTCCGCCCCTCTGCGAGGGCTGTGGACTATGTGCCAGATTGTTCGTATATGAACAAGATGTTTTTTAACAAACACACTTTGGTGCGTAACACTGCGTCACGCGGCGCCCTGGGCGAACAGCCGGTTGAGCGTGGAAAGCAGTGTTGGTGCAGGCATTTGCCGGGCAATCGCGGCCAGGATCAGGCCCGAGGCTTCGTCCTGGAAAGGCATGTATCCGGCGTGGCGCGGGCGAATCCAGGCGTGGTCCAGGGTGGCACGAGTCGCCCGGTAGAAATCGAGCGTGGCAGCATTGGCGGGCACATCGCTCCACGCCTGGGCATGGGCTGGCTGCCCGCCGCTGGTGGCAATGATGCCGGTCTGCACCGGCCCACTGGCCAGCCAGCGGGCAAAGGCCATGGCACCGGCCGGATCGTGGCCCAGGCGCGATACCGCGATCCCCGTGCCACCCAGCACCGAGCCGGTCGGCACGCTGCCGGCCAGCGGTGGCAGATCGGCAAAGGCCACGCGCACATCGCGAAAACCGGCCTGGGCATAGCTGACATAGCCATAGATCAGCGGCGCAGCGACCAGCGGCGAATCCGCGCGGGCCATCTCTTCGAGCACGGCGATCGGGTCCTGGCCGCCGGCAGCGGGCGCCACGCGCGCTGCCAGGGCATAGAGCCGCTCCACCGCTGCGGCTGCGCTTTCGGGAAACAGCACGCGCGGCTCTGGCCGCAGGGCAATGCCCATCAGGCCGCACAGCGTCATCAGGCTCATCAGGCTGTGCGGCGCACGCAGCGGCAGGCCGATCTGCCCCGCTTCGGCATGGCGCAACACGCTGTCCCAATCGCGCAAGGGCGCTGCGATCCGCGCCGGCACCCAGGCCTGGATCTGGGCCGCTGCGTCGATCGGCAAGGCCCACTGCGCGCCATTCCAGGCATAGCTTTCATAGGAACCACCCACGCTGCCCGCGCGGGCATCGGCGTCGCCGCCGGCAAACGGCAGCAACGCGCCCGATTGCGCGGCAATGCCGACATGGGGATGATCGATCACCACCAGGTCATACGCCTGGGCGAGGTCTTCCACCGGATGGGTCTCGAAATCCTGCAGCGAGCGGCGCTCCCACGTGATCGCCACGCCGGTCAACCGTTCCCATTCGGCCGCAGCCACCACCAGCGGCTCGTAACCACGCGGGTGATCCCAGGTCATGCCCTTCATCGCATCCTCCATGTTGCCGGCCCCGCCATCGACAGCGGTTGACTCCGGCCGTGATAGAGCATATCCATAATATTAATCATATAAAAATACTATTGAGAATCTGCGGAGAGGCCTACGCCATGATCATCGAACAGTTTTTCGAGGATTATGTTGTCGGATCAGAGCGAAAGAGCTTTGGCCGGACGATCACCGAAACCGATTTTGTTGTGCACGCCGGCCATACCGGTGACTTTTTCCCGCATCACATGGATGCCGACTGGTGCGCGACGCAGGATATTGGCCAGCGCATCGCCCACGGCACGCTGGTCTTCAGCATCGGCATTGGTCTAACCGCAACGGTGATCAACCCTTGCGCCATGTCCTATGGCTATGACCGCCTGCGCTTTATCCGCCCGGTGCACATCGGCGATACCCTGACCACGATCACCCGCATCGCCGACAAGCGCGATCATCCCAAGCGCAAGGCGCAAGGCGTGGTGACCGAGGCGGTGGACATGCGCAACCAGCGGGGCGAAACCGTGCTGGCGTGCGACCACCTCTATCTCGTCAACCGCCGCCAGGCCCTGGCCTGACGCCGTGCGTCGGCCCCGCCCCCTGCCCCTGCTGGCCGCCGCCGCCGTGGTGTTCACCGGCAGCCTGTCGCTGGTCGCCCTGGCGCACCGTGGTGATGGCGGCGATGCTGGCCTGCCCAGCCCGCCAGCGGGCGCGCCACGCTATGCCCTCTCCACCGTGGGGATGAGCTTTCCCTTCGCCGCCGCGATCGCCAAGGGGTTTCGCCGCGCCGCCGCGCAGGCCGGGGCGCAGGCCTTGGTGGTGGATGGCAAGGCCACGATCCAGAAGCAGGCCAACGATGTCGATGACCTGATCGCCCAGCATCCGCAGGGCCTGGCGATCATGCCGCTGGATTCGATCGTGGCGCAAGGCTGGGTCGCCCGCGCCCAGGCCGCCGGCGTGCCGGTGGTGGCCGTGGCCGCGCTGGTCGGCGATCCGCGCAAGCGCACCGTGCGCGATGTCTATCCCGGCCTTGCCGCGCTGGTATCGCAGGATGAAGTGGCCGCAGGGCGCGCCGCGGGCGATCTGGCCGCACAGTTGCTGCCGGCCGGGCGCGTGGCGCAGATCGCCATCGTCGAAGGCGCGGCCGGCTTTCCCGAGGTGGAGCAGCGCACGCGCGGCTTTCTTGCCGGCCTTGCCGCGCGGGGCCAGCGCTATCGCATCGTGGCCGCGCAGCCCGGCAACTGGACGCCCGAAGGGGGCGAGGCCGCCTGCCAGAACATGCTCGCCGCCAACCCGCGCATCGATCTGTTCTTCAACCAGGCCGATGACATGGTGATTGGCTGCGCGCGCGCCGTCAGGGCCGCCGGATCGCGCGCGCGGCTGATCGGCATCGGCGGCTCGCGCCTGGCCATGGCCTCGCTCAAGGCCGGGGCAATCGATGGCACCGTGTGCTTCCAGCCAGAGGCGCTGGGCGCGCTGGCCTTTCGCGCGTTGCAGCAGCCACCGCGGCCCGGCGCGGAACGGTTCCTGACCTATCCCATTCCCGCCGTCACCCGCGCCAGCGCCAGCACGTGCACCGGCCAATGGTGACCGCCCCGCCCTTGCTGGCCTTGCGCCACATCGCCAAGCGCTATCCCAACGGGACGCAGGCGCTGGTCGACGCCACGCTGGAACTGCGTGCGGGAGAAGTGCATGGCCTGCTCGGCGCCAATGGCGCGGGCAAGTCGACGCTGATCGGCGTGCTTTCGGGCGCGACCCAGGCGAGCGGCGGCGATATCCTGTGGCACGGGCAGCCGGTGCACTGGCGGCGCCCGGCTGAAGCGCGGCGTGGCGGCGTTTCCACGCTTTACCAGCACATCCCGCTGGTCCCGACGCTGACCGCGCTGGAAAACATCTTGCTCGATGCGCCCGGCTGGCAACGCCACGATCGCACGCAGCGCGCCCGTGCCGCGGCCGTGGTGGCGCAACTGGGCGATCCCTTTGCGCTCGATGCCCTGGTGGCAGACCTGCCGATCGGCGCGCGCCAGATGGTGGGCATCGCGCAATCGCTGCTGGGCGGGGCGCAGGTGCTGGTGATGGACGAACCCACCGCCTCGCTTGCCGCGCACGATCGCCAGGCGGTGTATGATGTGGTGCGCCGCCTGGCCCACGAAGAAGGCAAGGCCATCGTGTTCGTCTCGCACTTCCTCGACGAGATCCTGGCCTTGACCGATTGCGTCACGATCCTGCGCGATGGCCGCGACGTGCTGCACTGCCCAACCGCCGGGCTGGATGAAGCCGCGCTGGCCACGGCGATCAGCGGGCGCGAGGTGGCCATGCTGGCGCGCCGCGACCGTGCCGTGGGCAGCACGGTGCGGCTGGCGGTGCGCGCGCTTGCCTCGCCCGCCGGGCTTGCCCCCACCAGTTTCGATCTGCACGCGGGCGAAGTCCTCGGCATTGCCGGCATGCTCGGCGCCGGGCGCAGCGAGCTGCTGCACAGCCTGTTCGGGGCCGATCCGGCAGCCCGTGGCGAGGTCTTGGTCGATGGCGTGGCCGTGGCGGCCGAGCCCGGCGCGGGCGTGGCTGCCGGCCTGGCGCTGGTGCCCGAAGACCGCAAGCGCCAGGGCTTCATTGCCGATTTCAGCATTGCCGACAACATCGCCCTACCCCGCCGGGGCTGGTTGATCGACCGCGCGGCAGAGCGCCGCGAGGCAGAAGCCGCCATCGCCACCCTGGGCATCAGGGCCGATGACGCCGCCCGCCCGGTCGGCACGCTATCGGGCGGCAACGCGCAAAAGGTGGTGCTGGCCAAGTGGCTTAACGCAAACACGCGGGTGCTGCTGCTGGACGAGCCCACCGCGGGCATCGATATCGGTGCGCGCGTCGATATTCTTGAACAGGTTCGCCGCCTCGCCGACGATGGCCTGGCGATCGTGCTGGTGTCATCCGATTTTGCCGAACTGCTGGCCTTGAGCGACCGCATCCTGGTGATGCGCGATGGCGCGGTGGTGGCCAGCGTCGATCCGGCCCGGACCAGCGAGATCGACCTCACCCTTCTGGCGAGCGGCAGCGCGCCCGCCCGCGACGGAGTTTCTGCATGAGCCCCTCCTCCCCCTGGCGGCGTGATCTGGGCAGGCACCTTGGCCTGCGGCAGGCCGGCGTATTCTATGCGCTGCTGGCGCTGCTCGGCGTTTTGGCCGCGCTCGCCGCCAGCCGTGGCCTGCCGCCCTATCTGGCGCCAACCAATCTCGGCAACATTGCCTATCAGGCCTCGCTCGTCGGGATCATGGCCGTGGCCATGACAGTGATGCTGATCACCGGCGCGTTCGATCTGAGTGTGGCCTCGGTGGCGGCGCTGGCAGCGGCGGTGCTGGTCGGGCTTGCCGGGCAGATCGGGTTTGTCCCGGCGCTGTTTTGCGCGCTGTGCACGGCCGCGATGATCGGCATCCTCAATGGCGTGATCGTCGAACTGGTGGGCATCAACGCCTTCATCGTCACGCTCGGCACGCTCACCGCCGTGCGCGGGCTGGTGCTGGTGGTAACCGATGGCCGCTCGCTGATGGTCGAAGATCCCCAGGTGCTGGCGCAGATGCTGGCATTCGAAAGCGCCCGCGTCGCGCTGTTCTGGCCGCTGCTGGTGCTGGCGGCGGTGGCGCTCGGCGTGGCCACGCTGCGGCGGGCATGGCCCATCGCCGCGCTGGGCGTGGTGCTGCTGGGCCTCGCCGCCGCGCTGGGCCAGGGCTTCACCGTGGCAGCGCCGGTGGTCTATCTGGCCGTGTTCACCGCCGCCGCATGGTTCGTGATGGAGCGCACCGTGATGGGCCGGCGCATCCAGGCCGTGGGCGGCAATGCCGAAGCCGCGCGGCTTTCGGGCATCAACGTGCGCGCCTATCGCATCGGCGCGTTCATCCTGTCGAGCCTGGCTGCCGGCTTTGCCGGGTGCCTGTTCGGCTGCCGGCTGGGCGCGATCAATCCCACCGCCATGCAGGGCGCGGAACTGACCGTGATTGCCGCGGCGATCCTGGGCGGCACCTCGCTCTATGGCGGGGCGGGCAGCGTGATCAAGACCGTTGCCGGCGCGCTGATCCTGTTTACGCTGACCAACGGGTTCAACATCCTCAACCTGGGCGCCAACTACCAGGGCATCATCGAAGGCGCAGTGATCATCGTTGCCGCCGCGATCTATACCCTGGGCAACCGCAAACGCGGGGAAACACGATGACCGATACCGTCCTGCGCATTGCGGTGCGCGAATTTGCCCCGTTCGAAAGCGCGATTGCCGCCCAGTTTGCCGATTTCCAGCGCCACAGCGGTGCATCGGCGCGCCTCGAACTCGACGTGATGGATCTCAACACGCTGCACCACAAGGCGATTGCCGATGGCGGCCTGGCGCGCGGCGATTACGACATCGCGTTCCTGTGCACCGATTGGCTGGCGCAGGCGCAGGCCATGGGCCAGCTCGCCGATCTTGCTCCGCTGTTGCAGCGCCGCCCGGCGGCTGACTATCCTGCCGGATGGAGCCCCTCGCTCACCACGATGCAGGCCTTTGCCGGCGGCGTCTGGGGCCTGCCCTATCACGATGGGCCCGAATGCCTGGTCTATCGCAAGGATCTGCTTGCCGCTGCCGGCCTGGCCGTACCCGGCACCTGGGCCGAATACCACGCCGCCGCCCGGCGCTTGCACGATCCGGCCAACGGCGTGAACGGCACCGTGCTGGCGCTGTTCCCCGATGGCCACAATGGCTTCTATGATTTCTGCATCCACATCTGGTCGCGCGGCGGCGAGCCCTTCACCGCCACCGGAAAGCCCGATTTCGCCTCACCCCAGGCGCACGCCGCGCTCGATTTCCTGCGCGGGCTGGCGGGCGATGATGGCGCCGTCGCCGCCGATGCCCGCGCCACCGACAGCGTGCGATCGGGCATGATGTTTGCCGCCGGCCGAGTGGCGATGATGACCAACTGGTTCGGCTTTGCCGCCTATGCCGATACCGCGCCCGACAGCGCGGTGCGCGGGCTGGTCGATGTGGCGCCGCTGCCGGCCGGGCCGGGCGGCGGCACGGTGTCGCTCAACGTGTTCTGGGTGCTGGCGCTGGGCAGCGGATCGGCCAATGTCGAACTGGCGTGGGATTTCATGCGCCACTGCACCACGCCCGCGATGGACCTGCTGACCACGACGCACGGCGCGATCGGCACGCGGCGATCGACCTGGGCCGATCCGGACGTCAATGCCGCGATCCCCTATTACCACCGCCTGGAATGGCTGCACGCCTGCGCGCGCACTCTGCCCAACACCACGCGCCTGGCCGACATTTCGCACATCATCGACGATGTGCTGGGCCAGGCGGTGACCGGCACGCGCACCACGGCAGACCTTCTGGCGCAAGCCCAGGCCCGCGCCGAGGCTCTGGCATGAGCGCGCCCCTGCGCCAGGCCTGGGAACTGCCCGCCGATCCGCGCCCGATCGTGCTGATCGGCACCGGCGGGATCGCCCGCGATGCGCACCTGCCCGCCTATCGCAAGGCCGGGCTGCCGGTGCGCGGCGTCTATGATCCCGACCCGGCCCGCGCCGCAGACCTTGCCGCGCAATTCGGCGTGGCGCAGGTCTATCCCACCCTCGCCGCTGCCGCCGCGCAGACCGACGTGGTGTTCGACGTGGCCGCGCCGCCGGTGGCGCACCTGGCCATTCTCGAAGCCCTGCCGCGCGGGGCCACGGTGCTGTTGCAAAAGCCGATGGGCCTCGATCTCGATGCCGCGCGCGCGATCCGTGCTGCCGTGCAGGGGCGTGAGCAGACCGCGGCGGTCAATTTCCAGCTGCGCTATTCGCCGATGATGCTGGCCCTGGCCGATTGCATCGCGCGCGGTGACCTTGGCACGCTGCTCGAGATCGAGGTGCACATCAACCTTGCCACGCCGTGGCATCTCTTTCCCCACCTCGTGCCCAATCCACGGGTGGAGATCGTGTCCCACTCGATCCACTACCTCGATACGATCCGCGCGCTCGCCGGCAATCCGGCCGGGGTCTTCGCCCGCGGCTTTGGCTATCCCGGCAGCCCACTGGCCGACACGCGCACCACTATCATCCTCGATTATCCCGCGCCCTTGCGCGCGACGCTGTCGATCAACCATCACCACGATTTCGCGCGCCGTTTCCAGGATGCCGCGTTCCGGGTGGAGGGCACGCAGGGCGCCGCGATGGTCAAGCTGGGCCTGCTGCTCGACTATCCGGTGGGTGAGCCGGACGAGCTGTGGATCGTGCGGCGCGGGGGCGATTGGCAGCAGGTGCCGCTGGCCGGCGCCTGGTTTCCCGACGCGTTCCTGGGCCCGATGTGCAACCTGCAACGCTTTGCCAGCGGTGAAGACAGCCACCTTGCCACCCATGTCGACGATGCCTGGCAGACCATGGCCCTGGTCGAGGCCTGCTATGCCGCCGCGCGCCAGCCGGCCTTTCCCATTCCGAAAGATTGAACCATCCGCCTGCCAACAGGGGTTTTTTGATGATCCGCTTGTCCCGTCCCACCCTGGCGCTTGGCCTGCTGCTGTCTGCCGGCGGCGCAGCGCTGGCGCAGCCGGCCGCCGCCGCCCCCACCACTGCACCGGTTGCGGCCCAGCCTGCCCCCGGCATCGCCTTTGGCACGGCATGGTATCCCGAACAGTGGCCCGAAGCGCGTTGGGACACTGACCTCGCGCTGATGCAGCAGGCGCATATCAACACCGTGCGCATTGCCGAATTCGCCTGGAGCCGGATGGAACCGGAGGACGGCAAGTTCGATTTCGCCTGGCTCGACCGCGCAATTGCCGCCGCCGCGCGCCATGGCATCCGCGTGGTGCTGGGCACGCCCACCGCCGCCCCGCCGGTGTGGATGAGCGAGCGCTATCCCGATATCCTGCGCGTCGATGAAGACGGCACCCGTGCCGGCCATGGCGGACGACGGCATTTCTCGTTTGCCAGTGCGCGCTATCGCCAGTTCGCCCGCCGCATCGCCAGCGAAATGGCGCGCCGCTATGGCCACAATCCCGCCGTGATCGGCTGGCAGATCGACAACGAGATCGGCATGCCTTCGTTCGACGCCGAGGCGGCCAAGCTGTGGCACGCCTTCCTGGCGCGGCGCTATGGCACGATCGACACGCTCAACCAGCGCTGGGCCACGGCCTATTGGAGCCAGACCTACCAGCGCTTCGACCAGGTGCCGATGCATCTCACCGGCCAGCAGAATCCGGGCCTGCTGCTCGATTTCCGCCACTTCCTGACCAGCACCTGGACCAGCTATGTGATGAACCAGGCCGATGCAATCCGCGCCCAGGCCGATGCGCGCCAGTTCATCACCACCAACACCATGTTCTGGAACGACGGGTTCGATCATTTCGCCCTGCACCAGGGCCTCGATATCGCCGCGTGGGACAATTACATCCAGGATGCCGAGCCGGACTGGATCGCCAATGGCGCCGATCACGATCTGGTGCGCGGCTACAAGCAGAAGAACTTCTGGCTGATGGAAACCCAGGCAGGGCGGATCGACTGGGTGCCGGTCAACCGCGCGATGCGCCCGGGGCAGGTGCGCGAGATGGGCTGGCAAGCGGTGCAGCATGGCGCCGACGCGATCCTCTATTGGGAATTCCGCCCGGCGCGCAACGGCCAGGAAACCAACTATGGCACGCTGCTGGCATCCGATGGCACCCCCGCGCCGATCTATGCCGAAATCGCCGGGCTGGGCGGCGAGCTGGCCAAGGCCGCGCCGCTGCTGGCCGGCACCGATCCGGTGGCCGACATGGCCTTCCTGTTTTCCTATGACAGCCGGTGGGCGATAGATATCCAGCGGATGCACAAGGATTTCGATCCGATCCGCCAGTTCACCGATTTCTACCGCCCGTTCCGCCTGGCAGCGCAAGGCGCGGCGGTAATCGCGCCCGAGGCTGATCTCACGCGCTATCGCCTGGTCGTGGCGCCCAGCCTCAATGTCTTGACCGCGGCGCAGGCGCAGCATCTGGCGGACTATGTGCAGGGCGGTGGCACGCTCGTGCTCGGGCCGCGCACCGGGCAAAAGGATGATGCCAACGCCCTGTGGGAGGCGCGCCAGCCCGGCCCCTTGCGCGACCTATTGGGCGCGCATGTCGATCAGTTCTATGTCCAGGATGGCACCGTGGCGCTCACCGGGTCGCTGGGCGCGGGCAAGGCGGCGATCTGGGCCGAGGCGCTGGTGCCCGATCGGGCCGAGGCGCAAGTCCTCGCACGCTATAGCGAGCCGGGCGGCTGGCTCGATAACCAGGCAGCGGTGGTTTCGCGCAAGGTCGGCAAGGGGCGCATCGTCTACGTCGGCGCCTGGCTCGCGCCCGAGGCGATGGCGCGCCTGGCGGGCTTGCTCGTTCCCCAGGCCGGGATCACGCCGGTGGTGCCCGGCACCGCGCCCGAGGTGGAAATCGGCCTGCGCCGGGGTGGCGGGCGCACCCTGCTGATCGCGATCAACCATGCCGACGCGGCGCGGCCACTGCCCTTGCCGGCGGGGGCCAAGCCGATCGTGGGCACGCTGGCCGGCGGCGCACTGCCCGGCCACGGCGTGCTGGTTGCGCAAATCCCCTGATCGTTGGCGCGGCCGGCACGCGCGACCAGGCGCGCGTCCCGGCCGCCGTGCCTCACGCCCAGGGCCGCGAGCGGCATACCGAAATGCCGCGCACATCGTTGGGATAGGGCCCGCTGACGGCGGTGTAGAAATGATAGAGATCCCCCTTCCAGAAGATCACCGACGGCTTGTGGGCATAGCCATCGTCCACCGAGCCGGGCTTGCCCACGTCAACCAGGACTTCGTCCACCTTGCGGAACGTGAAGGGATCATTGCCCAGCGCCAGCAGGTCGCGCGCCTTGAAGTCGGTGCCCGACAGGCCGAAGTAGAACATCGCCCACTTGCCCTGATGCGTCATCACCACCGGATCGCTGGCAAAGCGGGAATCGGGCGCGGGCGGCGCGCCATTGCGCAGGATGGGATTGCCGGGATGGCGATGCCAGGTCACCAGATCGCTGGAGATCGCCACGCCGGTCTGCTCGTGCCAATCCTTTTCCGCGGTCTTGGCGTTGTAATACAACAAGAAACGGTTGCCGTGCTTGACCAGGTAGGGCTTATAGAGCCCGCCACGCTCCCACGCCGCGCCGTCTTGCGCGCGCAGGATCGGCGGGCCGCGCCGCCATGTCTTGAGATCGCGGCTGAACGCCAGGCCGATCACCGCCGGTCCTTCCTCATACCCCGGGCTGGGATAGGCGTGCCAGGCGCAGACATATTCGCCGTTCACCTTGATCAGCTCGCCCGGTGCATGCATTTCGGTTTCGCGCAGGATCGAGGCCGATGCCACGTTGAAGCGCGTGACCGGATCGGCCGGATCGCGCGCCAGGATCACGCCCTGGCGCTCCCAGTGCACCAGGTCGTCCGACACGGCGATGCCGGTCTGATAGCCGGTACCGTCAAAGCCGACGTAGGTGAGATAGAAACGTCCCTCGTGGCGGAACACGAACGGGCAATCGACGGCCTTTTCGTCAAAGCTGCCGGCCACTTTCGATCCGCCGAGGATCAGGTGGCCCAGCTTGTAGGGCGTGCGGAACGGCGCCACCGCATCGCGCCCGCGAACTGCTGCCTTGGCCGTGGCCGCGCCCGGCAACACCAGCGTGCCCGCCGTGGCCGCAGTGGCGGCAAGCACGGCGCGGCGCGAAAGACTATCCTGCATGGTTCCTGATCTCCCTTTGGCGCTGTTCGACAGCGTCGCTTCTTTCCTGGCCATGGCGGATCACGCCGCGCACGGCATGGGCCGCGGCAACACCATCGCGCGCGGCAATCGCTTCGACGATGGCGGCATGGCCGCGCACGCTGGCCATGTGATCGGCCAGATCGTCCACCGGCGAACTCAAGGTGAACGAGGCGAACAGCGCCGTCTCGATCACCGCGTCGGTCCCGGCCAACAGGCGGTTGCCCGAGGCCAGCGCAATCAGCTTGTGCAGCGCCAGATCGACCTGGGCAAACGCGAGGCGCGAGGACTGCGCCTGCGCCATCGCGGCCACCAGGCGGCGCATCTCGGCAATTTGCGCGGGCGTGGCGTGGAGCGCGGCCAGCGCGGCGGCGGCCGGCTCCATCGCCAGGCGAAAATCGGTCAGCTCGGCGCGCAGGCTGCCGTCCGCCCCGTTGATCACGTGCCACGACAGCACGTCGGGATCGAACAGGTTCCACTCTTCGCGCGGCAGCACATGCGTGCCCACCCGCGTGCGCGAAACGATCATGCCCTTGGCGGCCAGGGTCTTGAGCGCCTCGCGCAGCACGGTGCGCGATACCTTGAGCTGCGCCAGCAGCGCCTCCTCCTGGGGCAGCGGCCCGCCTGGCGCCAAGCCACCCGACACGATCGCGCAGCCGATGGCATGCACCACCTGGTCATGGCTGTTGCGCAACACCGCCCGCTCTCCCGCGCTGACCAACCGGGCACGGCGGCGCGGCGCGGGCGAATCGGAAGGTGGGGCGGCGTTGCGGGTCATGGCCATAGTTTACGCCACTCTCGCGGCTCAAAATAGCATATTATATTATTATATGATTTTAATGCGATGGATCGTTGGTCGCACGCAACCTTGCCCGCGGCCGGGCGTTGCGCCAGGCAGGCCTACCCCATCACCACAGCGGATGCGTGAAATGCCCCATGTCGATGCCCTCGATCATATCGTCATCAGCGTGCGCGACGTGGCCACGTCGGCCCGATGGTATGAAACCGTGCTGGGCATGGTGCGCGAAGAACGCAGCACTGATGGCGGCGCGATGCGCACCAGCATGCGGTTCGGCCAGAACAAGATCAACTTGCGCCCGATCACGGCAAGCCAGGAGGAATGGTTTACCGGCGCGGCTCCGTCAGCGGGCAGCGACGATCTGTGCTTCCTGACCCAGGAACCGCCCGAGGCCGTGCTGGCCGATCTGGCGCAGCACGGCGTGGCGGTGGAACTGGGCCCGGTGATCAAGGCAGGCGCGCGCGGGCCGATCCGATCGGTCTATGTGCGCGATCCCGATGGCAATCTGATCGAGATCGCGTCCTACCCCTGAAGCGCCCGGCGCCTCACACCAGGCCCGGTCCATCCAGCCGCACCACCGGCACCATGGCGCCTGCCGGGCGGGGCGGCAGGGTCAGGACCAGGCCATCGGCGTCTTGGCGGAACGGCACCGGCCCGCCGCCGAGCAGGCGCGCGGCGGCGACCTGGCCGGCCTGCTGGCCCAGCGATGCGATCCGCACTGGCGCGTCAGGCCATTCCAGCATGGCGGCAAACAGCGCGCCGTCCTTGGTGGTAAAGCGGATATCCTGCGCGGTGAACGGGCCAGACTTGCCCTCTGCCATGATGCCGGTGTCCAGCTTGGTCGGCCCTTCGCCATAGCGCCGCCATGGGCGGCTGCCATGGATCATGGCATCGCCGTGCACCGCCATCCACGCCGTGATCCCGTCAAGGATCTTGCTCTCTTCGGCGTCATACGTGCCATCGCCGCGCAGCGGGATGGACAGCAGCAGGTTGCCGTTCTTGGATACCACGTCGACCAGGCGCTGGATCACCTGGTGCGCGGGCACATAGGATTTCTGCTCGAACCGGTCGCGGTTGTAATGCCAATCGCCGATGCAGGTGCAGGTCTGCCATGGGCGCGGGCGGATATCGGCGGCAAAGCCACGCTCCACGTCTTCGACCACGGCGCGCTGCTGGTCATCGCTCAGGCGCTTGGCCGTCAGCACCACGTCGGGGCTGCCATGCCAGGCGGTGGCCTGGTTGTAGTAATGCGCGGCTGCCTCCAGGCCATATTGGCCGAACGGCAGGCCGTAATCGTCGAAATAGACCATGTCGGGGCGATAGCGCTCCACCAGGTTCTTTTGCCGCGCCAGCCAGCGCGCGGCAAAGGCCGGGTTGCGCGCCGGAACCGTTTCCAGCCACTGCCCGTCGTTGGCCTGGTGCCACTTGTCCATTGCGGCATCGCTGGTGATGCCATCGGGCGGGGCCATGTTGGGCCCGGTGTAAAGCGCCTGGGGATCGAGGCCCTGCCACCAGGTGCCCTGCCCATCCTCGCGGCGCAGGTGCCAGGCGTCATAGCGCTGCCCGGCATGGGGGCCTTGCGCATCATAGCCATAGGCGGTCTGCCACCAGTGCCAGGCGTGGCTGGCATGGTTGGACACGCCGAACCTCAGGCCCGCCCCGCGCGCGGCCTTTTCCCAGCCGGCGATCAGATCGCGCTTTGGCCCCACCCGGGTGCTGTTCCAGCCGTGATGATCGCTGGTAAACAGGTCCAGGTTGTCGTGATGGCAGGCCATCGCCATGAAATAGCGCGCCCCGGCCGCCTTGTAGCGGCGCACGAGGAACGCGGGGTCCCAATGCTCGCCATGCCAATCGCCGATCACGTCGATGAAGCCGTGGCGCGTAGGGTGGCCATAGGTGGCAACCTGGTGCTGGTAGGCCGGGGTGCCGGGAATGTACATCGACCGGCCATACCAGTCGCCGCGCTCGGGCTGGCACTGCGGACCCCAGTGCGCCCAGATGCCAAAGCGCGCCTCTTGGAACCACGCCGGCACCTGATACCCCGCGGCGAGGGACTGCCAATCGGGCGCCAGCGCGCCGGGCCGGGCGCGATGGCCGGCCGCCGCGCGCGCCTGGCCCGCGCCACCCATGGCGAGCGCGGCCAGCCCGCCACCCAGCACGCCGCGCCGACTGGCGTCGAGCCATCCCCGGGCCATCAGCGTACCACCTCGACCGGCGGACGCGCCGTGCCACCCTTCATCCCGCTGGGCCATTCCACCTGGCCGCCGGCATCGTTCCAGCGCACCACGGTCTTGCCAGCCTGGCTGGTCTTGTAGGCATTGGTCTGGCCATCATCGTCATAGAGCGTGGCTTCGCCATTGGCGCCGGCAAAGGCGCGCAGCTTGGCAATGCCCTGCTTTTCTGCCGTGGAAAGGATCGGCGTGCCCAGCGGCACTACGCTGCCCGCGCGCACGAACAGCGGGATATGCGCGATCGGGGCATCGGCCTCGATCGTCTGCCCGCCGGCAAACTTGCGCCCGGTCCACCAGTCATACCAGTCGGTGCCCTTGGGCAGATAGACCGGGCGGTGGGTCTGCCCCTGCCGCGTGACCGGCGCCACCAGGAACGCCGGGCCAAACATGTATTGGTCCTTCACCGCCAGGGCCTGGGCATCGCCGGGGAAGTCCATGAACAACCCGCGCATGATCGGCGCGCCGGTGTCATAGGCATGGCGCGCGGCGGCATACGTATAGGGCAGCAGCGCATAGCGCAGGCGCAGCGTGTCCGCCAGGATCGCCTCAGCCGCCGGGCCATATTGCCACAGCGCCGTCCCCGGCCGCTGGCCATGGATGCGCAGCGTGGGGGTAAAGGCGTTGTACTGGAACCAGCGCACGAAAAGTTCGGGATAGTCCTTGTAATCAGGCGCCATTGCCGTGGCGCCAGTTGGATCGACCAGCGGCGCCGTCGTCGCCTCGCCCGCGCCGCCGGGATACTGCCAGCCGCCGGTGTCGCTGCTCCAATAGGTCATGCCCGATGCGGCGGCGTTGATCCCGGCGGGGACCTGGCGCTGCAGCGCTTCCCAGGTGGCGTCCACGTCGCTCGACCAGAACAGGCAGCCGTTGCGCTGCGCACCCAGATAGGCCGCGCGGCACAGGATCATGTTGCGCTTGTTGGGCCGGTCCTGTGCCGAGCCATCGGCCACGCTTTGCGTGTGCAGCAGCGGGAACAGGTTGTGGTAGCGATCGCCCGAACCGATCGAATAGAAATAGCCATCGGGCACCAGATCGGGTTCGGTCTCGTCCAGCCAGGTCCAGTCAAAGCCCTGGCTCAGGATATTGTCGCGGATCTGGCTCCAGAACCACTTGCGCGCGGCCGGCACGGTGGGATCGATCAGCGCGCCTGCACGGTCAGAGCGGATCGGCAGGCCATCGACCGGCTTGCCATCCTTGTCGTGCAGCAGCCAGCCCTTGGCGGCCAGCGTGTCGAAGTTCTTGGAAACCTTTTCAAACCGCGGCCACACGCTGATCAGCGAGCGCATGCCCATGGCGTTGAGCTGGGCATTCATGCCCTTGGGATCGGGGAACGCGCTGCGATCGATATCCAGATTGCCCAGCGCCGTCCAATAGAACCAGTCGAGCACCATGATATCGAGCGGCAGGTTGCGCGCGCGATAGCCCTTGGCAATGTCGAGCAGCTCGGCCTGGGTTTCATAGCGCGCCTTGGACTGGATCAGGCCCAGCGCGGCCTTGGGCGGCAGCGGTGTGGCGCCGGTCAGGCGGGCATAGCCGGCATAGATTTCGTCGGTGGTCTTGCCGGTGATCACGAAAAAGCTGACGCGCTCGCCCACATTGGATTGCCAGTGCGTCTTGCCGTTGACCCCGGCCGAAACCGTGGTGGCCGAGGGGTTGTCCCAGACGATGCCATAGCCCTTGTTCGTCACCAGGAACGGCACGCACACGCTTTCGCCCTCGGGCGCGTCATAGTTGTGGCGGCAATCGATGGTGCGGCCGCGCAGATCGGCAAAGCCCTGCTGGTTCTGGCCCAGGCCCCAGAAATGCTCGTCGGCCGTGGTGGAAAAGCTGGCGCCGACGCGGAACGTGTGTTCGCCCGCCACATCGTGCGGGCTCATTTCCCAGCCGTTCATGCGGGTGAGCGGGGCGCCGCCGGGCTTGGCAAAGCCGATCGAGACGCTGGGCAGCGACGGCGCGAAATAGCGCGCCATCATCGTCGGCGCGCTGGGCCAGGGCTGCGCGTCGACGCGCACTTCCAGGTCGCCGGAACGGAACACGTCCGCCCCGTTGTCGCTGGCGTGGCTCCAGCCCGCGGCATCGGGCGTGGCGTTGGGCCCCTCGCCCGGCGCGCTGCGCGCCACATCGGGATCAGTGGCGATGGTCACGTGCACGATGTTGGGGGCATAGGGTTCGATGCTGACCGCGGCGCCATTGCGATCGAGCACCGCCAGCGGCGCGGCCAGGGCGGGCACCGCGCAACCGGCCTGCAACAACAGCGCGAGCGTGAATGTACGTGCCTTGGCCTTCATGCGATTGGTCCCTTCCCGTCTCGTTCGTTCTGTCGCGGCCGAACCTTGGCCCCATGCGCGCGACGAAGTGATAGCGCTATCATTATGGCGCCACAATCGGCTTTGCAACTGTTCCCTCGCCTGGCCGCCAATTCCGCGGCAGAGCGGCAAAATCGTTAGAAATCAGCCCACCATGCTGGGCTGGCGTGCCACCTGTTCCAGCACGGCCTGCTGCGAGGGCATCGCCTGGGCGGCCTTGGCGATCAACTGGCGCATGCCACGCAGCATGCGGTCCAGCTCGATCGGTCGCACGCTTTCGGTGAGGGGATCATGGCCCTGCGGCATGATCCCTTGGCCCAGCAGCACGGCCAGCCAGCTGGCGTCCTTGAACAAGTCATACCCATGCGAAACCAGGCGCCCGCTGCGCCGGAAGATTTCCATCTTTTCGGCCAGGGTATCGGGAATCGGCCGCTCTGCCCGTTCGCGCCAGAATGGTTCATCGCCACGGGCATTGGCGTGATAATGCAGGATCAGGAAATCACGGGTGCGATCATATTCGTTGGCAATCTCGCGGTTGAAGGTCGCCCTGGTGAACGGATCAAATCCCCGATCGGGAAACCAACCCAAAAGCTTGGTAATCGCGATCTGGATCAGGTGAATGCTGGTCGATTCCAGCGGTTCGAGGAACCCTGCCGAAAGCCCGATCGCAACGCAGTTGGCCGCCCAGCTCTGCGTCCGGCGCCCGGTGGTAAACCGGATCGGGCGGGGATCAGCCAGCGGTTGGCCATCCAGATTGGCCATCAGCGCGTCATGCGCCTGGTCGTCGCTCCAATGCGCGCTGCTATAGACCATGCCGTTGCCCATGCGGTGCTGCAGCGGGATGCGCCATTGCCAGCCGGCGGCATGCGCGGTTGCCCGCGTATAGGGCCGCGCCAGGTCGATGCAGTCGGTGGGCACCGCCAGGGCGCGGTCGCACGGCAGGAACGGGGTCCAATCCTCGAACGGCACACCCAGCGCCTGACCCAGCAGCAGGCTTTTCAGACCGGTGCAATCGATGAACAGATCCCCTTCGATCAGGCCGCCGTCATCGAGCCGCAGTCCTTCGATCCGGCCACTTTCGCCGTCGAGCAAGACCTCGTCGATCAGTCCCTCGCGCCGGATCACGCCGCGCTGCTCGGCCAGGCCGCGCAAGTATTGGCCATAGAGCACGGCGTCAAAGTGATAGGCATAGGACAAGGTCGAATAGACCGAACGCGGATCAGGATCGGGCGCGCGAAACCGCCCGGCATACGCGGCCTGCTCGTTGAGCGAGAAATCCCCGAACGGGGTGGTATCGCCCAGCGCCTGAGCGCGCAGCCAGTGCTGATGAAAGGGGCTGGCGCCGAAATCATCGCCATAGCGCCCGAAGGGATGGAAATAGCGGTGATTCTTGTCGCGCCAGCCGACAAACTCGATGCCGAGCTTGAACGTGGCGCGGGTGGCGCGAATGAACTCGGCTTCGTCCAGTCCGGCCATCTGGTTGAACAGCTGGATCGGCGGAATCGTTGCCTCGCCCACGCCGATCGGGCCAATCGCATCGGATTCAACCAGCGTGATCGTGCAGATTTGCGGGGCGATCGTGGCCGACAGCGCCACCGCCGTCATCCAGCCGGCCGTACCGCCTCCCGCAATGACGATCGAACGGATCGGATTGGCCTGGTTGTTGGTCTGCGGCATGGAATGATCCGTTCGATCAGGCCGCGGCCTGGCAGTGGCGTTCAAGGTAAAAGCGGTGATCGGGGGCCGATTTGCCCATGCGCGCCAGATCCTCGCGGCGGCGGGCCATGTGCGCGCGGACCAGGTCCAGCGGCAGACGGTCGATCAGCGGATCGTGGCGCTGCGGCAAGACGCCATTGCCCAGCAGGATCGCCGCCCAGCTCGGCTCTTGATAGGATTCGCCATCGAGCAGCGGGATCTTGCCCGTCGCGTGCCAACTATCGAGCTTTTGCCGCAGGGTATCGGGCAATTCCATCGCGCGCGCGGCCTGCCACAGCGGCTCCGGCCGCTGCGACACGCAATAGTGCGCGATGATGAAATCGCGGATGCGGTCCCATTCCACCTGGCACACGCGGTTGTATTCGGCCGTCACGCGCGGATCGAAATGCTTGTCGGGAAAGAATTCGATCAAGCGGCCGATGCCGTTCTGGATCAGCTGGATACCGGTCGATTCCAGCGGCTCCAGAAAGCCGCTGGCAAAACCCAGCGCCACGCAATTGCGCTGCCAGAACGCCTCGCGCCGCCCGGCGGTAAAGCGAAAGCGGCGCGGGCTGGCCAGGGGTGCCCCGCCCAGGCTGCCCAGCAAGGCCTCTTCCGCCGCTGCGTCGCTCATCTCGGCAGAGGCATAGACGATGCCGTTGCCCTCGCGATGTTGCAACGGAATGCGCCATTGCCAGCCAGCGGCCAGCGCGGTGGAGCGGGTGAACGGCGCTGGCGGATCATGCCGCGCCGAGGGCACGGCAACGGCGCTATCGCACGGCAGCCAGTGCGACCAATCGACATAGCCCGTGCCCAGCCGCTTGCCGATCAGCTCGGCGGCAAAGCCGGTGCAATCGATGAAGAACTCACCCTCCACCACCTGCCCACCCGCAAGGCGCAGGGCACGGATATGCCCGGTCTGCGGATCGAGCGGCACATCGACCACGCGGCCCTCGATACGGGTGACGCCCCAGCTTTCGGCCAGGGTGCGCAGATAGCGGGCATAGAGCACCGCATCGAAATGGTAGGCGTGCAGATAGCGTGGTTGGCGCGGATCGGTTGGCGTGAACTTGCCGCGCTGCGCCAGGGCATAGGGCGCGGAATAATCGTCGATCGGTGTGGTTTCGCCCGATCGAGCCAGGCGCAACCAGTAATGGTGCGGGGCGATGCCGTCGATCGGCTCGCCATAATCGCCAAAGCCGTGGAAGTGGGTGTTGCCCACCTGGCCCCAGTCGCAAAATTCGATGCCCAGCTTGTAGCTGCCCATCGTCGCCTGCATGAACGCATGCTCGTCCACGCCCAGCAGATCGTTGAACAGGCGGAACAGCGGCACGGTTGCCTCGCCCACGCCGACGATGCCGATCTCTTCGGATTCGACCAGGGTAATGCGCAGCGCCTGCCGGTCAAATTTCCGCGCCAGCAGCGCAGCGGCCATCCAACCGGCCGTACCACCCCCCAGGATGGTGATCGATTGAATGGCTGCCTCGTTCATCAAACCCTCTTCCCCACACCGACCCCGGCCTCATGCGCCGCTAGGATACCTTGGCGCATGAGATAACCGGAGCCGGCCTTGTGCGGCAAGATGCCGCGGCGGTCAGAACTTGCTGCGGACCAGGAACGCGATGTGACGGTCGGTTTCTTCCCAAGCATAGCGCGGATGCAGGCTGACCGGGCCGACGTCGATATAGGTCTTGGCCTTGAGCAGGTTCTGCGCCTGGAGGCCCATCTTCACGTGGCTGTTCACGTCAAAGATGATCGAGGCGTCGAGCTGGCCATAGGCTTCGTTCCACACCGGCTGGTTGACGTTGGCACCGTTGGCATTGGCCAGGTATTCCGAACGCCAGTTGTAGGCGAGACGCGCCGACACCCCGTACTTTTCATAAAGCAGCGCGACGTTGAACGAATGCTTGGACAAGCCCTGCATCGGCAGGTTGCCCGGCAGCAGGCTGCCCACCGCCAACTGCGGATTGGTGGGATTGAGCCCGCCACTGTTGCTGATGAACGTGTAGTTGCCGTTGAAGCCAAAGCCCGAAAGCGCGCCCGGCAGGCTATCGAAGAACATGGTGTAGCCGGCTTCGAAACCCTTGATGGTGCCGTGGCCGCCGTTGACCGGGGTATTGTTCTGGAACGTCTGGGTCACACCGTTGCGCGTCAGCGACACAGTCGTGGCCTGCGCGCTGATGTAGTTCGAGATATCCTTGTAGAATGCCGCGAAGGTAAATGCGTTGGCCTTGCCGAAATAGTATTCGAAGCTGGCGTCAAAGTTCCACGCGCGGATCGGCTTGAGGTAGGGATTGCCACCATTGAGCACGGCCGGAGCGATCAGCGCCAGCTGATAACCGTTCGACTGGAAGTTGAAGTTGTACGAACGGTTGGCCTGCATGTCGGTGAAGCTGGGCCGATAGATGGACTTGCCCACGCCGAAACGCAGGATGGTCTTGTCGTTGATGTAGAAGCGCGTGTTGAGGGTGGGCAGGATGTCGGTGTAGCTGCTGCGCGCATCCACCGGCGTCTTGGCGCCGCTGCCCACGAAGGCGGTCACGTTGATCAGATCCTGGCAAGCCGCGGTGCCATGGTCGGCGATGCACTGTGCCGGGGTGGTCGTGGCCGAACCGCTGCCGCTCAGCGCGGGCAGGAATTCGAAACCCTGGGCAGAGTTGCGGGTTCGCACCACGCGCACGCCGATGTTGCCGTCAAACCGCCCGATAAAGCTGTTGTCGGTGCCGAAGCGGGCCATGGCATAGCCAGCCAGCGTCTTTTCCTGCTGGGTGTTGGTGCCATAGGCGTTGGACGTGTTGGCACTGGACGAGAACGCGGCAGAAGTCAGCGGCGACCAGCCCCAACCGGCGGTTTCGGTGGCCTGGAGGTACTTGTAGGCGTTGGCCGTGCCATTGCTGACCAATCCAGCCGAAGGGAACCAGCCGCCCGGCACGCTCACGTTGCCGCCCAGGAAGCTCGGGAACGTCTTGAGAGTGGTCTGGCTGGTAAGGTTGACGCCCTTGGGATCGTTGAGGAACACCGGCGTGCCGCCGCCCCAGAACGCCGCGCTCAACAACGCCCAGTTGTAGTTGGTCGACTGCGTGAGCAGATCCTTGCTGGTGTTGCGCACGCCAACGCGGAAGGCCTTGAAGAAATTGTCGTCATCAAAGGTATACGTGATGTCGGCGCGTTCAGCCCACGAAGACGCAGAGTTGTCTTCCAGGTGGTCCATCGCCGCGGTCCAGAAATAGTTGGCCGGATCGCTCAGGCTGGCGCCGTTGGGCATGATCGAGAGACCGGGGGTCTTGCCCGCGAGGTTGAACGACACGGTCGGCCGCGTTGCTGCGTCAGGACCAAAGCTGTCGAACGCTGTCATGCTGTAAACGCTGGCATGCGAGTTCACATGATCCACGTCCACGTTGACGGTCCAGTGGTCGCCAGCATTCCACATCATCGAGGCGGAGAACTCGCGCGTCACCTTGTCCTGCTGGCCCGAGCGGGTGTCGAACACCATCTGCGCGTTGTTGACCGTGCCGGTGGCCAAGGTGTGCTGGGGACCGGTGAAGGTAAAGCTGGGATCGAGGTTGAAACCGCCGCTGCTGTCGTTGATGGCCACCGCGTTCTCAAGGTCGCGCGGGGTCACCTTGGCAATCAGGCCCTCGAACGTGAACAGCAGGTTCGACGACGGCTTGAGCTGCAGCACGGCATCGTAGGAGTGGCGGACCTGGGTCCATTCCACCGTGCGATAACCCAGGCCGCTGGGCAGGGCCACGTTGGTGCCCGCCGGCAGGCCAGACTGCGGCGCGGTAAGCGTGACGGTGCGGATCGAACCGGTCTGCACGGCGTCGGTGCGGTTGCCGGTCTTGCCAGTGGCAGCCGACAGCAACAGGCCGATTTCCATGCCGCCCGGGGTCTGCCAGCGGTGGCTGAGCACCGCGTTGCCCGAGAAGAAGCCTTCCTTGCGCTTGTCGGCATAGTTCCAGTCACCCGAAACGGCGAGGAAGTTCTTCGAATCCAGCGGCTTGCGCGTACGCAGGTCGACGATGCCGGCAATGCCGCCTTCGACCATGTCGGCAGACGGCGTCTTGTAGACATCCACCGAACCCATGAGATCGGGCGAGACGTCTTCAAAGCTCAGGCCACGGCCGCTGTTGGCCGAGAACACGTCGTGCCCGTTGATTTCGCTGCGCGTCCAGGAAAGGCCGCGAATGAACACGCCGCCGCCTTCGGCCGGCACGCGGCCGGGGTCGCTGCCTTCGAGAGTGTTGACGTCACCGGTACGCTGCAGGGTGATGCCCGGCACGCGCTGCAGTGCTTCGGAAACGGTGCGGTCGGGAAGTGCGCCGATGTCCTGGGCAGAGATCGAGTCGACGATCACCTGCGAATTGCGCTTGGTGTTGAGGGCGTTGCTCAGCGAGCCACGAATACCGGTAACGATGATCGACGGCACGCCCGGTTCGTCGGCAGCGGCGGCCTTGTCGGCGTCTGCGGCGGCGGCGGCTTGCTGGGCATGGGCCGTGCCCGCCACCAGCGAAGCGGCCATCACCATGCTGGACGTGGCAAGGAAACCGATCTTGCGCGCATTGCGGCGCGTTCTGCGCCCGAAAACGTTGTGCATAACCCCTCCCAATTAAGGCTATCTCTAAAGAATTTCGTTTTTACAGATACTTCGACGCCACCGTCAGTCTGCTGAGAGACGCGCGGCCATGGCGAGAAACGGAACTGGTTTCCTAAAGAGCCCCCTCCTGATTGCTCCGTGTGTCAGAGCACCTCATCTGCGTTAACGCTACCATTTTGATGCACGATTCGCAAACCGGATTATTGCGGAAAGCCCGCGATGCTGCGGGTTTGCTGCTGGACAGCCGAATTCGGCAACACAACGGCAATTTTTGCCGCTTTGCATCATTTGTTTTTTATCAATATCTTAGAATTATCACATCAATGAGATAACTAGGATTTATCGCACTGCCTTTTGCGGTGCGGAACGCTCGGAAAGCGGGCTCGCGATAGCGCTAAAACGATTGCAGGACTGTGGCAAAGCCGCAACGGTCACCCACTATTCGTGCGTGGTCATGGCAAGAGCGTGCGGCGAAAATGGCGCGACGCGTCCCGTCGCAGGGCGCGGGACGCGCAGGTGCGGGTCAGCGCGCGCGCGGCGCCATCAACGTGGCGTCAGAAGCGCGCAGCACCAGCGAGAAATCGACGCGCACATGGCGCGGCGTGCGCGCCTTGGGATCAAACACGCTGTCCACCAGCAGGCGCACGGCTTCGCGCGCCATATCGGCCACCGGCTGGCGCGCGGTGGTGAGTTCGGGCCAGACATTGGTGGCCGATGCCGTATCGTCGAACCCGCAGACCGACAGTTGGCGCGGCACGTCGAGGCCCATGCGGTGCGCTGCGGCGATGGTGGCCGCGGCCATGTCGTCGTTGCTGGCAAAGATCGCCGTGGGCGGCTCGTCGAGCGAGAGCAGCGCCAGCGCGCACTCCATGCCCGAACGGAACGTGAAATCACCCGTGGTTTCCAGGCGCCGGTCACCATCGATGCCCGCTTCGGCCAAGGCACGGCGATAGCCGTTGCGGCGCAGGGCGCTGGCCGTCTGGTTGGGCGCGCCGCCGATAAAGCCGATCCGCCGATGCCCCAGCCCGGTGAGCCGCGCGGTCAGCGCATAGGCAGCCGCCTCGTCATCGATGGTTACGGCATGGGCCAGCGGCGAAGGCGCGCCGGTGGCCACTTGCGCCATCACCATGCCGGCGCGGTTGATGCATTCCAGCAGCAGCACATCGTCAGACAAGGGCGGCGGCAGCAGCACGGCATCGACGCGGTGCGACAGGAGCTTGGCTGCCAGCGCGTCGCGGCTGGCCTCTTCCTCGAAATGTTCGACCAGCAGCTGCGCGCCCATGGCGTTGGCCTGCTCGGTCGATCCGACCAGAAACTCGCTGAGATAGGCGGCGCTGGGGTTGGAATGGAGCAGGCCGATACGGCATTGCCGGCCGCCGGCCAGGCTGCGCGCCGCCAGGTTGGGCACATAGCCCAGTTCGGCAATGGCCTGTTCCACTTTGGCGCGGGTCGCCTCGTGCACTTTGGGATCGCTGTTGACCACGCGCGACACCGTCATCGGCGAAACCTGCGCAAGGCGCGCAACATCGGCCACCGTCGGCCCACGCGCCCCCCGGCGTTGCCCACGCTTGACGCGGCCGTTGTCCTGATCAGTCATCCCCGCCGTCCTAAGCCTGGCCATGGCGGCATGCAAGCGAAACGGCCAACCCGATACCAAATTGATACCGCTATCGCGCGTCTGGCCTTGGCCAGGCTCACACTGCCGCGATCAGGGGATCGGCATGGTGAAAGGGCTGAGCGGGCTGCCATCGGCATCGAACAGGTTGGCAACCGGGCTGTCTGCCCAGAGATAGCGCAGCGTCACGTCACCGGCCTGCACCGGCATGGCCACGGTATCGGCGGCATCGAGCTTGGCCGGGGCGAACCGGCAATGGCCTGCCGCGTCACACAGTTCAAAGCCGATCGGCACGGCATCGCCGATCACCCGCAGGGGCCGGTTGAAGCGCAGCCGCAGCTGACCCGCGCCCACGCGCTGCACCAGGGGCAGTGCCGCCACCGGCTTGCCGGCCAGGGCCTGGGCCAACCGCTCGCCCACCGGCTTCTTGCGCGTGGGGTGGATATCGTCGGGGTCACCCACGTCGATCGCCACGGCCAGGCCGGCGTCGGGATCGCTCGCTGCCACGTCGCGCTGCGCCTCGCGGATATGGGGCCAGAACGCATCGGCTGGGCCAACCACCTGCGGGCCATACCCCGCAATCTGCACGATACCGAAAGGCCGCGTGGCAAAGCGGCTGCGCCAATCGGCGATCAGCGCGCGCAGCAAGCCGCGATAGCCGGTGGCATCGCCGGCATTCGATTCCCCCTGGTACCAGGCGATGCCGGCAAGCGGGATATCGCCCAGCGGGGCGATCATGCCGTTATACAGCGTGGTGAGCCCGCTCGCCGCGATCCATGGCGGCATAGGAATCTTGCCGGCGCTGCCCAGCGGCATGCCGTGCACCACCCGCCACGACGCAATCGGCATGCTGCCATCGGCCAGTTCCAGGGCCGGCAGACCATCGCCATGCAGCCCGCCGCCACCGCCGGTATCGAGCACGTTGACCGTGATCGTGTTGGTGCCGGCATGCAGGCTGCCGGCCGGCAGCGCATAGTGGCGCTGCGTGTTCCAGCCCACCCCCGCACCCACGGCGACGCCGTTGACCAGCGTCTGGTCGATATCGTCCACCACACCCAGGCGCAGCGCGCGCGCTGCCTTGGCCTGCGCCGCGCTGAGGCTGACCGTGGCGGTATAGGTGGCGGTGCCATCGAACCGGGCATAGGCCGGATCGCCCCAATCTTCCCACAGCTTGCCCACGTCGGCGCTGCGGGCCGGCCCCTTGCCTGCCGTGCGCGCGAAAAAGGCATGCAGCTGCTTGCCCCAGGCCTGCTCGGCCGCAGCCGGATCGCGCCGGCGCAGCGCGAGCAGGTCCAGCCCATCGTCATGGCCGCCAGCCTGGCGCAGCGCGGCGGGCGACATCCAGTCCTCGATGATCGAACCACCCCAGGATGCCGCGATCAGGCCCACCGGCACCTTGCGCCTGGCCTGGAGGCTGGCCCCCATGAAATAGCACACGGCAGAGAAATCCGGCGTGCTCGCCGGCCCTGCCGGCGCCCAGGCCACCGCCGCGCCAAATTGCGGTTGCGGCGTCAGGCTGCTTTGCTTGGGCACGTTGAACAGGCGCAGATCGGGATTGGCACTGCCCGCAATCACCACGTCGGCATTGGTGGCATGGCGCAGCGTGAACTCCATGTTGGACTGGCCCGAACACAGGAACACGTCGCCAAACGCCACATTGGCAAGCTGCGCCTGCTGCCCGACAGACGTGGCAAAGCGCAGGCGGTGGCCGCTGCCCGCCGCCTGGGGCGGCAGGGCGATCTGCCATGTTCCATCGGCCGCCACGGTCGCATCGGGCAGTGCGCCACCGTCCAGGCTGGCGTGGACCACGCTGCCGGGCGCCCCCATGCCGCGCAGGGGCACCGGCTTGCCCCGCTGCAACACGACATTGTCGGTCAGCACCGGTGCCAGGGCAAAGGGCGCGGCCTGCGCCGCCACGGGCAAGGCCAGCAGCGGAACGGCGGCGGCAACAGCGGGCACCGCAAGGCGAAATGGACGCATGGCCGACAAGGCTCCTCTCTTTCCGCCAGGGCGGCACCATCGTCATGGCGCCAGGCGGCGGTTTGTTTGTGGTGCGATTGTTAGCGCTATCTTGACGGCATTTCGAGCGCAAATTATGCCTCGTGCCCACAAACCAAAACACAAGGGCACAGGCCAGGCGGCGATCGCGCCGGCGCGGCCATCGCCAGGGAAGGAGAATGTCATGCCTGGAATCCCGTTCCGTGGCGCAAGCCAGATGGCCTGCACGGCCCTGGCCAGCGTCCTGGCGCTCGCCCTGGCCGCGCCGGTTCATGCGCAAACCCCGCCAGCCGCCAATGCCGCCGCCGCTCCCTTGGCGAGCGGGCCGTATCACTGGCAGACCGTGCCATTTGGCGCGGGCGGCTTTGTCGACGGGTTTCTCTACCATCCGCGCACGCCGGGCATCCTCTATGCCCGCACCGATATCGGCGGCATGTACCGCTTTGATTTCCAGGACAAACGTTGGATTCCCCTGCTCGATCACCTCGGCCACGACGATGGCGATCTGATGGGCGTGCTGAGCTTTGCGGTCGATCCCAATGCGCCCGACCGCGTCTATGCCGCCACCGGGCTCTATCTCTCGCAATGGAGCCGCAAGGGTGCGATCCTGCGCTCGGATGATCGCGGCCGCACCTGGCAGAAGACCGAACTGCCGATCGGCGTCGGCGGCAACAGCGACGGGCGCGGCACGGGCGAGCGGCTCGCGGTCGATCCGCGCCAAGGCGACGTGCTCTATTTCGGCTCCAACCGCGACGGCCTGTGGAAAAGCACCGATCGCGGCCAGACCTTCGCCCGCACCGGCGCAAAGGTAAGTGGATTCAGCCTGGTGGCGGTCGATCCTGCGGTATCCGGCGCGGTATGGGCGGGATCGACCGATGGCACCGGCGCACTGCTGCTGAGCCGCGATGGCGGCGCCAGCTTTGCCGCCGTTCCCGGCCTGCCGGCGATGGTGCCGCAACACCTGGTGTTCGGCCCGGATGGCAGCCTCTACGTTACCTTTGCCGGGGGCGATCAGGCCACCACGCTCAATCCCAGCAATATCAAGACCGGCGCGGTGTGGAAGCGCGATGGCCGCGACGGCCGCTGGCACGATATCACCCCCACCCCGCCCGCGCCCGGCCTGCCCGGCGGCTTTTCCGGGATCGACCTTTCCAGCGATGGCACGCTGGCCGTCTCGACCATCGATCGCTGGGCGCCGGGCGACGATATCTATCTGTCGCGCGATGGCGGCGCGCACTGGGATGCGCTGTCTGCCCATGCGCGGCACGATCCCGGCGCCTATCCCTGGCTGGTCGATTACACGAAGGGCCGGGACACCATGGGGCACTGGCTGGCCGACCTCAAGTTCAACCCGTTCAAGCCCGACGAGATGATCTATGGCACCGGCTATGGCCTGTGGATCAGCCGCAACCTCGCCTCGGCCAAGGCCAGCCAGCCGGTGACGTTCGATTTCACCGTGGCCAATCTCGAAGAGGCCGCCACCTTGCAGATGGCCTCTCCCACCGGCGGCGCGGCCGTGTTGGCCGCCTTTGGCGACGTGGGCGGCGGTGCCTGGGAAGATCTGGCGCGCACCCCGCCGCGCAAGGGCCTGTTCACGCCGGCGAGCGAGACCGATTTCAGCATCGACTATGCCGGGGCCAGGCCGGGCAGCATGGTGCGCCTCGTCGATCATGGGCCCAGCTATGGCTATACTTCTGCCGATGGCGGCGCGACGTGGACGCCGTTTGCCAGCGCCGCCTATCATCCTCCCGCCCCTGGCGGCGATGGGCGCAGGCCGGGCGTGGCGGCGATTTCGGCCAAGGCCACCACGCTGGTCTGGGCGCCGGAAAAGGATGGCCTCTATGTCTCGAAAGACACGGGCAAGACCTGGCAGCCTTCCGCCGGCATCGCCGCGCGGGCGGATACCTCGTACCTGCCCGTGGCCGACAAGGCCGCCGATGGGCTGTTCTATGTCTATGACCAGGCCAGTTCGTCCGTGCTGGCCAGCGGCGATGGCGGCAGCAGCTTTACCACCCTGATCGCCGGCCTGCCCAAGGTGGAAAGCTGGCAGAAGGGCACGCTCGCGGTGGTGCCCGGCCGGGTGAGAGACCTGTGGCTGGCGCTGCCGATGGGGCTGTTCCATTCGCCCGACAGCAAGACCAAGGTCACGCAGATGCGCAAGGTGACCGAGGCCTGGCTCGTCAGCTTTGGCGCGCCAGCGGTCAAGGACGCCTATCCGGCGGTGTTCCTGTGGGGCAAGGTCATGGGCCAGGAAGGGCTGTGGCGGTCTGACGATGCCGGCGCCAACTGGGTGCGGATCAACAGCCCGGACCAGCAGTTTGGCACCTTGCGCGCGATCGCGGGCGACATGCTTGATCCCGGCACGCTCTATCTGGCGCCGCACGGGCGCGGCATCATGGTCGGCATGCCGGCCAACAAGCCGCTGCCTGTCGCCGGCCCGGCACCGGGTGCGGCGGCCGCCCCTGCCCCCTCCCCTGCTCCCGTGCCCGCCGCGCGCCAGATCGCGGTGGACGTGGCGCGCGATGGCGGACCGATCGATCGCTTCTTCGATCTCTCGATCGGGTCAGACTATCCCGGCACGCTGCGCCGCCCGGAAAACATGGCGCAGCTCAAGCTCGCCAGCGAGGAGCTGGGCTTTCGCACCATCCGCTTCCACGACATTTTCCACGATGCGCTGGGCACGGTAAAGCGGGTGAACGGCAAGATCGTCTATGACTGGACCGCGATCGATGCGCTCTACGATGATCTCAAGGCGCGGCACCTGCGGCCGTTCGTGGAACTGGGCTTTACCCCCGATGCGCTGAAAACCTCTGACCAGACGATCTTCTACTGGAAAGGCAACACCTCGCACCCGCAGCCCGGCCCGTGGCGCGATCTGGTCGATGCCTTCGTGCGGCACATGATCGCCCGCTATGGCCAAAACGAAGTGCGGCAATGGTATTTCGAGGTGTGGAACGAGCCCAATCTCGCCGGCTTCTGGGAAAATGCCGACCAGCAGGCCTATTTCGATCTCTACCTGCTGACCGCCAAGACGATCAAGGCGATCGATCCCCAGCTCAAGGTCGGTGGCCCGTCCACCGCCGGCGCGGCCTGGGTGCCCGAACTGCTCGCCACGGTGAAAGCCAAGGGCGGCACGATCGATTTCGTCACCACCCACACCTATGGCGTGAACGGCGGCTTCCTCGATGAAATGGGCAAGGACGATACCAAGCTTGATCCCAGCCCCCAGGCGATCACCGGCGATGTCCTGCGCGTGCGCCAGCAGATCGACGCCTCTGCCTTTCCCGGCCTGCCGCTCTATTTCACCGAATGGAGCACCAGCTATACCCCGCGCGACCTGGTGCACGATTCCTATGTCAGCGCGCCCTACATCCTGTCCAAGCTCAAGAGCGTGGAAGGCGCGGCGCAAGGGATGAGCTATTGGGTCTATTCCGACCTGTTCGAGGAGCCTGGCCCGCCGACCACCGAATTTCACGGCGGCTTTGGCCTTATGACCAAGGACGGCATCCGCAAGCCGGCATGGTTTGCCTACAAGTATCTCCACGCCCTGCAGGGCCGCCGCGTGCCGGTTGAAGACGCGCAAAGCTGGATCGCGCGCGACGGACGCAAGGTGGCCGCGGTGGTGTGGGATTTCGAGCAGCCCGCCCAGCCGACCAGCAACCGCAGCTTCTTTGGCAAGCTGGTGCCCAGTCATCCGGCAGCGCCGGTGCGCCTGGCGTTCAGCCACCTTTCGCCCGGTCGCTATCGCTATACCCTGCACCGCACCGGCTATCGCGCCAACGATGCCTATTCCGCCTATATCGACATGGGCGCGCCCGCGCAGCTGACCCCGGCCCAGCTCGCCAGCCTGGCCGCGCTGGCGCAGGACAAGCCCGAAGCGAGCGAGACGGTGACCGTTGGCGCCGACGGGCAACTGCTGCGCGAGGTGGCGATGCACAGCAACGACGTCATGCTGGCGACGCTCGAACCCGTGCCATGACCATGCGCAAAGCGGCGCGGAAAGGATCGCTCCCTTCCGCGCCGCCGCGCTGGTTCAGCCGCTCAGCCCCGCGTTGCCGCGCTCAACCGGCGGCCGAGGGACAGCGCGACCACGCCGGCGACGATGGCACTGGTGCGGGGATGGTTGCGCACCAGTTGCTCGCCGCGTTCGATCAGAACCACGGCCCGGTCGATCGCCCGATCGATGGTCTTGCCGACCAGGCCCTCAATGCGGCCTTCGATGCGGCGGCTCTGGCCGCGCCGGCGGGTGGCCTCGTCACCGGTAACCGTGCCGATACCTTGCTCGATGGTGCCAGCAGCTTCCTTGATGGCACCGGAAATGCGATGTTCGTTCATGGTCATGCTCCTTGACGAAATGGGTGGTCAAAAATTCTCGTGGCGTGCTTCAGGCGTCGTTGCGGCGCGTGGCGGCAACACCCCCGGCGGCAGCGGCGCTGGCGCCCAGCATCATCACCACGAAAAGGGCAAAGGCAGTGCCGGCGGCAAGGTCGGCGCCCTTGCTGCCAGCGTCGATCGCGGTATCGATCGCGCTCTGCTTGGCAGCCAGAAACTGCTGGCGGGCCTTTTCGACGCGGGCCATGGCTTCATCGGGCGTGATCTTGTTCTGTGCCGCCACGATCATCGCCACGCGCTGTTCGGCCGCGCGCCCTTCTTCACCGCCCTTGGCCATGGCCGGCAGTTCGGCCACGATCGCCTTGCGGCCCTGCTCCGGCGTCATCGCGGCCGGATCGTTGGGCGTGGTGTCGAGCAGGGCGGAAACCTGCGCGTCGACATCAGCCTGGTCCACGCCGGCAGCCTTGGCCACCGTGGGCGTTACCGCGCCCGCACCGCTGGCTGCCGCACTCGCCACGCCGCCCACGGCGCGGAATGCCCCGCCAACGATGCCGCCCACGGCCGACGTCAGCAGATAGAACGTCAGCAGCAGGGTCAGGCCCCAGATCGCCAGGCCATGCATCACGCCATCCACCGGGCGGCGGCTGCGCGACACCAGCGTGGCGCCATAGGCCCCGGCGGCCAGCGCCAGCACACTGCTGACCGTCCACCAGATCAGCGCGCCCAGGCCAAGCCCGCCGGCACTGGCGCCGCTGGCCGAACCAGGGTTGATCGCGGAAAAGCCGATGCCAGCGCCCAGCAGGCCCAGCGTCACTTCAATGGCCAGCGCGATCACGGTGCCGGCCAAAAGGGCCGACCAGTTCATGCGCGGGGCCAGACGATCGTCAAAGCGACCGTCGATCATGGTCGTTGCCATGCAAATCTCCTGAGGGAAGAAATCTATCGTGGTGTGGTGGTAGGAAAGGCGCGCCGCGCGCGTTATTTGCGGGCAGACTTGCGCACGGCTTCGGCCGCGGCGGCTGCCTTGGCCTGGACTTTGCCGGCGATCTTTTCAGCGGCGCCTTCGGCCCGGGTCTGGTCATTGCCGGTGATCTTGCCGATCGCTTCCAGGATCGAACCCTTCACCCGGCGCACTTCGCCTTCCATGCGGTCTTCGTTCATGGGGAAACTCCCATCACGTGGCGCGACAACCCCGCCGATGATGGAGAGATAGGCCGCCCCGATCGCCCGCGAGAGATGCAGAAGTACCAAATCGTATGGTACAAACTGGCCAAATCGGCGGGGCGGGTGGCGGCGTGGCTGAGCAAGCTGGACCCCGGATCAAGTCCGGGGTGACGGTAATCTATAGCTACATGTTCTTCGTCACCCCGGACTTGATCCGGGGCCCAGCTATCCTCCGCGTCAACGGATCGGGCGTTGCAACGGATAGCCACGCTCGCGCGCCCAGAGCACGGCCTGGGCGCGGCGGTTGACGCCGATCTTGGCATAGACCCGGGCGACGTGGTTGCGCAGCGTATTGCGCGAAACGCCCATTTCGCGTGCGATCGTGGCATCGTCGCCGCCTTCGCACAGCAGGCTGAGCACTTCCTTTTCGCGCCGGGTCAATTCGCTGGTTTCCGCAGGGCGCTCGCTGCCATGCGGCGCGCGCAGGTTGGCGAGTTTTTCCACCACGGTGCGGCTGAACCAGTTGGTGTCCTTCATCACCGCCTCGATCGCGCCGATCAGTTCCAGCTCGCTATGGCGGCGTTCGTGGATGTCCTGGATCACCCACAGCGTGCAGGTATCGCGCCGCAGCGGAATGGCGGCGGCCGAAACCAGGCAATCGGTCACGCCGCCATCCTTGCCGCGCACTTGCGCGTCGCGGCCGCGAAAGGCGCTGCGTTCGACCAGCTGCTCGGCTACCGACGGCAGGAACGTGGCATCGGCCCACAGCTTGAGCGCGGGCATGGTCTTGCCCATCGCCTCGTCCGAAGACCATCCGGTCAGCTGGTGGAACGCGTCGTTGGTGTCGCACAGCGTATGATTGCCGCGCGTGGTGATCGCCATCGCCACTGGCGCCAGGCGAAACGTGGTGACAAAGCGTTCCTCGCTGTGGCGCAACTCGTTTTCCGCCTGGCGGCGCGGTTCCAGGTCGGCAAACGAGAACAGCATGCAGGGCTCCTCGCCCAGGTCCACCGGCTGCCCGGCCACGATCACCAGCTTGCGGCCGCCATCGGGCAGTTCGAGATCGGCCTGCATCTGCGGCACGGTGCGCGCCTCGCGGATGCGTTCCTTGGCCGTGTCGATATCGGTCGCGTCCTTGAGCACGTCGATCTCGTACAGCGTGCGATCCAGCACTTCGTCTTTCTGGTAGCCGGTCAGATCGAGAAACCCCTGGTTGACCTTGACATAGCGCAGGTCTGACAGGCGCATGATCACCGCTGGCGCGGGGTTGACGTTGAAGGCGCGCTCGAACCGCAGCTCGGCCTCGTAGCGCAGCGACACGTCCTGGATGATCAGCACCAGCAGATCGGGCGTGCCGCCAGCGTCGGACAGGATCAGGCTGCGGATCTGGTGGACCCAGCGCGGCTCGTCCTCGCCTTGCGGGATGACCTCGACCACCACCTCGTCGAAAGCCTCGCCAGCGATCACGCGATCGAGCGGATAGTCGCCGCGCTCCAGGCGGTGGTTGTTGCGATAGCGCAGCTGGAAGCGGCGGCGATAATCGTCAACGTCCGCGCCCAGGTCTGCCAGCCGCTCCACGCCATGCATGACAAGCGCTGCCGGGTTGGCCCAGACGATGCGCTGTTCGGCATCGACCAGCAGCACGCCCTCGCTCAGTCCGCCAATGATGTGGCGCAGGCGCTCCTGCTCGATCGACGGGTCTGCTGCTTGCTTGTCCATGGCCGCTTCAATGCCCAAGGGCGCAGGCCGATCCCGGCGTTCTTTGGCTTAGTCGAAGAGCTTGTGTGGCAGGCGCCAGGCCAGGTTTGGTACGTGAGCACCGGAAGCGCGACAAGCGGCCATCCGCAGCCCGCCATGGGCTGAATACCCGCACACCCTAGTCGAAGAGCTTGTGCGGCAGGCGCCAGGCCAGGCCTATGCACACCAGTTGCAACGCCGCGATCGCGGCCAGCGCGGCCATGGCGGGCGGGGCGAATGCCCTTGCGCCGGCAGCGAAGTAAAGGCTGCCAACCAGGGCCACGCCCAATGCCGCGCCAAATTGCTGGCTGGTCTTCAACAGCGCGCTGGCGGCCCCGGCATGATCGCGATCGACGCGCGATACCACCACCGGGCCAACGCAGCCTGCGGTCATGCCCATGCCCGCGCCGGCCAGCATCAGGCACAGCGCCACAGCGAGCCAGGGCAGGTGCACCATGGTGATCCCCCACAGCACCAGCGCCGTTGCCGGCAGCATCACGCCTGCACCCAGCACGAGCACCCAGCGGCCCAGGCGCGGCAGCAGGTTGCGGCTCATCACCCCGATGCCGAACATCGCGCCAAGGCCATAGGGCACGTGGAGCAGCCCGGTGAACAGCGGCGTCTGGCCGCGTTCGGCCTGCATGGCAAAGGCAAAGACCAGCAGAAAGCCTGCGCCCACCGCGCCGAACACGATCGCCAGCGCCAGCCCTTGGCGAAAGCTGGCAATGGTGAACAGCGCCGGATCGAACAGCGCCGGCCGCCCGGTGCGCACGCGCTTGCCGGCGTGGCGCCAGGCCAGCAGGCCGAGCGGCACCACCGCCACCAGGGGCCACAGCATGGCGCCGCCATGCCCGGTTTCGGCCGCACCGATCAGGGGATGGAGCAGCGCCGCCATGGCCAGGCCGAACAGCGCCATGCCCACGAGGTCATACCCGGCGGGGCGGCTCGATCGCGCCTCGGGCAAAAAGACCAGGCCGGCGATCACCGCGCCCAGGCCCACCGGCAGGTTGATCAGGAACACCACGCGCCAGCCCAGATCGAACAGGTTGGCCTCGATCAGCAGGCCGCCCAGCACCGGCCCGGCAATGGCGGCAAGCCCGCCGATCACCCCGAACAGCGCCATGCGCGACACCCGCTCCAGCGGGGAAAACATCACCTGCACCATGGCCATCGCCTGGGGCGCCATCACCGCCCCGGTCGCGCCCTGCAACAGCCGCGCCGCGACCAGCGCCGTGCCGGTATGCGCGAGCCCACAAGCCGCCGACGCCAGGGTGAACCCGGTCACCCCGACCAGGAACATGCGGCGATAGCCAAAGGTGTCGCCCAGCCGCCCGCCGGCCATCAGCAGCACGGCAAAGGCCAGCGAATAGCCCGCCACGATCCACTGCGATGCCTGGGCATCGGCGCCCAGGCTGGCCTTGATCGCCGGCAGTGCAGTGTTGACGATCGTCATGTCGACGATCTCGAGCACCAGGGCGATGATCAGGGTAACAAGCGCAAGGGTCTTTTGGCGGTGCGTCAGGCTGTGCGGGTCCAGCACGCTCAGATCTTGCCTTCGCGCAGCATCGATACCGCGGCATCGGCCGCACGCGCGGTCAAGGCCATATACGTGAGCGAGGGGTTCTGGCAGGCAGACGAGCTCATCTGCGCGCCATCGGTGACGAACAGGTTGGCCACGTCGTGCGCCTGGCTCCACTGGTTGAGCACGCTGGTCTTGGGATCGCGGCCCATGCGCGCGCCGCCCATCTCGTGGATGGAACTGCCGCCCGCGCCCGGCCGGTCAAAGCCCATGATCACATGGCCGCCGGCAGCGGTAAGCATTTCGGCGGCATCGGCCTTGGCCTGGGCCAGGGCGGCATGCTCTTCCTTGCCGTAGGCAAAGTCGACCTTGAGCTGGGGCAGGCCATTGGCGTCGGTCTTGGTGCGATCGAGCGTGAGGCGGTTGGTCGGCCGCGGCACGCAATCGGCAAACGTCACCAGCACCATGCGCCACGGCCCGGGCTTGCGCAGCGTGTTCTTGTAATCGGTGCCGGTGCCGGCGAGCCGCTTGCCCTGCGTCCACGTGCTTTGCAGCGCGCCACCCTGGAACGAATAGCCGCGGGTGTGGCCAATGCCGTCCATGGTATCCATGTTGCGGTAGCGCGGGATGACGATGCCGGTCGGGCGATTGCCGAACGAGGTATGGCTTTCAAACCCCGGCATGATCGCCGCGGCCGACAGGGTGTTGGCATGGTCCATGATATGCGTGCCCAGCACGCCGCTGGAATTGGCCAGGCCCTGGGGCATGGCATCGGTGGCCGAATTGAGCAGCACATGCACCGAATTGAACGCGCCGGCATTGAGGAACACCAACCGCGCCGTCGCGGTCTTGTGCACGCGCGCCTTGGTATCGAAATAGCGCACGCCGCGCGCGCGCTGGGTCGCGGGATCGAAATCGACTGCTTCCACCACGGCATCGGTGATCACGGTCAGGTTGCCCGTGGCCATCGCGGCCGGCAACGTGCTCGATTGCGTGGAGAAATAGGCACCATACGAGCAGCCGCGCGCGCAGATCGAACGATACTGGCACGGCGCCCGGCCTTCCTCGGTCTTGGCCTCGGTCAGGTTGGCGGTGCGCCCCACGGTCAGGCAGCGTTCGGGCCAGCGCTTGGCGATTTCGGCGCGAGTGTGCTGTTCCACCACGTTGAGCGCCATGGGCGGCTGGAACTGCCCATCGGGCAATTGCTTGAGGCCTTCGTTCGCGCCCGAAACGCCAACAAAACGCTCAACCTTGTCATACCACGGCGCCACATCGGCATAGCGGATCGGCCAATCGGTGCCATGCCCGTCGCGGGCATTGGCGGCAAAGTCATAGTCCGACCAGCGATAGCACTGCCGGCCCCAGGTGAGCGAGCGCCCGCCAAGCTGATAGCTGCGAAACCAGGTGAAATCGGTGCCGTCCCCGGTCTGGTAGGGGTTCTGCGCATCGTTGACGAAGTGGCCTTCGGTAAACTCGTTGAAATGGCGGTTGAGCATCTGCACCGGATATTCGCGTTCATAGAGCGCGATATCGCCCTCGCCGCGGAACGGCATCTCCCACGGCGCCTTCATCTCGGTGTCATAGTCCTGCTGGTGCCGGATCTCGCGGCCCCGCTCGATCATCAGCACCTTGAGCCCGGCCTGGGTCAGTTCCTTGGCCGCCCAGCCGCCGCTGATCCCCGAGCCCACCACAATTGCATCGAAATCCATGGGAAAATCCTGTCTGCTGATCAGCCGAAGTCGATCGCCGTCCAATCGCTGGAATAGGCGCGCGTGGCGGGCGTCACGGGCACGTCGGGGTCCCACCGGCCGGGCACGAGTTCGTAGTTGAGTTCCTTGGAACCGCCGGTTTCCGAGGTGTAATAGCCGGTCAGGATCAGGTTCTTGATGGTGTGCCAGGGCTGTGCCGTCGGCACATCGGCAAAGGCATCGCGATCGAGGCCCGCAACGGCTGCCTGCCGCGCCGGCAACCCGGCATGGGCGAAATCGCCACCGGCGCGGCGATCGAGTTCCAGCGCCAGCCAGCGCGCATGATCAAAGCGCCCGTCTGCGCCGGAAAAGCCAGCCAGCGCCGGCACCGTGACCGGCTGGTGCGCCCCGCCCAGTCCATGCGCCAGGCCGAGCAGCACGAAGGCGCCCGTGCCCACATCGCCTGCACCTGCCGTGTCGGTGCGCGGAATGACGATCTGCGCCACATCGCGCATCAGACGCTGATAGCGCGCCATGGCTGCGTCCTGCGGCGCCGAAGCGGCGACGGCAGCAGCGGCCGGGCCAACGGCCAGGCCCAGCAAGGCCAGACCGGCGAGGAAATCGCGGCGCTGCCATCCCGTGTCGGCTGGGTGCGGCGGTGTGGCGGCGGCAGTCATGCATCCCTCCCGGTGTGCGGTCATGCGGGCGCCAACGCGGCCCGCGCGCCCGTTTAATTAGAATTTTGATTATTGTTTCGTGCCACACCTGTCAAGCCCGCCGCGCCCACACGAATGGGCAAACGCTGGCCTGACAGGCACTTGGCTATGGCACGCTCAAAAGCCCATCAGCTTGCGATTGAGCGCGCGATCGGCGCCACCCGCGGCGAAATCATCAAACGCATGCTCGGTCACGCGAATGACGTGGCGGGCGATGAACGGGGCGCCTTCGGCCGCGCCCTGCTCGGGATGCTTGAGCGCACATTCCCATTCCAGCACGGCCCAACCGGCGAAATCGTATTGCGCCATCTTGGAAAAGATCGCGGGGAAATCGACCTGCCCATCGCCCAGGCTGCGAAACCGGCCGGGCCGATCGACCCACGCCTGATAGCCGCCATAGACGCCACTGCGGCCATTGGGGCGGAATTCGGCATCCTTGACGTGGAAGCAGGCGATGCGCTCGTGATAGATGTCGATATAGGCCAGGTAATCCAGGCATTGCAGCACGAAGTGGCTGGGATCATAAAGGATCTTGGCGCGCGGATGGTTGCCGGTGCGCTCCAGGAACATCTCGAACGTCACGCCATCGTGCAGGTCTTCGCCGGGATGGATTTCATAGGCGGCATCAACGCCATTGTCGTCGAACACGTCGAGGATCGGTTTCCACCGCCGCGCCAGTTCGTCAAACGCGTCGTCGACCAGCCCCGCCGGGCGCGCCGGCCAGGGATAGAAATAGGGCCAGGCCAGCGCGCCGGAAAAGGTGGCATGGGCCGACAGGCCCAGGCGCCGGCTGGCGATCGCCGCCTTCTTCACCTGGTCTACCGCCCAGGCCTGGCGCGCGGCCGGGTTGCCGTGCACGGCAGCGGGGGCAAACGCATCGAATTGCGCATCAAACGCGGGATGCACCGCCACCAGCTGCCCTTGCAGATGGGTGGAAAGCTCGGTGATCGCCAGGCCCTTGTCGGCCAGCATGCCCTTGACCTCGTCGCAATAGGTCTGGCTTTCGGCGGCAAGGTCGAGATCGAACAGGCGCTTGTCCCAGCTGGGGATCTGCACCCCCTTGTAGCCCAGCCCGGCCATATAGGTGCCGATCGCATCGAGGCTGTTGAACGGGGCGGCGTCGCCGGCGAACTGGGCGAGGAAAATGCCCGGCCCCTTGATGGTCTTCATGGTCTCAGGCTCCGTCAAACAGGCAGGGGCACCCAGCCGGCACCGGCGCGGCTGGCGGAAACGGCAGTGGCGATGAACGCCATGCCGCGCAGCCCGTCGTCCAGGCCGGGCAGCAACGGCGCAGGCTCGCCGCGCAGCTGGGCGGCAAAATCACGATAGAGGTTGGCAAAGGCCTCGAGATAGCCTTCGGGATGGCCCGCCGGCGTGCGCGTGCGGGCCACGGCATCGGCGCCCAGCTGGCCGCTGCCGGCGTGAACGATCTCGGTGCGCCCGTCCAGCGTGGTCAATTCCAGCATGTTGGGCGTTTCCTGCCGCCAGGTGAGCCCGCCACGATCGCCATAGAGCCGGATGCGCAGGCCATTGCGCTCGCCCACTTCGATCTGGCTGGCCAGCAGCACGCCGCGTGCGCCGTTGTCAAATCGCAGCAGCACGGTGCAGTCATCATCCAGCGCGCGGCCCGGCACCACGGTGCCCAGATCGGCCAGCAACGAGGCGACTTTCAGCCCGCTGATGAATTCAGCCAGGTGAAACGCGTGAACCCCGATGTCACCGATGCAGCCGCCCAGTCCGGCGCGGGCGGGATCGACGCGCCATTCGGCCTGCTTGCCCGTCGCCTCGGTCGCCAGCCAGCCCTGGGGATATTCCACCACGATCTTGCGCACGGTGCCGAGCGCGCCGGACGCCACGCGCGCCCGCGCCTCGCGCACCAGGGGATAGCCGGAATAGGTATAGGTAACGCCGAACGGCAGCCCGGCGGCGCGCACCAGCCCAGCCAGTTCATGTGCCTCGTCCAGCGTGGCCGTCAGCGGCTTGTCGGTCATCACCGGCAGGCCTGCGGCCAGCGCCGCGCGGGCGGCGGGCAGGTGGTGGTAATTGGGCGAGACGATCGCCACGAAATCGATGCCGTCGACCCGGGCGCGTTCTGCGGCAAACATCGCCTCGAGCGTGGGATAGGCGCGCGCCGGATCGACGCGATAGACATCGGCGGCAGCCTTGCCGCGCGCGGCGTCGCTGGAGAAAACCCCGGCAACCAGCTCGATCTCGCGATCCATTTCCGCGGCATAGCGGTGCACGGGCCCGATGAAGGCGCCTGGCCCGCCACCGATCATGCCCATTCGCAGACGCTGCAAGTCACTCTCCCCACGCAGTTTCGTTTGTAATCCAAATTCTAGTTTGATAGGGCCTGCGTCGTCAAGCAGGAATGGCCGCGGCTGAACGGCCCCGACGGGAGAATATCGAATGCAGCTCGCCCGCAAGTTTTACGGCTCGCTCACGCTCAAACCCCAGGGCGCCACGATGATCGTGGCCGGCTTCCTGCCGGTCTTTGCCATCATCGCGATGTTCCCGGTGGTTGCCGCGATGATCACCCATTTCAAGAACGTGCCCGATGCGGCGATCCGCGTGCCGGCCATGGTCACCGCGCCCGGCTATGCCATTGCCGTGCTGGCGCCTTTTGCCGGGCTGTTTGCCGACCGCTTTGGCCGGCGGCCACTGCTGCTGATCTGCACGTTTTTCTATGGCATCGTCGGCACCTTGCCGTTCTTCCTGGAAAACCTTGACGTGATCTTTGCCACGCGCCTGCTGCTGGGCGTGTGCGAGGCCGGCATCCTGACGATCGTCAACACCCTGATCGCCGACTATTGGGAAGACGGCCAGCGCCGCAACTGGCTGATGCTGCAAGGCCTGGTCGGGCCGGCGTTCCAGTCGCTGGTGTTCCTGCTGGTGGCGGCCGTTGCGGCGTGGCGCTGGAACGGCAGCTTCCTGGTCTATCTGATCGCGCTGCCGATCTTCGTCGCGATGTACCTGTGCATTTTCGAGCCCAAGCATCCGCAGGCCAGGACGCTTCAGGCCGAAACGCCGGCTGCCCCCGCAGCAGATGGGCCGTTCCCGTTCGGCACCGCCTTTCTGGTCGGCGGGCTGACGCTGTTCTGCTCGGTTCTCTATTACGTGTTCATCGTCAATGGCAGCATCGCCTGGGCGGAAGTGGGCGTGACCAACCCGATGGCAGTGAGCAAGGCCACGTTCGTGCCCAGCTTCTTCATCCTGGCCGGATCAATCCTGTTCCGCATCGTCTCGCGCTTTGGCAATGCCGTGCAGATCGCCACGTTCCTGCTGCTGTTTGCCCTGGGCCTGGGCGGCGTGGGCCTGGCGCATTCGGTCCTGGAAATGCAGCTGGCGCTGGCGGTGCAGCAGACCGGCGCTGGCATGGCGGTGCCGGCGCTGATCGCTTGGGCCCAGACCAAGTTCTCGTTCCGCCATCGCGGCCGGGGCATGGGGGTGTGGACCAGCTGCTTCTTCCTTGGCCAGGCGGTCTCGCCGATCGTGGTTGGCCTGGTGGCGCGCAGCGCGGGATCGATGCAGGGGGCGTTCCTGGTCGCCGGCGTGGTCGCGCTGATTGCCGCCGTTGCGGGCGCCGTCCTCGGCCTGCGCCGCCCCGCAGCCTTGCAGCCCGCTTGAGCGCTTCCGGCAACGCGGCGCTTCACACCGTGCGCCAGGATGGGCCTGGCGCACCATGTGGCAGCCGTGTGACTGGCCGGTTGGCGTTCACCACAAATGCCTTTATGGCCCAGACTGATGCGCGCGCGGTTTCAGCGTGTGCCAGCATGGGGTTGCCTTGATGCCGCAGGACATGCCCGCCTTGGCGGATGCCGTCGAATTGTCGCTTGAATCCATGGGCCGTGCGCCGTTGCAAGGGCGTAGCAAGGCCTCGCTCGAGCGCATGCTGGCCACGGCACGCACGCTGATGGTGGAACGCGGCAGCGAGGATTTCACCCTTCAGGAAGTGAGCAGCCGGGGCAAGGTTTCGATCGGATCGATCTACCTGCGGTTCGAGAACAAGGACAGCCTGGTGCGCGCCGTGCTCTTCCGCGCGACGCAGACCCTGGCGCAGGAAGAAGACACGATGCAGGCCGCGCTGGCGGCCTCGTGCGCCACGCTCAAGGAATTCGTGCCGCACTATGTGGAGGCCTATTCCGAAGTGCTGCGCCGCAACGCGCCGCTGCTGCGCCTGACGATGATGCGGGCCGAGCACGACCCGCCGATTTCCGCGCTGGGCAAGCGCGCCGCGCTGCTCGCCGAGACAAAGGCGCTGGCGGCATTCATGCGCTATCGTGGTGAGATTGCCGGGCCAGACCCGGAAATGTGCGCCAAGGCCGCGCATCATGTCATCTTTGCCACCCTTGCCCGCCAGTTGAGCCTGGGATCGAGCAGCGAATCGGTCACCAACTATGACTGGAACGTGCTCAAGCGCGAGCTGGGGCGGATGTGCACCGCCTATTTCGCGGCGGCATGAAGCCATAGACCAGATTGATGACCGGCATCGGCATTTGCCGGCTGGCGTGGGGTAGGCAGACCGGGGACAAGATCGGCCATGCCCGATCACGCCCTGCCCCTTGTCGATATCTCCCGCCTGCAAAGCCCGGACCGCGCCGATCGCCTGGCGGTGGCGCAGGAACTGGACCGCGCCTGTGTCGAGGCAGGGTTTCTCTACGTCACCGGATCGCAGATCGACGCCGGGCTGCGCGCCCGGCTGGTGGCGCGCGCGCAGGACTATTTCGCGCAGGATCTCGCCACAAAGATGCAGGGCTATATCGGCCTGTCGCACAACCACAGCGGCTATGTGCCGGTGGGCGAGGAACAGTTCGGCAGCGGCCCGCCCGATCTCAAGGAAGCCTATGATATCAACGTAGACTATCACGGTGCCGAGCGCCGCCCGCTGCTGGGCCCCAATCTGTGGCCGGCAATGCCCGGCTTTCGCGCCGATGTGCAGGCCTGGTACGCCCATCTCACCGGGATCAGCCACCAGCTGTTTCGCGCCTTTGCCCTGGCGCTGGGCCTGGAGGAAACGCATTTCGACGCGCACCTGCGCCACCCGCCCAGCCAGCTGCGGCTGATCCACTATCCCCACGATCCCGCCGCGCAAGACCGCCCCGGCATCGGCGCGCATACCGATTACGAATGCTTCACCCTGCTGCACGTCACAGCGCCCGGGCTGCAGGTGGTGGATCGCCATGGCGCCTGGTTCGATGTGCCGCTGATCGATGGCGCGCTGATCATGAACGTGGGCGACATGATGGAGATCATGTCCAACGGCCGCTATCTGGCGACCAAGCACCGCGTAAAGAAGGTCGCGCAGGAGCGCTATTCGTTCCCGCTGTTCTGCTCGTGCGACTATGACCATGTGATCGCGCCGGTGGTGCGTGGGGAGGCTCCGCGCTATCGCCCCGTCAAGGGCGGCGAACACCTGTTCAACCAGACGGCGCAAACCTTTGCCTATCTCAAGCAACGCATCGCGCGCGGGGAACTGGTGCTGAACGATCCGGTGCCGCTCGCCTCGTTCGGCCGGCCGGAGGCCGAGGCCGGGGCATGACGCTTGCCGATCTGCTCGCCGCATTGCCGCCCCGGCCGCTGGGCACCATACCGTTTCCGCATCACCTGCTCGGCGCATTCCGGCGCAAGAGCATCACTTTCTGCACCGGGCTGACCGACGAGGTAACGCCGGTCTATTGGTTCCAATCGCGCAGCTTCACGCTCGACCTGCGCCTGCCCGGCCGCGACGAGACCGCGCTGACCGCGCGCCAGGGCTGGGTGGGCGACACGCTGTGGGATGCGCAGCGCCGCGAACTGTCATGGTCGGTGGCGCGCAGCTATCAACCGCGCAACCAGTGGCCCGAGCCGGCGCGCCTCGCCTTCATCGGCAACAGCGTGCTCGAATTCGCGCCATCGGGCGCCTATGTCGAGGATTGGCGGCAGCTCGCCTCGCCTGGCCCGCTGCTTGGCCTGCGGCTGCAGCTGTTGCGCGCGCATGCCACCGGGGCAGACCATGCCATGGACGGCGGGCTGATCGTGGCCGGCACGCACATGGCCCTGGCGCGATCGCGCCTGCCGGCGATCGACGCCGCGCTGGGCAAGGCGCCCAGCCTGGACCACGCCCTCGCCCAGGGCGTGGCCAGCGCGGCGCAGATCGCGAGCTACGAAGTCTCCGTCGCCCTCGATAGCGCGCACGTCACCCATACCACCGTCCCAGCGCGCCAAGGGCAACGGCTGCTCCAGGGTGACTTCGCGCTCCAGGCCGATGGCCAGGTCCATCAGCATTGCACGATCGACGGCATGGCCTGCACGCTGGTCTACCGCCTCGACGTGCACGAGCCCGAGTTCGCCTTTGCCACGCAGACGCCCACCACGCCCGCGGGGCAAGCCTGGCTGGAGGCGGAACGCGGGCATCTGGAGCGCAATGCGCAGGTTGTGCGTTGATAAAGCGGGACCCCGGATCACGTCCGGGGTGACGAAAAATACGAGACATCACATAAATCTGCCGTCACCCCGGACGTGATCCGGGGTCCCGCTACCTTCCGCCCTAGGCTTCCCGCGCACGCAAGTGGCCCGTGATCTCGTCGAGGAACAGCTGCGCCGGCGTGCCGCGCTCGGGCGCCTGGCGGGTGAGCAGGTACATCGGATAGGATGGCGCCAGGTCATCGGGCAGCAGCGGCCACAGCTCGCCACGCGCCACGGCCGGCGCGGCGGCAAGGGTGGGGAGGAAGCCGATGCCGGTGCCCAGGCGGATCAGGCGCAGCGCCTCGTGAATGTCTTCGGCGAGGCCCGTCACCACCGTGCCGAGGCGATAGCGCCGGCGCAGGTGGGTGATCGTGTCGACCTCGTCCTGCCCGGTCAGCACGAAGCCTTGTTCGCGCAGGCTGGCCATGGTCGCCACGCGCGTGCCGTAGAGCGGGCTGCTGCGCGCGCAGTAGAGTTGCTGGGTTTCGGTGAACAATGGCTCGTAGGTCAGCCCGGCGCGCACGCCGCTGTCGGTGCCCACGCCCAGTTCCGCCTCCCCGCGTTCCAGCACGTCGAGCACGCTGCGCCAGGGCGAGACGCGGATTTCGATGCGGATCGCCGGGTGGCGGGCATGCAGGCTGGCAATCGCGGCGTCGAAGGCCGGGGACACGATCGAGGACACCACCTGGATGCGCGCCAGGCCTGCCACCTGCTGCAGTGCCTGGGCAATGCGATGCGGCGCGGCGCGCGCAGCCTGGGCCATGTCTTCGCACAGCAGGTAAAGCGCGCGGCCCGCCGCAGTCAGTTCCACGCCGCTGGCGCTGCGGACGAGCAGGCGCGCGCCGGCATGGTCTTCCAGCCGCTTGAGCGCGGCGCTGATCGTGGGTTGCTGCTTGTTGAGCCGCCGCGCCGCCGCGCCAATGCCGCCTGCCTTCACGATATCGGCAAACAGGCGCAGCAGGTTCCAATCGACCTGGGCAGCAAACAACGGATTGGGCAGCAAGGGATCGGGCGCCGGCATGGCCCTGAGTCTAAGCCAAGGCCCGGCTGGCGGCAACGCCAGGGGGAAGCGGGCACTGCCGCTTCCCCCCGATTACTCCATCAGAACGCGTAGCGCGCGCGTACGCCGATCGTGCGGGGGCGGGCCCAGGCAATGCGGTCACCGGGCTGGTAGACCTTGTAATAGGTCGCCCGTGCCACATCGACATACTTGACGCCGTTGATCAGGTTGTTGCCGAACAGGCCGATTTCCAGGCGGCCGATGTCATAGCTGATCGAGGCGCTGACATTGTTCTGCGCCGGAATGCGCGCATAAGTGGCGCTGGGGCCGTCGGTCACCAGCTGGCCGTTGGTGATTGTGGTCTTGTAGGGGTTGAAGGTAGTGAACTGGTCGCCCTGGTATTGATAGCTGGCGCGCAGGTGGATCGACTGATCGGTGCCGACATTGGCATCATAGAACAGCGAGGCCGACGCGGTCCATTGCGGGAAATAGGGCGTGCGGTTGCCATCGAACGCGCCGACCGTGGGAATATTCCCGTTGGCGCGCGAGTCCGTGTACGAGGCAAAGCCCGAGAAGGTGATTTCCGGGCTGAGCTTCACCGTGGTTTCCAACTCCAGGCCCTTGGAGCGGATCTTGCCCTTGTTGTCGGTGAAGAAGTACGAGCAATCGAGCAGCAGGCGCGTTTGCACGTCGCTCCAGTCGATCCAGAACGCGCTGGCGTTGAACGTCACCTTGCCATCGGCCAGGCGCGCCTTTTCACCGATGGTATAGTTCCACAGCTTGTCCGGGCCGAACGTGCTCGGTGCCGAGGAATAGCCATAGGACGCCAAGTTGTTCTTGCAGGTCTGCGAGATGCCGGTGTCGCCGATCGGCACGGGCTGGTTGGCCCCACCATAACGGAAGCCCTTGGCCACTTCGGCATAGACCATGAAGTCCTGGCTGGCCTTGTACGACACGTTGGCGCGCGGGTTCACCCCGTTGGACTTGAGCGTGGCGTTCTGTTCCAGCGGCACGTGGTTGATCACGCCATAGACGCCGCTTTCGAACAGGTAATACTTTTCCTTGAAGTTGAAGTAGCGCAGGCCGCCCGACAGATCGAGCTTGTCGGTGATATGCCAGGTGGCATCGGCATAGGCTGCGAACTGATGTTCGTCCGTATCCTGAAGACCCGAGAAGATATCATTGGAATTGAACGCTTTGTCGACTGCTTTGGAATCATAGAGGCCATTGGCCGTCTGCGGAAACGGGCCATAGAAATAGTTCATGTACGACAGCGTATCGAACCCGGCGACGGGAATGTCCTGCACCAGGTGGCGGATCTGCTTTTCGTAGAACACGCCGGCGGTCCACTTTACCGGGCCGGTATTGTCGGAAGCCAGGCGCGCTTCCAGCATGGTGTCCTTGATCTTCTGGTTGATGCTGTACTGTTCATAGGGGATCAGCTTGCTGACCGCCGGATCAAAGCTGGTGGGCGCCTTGTAGAGCGGATAGGTCGTGCTGCTGACCGGCAGCGTGCCGCCGCTGTAATCCTGGAAGAAATAGCCGATGGTCGGCTCGGTGCTGGCCAGATAGCCGACATCGCGATCGGTATGGGCGCCGCTGATGATCAGGTGCACGCCGCCCAGGTCATAATCGCCCGAGGCCTGGTAGAGGCGGAACTTGTCGCTGGTGCCTTCGGGCCCGTTGGTGAAAGTGGTGTAATCCGCCAGGCCGCTCATGCCGGTGTTGAGGCCGTTGGCCTTGCTGTGTTCATAGGTGAACGCGGCGTCAAAGGTAAACGCCGTGCTCGGCGTCCAGCGCAGGGCCACGCGTGCCTGTTCGGTGGTGTTGCTGTTGCGGTTCTGCCCGGCATAGGCGCCGACATTGTCGATGAACCCGCCATCGCGGCCGACATAGACATTGGCGCGCACCGCCAGCTGGTCTTTCACCAGCGGCAGGTTGATCATGCCGCGCACGCTGCCACTGGCCGCGCCATGTTCGGTGGAAGCGGCGGTGCCTTCGATCGAGCCCGAAACCTCGTCGGCACGCGGCTTGGCCGTGACGAAGCGCACCGTGCCGGCCATCGAGCCTGCGCCATAAAGCGTGCCCTGCGGCCCGCGCAGCACTTCCACGCGTTCCAGGTCATAGACCTTGAGATCGGGGGTCTGCCCCTGCACCGAAATCGGCGTATCATCGAGATAGACCGCCACGAGCGAACGGTCGGAGGTGTCAGACGTGCGATAGCCGCCGGTCGACAGGCCGCGCATGTTGAACTTGTTGAAGCCCGGCGCGCTTTCGGTGATCGAAAGCGAGGGAACGAAGCGCTGCAGATCCGACAGGTTGCCCTGGCCAGACTTGGTGATCGTGTCGACGTTCACCACCGAAATGGCGATCGGCACCTTCTGCACCGATTCCGCGCCCGAACGGCTGGCGGTGACGACGATGTCTTCGATCTTGCCGCTGGGCTGGCTGGCCTGTTCATCGGCCCAGGCCGGCGCGGTGGCCAGCATCGCGGCGGAAACCGCGGCCGTGGATGCCAGAAGCCGCGCGGACAGGCGCGCACGGTGCATGGCGGACAGGAGGTCGCTATTGTTCATTATACCCCTCGCACTTTCTGATTTGACTCCCCGTGCGGGCGCTCGCCACCCGCTCGACCGCGTCTGGGCCGGTACTCGTCTTGAGCCTTGCCAGCTTCGCACCAAGCTGGCGTGCAACAACTGTGTTAATCGCATGCGCTCATCGGATTTTGTCATCCGCCAGCGCCAGCCCCTCGGCCAGGGGCCCGAGCCAAGGCGCACAGGCCTGCCAGCGCGCCAGGCCCTGGCGGTGCAGCGGCTGGCGCACCTGCTGCGCGCTGATCGTGCGCACGGCGCGCGGATTGTCGAAAAAGCGCAGGGTTTCAGGCACAAACGGCAGCCCGCAATGGTGCAGCAGGCGGCGCACCGTGCCTTCCGCATCCTCGACAAGCTCTTCATAGGCAACTGCCATCATCGCCGGGCCCAAAACCTTGTGCATATGCGCCGCCAATGCGGCAGTGGCGCGACAATAGCGGCCCAGCGTGACAAGATCATAGCTATAGCCCTGCCCGCCCGCGAAATCCTGGGTATAAAGCGAAAAACCACAGGCCATGGGATCGCGCGAGACATGGATGATGTGCGCCTGGGGCAGTGCCACGCGGATCAGCGCCAGGTTGAACAGGTTGCCCGGCGCCTTGTCGACGAACAGGTGGCGATCGGTCTGCCGCACCCGCGCCACCCGCGCCAGATAGGCCTCGCCCAGCGCGCGCGCTTCGGGTGCGGTCAGCGCCGCCAGGGCCGAGGCGCGATCGCGGGCGCGCCCGTCGCGGATCAGCCGCGTGGTCCATTGCCGCGCCAGCAGGGTGAAATCGGCCAGCTCGGACAGCCCCTCAACCGCCGGATGGCTGGCCAGGATCTGCTCGACCAGGGTGGAACCACTGCGCGGCAGGCCGACGATGAACACCGGCCCTGTGCGCGGATCGCCCCAGGTCTCGCGCGCGGCGAAAAACGGCGCAGGGCTGGCCGCGATCGTATCGGCGACGAACCGCTCGTGCGCGGCGATGTCGAACGGCACCTGTGCGCGGCGCAGGGCATTGGCGCGGTGGAGATGGTCCATCGCCGCGGCCGGCTCCTGCGCATCGAGCAGTGCACGGCCCAGCGCAAAGTGGAGATGCGCGGCCTGCGCCGGCGGCAGGCCCGGCGTGGCCAGCGCCGCCACCATCGCCGCGCGATCATCGGCGCCAAAGCGGAAGGTCTTGAGATTGGCGAGGCTCCACCACGGTTCGGTCTGGTCTGGCCGCAGGGCCAGCGCGCGGCGATAGGCCAGGACCGCGCCGGCAACATCGCCGCCTGCAGCGAGGGCATGGCCGCGCACATGCCAGAACCCCGCGTCATCGGGTGACAGGGCCAGGGCGGTATCGAGCGTGGCAAGGGCAGCCTCGACATCGCCACTGTGCAGCTGCGCCGCTGCCATCAGGCCATGCAGCGCGGCGTTGCCGGGATGGCGTGCGGCGAGCGGCGCCACCAGGGCCAGCGCCTCTGGCCCGCGCTGCTGCCGTTCATAGAGCAGCGCCAGATCGAGCGCAGCGGCGGCATAGGCCGGGGCCCGGGCCAAGGCGGCCAGCAGCAGCTCTTCGGCGCCATCGGCTGCCCCGCGCGCCAGCTTGGCGGCGGCGAGCAGGCGCAGCCAGCACGGATCGGCGCGGTCGATCCCGGCCAGCGCCTCACCCTGCGCCACGATCGGGTGCTGTGCCTGCGCCAGCGCCGGCGGCAGCGCCTGGCCCAGCACGGCGTACTGGCCGGCCAGGGCATGGGCCGCGATCGCCGATTGCGGATTGCGGCGATAAGCCAGGGTGAACGCGTCCAGCGCGGCCGCGTCATCCCCCGCCATGGCATGGGCAGCGCCGCGCTCATAGTGCACGCCCCAGGCCGCGCTCTGCGCCAGCGGCGCCAGAAGACGCAGCGCGCCGGCGGCGTCACCGGCGCGGCGCATGGCCGCCGCCGCCACGAAGCGCGCCTCAAGCCCAGGTCCGGCCGCCAGGGCGAGATCGCGCGCTTGCGCCGGATCGCTGGAGAGCAGGGCCTTGGCGCGCGCCAGGCTCATGGCGCAGGGGCCAGGTGGCGCAGGATCAGGCCATTCTGGTGGTTGCGGACAAAGCCTTTCCAGGTGGGATTGTCGCCCCCCTGGCTCACCGCCGCATAGGGCGTGGCAGGGCCGGTCCATCCCGCCCCGTCGGAACGTTCGGCGGGCACGGTGAGATAGGCCTGCATCGCCGCCTGGTGCTTGAGATGCACGGCCAGGAACGCGGTGATGAAATGCAGGCTGATGCCGTTGAGCCGCGCCTTGCGCCACACCGGATCTTCGAACCAGTCCATGTCCCACAAGGCCTGGCGCATCTGCGGCGGCGCGGGATCGGTGCCGAGCGAATGGCCGGCGCCCTCGAACGCCAGCATGGTGCGATCGCTGCCGGTGGCGCCGGCAAAGATCGTGGCCGGGCCGGGATCGAACCCGACGGTGCGATCGGCGGTTCCGGTCACCACCATGAGCGGCGCATGGATCTGCGCCAGGCCGCTGCCCCACACCGGCGAAGGGCCCCCGCCCGCCGGGGAAATCGCCACGACAGCGGCAATGCCATCGGCGCGCAGATCGGCCGCGGCCGGGCCATTGCCGGCATAGGCGGCGCGCAGCGCAGCCGGCATCCGCGCCAGCCAGGCGCTGGCGGGATCGAGCCGGGCGCCTCCCGCGGTCAACACGCCATAGCCGCCAAATGAATAGCCGATCAGCGCCACCTGCGCCGGATCGGCCAGCGGCCCCAGCAGCCCGGCGCGCAGGCGTTGCAGTGCCAGCACGATATCGAGCGGGCGGCGCAGCATCATCGGCACGGCGCCGCGCGGATCGGTGATCGGGCCATCGTGATGGGCCAGGGCCACCACGACATAGCCCTTGCTCGCCAGGTTTTCGCCCAGCCAGCGCAGCATCACCGGATCGTTGTCAAACCCGTGCGAGAGCAGGACCACCGGAAAGCCCTGCCCCGCCGCCGGCGCATCGGCCACGGCGCGCCCGGCAATGGTGAAATGCACTGGCGGCTGCGGGGGCTCTGCCGTCAGGCTGGCGGAATAGGTCACCGTGCGCGCCTTGGCGACGCTGCGCGCCGGATACCAGATGCGCAACGGCAGGGTGCGCGTGCCGCGCACGACCTGCCCCGCCGCGACCGACGCGCTCGCATCCAATTGCCCGGGGGCCACGATCGTGCGTGTCATGGTGCCCGGCACATAGGGGCCGGGCGCCGCCAGTTCGGGCAGGCCGGGCTCTGGCTGGTCGGGGCTGATGGCCGCCTTGCCCGGCGCAGTGCCGGCCGGCGGCGCGGCGGCGGCGGTCAGCATGGCAAGGCCCAGCAGCGCGCTGGCACGCGTGAGGCGCCTTGCCCGGCGTTCACCGGCGCTGACCGTACCGGCTTTCTCGGTTTCCTGTGTCATGATCCTCCTGGCGCGCTGCCCGACATGCTTTGGCCACATGCTATGCCCTACCCCGGCGCTGACGCTATCTCGTATAGGCATTTGCCTGTGCTTTCATGTTATTCCTGCGCCGGGCAACGCCGGCGGAACAGCCGCCCGGCCAATTCGTTGCCCACCCTGAGCGCCCCATAACCACCGGCGAAAACAGGGAAACAGCAGCAATGGCCAAGACTTCCAAGCTCCTGGCGATCATGGCTATCGTCCTCGCCCTGTGCGGCCTGGTGCTGCTGGGCGGGGGATTGTGGCTCGCGATCGAGGGCGGCAGCTGGTTCTATGCCCCGGCCGGGCTGGCGCTGATTGCCTGCGCGGTATTATTGTGGCGCCGGCAGGTGGCCGCGCTCCACCTCTATGCCGCGCTGGTGCTGGCGACACTGGCCTGGGCCTTGGTGGAGATCGGGCTGGACTGGTGGGCACTGGTGCCGCGTGGCGACGTGATCTTCATCCTTGGCGCCCTGCTGTTGCTGCCGTGGATCACGCGGCGGCTGGCGCCCGCACAGGCCGGCTGGTGGCGCAATGCCGGGCCGCTGGCGCTGGCCCTGATCCTGGCGGGGGCGATCGGCATTGCCGCCATGCTGCGCAGCCCGCACGAATGGGACGGCGCCTTGCCCGGCGCGCGTGGCGCCGCGCCGGCATTGGCTGCCGGCACCGACGCTGGCGACTGGCTGGCCTATGGCCACACCTGGGCCGGCACCAAGTGGTCGCCGCTCGCGCAGCTGACTCCGGCCAATGTCAGCGGCCTCAAGCAGGTCTGGCGGATGGACACCGGCGACAGCCGCCGCCCGGGCGACCCGGAAGAAATCACCTATGAACTCACCCCGATCAAGGTGGGCGATACGCTCTATGCCTGCACCCCGCACAATATCGTGCTGGCATTGGACGCCGAAACCGGCGCGGTGCGCTGGCGCTATGATCCGCACATGCAGGTGCCCAGCCATGTCCAGCACCTGACCTGCCGGGGCGTTTCGTATCACGATGCCAACTGGCCGGGCGCCACGCGCAGCGCCGATGGATCGTGCCCGCAACGGATCATCATGGCCACGGCCGATGCCCGGCTGATCGCGCTCGATGCCCACACCGGCCGCCTCTGCCCCGGCTTTGGCAAGGGCGGCGCGGTCAACCTGGCCGTCACCGGCCCCGGCCTCAAGCCCGGCTGGTTCCAGTTCACCTCGGCCCCGCTGGTGACGCGCGGGCTCGTCGTGGTGGGCGGGGCGATCTATGACAACGCCTCGATCCACATGCCCTCGGGCGCGATCCAGGCGTTTGACGTCGCCACTGGCAAGCCGGTGTGGGCGTTCGATCCCGGCCGGCCGGAAGACACCGCGCCGCTTGGGCCGAACCATCCCCCCGTGCCCTCCACCCCCAACAGCTGGAGCACGGCGGCGGCCGACGAAGACCTTGGCCTCATCTACCTGCCGATGGGCATGGGCGCGATCGACCAGTGGGGCGGCAACCGCCCGCCCGATACCGAGCGCTTTGCCACCTCGATCCTCGCGCTCGACATCAAGACCGGTCAGGCGCGCTGGGTGTTCCAGACCGTGCACCACGATCTGTGGGACATGGACGTGCCGGCCCAGCCCGCGCTGGTTGACCTGACCATTCCTGGCAAGGGCCGCGTGCCGGCACTGGTGCAATCGACCAAGACCGGCAACATCTTCGTGCTTGATCGCCGCACCGGTCAGCCGATCCAGCCCGTTCACGAAATGCGCGTGCCCGGTGGCGCGGCGGCAGGCGATTTCACCTCGCCCACCCAGCCGGTTTCGGCCATCTCGCTGATGCCGCCGCGCATCCGCGAGGCAGACATGTGGGGCGCCACGCTGTTTGACCAGATGGCCTGCCGCATCGCGTTTCGCCGCTATCGCCACGAAGGGCCGTTCACCCCGCCATCGACCCGTGGCACGCTGGTGTTTCCCGGCAATTTCGGCGTGATGGACTGGGGCGGCCTGGCCATCGATCCGGTGCGCCAGGTGGCATTCGCCCATCCCAACTACATGGCCTTCGTCGATCGGCTGATCCCGCAAAAGCCTGGCGCCGGCAACGGCAAGGATGGCCCGGCGGGCGCATCGGATCGCGGTGGTTCGGCCGAGCATGGCTACAATCCCAATGCCGGCGCGCCGTTTGCCGTGTCGATGGGGCCGTTCCTCTCGCGCCTGGGCCTGCCGTGCCAATCGCCGCCCTGGGGCTATGTCGCGGGGATCGACCTGGTCACCGGCAAGGTGGCGTGGCGCCACGCCAATGGCACGATCCGCGATGAAACCCCGCTGCCCATTCCGCTCAAGCTCGGCGTGCCCTCGCTCGGCGGGCCGATGATGACCGGCGGCGGGCTCTCGTTCATGGCCGCCTCGCTCGACTATTACCTGCGCGCCTATGACACCACCACCGGCCGTGTGCTGTGGCGCGCGCGCCTGCCGGCCGGCGCCCAGGCCACGCCGATGACCTATCGCTCTCCCGCCAGCGGGCGGCAGTTCGTGGTGGTGGTGGCCGGCGGCCACGGCTCGCTGGGCACGCGGCTGGGCGATTCGATCATCGCCTATGCGCTGCCCAAATCATGATCCCGCCTGAAAGGGCAGCTTGCCGCAGGCGGCGCGAATGGTGCTTTGCTCGGCCATGTCGATAGCTGCCCTGCCCCGCCCGCTCGTTGTCCTTGGCCTTGCCGGCATTGCCCCGCAAGCGTTCTGCCTGCTGATGGTGCTCCATGGTGGCGAGGATCGCTGGACCGCGCTGGCCGCCGCGTGCTGCTATGCCGCGCTGATCCTGTCGTTCCTGGGCGGCCTGTGGTGGATGGCCGGCATGCTCGCGGGGGTGACGGCGGGCTGGTTCCACGCACTGGCAGTGGTGCCGAGCCTGGTCGGCTGGGCCATGCTGCTGCCGTGGTGCGTCGGCGCCCCCTGGCCACGGCCGGAACTGATGACGCTCGGCCTGCTGATCCTCGCCAGCCCCCTGGCCGACCGCGCCCTCGCGCGGCACGTGCAATGGCCGGCCGGATGGCAGCAGTTGCGGCTGATGATGGCCACCGGGCTTGGCCTGCTGACAATGGCGATCGGGTTGTTGGCGTAGCGCACGCTGGGAGCCAGGGCTTCGACAAAGAATCCCCATCCTCTTTAGAGGAGGGGGTTGGGGGGTGGTGGAAATCTGGCGCAATGCGTCGCACCACCCCCTGCCCCTCCTCTAAAGAGGAGAGGAGTTATTCACTGCATTCCAAACACGTCCTGTACGCTACTGCGCCACCACCGGCAGCACCACGGCGCTGGCCTTGTCACCGCCGAACCACACGCTCTGCGTGGCCTTGCGATAGTCGCCGGCACGCGCAAACATGATGTTGGGCACGAAGGTTTGCGGGTTGCGGTCATAGAGCGGGAACAGCGTGGACTGCACCTGCACTTTCAGTTTGTGGCCCGGCAGGAACACGTGGTTCACGTTGGGCAGCGCCCAGTGATAGTGCACCACCTGCCCCGGCTTGAGCGCGGCGGGCTTGGCAAAGCTTTGCGCATAGCGACCGCGGAAGATCTCGATGCCGATCGGCAGCTCGTATCCCGCCATCGACGGGCGGCCGCCCTGGTCGGCAGCCTCGGGCACGTCGTTGGGATAGACGTCGATCAGCTTGACCACCCAGTCGCTGTCGGTGCCTGTGGTCGCGGCATAGAGGTCCACCTCGGGCGCGCCCATGATGTGCACCGGCTTGTCGAGCGTGGCAGTCTGCCATTCGGCCACGTCGGGCCGGCCCGAGACAAAGCGCTGGTCGTGCACCAGCCAGGGCTTCCACTGCGCGCCATCGTCCATGTCCACCGGGCGCGGGATGAACGGCACGGGGTGGGCCGGATCGCTGACATAGTCCTCATGCCCGGCCGCGCCCGGCTTGGCAAAGCCGGCACTGCCATCGGCGCCCAGATAGAGCGCCTGGCCCGTGCCCATCGGCCAGCGCGGGCTTTCCTGCCACTGGTTGATGCCGGTGGCATAGGTCAGCACCGGCGGGGTGTGCGGATCGGGCGCATCCTTGAGCCAGTGATCGAAGAACGGCTTGAGATACTTCACGCGCCACTCGTGCGCGGTGTCACCGGTGAAATCCAGCGCGCCCAGGCTCGATCCGCCATGGTTGGCACCCGAATGGCGCCAGGGGCCGATCACCAGGGTGACCATGTCGTTGTTCTTGTCCTTGGGCTCCAGCGCGCGATAGACCGCCGGCGCGCCATAGCTGTCTTCCTGGTCCCACTGCCCCACTTCCAGCATGGTCGGCACGGTCAAGGGCCGGGCGGCCAGCCACTTGTCCACCGCCTGCTCTGACCAGAAGCGGGTATAGGCCGGGTTTTCCAGCCACTTGCGCACGCCGGGAACCTGGCTGATGCCCAGCTTGGCGGCAAAATCACCCACCGAGCCCGCTTCCAGCCAGCGGTTATAGTCATCCCCCTTGCCCAGCGCGAAATCGCCGCCGCCATCGCCCTTGTTGACCACCTGGGTGGTGGCATAGCTCAAAGAGGTGACGCGGAACGCGCCGTTGTGGAACCAGTCGTCGCCCATCCAGCCATCGACCATCGGGCTTTCCGGCACGGCAGCCTTGAGCGCGGGATGCGGGTTGATTTCGGCCATCAGCGTGGTGAAGCCGAGGTAGGATGAGCCGATTACCCCCACCTTGCCGTTGGTTTCCGGCACGTTCTTCACCAGCCAGTCGATCGTGTCATAGGCATCGGTCGATTCATCGATGCCGGTGGAATTGAGCGGCCCGGCGATCGGCCGGTTCATGATATAGGTGCCTTCCGAGCGGTGCATGCCGCGAATGTCCTGATAGACGCGGATATAACCGTCTTCGGCAAATTCGGCATCCATCGTTTCCAGGATATCGACGATGCGCTGGCTGGCCACGCGATGGGTCGATCCCCAGGCGTCATAGGGCGTGCGCGAAAGCAGGATCGGCCCGCCGCGCGTGCCCTTCTTCATGACGATCACGGTGTAAAGCTTGGTGCCATCGCGCATCGGCACCATCGCCTCGCGCCGGATGAAATCGGCCGACGGCAGCACCTGGTCGAAATGGGCGATCACATCGGGTGTCATCGGCGTGACGGGGGCATCGGCCGCCGTGGTGGCGCCTTGCGCCAGGGCCGGGCCGGCGATGGCCAGCGAAAACAGGGAAGCCGTTGCCAATGACAGGAGTGCGCGCATGGGGGTGCAACTTTCGAACAGCAGGAAGGCGCGCAGGGTGGTTGCGCGGGAAACCTTCTACCGCGCGATCGCGCAAAGACAAACGGACATTGGCCAGCGCATCACGCCGCGCTGGCCAGTGCCTCCCACCCGCGCTGGCTGCGCCAATCGGGCGCCAGGTCGGCAAAGCGCGACAGGGCAAGCTTGTCGATCTCGGCAAAGCTGACCTGCCCATCGATCACCAGATCGCGGATGGCATGGCCCGAAGCCGGCGACAGGCCAAAGCCCACGCCCGACATCGTGGCGATCGTCACGTTTTCGGGATGGGCCAGCCGGTCGATGATCGGGCGCCCATCGGGCGTATTCTCGATGATGCCCGACCACGAGCGGATCACGTTGAGATGCGCCGCGCCCGGCAGCAGTTCGGCCACGCGCCGCGCCAGGTTGCGCGCCAGCGGGGTGGACGGGCGCGCGGCCGGGCCGGCCGGGTCGGTGTCGATCCATTCGTGCGGCCCGCCACCATAGGCAAGGTTGCCGCGCAGGGTCTGGCGGCCATAGAGACCGTTGCCATCCACCCCGCCCCAGCGCATCAGCGGCGCCGGCTCGGTCACGATCATTTCCGCCCGCGCGGCCGCCAGCGGCACGTCAACGCCCAGCGGCGCCATCAGCCCGGCAATCTGCGGCCCGGCCGCCACCACCAGCGCGTCGCACGACAAGGTGCCCTGCGGCGTCACCACCCCGGTGGCGCGGCCCCCGCTGGTTTCGATGCGCAGCGCCGGGCAATGCTGGATGATGCGCCCGCCCAGATCCTGCGTGGCCCAGGCATAGGCCTGCACCGTGCGCTGGGGATTGGCGTGCCCGCCAAAGCGCAGGTGAATGCCACCCAGGCAATTGTCGCCCGCCAACGGCACCATCTCGCGCGCCTGCTGCGCGTCGATCTTGTCCACCTGATAGCCCATGTCGCCACACATGCCGGCGATGTAGTGATAGTGGTGCAGCTGCCGCTCGCTCACCGCGATGATCACCCGCTCGCGCTGGTATTCGGTGGGATAGCCGAGCAATTCGTCCATCATCGGCCACAGGCGCTGTTCTTCATCGAACAGCGGGCTTTGATAGTGCGAGGCGCCGCCGCCATTGCGGCTCGAGGCTTCCCAGCCGACCACGCCCTTGTCGAGCACGATCACGTCCACGCCCGAGCGCGCCAGCCACCATGCCGCCGAAAGCCCCGTCACCCCTGCGCCGATCACGATGACCGAGGCGCCATTTGCCGATTTCGTCATGTCGCGTCCCGTCGTCATCAAAGGTGCATGTTGCCGCCCAGCGCCTCGCGGTGCATCGCTTCCCGCTCGGTGCCGATATCGCGATAGGGCGTCCATTGCGTGGGAATGCCGAACCACACGTCCCAGCCTTCGCGCATCGCCTCGGCCTCGTCCCAATCGGCCAGCACCTTGAGCGCAAGGGGCCGCACCGGCGCGCGCCAGCCGGCACGCGGGGCCTGGTCGATCGGCAGGTTGGCCCCCATCGCCAGCAGCATGCCCACCTGTTCGCGGCAGCGGCGTGCCTGGCACGCGCCCATGCAGGCGCGCGTCAGCCGCTTGATCTGTTCCTGATCGGGCGGGCCATCGTGCAGCAGCGTTTCCAGGCTGCGGCAGCTAAGCTTTTCTGGCCGGGCGAGATACTGCGGTGGCTGCACGCCCAAAAGATCGGCGCGGCTTACTTCCTCGCACTGGCACACGTGCACGCTCTCGGGCGTGGCGGCGACCAGCGCGCGCAGCCAGGCCTGGCGATAGGCCAGCCGATCGGCCGCTGGCGCCTGGTGATCGGGCGCCGGCGCATCCAGCCCCAGCGCCTGGCGCGCGGCGGCGCGGCCTTGCGCGGCAGCAGCATCGCGGCCCTGGCCCAGCCCGGCGCAATCACCGGCGATGAACACGCCGGGCAGCGCCATGCCGGCCAGCGCCTGGGGCACATGGCCACCGCGCGCGCTGTCGGTCACGATGCGGCCACCGGCGACGTCCAGCAGTTCGATCGCCGGCACCACGTCCACCGCCATGCAGATCGTATCGCATTCCAGGGTTTCGCCGGTGCCCTTGCCCGATACCGGGCCGATCACCGCCGCGCGCACGCCGTCGATGCCGCTGGGCGCGCCGCGGATCACGCTGGCGCAGCGGATCGGCACGCCTGCCGCCTGCAACGCCGCGACCTTGGCGGCGTCGCCTTGCGGTGCGTCTGCCACTTCGACCAGGGCGACAACCTCCAGCCCCTTGTCCAGCGCCAGTTGCGCGGTATCGAGCGCGAGATCGCCCGATCCCAGCACCACCAGGCGGCGCCCGGCAAAGGCATCATAGCGCGTGAGCAGGGCATGCAGCCCTTGCGCGCCCATCACGCCGGGCTGGGCCCAGCCATCGAACGCCAGCGCCAGATCGCGCGCGCCGGTGGCGAGCACGATCGCCTTGAACCCGACCGTCCACGAACGCTCTTCATCAGCCAGGCCCAGCATCGCTTCGGGCAGCGCGCCCAGGTTGGCGCGGTTGCGCCACAGGCCCCAGGCATAGACGCCCAGTTGCACATCGATGCCGGCGTCAAACGCCTGCTCGAACAGCGGTTCGGCCATGAACACCTGCTCGATCATGCGCGCCTTGGCCGCCACCGCACCGGTCATCCGGCCGCCAAACCAATAGGGCACGTCGTTCCCCATCTGCGCGGCCGAGACCGGGTGCTCGTCCACCAGCAGCACGCTGGCACCGTTCGCGGCCGCTTCCAGCGCGGCGGCAAGGCCTGCCGGCCCGGCGCCGACCACCACCACGTCGTAATGCGCATCGGCGCCGGGCAGCTTGCCGTTGACGGCGTGGGCGTCGGTTCCGGTGAAGTCTTCGTTGTTGCTGTCCGCCACGCTCACACCACCTCCAGCGCCTGCGCCAGGTCGGCGATCAGGTCGTCCTCGTGCTCGATCCCCACCGACATGCGGATGGTGCCATCGGTAATTCCCCCGGCCAGGCGCTTGTCCGGCGCCACGGCATAGTGCGTGGTGCTGGCCGAATGGCACACCAGGGTTTCCGATCCACCCAGGCTGACGGCCACTTTCATCAGGCGCAGCGCATCGAGCATGCGGAACGCTTCGGCCTCGCCGCCCTTGAGATGGAAGGAAAACGTCGATCCCGCGCCACTGCACTGGCGATCGAACACCGCGCGCTGCGGCGATCCTTCGGGCAGGAAGCCCAGGTAGGTGATGCCTGCTACCTTGGGATGATCGCGCAGGAACGTGGCGATCACGCGGGCATTGTGCATCGCCCGTTCCGAGCGCACGTGCACGCTTTCCATCGAACGCAGCACCAGCCAGCTGGTGAACGGATCGAGATGGCTGCCCAGCGTGGTGCGCAACAGCCGCAGCGGCGCGATCAGATCCAGGCGGCCGGAAACGCCGCCGGCCAGCAGATCGCTGTGCCCGCCGCAATACTTGGTGAGCGAGGTCATGCACAGGTCCACCCCCAGCGCGATCGGGCGCTGGGCAAACGGGCCGAGCAGGGTGTTGTCGCAGACCACCACCGGGCGGCGGCCGGTGCGCGCGCCGATCGCGTCGGCCAGGGCCACGATCATCGGCAGGTCGGTGATTGCCGCCGTGGGATTGGCCGGGGTTTCGATCACGATCATCGCCAGCGGCCCGGCGGCCAGCGCCTTGTCGGCCTGGGCGCGCACATGGTCGGCGTTGCAGCCATCGGTGATGTCCACGCTCGTCACGCCCCATTGCGGCATGAACTGGTTGAGCAGGCCGTCGGTGCCGCCATAGATCGGGCGGGAATGCAGCACGCTGTCACCCGGGCGCAGGTGCGCCAGCGCGATCGCGCTGTGCGTCGCCATGCCCGAGGCAAACACCGCCGCAGCCTCTGCCCCGTCCACCGCCGCCAGGCGGGTTTCCAGCATGTCGAGGTTGGGATGGCCGAGCCGGGCATAGATGTGGTGCGTCTTGCCCACTTCCGGCCCGGTGCCATCGAAATAGGCCTCGTGAATGGCCTTGGCCTGCGCCGCGGATTCATAGACGAAGGTGCTGGTCAGATAGACAGGCGGCTTGGCCGCGCCGCTGGCGCTGGCCGGATCATAGCCCGCCGCCACGGCCAGGGTCTCGGGCCGCACGCCGCCGGCATCATGCGGCATGGCTGAGATCCTTGGCCGCTGCCAAGCCGGCGCCATCGGATTGCGCCGTGCCCAGTTGCGCATCGAGATATTCGCGCGCCTTGGCACAATACCAATCGACGAACCGCACCACCAAGACTTCCGCCTCGGGCGAATAGGGGCCCGGCGTATAGCCCGGGCTATCGACGCCTTCCTGGTTGTTTTCGGCCAGTTCCTTGTCCTGCAGGTTGGTGGTGTTCCACAGCTCCACCAGCTTGGCGCGGTCATAGTCCACGCCTTCCACCGCATCCTTGTGCACCAGCCACTTGGCCGTCACCACGGTTTCGCGCGGGCCCACCGGCATCGCACTGAAGAAGAACAGGTGATCGCCCACGGCATGGGCAAAGCTGTGCGGCTCCAGCGCCCAGCGCAGCGAGCCGACGTCACCCTCGCCCGCCGCCACCATCGGCCGCGCCACCAGTGGCTGCCCGTCCATCGACATCGACTGCATGCCGGGGTTGAGCGGGAAGCGGATCGCCTGCCACCAATCCTCGCCCACCGGGCCCGTGGCGAGGCCCAGGTCCTGCATGCGCGCCTCGAACTGCGCGGCGTGGTCAGCCTCGCCGAATTCGAAATACGACGATGCGCTGACCGGGAACGTGCGCGCCAGTTCCGGGTGCGAGGCCTGGCAATGATAGCACTCGCGCCCGTTTTCCAGCACCAGCTTCCAGTTGGCGTATTCGGTCAGGGTTTCGACATGGGCCACCTTGGCGTTGGCCAGGTCATGCGGCGCCAGCAGGGCTTCCATCTCGCGCCGGAACGCCTCGAACGGCGGCGCATCGTCTGCCAGGCAGATATAGATGACCCCGGCGACGATCTCGATCCGCACTTCGCGCAGGCCATGATCGGCATTGTCGAAATCGGCCGGCATGCGCGCAGCGCTCAGCAGCGAGCCGTCGAGGTTATAGGTCCAGCGGTGATAGGGGCACACCAGGCGCGGCGAGCGGCCGGTGCCTTCCTTGCACAGCATCGCGCCGCGATGGCGGCAGGAATTGTGGAACGCGCGGATCGCGCCGCCCTTGTCGCGCACGATCAGGATCGGCCAGCGCCCGACCTTGAGCGAAGACCACGATCCCGCCTCGGGCAGTTCGCAGGTAAAGCCCGCCATCAGCCACGAACGGCCATAGATCGCGGTCATGTCGAAATCGAACATGGCCGGATCGTTGTACAGCGCCTGGGGCAGGCTGTGCCCGGGGCGGCGTTCGTCAAGCTTGGCCTTGATGTCGACCAGGTTCACCCTTGTGCGTCCTTTCAAAATGGCACCATGGGTCTTGGCACGGGGGGCGCGGCTCTCGCGAATCCGATTAAGTCATGCCCGCATGCGATTTTCGCCGTGGCCGGCGCGCCACAAAAATCCGATGGAATTGACGCAGATCAAGGAAACGCGCATTTCTGGGCGTGCCAGCATTTTCTGGCCGGCCGGACGGCCAAGACGGGAGCCACCACCATCGGACCGAACGGGCTCATCAATCGCCGCTGGTTGCCGCTGAACGCCTTGCGCGCGTTCGAGGCGGTGGGCCGCTACCAGAGCTTCACTGCCGGTGCGCAGGCGCTGACGGTGACGCAAAGCGCGATGAGCCGCCATGTCAGCAGCCTGGAAGACCTGATCGGCAAGCCCCTGTTCGAACGCAGCGCCTCGGGCCTGCGGCTGACGCCGGCGGGCGAAGTCTTGCTGCCCGTGGTCAGCAAGTGCCTGGATCGCATGGAGCAGACGCTCAACGTGGTGCGCAACCAGGACATGGAAAGCCGCCCGCTGCGCGTGCACATCCCGCCCTCGCTGCTCTATCAGACGGCGCTGCCGCTGATCCACGGTTTTCGCCGCGAGCATCCCGAGATCCGCATCGATGTCTCCACCTCCAACGTGACCGGGGCGCCGCCGGGCAATCTCGACATGGCCATCGTGTTCGATCGGCCCAACGTGGGCGACATGGTCACCGACCTCTTGTGGATGGTGCGCGTCGCGCCGCTGTGTTCGCCCGCCACGTGGGAACAGCACAAGGGCAAGTCGCTGGAGGATTTCCTCAATTCGGCCGAGCTGCTGCATGTGAAGCTGGATAACGAGCCGCGCGGCCTGCTGTGGAGCAGCTATGCCGATCAGCAGCGCATCACGCTCAACTGCACCGATGGCCTCGCGTTCGACACCGCCTTTTCCGCGGTGCGCTATGCCATTGGCGCATCGGGCGTGGTCCTGGCCGATATCGACATGTTCGGCCCGGAAATCGCCGCCGGAAACCTGGTCATGCCCTATGACGCGGTCGCCGCCGATGGCTATGGCTATTACCTCAAGCTCCATGCCGAAGACCTGTCGGACCCGGCGATCTACCTGTTCCGCGAATGGATCATCCGCCATTTCGCCCGGCAGCGCGGCCAGGAAGAAACCGCCGAGGCCGAGCACAACGCCCAGATCATGGCCAAGGCCTGACACCCAGGCGGACACGCCACGGATTCTTCTTGTACCTTTCGGTCAAACTATGTACTGATCGGTACAAGGCGCTGCTGCGCTGATTCGTGCGATCCAACGCTCCCCTGTGTCATCACGGTTTTGCGCATCTTGCTTCCACAGCGCTCGCTTGTGGAAACGATGCCGGCATCCCGAAAGGAACAGACGTGTCCCGTCCCCCCCTCCCCCCGTTCACCGCCGAAAGCGCGGTCGAAAAGGTGCGCCTCGCTGAAGATGGCTGGAACAGCCGCGATGCCGCCAAGGTGGCGCTGGCCTATACGCCCGACACGCGCTGGCGGAACCGGGTCGAATTTGCCACCAACCGTGACGAGGCGCAGGCCTTTCTCACGCGCAAGTGGAACAAGGAGCACGAATACCGCCTGATCAAGGAACTGTGGGCATTCACCGGCAATCGCATCGCGGTGCGCTATGCCTATGAATACCGCGACGATGGCGGGCAGTGGTTCCGCGCCTATGGCAACGAGAACTGGCTGTTTGCCGAAGATGGCCTGATGTCCAACCGCCACGCCAGCATCAACGAAATGCCGATCGCCGAGGCCGATCGCAAGTTTCACTGGCCGCTGGGCCGGCGTCCCGACGACCATCCCTCGCTGAGCGAGCTTGGCCTGTGAAAACCCGGCGCGCGCTGACCGATCGCCAGAGCGCGGTGCCCGCTCTGGCGGAAGCCTTCCGCGAGCACGGCTTCGAGGGCGCGAGCCTGGCCGTGCTGTCCAAGGCGACAGGCCTGGGCAAAGGCAGCCTCTACAACTTCTTCCCCGGCGGGAAGGAGGAAATGATGGCGGCGGTGCTCGCCAATATCGACGCCTGGTTCGTCGCCGCGATCTTCCAGCCGCTGGAGGATGGGCCCGACCCGCAAGCAGCGATCATCACCATGTTTGATGACGTGACCGCCTACTTCCGATCGGGCCGGCGGGTGTGCATCGTCGGCTGCCTTGGCCTCAACACCGCCGGCCAGGCCTTTTCCGGCCAATTGGCCCAGTATTTTTCGCGCTGGATCAGGGCGCTGGCCCAATGCCTGGAAAAAGGCGGAGTGCCACAGGGCCAGGCTTTGGCGCTGGCAGAAGAAACCGTTTCGGGCATCCAGGGCGCCATCGTGCTGGCCCGCGCGCTGGACGAGGCAGCCTCGTTCCAGCGCATCGTCGCGCGGCTCCAGGCCACCTTGCTGGCCGCCCTTGCAGCGTCTCCGCCGGCCGGGATCGCGCCTGATACCGCCAAGAAGGATGCAACCTGATGGCACAGACATTTCTGCGGACCATGTTCGGCCCCCACTCCCGCGCCTTGCAGGAGCAGGACGGCTCACGCAGCGCCTATGCGCGCATGGAAGCGCAAGCGGGCGAGGTGGACTTGCTCACGCCCCGCGAGTTCGATTTCATCGCCGCGCGTGACAGCTTCTATATCGCCAGCATCAGCGAACACGGCTGGCCCTATATGCAGCATCGCGGCGGGCCGGCCGGCTTTCTCCGCCGGATTTCCGGCAACCGCCTCGCTTTTGCCGATTATCAGGGCAACCGGCAGTTCCTCTCGACCGGCAACCTCGCGGCCGATGATCGCGTCTGCCTGTTCCTGATGGATTATCCCGCACGGCGCCGGTTGAAACTGATCGGCCATGCCCGCACCACCAACGATGCCGCAGAGATCGCGGCGCTGATGCCCGCAGACTATGCCGCGATCGGTGAGCGCGCGTTTGTGATCGACATCGTCGGGTTCGATTGGAACTGCCCGCAACATATCACGCCGCGCTTTGGCGCGGCAGAAGTGGCGCAGATCACCCAGCCGCTCCACGACGAGATCGCCCAGTTGCGCGCCCGCATCGCCGCCCTGGAAGCCGCCGCGCCATAACGCTCGCCTGCGGTCGGCTCGGCACGCGGAAAATACGGTGGCCAAAGCACATTTCAATACGTTACGACAGCGCGCATGAAGAACCTCACTCCTTTTGGTGCGCTGCTGATCTGTGCGGCGATCGGTCTGTTGACCCACAAGTTCGGCCTATGGTTTCCGATCGGGATCGTCGCGTTCATCGTGGTGAGCGTGGCGCAGAACAAGCTGCGCCCGTAAACCGCGCTTACCAGGCCGGGCGGTCAGACAGATCAAGCCCGCCGCGCGCGCTGCGCAGGGTTTGCGGCGCGCTCATGTGCGCCTGGCCAGTCGCGGCCGTATCCGTCGCCCACTCGCTGATCAGCGTGCGGCGCACGATCCGCCACTGCCCGTCGCGGCAGGCATAGGCATCGATATAGCGGCCGGCGATGAACAGGTCGCGCGGCGCGCCATCGGCGCCGGTGATCCCGTGCCAGGCCTGGAAATAGCTTTCCCCACTGGCGCGGTTGGCGTCATGGATCGCGATGCGGCTTTGCCCCAGCATATGGTGGCTGGCCTGCATCTGCCCGAGAAAGCCAAAGGCAAAGGTCACGAACCCATCAAGATCGCCGGCATAGACGCCGCAATCGATCTGCGCGTCAGGATGGAACGCGCTGCGGAACAGCGCCTCGTCCAGCCGGTCCAGCCCGCGCATGTAGCGCTGCACGGCATCGGTGATATCGCGCCGCGCAACGTAGTCGGCCAAGGGATCGGCCAGCGGATCGGCGAGCGTACCGGGATTGGCCTGCGTCACAGCTTCACCACCACTTTCCCCAGGCTCTTGCCGGTCAACATGCGATCATAGGCGACCAGGGTGTTTTCCAGGCCCTGCGTCTCGTCGATCGTCGCCACCAGGTCTCCGACATCGAACCAGGCGCGCAGGCGCGGCATGAATTCGGCGCCGCGGTGGAGGAAATCGGGGATGAAAAAGCCCTCTACCCGCAGCCGCCGCATCAGGATCTGGTCGAACCGCGCCGGGCCCGGCAAGGGCGCGTCGGCATCATAGGCCGCAACCAGCCCGCAGATGGCGACGCGGCCATAGTGCGCCATGTTGGGCAGCACTGCATCGAGCAGCGGCCCGCCGACATTGTCGAAATAGCCATGCACCCCGCCGTCAATCGCGGCAAGGCGGGCGGCGACATCCTCGTTCTTGTAGTCGATCGCCCGGTCAACGCCCAGGTTTTCCAGCAGGTAGCGGCACTTGCCCGGCCCGCCGGCAATGCCGATCACGCGCAGCCCCAGGTTGCGCCCGATCTGGCACGCGAGGCTGCCGGTCGCCCCGGCGGCGGCCGAAACCACCAGCCATTGCCCGGCGGCCAGGCCCAGCACTTCGGCCACGCCGACATAGGCGGTCCAGGCATTCATCCCCAGGGCGCCGAAATGCTGGCGGATATCGGCCACGTCATCGTCCACCGCCACCAGGCCGGCGGGATCGGGCATGACCGTGCTGAACTGCGCCCACTGGCCAAACCCGCGCACCAGCGTGCCGATGGCAAAGCGCGGATCGCGGCTCTCGCTCACCCGGCCCAGCACCACGCCCATCATCTTGGCGCCCAGCGGCAGGGGCGGTTGATAGCCATCGGTGCGCGGGCTCATCCACATGCGCGTGCCGGCATCCATCGACAGGTATGCGGCCGCGATGCGCACCTCGCCATCGCCCAGCGGCGCCAGCGGCTCGGTGCAGAGCGACAGGGCACTGGCGAAATCGTGCCCCTGCGGGCGCGCATCCAATCTCCAGAAGCGGTTGTGCGCCATGGCCGGCCATCATCCTCTCGGTTCGTTGGCCGCTGTGCTGCCCGCTGCCCTGCCCCCGCGCCACCTAGTCAAAGGATCAGGCCTATCCATTGTCGGAGGCGGAAGCCGCGCCGCGCTCGTGGCTTAACCTCAAGGCTCGGGACCAAGAACAGTTCAACAACGCCCAGTCCACGCACAACAGACGCGCGCCACAGCGCCCGCCAGGGAGAGTATCATGCCTCGCAAAGCCCATCGCCTGATGGCGGCAGCCGCCTTTGGCCCGCTGGCCCTTGCCCCGTCCGCCGCCGCCAGCGCTGCCGAAGCGCCGCCGCCCGCCGCCGCTGCCGATGCGCCGCCAGCCACCGCGCCCGAGCATGAAAGCGGCCTTGCCGAAATCATCGTGACCGCGCGCAAGCGGGTGGAAAGCGCGCAGTCGGTGCCGGTCGCCGTCACCGCCATTTCCGCGCAGACCCTGGTGCAGCGCGACATTACCAGCATCGAAAAGATCGCCGCCGCCACGCCCAGCCTCACCGTCGGCCACGCCTCCAATGGCTCGGCGGCGCAGATCGCGCTGCGCGGCATCGGCTCGTCCTCCACCTCGATCGGGATCGAGCAATCGGTGGCCACCGTGGTCGACGGGGTCTATTACGGCCAGGGCCGCGTGCTGGAAGAAGGGTTCTTCGATCTGGCCGGCGTGGAAGTGCTCAAGGGCCCGCAAGTGCTGTTCTTCGGCAAGAACGCCACGGCCGGGGTCATCTCGATCAAGACCGCCGATCCCACCCCCACCTGGCAGTTCCGCACCAAGGCCAGCTATGAATTCAAGGCCAAGCAGGCACAGCTCGAAGGCGTGGCATCGGGCCCGCTGACCGATGACCTGGGCCTGCGCGTCGCGGTGCGGGGCACCAAGGCCTGGGGTGGATACTATGACAACGTGTCCCAGCCCTTTGCCATCACCTATCCGCTCTCGCCCACGCCCAGCCCGACCTACACCTCGTATCCCACCAGCAGCAACCAGCCGGGCAACCGTGAATTCCTCGGCCGCGTAACGCTGAAATACGAACCCAGCAGCGCGCTGACCGACACGCTCAAGGCCTCGTTCGATTACAACAAGGCCAACAATTCCAGCTACAACTACGTGGCCTATAACTGCCCCACGGGGAAGACGCAGATCAACGGGTATACCTGCGGCTACAACTTCGTCACGCACCAGAACAACCTGCCGAGCGAAGTGGCCAAGAACTTTCCCTATGCCGGCGATGGCAGCCTCTACAACCGCTACAAATCCGCCGCCGTCACCAACAATTTCAACTATGATCTCGACAAGGTCACGATCACCAACGTGACCAACTACAACTGGAACAACAACCAGTGGCTGTGCGCGTGCGAGTTCAATTCCAGCGCCAGCTCGGTCTGGGCCACGGAAAATTCCAGCTGGCAGGCCTTTTCCAACGAGTTGCGCGCGCTCACCCACTATGACAGCCCGGTCAACCTGATGGCCGGCGTGCTCTATCAAAAGACCCGGCGCGATTTCGCGCAGTTCGTCAGCTACAGCTACAACAATATCCCGAGCCAGGGCATCAACCAGTACCAGGACGGCACCAAGTCGAGCTACACCCGCGGGCAGACCATTTCCGGCTTTGCCCAGGCGATCTGGAAGATCGTGCCCCAGGTCGAATTCGATGCCGGCGTGCGCTATACCCACGAAACCAAGGACAGCTTCTTCATCCAGCCCTATACCAGCCCCACGTTCATCGGCGTGTGGCCGATGGGGGCCGGCTCGCAGGTCACCGCGCACCAGGTGTTCAACAACTGGTCGCCCGATTTCTCGCTGACCTACAAGCCGTTGCAGGACGTGATGATCTACGCCTCGTACAAGACGGGCTACAAGTCGGGTGGCTTCTCCAACGGCGGGATCTATTCGCTCGCCTCGGCCAACCCGGCGGCCGATTTCGTGTTCAACCCCGAAACCGTGCAGGGCTTCGAAGGCGGGATCAAGAGCACGCTGGCCGATCACCAGCTGCGCCTCAACCTCAATCTCTATTCCTATAAATACAAGAACCTGCAGACCGACTATTTCGACTCGGTCAAGGTCGCGTTCCAGACGCTGACGGCTGACGCCACCACCAAGGGGGTCGAGCTGGAGTTCGAATTTGCCCCGCGTGCGGTCTCGGGCCTCAACCTCCACGGCAGCCTGAACTACAACGACGCCAAATACAGCAACTTCCCCGTCGCGCCGTGCTTTGGCGGGCAGAGCATTGCCGAAGGCTGCAACCTGACCACCGCCGGCGCCCCGATCGCCGCAGGCGGCACCGGCGCGCGCCAGAACCTGACTGGCCAGCCGCTGGGCATGGCGCCGCACTGGACCGGCACGCTGGGCGCCAACTATGAAACCCCGGTGGGCAATGGGCTCAAGGCCGGGTTCAACATCGATACGCGCTACAGCGCCTCTTATCTCGTGTCGGGCTTTGGCGAACAGTTTTCGCGCAACCCCGCCTATGCCGTGCTCGACGTGGGCCTGCGCCTGGGCGCCACGGACGATAACTGGCAGGTGGCGATCATCGGCAAGAACCTGACCAACAAGCAATATATCAACGGCGGCGTCGATGCGCCGCTCACCGGCAGCGGCACCGGCACGGCCAATGCGCTGCATGCCGATCTCATGGGCTTTGGCGCGCTGCCCCGCACGGTGCAGATCTCGCTGACCAAGAACTTCTGATCGGCGCAACCCGCGCCATCAGCAGGACCGCCTGAGGCGCGGGTGCCGACCCTTTCGGCACTCGCGCCTTTTTTCTTGGTGAAGCGTTGGTTGGCGCCGCGCCGGTGATCCGGTAACGCAGCACGCGTGCCGGGCCCGCTCGGCGCGGGACCCAATAGTGCAACAAGAAAGCGTCGCCTGCCATGCAAGCCTTTCGCGGCTCGATGATCTTCACGCTCGTCTGCCTGATCCTCGCCGGCGTGCTCGGCTATGTCGAGACCGGGCTGCCTGGCCCGGCGCTCTCGATGGTGTTCATCGCCGGCGTGCTTGGCGTGATGGAAACCTCACTCAGCCTCGACAACGCCGTGGTCAACGCCTCCATCCTCAAGGACATGGACCCGCTGTGGCAGCGTCGCTTCCTGACCTGGGGGATCATCATTGCCGTGTTCGGCATGCGCATCGTCTTCCCGATCCTGATCGTCTCGGTCGCCGCGCTGGTTTCGCCCTGGGAAGCGGCACGCATCGCGATTGCCGATCATGCCCGCTATGAAGCGATCGTGACCGGCGCGCACCTCGGCATTTCCGGCTTTGGCGGCGCGTTTCTGATGCTGGTGGGCCTGGCGTTCTTCTTCGATGCCGACCGCGACCATCACTGGATCGGCCTGATCGAACGCCCGCTGGCGGCCTTGGCGCGGCTGCCGCTGGCACCCTACCTGGTCACCGCGATCGTGGTGGGCGCAATCTCGTTCTGGTTGCACCCGGGCGAGCAGAAGACGTTCCTGATCGCGGGCTTGGCCGGCGTGGTGACCTATTTCGCGGTGCAGAAATTTGGTGACCTGATGGGCGGCGAAGCAGATGCCACCACCGGCAAGGTGGTGCGCTCAGGCGCGGCGGCGTTCGTCTATCTCGAGTTTCTCGATGCCTCGTTCTCGTTCGACGGGGTGATCGGCGCTTTTGCCATCACCAACGATATCCTGCTGATCGCGCTGGGCCTGGGCATCGGCGCGATGTTCGTGCGCTCGATGACCGTGGCCCTGGTGCGCGGCGGACACTTGAGCGAGTTCCGCTTTCTCGAGCCCGGCGCGTTCTATGCCATCGTCGCGCTCTCGGTGATCATGCTGATCAGCATCCGCGTGCACGTGCCCGAAGTGGTCACCGGCCTGATCGGCGCGGTGATCATCGGCCTCTCGCTCTATGCCTCGATCCGCCACAAGCAGCGCTTCCCCCACGAATACGAGGAAGCGGGCGAGGCCGACGCGATCCTGCCCAGCGGCGATGTGCAGCCCGGCCAGCACACCGCCTGAACCAAGCCCCGCCGCGCGCGCCCCTTGCGGAACCGCGCGCGGCGGGCCGCTTAGAACTTCACGTCACCCAGCACGCCCACGGTGCGCATCGCCTGCGCGGTCAGCCAGGCATTCTGATAGCTGCCGTTGTTGGCGATCGCGGTGACGAAGCGGGTGTTGAACAGGTTGCGGGCGAACACCGCCACGTTCCAGCGCCCATCTGCATCGCGCACGCCGATCTGGCCACCCGCGATGCCATAGCCGCGCTGGAAGGTCAGCGGATCGTTGTTGGCGCTGAAGTTTACCGAGCTGCGATAGTTGTAGTTCGCCTTGAGGAAGCCGGTGATCTCGCTGGTCAGCGGCAGGTCATAGCTGGCGTTGAGCGAATAGGTGAACTTGGGGCTGTTGGGCAGCACGTTGCCGGTGTTGTTGAAGAACCGCGTGGCCGGAACCGTGGTGGTCGTGCCGGGGATCGTGGTGCTGACAAAGCAGCCGGGCTGCGCGGGATAGTTGCAGGTGCCGTTGGGGAAATAGGCGAACTTGGCATCGATATAGGCCGCGTTCCCGCTGATCGTCAGGCGATCGCTAGGCCGCGCGGAAAAGTCCATTTCGATGCCGCGCGTGCGCACCTTGCCGGCATTGGCAATCTGCAGGATCGCCAGGTTGGTGCCGTTGAAGATGAACGGCGTGGAAATCTGCGTCTGGAAATCCTTGATGTCGGTGGTGAAGGCATCGATGTTGAACACCAGGCGGCGGTTGAACCACGCGGTCTTCACGCCAATTTCATAGTTGGTGGGAATTTCCGGGTTGGAAAACAGCGGCTGCCCCAGCAGATAGCCGCTGACCAAGCCGATGCCCGGCCCCTTGTAGCCCCGCGAATAGGTGAAATAGGTCATCACATCGGGGGTGATCTTGTATTCGGTGCCCAGCTTGTAGCTGAAATTGTCCGCCTTGCGGTTGCTGGGATAGGTGGTCTGATCGAACGAAAGCGGCGGCGCACCGGGGAAAGCGTTATCCGTCGGGCTGACCAGCGTGCGGTTGTAGCGGATCATGGTCAGGTCATCGTGGGTATAGCGCCCACCCACGATCAGCTTCCAGTTCGGCGTCAGGTTGATGTTGCCCTGGCCGAACAGGGCATAGTTCAGCGTCTGGATATCGGGCTGCGCCTTGCGGCTATAGACCGCGGTGGACGCCGGCAGGCCCAGTTGCCCCTGCTGCGGATAGGCCGCCTTGAGGTTCTGGTTGAAGTAATAGAGGCCCACCACATAATCGACCAGGCCGCGCTTGGGTGAAGCGAGGCGCAGTTCCTGGGTCAGCTGCTGCTGCGCCTCGTCCGCGCCATTGACCGGGAAGAACGGCGTGTCAGTAAAGCCGGTGTCGGTGTTGTCGTGCAGCACCCAGCGGCGGAACGCGGTGATCGAGGTGAGCGTGTAATCGCCGATCGACTTGTCGATCTGCAGCGAACCACCCCACTGCGTCATGTTGAGATAGATCGGCCCGCCCACATTGGTTTCGCGGTTATCGAGGCTGGGCACGATGTTATAGGCCGCCAGGCGCTGCACCACATAGTTGTTGGCCGCCGCGCCCACCGTTCCGATGATCACCGACTGGCAGCAGGCCGAGGAATGGTGGCCCCAATCGAACGCGGCCAGGACCGACAGATCGCTGTCAGGCTTGAACAGCAGCTTGGTGCGGAAGCCGCCCTCGCTTTGCCCGCCCAGCGTCTGGCCCGTGTATACATTGTTGATGAAGCCATCGCGGTGGTTGAAATAGCCGGTGGTGCGCCAGGCGAGGTTTTCGGTTAGCGGCACATTGAGCACGCCTTCCAGCTTGGTCTCGTTGTCGGTGCCGTAAGACGCGCGTGCGCTGCCTTCGAAATTCTGGGTGGGGTTGCGGGTGGAGATGGAGACCACGCCGGCCGAGCCACCCTTGCCGAACAGCATGCCTTGCGGCCCGCGCAGTACGTCAACCTGGGCCACATCGGCCAGGTCGCCCGTGCCCATGCCCGGCCGGCCCAGCACCACGCCATCGACCACCACGCTCACGCTCTGCTCCGTGCCATCGGCAAAGGCAAAGGTGCCCACGCCGCGCACGGCAAAGCCTTCGCCGCGCACGCTGTTGGATTCGGCAAACTGCACGCTGGGCGCGAGGAAGCGGATATCCGTGATATTGGTAAGGTTTGCGGCCTTGAGCATGTCGCCGCTGACCGAGCTGACCGCCACCGGCACATCCTGCAGGCGCTCGCTGCGCTTTTGCGCGGTAACGACAATGTCGGTCACGCCGGCAGGCGGCGTGTCTGCAGCAGGGGCAGCCGGCGCGGGCGCCGCGGCCGCAGGGGCAGCGGCGGATGCCGCGCCCGGCAGGGCCAGGGCTAGCGCCAGCGCGCCCAGCGAAATCGCTGCGGAAATTTTCGGCCCACACACGGTGGGCATGGCGAAAGTGGTGGTCATGCGTCTGCTCCCATCAGGCATTTTTCTATGTCTGGCATGAGGGAGGCGCATGCGCCGGCCGGGCAGCCTTCGGCCCCGGCAGATTTCGCCCCCATCACACCCTCAACCCGGTTCACCGCGCAAGCTCTGTATGCTGATTCGGAGCTATCCGTCCGATTGAGCATACCGAATGCGGCTATTTCGTAATTTTGTATTTCACGATGACGGCGTTGTCAAACCCTGATCGGCACGGTGTATGCCAGTTTTGGGCGATGTGGCATTTATGTGCACACAACGCGCACGGCATGCCCCCGCTTGGCGCGTCAAACGCCTGGCGGGCGACATGGCCACGCCGCACTGTATACGCCGTCAGGCCAGCGCGCGGACGATCAGGAAGAAGATCGAGGGGCACACCAGGCAGCCGATGCCGGTGTGGAACGTCGCGGTCAGCGCGCCATAGGGCACCAGCCGCGCATCGGTGGCGGCAAGGCCGCCGGCGACGCCGCTGACCGTGCCCATCAGCCCGCCAAAGGCCATGGCGCTGCGCGGGTTGTCGAGCCCGATCAGGCGCGCGACCATCGGCGTGAAGGTCATCACCAACACGGCCTTGAGCACGCCGGTGGCGATCGACAGGGCAATCACCGGAGACGAAGCACCCAGCGCCGCGCCGGTCACCGGCCCGACGATATAGGTGACCGTGCCCGCGCCCAGCGTGGTAAGCGACACGGCATCGCGATAGCCAAAGCTCCAGGCAACGCCCACGCCCACGGCAAAAGGCACGATCGTGCCCAGCGCCAGCGCGATCACCCCCATCAAGCCGGCCTTGCGCGCCTCGATCACGTCAACCTCGAACGCGGTGGCAACGATGGCAAAATCGCGCAGCATCGCCCCGCCCATCAAGGCCAGGCCAGCCAGGCCCGGCACATCCGCCAGCCCCTTCTTGCCGCCGGTCAGCACCCCGCCCCACCAGGCCAGGGCCAGCGCGGCCAGGATGGCAATGGCACTGGCATGGATGCGCCCGCCGGTGAGATGGCGGGAAATCGCCGTGCTCGCCAGCATCAGCCCGCCGACCACGGCAAAGGCCAGCACCAGGCCCTGATCGGCCAGGATCTTTTGCACGATCTCACCCATGGCGGCCGCCCATCACCCGACCCAGCACCGCCACCAGGGCAAAGCACAGCGTGACCGCGCTGATCCCGGCGATCACCACCATCGGTCCGCCTTCCAGCGCCGCCAGCACATTCTGCTGCGCGGCCATGGCCACCACGATGGGGATATACATCAGGCCCCAGAATTCCACGCCCAGGCGCAGGCCCGGCGTCAACTTGCCACGGCGCGCCAGCCAGGCCTTGGCCGCGATCAGCAGCAGCATGGCCAGGCCCACCCCGCCGACATTGGCCTTCACATGCAGGACATGGCCCAGCAATTCCCCCAGCGCCGCCCCCAGGAGCGTGCACAGCGCCAGCAGCGCCGTCCCATAAATCGCCATCGCCTTGCCCTCTCCCGTTGCTTTTATTCGAAACTTCACATTCGATGTATCGTCATCCCGGACTTGATCCGGGGTGACGGGGGCAGAGGGGCGGCAGTTCAGCCCCCGCCCAGTTCCTCGCGCTTGGCGGTAAAGCGCTCCAGCGCGATCGCGGCGTTGAACATGTGCGCGCGCATGCAGCGCGCGGCTTCCTCGCCATCGCCGCGCATGATCGCGGCCACCACGTCGCCATGCTCTGCACGCGAGCGCACCGGGCGGCCGGTTTCGCGCAGCTGGGTGCGGCGGAAAGCGGCCATGCGATCGCGCAGGGCCATGGCCTGTTCGGCGATGAAGGCATTGTGCGTGCCTTCATAGATCACCTGGTGGAACGACCAGTTCAGGCGATCGTAGGCATCAAGATCGCCCGCCTCCACCATCGCCAGCGAATCCTCGTGCAGCTGGGCCAGGCGGCTACGCTCCATCGGGTTCATGCGATAGGCCGCCAGGCGCACGCACATCGCCTCGATCTCGGCGCTCATCTCGAACATGTCGATGATGCGCTGGGTGGTAAAGCCCGAGACCACCGCGCCGCGCCGTGGCCGCATTTCCACCAGGCCCACGGCAGCAAGCTGGCGGATCGCCTCGCGCACCGGCGTGCGCGACGCGCCAAAGCGATCGCCAATCTGCTGCTCGTCCAGCGTGGCGCCGGGCACCAGGCTGCCGGCGGTGATCTCGTCAGCCAGGGCAATGCGGATTCGCTCGGAAAGGAGCAGGCCGGGCGCGTCGTCGGCGGGGTTCATCGGATTATCCTGCATGCGCAAATTTTCTCCACAACACATCTTGCATACACTAGAAGCCTATTCAACCATCATGTATGTGCCACAAAGCACACCGAGCCCCCGCCGGGACATGAACCGGCCGCGGCGCCGATATCGCGGACACACAAAGGGATGAGCATGGAGCAGGACCTTTTCACCACTTTCCAGGCCCGTGCGCTGGATGCCCCCGATACGCCATTCCTGATCCTGCCCGATCTTTCGACGATCACCTATGGCGCCGCGCTGGCGCGTTGTGGACAGATGGCCGGCCTGTTCCGCGCCGCCGGGGTGCAGCCGGGTGACCGGCTGGCCGTGCAGGTGGAAAAGAGCCCCACGGCGCTGCTCACCTACCTCGCCGCGCAGGCGATCGGCGCGGTCTATCTGCCGCTCAACACCGCCTATACCGCAGCCGAGGTGCGCTATTTCCTGGCCGATGCGCGACCGGCGCTGTTCATCCACCGCCCGCAGGACGATGCCGCGATGGCCGCGCTGTGCGCCGAAATCGGCGTGCCCGCGCGGCTGACCTTGGGTGCCGACGAGGATGGCACGCTGGCTGCCGGCCTTGTCCACCACGCGCCCGATCATGCCGCGCATGCCGCCAGCGCGCACGATCTTGCCGCAATCCTCTACACCTCGGGCACCACCGGGCGCTCGAAAGGGGCGATGCTCACGCGCGCCAACCTTGCCTCCAATGCCTTCACGCTCAAGGATTACTGGCGCTTTTCGCAAGGCGACGTGCTGCTGCACGCCCTGCCGATCTTCCACACCCACGGCCTGTTCGTGGCCACCAACATCACCATCGCGGCAGGCAGCGCGATGATCCTGTGCCCCCGGTTCGATGTGGCGGAGCTGATCCGCCTGATGCCGCGCGCCAGCGTGCTGATGGGGGTGCCCACGTTCTATTCGCGCCTGCTGGCAGAGCCGGCCTTCACCCACGATCTGGTGGCGCACATGCGCCTGTTCGTGTCTGGCTCGGCGCCGCTATCGGCCGAAACGCACAAGGAATTTTCCGCGCGCACCGGCCATGCCATCCTCGAACGCTATGGCATGACCGAAACCAACATGAACACCTCCAACCCCTATGACGGGCCGCGCATTCCCGGCAGTGTCGGCCTGCCGCTGCCCGGCGTGGAACTGCGCATCACCGATCCCGAAACCGGCGCCGTCCTGCCCCAGGGCGCAGTCGGCGGGATCGAGGTGCGCGGCCCCAACGTGTTCAAGGGCTATTGGCAGATGCCCGAAAAGACCGCCGAGGAACTGCGCCCCGATGGCTTCTTCATCACCGGTGACATGGGCGTGATCGATCCCGCCGGCTATGTTGCGATCGTCGGCCGCGCCAAGGATCTGATCATCTGCGGCGGGTTCAACGTCTATCCGGCCGAAGTGGAAGCGCTGATCGATGCCATCCCCGGCATCGCCGAAAGCGCGGTGATCGGCGTGCCCCACCCCGACATGGGCGAAGGCGTGGTCGCGGTGGTCCAGGCGCGCGATGCAGCGCTGGACGAAGCGGCCGTGCTGGGCGCGCTGCAGGGGCAGCTCGCTCGCTTCAAGCAGCCGCGCCGCGTGGTGTTCGTGCCCGAACTGCCGCGCAACACCATGGGCAAGATCCAGAAAAAGGCCCTGCGCGAAACCTATGCCACCCTCTTTGCCGCCAAGGTGAACTGAGCCATGCGCCCCACCACGATCGATCGCCGCCAGGCGCTGGGCCTGATCGGCGCCGGCGCGCTGCTTGCGCCGCCCTTTGCGCCGGCCATCGCCCGCGCTCCCCTGGCCCACGATGGGCTGACCATCGCCACCGACAGCGGCCTGGTGCGCGGCCAGATGGCCGGCGGCGTGCGGGTGTTCACCGGCATCCCCTATGGCCAGGCCGCCCGCTTTGCCGCGCCGCGCCCGGCGCCGCGCTGGGCTGGGGTGCGCGATGCCACTGCGCCGGCGCCGGTCTGCCCGCAAAAGCCGGGCATGACGCCCTTTGCCGGCACGATGACCGAGGATTGCCTGGCGCTCAACATCTGGGCACCGGCCATGCCGGGGCGCCATCCCGTGCTGGTCTATATCCATGGTGGCGGCAACGAAGGCGGCTGGAGCGGCGAAGCGCTGACCGCAGGGGATCGCTTTGCCGGCGATGGCGTGGTGGCGGTGACGGTCAACTACCGCGTCGGTGCCCTGGGTTTCCTGGAAACCGGCGAAGCCCTGGACGGCGCCTATGCCGGCAGCGGCAACAACGGCATGCGCGATCTGGTGCTGGCGCTGCGCTGGATCAGGGCCAATATCGCCGCGTTCGGCGGTGATCCGGCGCGGGTGACGATCGCGGGCGAATCCGCCGGCGGCAAGAACGTTGGCACGCTGATGGGCATGCCCATGGCCGATGGCCTCTATGCCCGCGCCGCGATCTTCAGCGGCGGCGGCCAGACCGTGCACACCCTGGCGGAAGCGCAGGAATTTGCCCGCCTGTTCGTGGCCAAGCTCGGCGGTGCCGATCGCCTGCTGACCGCCACGACCGACCAGTTGCTGACAGCGCAAGCCGCGGCGCGATCGGCCTGGCCACGCAACTTCCCGTTCCGCCCGGTGGTGGATGGCGCGGCGCTGCCGCTGGTGCCGCTTGCCCGTCTGCGCGCCGGCAAGGCGCCGCGCGTGCCGCTGCTGATCGGCAGCAATGCCGATGAAAGCCGCCTGTTCCTCAATGCCGAACAGGCCGCCGGGCCGATCCAGCCCCAGGCGCTGTCCAATGCCACGGTCGCAGAAATGGTGGCGCGCGACGCTGCCTATGCCCAGGCTTTTCCCGATCTTTCCACGGCAGAGCGGCACTGGCGCCTGATCACGGCCGAGGAATATGGCATGCCGTGCCTGCGCCTGGCGCTGGCCCATGCGCAAAGTGGCGCGCCGGTGTGGCGCTATCGCCTGGCGTTCCCGGCGCCCGCCGGGCCGTTCAAGGGCCACAGCCCCCACGTGCTCGATCTGCCGTTCACGTTCGATCACCTGACATCGCCAGGCATGGCGCAGTTCTTCGGCCTTTCGGCGGCCGAGCAGCCGCTCGCCGATGGCATGCACGGGGCGATGGTGCGCTTTGCGCAGGGACAGGCACCGGCCGGTCCGGGGCTGCCCGCCTGGCACGGCTATGACGCCAGGGCCCACGCCACCATGGTGCTGGACCGCGCGCCGGCCCTGGTGAGCGATCCCGATGGCGTGGAACGGAAAATCTGGGGCGAATAAGCGCATTCCCGGCAGCGCCGCGATGGCGCTGCCGGGATATCGCCTGGATGTTGGCTTAGAAGTTCATGGCAAGGTTGAGGCCGACCGAGCGCACCGAATCCAGCCCGAACTGCTGGGTGTAGGACAGCTTCGGCGTAGCCTGGCCGCGCGCATTGCGGGCATTGGCATCGCCCGAATCCACGCCGATCGAGGTCGGGTTGATCTCGTTCGTACAGTTCTTGCAGAACACCGAGATTTCCACGCGGTTGGACAGTTTGGCCCCGATGCTGGCACCGAACACGTCGATCGCGTCCACGGTAGCGCCGGGCGCCTGGTTGATGGTGTAGTTGATCGACGAGCGATGATACCAGTTGCCCTGGATGAACGGCTTGACCGCGCCTTCCGCCGGCACTTCATAGCGCGCCAGCATGCTGGAGGTGAAGCGCGGCGCGGCCGGCAACGTCAGGCCTGCTGCATTGAACGTGGGCTGGGTGGCAGAGCATCCATAGGTGGTCTGCGTGGGATAGCATTGCGCACCGGGAAAGCTGTCGAACTTGGAAGACAGCAGCGAGGCCGAACTCGTCAGCGTGAAGCCGGCAAACGGCGCCACGATGACCATGGCCTCGATCCCCTTCGACGTAACGCTGGCTGCATTCTGCACCTGGAAGGTTGCCAGGGTGGCGTCGAACGACTGCACCTGGAAATCGTCGAACTTGGTGTGGAAGGCTGACAGGTTGACGGTCAGCTTGCGGTTGAAGAAGCTCGATTTCACGCCAATTTCGGCCGTGCGCGAGGTTTCCGGGCGCACCACCACATTGGCGGTCGCGGTAGGGAACGTATCGTTGAAGCCCGGCCCCTTGTAGCCGCGACCATAGAAACCATAGAACATGATCGCGGGCGTCGCCTGGAATTGTGCCCCGGCCTTCCAGCTGAAATCGGTGTTGGCGTAGCTGGACGAGAATACCCCGCGCGGGCCGCCCAGCGCCTGGAAATAGTTCAGCTGGTTCTGCGACAGGACCAGGTCGATCTTGTCGTGCGTGACGCGGCCACCGGCGATCAGTTGCAGGCCATCGACCACCTTGTAGGTCAACTGGCCAAAGCCGGCATAGCTTTGCGTGTTCTGCACATAGTTGCGATCGCTGCCCAGCTGCGCCACGTTGGAGCGCGCACACGTCGGCGGGTTGGCGCCAGGAACGGCAACCGCACCCACGCAGAAGGGATAGCCGCGCACGACAAAGTCCGGCAGGTAGCTGTTGCCGGCGAGCTGGCGCGCCAGATCGAGCTTGGACTTGAACCAATAGAGACCAACCTGGCCGCTCAAGCGGTTTTCGGCCGGAAGCGCCACGCGCAATTCGTTGGAATATTGGTCATAGCGCGATTGCGAGCCATTGGTGTTCAAGCCGTTGCCGGGCAGGTAATCGCCGTCAACCGCCTGGTTCTGGGTATAGAACCGCCAGGCAAACAGGTTGCTGATCTCGATGCCCGAAGCCAGGCGATACGATAGCTGGCCCTGCGCGCCGCCAGTCTTGATGTCGCGGAACTGGCTGGCTTCGCCCCCGAACAGGAAATTGCGGCTGCCCGGCGTGATCCCGACCGAGTTCAGCGACGGCAGGTTGACGCTGGCCACGTCGACCTGGCGATAGGTGTTGTCGAAAATCCCGGCGATGCCGTGGTTTTCATTGTAATCGCCAATGGCATAGAACGAAAGCTGGTCGGTCAGCTCGGCCAGGTACTTGCCCTTGAAGGAAAAGCTGGTGGCATTGAGATCGTGCCGCGAGCCGGGCGCATAGGCGCCGACGTGGGTGGTGGCCGGTTCCTGATAGGAATAGAGGCCGCTCAAGCGCAGCGCCGAATTGGCGGTCACCGGGATGTTCAGCGTCTCGCGCGCGATCACGCCAAAGGCATTGCCGGATTCAGAGGGCTTATCGCGGCTGAGCAGTTCGAGATTGGCCGAGCTGGAATAGTCACCCAGCTTGGGCCGCGCGGTGACGATGTTGAGCAAGCCGGCCGAGGCGTTCTTGCCGAACAGCAGGCCTTGCGGGCCATTGAGCACTTCGACGCGGGCGAGATCGTTGAGCAGCGGGCTGTTGAGCACGGGGCGGCCCAGGTTCACGTCGTCGATGGCGATGGCCACGCTGCTGTCGATCGTGCCGGCAAAGGCCAGCGTGCCGATGCCGCGCACGGCAAAGGAATTGTCCACGCCCACCTGCAGCGAGGGCGCCGCGCGGGCAATCTGGGTCAGGTCGTTGAGGTTCTGCGACGCCAGCGCATCCTTGGTCAGCGCCGTCACGCTGACCGGCACGCGCTGCAGACTTTCGCTGCGGCGCTGCGCGGTAACGATGATCTCGCCGTTCTGCGCGGCATCGCCACCGGCGTCAGCAGTGCCCGTGGCCTGGGCCAGGGCCGCCGGTGCGGCCAGCATCGATGCCGACAGCAGAGCCCCGATGGTAAGTGTGCGCACAGGTTCCTCCCTCATTCCTTTGGCCACACATTTTGGCCTTACCAATATCCTTGGCGCGGTTTTCAGGAGAACGGAAATCAATTGATTTTATGATTATCCATTTACGTCATGCATGGTTTAGTCCTGAAATCGGCGGCGCGAAAGCCAGACAGTTGGCGAGAATGCTGGCATATGCCGCAGCGGACCGGGGAAGGCACCGTGTCACGCCAGCCATCTGGCTTAACACATCAGCAAAACAGGTCAGGCAGCTGGAAATACCAATTTCCCGTGCTCCTGCCGTTCGGGCGCCAACAGCGCATGCATCGCGCCGCTGGCATTGACCACGCGATGGCGGGCATAGGCGTTGTGGTTGGCCTCCACGCTGGCAAGATCGTAGAGGTAGTTGACCATCAGCCCCAGCGATTGCTTCATCCCGCGCGGGCTGGTGTCGGCCAGCCAGCACAGCTGCTCCACCCGCGCGCCATTGCCCACATGGAACCGCGCCACCGGATCGCGCAGCCGCCCGCGCCCATCGCGCTCGGCCAGCAGATAGCGCGCGCCCAGCCGCATCAGCGCGTGGCGGCGGGGATCATCCCCCGCCCAGTTGGCATCGGGCGCGCCCTGGGCCAGGGCCTGCCCGGCGGCCACATCGCCCTTGGCCGCCGCATCCCTGAGCCAGCGGGCAAAGCCGGGGATCGGCGACAGCGTCACATAGCTTTCAAGGCCGGGAAACTCGGCGCCGAGATCCTCGACCACCTGCTTGATCAGGAACTGGCCAAAGCTGATCCCGGCCAGGCCCGCCTGGCAATTGGATATCGAATAGAACACCGCCACGCGCGCGGCCTGGGGATCGAGCACGGCACGATCCTGCGCCAACAGCGCGCCGATCGAATCCGGCACCTGCGCGCACAGCGCCACCTCCACGAAGATCAGCGGCTCGTCGCCGAGCGCGGGATGGAAAAAGCCATAGCAGCGCCGATCGGCCGGCAGCAGGCGGGCGCGCAGATCGTCCCAGGTGGCGATGGAATGGACCGCCTCATAGCGGATGATCCGCTCCAACAGGTCGGCCGGGCTGCTCCAGTCGATGCGCCGCAGCACCAGGAACCCGCGGTTGAACCACGAGCGCAGCAGATGCACGAGATCGTCTTCCAGTGGCGCCAGCATCGGGTCTTGCGGCAAGTGGCGCAGCAGATCGGCCCGCATCGCCACCAGCGCCGCCGTGCCGGCCGGCGCCTGGTTCAGCCGGCGCAAGACCTCCTGGCGCGGCGCCTCGGCTGCGCGGGTCACGGCCGAAAGGCGCGCCGGGCCGGGATCGGCATCATGGGCATCGAGCGCGGCGCGGATCGCCTGGGGATCGGGGGCAAACCGCATGGCCAGCGCGCGCAGGAACGCGTGCCGCCCGGCCTCGTCGCACGCGGCATAATCGGCAAGGATGCCAGCCGCCAGATGCACGCCCGAAGACTGGCTGCGCTCTTCCAGCAGGGCTGCAGCGCGATCGATCAGGGGCGCATCAGGTGGCACCGCCGCCACGCCCGGCGCACCCTTGGCGGCGGCCGGCCGGCGCCAGCGTTGAAACAGGCTTTCGAGAATGTCGCGGGCAAGGCGCGAGCGGTCGAGCGGCATGGCGCGTGATTCTCCCAAGGCCGATATCAGGCCTTTGGATATACACTACAGCACGAAATCACACCACCGCATACACGATAGGCGTCATTTAAGTTTCTTGCATATGGTCACGCAGCCTCGATGACCATGGCGATACCCTGCCCGCCGCCGATGCACATCGTGACCAGCGCGCGCCGGCCGCCGATGCGGCGCAATTCGTGCGCGGCCTTGACCACCAGTATCGCGCCGGTGGCACCCACCGGATGGCCCAGGGCAATGCCGCTGCCATTGGGATTGACCCGCTCGGGATCGAAACCCAGCGCGCGCGATACGGCGAGCGCCTGCGCGGCAAAGGCCTCGTTCGCCTCGATCACATCGATATCGGCCAAGGTCAGCCCGGCCCGCGCCAGGGCGATGGGCACCGCCTTGACCGGGCCGATGCCCATATAGGCCGGCTCCACCCCGGCGTGGCCCCAGCTGACGATGCGCGCCAGCGGCGCCAGGCCGCGCTGCTCTGCCACGCTGCGCCGCACCAGGACCATCGCCGCCGCGCCGTCGTTGATGCCGCTGGCATTGGCCGCAGTGACGGTGCCATCCTTGCGGAACGCCGGCTTCATGCCGGCCAGCGCCTCGGCCGTGGTGCCGGCGCGCGGGTGCTCGTCGGTGTCGAACACCGTGGTGCCCTTGCGCGTGACCAGCTCGATCGGCAGGATCTGCCCGGCAAAGCGGCCTTCGGCAATCGCGCGCAGCGCGCGGGCATGGCCTTCCGCTGCCAGTGCATCCTGATCGGCGCGGGAAATGCCGTGGCGCGCCGCCACGTTTTCGGCCGTGATCCCCATGTGGCAGCCATCGAGCGGATCGGACAGCGTTTCCACAAGAGCATCGACCAGCGTGGCATTGCCCATCTTGCGGCCCCAGCGCTGGCCGTGATCGTGATAGGGCGTGTTCGACATGCTTTCCGCGCCGCCCGCCAGGGTGATGTCCGCCTCGCCCAACTGCATCATCTGCGCCGCCGAGATGATCGCCTGCAGCCCCGATCCGCACAGCCGGTTGACCGTCAGGGCCGGCACCTCCACCGGCACCCCAGCCTTGAGCGCGGCAGCGCGCGCCAGATAGGCATCCTTGCCGCTCGACGGGATCACCTGCCCCATCACCACGTGCTCTACATCCTGCGGCGTCAGGCCCGCCCGGTGCACCGCCTCGGCCATCACCCGCGCGCCCAGCTCTGCCGCGGCAAAGCCTTTCAGCGCGCCACCGAAATCGCCGATGGCGGTGCGCACCGGGCCAAGGATCATGATGTCGTCGGGCTTGTCGGTCATGGTCGTGATGGTCCTTGGGGTCAGGCCAGCGCGGCGCGCTTGGCGGCAGTGGCGGCCAGCACGGGCGCCGGATCGAAGTAATAGGGAATGATCGCGCAGGCCTTGCCATCGCGAAAGCGAAACACCTCGCACAGCTCGGCCGGCGCGAGGGCGGGATCGGCAAAGCGCAACGACAGCAGCGTCACCGCGTGGTCGATGCCGGCGGTGGTTTCCACCCGGTCCATCGCCACCACATCCATCAGGCCCATCACCTTGGCAAACAGGTCCTGCAGGCCTTGGACGCCGTGATAAGTGCCGGCCATCGGCAGGCCATCGGCCTCCACCACCACGAAATCGTCGGTCAGCCGTTCGGCCACGGCATCCCATTGCCCGGTGGCGGTCAGGCCATAAAGTTCATCGACAAAGGCGATCATCTGGGCAGGCGTCATGGCCGGCGTTCCTCTTCCCGCTGCGTGAGGCGCCATCATCGCCCCGCCCCGGCGCCACGCCACCTAGCGAAAAAGCTAGAGCGTCCCGGCCGGCCAAGCGCCTATCAGGCACAGACAAGATGGAACGTTCAAGAACACACGCGGGAAGACGGATGCCTGATCACACGCCCCCTGCTGCGCCCACCGCGGCTGCCCTGCCCACCACCGTGCGGCATATCGTCTTGCGCCGCCGGCCGGTGGGCGTGCCCACGCCCGATTGCTTTGCCCTGGTGGAAACACCCATGCCCGTGCTGGACGATGGCCAGATGCTCGTGCGCATGCGCGTCGGCTCGGTCGATCCGGCGATCCGCGGCTTTCTCGACGATCGCCCATCCTACCTGCCGCCGGTGGCGATCGATGCGCCGGTCACCGGCATGTCGCTGGGCGAGGTGGTGGCCAGCCGCCACGCCGATTGGCCGGTGGGCACGCTGGTGCGCGCGCTCGGCACCTGGTCGGATCACTATGTCATCACGCCCGATGCGCTGGGGCTGGAACGCGTCATGCCCCAACCAGGCGTGCCGCTGCGGGCCTATATGGGCGCGCTCGGGCCTGTCGGGCTGACGGCGTGGGTCGGCCTTGTCGCCGTGGGCCAGGCGCGGCCGGGCGATACCGTGCTGGTCAGCGCGGCGGCCGGCGCCACCGGCAGCACAGTGGTGCAGCTGGCGCGCGCCATGGGCTGCCGCGTGGTGGGCCTCGCCGGCGGGGCAGACAAGGCCGCGCTGGTGCAGCGCCTGGGCGCAGACGCCGCAGTCGACCACCGCGTGGCGCCAGAGGCGCTGGCCGCCGCGCTCGATGCCGCAGCGCCGCAGGGCATCGATGTCTATTTCGACAATGTCGGCGGCCCGCTGCTCGATCTGGTCCTGCCGCGCATGCGCGAAGGCGGGCGCATCGCGCTGTGCGGGATGATCGCGCAATACAACCACGCCGATCATCCCCACGGCGTCACGCAACTGTGGCAACTGGTGGTCAAGCGGCTGACCTTGCGTGGTTTCCTCACCTATGACCACGCCGATCGCCTGGCCGAGGCGCAGGCCATGCTCGATGATCTCCACGGCCGGGGCCAGCTCGTGCCACTGGAAAACGTCCACCACGGCTTCGCCAGCCTGCCCGGCGCATTCATCGCCTTGATGCAGGGGCAAACCACCGGCAAGACGCTGGTGGAAATCTGACCAACCGACCACAGACAAGGAGCGACGCGCCGTGGAAGAGCAAGTCTGGCACCCGATCGGCAGCGCAGACCATATCGCCGAAGGACAAGCCAGCGTGCACGCGGTTGGCGGCTGGCAGGTGCTGTTGACGCGCCATGAAGACACGATCGTGGCCGTCAACGACCGCTGCACCCACGCCGCCGCGCGCCTTTCCACCGGCCGCATCCGCCACGGCGCGCTGATGTGCCCCCTGCACGGCGCGCGGTTCGACCTGGCGGATGGCCACTGCATCGGCGGTGCCTATCCATCCCTGCGCCGCTTCCCCGTGCGCGAAAGCGATGGCGTGGTAGAAGTCGCCGTGCCCGCAGCGCCGCCGGGCATGGATGAAATGCCGGTCGATCATTGAGGCCGCTGCGTTCGGGCATTGAGCCCGAACGCCACGCCCAGCGATCAGGCCGCAAACACCCCATGCCGCCGGCCAAAGGCATGGAACAGGTCGGGCCAGGCATGCGCCGGCACGGTTTGCGGCAGGCGCGCGCCAAAGCCGTGGCCGCCCTGGTCAAAGCCGTGGAATTCGCACGGCCGCGCCTTGGCGAGCAGCGCCTGGTACATCGTCAGGCTGTTCTGGATCGGCACCAGGCCATCGTCGGATGCGGCGGTCAGGAACGTGGGCGGGGTGTCCGCACCAACCCGCTGTTCCACCGAGCCCGCGCGCGCGGCCGCTGCCGGGGCGCCGGGGCCCAGCAGGTTGTCGCGCGAACCGGCGTGGACGAACGCCTCGCTCAAGGTGATCACCGGATAGATCAGCCCGGCAAGGTCAGGCCGCGCCGAAAGCGCGTCGGCCGCGTCGCGCGGGGCATAGGTCTTCTCGGCAAAGCGCGTCGCCAGGCTGCCGGCCAGGTGCCCGCCGGCCGAAAAGCCCAGCACCGCCACCCGCGCCGGATCGATGCCGAATTCGCCGGCGCGATGGCGCACCAGGCGGATCGCACGCTGCATATCCTGCAAGGGCACCAGGCCACGGTCGCCCCAGCCCTCGCCCGGCAGGCGGTAATAGAGGATGAAGCACGTCACCCCGCGCTGGGTCAGCCAGTTGGCCTGCTCTTCCCCCTCGTTGTCGATCGAGAGGAAGCCATAGCCGCCGCCCGGCACCAGGATCACGGCCGAGCCATCCTGATAGGCCGGCCGGCGTACCTCGATCGTGGGCGTGGCCACGCCATAGAGCCAGCGATCGTCGAACGCGGCGTTCTGGCTGCGCTGCTCGATCCGGCGCTGGGGCAACTTGGCCGGCGCACCTGGCGCGGCACCGGGCCACAGCGGAACCGAGGAGCCGCCATAGTGGATCGCCGTGGGGCCGGCGCTCGCCCTGGGGCTGGCGGCGGCAAGAGCGCCGAGCGTGGCGAGGCCGCCCAGCAGGGCACGGCGCGAGGGCGCGATCGTGGTCGTCATCAGGCGCTCCCTTCGCTCAGGCCAGGCGGTTGGTGCGGATGACTTCGCGATACCAGTCCGCGCTCATCTTGGGGGTGCGCTTCTGCGTGGCGAAATCGACGTGGTGGATGCCGAACAGCTTGGTATAGCCATCCTCCCATTCGAAATTGTCCATCAGGCTCCACAGGAAATAGCCCTTCACCGGCAGCCCCTCCCGCGTGGCGCGCTGCAGGTGGGTGAGGTAATTGCGCAGGTACATCACGCGGTCGGCATCATAGACCTTGCCGTCGGCGGCCACGGCATCGTCGGCCGAACAGCCGTTTTCCGAGATATACAGCGCCTTGGGCTTCCACAGCTCGTTGATGGCGCGCAACCCCCAATACATCACCTCGGGCGTGACATAGAGCCACGGCGAGGCCATGCGCGGCGACTGCGGCAGGTGCGGCAGGATGTCGTAGCCGCCGGGCTTGCTGGCATCGGCGCGCACGGTGTTGCCGGTATAGATGTTGACCGAGACGAAATCGAGCGGGCTGCCGATCGCGGCCATGTCGCCGGCCTGGACCTTGGGCGCGTCCTTGCCCTGCGCGGCCAGATAGCTGTCGATATAGCGGCCTTCCATGATCGCGGTCAGGAACATGGCGTTTTCCTCGCGCACCGCGCGCTTGACCGCGTCGATATGCTCTGCCGTTTCCAGCGCAGGCACGAAGATCGTGGCATTGTCCGCCAGGCCCACTTGCGTGCCGGGTCGGGCATGGGCGCGGATCGCCTGCACGCCCAGGCCATGGGCCAGCACGCCGTGGTGGCGCACCTGGTTGACTTGCGCCATCGGCAGCTTGAGGCCCGGTGCCTTGCCCCCGGTCATGTAGCTCAGGTCGGTAAAGCAGCGCAGTTCGTTGACCGTCATGACATGCTTGACGCGGTCAGTCAGCTTGCCGGCCATGAACCCGGCATAGTCGGCAAAGGCGAGCGCAGTGTCGCGGTTCTGCCAGCCGCCGGGCAGCGCGGCGGGCAGATCCCAGTGGAACAGCGTGACATGCGGGGTGATGCCGGCGGCAAGCAGGCCATCGACCAGGCGGTTGTAGTAATCCAGCCCCTTGGCATTGGGCTTGCCCTTGCCCTCGGGGAAGATGCGCGACCAGGCCACCGAAAAGCGATAGGCCTTGACGCCCAGTGCCTTGAGCAGGGCAATATCCTCGGGATAGCGGTGATAGCTGTCGCACGCCACATCGCCGGTATCGCCGTTGGCGACCTTGCCCGGGGTGTGGGAAAAGATGTCCCAGTTGGTGGGCCCTCGCCCATCTTCCTTCACCGCGCCTTCGATCTGATAGGCGGCCGTGGCGCAGCCCCAGGCAAAATCGGCCGGGAATGCCAGGTCATCCCCCGCGCCCGTCGCGGTGCCGGCCGCAGCTCCGGCCACAGCTCCGGCCACAGCTCCGGTTTGTGCCAGCACGGGGTGCGTCCCGCCGATCGATGCGCCCAGGGCAGCGACGCCCAACCCACGGCCCAGATCGCGACGACTGATTCTGCTCATGCTGTCCTCTTCCTTAGATAGTGTTCTGGCTTGGTTGTGTTCTGGCGCGAAACTGTGCGGATCACTGCACCAGATCAGGCCGCCAGGGCCAATGCCAGGGCTGCTGCCAATCGGGCCCGAACCCCCGTATTCTGGGCAATGGTTACGCTATCATTGCCCCTGCTGACAATGCCTGTGTTTGACAAAATCGATTGCCGCGCGCGCCAGCCGCGCGCAGCCTGTGCAATCGGCTAGGCGCCGCTTGGGCCGGCCCCGGCTATGGTCGGCGCCAAAGCCATAACGGGAGAGACCCCCATGCCCTTTGCCGGCCCCGCCGAAGATCGCCTTGCCCTGCGCGAACTGCTTGAAACCTATGCCGATGCGGTCACGCGCTGCGACGCCCAGGCCTGGGGCGAAACCTGGGCCGAGGATGCGCAATGGTCGCTGCCCGATTATCCCGAAATCGGCACCACCCAGGGCCGCGCCGCGATCGTGGCGATGTGGGTGGAAGCGATGAAGCATTATCCCGGCATCATGTTCGAAGCCTGGCCCGGCAGCATCGTGGTGGATGGCGATCGCGCCACGCTGCGGTCCTACACCGCCGAAGTCTATGACTGGCCCGATGGCGTGCACCGCGATCGCGGGCAGTATGACGATGAATGCATCCGCATCGATGGCCGCTGGTATTTCAAGGCGCGCACGTTCCGCAACATCCACCGGCAGATCACGCCCAAGGGACTGTAATGCCTATCATTCGCCATCATGCCGGGCTGCGCGCGCTGGTGGCGGTGCGCGGCCATCCGTTCGATCGTACCGGCTTTGATGCCATGTTCCAGGCCATGGACGGGGTCAGCGCAACCATGGTGGACCAGCCCGCCGCCGCCCTGCTGATGAACCCCGATGGCATGGCCGAATTCGACGTGCTGGTGCTCTACGACATGCCCGGCCTCGATTTCGAGGCGGCCGCGCCGCCGGCCCTGGTCGATCCCTCGCCGCAGTTGCAGGCCGGCTTTCGCGCCCTGCTCGAACAGGGCAAGGGCGTGGTGGCGCTGCACCATGCGCTGGCGGCCTGGCCCACCTGGGCCGACTATCACGAATGGCTGGGCGGCCAGTTCCTCTATCGGCCGGCCATGGTGCGCGGCCAACCGGCGCCCGACAGCGGCTATCGCCACGACGTGGCCTATACCGCCCAGACCCATGCCCACCCCGTTACCCACGGGATTCCCACGCAATTTCCTGTGGTGGACGAGCTTTACCTGGCGCAGGTCTTTGCCGATGACGTGGTGCCGCTGCTCAGCTGCGATGCACCGTTCACGCGCGACCACTTCTGGTCGGCAGACCTTGCCGTGCGCGGCGAGCTGTTTGCCAACCACGGTTGGGACCATCCGCCCGCGCCCCCGCTGATCGGCTGGGCCAAGCAGGCACTGGCCAGCCGGCTGGTCTATCTCCAGCCCGGCGATGGCCCCGGCGCATGGAACAGCGCGCCCTATCGCGCGCTGGTGGAAAACGCGATGCGCTGGGTGGCGCACCAGGAACCGCGTTGAAACAATACCTTCCGTCACCCCGGGTCGAGCCCGGGGTGACGCGTAGTGTTTATCGACGCCTCAAAACGTCCTCAGCGGGCGGTCATCCCTCCATCCACCACGAACTCTGCGCCGGTGATGTAGCGTGCCTCGTCCGACGCTAGGAACAGGTTCATGTTAGCGATATCTTCGGGCGCGCCCATGTAGCCCATCGGCACCAGGCCCATCACCGCATCATAGTTGGCGGCATTGTCTTCCAGCGCCACGCCCTGGATATTGGTGGCGATCATGCCGGGATGGACGGTGTTGCAGCGGATGCCATCGGTGGCGCCTTCGAGCGCGACGACCTTGGAAAACAGCCGCACCCCGCCTTTGCTGGCGGCATAGGCAGCGCAGCCCGGCACGCCGATCAGCCCGGCCACCGAGGAGATGTTGATGATCGATCCGCCGCGCGCGCGGCCATCGGCGCCAGGGCGGCGCATCATCACGAACGCGCGCTGCGTGCCCTGGAACACGCTGTTGAGGTTCACGTCGTTCTGCCGCAGCCAATCGGCCGTGGTCACCTTGTCAAACTCGCCCAGCACGGCGATGCCGGCATTGTTGACGATGATGTCGAGCGCGCCATCGGCGGCATCGATCGCGGCGATCACCCGGTCCCAATCGGCTTCGGCTGTCACGTCATGCGCCAGGGCCGTCGCCGCTCCGCCGGCGTCGCGGATCGATTGCGCCACCTGTTCCGCGCCGGCCAGATCGCGATCGGTGACATAGACCCGCGCGCCTTCCTGGGCAAAGCGGATGGCCGTGGCACTGCCCAGCCCGGGCACCGATGCCCCGCCGGTGACGAGGGCGATCTTGCCTTCCAAACGCTTCATGCTGTTTCCTTCCTTGTGCGACCTGGCGTGGGCCGGGACCGGGCACCGCCCGATCCCGGCCGGCCATCAGAACTTGAAACCGATCGTGCCGCCATAGGTGCGCGGCTCCAGCGCCATGCCGAACGACCACAGCCCCGCCACGGTAAAGGCGTGGGTGGTGGTGCGGATATCGGCCAGGTTGCGCCCGAACACGCGCAGATAGGCATCGGTCTTGTTGATCTTGAAATTGAGCGTCAGGCTGGCATCGACCAGGTCCTGCGTCACCGTGCGCACGCGCGGGTCGTTGCCGCTGACGATCTGGCCGGGCGTGCCCAGCGCGGTGGTGCCGGCCGTGCTCGATGCGATCGAGATCTGCTCGTCATAGGGGCTGATGTGGCGCCACGAAACCGAGCTGACCACGCTGCCGAAATCGGTGGGTATGGTGTAATCGCCGCTGATCGAGCCCGAGAACGTCGGCGCATAGATCAGGCGGTTGGCGGTATAGTCGAACGGCGTGATCGTGGTGCCGACCAGGCCCCCCACCACGAAGCGGCGGAAGTGCGACTGCATCAGCGCGGCCGAGGCGGTGATCTTGAAGTTGGAGCTGACGCGCAGCGAGCCGTCGAACTCGATCCCCTTGATCAGCGCGCCGCCCGGCACGTTGCTGGTGATCGTCTGGTTGCCGGTGGAGCAGGCGCACGGGATCGTCGTGTTCTGCTGCATGTTCTTGTAATCAGAGATATAGCCGGCAAGGTTGATGTTCAGGCGGTGGTCGAACAGATCGAGCTTGGCGCCCACTTCATAGGAATCGAGCGTTTCGGGCTGGAACGGCCGCGTGGCATAGTTGGCATCGAGCGCGCGCGGGCTGAACCCGCCGGAACGATACCCTCGCGACCAGCTGGCATAGAACATCGCATCGGAATTGGGGCGATAGTCGATGCCCACCTTGGGCGTGAACTTGGAGAAGTTGGCCGAACCGGGCGGGAATGGCGCGCCAAGGAAACCATTGGCCAGGTACTTGTAATCGTGCGACCAGCGTCCGCCAAACGACAGGCGCACCTTGTCGACGACCGCCCAGTTGAAATCGGCAAACGCGGCATAGCTTTCCGACTTGGCGTTTTCGATCTGCGGCGCGGCGTCAAACGTGCAGGGCGGCGTATTGGGCGAAAAGCCGAACACGCGCGAGCACTGCTTGAAATCATACTTGCTGTTGAAATAGAACCCGCCGATCACATAGTCGAAGCCCTGGAACAGGTTGCCGGCAGCGCGCAGTTCCTGGCTCCACTGCGTATAGTTCTGCACGCGCTCAACATAATAGAGATCGATGGACGAACCGTCAAAATCCTGGGTCTGCCGCTCGGCGCTGTGGCGCCAGCCGGTGATCGACGTCAGCTTAACACTGCCCAGGTTATAGTTCATTTCCAGCGTGGCATCGGGCGCGTGATAGGTGCTGAGCGCCGGCTGGCCAAACGTGGTGTAGAGATCGGTGGTGGTGTTGCGGTTGCATTCCTGCGCCGGTTCGAACGCGCAGAACACCTCGCCGGTCTTGGCCAGGTTGCTCACCACCGGCACGAACGACTGGATCACGTTCTCGATGGTGAACTGCGCGGTGAAATCGGAATCGGCCGGCTTGAACAGGATCGTGCCGCCAAAGCTGTCACCCTTCGATGCGCCGTCAGAGCGGTTGTAGGTGGCGTTGTGATAGAAGCCGTCGCTCTGGTTGTGGAAGTACCACAGCTTGAGGCCCAGGGTTTCGCCATTGCCGAAATTGCCGATCGCCTTGCCCGACCAGGTATTCCAGCGGCCATAGGTAAACTCGGCCTTCATGCCGGCGGTCATGGTCGGCTTGCTGCGCGTGATATTGACCACGCCGCCGATGGTATTGGCGCCAAACAGCGTGCCCTGCGGCCCGCGCAGCACTTCGATCTGGGCAATGTCGAAGGCGTCCTGCAACTGGCCGGTGTTGGTGCCGATGGTCACGCCATCGACAACCACGCCAACCGTTGGCGTCTGGCTCTTTTCGATGTCGGCATAGGTCAGCCCGCGGATCGACAGGTTGGCCGCCTGGGCACCGGAATTCTGCTGGGTGATCAGCAATCCGGGCGCCGCGCCCTGCAGATCGCCGATGTTCACTGCCGCCTTGTTTTCCAGCATCGCGGCATTGACCGCGGTGATCGCCACCGGCGTGGTCTGCAGCGATTCCGCGCGGCGGCGGGCGGTCACGATGATGGCGTTGGTGTCTTGCGAGACGGCGCTATCGGCCTGCGGGGCGGTATCGGCCGCCGGGGCTTGCGGGGCAGGCGCCCCTTCGGCCAGGGCCAGCCCGGGGAACAGCGGCACGCTGACCCCAGCCAGAAGCACGTACGCAGCACGATTGGCAAAGCAGCCTTTCATCCTCTCACTCCCCCAGTATCATTATCCCGCAGGGTTCTTGCCCCTTGATGATGGGAACCTATGCCGGGGAGGGCACGCGCACCTACTGCAACAAATCATAGGTGCTTGCCCCGGGGTTTGGGCCAAGCTGCAAGCGCATGATCGGGGCTGCCCAAGGCAGCCCCGCCGGATTGGGAGAGTAACGATGAACCCCCTGCAAAATCGCCGTTTCCTGTTGCAACGGCGCCCGCACGGCACACCGCAGCGCGATGATTTCCACCTGGCGACCGGCCCGGTGCCAGCTGCCCCGCAAGACGGGATGGTGGTGCGCAACCACTTCATCTCGCTCGATCCGGCGCAGCGCGGATGGATGGACGATGCGCCCAGCTACATGCCGCCGATCGCGCTCGGCGATGCAGTGCGCGCCACCACGGTGGGGCGGGTGCACGAGTCGCGCAATCCCGATTTCGCCGTGGGCGACTGGGTCTTGGGCCTCAACGCGATCGAGGATTACTCGGTGGTCACCCCCGGCGGCTTTACCAGCAAGATCGACGTGTCGATCGTCGATAGCCCCTCGCGCTATCTCTCGGCCGTTGGCGCCGTGGGCCTCACGGCCTACTTCGGCCTGACCGATGCCGCCTCACCCCGCGCCGGGGAAACCCTTCTGGTTACGGGCGCTGCCGGGGCGGTGGGATCGATGGTCGGCCAGATCGGCAAGATCCTGGGCCTGAAAGTCATCGGCATTGCCGGCGGCGCGGAGAAGTGCCGCCGCCTGGTGGAGGACTACGGTTTTGACGCGGCGATCGATTACAAGGACGCGCAAGGGACCAAGCCGGTCGACGCGCTGTCGGCCGAAATCGCCGCCGCCGCGCCGCAGGGCGTGGATATCCTGTTCGAAAACGTCGGCGGCGATGTGATGGATGCGGTGCTGATGAACCTGGCGCTGCACGCCCGCGTGGTGCTGTGCGGGTTGATCAGCGAATACAACGCGCCCGAAAAGATCGGCATTCGCAACTTGTGGCAAGTGATCGTGAAACAGGCCACGATCAAGGGCTTCCTCATCGCCGGCTATGTCCCCCGCTTTGCCGAGGGCGGCGCGGCCGTGGCGCAATGGATCGGCGAAGGGCGCCTGCGCGTGGACGAGGATATCCAGCACGGCCTGGAAAACGCCTATGACGCGTTCATGCGCCTGTTCAGCGGCGCCAACACCGGCAAGCTGGTGCTGGCGGTGGAGTGATGGGGGCCACAAGGGGGGAGCATTCCAGTCCCCCCTCCTCTTCAGAGGAGGGGCCGGGGGTGGTGCGAAGCCATGCGCGAGGTTTCCACCACCCCCCAACCCCCTCCTCTGAAGAGGAGGGGGAGACGCGCTGCACATCCCCCCCGCAACCCCCAAAAACCTCAGAACTGCACGCGCTTGGTATAGCCGCCATCGATCACCACATTGGTTCCCGTGGTATACGACGATGCCGGGCTCGCCAGGAACACCACGGTGCGCGCCACTTCCTCCGGCCCGCCCCAGCGGCCCAGCACGAACTGCGCCTGCGTGGCGGCATAGAGTTCGGGCATGGCGCCCTCGATCGCTTCCCAGTTGCCGCCGGGAAAGCGGATCGGGCCCGGGGACACGCTGTTGACGCGAATGCCCTTGGGGCCCAGCGCCTGGCTCAACTGCCCAGCATGGACCAGCAGCGCACCTTTCAGCGCGTTATAGCCCTGCGGCACGATGAAGGTTTCCACGCCGGCCGTGCTCGCGGTGACGACGATGCTGCCCTCGCCCGAGGCAGCCAGCGCCTCTTCCAGCACCTCCACCCCGATGACCAGGCCCATGATGTCGTAATCCAGGCCCTTCTGCCAATCGCCGGTCGCGCCCGCACCGCTGGTGGAGATCATCGGCACGAAGATGTCGCACCCGCCCAGCGCGTCTCGCGCCTGCGCCAGCCACGCGCGATAGGCATCGTGGCCGCTTTCCATGTCGAACGCGGTGCCGAATACCTTGCCGCCATGCGCGCTCAGCGCAGCAGCGGTTTCGGCCACCTGTTCGGCATTGCGCGAACAGAACGCGACATCGGCGCCTTCGGCGGCGAACAGCTCTACCGTAGCGCGGCCGATGCCCCTGCTGCCGCCGGTGAGGATCACCTTTTTCCCCTTGAGTCCCAGATCCATGTTCTCGTTCCTTTCGGGCGCACCAGGCGCCATTCTGCCAGGATCAGACTGGCGCATCGCACCGGCCGCGCTCCACTGCCCTTTTGGAGAGGAATGGCCCGCCTGCGCCTGTGTTAGCAAGTCGGTGTTAGCAAGCGGGCACAACGCCATGCGGGAGAGAACGATGGGCAGGTTGGACGGCAAGCGCGCCGTGGTTCTGGGCGCGAGCAGCGAAGGCAACATGGGCCAGCACATCGCCCGCCGCTTTCTCGATGAAGGCGCACAGGTTCTGGTCGCCGGGCGCAAGGACAGCGTGCTCGCTGATTTTGCCAGGGCCAACGCCTGCCACTGGGCCGCATGCGACATCACCAGCCCGGATAGCCTGGCAGCCATGGCCGATGCCGCGGTTGCCGCGATGGGCGGGGTGGATATTGCCGTCAACGCCACCGGCTGGGGCCTGCTCAAGCCGTTCCTCGATACCACGCGCGAAGAACTCGATCGGATCACCGCGCTGCAATACATCGGCCCGTTCCAGTTCTGCCAGGCGATGATCCGCAAGATGGCGCGCAGCATGGGCGGCCGCGGCGGCAGCCTGATCCAGATCAGCAGCGCCACGGCCACGATCATGCTCAACGATCACGCCGCCTACATGGGCACCAAGGCCGGCACCGACCACGTGGTGCGCTGCGTGGCGCACGAATTTGGCGAGGAAGGCATCCGCGCCAACTCGATCTCGCCCGGCCTCACCGAAACGCCGATGACCGCCGAAGCCAAGGCCGTGCCCGGCCTGTTCGACAGTTTCCTGGCGGGCTATCCGCTGGGCCGCATCGGCACGAGCGACGATATTGCCGCCGCCGCCGTGTTCCTCGCCAGCGACGAATGCTTCATGACCGGGGAAAACCTCCAGGTGAACGGCGGCCTGACCCTGCGGCGCAACCCCACCCGCGCGGAAATGGCCGCGGCCATGGCCAAGGGCGGCTGAAAAAGACCGCGCACTGCCATCTGGCTTCGCCCGGTATGCTGCGCTAGGCAGGCGGCATGCAAGCAAGCCATGATGACGACGCGCCGGGAACCTGGACCGCGCAAGGTGCCAACCACGCCACGCGGGCGCAACGGATAACCGGCCTCATCGCCATCGTGCTGCTGGCGCTAGCTGGCCTGTGGACCTTGCGGATGTTCCTGCCCGCGCTGGGCTGGGGCGTCATCCTGGCAGTGTCGCTCTGGCCGCTGCACGTGGCCGCGGCGCAGCGCTGGCCGCGCGGGCAAAAGCTCGTCCTGCCCGCGGTGTTCACGCTGCTCGTGCTGCTTGTCTTCGTCATCCCGCTGGTCATGGTCGCCGCCGCCGTGGCGCACGACAGCATGGCCGTGACGCAGTGGCTGGCGCAGGCCCATGCCCAGGGCGTGCCGGTGCCCGATTTCGTGGCGCACCTGCCCTATGGCGACCATCTCGTCGCCTGGTGGCAGCAGACCCTGGCCACGCCCGAGGCGATCGACCGCCTGTCCATGCAGGCGCACAAGCTGCACTTCACCTCGGGCGAAAAGATCCTGGGCCTGGTCGCGCATCGCGTGCTGCTGGTCAGCTTCATGCTGCTGACGCTGTTCTTCCTGATGCGCGATGGCGCGCGGGTGGCCCATGCCCTGCGCATCGGCACGCGCCGCGCCTTTGGCGAACTGGGCCTGCGCGTGGCCGATCAGGCAGTGCTGGCAGTGCGCGGCACGGTCAACGGCCTGATCATCATCGGCTTTGGCGAAGGCGTGCTGATGGGCCTGGCCTATGGCTTTGCCGGGGTGGACCATGCCGCGCTGCTCGGCCTGCTCACCGCGCTGCTCTCGGCCATCCCGCTGGGCGCGGTGGCGGCGGTCGTCCTTGCCGCTGCCCTGCTCGCCGCCGCTGGCAAGGCGGCGGCGGCGGTGATCGTGCTGGTCTTTGGCGGCGTGGTGATCTTCGTGGCCGATCACTTCGTGCGGCCGGTGTTCATCGGCGGGGCCACGCGGCTGCCGTTCCTGTGGGTGCTGCTGGCGATCCTGGGCGGTATCGAGACCTGGGGCCTGATCGGGCTGGTGATCGGGCCGGCGCTGGTTGCCGTGCTGATGCTGCTGTGGCGCGAATGGGTCGGCGCGCACCAGGGCCCGCTCAACCCGGCGCCGGAAGCGTCTCTGCCCGAATGATCTGGGCGATCTGCGCGCGCAGCTGATCCTTGCGCACTTTGCCTGCCGCCGTGCGCGGCAGGGCATCGATCGTTTCAAAGCGTTCGGGAATCTTCTGCCGGGCAAGGCCACTAGCCGCCACGTGCGCGGCCAGATCGGCCGCCGCCACTGCGCCCCGCGCCACGATGAACGCGCAGACGCCCTCGCCCAGCCGGGCATGGGGCATGGCCACCACCGCGCAATCGGCCACGGCCGGGTGCGTGGCCAGCACCTGCTCGATCTCGGTCGCGGAAATGTTTTCGCCACCGCGAATGATCAGGTCTTTCTTGCGGCCGGTGACGGTGATCGCGCCGGCAGCGTCGCGCACGCCCAGGTCGCCAGTGCGGAAAAAGCCCTGCGCGTCGATCGCCTTGGCGGTTTCGGCCGGGTCGGTATAGCCGATCATCATCGCCGGCCCGCGTGCCAGGATTTCCCCCTCCTGCCCATCGGGCAAGTCGTTGCCAGCATCATCGACGATGCGCACGGCATAGTCGACGATGCGCCCGTCGGTCTGCGCCGCGCGCGCCGGGTCATCAGGCCAGCCAAAGCTGACCAGCGGCACTTCGGAACTGCCGAACACGCGAAACGGCGCGCAGCGCGCAAAGGCCGATCGCGCCTGAACGATCACCTCGGGCGCGACGGCCGCACCGCCACAGGCAAAGAAGCGGAACGTGGGCAGGGTCTGCCCCGCCGCGCGCGCGGCAGCGGCCAGCTCCACCAAAAACGGCGTTGCCGCCACCGTGCCGACCACGCCATGCCGCGCGATCAGGGCCAGGGCCTCTTGCGCGTTCCAGCTTTCCATCAGCACGGTGCAGGTGCCGATCACCAGCGGCATTTCCAGGCCATTGGCAAAGCCCGAAACATGCGTGACCGGCGATGGCATCAGCACCGCCTCACCCGGCTTGAGCCCCCAGAACGCGCCGCTCTGGCCGATCACCCGGCACAGCGTGGCATGGCTGTGCAGCACGCCCTTGGGACGCCCGGTGGTGCCTGAGGTATAGAGCACCATCTTCACCGCTATGGGATCGACCGGCACCCGCGCGCTGGCGCCGCCATCGGCCAGGCTGCGCCCGGCGTCCACCAGACTGGCAAAATCATCGGGCCCATCGCCGCGCACGGTGAACACATGCGCCAGGGCGGGCAGATCGGCCTGCAGCCGGGCAGCCATGGCGGCGTGATCCACCTTGCGGAACACGGTGGGCACGAACAGCGCGCGGGCCACGGCATCGCCCAGCATCACGCGCAATTCGGCGTCGCGATAGATCGGCACGATCGGGTTGACCACCAGCCCGGCGATCACGCAGGCAAGGTTGAGCACCGCCGCCTCGCGCCAGTTGGGCAACTGGAACGCCACGACATCGCCGGGCACCAGGCCGCGCGCGCGCAGCGACGCGGCCAGCGCCCGGGCATCGGCCCACAGCGCGGCAAACGACAGCGCGCCGGCATCATCGATGATGCACGCATCATCTGGCCGGCTGCGCGCCAGATCGGCGGCGCGATCGGCAATCGTCTGGTTGGGCCACAGCCCCTCGCGCTCGAACTGCGCCTGGTGCGCGGCCGGAACGGCGGGCCACGGCTGGGCAGGTTCACGCGCTGATTCGCCGCTGTCGTTCATGATCCTCGTCGCCTTGCCCGTTTTCCGCTTGTTCGCTGCAAAGCGGGCGCCTGTCCACTTGGCCAAAATGCGAGGAACCTGTCACCTGTCCCAGCTTGGCAAGGCGCTCTGCCTGCGGCAGCTTTGGCCCCCAGCGACACAAGCAAAACAGGCAGGAGAGGCCGCAGATGAGCAATGAACGGGCCGAGCGGCGCCAGCGGATCGGCGATATTGCCGAGATCATGCTGGATTACGTCGAGCACAACAGCACGTACCAGGCCCAGCAGGTGGCGCGCGTGCGCACCGCCACCTATACCGACCCCGATCAGTGGAAGGCCGAGATGGAACTGGTGTTCCGCCGCGTGCCGCTGATGCTGGCCTTCACTGCCGAACTGCCCGAGCCGGGCAATTACAAGGCGATGGACGCGATGGGCCTGCCCGTGCTGATCGTGCGCGACAAGGCGGGAGAGGTGCGCGCGTTCCTCAACGTCTGCTCGCATCGCGGCGCGCCGGTGGCGTCCGAAGGGCACGGCAAGTGTGCCCGCTTCACCTGCAAGTACCACGGCTGGACCTATGGCCAGGACGGCAAGCTCCTGGGCATTTCGGAAAGCACCAATTTCGGCGATGTCGACAAGGCCGGCCTCGCGCTGCGCGCGCTGCCGTGCGAGGAGCGCGCCGGCATGATCTTCGTGGCGCTCACGCCCAATGCGCCGCTCGATCTCGATGACTATTTCCAGGGCTTTCTCGAAGACTTCGACAATGTCGGCTTTGCCGATTGGGCCTATCTCGGCAGCCGCACGATCGAGGGCGCCAACTGGAAGATCGCGTTCGACGGCTATCTCGAAGGCTATCACTTCGCCTCGCTGCACCCCGCCACGATCGAGCCGCGCACGCCGTCCAACCGCATGTTCTACGAAGGGTTCGGCCCCTCGATGCGCATCGGCTTTCCCCAGCACCGGATTGCCGAGGCGCTGAAGGACGTGCCCCGCGAGGATTGGGGCGACCAGGAAAACAACGGCTTTGATTTCGTGCGCATCCTGTTCCCCAATGTCTCGGCGTTCCTCGCGCCCGAAATTACCCAGGTGGCCCAGCTGTTTCCCGGGCCGACGCCCGATCGCAACCGCACCGTGCTGCACTATCTGCGGCGCGAGCCGATCCGCGACGAGGCCGACCGCGCCGCGGTGGAGCAGATGATCAACTTCTTCCGCGATGTGACCTATCAGGAAGACTATGTGATCGGCATGGAAATCCAGAAAGGGCTGGAAAGCGGCGCGCACGACAACCTGGTGTTCGGCCGCAACGAACGCGGCAACCAGTATTTCCACGAATGGCTCAACTGGTATCTGCAGGATGATGCCACCCTGCCCAAGCCGGTAATGTGAGAGGGCGCAACAGCATGACGGTCCTGGAAAACAAATCGCGCTATTCGCCCGATTTCGACATGCCGGTGCGCGGCGACACGATCACCGCCGATCGCTACATCTCGCGCGAGTGGATGGACAAGGAAGCGCAGAACCTGTGGCCCAAGGTGTGGCACCTGGGCGGGATGCTGGCCGAACTGGAGGAGGAAGGCGACTTCATCCGCCACGATTTCGGCAAGGATTCGATCCTGATGATCGCCCAGGCCGATGGCGGCGTGCGCGCGTTCTACAACAGCTGCCCGCACCGCGGTAACCGCCTGGTGCTGGGCGACGCTGGCCACATGCCGCGCATCACCTGCGGCTATCACGGCTGGCAGTTCACGCCCGATGGCGTGCTCGCCAAAGTGCAGGACCCTGACGACTTTGCCGGCGGCAACCCCTGCGGCAAGGTGCACCTATCGGAACTGCGCTGCGAAACCTGGGGTCCGTTCGTGTTCTGGTGCATGGACGATGACGTGCCGCCGCTGGCGCAGTGGATGGCACCCTTGCAGGAACGCCTTGCCAACTATGGCCTGGAAAACTGGGTGCGCGTGCTCAAGCTGTCGTGCGACGCGGAATTCAACTGGAAGATCATCCGCGACAATTTCAACGAGAGCTACCACCTGCCCACGATCCATCCCGAACTCGCCACGTTCATCAACGATGGCCTGCCCACCACCCTGTTCGAAATGTACCCCAGCGGCCACAACGCGATGTGGATGATCGGCCACCAGGCCACCACGCGGGTGGACTATCACAGCGCCGAGGTGCCTGCCCCGCTCGATGACATTGCCCGCGCCTGGGGCATCGATCCGGCCGATTACCAAGGCCGCACCGGCGATATCCGCGCCGCCGTGATCGCCGCCAAGCGCAAGCTGGGGCCAGAGCGCGGCTATACCATGTATGACGACATGACCGACCAGCAGTTGGTGGACTATTTCCACTGCACGCTGTTTCCCAATCTCACGCTCACCATGTCGCCCGAACAGATGCAGGTGCTGCGCACCGAGCCGCATCCCACCGACCCGGAAAAGTGCGTGTTCCAGCACTGGTGCCTCTATCCCCCGGTCAAGGGCATGAAAGAGGTGGTCACCCCGATCGGCACCGTGCCGCTGCGCCATGATGCCGTGGCGCGGCACAGCCGCTATGGCGATGGCGTCTCGCTGGGCTTTGTCGCCGACCAGGATCTGTCGATCGGCACCACGCAGCAGCAGGGCCTCAATTCGCGCGGCTTCAAGGGCTGCATCCTGCCCGGACAGGAAAAGCGCATCCAACGCTTCCACGAACTGCTCAACGATTACGTGGCCGGCAAGGGCCCGGTGCAGCCGGCATGAGCTATCCCCCACCGCCCTGCCCAGCCGAGGTGCGCCAGGCCCTGGCCGATCTCGTCACCGCCTATGCCATGGCGGTGGACGATATCGGCAATGCCGCCGGCGTTGCCGCGCTGTTTGCGCCCGATGGTGTCTATGATCTTGCCAGCCTGGGCATGGACCGGATCGTCGGGCGCGCGGGCATCGAGGGGTTCTTCGAAGCCGCCTTTGCCACCATGGCCAGCAACGCGCACTTTGTGGGCAACGTAGCCCTTTGCGCCTATGACGCCGCCGCCGGCACCGCGCAGGTCACCGCCTACGGCCACGCCTTCAGCCTGGGCACCGATGGCACCCTGCTGGAGGTGAAAGCCCGCTACGCGTTTGACCTTGCCCAGCACGCGGGCACCTGGCGCATCGCGCGCCTGGGCATGACCATGCTGCTGCCCCCTGTTCGCACCCCGGCGGATTGATTGACCACGATCCTCCCCGCCCAGTGGGGTGGTGGCAGCCCGCAGCGCCGACGCAGCGGCTGGCCTTCCCCACACACAAAGACGCGAAGGACACCGCAGTGCCTTCGCGCCTTTGTGGACATCGCAATAGCGTTTGTGATCAGGTGGGATTCTTGAGGTAGGCGATCACGTCGGCGCGGTCCTGGCCCTTGGGCAGGCCGGGGAAGGTCATCTTGGTGCCCGGCACCACGCGCTGCGGCTTTTCCAGGTATTGGAACAGCTTTTCCGGCGTCCAGGTGATGCCGCTGCTCTTGTTGGCATTGGAATAGGCAAACCCGGCGATCGATCCGGCCTTGCGACCGACCACACCTGCCAGCGAGGGGCCGATCATGTTCTTGCCGGGTTCTGCCGAGTGGCAGGCCTGGCACTGCGCAAAGATCTGCTTGCCGTGCACCGGATCGGCGGTGAACGAGGCAAGCGTGGTGTGATCGAGCGTGTCGGTGGAATCAGCCGCCGGCGCGGGCGTGCTGGCTGCGGCCGCCGGGGTCATCGACGCGGTGGCTGCGGCCGCCGTGGTGGTTTCGCTGGCGGCAGGCGTCTGTTCCGCTGCCGATTTGCTGCCGCCGCCGCCGCATGCGGCAAGCAGAAGCGTGGCGGTACCCAATGCAAGAGCGTGAACCTTGGATATCATCTGCATCCTCCGTTTTGTTTTATGAGGCTGCGCGTCACACAGGACGGCGGGAAACTAGAACGTGTCCGATAGTGCCACGCAATACGGCCGTTAGGGCGAAAACATACCTAAGCCAGGGTGCGGCAACATCAGGCAATCCGTGCCGTTCGTCCCGCATTTTCCGATACTTCCCTGGGCCGGTAACGGTCGGCCCCCCGAACCGTTCCCGAATGCTCGATCACTTTGCGCATTACGGCGGATGGCTGTTTTGCGGCATCGCGCTTACCCCTGCGGCGGAGCCGCCCCGCGCGCCGGCGCGGCCGAGGCGACGGGCTGGGTGGGCGTTGGCGCCTGCAGCGGCGTGGGGAACGTGGCGGGCACCGTGGCATTGCCAGGCGCACCCCACAAGGCGTGGTAATCCTTGGCCATGGGATAGCCGCCCATCGGCTTGTTCTTGCCTTGGTGGCATGTCGCGCAGCTGACCTTGAACGGATCGCCCATCGGCCCCTTGCGGTAGGCTGGAAAGGCATTGGTCAGCGAGCCGATATACTGCCCGTTGGTTTCACGCACCATGCGGATGCCGTACCAGGCCTTGGCGCGCTTGGGCGTGCTGATCGGCCAGGCACCAAACGCCTGGGCATTGTGGCAGAACGTGCAGTTCACGCCCAGCGCCTTGGACACGTGGATCATCACGGCATAGGAATTTTCGGTCTGCATCACGCTGGTCTTGTCAGCCGGCGAAGGATGCGCGGCCGTGGCCTGCACGCGGATGTTCTGGTCCTTTTTCGGATCGCCGGTCAGATAGAGCGCCAGCGAGGCATCGGGCAGCGACGAAAATCCGGTGGCGGCGATCGGGTCGTCCTGGCCATGGCGGTTGCCGATAATGCCGCTGGGCGGCGCGGGCGGCATGGTCCAGTGGTTGGTCGGCACGGCCTGGCCGCGGTGGCAGGTCCAGCAGGTCACCCCGGTCTGCGCCACGTGCGATTGCCAGTTGTGGTTGATGTTGCGCGTCATCTGCAACATGCGCCGCGCAACCACCTTGGTATAGAGTTCGTCAGACGCCATGTTGTTGGGATTGTGGCAATAGTTGCAGCCTTCCTTGGGCGCGACCCAGGCCGTCATCGCCGCCATGGTATAGCTCAGCTGCTCGGCGGATTCATCGCCCAGCACCTGCACGTTCTGGAACTGCTCCTTGGCGCGCGGCCCGTCGGTCGAGGGCGGATCATAGGGCGGCGGTGGCACCTCGTCCTTGGCCATGGCCACCTTCTTGACCGTGACCTGGTCCATGCCAGTGCCGCGATAGCCGTTCTGGTTGGACACCTTGTGGGCCAGTTCGCAGCCCCCCAGGGACAGCGCGGCGAGCGCCGCAAGGGCGAAAGCGGTGATCCCTCTCATTTCCCGGTGCTCCCCAATGTGGCGGGGTCGACAACCCCGGTTGCGGGATAGTGCGGGGCATAGCCATGCTGCTGTGCCCACAGATACCAGTTGTCGACCACGGTGCCGGTCAAGAGGATGCCGATGCCGCCAGTCAGCGTGGTCAGCACGGCAAACCACCAGGCCCAGCGATGGATCGATTCCATCGTGGCGTTGAAACCCATGGTCCAGCGCCAGAACAGCGCGGCGCGTTCCGATGCAGTGCCGCGATCGGTGATCTGCTCGATCTCGCGCTCCCCGCCATAGCGGCCGACAGCCAGGATCGTCGCCCCGTGCATGGCAAACAGCAGCGTAGAGCCATAGAGGAACGCGATCGAGAAGCAGTGGAACGGGTTGTAGAACAGGTTGCCATACCGGATCGAAAATGCCGCGGTCCAATCTAGGTGCGGAAAGATGCCGAACGGCACGCTTTCGGCCCAGCTGCCCATGAAGAACGGGCGGATGAAGCCCAGCACCAGGAACAGCCAGATCGCGCTGAGGAATGCCCAGGCCACATGCGTGCCCATGCCCAGCGCGCGGGCGCGGGTATAGGTGCGCACCCACCACAGGATGACCGAGGTGGTCAGGCAAAAGCCGGCGATGATCCACCAGCCACCCTTGGCCAGCGGCACGAACGGGGAAAAGCCATATTGCGGGCCGGGCGGTTCCAGCGAAAGCCACGGCAGCAGGCGCACGAACTGGATCGGGTTCCAGTTGACCGAGGCCAGCATGTTGAGACCGATGATCTCGAACGCGGTAAACCCGAAGATCAGTGCGAAAATGCCGGTCCAGCCGAGGTAGATCGGGCCGATCTGCGCCTGGCCGACCAGGCCGAGCAGGTGGACGAAGCCGCCCTGCCCGATGCGTTCCTCGCTGCCCGGTGGCAGGGCCACGCCCATTTCCGGTTCGCCGCGCAGCTGCACTTGGGTGAATATGTTCTGGTAGGTCGCCATCGCACGGTGCTCCTTCACGACCAGATCGGCAGGTTGAGCCACCAGGTCCACCACTCGGGCCAACCGCGCGTCCACAACGGGCCGCTGATGACTATGCACACCGCGCTCCAGAACCCGGCGTTGAGCGCCAGCAACAGGCCCAGGCGGTGAATGCCCAGCGTGCCGATCGAATAGCCGATAAGATCGCGGAAGAAGGTATCCTCGTATTCCGGTGACTTGACCTCGCCACCCTTGGGCGGGTTCACCGCCGAAAGCACCAGCGCGCCATGCAGCGCCAGCGCCAGGGTGGTGGTGAAGAAGAACGACACCGCCAGCATGTGCGCCGGGTTGTAGTGGAAGTGCAGGTACTGGTAGCCGGTGTTCGACACCCAATCGAGGTGGCTGAAGATGCCATAGGGAAAGCCCCAGTGCCACGCTCCCAGCAGGACCGGGCGGATCACCACCAGCGTGAAATAGGCAAAGATCGCCATGCCAAACGCCACCGGCACATGATAGCCCATGCCCAGCTTGCGGCAGATTTCCACCTCGCGCAGCGCCCATGACACGAACGAGACCAGCGCGCAGACCGTGATGATCTGCCAGAAGCCGCCTTCCTTGAGCGGCGCCAGCGCCAGGCCATATTTGAGATCGGGCGGCGCGATCGAAATCAGCCAGGGATTCCAGGTCGGCCCCTGCGAGGCGGAATAGAAGATAAGCGCCGTGCCCAGCGAGGCGAAGATCGCCGTTACCACGCCGAAAAAGCCGACATAGAACGGGCCCACCCAGAAATCGAACATGTCGCCACCGATCAAGGTGCCACCGCGCACGCGATATTTTCGTTCGAAACTCAGGAGTGCCATGGCCATCCCCCTCTCCGCCTGGATCAGCGGCTGTTGTGTTCAGATGCCAGTATTGTTCAGGCGTCAGTGCCCATGAGGCGGCGGTCGGGATCGCCGCCGCCTCTCGCACGGGCTTGCGTCAGCTGGCCGGTTTTGCGGCTGCGGCGGCATGCGCGGCGCCCTGCGCCGAGTTGGGGCCGTCGAGCCAGTTGTAGGTGTCGGTGCTGAGCAGGATGAAGTGAATGATCAGCGCCAGCACAAGCAGAAAGCCGAACAGGGCAACCAATGTCCTGCGCGGATCGAAAATCAGCCAAAGTCTCCACATGGGTTTTATCCTTGTGCAAGAGTGTTGGCCCCCGCCCCATCAGGCCCCCTTGGCCCGATATCGCGAGGGAGTGGGCGGCTTAGAGCCAGGGCTTCCACATCCAGACAAGGACATGTGCCACCACGGCCACGCCGGTGAAGCCCAGGAAGCTGCTCATGAACAGCTTGTGGAACTCCTTCGCTTCCTCGGGCGTGAGATACGTTCTCAGCCCAAAGCGATCGTCACGATCACTCATAGCCCAATCTCCTTTCGTTGGTGGTGTGCGAGAGGCGAAACGACCTCTTCGGGTATCCTCGCGGCGCCCGAATGCACCGTGAGAATGGCTGGGCCGGGCTGCGCGCGGCAGGCGTCCGGGCGGATGGAATGGGCGCGGGTCATGCCACTTGCGCCTCGAGCAGGGCATCGGCCAGCCGATCGGCCGATACGCGGTCTTCGCCATGGCGGCGGGCGGCGCGCTCGGCGCCATCGCGCAGGCGCTTGGCGGCCGAAATGCGGATCAGCACGGGCTGTGCCGCCACCACTTCGTCCAGCCGCGTCTTGGCGTCATCGTCCCACGGCAATGCGCGCCACTCCGGCTCGCCAGGGCCGCGCGCCGGGGTGGGTTCCACCTTGTCCATGTCGGTGGCCAGCGGCAGGATGTGGAACAGCGCATCGAACAGCGCATTGCACACTTCCTGCACCAGATAGGTCGCCCCGGAATAGCCCATGAACGGGGTGCCGGTGTGGCGGCGGATCGCCGCGCCGGGGAAACTGGCGGGGATGTAGATCCCGCGCCCGCCGCGCTCGGCATTGTACATGCGCTCGTTATAGCTGCCCAAAAGCACCAGCGGCGGATTGGCATGGATCGCCGCGCGCACGTCCTCGTTGCGCGGCTTGACCCCGGCACTGCGCGCAAAGGCAAAGTTGCACGGCAGGCCCATGTCGTCTTCCAGGAACCGCCGGATGCCGCGGGCATAGGTTTCGTTGGCGACGATGCCAAAGCTGGCAGTGGCAAAGAAATCCTGCGTGACCGAGCGCCACAGATCCCACAGCGGCTTGATCGTGGTGTGCTTTTCCCGCTCGATGAACGGCTCGGGATCAAGCCCCAGCTCCGCGGCCAGCGCGCGCAGGAACAGCGTGGTGCTGTCCAGCCCGATCGGCGCCTGGAAATAGGGCCGCTCCAGCGTTTCGCACAGGCCCCGCCCAAATTCGCGATAGAGGCACACGTTGGCCTGCGCGTCAGCCAGCTTGCGAATATCGGCAAGGTGGCATCCCAGCGGGAACACCACATTGACCTGCGCGCCGATCCCCTCGATCAGGCGGCGCACCTCGTGCAGGTCGCTCGCCATGTTGAACATGCCATAAGACGGGCCGATGATGTTGACGCGGGGCTTTTCCCCCTCGCGCAGCGGCCGCGCCGCCGGCACCGCCTTGGGCCCGAATTCCTTCCACAGCCAGCCCAGCGCGCGGTCGGCGCTCTGCCACTGGTCCTCGTCGATGGTGCGCGGCAGGAAGCGCTTGATATTGGTGCCTTCGGGCGTCACCCCGCCGCCGATCATCTCGGCGATGGAGCCGGTGACGACCACCGCCGGCAGATCGGGATCGAGCGTCTTCCACGCCCGCTTCATCGCGCCTTCGGTGCCGGTCTTGCCCAGTTCCTCTTCGCCCAGGCCGGTCACCACGATCGGCAGCTCGTGCGGGGGCAGGCCATCGGTATAGTGCAGCACCGATGTCACCGGCAGGTTTTCGCAGCCTACCGGCCCATCGATGATCACCTGCAGGCCCTTGACCGCGGTAAAGACGTAAACCGCCCCCCAATAGCCGCCGGCGCGATCGTGATCGAGAACCAGGGTCATGATCCCACCGCCTCGGCCGCCTTGCGCGCGGCCTCGTTCAGGGCGGCATATTTCTTCTTGAACTGCGGCCGGTCCTGCGGGGTATCTTCCCACACGCCCGCACCCGGCCCGCTGCCCACGCCATCGAAAAACGCGCGCATGCGGTCAAACCGTGGCTTGTTGGCCATCGCCGCGTTGACCACCTGGGCCAGGCTGCCCGCGCCGGCCACGCCCATCAGCGGGCGGGCCGAAATCAGGTTGGTGAAATAGAGCGCGGGGATCGCCCGCTGCTTGGCATGCTGCACCACCGGCGTGGTGCCGATGGCAAGGTCAGGGCCGAATTCCTCGACCGCGGCAATGTCCTGCTCGAGACTGGCACGATAGTTCACCCGCACGCCGCGCGTTTCCAGCCACGCGCGGTCGGCCTCGCCGGCCGCTGTTGCCGGGCAAGCCGTGCCGACATAGGGCACATCGGCGCCGCTTTCGATCAACAGCCGCGCCACCAGCAGTTCCGACCCTTCGTAGCCGGTCACGGTGACGCGCCCCTTGATCGGATTGGCCGCCAGCGCGCCGCCGATCGCGGGCAGGAAGCGGTTCTTGGCCGCATCGATGCGGTCCTGCGCCACGCCGCAGGCCGCGCCGATCGTATCGAGCCAGCTTGCCGTGCCCTCCACCCCCACCGGGGCAGAGCCGACAATGCCGCGCCCGGCGGCGGTAAACTCGCGCATGCTGGCGGTGTAGAACGGATGGATTGCCGCCACCGCCGCGCAATCAAGCGCGGCATAAAGCTCGCGCCATTCGCGCGTGGGCACCACCGGCCCGGCGGCCAGGCCCAGCGGTTCGAGCATCATGCCGATGCCCACCGGATCGGCCGGGAACATCTCGCCCAGCAGCGTCACCGTGGGGCGATCGGGCTTGACCCGGGGCGCGGCCACCGGGCCTTGCTCGGCCTCGGCCCGGGCATAGGCGAGCATGGCGCCGGCGAGCACGTCCTTCGCCTCGGCATGGGTGGGAATGCCAAAGCCGGGCACGTCGATGCCGATAATGCGCACGCCGTTGATCTGCTTTTTCAGCAAGCGCAGCGGCACCCCGCTCGCCGTGGGCACGCACAGGTTGGTCACCACGATGGCATCATAGAGCGCCGGATCGGCCAGCCCCTCCACCGCGTCCTTGATATCCTCGAACAGCTTGCCGGTGACGAGCGTTTCGGAATTGAACGGGACATAGCCCACCGTCCGCCGCGCGCCATAGAAGTGCGAGGTGAAGGTCAGGCCATAGACACAGCACGCCGAGCCCGACAGCACCGTGGCGGTGCGGCGCATGCGCAGCCCGACGCGCAGCGATCCGAACGCCGGGCACATGCTTTGCGGCTGATCGTGCGGCCCCACCGGATAATCGGCGGCATAGCGTTCCAGCAGCGCGCTGCCCTGGGCTTTGTCCGTAGCCGCGCGCAGCACGCCGGCATCGGCATGGCAGCCCCCGCCCGTGGCCGGCGGATCGAGCGCGATGCGGTCTGCCTGGCGCGCGGCGGGCACGGAGATGGGCGCGGGGGGCGCGTCAGGCCTCGTCATAGACCACCTCCAGCGAAGGCTTCTGGACAAAGGCGGCGCCGCGCATGTCGGCCTGGGTGGCCGGGCGCAAAACGATATCGCCGCCCACCTGCTCGGGCGAGAACAGGCCGAGCAGGCCATCCTGGTCGAGCGGGCGCGGCTGCTGCGCAGGCGCCGTGGCGACATTGACCGCCAGGTCTTCGAACAGGCTGCCCCACGGGCCATCGGGCCGGCCGATGATCTGGTAATTGGCAGACTTGCGACGGATATCCTCGTCGGCCGGAATGGCGCACAGCACCGGGATGCCCACGGCATCGGCAAAGGCAGCCGCTTCGCCGGTGCCATCGTCCTTGTTGACGATCATGCCGGCCACGCCGACATTGCCACCCATCTTGCGGAAGTATTCCACCGCCTTGCACACGTTGTTGGCAACGTAGAGCGATTGCAGGTCGTTGGAGCCGACCACGATGACCTTCTGGCACATGTCCCGCGCGATCGGCAGGCCGAACCCGCCGCAGACCACGTCGCCCAGGAAATCGAGCAGGACATAGTCGAACCCCCAATCGTGGAAGCCCAGTTTTTCCAGCAGCTCGAACCCGTGGATGATCCCGCGCCCGCCACAGCCCCGGCCCACTTCGGGCCCGCCCAGTTCCATCGCAAACACGCCATCGCGCTGGAAACACACGTCTTCGATGCGCACCTCTTCGCCCGCCAGCTTCTTGGCGGCAGAGGTTTCGATGATCGTCGGGCAGCTGCGCCCACCAAACAGCAGGCTGGTGGTATCAGACTTGGGATCGCAGCCGATCAGCAGCACCCGCTTGCCCTGCTGCGCCATCATGTAGCTGAGGTTGGACAAGGCAAAGCTCTTGCCCGATCCACCCTTGCCATAGATCGCGATCACCTGGGTCTGCTTGGTAACCTCGCCCGTGTGCGGGGCGTCGGGCGCGATCGCGGCTTCGGCGCGCAGGGCATCGGCAGTGTTCAGCAAGGTCATGCGCATGCGCTCCAGTCCAGAACCATCTTGAGGCAGTCGGCGGCGAGGAAGGTTTCAGGATAGGCGTCCCTGGCCTCGGTCGCCGGGCGCATGTGGCTGACCAGGCCGGCCAGGCTGCACGCCCCGCTGTCGATCAGGCCGCGCGCCGCCACCAGATCGGCCGGTTGCCATTCGGCGGCGATGCGAAAGCGCGCCTCGCGCCGGAAGGCGGGGGCAAAGTCAAAGCTGGGGCGGTTGGCATAGAACCCGGCCATCACCACTTCGCCGCCGTGGCGCAGCCGCGCGATCAGCTGGTCCAGGCAATCGGCATTGCCGCTCGCGTCATAGATCGTGGTGTAATCGTGCCGATCGTCGTCCTTGGGCGCGATCACGCGATAGCCGCTGGCGCCCTCGCGCCGCACCGCATTGCGTTCCCACACCGTGGGCGCCGGCGCGCCCATGGCAATGGTCAGCCGCGCCAGCAGGCGGCCCAGCGTGCCATGGCCAATGATGAGATCGGGCGCGGCGCCGCCCTGCAGCGCGTGGAGCGCGGTGGCCGCCAGGGCAAACAGCACGCCATCGGCACCGAGCGACTCGGCCACGGGAAAGGCCCGTGCCGAGGGAATGATCACCCGCTGCGCCGTGCCGCCAAACAGCGCGCGCGCATCGGCATAGCAGGCCGCGCCCGGCACGAACACCCAGTCGCCCAGGCGCCCTTGCGCCTCGGCCCCGGCGTCAACGATGCGGCCCAGCGATTCATAGCCGGGCACCAACGGATAGCCCATGCCGGGAAAGACCGGCATTTCGCCGGACCACAGCAGCTTTTCGGTGCCCGTGCTGATGCCGCTCCAGCGGATATCGACCAGCACGTCGCTGGGCCCCAGCACTGCCGCGTTGCCGGCAACCGACCCGGTCAGCGTCAATCGGCGCAGCGCAATGCACCTGGGTGCTTCGAGTATGACGGCCAGCGCATCCATGCCCCGGTCCTTCTCCCATCGGTCGGTCAGACCCCGTCGCGTTCACCCGAAAGCGGGTACGGTCCGGCAAGGATCACCATACGCCAACCTTGACATACGTCAATCTATCTTGACGTTTTTAAGTGTCATCCCAAGGCGACAACTACGCTCGCCACCACCGGATAGGCCGTGGCAAGGCGCCGCCACCGCGCAAACCCGGCCTTTTTCAGCAATGCGCCATATTCGGCTGCGCTGCGCGGCCGCCCGGCATTCATCGCCCAGAGATAGAATCCGAAGTAGGCATCGCCCATCGCGGCGGCGCCCGGCGTCTTGGCCATCGGCTCTGCCACCACGAGTCGCCCGCCCGGGGCCAGCGCCTGGCGCGCGGCGCGCAGCAGGGTCAGACAGGCATCATCGTCGTGATCATGCAGCACCCGCACCAGCGTGAGGCAATCATGGCCGGCCGGTATGGAATCGCGGAAGAAATCGCCGCCATGCAGCGTGATGCGCCCGCGCATCCCCGCCGCATCCAGCCAGGCGCCGGCCCCGGCCACCACCGGCGGCAGATCGAACACGCCCACGTCCAGCGCCGGGCAAGCCTTGGCCACCGCGCTGGCAAAGGCGCCATGGCCGCCGCCCAGATCGAGCAAGCGTTTGTGGCGGGCAAAGCGATAGGCACCCAGCGCCTGCTCCGCCACCATCGCCTGCGAGGCAGCCATCAGCGCGGAATAAGGCGCCGCCTCGGCCGCGCTGGCATCCTGGGCATAGTGCCAGAAGGACGAAAGCGCAGTCGGCGCGGCGCGATCGCGCAGCAACAGTGCGGCTGGATCGGCCAGGTCGGCATAGAGCAGCGCATGGTGGCGCACCATGGCCAGCGCACCCGCATTGGCCTGCAAGGCCGCGCCCTGCTGCCCCAGCATCCACCAGCCCGGCGCCACTTCCTCGGCCAGGTCGAGCGCGGCGGCCGCGCGCACCAGGCGCAGCGCCGCCTGGGGCGAAAGCCCGCTGGCCAGCGCCAGGTCTTCCGCGCTGCATGGCCCGGCCCGCAACAGATCGAGCAGGCCGACCTGCACCGCCGCCAGCAACACCTGCGAATAGCAGAAGCCCGCCACCAGATCGAAAGCCTGCGCCGCGCGGCGTCGCGACACTGCCGAAACGATCGGCAGCCGCGCCGCCCAGAACTGGAAGCGCGAGCTGGCCAGCACGCCGTTGCGCCACGCCATCCACCGCCTGCGCCACGGCGCGACGCGCGCTGGCGGATGCAGTTGGTCTGGAATGGTGGACATATCCATATGTCTATTTTAATGGACATCATTGGTGTAAAGATCAATTCCTATTCCCGGGGTGATTCCTTTCGAAAAGGGGCACGCGCATGGCGGCACGGGTTGCGATCATCGGCGCAGGTATTGGTGGCCTGGCAGCGGCCGCGCTGCTCTCCGCCCGTGGCCTGGCGGTTACCGTGATCGAAAAGGCCGGGCACCCGGGCGGCAAGGCACGGCAACTGTCCGTCGACGGCGTGGGCATCGATGCCGGCCCCACCGTGTTCACCCTGCGCGACGTGTTCGAGGATATCTTCCGCGATTGCGGCGCGGACCTTGCCGATCATGTCGCGATCCGCCGCGCCCAGGTGCTCGCCCGCCATGCCTGGGACGGGGCCGGCCAGCTCGATCTCCATGCCGATCCGGCGCGCAGCGAGGAAGCGATCGGCGACTTTGCCGGCGCCGCGGCGGCGGCCGGCTTTCGCGCCTTTCGGGCCGAGGCGGCGCGCATCCACGGCATTCTCGATGCCACGATGCTGCGCGGGTCAAAGCTCGCCTGGCCGCCGGCCTTGATGTGGCGCATCGGGCTGTGGCGGGTGGGCGATCTCCTCGCCATCCGCCCTTATGAAAGCCTGTGGAAGGTCTTGGGCGAACATTTTGCCGATCAGCGGCTGCGCCAGCTGTTCGCGCGCTATTCCACCTATTGCGGCTCCTCGCCGTTTGCCACGCCGGCCACGCTGATGCTGATCGCCCATGTCGAGGCGCAGGGCGTGTGGCTGATCGATGGCGGCATCAGCGCCCTGGCCCAGGCGCTGAGGAATCTGGCGCAGCGCCACGGCGCGCAATTCCGCTTTGGCACCGGGGTGGCCATGCTCGAAACGCAGCAGGGCCGCGCCTCGGGCCTGGTGCTCGCCAATGGGGAGCATGTGCCGGCCGATGCCGTAATCACCAACGCCGATCCCGAAGCGCTGGCCGCCGGCCGCCTTGGCCCGGTCGCCGCCATGGCCGTCAGCAGCCATGGCGCGCGCCATCGCTCGCTCTCGGCCATGGTCTGGCTGGCCCGCGGGCAGACCGGCGGCTTTCCCCTGCAACGCCACAACGTGCTGTTCTCGCCCGATTACCCGCGCGAGTTCGGCGACATTCGCGCCGGCCGGCCGCCCGCCGATCCCAGCGTCTATGTCTGCGCCCAGGATCGCGACGGCGCCAGCCCACCCATCGGCGGGCGCGAGCGCCTGCAGATCATCGTCAATGCCCCGGCCAACGGCGACAGCCACGCCTATAGCGAAAAGGAGAGGGACCAATGCACCTTGGCCATGCGCAAGACGCTGCGCCGCTGCGGGCTGGAACTGGAACCGGATTGTCCCCACATCCTGCTGACGCCGAACGAATTCGAGACCTTTTTGCCCTCGACCGGCGGAGCGATCTATGGACGGGCCTCGCACGGCTGGGCGGCGTCATTCCTGCGCCAGGGCACGCGGACCCGGATCCCTGGGCTCTATTGCGCGGGTGGAAGCACCCACCCCGGAGCGGGGGTGCCGATGGCCGCCTTGTCGGCACGGCTGGCGAGCCGGGCGGTGCTGCAAGACCTCGCTTCGATGCGGCGATACCACCCGGTGGCTATGGCTGGTGGTATGTCGATGCCATCAGCCAGTGCGGGCGCCACGGGCTGACGATCATCGCTTTCATCGGCAGCGTGTTTTCGCCCTATTACAAGAAAAGCGGCCGGGGCGTGCCGCTCGATCACTGCGCGCTCAACGTCGCGCTCTATGGCCCCGGCGCGCGCTGGACGATGACCGAGCGCGGGCGCGGCGCCGTGCGGCGCGATGCCGATTGCCTGCAGATCGGCCCCAGCGCCATGCGCTGGACCGGCGATGCGCTCGAAATCGAGATCGAGGAGATGGACAAGCGCGTCGGCGTGCCGTGGCAGCGCCGCGTGGCCGGCCGGGTGCGCATCATGCCCGAGGCGATGAACGCCAAGGCCTTTGCGCTCGATCCGCAAGGGCGGCACCGCTGGCACTGCCTCGCCCCGCGCGCGCGGATCGAAGTGACGATGCAGCAGCCCGCGCTGGCCTGGCAGGGCAGCGCCTATCTCGATTCCAACTTTGGCAGCGAGGCGCTGGAACAGGGCTTTCGCGTCTGGCACTGGTCGCGCGCGCATGGCCGCCACGGCTCGTTCGTGTTCTACGAGGGCATCCGCCGCGATGGCCGCCCCTTTGCCAGCGCGCTGCGCTTTGCCGCCGATGGCACCCCCCACGAAGAGGCCGAACTGCCACCCGTCGCGCCCCTGCCCAACACGCTGTGGCAAATGGAACGCAAGACCCGCGCCGATCGCGGCCACGCCAGCGTGGTGCGCACCTGGGAAGACGCGCCGTTCTACGCCCGCTCCACCCTGCGCTCCACGCTGCTGGGCGAACCGGTGGTCTCGGTCCAGGAAAGCCTAGACATGGACCGCTTTTCCTCGCCGATCGTGCAGTTCATGCTGCCCTACCGCATTCCGCGCGTGGAATAGGCGGGGGCGGCGCATTCTTTGGCCGCGTTGTTTAGCAAGCTGGACCCCGGATCAAGTCCGGGGTGACGAAAAAAGCAGTGATATAAGTCATCGTCACCCCGGACTTGATCCGGGGTCCAGCTGTCCTTCTGAGCAACGCGCGCGGTCACAACGGGCATCGCCGAACTCATTTTGGTTCGCGCAAAGGCGCAGAGGCGCGGAGAAAAGCTGCATCTCCGCGCCTCCGCGCGAAATCCTCGCTCAACCAGCCGGCGGCGCCCCATCCTCGCTCGCATCCGCCCGCTCCCGCTCGACCTTGCGGGCGCGGTCGCGGCGGATTTCGCGGTTGACGGACCACAGCTGCCACACGCCAAAGCCGATGGCGATCGCGGCGGTAAAGACGATTTCCACCCAGCCGAAATGCTGGCTCCATCCACTCATCCCACCGTCTCCCCCTGTTGCCGGGCATGGGCGTGGATCAGTGCCGCTGCCAGGTCGGGCCGTTCCTCGTGCGCCAGGTGGCCCAGGCCCGGCAGCACGTGCAGCCGCGCGTGCGGCAGCAACGCGGCGGCCTTTTCCACCGAGGCCAGCGGCACGGCCACGTCGCCGCGCGCGTGAACCAACTGCACCGGCGCGGTGATCGCTGGCAGCGTGCGGCTCAGGCTGTCGAGATCCCAGCTGGCCATCATTTCCATCGCGCCGGCGCAATGCCCGGCCTTGCCCAGCAGCGCGGCATAGCAGCGCAGGCCCTGGGAATCGAGCGCAGAGCCGGTGGCGCGGCGCAGAAAGCGTTCCGGCTCGCCCGGCATGCGGGCAATGCCCGCCAGCATGCGCGGCACCAGCGGGTTGACGAAAAGCATGCGCGCCAGCGAGGGGAACAGCTGCGCGGCAAGGCCGGGAAAGGGCATCAGCGCGGGGTTGAGGCCCACCACCGGAACGCCATCGCCGCGGCCATGCACCAGTTGCAGGGCAATCGCCGCGCCGGCCGAATGCCCCACCACCACCGCCGGCACATGGCCCAGCGCGCGCAGCAGTTCATCCACCGCACATGCCATCGCCAGCAGCGTCAGCCCGCCAGGTGGGCGCCCCCGGGTAAAGCCGTGGCCGGGCAGATCGGGTGCCACCACGGTATAATCGCGCGCCAGCAGCGGCATGACATCGCGCCAGCTGTGCGTCGCCGCGCCCGTGCCGTGCAGCAGCAGCGCCACTGGCCCCGCGCCAGCGCCCATCTGCTGCACATGCCAGACCAGCCCTGGCGTCTCGACAAAGCGGCTGGCGGCGCGATGCGGCCAATCGCGGCCCTCCACCGCCCAGCGGGGCTGGTTGCTCATGCCCGCGCCCGGCGTGGCGCTGCATCGGGCACCGTGGCCTGGGCCACCGCGGCATGCAGCGCGCGGGCATCGGCGCAGGGCAGCGGCAGATAGCGCGCGCGCATCGCCCCGGCCAGGGCGGCTGCCTCGGGCCGGGGGCGGGCGGCGATATCGATCACCACGCCATCGTGGCCGGCCCCGGCAATGGCGCGGGCCGCGCGCTGGGCATCTTCCTGCGCGCGGGCGCGGCCGCGCGTGCCATCGAGCGCGATATTGGCGCTGCCGTCGGTCATGAACACCAGGATCGGCGTGCCGCCGCGCGCCGCGATCGCCTCTGCCATCTGCCGCGCCAGGACCAGGCCATGCGCCAGCGGGCTGCCGCCGCCGCCGGGCAGCGCCGCCATCGCCCGCTTGGCGCGGGTGAGTGAGCGGGTCGGCGGCAAGAGCACCTCTGCCCCTTCGCCGCGAAACGCCACCACGGCCACTTCCGATCGCTTGACATAGGCCTGCGCCAGGATCAGCTCGGCCGCGCCCTTCGCCTCGGCCAGGCGCGCCATCGCGGTAGAGCCCGAGGCATCGACGCAGAACACCGTCACGCGCGTGCGCCGCTCTTCGAACCGGCGCACGCGCAGGTCATCGCGGCGAAAGCGGATCGGCCCCGCGCCATCGGGCGCGGGATCACGCTGACGCAGCGGTTGCCAGGGAATGGCCGCGCGCAGGCTGTCGATCAGGGCCAGGCGCACGCCACCGCCGGGCAAGCCGGGCCGCGCGCCCAACGGCCGGCCGCGCCGCCCGGAGCGCAGGCGCTGCCCGGTGCCGCCGCCCCCACCAGTCTTGCTGCGCCCCGCCTGCCCGGCGGCAATGCGATCGAGCACGTCGCGCGGGATCGCCGCGCGCGCCGCCGCGATCACCAGGTCTTCGGGAATCTCCGCCCCCTCGCCTTCACCGTCCGGCTCGCCATCGCGGTGGGACTGGTCCTGCTCGGGTGGCGCGTCGTCGGCAGCCGCGCTCTCGGGCGGCACCTGCGTGGCACGCGGGGCCAGCACCAGCCGCGCGGCCAGCGCCACGTCATTGGCGCCGACCGCGGCTGCCCCCGCCAGCGCGGCATGGCCCTGCGCCACGGCCGCGGCCTGCAACAGCGGCCGCATCGAGGCGATGCCCAGCGCCTGCGCCGCCGCTGCCAGCGCCGCCAGCATGGCCTCATCCATGGCGGGCGCGATCGCCGCTGCTGCCAGGGCTTGCGGGAATGGCGTGGCCAGGTCGGCCAGCCGCAGCCCATCCAGCGTGATGTCAAAGGCAATGCGTTCCATCAGCGCCGCGGGCGGGCGCGGCTCGTCCGCCGTGCCATCGTCGAGCAAGACCAGGAGCGGGCCGCCCGCGCCATCCATGGCCTGCGCCACGCGCCCGGCAATATCGGCGCGCAGCCCCTGGGCCATCGGCACCACCAGCACGCCGCCGCGCGCTGCTGCCAGCAGGCCACGCTGGTGCACCAGCGTGCCACTGGCCAGGCTCGCGGCGATATCGGTGCCGCCGCACAGCCGCTCTTCATCGATATGGCCGGGCAGGCGGTGCCACGCCATGTCCCTTGGCAGCAGCGCGGCCAGGGCTTGCACCACCCGCTCGCGCGCCGGGCCGCCGCCGCGCAGGCACAGCCCGCCGAGCAATGCGGGGCTTTGGGCCAGCAGGCGCGCCGCCAGGAGCGCATCCGCCAGCCCGCCGCTCATGACAAATGTTCAGCCAGCGCGCGCTCGATCCGCGCGCTCGATCCGCTTTCGTCCAGCACATCGCGGCGCAGGCGATGGCGCAGCGCCAGCGGCGCCACCGCCACCAGATGCTCGCGCCGCACCACCTTGGCGCCCTTGAGCGCGGCGAGCGCGCGGCTGGCGCGCATCAGCGTCAATTCCCCGCGCAGGCCATCGACGCCCAGTTCGCTGCACAACAGCGCCGCATCGGCCATCACCGCATCGGGCACCGTGATCCGCGCCAGCCGCCGCTGCCCGCGCGCGATCTGCTGCAAAACCTTGTCATCCTCTTGCGCCCACTGCGCCGCAAATGCCGCCGCATCGGCATCGTGCGCGGCGCAGCGGCGCATGATCTCCACCCGCGTATCGATCGCCCGTGGCGTGCGCACCTCCACCGACAGGCCAAAGCGATCGAGCAGTTGCGGGCGCAGTTCGCCTTCTTCGGGATTGCCGCTGCCGATCAGCACAAAGCGCGCGGCATGGCGCACCGACAGCCCTTCGCGCTCCACCACGTTCTGCCCCGATGCCGCCACGTCGAGCAGCAGGTCGACGAGGTGGTCCTCGAGCAGGTTGATCTCGTCGATATAGAGGAAGCCGCGATGCGCGCGCGCCAGCAGGCCCGGCTCATAGACCCGTTCCCCCGTGCGCAACGCGCGCTCCAGATCGAGCGCGCCAAGCAGGCGATCCTCGGTGGCGCCAAGCGGCAGATCGACGAACGGCACGGCCTGGCGCACAGTCTTGCCACCAGTGCACGGCCCGGGACACTGGCCTGGCGTTTCGCAGCCAAAGCGGCAGCCGTCCACCACCTGGATCGGCGGCAGCAGCGCGGCCAAGGCGCGCGCGGCGGTGGACTTGCCCGTGCCGCGATCGCCAAACACCATGACCCCACCGATCGCCGGATCGACCGCCGCGATCAGCAGCGCCAGCTTCATCTCGTCCTGGCCGACGATCGCAGAGAAAGGGAAGCGGGCCATATGTCCAACACTCTGGACATCAATGGGTGTAAGAACAAGCAAAATCGCCATGGCTGCGGTGTGCACCTGTGCGTGCGCCGATTTATGCCGAAACGGTGGGAATATCAGCGGCAAGACTGGCGCAAAACAGCGCGCTATGACAGTCTGCGCGGGCGGCCGGGGGCACTGTCGCCGCGCATAGCAACAGGAACCCAGATCATGCCGATCCGCCTTGCCGTTCCCCGCCGCCTGGCCACGCTGGCCGCTGCCGCGCTGCTGGGCGCCACGGCGATGCTGCCCAGCGCGCCCGCGCTCGCCAAAGACCCCGTGGTCGGCCAGCCCGCCCCGCCGTTCGACCTGCGCCTGATCGATGGCACGCGGGTCTCGCTGGCCGATCTCAAGGGCCAGGTCGTGGTGCTCAATTTCTGGGCGACGTGGTGCGGCCCGTGCAAGGCGGAACTGCCCCTGCTCGATCAATATTATGCCCTGCAGCAAAAGCACGGGTTGCGCGTCTTTGCCGTGACGACCGAGGATTCGCTGCCCAACTACCAGCTGAAAAAGCTGTTTGCAGTCATGCACATTCCGGCGGTGCGCGCGCTCAAGGGGCCCTATGCCCCGCTCACCGGCGTTCCGACCAACTTCGTGATCGATCGCGCCGGCGTGGTCCGCTATGCCAAGGCCGGCGCGTTCGATCTCGATGATCTCAACAACGTGCTGGTGCCCCTGCTGCGCGAGGCGCCGCCCCAGGGTTAGAAGCCCAGGGTTAGGGTATCAGCACTGCCTTGACGCATTCGCCGCGATGCTGCGCAGTAACAGCAGCGTTGATATCGGCCAGGGGATAGGTCTTGATCAGCCGATCGAACGGGAAGTGCCCGGCGCGATAGAGCGCGACGAGTTCGGGGATGAACCCCTCAAGGTCGCTATCGCCCTCGATGATCCCGATCACGCGATGGCCGAACGTGATCATGCCGGCGATGTTGATCGCCAGGGCATCTTCGGCGCGCGGCGGCACGCCGACCAGGCCCAGCGCGCCCCGGCTGGCAAGGCTCGCCAGCGCGGCTTCCATCACCGCCACGCGCCCGCTGCTTTCCACGGCAAAATCCACGCCATCGGGCAGCAGGGCGCGGATCGCGGCGGCGACGTCGCCCGCGCCCGGGTCGATCACGTCGGTCGCGCCAAGCTCATGGCCCAGTTCGCGCCGCGCCGCCACCGGCTCGACCAGAATGATCCGGCTGCATCCGCGATAGCGCGCGGCCATCACCGCCGCCAGGCCCACCGGCCCGCCGCCAAACACCGCCAGCGTGCTGCCCGCCGGACAGTCGAGCGAGCGCAGCACCGCGCCCGCCCCGGTCTGCAGGCCGCAGCCGAGCGGCCCCATGATCGCCAGGTCATCGCCCGCCGCCACTTTCACCACGTTGCGCCGATCGGCGATGGCATGGCTGGCAAACGAGGATTGGCCAAAGAACACCGCCGTCACCGCGCTGCCATCGCGGCTGATCGGGCTGGTGCCATCGGGCCGCGCCCCGGCATAGTTGCGCGGCACGAACTCGCGGCAATAGCTGGGCAGATGCTCGGCACAGCGCGGGCAATGGCCGCAGCTGGAAAAGCCCAGCACCACCGTGTCGCCGGGCACCAGGTCGGTCACCGCGCTGCCCACCGCTTCCACCACGCCGGCGCCTTCGTGGCCCAGCACAGCCGGCAGCGGCAGCGGCACGAACTGATCGCGAAACACGAGGTCGGTATGGCACAGCCCCACCCCGGCAATGCGCACCAGCACCTCGTTGGCCTGGGGCGCGCCCAGATCCACCGTTTCCACGCTGAAATCGCTGTGCGGGGCCACGGCCAGGGCAGCGGTGATCTTCATCGATATTGTCCTTTCGCGCCGGATTACAGCGCCATGATCACGGATTTGGGTTCGAGATAGGCGTCGAGCACTTCGCTGCCGTTTTCGCGGCCGATGCCCGATGCCTTCATCCCGCCAAAGGGAAAGGCGGGATCGGCCACCAGGATGCAGTTGGCAAAGACCGTGCCGGCCTCCAACCGCGCCGCGGCATGGTGCGCGGTGGCATGGTCGCGCGTCCACACATGCGCCGCCAGGCCATAGGCGCTGTCGTTGGACATGGCGATCGCCTCGTCCAGATCGTCGAACGCGGTCACTGCCAGCACCGGGCCAAACACTTCTTCTCGTGCCACCTCGGCATCGGGCGGCACATCGCGCAGCACGGTCGGCGCCAGGAAGTGCCCGGTTTCCGGCAGGGTTACGCGGCGCTCCACCGTGGCAATGCCGGCGTCCCGCGCGCGCGCGACAAAGCCCGCCACGCGCGCGTGCTGGCGCGCGCTGACCAGCGGGCCAAGCTGGCTGTCGCGATCGGCACTCGGCCCCAGGCGCAGCGCGGCGCCGACATCGGCGAGACCATCGAGCACCTGTTCATAGACCGAGCGGTGCACATAGGCGCGCGACCCGGCATAGCAGATCTGCCCGCTGTTGAAGAAGCAGCCCATCGCCACCTGCGGGATCGCCTTGGCCAGATCAGCATCGGCACAGACGATCGATGGCGACTTGCCGCCCAGTTCCAGCGTCACGCGCTTGAAATCGGGCACGCTCGCCGCCAGGATCGCCCCGCCCGTTGCGGTGGAGCCGGTGAACGCCACCTTGGCCACGCCAGGATGGCGCGACAGCGCCGCGCCCGTCGCGCCATCGCCGGTCAGCACGGTAAACACGCCGGGGGGAAAGCCCACCGCGCGGGCCAGTTCCGCCAGGCGCAGCGCCGAAAGCGGGGTTTCCGCCGCCGGCTTGAGGATCAGGGTGCAGCCCGCGGCGAGCGCCGGGGCAATCTTCCACATCGCCAGAACCAGCGGGAAATTCCACGGCGTGATCGCCGCAACCACGCCCACCGGCTCGCGCCGGGTATAGACGTGATAGCTTCCCGGCGTGGCGCTCAGGGTGCCGGCCCGCCCGGCGAGCTTCGATGGCCACCCGGCATAGCAGCGCAGCCAGGCAATGGCCGAGGGGATGTCGACCGTTTCGGCCTGGCTCAAGGGCTTGCCGGTATCAAGCGCTTCCAGCGCGGCGAGGCGCGGCAGGTCTGCCTCCATCGCATCGGCGAGGCGGTGCAGCAGCCGCTCGCGCGCCAAGGGCGCCAGGTCGCGCCAGGCTGGCGCCACCAGCGCGGCGCGCGCGGCCGCCACGGCGGCATCGACCGCGTCCGCACCGGCCACGGGCACTTGCGCCACGATGGCGCCGGTGCTCGGGTCTTCCACATCCACCGCGCCGGCGGCGGGCAGAATATCGTCTCCCACCCGCAGGCGCAGGTCCGGCAGGGCAAGATCGGCAAAGCCGGGCTGCATTGTCATGGGGCGTTCAATTCCTGGTGCGCTTGCGGAAATCGCTCGGCGCCTCGCCGGTGAACTGGCGAAAGGCGCGGGTGAAATGGCTCTGGCTGGTAAAGCCCAGGCTTTCGGAAATGGCAGCGATGGAAAGGTCGCTCTGGTGCAGCATCTGCTGCGCCTTATCCAGGCGGGTCTTCATCACATACTGGTGCGGCGAAAGGCCGGTGGCCTTGCGAAACACCCGGCAGAAATGCGACGGCGTCAGCCCGGCCACGGCCGACATTTCCTCCAGCGAATGCTGCGCCTCAGGCTTTTGCAGGATCGCGTTCATCACATGATGGATGCGATAGGACGAGAACGAGGAAATCGGGATATCCTGCGCCGTCACCGAGTTGGCCCCGCGCAGGATATGCGCCTTGAGCGCATTGACCAGCGCGCCGATATAGACCTCGCGCTCGGCACTTTGCGGGGCATAGAGTTCCGACAGCACCTGCCGCGTCAGCGCCGCGCCCAGCGGATCGGAAAAGGCAAAGCGCATGGTGCGGAACTGGTCGGCCGCCGGCGCCCGCTGCAACTGCTGCGAGGAAACGCTCAGCGTCACCACGTCGAGTTCCCCGTCCACCAGCCAGCCGGTCTGCTGCCCCGACGGCACGATCGTGGCGCAGCCGGGCATCGAGGCATGCTCGCTCCACCCGCCATTGAGCCAGGTGCGGTTGTGCTGCTGCCCGGCGATATGCATGGTATAGAGCGGCTCGGGCAGCGCCGGCACGGTGTAGGAGCCGACAAACTGGCGCCAGCGGCACAGCTGCCAGCCATCCTCGCGCGAACCCAGTTGCATGTCCGGCCCCCGCCCCAGCGCATCGGAAATGATCGCCTCGTTGGTGCCCGCCGAATTAAAACGCGGCAATTCCTGCATCCCATCTCTCCCGCCATGCGGTGTCGCCTGCTTCATCCTGCCACCAGCTTCACGTCCAGGTTCTTGAGCCCGTTGATGAAGTTGGAACGGAACCGGCGCGGGGCCGAAACCAGTTCGAACCCTTTGACCCGTTCCGCCAGCAAGCGAAACGCCACCCGCAACTGCATTTCCGCCAGCCGCGAACCGATGCATACGTGCTGGCCGCTGCCAAAGCCGAGATGCTGGATATTTCCACGCGTGATGTCAAAGGTGTCGGGATCGGCAAACACGCTTTCGTCGCGGTTGGCCGAAGTATACCACAGCACCACCTTGTCGCCCTTGGCGATGGCCTGGCCGCCCAGAACGGTATCGGCCGTGGCCGTGCGACGCATGTGCATCACCGGGCTGGCATGGCGCACCATTTCGCGCACCGCCGTGGCCAGGATCGCGGGATCATCGCGCACCAGCTGCCATTGTTCAGGATGGGCGGCAAAGTTCACCACGGTGTGGCTCAACGAATTGCGCGTCGTCTCGTTGGCGCCGACCAGCGCCAGGATCATGTTGCCCACGAAATCGCGAAACTGCACCGGCTGCCCGTTGATCTCGGCATTGGCGAGCAGCGTCGCGAGGTCAGCGCCGGGCTGGTTGCGGCGGGTGTCGAACAGCGTCTGCATCAGGGCAAAGAAGCTGCCGAGCACCTGCGCCATCTGTTCCGGGCTCTGGCGGAACTCGGGGTCGTCCTCGCCGACAAAGGCGTTGGTCCAGTCATAGAGATCGTGCCAGCCGATGTCAGGCGGCAGATCGAACAGCTCGCACAGCGTCATCAGCGGCAGCGGCGCCGACAGGGCCTGGACCAGATCCACCGGCTCGTCCAGCACAATGGCATCGAGCAAAGCGCGGCAGCGCTCGGTAATGCGCTCCTCGATCCCGGCCAGCCGGCCCGGCGCCACCGCCGGCATCATGAACTTGCGATACTGCGTGTGCACCGGCGGATCGATCGAGATGAACGGAATGCCGATCGCGCTCTCGCCTGCCCCGGTCAGGCCCACCTCGTTTTCGTTGAAGATGCGGTGGCCGCCATTGGCATGGGCGGAGGAAAAGAGCAGCGGCTGGCGCGACACCTCGACGATATCGGCATAGCGCAAGACCGCCCAGAACCCCGGCCCGTCCGCTTCCGCGTTCCAATAGACCGGCTCCGCCGCGCGCACCTGGGCAAACAGGTCATGCGGCACCCCGGCAACATAGAGGTCAGGGTTCTTGAAATCGGGCCGGGTTCGGGTTGCTGTGGCCATGGCCGGGGTATCCTGCATCAGAACGTGACCCTGGCGCTGGCGCCGAACGTGCGCGGGGCCGATTGCACCAGGAAGTTGTAGGGGAAGCCTGCGCCGCGCAGGTCGAGCCCATAGGCATAGGTGCGCGCGTTGAAGGCGTTCTTGATCCATGCCCGCAGTTGCAGGTTGGCGTGCTGCCAGGTGATCTGGCCGTTCACCTTGGCATTGGCATCCTGCTGCAATTCGGCGTTGTTCTGCGCGGTGCCGGCGGCATTGATCAGGTTGAACGGCGTGAAATACTGGTGCCCGGCATAGGCGACGTTGGGCGAAAGCGTCACGCGATCGGGCCCACTGTCGACCAGCACGATATCGGCACCCAGTTGCGCGGTCACGTGCGGGGCAAAGGGCAGGTCGTTGCCAGCCAGGTTGGTGCCCTGGAGCGTCAGTTCCTTGTACGTGGCATGCAGCAGGCCAACCGATCCGTTGATCGAGAAGCGCGTGCTCGGCGTCCAGGTAAACTCGCCTTCCGCGCCATAGATTTCCGATTTTGGCGCGTTGACCAGGATCGAAACCGGGCCTGGGCGGGTATCCTGCAACTGCTGGTTCGAATAGTCGTAATAGAATGCCGCGGTCGAGAACGACAGCGTGCGATCGAAAAGGCGGCCTTTCAGCCCCACTTCATAGGCGTTGACCGTCTCGGGCTTGACGAAGTTGATCCCCGCCGACGAGGTGTAGGAACCGCCGTTGAACGCGCCGGAGCGATAGCCGCGGTTGTAGCTGACATAGCCGAGCAGCCCGCTGTCCCACTTGTAGCTGAGCGCGGCGCGGCCGGTGAAGGCATTGTTGTTGCCATCGAGGTTGTAGCGCGCAGTGGGATCATAGGCGCAGGTGCCTGGCCCGGTCTGGCACGGCACGGTCGTGGCCAGCGGCGTTTCGCCCGCGCCAAACCCGCCGGCAAAGAGATAGGCATAGCCATCGCGATAGCGCGCCTTGTCAGAAGTATAGCGCCCGCCGAGCGTCAGCGTCAGGTTCTGCGTCAGGCTGTAATCGCCCTGGGTAAACCCGGCGATGGAAAAGCGGCTCTGGCGGAAGTGCTGGAAAAAGCCCCCGTTCACCCCCGGCGCCAGGGCGCTGCCGATGTTGAAATCGTTGTCGGTGATCGTGCGGTCCCAGCCATAGAACACGCCCGCCACCAGCTTGAGCCTGGCTGACGAATAGTTGATCCGCGCTTCTTCGGCGAACTGGCGGAAATTGGATTTCCAGTTGATGAAGAGAATGTCGGCCGGGGCGCCATCGGCATTCTGCCCCATGTCGAGGCTGCCGCCGTCGTAGGACGTGATCGAGGTCAGCGTGACGGCGGGCGACAGTTCATAGGACACGTTGGCGGCAACGCCCCAGGCGCGGGTGCGGAAATCGCCCAGGTTCTTCTCGTTCACCTCGAAGAAGCCCAACCCGGTGCGGGCCGATTGCAGGCCGATCGTGCCGGCCCCGGTGGGATTGTCGCGCCCGGCATAGGCGCGAATCTTGATGTCGAGGCCTGAACCGGTCGGCTTGATGCGCAGGGAAACGCGGCCTTGCAGGGTATCCTGGCTCATCGCATCGCGGCCGCCGGGATAGACATTGTGGATCTGCCCGTCGCCCTTCACATAGTTGACCGCGGCGCGCAGGCCCACCTGGTCATCGGCCAGGGTGGCTTCGGCCGCGCCCTGCGCGGTAAACGTGTTGAAGTTGCCATAGCCCACTTCGGCATAGCCATTGCTGCCCGAAAGCGAGGGCGCGCGGGTGATGAAGTTGATCGCCCCGCCCGTTGTGTTGCGGCCAAACAGCGTGCCCTGCGGCCCGCGCAGCACTTCCACGCGATCGAGATCGAACAGTCCCATGCCATGGCTGGCGCGGGCGGCGAGATAGACGTCGTCCATATAGACGCCAACCGGGGAAACCTGGTTGGAATTGTATTCGTTGGCCACCGAAATGCCGCGCATCGAGAAATTGGGCTGCGCCGCGCCGAAATTGGTGCTGACCTGCAGATTGGGCACGGCTTGCGCGAGGTTGGCCGAATTGGTCACGCCCTTGGCCACCAGGCCCTGCGCCGAAACCGCCGAAATCGCCAGCGGCACGTCCATCACCGATTGCGCGCGGCGCTGCGCCGTCACGACGATTTCGCCAACCGCGGGCGCGGGCGTGGCGGCAGCGTCCTGCGCGGCGGGGGCATCCTGGGCCAGCGCGACGCGCGGCGCGGCGGTGGCGGCGGCCAGCGCCGCAAGGCTGGCCAAGACGTGAAACTGCGCGCGGGCAGATGCCTTCATGATTCCTCTCCTCCCGTCCAGTTTCGGCCGGGTCATTCTTGTTGTTGGCGTGAAGAGGGCTGCACCAAGCCGATACCGGTTCCGGTGCCGCCGTCCTCATGTGCCTGTTCTAGCCGCGCGGGAGCACACTGGCTTTAGTCGTGGTTGTCGCCGATTTGTGCATTTCCTGCTCTGCGCTTGCCTGATGGCGCCGGCCACGGCTTGTCGGGGGCAACGGCCAGGGCAGCGACCCCGGCACCCGCCATGGAAGAGGAATCACCGGTGTTTCACCCCCGCGCCCACGCCCAGGCCAGCCCCGACAAGGCCGCCTGCATCTTTGCCGATGCCACTGCCGGCCAGCCGCAGGTGCTTACTTATGCTGCGCTCGAACGTGCAGCAAACCAGGGCGCGCAGGCGCTGCGCCGCCTGGGCCTGGCGCGCGGAGACGTGATCGCGGTCATGCTGCACAACACCGCCGAGGTGTTCACCATCGGCTGGGCGGCAGAGCGCTGCGGACTCTATCTCACCAGCATCTCCACCCGCCTCAGCCCGGCTGACGCTGCCTATATCGTGGCCGATAGCGGCGCCAAGCTCTTGGTGGTGGCCGATGCCCTGGCCCCGCTGGCGGCACAGGTGGCCCAGCTGCTCGCTGCGCAGGGCACGGCGGTGACCGTGCTGCTGACCGGTGCTGGCGGCAATGGCCTGCCCGGCTGGGCGCCGCTCGCCGCGGCGATGCCCGATGCCCCGGTGGGTGATGAAAGCCCGGGCGCCGACATGCTCTATTCCTCGGGCACCACGGGCCGGCCGAAGGGGGTCAAGCCGGCCTTGCCCGATGGCCCGCTGGGTGATCCGACGCCGTTGGTGAGCATGGGGCAGGCGCTTTATGGCATGACGGCCGATACCGTCTATCTCTCCACTTCGCCGCTCTACCATGCCGCGCCGCTGCGCTGGGCGATGACGATCCACCGCCTGGGCGGCACGGTGGTGGTGATGGACAAGTTCGACGCCATGGCCGCGCTCGCCCTGGTGGAGCGCTGGCGCGTGACCCATGGCACCTGGGTGCCCACGCATTTCGTGCGCCTGCTCAAGCTCGATCCGGCGCAGCGCGCGCAGCACGACCTGTCCTCGCTGCGCGCGGCAATCCACGCTGGCGCGCCCTGCCCGGTGGCGGTCAAGCAGGCGATGATCGATTGGTGGGGGCCGATCGTGCACGAATACTATTCGGGCACCGAAACCTGCGGGATCACCGCGCTCAGTGCCAGCGAATGGCTCAGCCATCCAGGCTCAGTGGGCCGCGCCGTGCTGGGCGAGGTTCACATCCTCGACGATGATGGCCAGGAACTGCCGATCGGCACGCCGGGCAATGTCCATTTCGCCAATGGCCCGGCCTTTGCCTACCACAACGACCCGGCCAAAACCGCCGCCGCGCTTTCGCCCCAGGGCTGGGCCACGCTGGGCGATATCGGCTATCTCGATGCCGATGGGTTCCTCTATCTGACCGACCGCAAGCATTTCATGATCATCTCGGGCGGGGTCAACATCTACCCGCAAGAGATCGAGAACCTGCTGATCGGCCATGATGCCGTGGCCGACGTGGCCGTGGTCGGCGCACCCGATGCCGATCTGGGCGAAGTGGCCGTTGCCGTGATCCAGCCCGCCCCCGGCACCGTGGCTGACGCTGCCCTTGCCGCCAGCCTCACCGCCTTTGCCCGCGCCGGCCTGGGCGCGATCAAGACGCCCAAGCGCATCGTGTTTCGCGACACGCTCCCGCGCGAGCCCACCGGCAAGCTGATGAAAGCCAGCCTGATCGCCGAGTTTCGCGCCGCTGCGCTGCCTAGCGCGGGCTAGGCGTTCACAGCGCGTGATCGCCGGCGGTGGCGCGCGCCTGTTCGGCCAGGATGTTGCGCGTCGCTGCCCAGTAATGCCATGCCGCCCACAGGCCGGTGGGCGCCAGGATCAGCAGCGCGATGCGCAGCGATGCGGCATCGGCGCCATGGCCGCCGGCCATGTGGTCGCTGACCAGGCCAACGACCTGCGGCGCGATCACCAGGTTGGCGATATTGGCGAGAAGCAGCGTGAGCGCGCAGGCAGTGGCGCGCATCTGCGCCGGCACCACGTTCTGCAGCAGCCCGAACGAGGGGCCGATGTAGAAATACATCGCCGGCACGAACAGCCACAGGCACAGCTTGGCCACGCCCAGGTCATGCGTCCAGAAGATGAAGAACGAAGGCACCGTGATCACCGCCACCACGGCCGCCATCAGGATCAGCACGCGGCGCGGATCGGCCATGGCCTTGCTGGCCATCAGCACCGCAGTGGCAACCGTTGCCAGGCTGCCGGCGATCAGGTGCATCGGCCCCAGGATTTCGCCGGCCTGGCCCGCGGTCAGGCCATAGGCGCGCTGCAGATAGGTGGGCGTCCACCACATCAGGCCCCAGCCCCACAACGCCGTCACCGCGCCGCCCATCATCAGGTGCATGGTGGCGCGCTGGCGCAGCAGGAACGCCAGCGCGCGCCACAGCGGCAGGCGCGGCGAAGCGGGCGCGGCATCGGCAGGGGCGGCGCGCGGCGCATCCATCGCCCCGCGCCGCGGCTCGCGCACGGTCAGGAAAATCAGCGCGGCCAGCACCACGCCCGGCACGCCCAGCGCCAGAAAGGCATGGCGCCAGCCATAGAGATCGGCCACCCGCCCGGCCACGTCTGCCCCGATCCACGCCCCCAGGCACGAACCCAGGGCATAGACGGTCAGCGCCGCGGGTCGCTGCGCTGGCCGGAAATAGTCTGCCAGCATCGAGGTCGATGGCGGCGTGCCCCCGCTTTCGCCAATGCCCACGCCAATGCGCGCCAGCAGCATCTGCCCGAAAGTGGACGAAAGCCCGGTCAGGATCGTCAGGCCCGACCACACCATGAGCGCGCCCGACACGATGTTGCGCCGGTTGAACCGATCGGCCAGCGCCGAAACCGGAATGCCGATCGTCACATAGAACAGCGCCAGGGCCACGCCGGTGAGCAGGGCCACGCCCGAATCGCTCAGCTTGAGATCGAGCCGGATCGATTCCATCACCGTGGTGATGACATAGCGATCGGCGATGTTCATCGCATAGACCAGCGACAGCAGCACCAGGACATACCATTGCCGCACCGAGGCCACGGGCGCAGCCCCCCGCGCGCCGACCGTGGGCGGAACCGGGGCCAGCATTGCCTCACCATCGCGCATTGTCTTTTCTCCCCGGCCACTGGCTCTGTGGTCTTCCGCCAACCCTTGGCAAAAGCCGACTGCATCCCGATTCCGTCACCCCGGGCTTGACCCGGGGTCCCGCTTTCTCGCCTCCCGCAGCAACAGGCAGCGGGACCCCGGGTCAAGCCCGGGGTGACGGGATATAGGCGATACGCTCCAGTCTCTTGTTATCAACCCTCTCAGCTGTGCCGTGCCGTCTCTAAACGCCCAACCTTGCAACCACCTGTCGCCAGCGCGCGATCAGGCCATCGGCCAGGCTTGCCGATACCAGCGCGTCGCAGCGATCGGGCGCCACAACGTTGAGGCGAACCGCCACGTGCGCGATCACCGTTGCCGCCGTGAAGCCCGGCGCGAACGCGGGGTCTTCGGCATCGAACACGCCATCATGCATCAGCAGGGCACGCCAGCCCGCACCCGCCAGCCGCACCCGCACCAGGCCGCCGCCGATCGCCGTCACCGCGCCATGGTCGCCCAGGCCCTCGGCCAGCGCGGCGGCATCGACTCCGGCGCCCTCCACCAGCCACACCGTGGGTTCAAAGCGCATCGCCCGCCGGTGATCATCGCCGGCGCTGCGCCCGGCCGGCGGCAGGGCAAAGCCCAGCACCTGTGCCACCGCCACCGCGCCCGCCGTATCCCACAGCTCAAGCGCCAGCACATCGGCGGCATCGTTGGCAGAAACCTCAATCACGATAGCGCGCCCCTTCGCGGTCATAGAACACCGGATCGCACACCCGCACCGGCACCCGCAGGTTCCGCGTGGCCGACCAGGCGAGCAGTTCCTCGCCATGGCGGGCCGTGCCATCGGTCAACAGCGCCAGGCCGATCCAGCCCTCGCCCGCCACGCGCGGCGCAGCGGTGGTGACATGGCCCAGCGGCTCCTGCCCTTCCTGCGTCACCAGCATGGCGCCTTCGGGCAGGGCCTGCCCGCCGATCACGGTCAGCCCCACCAGCTGGCGCCGCCCGCGCGGCATGGCGATCGCCGGGCGTTGCTGCCCCTGCCAGCCGACGAAGCCACCACTCTTGCGCAGCATGCCACCCAGGCCGATGTCCTGCGCGCTGACGCGGCCATCCACTTCGGCGCCGATCACCACGTGGCCCTTTTCCACGCGCAAGTGGTCCATGGCATCAAGGCCATAGGCGCCGCCGCCGGCCGCCACCGCCGCGCCATGCAGCGCGTCCCACACCGCGCGCAGCTGGTGCCCGGGGGCATAGACTTCGAACGCGCGCTCGCCGCTATAGCTGGCCGCCAGGATCAACACGTCCACCCCGGCCAGCACCGCGCGGGTGCAGCGCATGTGCGGCGGCGCCTCTGCCCCGGTCAGCGCGGCGAGCACGCGCGCCGCTTGCGGCCCGGCCAGCGCCACCGCGCCCAGATGCTCCTGCACGTTGACCACGCTGGCCTTGAGATGCGGCGCCATCACGTTGCGCAGCCACGACAGGTGCTGCGCCATGCGGTCTGCCCCGCCGGTCGAACCGGTCAGGAGATAGCGCTGCTCGGCCAGGCGCCAGGCGGTGCCATCATCCATCACCAGGCCATCTTCGCGCAGCATCACGGTATAGCGTCCGCGCCCCACCCCCAGGCGGCCGATCGTGGTGGCACAGGCCATTTCCAGCAGCGCGGCGGCATCCGGGCCACTCACCTCGAACGTCGCCAGCGTGGAAACATCGACCATGCCCACGCTGTGCCGCACCATGCGCGCCTCGCGCAGGGATGCCGCACCCAGGCTTTCCCCGGCGCGCGGATAGCTGCGCGGGCGGAACCAATAGCCCACCGGCTGCCACGCAGCGCCCAGATCATCGTGCGCCTGGTGCAGGCGCAGGCGCCGCACCGGCCCGGCATGCTCGCCCACCGCCGCGCCGGCAAACGCGCCCAGCGTGGTGGGGGTATAGGGCGGGCGAAACGTGGTCAGCCCGGCCTGGGGAATATCCACGCCCTGGGCCTGCGCCAGCCGGGCCAGCGCGGCCATGTTGCCGGTCTTGCCCTGGTCGGTGCCCATGCCCAGCGTGGTATAGCGCTTGAGATGCTCGACCGAGCGATAGCCTTCGCGCCAGGCGAGATCGATATCGCCAAGCGTCACGTCGTTCTGGAAATCGACAAAGGCCTTGCCGCGCGCGGCCTGCGGAACGTAAGCCGCGCCGGCCGGCGTGCCCATGCCCAGCGGATCGTCCACGGCAAAGCCGCGCGGCGCCCCGTCGCTGCCCGCGGCCCAGCCCTGCGCCAGGATAGCGGCCAGGTCGTGCCCGCCCGCCGCCGCGCCGATGCTGGCCTGCGCCTGCCGCGCCGTTCCGGGCACGAAGGCTTGCGCCGCCGCGTCCCACGCCAGGTCGCCCCCGGCCTGCTTGTGCAGATGCGCCACGGGGGTGAACCCGCCCGACATCGCCAGCAGATCGGCCGCCAGGCGCTGTTCGCCGCCGCCCACCTGCGCGATCACCTTGGCCAGCCGCCGGCCCCGCGCGCGGGTATCGATCGGCCGGGCATCAGTGAGCACGGCAAAGCGGCCGCGCGCCTGCTCGACAATGGCGCTATCGGTCGTGGCGCGGCTGTCGAGCACGGCCACGACCTGCGCCCCGGCATCGGCCAGGGCGAACGCGGTGCGATAGCCATCGTCATTGCACGTCGCCACCACGGCCCGGCGCCCCGGCACCACGCCATGGCGCCGCACATAGGCGCGCACCGCCTGCGCCAGCATCACGCCGGGGCGGTCGTTGCCGCCAAAGGCGAGCGGCCGCTCGATCGCGCCGGTTGCCAGCAAGACCTTGCCGCAGCGCACTTTCCACAGGCACTGCACCGGCGCATTGGCCACCGGCACCTGTCCCGGCTCGGCCAGGCGCTGCACCACCGAAACCAGATTGCCATCCCAATAGCCGGTCGCCGTCGCGCGCAGCAGCACGCGCCCGCCGCCCGCGCGGATCTGCGCCACGGCCTGCGCGGCCCAGTCGGCACCAGCCACGCCATCGATGCGCACGTCCTCGCGCAGCAGCGCCCCGCCGGCCAGCGCGTCCTGCTCCACCAGCATCACGCGCTGGCCGGCCTGCGTCGCGGCCAGCGCGGCGGCCAGGCCCGCTGGCCCGGCGCCCACCACCAGCACGTCGCAAAACGCGGCGCGGTGGTCAAAGCTGTCGGGATCGGCCTGGGCCGGGGCCGGACCCAGGCCGGCGGCCTTGCGGATGAACCGCTCATAGACCATCCAGCGGCGCGGCGGCCCGAAAAAGGTCTTGTAGTAAAAGCCTGCCGGGATCAGCCGCGATGCCAAGCCATTGATGGCGCCCACGTCAAACGCCAGGCTGGGCCAGGCATTCTGGCTGCGCGCCACCAGGCCATCATAGACGAACACATCGGTGGCGCGGGTATTGGGCTCGGCCCGCCCGCCCTCGCCCACGGTGACCAGCGCCGATGGTTCTTCCACCCCTGCCGCCATCACCCCGCGCGGGCGATGATACTTGAAACTGCGCGCCACCATGGCAATGCCGTTGTCGAGCAGGGCTGCGGCCAGGGTCTGCCCCGGCCGCGCGGCCAGGCGCTGGCCGTCAAAGGTGAAATGCACGGGTCCCTCGTTCATGGCAGCACCGCCGGGCCCAGCGGGCGCACGGCCACGATGGCATGGCTCATGCGGTTGCGGCGCAGTTCCAGCCAGCCGCGGCAGCCCAGGGTGTGGCGCCAGATCTCGTCTTCCTCGCCGCGCGGATTGGCGCGGGCATAGAGCGTGGCCATCGCCGCCGCCGGCGTGGCATCGAGCGGCACCACGCTGTCGCGCGTGCGCTCATAGGTGAATTCTTCCTGCGCGCGCGGCCCGCAATGGGGGCAATCGATCAGCATCATGGCCTGGTCTCCCCCTTATCGATGCTGCGGCATGGGGCCAACGCCCGCTTCGTCGATGGTGCGGCCCTGGGCAAAGCGTGCCAGGTCAAACGGCGCGGCGATCGGGTGCGGCTGCCCGGTGGCAAGGTGGTGGGCATAGAGATGCCCCGATCCCGGCGTCGCCTTGAACCCGCCATAGCACCAGCCGCCGTTGATATGGAGGTTGCGCAGCGGCAGGTCGCCGATGATCGGCGAGCCGTCAAAGCTCATGTCGGTCACGCCCGACCAGCACCGCACCATGCGCAGGCGGCTGAGCGCGGGCACCAGGGCAATCGCCTGGGCGATCGCGTCTTCCAGCCGCACCGGCTGGCCGCGCTGGGCATAGCTGGGAAAGCCATCGGGATCGCCGCCCGCCACGATCCCGCCCTTGTCGGATTGCGAGATATAGCAGTGCAGCGATTGCGACATGATCACCGTATCGATCATCGGCTTGACCGGCTCGGTGACATAGGCCTGCAGCGTGTGGCTTTCGATCGGCAGGCGCAGCCCGGCAAGCCCCGCGACATGGCCGCTGTTGCCCGCGACGCAGATCGCCACCTTGCCCGCCGCGATCGTGCCGCGTGTGGTTGCGATGCCGGTCACGCGATCGCCCTCGCGCACAAACCCGGTCACCTCGCAATTCTCGATCACATCCACGCCCAGGTTGTCGGCCGCGCGGGCATAGCCCCAGGCCACGGCATCGTGCCGCGCGGTGCCGCCGCGGTGCTGGATCATCCCGCCCTGGATCGGCCAGCGCGCATGGGGCGAAAAATCGAGCAGCGGCACCAGGCGGCGCACTGCATCCACGTCCATCAGTTCGGCATCGATGCCCATCGCGCGCAAGCTGTCGCCGCGTTCGGCCAGGCGCGTCATGTCCGCATCGGAATGGCCCAGGAACAGCGCGCCCCGCGGCGAGAACATGACGTTGTAGTTCAGCTCGTCAGACAGGCCTTCCCACAGCTTGAGCGAATGTTCGAGCAGGCGCTGCAGCGGCGCCTGGCGATAGTTGGAGCGCACGATCGTGGTGTTGCGGCCGGTGTTGCCGCCACCGATCCAGCCCTTTTCCACCACCGCCACGTTGCGGATGCCGTGCTGGCTGGCCAGGTAATAGGCCGTGGCCAGGCCATGCGCGCCACCGCCGATGATCACCACGTCATAGCTCGGCCGTGGCTCGGCCGCGCGCCAGGCGCGGCCCCAGTGGCGATGGCCGCCCAGCGCGCCACGCAGCAGGGCCAGCGCGGAATAGCGGCCCTGCGGCCAGCGGGTTGATCGGGTTCCTGTCACGCCGTCATGGGTAAGTGGCGCGGGCCGATCGCGTCGCGTCTAAAAATGTCATCCCCATGGCCGAAAATGTGATTTGCCAAAAACCGCCGGCAGCCGGTCTTTGCAGGGCGTGAAAGCGCGGGCGGCACGCGGCCGGCCCGCCGGGGGGAAAAGCAGAGCATGACCGGAAATCTCGATCCGGGGGCGCTGGCCATGCCAGGTCAGGTCCTCTTGCTGCGCTGCGCCGATCAGCGCGGCATCGTGGCGGCGGTGGCCGGCTTCCTGACGCAGCAGGGCGCCACGATCACCGAATCCAACCATTTCAACAACGGCACCGAGGGCCAGTTCGCCATGCGCACGGCATTTGCCGGCGACGGCGCAGCCCTGCCCGACGTGGCCACGCTGCGCGAGCGCTTTGCCCCGATCGCCGATCGCTTTGCCATGGACTGGTCGCTGCACGACATGGCCCATCGCCCTCGCCTGCTGCTGGCGGTATCGAAATTCGGGCACTGCCTGTTCGATCTGCTGCACCGCTGGCGCGCCGGACTGCTGCCGGTCGATATCGTCGGCGTCATGTCGAACCACGATGACATGCGCAGCTTCGTGGAATGGAGCGGTCTGCCCTATCATCACCTGCCGACCAAGCCGGATGGCAAGGCGGCGCAGGAAGCCCGCTTTGCCGCGCTGATCGACGAGACCCAGCCCGATCTCGTCGTGCTGGCGCGCTACATGCAGATCCTCTCGCCGATGCTGTGCGAAAAGGTGGCGGGGCGCTGCATCAACATCCACCACTCGTTCCTGCCCAGCTTCAAGGGCGCCAAGCCCTATCACCAGGCACACGAGCGCGGGGTGAAGATCATCGGCGCCACCGCCCACTATGTGACGACCGACCTCGATGAAGGGCCGATCATCGAACAGGACGTGCGCCGCGTCAGCCACGTCCACGCGCCCGATACCCTGGTGGCGCTGGGCCGCGACGTGGAATGCCAGGTGCTGGCCCGCGCGGTTTCGTGGCATATCGAACGGCGCGTGATGGTCGATGGGCACAAGACCATCGTGTTTGGCTGAACCGATTTATTGTGCAGTGCAGCATTTTTTTGGGAAATTCCCCGGCGAAACAAACACGTTTCCCCGGGGAAATCCCATATCAGACTGTAATTATTAAACTTTTCAGGATGCCTGGGGCCGGCGGGCCAGCCAGTTGACCAGCCCCGCGCCCACGCCCAGGGCCAGGCCGAGCACGCTCACCCCGGTCCAGGCGGCGCCGTGCCAGGCCAGCGCCGCCAAGGCAGAGCCCGCTGCACCGAGCAGGAACATGCCGCCCATGAACAGCGTGTTGAGCCGCGCGCGGGCGCCCTGGTCCAGCGCATAGACGATATGCTGATGCGAGATCAGCGCGCTTTGCACCGCCAGGTCAAGCACCACGCAGGCCAGCGCCAGGCCGACCACGCCCGAAAAGGTCATGGCGATGATCCAGGCCACCACCATCAGCGCCACGCCCACCACGATCGTGGCATGCGGCCCCCGCTTGTCGGCAACATGCCCGGCCATCGGCGCTGCAAGAATGCCGACGGCGCCGATCACGCCAAACAGCCCGGCCACGCCCGCGCCCTCGCCCACTTGCGCCAGGCGCAGCGCCAGGATGCTCCAGAAGGCGCTGAACGCGGCAAACAGCAGGCCTTGCGTGAAGGTGGCGAGGCGCAGCGCACGGTGGCGGCGCCACAGGTGCCACAGAGAGACAAGCAGCTGCCCATAGCTGGGCCCTTCGCCGTGGTGGTCACCCTTGGCGCGCGAGGTGGGCAGCATCGCCCGCAGGATCGCCGCGGCGATCAGCGCCAGCGGCACGCCCAGCCAGAACATCGCGCGCCAGCCGGCATGTTCGGCCACGAAGCCGGCCAGGGTGCGGCTGAGCAGGATGCCGCAGAGCAGCCCGGCCATGACTTTGCCGATCACCGCGCCGCTGCGTTCCGCCGGGGCCAGATGCGCGGCAAAGGGCACGATCTGCTGCGCGACAGTGGCCAGCGCGCCGAGGACGAGCGAGGCACCGAGCAGCAGGGCCGGACTCGGCGCCACGGCAGCGAGCACCAGCGCGACCGAGAGAAGCAGGAACTGCAAAACGATCAGCCCGCGCCGCTCCACCCGGTCACCCAAGGGCACCAGCAGGAACAGCCCCAGGGCATAGCCCAGCTGGGTGACCGTGGGCACCAGCGCGGTCAACGCACCGGGCATGCTCGTTTCGATCAGGCCCAGCATTGGCTGGTTGTAATAGATGTTGGCCACGGCAAGGCCGGTGGTGGCGGCCATCGCCAGAATCAGGCCGTTGCCCAGAACCGGGCGGGGCGTTTGCGCCGATGGCTGCGACGCCTGGCGCGCGGGCGCGCCGGCAAGAATGGTGTCCGACATGATCAGGGCTCTCGTGCAGGGGCAGGCCGGGGGGAAACGGTTGCTGCCGGGCTTGGTTGCACCCCCTATGCACCATTGGCCAGCAAATGATAATCTGCCCCAAATGGCACGCAGCGTTGCATTGTGCGCAACGATGCCGGGTAAGGCTCAGCCCGGCAGCCCGCGCTCCCAATAGGGCGGCGTGCCAAAGTTTTCCGCCAGGAAATCAACCAGCAGGCGCACCTTGGCCATGCCGCGCCGATCGGGCAGGTAAAGCGCGTGGATGCCCGGATCGCCCGGCGGCGGCGCTCCCGGCCGGGCAATGTCGCCGTGCCACGCGCCCAGCACCGGGCGCAGCCGCCCCTGCGCCACGTCTTCACCCACCAGCCAGGTGGGCAAGAGCGCCAGCCCCGCCCCGGCCAGCGCTGTTTCGCGGATCGTATCGGCATGGTTGGCGCGCAGCGGCCCGGCCACGCGCACCCATTCGTGCTGGCCATCGCGGGTCAGCCGCCAGCGCCGCTCGCCATCGGCAAAGGCAAAGGTCAGGCAGGCATGGTCGGCTAGGTCCTGCGGCACCTGCGGCGTGCCGTGCGCGGCAAGATAGGCCGGGCTGGCGCAGATCAGGCGGCGTTGCGGCGCCAGCCGCCGCGCCAGCAGGCTGGAGGAATCGAGCGCGCCCAGCCGCACCGCCACGTCGATGCGCTGCGCCGCCAGATCGAGCGGCGTATCGGTCACCACCACGTCGAGCGTGATATCGGGATGGGCCGCCATGAACGCGGGCAGGATCGGGGTGACATGGAGCCGGGCAAAGCTGACCGGCAGGCTCACCCGCAACAGTCCGCGCGCCGCGCCCGGCCCCTCGCGCACGGTGCGGTTGGCCTCGGCCAGGGTATCGAGGATGGCGCGGGCACGCGGATAATAGGCCTCGCCCGCCTCGGTCAGGCTGACCTGGCGGGTGGTGCGGGTCAACAGCCGGGTGCCCAGCGCCGCTTCCAGCGCATCGACATGGCGGGTGAACGATGACGTCGCCTGCCCGGCGCGGCGCGCGGCCGGGGCAAAGCCGCCCTCATCCACCACGGCCACGAAGGCCTGCAGCGCGGCGAACATGTCCATGGCCCGGCCCCCGCCGCCGCCGCCGTGCGCGCCCGCCCCGGCGCTTAGCCCTGCGGCTCGCTGGCGGCGGCCACTTCGTCGGGATCACCCAGGATGACGCCGACGCGCTCGTGCAGGCCGGTGGGCACCAGATCGAGAATGCGCGCGTGGCCATTGCTCGATGCGCCGCCGGCCTGCTCGATCAGCATGCTCATCGGATTGGCTTCATACAGCAGGCGCAGGCGCGCGCTGCCGCCCTTGCGGTGATCGGCCGGATAAAGGAAAATCCCGCCGCGCTTGATGATGCGGTGCACGTCAGCCACCATGGAGGCCGGCCAGCGCATGTTGTAATCCACGCCGAGCGGGCCTTCGGTGCCGCTGATGCGCTCTTCGATATAGCGCGCCACATGGGGCGACCACTGGCGCCGGCGCGCCATGTTGACGGCAAATTCGCGGTTGCCGCGCGGCATCTGCATCGGCCCATCGGTCATCCGCCACGAACCGATCTCGCGGTCGAGGGTGAATTCATAGACGCCCGTGCCCACGGTCAGCACCAGCAGCGTCTGCGGGCCATAGATGGCATAGCCGGCGGCAACCTGGCTGGTGCCGGGCTGCAGGAAATCAGCCTCGGTCACATCGCGGCCGGCGCAGGCATCGGGCGCGCGCAGCACCGAAAAGATCGTGCCGACCGACAGGTTCACGTCGATATTGCTCGATCCGTCGATGGGATCGAACACCAGCAGGTATTCGCCCTTGGGGAAACGCCCGGGAATGGGGTGCAGAGTTTCCATTTCTTCCGACGCCATGGCGGCCAGCTGCCCGCCCCACTCGTTGGCATCGAGCAGCAGGTCGTTGGCGATCACGTCCAGCTTCTTCTGCACTTCGCCCTGCACGTTTTCGCTGCCCAGCGAACCCAGCACATCGCCCAGCGCGCCCTTGGAAATCGCAAAGTTGATCGCCTTGCACGCGCGCGCCACGGTTTCCAGCAGCAGGCGCAGCTGCGGCGGGCAGGGCGAATCCGGCCGCCGCTGCTGCTCGATCAGAAAGCGGGTGAGCGTGACCGGCTGCCCCGATGGCGGATTGGGCGCCGGCGCAGCGGGTGCGGCGGGGGCGCTGTCGATCACGGGGGTCTGGGTGCTCATCGGGCGAATCTCTCCTGCCTGGGCCCGGCCTGGCCGGGCGATGTGGCCCTCTCTAGGCCAAGTCTTGTGCAAATGCGAAGACGAAAGGGCAACTTTTGCGCGCAGCACGATGGCCTGCCCGCTTCGGCCGGCGCGGCGCGGCGCGCGTTGCCGGAGGCGAAGCGCCGGCAAGGCCGGTTAAAACGCATGACCCCGGTATTAAAAAATCGTCATGCGTTTGGAATTATCCTGCCTGCATCAGCAACATTGCGGAATGTTTCCAAAACAACATGAAATTTTCTACAGGTTGCCGCCGCACGGCTTGTGACCACCAAAGGCTTTGACTTACAAACCTGCGATACCAGAATGATATGAAAAAATAATAATCAGCAATTCTGAACAAGACATCGGCCTTTATTTGCATGGTTTGCAAACGGCCCCGTCGCAATCCTGCCCAACCGGGTCGAGACGCGACTGCACCCCTGCCCCCTTCAGGATCGCTTGACCATGGCATCAGCGCCAATCTCGAATGTCGCCATCAGCAGCCGGCCCTCGCCGCATCGTTTCGAAGCGATCGACAGCCTGCGCGGCTTCGCGGCGCTGTCGGTGGCGTTGCATCACCTGCAGGTGGGCAGCCACATCTATTTCTGGCACTATGTGCGCAACTCGTTCCTGTTCGTGGAATTCTTTTTCGTCCTGAGCGGCTTTGTCATCGCCTGCGCCTATCAGAACAAGATCCATGATCGGCAAGACTTCAAGATTTTCGCGATCAAGCGCATTGCCCGGGTCTGGCCACTGCATCTCGTCATGCTGGCCGCATTCCTCTGCGCCGAAACCACGCTCTACATTCTCTCGCACAAGATCGCGCTGCCGCTCGCCCGGCCGCCGTTCAGCGAAAACCGCACGCTGTCGGGGGTGCCGGCCAACTTCTTCCTGCTCAACGGCTTCCTGCCGATCCCCGGATCGGAATGGAACGGGCCAAGCTGGAGCATCAGCGTCGAGCTGGTCAGCTATGTCCTGTTCGCGCTGATCCTGCTGCTGGCCAAGCGCCACGTGCGGCTGTGCCAGTTTGCCGCCATCGCGCTGGGCTTTGCCTGGCTGATCCACACCGATGGCGAGCCGGGCTTCTATGCGTTCCTGCCGCGCTGCATCTATTCGTTCTTCATCGGCGTGGCGCTGTGGAACTATCGCGACAAGCTGGCGGGGCTTCCGGCCACGCCGTTCCAGATCCTTGCCATCGCGGCGGCCTTTGCCATGCTCTATTTCGGATCGGGCTATGGCCTGTTCCTGGTGGGGCCGATCGTGTTCCTGTTCGTTATCGCCGCGATCTCTTTCGAGCAGGGCGCGGTGGCCAAGCTCCTGAAAAAGCCGTTCTGCCTGTTCCTCGGGCGTACGTCCTATTCAATCTACATGGTGCACTTCTTCATCGCGTTCGCGTTTGCCAACGTGCTCAAGGTCGTGGCCAAGCTGCTGCACGCGCCCGCCGTGGTGCCGGGCACGGATCTGGCCACGATCAAGGGATCGCCGTTCATCATGGACGGGGTGACCGTGCTTTACCTCGTCACCATCGTCACCGTGGCGCGGTTTGCCTATCGCCTGGTCGAACGCCCGGGCATGGAACTGGGCGCGCGCCTGGCCAGCCGCGTGCGCCGGGTGCCGGTCGCGGCCTAGGCCCGCGCCACTTACCCCCGCGCCACCAACTTGCCCGCCAGCACCACCTTGCGGGTGGGCGCTTGCGGATTGTCCAGCCGGTCGAGCAGCATGGCCGTGGCGGTGCGGCCGATTTCCTCGACCGGCTGCTCAATCACGCTGATCCCGCCTGCGCCATGGGCGCCCTGGCCAACGAAATCCATCCAGTCGTTGTTGTCGAACCCGGCCAGCGCCATGTCGTTGGGTACGGAAAGGCCCTGCGCGCGCAGGGTGCGCAGCACGTTGAGCAGCATGACCCCGTTGCTCGCCACCACGGCATCGGGGCGCTGCGGGCCAGACAGCAGGCCAGCCAGGGCGCGCTCGGCCTCGCCGGCGCTGTGGGGAACGGCGATCGCCTGCGTCTCCAGCCCCAGGGCCTTGGCCGCGCGCTCGAACCCGGCGCGGCGTTCCAGGCCGGTCGTGCTCATCGCGCCGAACAGGCCGGCAATGCGGCGATGGCCCTGCGCGTGGAGATGCTCGACCAACACGGCTGCCATGCGTTCGTTGTCGAGCAGCACGCAATCGAGATCTGCGCCGGGAATGGCGCGGTCGATCAGGACCACGGGGCGCTCTCCGCCTGGCCATTCGGTGCGGGCGACGCGCTGGCGCGAGGGCGCCAGGATCACGCCGGCGGCGCGCTCCTGGTGCATGAGATCAAGGTACATCGCCTCTTTGCCGGGGTCTTCATCGGTGTTGCACAAGATCACCTGCATGCCGCGCGCCGCCGCCACGGTTTCCACGCTGCGCGAGACGGCGGTGAAAAACGGGTTGCGGATATCCGCGACGATCAGCCCGATCACGTTCGAATGCCGCGAGCGCAGCCGCCGCGCCGCGAGGTTCGGGCGATAGCCGGTGCTTTTCACCGCATCGAGCACGCGCGCCTGCATGGCCGCATCCACCGCCTTGCCCGCCAGCACCCGCGAAACCGTGGCCGCCGAAACGCCGGCCACCCGCGCCACATCCTTGATCCCCACCGCCATCAGAAAACGTTCTCTCCAATCCCCGGCCTTGCGGCCTGTTTTCGCGGCAAGCATGGCCCCAATCCGCCCATTTACGCAAGCCTCTTGACAAAATTCACGAGAAAACGTTTTCTCAACGCACAGCGGCGGCTCAAGCCCGCCGACGAATGGCCCCAGGAGAGATGCGCGAAATGCAGCCCAACCCCGCGATTTTGCCCGAAGATGTGTCGCACGGCGCAGCCGCCGGCGATGCCGTTCTGGTGCGCATCGCCGCCACGGCCGCCGGCAAGGAAGACGCGATTCGCCAGGCGGGGCAGATGCTGGTCGCGGCCGGATGCGTGGCGCCGGGCTATGAAGACAGCATGGTCCGCCGCGAGGATGTGGCCAACACCTTCCTGGGCGCCGGCGTGGCGATCCCGCATGGCCTGGGCGAAGACAAGGGCCTGGTGCGCCGCGACGGCATCGCCGTGCTGCAGCTGCGCGACGGGGTGGAATGGAACCCCGGGCAGACCGCGCAGCTGGTGGTGGGCATTGCCGCCAGTTCCGACAGCCACATCGCCATCCTGCGCCGGCTGACCCGCCTGATCCAGGACGAGGCGCGCTTGGCCGCGCTGGTGGCGAGCGATGATCCCCATGCCATTGCCCGCGCCCTGGGCGAAGATGGCGCCGCGCCCGCCGCTGCAGCGCCGGTGGCCGACCTGGCCCACAGCGCGCAGTGGACGGTGGACTATCCCGCCGGGCTGCACGCCCGCCCCGCCTCTGCCTGGATGGATGCGGCGCGCGCCGCGCCGGCCGCGCTGCGCGTGCGCCACGGCCATGACAGCGCCGATCCCAAAAGCCTCGTCTCGCTGCTGCAACTGGGCCTCAAGCAGGGGGACACCATCACCGTTTCGGCCGATGGCCCGCACGGGCGCGCCGCGGTGGACCAGTTCCTCGCCGTTGCCCGCCGCCTGACCGCGCGGGAAAAGGAAGACGCGGCCCGCGCCGCTGCCAAGGTGGCCGCCGCCGCCGCGCAGAACGGCGGCAAGGGCTGGCAACCGGAAACGCCGCTGGCCATGCTGGCCGGCGTCGCGGCCAGTCCCGGCCTCGCCATCGGCCGCGTCCATGTCGTCGCCGCGGCCGAGCTGGCCGTGCCGGATGAACCGGTCGACCTGGGCCGGGGCGGCGCCATGCTGGACGAGGCACTGCGCCGCACCCGCGCGCAGATGACCGCGCTGATCGACGACACCACCCGCCGCCTGGGCGCGGGCGATGCGGCGATCTTCAAGGCGCAGGCCGACCTGCTCGACGATACCGACCTGATCACGCTTACCTGCCAGCTGATGGTCGAGGGCCATGGCGTGGCGTGGTCGTGGCACCAGGCCGTCAGCCGCATTGCCGGGCAGCTTTCCGCGCTGGGCAACCCGGTGCTCGCCGCCCGCGCGGCAGACCTTCACGACGTGGGCCGCCGCGTGCTGGCCGCGATCGATCCGGCGCTGGCGGCAGGCTCGCTCGAAACCCTGCCCGATGGCCCGGATGCGGCGCCCTGCGTGCTGCTGGCCGGCGACCTTTCGCCTTCGGACACGGCCACGCTCGATCCCGCCAAAGTGGCAGGCATTGCCACGGCGCTGGGCGGCCCCACTTCGCACAGCGCGATCCTGGCGCGCACGCTGGGCCTGCCGTCGGTGGTGGCGCTGGGCAATGACCTGCTGGCGCTGGGCGCCGGGGCGACGGTGATCGTCGATGGTGATGCTGGCCGAGTCTGGCTCGATCCCACGGCGGCAGACATCGCCAGCGCGCAAGCCTGGATCGATCGCATCGCCGCCCGCCGCCGCGCGCAGGAGGCCGAACGCAGCCGCCCGGCGATCACCACCGACGGGCACCAGGTGGCCATCGCCGCCAACGTCAACCGCCCGGATTCGGTGCCCTTTGCCCTGGCCGAAGGCGCCGAGGGCGTGGGCCTGATGCGCACCGAGTTCCTGTTCCTGGAGCGCGGCGACACGCCGGGCGAGGACGAGCAGGAAGCGATCTATCGCGCCATGATCACTGCGCTGGGCCAGGGGCCGGATGGCGACCGCCCGCTGATCGTGCGCGCGCTCGATATCGGCGGGGACAAGCAGGTGCCGCATCTTGACCTGCCGACCGAGGAAAACCCGTTCCTCGGGGTGCGCGGCGCACGGTTGCTGCTGCGCCGTCCCGACCTGCTCGATCCGCAGTTGCGCGCGCTCTATCGCGCGGCCAAGCACGGCGGCGACCTGTCGATCATGTTCCCGATGATCACCTCGGCCTGGGAATTGCAGCGGCTGCGCGCGCGTTGCGAGGAAATCCGTGCCGAGCTGGACGCCCCCGCCGTGCCGATCGGCATCATGATCGAAGTGCCGGCCGCCGCCGTGCAGGCCGCGGCGCTGGCCGAACATGCCGATTTCTTTTCGATCGGCACCAATGACCTGACGCAATACACGCTCGCGATCGACCGCCAGAACCCCGATCTGGCTGCCGAGGCAGACAGCCTGCATCCGGCGGTGCTGCGCCTGATCGCGCTGACGGTGGAAGGCGCTGCCACGCATGGCCGCTGGGTGGGCGTGTGCGGCGGCCTTGCCGGCGATCCGTTCGGCGCCGCGCTGCTGACCGGCCTGGGGGTGAGCGAACTGTCGATGACCCCGCGCGACATTCCCGCCGTCAAGGCGCGGCTGCGCGGCGCGAGCCTGGCTGATCTGCAAGACCTGGCGCGCCGCGCGCTGGCCCAACCCGGCGCGGCGCAAGTGCGCGCGCTCGATGCAGGAGCGGCCTGATGCGCGTTCAAACCCTCACGCTCAATCCCGCGATCGACGAGACCATCACGCTCGATCGCCTGGTGCCCGGCCAGGTCCACCGCGCCCGCGCCGTGCGCCAAAACGCCGGGGGCAAGGGCATCAACGTGGCCAGCTGCCTGGCCGATTGGGGCACCCCGGTTTCGGCCCATGGCCTGCTGGGCCGCGACAATGCCGCGCCGTTCGAGGCGCTGTTTGCCACCAAGCCGATCACCGATGCCATGGTGCGGGTCGATGGCGCCACGCGCGTCAACCTCAAGCTGGTCGATGCCGACGATACCACCGACATCAACCTCGATGGCCTGGCGGTGACCGATGAAACCCTCGCCACCGTGCTCGATGGCCTGGCCGAAATGGCCGCTGGCCGCGACATGGTGGTCCTGGCGGGCAGTCTTCCCCCCGGCTGCCCGCCAGCCTGCTATGCCACGCTGGTGGCGCGGCTGCGCGCGCAGGGCGTGCACGTGCTGCTCGATGCCAGTGGTGATCCGCTGGCGCGCGCGCTGGCCGCGCCCGTGCTGCCGCACGTGATCAAGCCCAACCGCGATGAACTGGCCGCCTGGGCCGGAGAGCCACTGCCCGATGGCGCCGCCGTGCTTGCCGCGGCGCGCGCGCTGCATGCGCGCGGGGTGGAACAGGTGGTGGTCTCGATGGGCAGCGAAGGCGCGCTGTTCGTGACCGGCGATGGCGCGGTCCATGCCCAGCTCGCCCTGCCCCCGCTGGGGCCGCTGGGCGTGGCCAGCACGGTGGGCGCGGGCGATGCCATGGTCGCCGGCCTCGCCGCTGCGCATGTCGCTGGGCTGGGCCTGGCTGAAACCGCGCGCCTCGCCACGGCTTTTGCCGTGGCAAAGCTGGGCATGGCCGGGCCAAACCTGCCGGAAAAGGCCAGCGTGATGGCGCTGGCGCAAGACGTGATCATCGGCCCGCGTCCGTAACGCGCGGCTGCAACAGAAATGACCTTGGGATTGGGTTTGACCATGAAACATCATGTGCTGATCGCCGCGCCGGGGCGCGATGTGGAGGCGGTGCTCGCCGCCGAGGCGCTGCGCAAGGCCGCGCGCGAGGCCGGGCTCGACGTCGAGGTGCAACTCGCCCTCGATGGCGCAGAGCCGGTTGCCCAACCCGGCGCGCGGGTGGTGCCGGTCGATGCCGTGCTGGCCGATCCCGCCGCCGTGCTGGCGGGCCTGGCGGCCGCGCCCGCCGCCGATGCCACGGATGGCACGCCAACGCGCATCGTCGCCATCACCTCGTGCCCCACGGGCATCGCCCACACGTTCATGGCGGCCGAAGGACTGCAACAGGGCGCGGCCGAGCTGGGCCATGCCATCCGTGTCGAAACGCAAGGCTCGGTCGGCGCGGGCACGCCGCTGACCGCGCAGGAGATCGCCGAGGCCGACGTGGTGATCATCGCGGCTGACCGCGAGGTTGATCGCGCCCGCTTTGCCGGCAAGCGCGTGTTTGCCAGCAACACCAAGCCCGCGATCACCGGCGGTGCCGCGCTGATCACCCGTGCCCTCGCCGAAGCCACCATGCAGGCCGGCGGCGCAGAAACCGCCGCCCCCGCCAAGGCCGAGCGCACCGGCCCCTACAAGCACCTGATGACCGGGGTTTCGTTCATGCTGCCCTTCGTGGTGGCGGGCGGCCTGCTGATCGCGCTGGCCTTTGCCCTGGGCGGCATCCATGCCAACGACGATGCCGCCGCCGGCACCCTGGCGCACACCCTGTTCGAAATCGGCGCCAAGGGCGGCTTTGCCCTGATCGTGCCGGCACTCGCGGGCTATATCGCCTATTCCATTGCCGATCGGCCGGGCATTGCCCCGGGCATGATCGGCGGCATGATCGCGGCCAGCCAGGGCGCGGGCTTTCTCGGCGGGATCGTGGCGGGCTTCATCGCCGGCTATGGCGTCGACGCGCTGAACCGCGCGATCCGCCTGCCGCGCAACCTGGCGGGCTTGAAGCCCATGCTGATCCTGCCGCTGCTCGGCACGCTGATCACCGGGTTGCTGATGGTCTATGCGGTGGGCACGCCGGTGGCAGCCGTCCTGTCGTTCCTCACGCAATGGCTGCGCGGCATGCAGGGATCGAGCGCCATTGCGCTCGGCCTGATCCTGGGCGCGATGATGGCCTTTGACATGGGCGGCCCGGTCAACAAGGCGAGCTATGCCTTTTCCGTCGGCCTGATCGCGAGCCAAGTCTACACCCCGATGGCCGCGACCATGGCCGCGGGGATGACCCCGCCGCTCGGCATCGCGCTCGCCACCGTCTTGTTCCGTAACCGCTTTTCAGCAGAGGAACGCGATGGCGCCGGGGCCACGGCGGTGCTCGGCCTGGCGTTCATCACCGAAGGCGCGATTCCCTTTGCCGCGCGCGATCCCTTGCGCATGATCCCGGCCTTCGTTGCCGGATCGGCGCTGGCCGGGGCCATTTCGATGGCGATGGGTGTGGAACTGCGCGTGCCGCATGGCGGCGTGTTCGTGCTGCCGATCCCCGGCGCGGTCACGCACCTTGCCGCCTATGCCGTGGCGATCGCGGCCGGCACGCTCACCACCGCGCTGCTCGCCGGGCTGCTGCGCCGCCCGGTTGCAGCCGCCGACTGACCTTCTTTTTTCGCGGCACCCCCCGCCGCCTGGAGTCCCCCGATGCCCGTCCTGCCCTCTGGTGCCTGCCGCGCAGGCGCCCTCGCCCTCGTCTTGCCTGCTCTCCTCGCCTCCGCCGCCCCGGCGCTTGCCGATGACGCACCGCCGCCGCCCACGCTGCCCACCGCGCAAACCCCACCTGCGCGCCAGCCGCTGCAGCCGCTCGCCGACCAGGGCATCACGCTGAACTGGAGCTACACCGGCGAAGCCGCCGCCAACATGACCGGCGGCCTGGCGCGCAAGAGCGCCTATACCGGCCAGGTCTATCTCGGCGCCGATTTCGACATGGACCGCATTGCCGGGATCAGCGGCGCCACGATCCACGTGGCCGTGACCAACCGCCACGGCAAGAGCCTGTCAGGCATTGCGCTGGGCAACAACACTTCGGTCCAGGAAGTGTGGGGCACGCAGAATACCCACCTGGCGATCCTGACCTGGGAGCAGAAGCTGCTCAATGACCGGCTGGTGATCGAGGCCGGACGCAGCCAGGCCAATATCCACTTCCTCAATTCGCCGCTCTATTGCCTGTTCCAGACCAATTCGACCTGCGGCAACCCCACGTTCGTGTTCAAGAACAGCAACTTCACCTATTTCCCGGCGTCAAGCTGGATGGCCCAGGCCAAGCTGTGGGTGGCGCCACGCTGGTTTGCCCATGCCGGGGTCTATGAAGTGAACCCCGATCGCAAGCGGTGGAACGACGATGGCTTCAACTTCTCCTCGGCCAATCGCACCGGGGTGATCGTGCCGTGGGAACTGGGCTATGCCGATGACAAGGGGCAAACCCGCCTTCCCGGCCACTATATCCTGGGCGGCTGGTTCGACCGCGCCGACTATGCCGATCCACTGCGCGACGACAATGGCGGCATTGCCATCCTCACCGGCCGGCCGGCCCGCACCCTGCACGGGCGCAGCGGCATCTATGCCCGCTTTGACCAGCAGTTGACCCGCCCCGATCCCGCCACGCGGCGCGGGCTGTCGGTCTTTGGCGTGGCGATGACCAACCTGTCGGGCCAGGTGGAGGAAAGCCGCTATCTCGATTTCGGGATCGTCCAGACCGGCACGTTCAAGGGGCGCGACACCGACACGCTGGGCTTTGTCATCAACGACCAGCGCTTTTCCGACCTGGCGATGGCGCGCATGCGTGCCGCGCGCCTGGCGGCCGGCGGCGAAGACAACGTGCACCGCCACGAGGTGATGATGGAACTGGCCTATGGCGCCGATCTGGTGCCAGGCCTGCGCGTGTCGCCCAATGTGCAATACATCCTGCACCCCGATAACACCGGGGCGCCATTCAACCCCACCAACACCCGCGATGCGCTGGTGTTCGGCTTCAAGTTCACGCTTGACGGCCCCACCTTCTTCGGCCGCTGAGCCAAACGGCGGGGATCAGTTCCCCGCCACGCCCAGCACGGCCAGGGCCAGCGTTTCCACCCCGGCGCGGATCGTCGGTTCGGGCTGCGGGGCAAAGAACGGCGAATGGTTGATCGGCACCGGCTTGCCCTCGGCCTTGAGCCGCGCAAGCATCGCCGGGTCGCTGCCGCCCACGCCAAAGAACACCGACTTGCTCACCCCGGCATTGACGAATTCGGAATAGTCCTCGCTCGCCGTGCCGCCCGGCATCATGGCCGGCACCAGCGCCACTTGTCCATCGCCCAGCGCGGTCTTGAGGATGCCGGCCAATTGCCCGGCGAGCGCGGGATCGTTGACCACTGATGCCGTCGCTTCGGTATGGTCCACCCCTGGTTCGGGCGCGCGGGCCATGCTCGCCACGGCGCGCGCGGTGATGCCCACGCCATCGAGCAGCAGCTTGCGCACATCGGGATCGTAGGAGCGCAGCGTCAGCTTGAGCACTGCCGTATCGGGAATGATATTGGGCACGAAACCGGCATTGAACGCGCCCACCGTGATCACGCCGAACTTCTGCGGGTCTTTCTGCCGGCTGATCACGGTCTGCACATCATCGACAAAGTGCGCGCCCATCACGATCGGATCGATGCTCTTGTCGGGCATCGAACCATGCGCGCCCTGGCCGTGAAAGGTGACGACGATCGAATCCGAGGCAGAGCTGACCGCCCCCTGCTTGACCGTCACATGCCCGGCCACATCCGGGCCGACATGGGCGGCAAACGCATAATCCGGCTTGGGAAAGCGGGTGAACAGGCCATCTGCCAGCATGGCCTTGGCGCCGCCGGCCTTTTCCTCGGCCGGCTGGCCGATGAACACCAGCGTGCCATGCCACTTGTCCTTGAGCGCCAGCAGCGTCTGGGCGGTGCCCACCCACCAGGCCATGTGGCTGTCATGGCCACAGGCGTGATCGGTCGGGGTCAGCTTGCCATCGATGGTCTGCTGGGCATGGCTGGCATAGGGCAGCCCGGTCTTTTCCTCCAGCGGCAGCGCGTCCAGCTCGGTCCGTACCAGCACCACCGGCCCATCGCCATTGCGATAGACCGCCACGATCCCGGTCTGGCCGACATGCTCGGTCACGGTAAAGCCCAGTTGCCGCATCCGCGCCGCCAGCAGGGCCGCCGTGCGGGTTTCCTGAAAGCCCACTTCGGGGTGCTGGTGGATGTCCTTGTACAGCGCGTCGAGCGAGGGATAGATCTTGGCCAGCTGCGCATCGATCGCGGCGCGCGCTGCCACCGGATCGAGCGGGGCGGCCTGCGCCAGCTGCGGCACGGCGGCCAGGACCAGCGCCAGGCCAGTCGCTCGCGCCAGCCGGCGGCGGAAAATGCGGTTCAATGCCATCACGGTTCCCTTTGCTGGCAGGCTGAACCCGGCGCGTGCGGCGCCAGGCTTGCCCGATCGTGCCCTCATTGCCCATCAGCTTGCCAAACGGCGCAGCCGTTGGCTAGCGTATCAGGCCGGTTCTAGCGGCAAGAACAACAACCAAGCCATTCGTTTCAGGGAGCTTAGCCGATGAAGAAGACCTTGCTGGCCGGCGTCGCGCTGGCGTTCACCATGGTGAGCGCCCCGGCCATGGCGCGCGACTATGTCATTCATGCCGGGCACCTGATCGATGGCATCAACCCCGGCGAACGCAGCCAGGTGTCGATCCTGGTGCATGATGACCAGATCACTGCCGTGCAGGATGGCTTTGTCTCTCCGGCCGGGGCCGAGGTGATCGACCTGTCGCAGGGCACGGTCATGCCCGGCCTGATCGACGCCCACGTGCACCTGACGTCCGATCTCACCAAGGGCAACGCCCTGCTGCAAAGCGTGACGCACAGCGGCTATGACGAAACACTCGATGGCGTGGGCAATGCCCGCCTCACGCTGCTGGCCGGGTTCACCTCGGTGCGCGACGTGGGCGGCGATACCGCCGTGGTCGTGGCGCTCAAGCGTGCGCAAAAGGCGGGCACGATCCCCGGCCCGCGCATGTGGGTTTCGGGCAGCATCCTGGGCCCCACCGGTGGCCATGCCGATCCGGCCAACGGCTTTGATGCGGCGCTGACCAAGCCTGGCTGGCAGGACGGCATCGTCGACGGGCCGGACGAGGCAGTGAAGAAAGTGCGCGAGCATTTCCGCGACGGCGTTGATCTGATCAAGATCGTGCCGTCGGGCGGGGTGGCCAGCGTGGGCGACGATCCCCAAGCGCAGCTGATGACCGACGCCGAAATCAAGGCCGTGGTCGATACCGCCCACACCCTGCACCTGCGCGTGGCGGCCCATGCCCACGGCGCCCAGGCGATCGACCATGCCAGCGCGATCGGCGTGGATTCGATCGAGCACGGCAGCTATGCCACGCCGGCCAGCTATGCGATCATGAAGCAGCACGGCACCTATCTCGTGCCCACGCTGATCGCCGGGGCCACCGTGGTGGAAATGGCGCAGAAGCATCCCGAGCTGCTTGGCCCGTCGATGGCGGAAAAGGCGCTGGCGGTGGGGCCGATCATGGCCAAGAACCTCTATGCCGCGTGGAAATCGGGCGTGAAGATCGCGTTCGGCACCGATGCTGGCGTCTATCACCACGGCCAGAACGGGCGCGAGTTCGAACTGATGGTCAAGGCCGGGATGCCCGTGGCCGACGTGCTGCGCAGCTCGTTCGTGGGCGCAGCCACGCTGATCGGGGAAAGCCGCATCGGCGCGATCCGCCCCGGCGCCTTTGCCGATATCGTGGCCACCGACAACGATCCCATGGCCGATATCACCGAACTGCAGCGCGTGCGCTTTGTCATGCAGGGCGGCCGCGTGGTGAAGGATCACGGCGAACCGCGCATCTGAGCGCGCGCTGCAAAAAAAGGGGGATGGGGCAGCGCTTGCCCCATCCCCCGTTTTGCATGTGCAGGCCTTAGAACGAGAGCGTGGCCGTGGCGAACACCTGGCGCGGATTGCCCCAATAGGTGGTGAGCACGCCTTCCTTGCCCAGCGTCGGGATCAGGTTGCCCGCCGGGGTATAGGTCAGCGCCCCGGTCGTGGCATTGCCCGCGACATAGGTATAGCCCGAGGTCTTGTAGCGCTTGTCGAGGATGTTCTTGCCATAGACCCCAAAGGTCCACCGCCCGCCCGGCGCGCGATAGAACACGCTGGCATCGAACAGCGCATAGCCGGGCTGATCGAGATAGGGGTTGGGCACTTCGAACTGGTAGGTCTTGCTCTTCCACGAAACGCCGCCGGTCACGTCGACCGCGCCCGCACCCACCGGAATGGAATAGCTGGCCGAGGCGCTGCCGGTCCACGCCGGGGTGTTCTGCACCTTGCGATAGGCAGCCACGTCGGTGGGCTGGCCGGCGATCAACGTGACGTATTTGAGGTACTTGGCGTCGATATAGCCGAGCGAGCCATTGAGCGTGAAACCGCCCAGCTTGAGCCGCCCTTCGGCTTCCACGCCCTGCATCCGCGCCTTGCCGGCGTTGGACACCACCCCGCAGAAGCTGGGCAGCCCGCCCACCGTGCAGGCCACCGAGCCGGGGATCTGCACGTCGGTATAGTCCATGCGGAACGCGGCGAGGTTGAGTGACAGGCGGCGATCGAACAACCGGGTCTTGACCCCCAGTTCATAGCTGTTGACCTTTTCCGGGCGGAAGCTGAGGAATTCGCCCTGGGTCATCCCCGGCGGCGCGTTGACGCCCACCCCGCGCGGATCGAACCCGCCACCCTTGAAGCCCTGGCTGAAGCTGGCATAGACGGTATTGTCGGTATTCGGCTTCCAGTTGAGCGAGACGCGCGGCGTGAACTTCTTGTAGTCCGCACTGCCCAGGAAATTGGTGCTGGGCGCGCCGAACGCCACGCCTGCCCCGCCAAACACCGGCGAGCCGCCACCCAGGTAGTTCTGCCGCAGGATCTGGGCATAGCGCTTGTCCCAGGTATAGCGCCCGCCCGCTTCCAGGCTGAGATGATCGGTGAAATCATAGCTGAGGTTGGCAAACGCGGCCGAGGTATCGGTGCGGATATTGGCGCCAGTAAAGGCCGCCAGCCCCGGCACCGTGGTGAACAGCCGCACGTCGAACTGGGTCAGCGCCGTGGCATAGAGGTAATAGTAGCCCAGCAGCGCATTAAACCGGCCCGTGCTGTAGAGCAGCTGGATTTCCTGGCTCCACTGCTTGTTGCGGTAATAGGCCGGCACGTCGACGTCTTGCGAGGCGGTGGCATCGAAATCGATCGGCGAGGCGCTGTCATCCTTGCGGAACGCGGTGATCGAGCGCAGCGTCAGGTGGTCGGTCGGCTTGGCTTCCATGAACAGCGACCAGCCCCAGGCCTTGACGTCCTGCTTGGGGCTGTTGAGCCCGGCCTGGGTGTCGAACACGTTGGCCAGCACCGGCGCCCCGGTCAGCTGGCCGGGAATTTCGCGGTGGCCGCCACGCGGGTTGGACATGTCGTGGGTATAATCGCCGGTCAACCGCGCGAAGAAATCGGTGCCGTGCACTTCCACCGTGCCGCGCCCGGCCCAGATATCCTTGTTGTAGTTGGACAGGCCCGTGGTCAGGTTGCGGCCAAAGCCACCGCGCGTCAGCCGCGCCACAGTGCCGCTGGCGCGCAGCACGCCATCGCTGGTCAGCGGCGAGCTGATCGTGGCCACGCCATCGGCCTGGTCATAGCTGCCATAGGTGCCGCGCAGGCGCAGGTGAAAGGCATCGTCGATCTTGCGCGTGACATACTTGATCGCGCCGCCGATGGTGTTGCGGCCATAGAGCGTGCCCTGCGGCCCGCGCAGCACTTCGACCCGCTCCACGTCATAGATATCGAGCACGGCAGCCTGCGGGCGGTTGAGATAGACATCGTCGAGATAGATGCCCACGCCCTGTTCGAAACCGGACACCGGGTCTTGCTGCCCCACCCCGCGGATGAAGGCAGACAGGGTGGAGTTGGTGCCGCGCGAAGGCTCCAGCGTCACGTTGGGTACTTCGTCGGCCAGCGCGGTGATGTCTCCGGCGCCCTTGGCCTGCAATTCATCGCCGGAAAAGGCCGTGATCGCGATCGGCACGGAGGTGAGCGTTTCGCTGCGGCGGCGGGCGGTGACGATGATCTCGTCATCGCCGGGTGCAGCAGCCTGGGCGGCCGTGCCGCTGGTGTCCTGCGCCAGGGCCGGGGCCGGCAGCGCGCCCAGCGCCACGCCGGCAAACAGAATGGCTGAAATCGATCGAATGCGGGTGCTGGCGGTCAGGGCCATGGTCCTCTCCTTGGCGCGACGGTCTTGCCTTGCCGCCGCTTGGTGAGGGCACAATACTGAAAGGTGAACCGACTTTCAACTTTGAATCCGCACAAGTCGCAGCATATCGCAAATATCTGTTGCCAAGGTGTTGCGCCACCAACGAAAAACGGCGCCAGGCCAGGGCCGGGCGCCGCGTTTTCGGCCTAGGCGGCGCGTCAGGCGTTGGGGTCAGATCGCCGGGTCATCGTCGATCGGCGAATTGAATTCGTGCCACAGCCCGTTGATGATGCCAAAGCCCACGGCCAGGCCCAGGCCGAGCACCCAGGTGAAATACCACATGGCGGCGTCCTTTCAGTAGAAATCAGGATTGGTGCGCACGTCGCGCAGGGTGATGCGGCCGCCCAGCATGGTCATCACCCAGGCGGTGTAGGCCAGCACGATCGGCAGGAACACCACCGTGCACACCAGCATGATGAACAGCGTGAGATGGCTGGACGAAGCGTTCCACACCGTCAGGCTGGAGCGCGGATCGATCGACGAGGGCAGGATATAGGGAAACATCGAGCAGCCGACCGTGGCGATGATCCCGGTGGTGGCCAGCGCCGTGCCCACCAGGTTGACCAGGCCCTGCCGGCGCGCGATGCCCCACAGCGCCACGATCGGCCCGGCCAGGCCCAAGAGCGGCGCCGCGATCATCCAGGGATGCGCGCCATAGTTGGCCAGCCAGGCGCCGGGCGCGGCCACGCTGGCCGACAGCAGCGGGTTCGATGGCCCCTGCGGATCGACCGGGCCGGCCAATGCCACGCCCATCTGCCCCTTGGCCACCATCACCCCGCCCAGCACGAACAGCGCGATGCTGGTGATCGCCGCCACCCGCGCGATGGCGCGGGCGCGGCCAAGCACCGGGCCATCCTCGATCTTGATCGCCAGCCAGCCCGCGCCATGCAGCGCCAGCATGGCCACCGACAGCAGCCCAGTCAGCAGCGTGAACGGGGTGAACAGGCCGAGCAGGCTGCCTTCATAGGTCATGCGCAGATCACCATCGAGGCGGAACGGCGCGCCCGCCAGGACATTGCCCACCGCCACGCCAAAGACGAGCGCAGGCACGAAGCCACCCACGAACAGCGCCCAGTCCCACCGCGTGCGCCAGGCCGAATCGGGCTTTTTCGAGCGATACTTGAACGCCACCGGCCGCAGGATCAGCGCTGCCAGTACCAGGAACATCGCCAGGTAGAACCCGGAAAAGCTGACGGCATAGACGAACGGCCAGGCGGCAAAGATCGCCCCGCCGCCCAGGATCAGCCACACCTGGTGGCCTTCCCAATGCGGCGCCACGGCATTGATCACCAGGCGGCGTTCCTCGTCGCTGCGGCCCACGAACGGCAGCAACGCCGCCACGCCCAGGTCATAGCCATCGGTCAGGGCAAAGCCGATCAGCAGCACGCCCAGCAGCGCCCACCAGATGACCCGCAGGGTTTCGTAATCGAGCGGAATGTGCATGGCCTTGGCCCCTTATTCTGCCGGCAGCGGGGCAAAGCCCGCGTCCAGGGGGTGGGTTTCATCGTGTTGGTCGGCGTCGTGGTGCTCGATCGGCCCCTTGCGGATCTGCGCCAGCATCAGCCGCACCTCGATCACCGCGAGCCCGCCATAGAGCGCGGTAAAGCCGATGATCGTGGCCCAGACCTGCGGCACGGTGAGCGAGGAGGCGCCGAGGAACGTGGGCAGCACGCCATCGACGGCCCAGGGCTGGCGGCCGATCTCGGCCAGCACCCAGCCCGCCTCGATCGCCAGCCACGGCAGCGGGATCGCCACCACTGCCAGTTTCAGGAACCAGCGCCGCCGGAACCGGCAGGTGGACGCGCACCAGAACGCCGCGCCGAACAGGGCGATGAAGCCAAAGCCGAGCGCCGCCATGCCGCGAAACAGGAAGAACATCACCGGCACGTTGGGCACCGTGTCCCACGCGGCCTTGAGGATCAGCGCGTCATCGGCGCGGCGCGGATCGGCGACATAGCGCTTGAGCAGCATGGCAAAGCCGATGTCCTGCTTGTGCGCCTCGAACGTGGCACGGGCGGCCAGGTCGGTGCGGTTGGCCTTGAGACGCTCGACCGCGTCATAGGCGATCAACCCGCTGTGGATGCGGGCATCGGCACGCAGCACCAGTTCCTCGATCCCGTCGATCTTGCCGGTCAGACTGCGCGTGCCGATCAGGCCCATGACATAGGGCACCTTGACCGCAAAATGGGTGGTGCGCGCCGCCACGTCGGGCAGGCCGACCAGGGTGATCGCGGCGGGCGCGGGTTCGGTTTCCCACATCGCCTCGATCGCCGCGAGCTTCATCTTCTGGTTGTCGGTCAGGGTATAGCCGCTTTCATCGCCCAGCACGACGACCGACAGCGCCGAGGCGAGGCCAAACGCGGCTGCCACCATCATCGAGCGGCGCGCCACGTTGGTCCACTTGCCCTTGAGCAGGTAGAACGCCGAAACCCCCATCACGAACGTGGCCGCGCAGACATAGCCGGCGCTGACCGTGTGCACGAACTTGGCCTGGGCCACCGGGTTGAACAGCACGGCGGAAAAGTCGGTCACTTCCATGCGCATGGTTTCAGGGTTGAACGTGGCGCCGACCGGGTTCTGCATCCAGCCGTTGGCGATCAGAATCCACAGCGCGGAAAGATTGGTGCCCAGCGCCACCATGAACGTGACCGCCAGATGCTGGCGCCGGCTGAGGCGATCCCAGCCGAAGAACATCACCCCCACCATGGTCGCTTCGAGGAAGAAGGCCATCAGCCCTTCGATCGCCAGCGGCGCGCCGAAGATGTCGCCGACATAGTGGGCATAATAGGCCCAGTTCGTGCCGAACTCGAATTCCATGGTGAGGCCGGTGGCCACGCCCAGCACGAAGTTGATGCCGAACAGCTTGCCCCAGAAGCGCGTGATGATGCGCCAGATCGGCCGCTTGGTGATCACATAGATGCTCTCCATGATCACCAGCATGAACGACAGGCCAAGCGTCAATGGCACGAACAGGAAATGGTACATGGCCGTCAGCGCGAACTGAAGGCGGGATAATTCGATGACTGCCATGTCCATGGCCGCGTTCCCTCTGCTATGGCTCCCCATCAGGCCCTGCCGATCGGCGGCGGGCCGCACGATCGGGAGAAGCCCTGCACCAGGCGCGACAGGGACACGCCACCGCCCTTAGTCCCCATTGCGCCGCGGCATTTTGACAGCGATCAATCCAGCATCCGATTTCTTGATGCAAATGCCGGTCACGACACGAAAATTCGCGCGCAAGGCGGGTTTCCCGAATCGCCTGCCGATTATATCATGATTTCCTGTTATAAGAAGATGACAGATTGTCTCACCTAGCCCCCCCTGCCCGCGATTCCCGCCCGGCCCCCCGCCCCCCGCGCAGCCTGCGCCCCACCGCCTGGTGGCTGGCGGAAGGCGCCGGCGCGATCCCCCTCGCCGCGGGCCTGGCCTGGGCGGTGGCGGCGCGGGCCGATGGCATGGTGCCGGCCTGGCCGGCGGCCGCGCTGATGCTGGCCGGCGGCGCTTGGCGTGCCCTGGCGCTGGCCCGCGCGCGGCTGAGCGGGCAGGCCGCGGCGGCACAATTCCAGCACGGCCTGCGCCAGCACCTGTGGCCCGCGCTGCTGCCCAGCCGCACGGCGCGCGGGGCTCTGGTGGGTGAAGACGTGCACCGGGCGGTCGATACGATCGATCGGACCGAAGGGCTGGTCGCGCGGTTCCTGCCCCTGCGCGGCGCCAGCGCGCTGGGGCCGCTGCTGATCGCGCTGGCCGTGGCGCCGGCCAGCTGGGTTTCGGCCGCGATCATGCTGGCCACGCTGGTGCCGTTCGTGCTGGGCCTGATCCTGGCCGGGGGCATGGCGGCCCGGCGCGCGCAGGCGCAGCATCGCGCGCTGGAGCGGGCCTCGGGCCTGTTCGTCGATCGCATCGCCCATCTGCCGCTGATCCTGGCCACGGGCGCCGAAGCGCGCGTCGGCCGGCAACTGGGCGAAGCGACGCAGGACGTGGCCCGCCGCACCATGGGCGTGCTGGCGGTGGCCTTTGCCTCCAACGCCATTCTCGAATTCTTCGCCGCGCTCTGCGTGGCGCTGGTCGCGGTCTATTGCGGCTTTGCCCTGCTTGGCCTGCTGCCGTTTCCCGCGCCGGAGCATCTCACCCTGGCGCGGGCGTTCTATACCCTGGCGCTGGCGCCCGAATTCTATCTCGGCATGCGGCGCCTCGCGGCCGCCTATCACGACAAGCAGACCGGCGAGGCGGCATTGGCGGCGATCGACCAGGCACTGGCCGATGCCGCGCCGGTGGTGGCGCAGCGTGAATCCGGGTTGCCGCCGCCCACCCCACCCACGCATCTGCACGGCGCGGGCGTGGTCATCGCCTATCCCGATGGCACGCGCATCGGCCCGCTCGCGTGGGATTGGCGCAGCCCCGGCCTTCACGCGGTGACCGGCGCAACCGGCAGCGGCAAATCCTCGCTGCTGCTGGCCTTGATCGGGCAGGCGCCACTGGCGGACGGGCTGATCATGGCAGACGGCGCGCCCTGGTCCGCTGGCGCTGCCACCGGCGCTGGCAATGCGCTGGTCGGCTGGGCCGGGCAGGCGGTGTCGCTGCTGCCCGGCACCCTCGCCAGCAACCTCCTGCTCGGGCGCATGGACGCGCCGAGCGATGACGCCGCGCTGGCCGATCTTCTCGCGCAGCTTGGCCTTGGCCCCATGCTGGCGCGGCGCGGCGGCATCGCCATGGCGATCGATCATCGCGGCGCCGGGCTTTCGGGTGGGGAGCGGCGGCGCATCGGCCTTGCCCGCGCGATCCTGTCGGGCCGGCCGATCCTGCTGCTGGATGAGCCCACCGCCGATCTCGATCCGGCCAGCGCGGCGGCAGTGCGCGCCGTTCTGGCGCGCTGCGCGCATGACCGCCTGGTCGTCGCCGCCACCCACGATGCCGATCTTGCCGCGATGGCCCAAACCTGCTGCGCGGTTGACGCGCCCGTCGCCAGGAACACGGCATGATCGCGCTGCTGCAAGCGCCGCTCGCCCGCCAGCGCGGCGTGTTGCGCGCGGCCATGGCCTGCGCGATCGTCGCCGCGCTCGCCGGGGTGGGCCTGCTCGCCACGGCGGGCTGGTTCCTCGCCGGCGCGGCGCTGGCGGGCCTGGGCGGGCCGGTGGCGGTCACCGCGTTCAACTATCTGCTGCCCAGCGCGGGCATTCGTGCCGCAGCGATCGGCCGCACCGCCAGCCGTTATGGCGAACGCATGCTCGGCCACCGCGCCGCGCTGTTTGCCCTGGCAGAGGTGCGCGCGGGCCTGTTTGCCCGCATCGCCCAGGCGGCGCTGGCTGGGCGCGAGGCCGGGCGCAGTGGGGAAATGGCAGCGCGGTTTGGCCGCGATGTCGATCTCTTGGAAGACGCCGCGATACGCCGCGTCGCGCGCGTCGGGGCCTGGGCGGCGGCAATCGTCGCGCTGGCCTGCACGCTGGCGCTCGGGCTGCCGGCGCTGATCGTGCTGGCCATCGGCATGGCGGCGATGCGGGTAGCCGGCCGGGCCATGGCTGCCCGCCTGCTGCCGGCGCGCCAGGCGCAGCGGTCTTGCGCCCATGCCGCGCTCGCTGCCGATTATGCCGAAATGGCCGCCCCGGCGATCGATATCGCCGTCTATGGCCTGGCCCCGGCCCTGGCCGATGCCTTGCAGCACCGCGCGGCCGAACAGGCGCAGGCGCAAGGCGCGGTGGCCCGGGCAGAGGCATGGCTCACGGCCGTGCAGGCGCTGATCGCGGCGGCAACCCTGGCGGCGATCGTGCTGGTCGGCCAGGGCAGCGCACCACACCTCGCGCTCGCCCTGCTTGCGGCCATGGCCGCGCTGGAACCCTGGGCCGGCCTGGCCACCCACGATGCCAACGCGCCCGATACCCGCCTGGCGCAGGAACGCCTGGAACAGGCCGGCGCCGCCACCGCCGTGGCACAGCCCGCGGAAATGCTGGCGGCGCGGCCCGTGCTGGCCATTGCCGGCACCACCCTGGCGCCCGGCGCGCGTGTGCTGATCGCCGGTCCATCGGGCGCAGGCAAGACGCGGTTGCTCGAAACCCTGGCCGGCTTGCGCGGCGATGCGCCGCAGGCGCTGGCGATCGACGGGCGCGATCCGCGCGAGCTGGGCCTGGCGGCGGTGCGGCCAGCCATCGCGTTGATGCCGCAGGCAGCGGCGCTGATCGCCGGAACGGTTGCGGATAACCTCGCACTCGCGCGGCCCGGCATCGATCGCGCGGCCATGTCATCCGCGCTGCACGTGGCCTGCGCCGACGACGTGGTGGCCGGCCTGCCCCATGGTCTTGACCAGTGGCTGGGCGGCGACGGCGCGCGGCTTTCGGGCGGGCAGCGCCGGCGCATCGCCCTGGCGCGCGCGCTGCTGTCAGGCCGCCCCTGGCTCCTGCTCGACGAGCCGAGCGAGGGGCTGGACCTGGCGACCGAGGCGCGGCTGCGCCAGCGCCTCGGCACCTGGCTGGATCAGACCGGCACCGGCCTGCTGCTGGTCAGCCATCGCCCGGCGATGGCCAGCCTGGCACAGCAGGCCATCACCCTCGGCTGATCTTGGCAGGCCTGATCTTGGCAGGCCTGGCCTTACCAGCCGCGCCCGCCCCAGCCGCCACCCTGGCGGGCCGAGGCGTTGATCCAGCCTTCGATGCGGTCATAGCGCATGGCGATGCGGTTGACCGAGCGCCAGTCACCCTCGCCGCATTCATCGCGCTGGCGGCCTTCGAGATCGTCGATCGCATCGTGGATGCGGCCGGCCTGGCGCGGATCGATATCGCCTTCGTCCACTTCGTGGCGCAGCCGCGCTTCCAGGCCATGGGCGCGCTGGCCCGAGCAGATGAATGACATGCGGCGGCCCTGCCAGTCACCACCACCGCCGTAATAGCCGCCACCGTAACCCTGGCCGCCATAGCCCTGGCCACCGTAACTCTGGTTGTATCCGCCCCAGGCCTGGGCCTGCGCGGTCTGTGCGGCCGTGCCGCCAATGGTCAGCGCGGCGGCCATGATGGCGGCAATGCGAATGGTCTTCATCTCGTGTCTCCCACCTAGGGTCTTGTCGTCCCGGGAAGCACGCTACGACGCGGCCGCTGCCGCAAACTTGAACCGCCTGTCGTCCGTCATTCAGAATGTTGCTGGGCCGCCACCACGCCGCTGTCGCACATCGCGCACATCGCGTGGATCACGCCGGCCACGACGGGATCTTTCAGGGTGTACCACCGCACCTGCGCTTCGCTGCGCACGGCGACGACGTCTTCACTGCGCAACAGCGCCAGATGCTGCGATACGCCGGATTGCGACAGCCCGGTCAGCGCGACCAGTTCGGTCACGCTCACTTCGCCCTCGTCCATGCGGCACAGCATCAGCAACCGCTCGGGATGGCTCATCGTTTTGAGACGGCCGGCCATGTGCGCGGCATTGGCCTTGAGCTGGGAAAGATCGGTCGGTTTCATCGCACCTACCGAAATAGGGCAAACCGCCCGCACGGCAAGACGCCACCGGCCTTTGGCGCGGTTCTGCCCCAAAGGGGCCGGGAAACGGACAAAAAAGAAGCGGGCAGTCCACCGTGGGACTGCCCGCCCAGTGAGGGCTCGGAATTTCGTTGCGATCAGAAGCTGATGGCGATCTCCCCGCCGAACGTGCGCGGTGGGTTGAAGTTGCCATAATCGCCCAGCACGGCATCGTTGGCGCCAGAGCGGCGGTAGATGTAGGTGGTGTTGAGCAGGTTGCGGCTCCAGGCCGAGAACGTCGCCTTGGCGCTGCCGTTGAGCGGCACCGAAGCCAGCGCGATGCGGCCGTTGACCACGAAGCTGGAGTCGGTCTTCACCGATTCGTTCTGGAAGCTGTATTGCGGATCGGCGTAGTTGGCATCGAGGTGCACGCGCAGTTCGCTGCCATTGGCATTGACCGGCAGGGCATAGTCGATCGCGCCCGACGCCGCATTGGCCGGCGTATAGACCACATAGACCTGATACAGCTGGTTGTTGAGGAACGGGTTCGCCGTCTCCGGCACGTGGGTGTAGGTATAGGCGTAGGACGCGCTCAGCGTCAGGCCCTGCGCCGCCTGCACCGTCAGGTCTGCTTCCACGCCGCGGATGCGCGAGGTGCCCGGCGCGTTGCGGGTTTCCTCGGTGTGGAGGTTGAACGTCGGGTTGGGCTGGCCATTGTCCAGATAGGGCCGGGTATCGACGTTGTCGAAATCGGTCTGGGTGCCGGTGCGGTCCATCATGTAGCCGGCCAGGTTCAGGCGCACGCGGTGGTCCATCAGGTCCATCTTCGTGCCGATTTCATAGGCCTTGACCGCTTCGGGGCCGAACGCGGCAAAGGTCTGCGAACGGTCGTTGGCGCCGCCGGCGCGATAGCCGGTCGAATACTTGGCATAGGCGTGGATGTTGTCGGTCAGGTCATAGGCCGCCACGATCAGCGGATCGAACCGGCTGACGCTTTCGTGGAACTGATAGTTGGTGGCCGCGCCCTGCACGATGTAGAGCGTGCCGTCGCGCTTGTCGTTGGTATAGCGGCCGCCCACGGTCAGGTGCAGCTTGTCGCCCAGCGCATCGGGGGTAAACGTCGCCTGGCCGAACGCGGCATAGCTCTTGGCAAAGGCCTGGCTGGCACGCTGCAGGAACTGCTGGCCGATGGCCCAGCCCTGGTTGGACGAGGTGACCGGGCCGACCACGGTTTCGCTGTTGATCGTATAGCCGGTGCCATCGACGTTCCAGGTGTTGGACGAGGGCGTTGCCGCCTGTTCCTGGGCGCGTTCGTTGAAATAATAGGCGCCCAGCACGTAATCCACCTGCGGCAGGCTGCCGACAAGCTGGAGTTCCTGGCTGAACTGGCGCTGGTTGAGGTACGAGAGGCTGTAGCGCGAGAAGCCGGTGTTGGGCGCAAAGATCGTGCGCGCCGCGCCGCCAGAGTTGTCCCACTGTTCGGTCGAGACCGTGCGCCATGCCGTGATCGAGCGCAGCTGCATGTGCGGCGCCACGTCATAGTTGAGGTGCAGCGAGGTGCCTTCGGTGCGGTCGACGCTGGGCTGCTGCGGCACGCCGATCGGCGCCACCTTGACCCGGTTGTCACCCGTCGGCGTCATCAGCGACGAAAGCGGCGCGATGCACGCAGAGCATGCCGTGGTGGTGCCGGGCGCCACCAGGATATACTTGCCGTTGCCGTTGGGGTTCTGGATGTACTGGCCAACCGTGCGCCCCTGCGGGTTGTAGTTGATCAGCTGGCTGTAGTTCGGAGTGTTTTCGTCCTTGGCCTTGTCATAGGAAACGATGGCCGAAAAACCGGGCATCGGCGTCCATTTGGCCGAGATGCGCCCGCCGGTGCGATCATACTGGTTCCAGCCGGCCTGGCCCGCCAGCGGGTTCTTCACCGTGGGGTCCTGGTGCTGCTGCACGCCGTCGATCTTGATGGCGATGTTGTTGAATTCGGGCAGGTCCAGGTGGCCTTCCACGGTGTGGCTGCCGAAATTGCCCACGCCCGCCGAAAAGCGGCCATCAAACTGGCCGGTCGGGTCCTTGGTCACGATGCTGACCGCGCCGCCTTCGGTGTTGCGGCCAAACAGCGTGCCCTGCGGGCCTTTGAGCACTTCGATGCGCTGCACGTCGAACAGCGCGGCGTTGAGGCCCTGCGAGCGGGCGAGATAGACGCCGTCGATATAGACGCCAACGCCGGTGTCGCGCGCGGTCTGGTTCTGGTCGAACGGCACGATGCCGCGAATGCCCACGGTCAGCGCCGATTGGCGCGCTTCGAACGTGGCGACGCGCAAGGACGGCACGCCGCCATCAGCCAGGTCGATCAGGCTCTGCACGTGGCGGTCCTTGATGAGCTGGTCGCTCACCACCGAGATCGCCACCGGCGTCTTCTGCAGGTTGGTTTCGCGCTTGGTCGCGGTCACCACGATTTCAGACAGGCGCGAACCGCCATCGGCGCTGGCCGATGCATCGGGCGCGGCTTCGGCCGCTGCGGGCGCAGCAGCCGGCGCTTCGGCAGCATGGGCCATGCCAGCATTGAGCCAGGCAAGCACCATCATCGACGAGGCCAGGGCGGCCTTGGGGTAAGTCACTGTGCACTCCTCCGCAACGAGTCTGTATCTTTCGTTACGGGGCCAGTACCCATCGATAATTGCACTTGTGTGACAGACTATCACAATCAGGCCGGAGACCGACCGCCTGCCCGAGCACCTGCTTTGAACCGCGCGGCGATCGTGGCATGGAGGCCGCCATGACCGGGGCCACATCACCGCAACAGGGCATGGATGCCGCCGGCGTGCGCTCGCGCTCCGGGCTGTTTCTCGCCGCGATTCGGGCGTTGATCGCGTGCCTGTTCACGCTGTGGCTGTGGATCGCGCCGCCCCATGCCGTGCTTGGCGGCACGCAACCGGCATTCCTGTTCGAAGGCTATCTGGTCTTTGCCCTGGTCATGCTGGCGATTGCCTGGCGCAGCTGGTGGTTCGAATTCCGCCTGGGCGGCGTGGCGTTTTTCATCGACGCGCTGACCATGCTGGTCGGCCTTGCCGCGACCGAGGCGGTCACGTTCGATTTCTTCAGCGCGTTCATGACGTTCTATGCGTTCCTCACGCTCGCCTCGCTGGCGCGATGGAGCCGGCGCAACGCCATGCTCGCGGCCGTGGGGCTGGCGCTGTGCTTTCTCGTCGCGGGGCTGGCAGTCGATTGGGCGGGCGTGCCGATCGATACCACCAAGTTCCTGCGGCGGTTGAGCACGCTCGGCGTGCTCTCGCTGCTGCTCGCCTGGTTTGCCCAGGGGCGCCAGCGCCCCGCCCTGCCCCGTCATGACGCGGCCGGCGTGCTGCCGCTGGACGCGGCTGACGATGCCGTGCTGCCAGCGCAGGTGCTGGGCTATGCCATGGGCCTGTGCCAGGCGCGCGGCGGCCTCCTGGCCTGGGCAGCCACGGCCGAACCCCATCCCCGCCTGCATGCCGCCGGCAGCGCGGCGCGGCCGGCTGCCATCCCGCCCCTGCCCCCGCCGCAGGCCACGCCGATGCTGTTCGATCGCGCGCGCGGGCGTGCCCTGTGCCTGAGCGCATCAGGCCGCCTGGTTGCGCGCAGCCGCCCCGATTGGCCCGCCCTGGTCATGGCCGGCCCGCAAGACCAAGGCCTTTCGATTCCGCTGTCCGGGCGCACCGGGCGCGGGCAGCTGGTGCTCTATGGCATGCCCGGCCTCAATGCCGACGACCTGTTCCTTGCCCAGGCCCTCGCCCGCGAAGTGGCCGCCGCGCTGGACGACGAGGAAGCCCGCGCCCTGGCCCGCGAAGTGGCCATGGCCCGCCTGCGCGGCCAGATCGCCACCGACCTGCACGACAGCGTGGTGCAGACGCTGGCCGGCGCGCGCTTTCGCCTGGAAGCACTGCGCCTTGACCAGGGCGAACACCCGGCCACGCCCGGCAGCCACGCCATTGCCGAGATCTGCGAGAGCATCGCGGGCGAGCAGGACCACGTGCGCGCGATCATCGCGCAGCTGCGCCAGGGGCAGATCCTGCCCGGCCAGCGCGATATCCATGCCGAAATCGCCGCGCTGGCGCGCCAGCTTGCGCGCCACTGGCACGTGGCGATCACGCCCATGCCAGCGCCCGCCCCGCTACCGGTATCCACCGCGCTGATCTATGAATGCCAGCACCTGGTGCGCGAAAGCGTGGCCAATGCCGTGCGCCATGGCCAGGCCCGCAGCATCACCATCGATCTGGCCGAGCGCGATGGCGCGCTGCGCCTGGCGATCGGCGATGATGGCCAGGGCTTTGCCGGGCCGCCGCCCCATGCCCTGCCCGCCTCGCTCGCCACGCGCGCCGCCGCGCTGGGCGGTTCGTTTGCGCTGGAAACCCGCGCCGGCCACACCCTGTTGCTTTTCACCCTGCCGCTGGACCTGTCATGACCCGCATTCTCGTTGCCGACGATCACGCCTTCCTGCGCGCCGGGCTGGAACAGGTCCTCGGCCGCCTGGGGCACGAGATCGTTGCTTCGGTCGGTGATGGCACGGCAGCCCTTGCCGCCATTGCCCAGACCCGGCCCGAACTGGCGATCCTCGATCTGCGCATGCCCGCGCCCGATGGCGTCGGCGTGCTCAGCGCGCTGCGCGCGGCGGGCGACACGCTGCCCGTGCTGATCCTCGCGGCCGAACTCGATGACGCCAGCCTGGTCGCGGCGGTACAACGCGGCGTCAATGCCATCGTGCTCAAGCATGCGCCGCCCGGTGCGCTGCAGGACGCGATCCGCGCGGTCATGGCCGGCGAGCGCGCGATTGCCATGGACCTGATGGAACGCGCCTTTGCCGCCGCCACGCGCCCTGCCACGACCGCTGACCAGGCATTGGCCGCGCTATCCGATCGCGATCGCCAGATCGCCCAGGGCGTCGCCGCCGGCCTGCGCAACCGCGACATCGCCGATAGCCTGGGCGTGACCGAAGGCACGGTGAAGATCAACCTGCACCGCCTCTATGATCGCCTGGGCGTCGCCAACCGCACCGAACTGGCTTTGCTGGTCAAGACCGGAACCCACCCACGGCCTTGATCTGGTCAGTTGCGGCCCCGGCCTCCGCCAACAGGCCAGAGGGACCCCGGATCAAGTCCGGGGTGACGGTATGAAAAGTCACCTCAAATCTTCGTCACCCCGGACTTGATCCGGGGTCCCGCTTGTTACCATGCGCGGCAAGGGCGGCACCAAAAGCAGCGACCCACCCCTCCAAGCCCAAGCTTCAATCACGCCCGGTCAGCATCGTGCGCACGCGCTGTTCCAGCTCCGCCACGGCGAAGGGCTTGGTCAGGATCTGCATGCCGGGTTCGAGGTGGCCATTGCCGATGATCGCGTTCTCGGCATAGCCGGTGATGAACAGCACCGGCGTCGCCGGACGATGGCTGCGCGCGGCGTCAACCATCTGGCGTCCGTTCATGCCGCCGGGCAGGCCCACATCGGTCACCAGCAGGTCGATCGGCGTATCCGATTGCAGGATCTTGAGCCCCTGTGCGCCGTCTTCGGCCTCCAGCACATGGTGGCCCATGTCTTCCAGCGCGGTCACCACCAGCATGCGCACCAGCGGCTCGTCATCCACCACCAGAACCGTGCCTTGCCCCGGCACCGGCGCGGGATCGGCGGGCGACATGACGTGCCCGGTAATCTCGCCCTGCGCCGCGTCGGCGCCGTAATAGCGCGGCAGGTAGATGCATACCGTGGTGCCGCTGCCTTCTTCCGAATAGATCCGCGCATGGCCGCCCGATTGCTTGGCAAAGCCATAGATCATCGACAGGCCCAGCCCCGTGCCCTGCCCCAGCGGCTTGGTGGTGAAGAACGGATCGAACGCCTTGGCGATGACATCGGCCGACATGCCCACGCCCGTATCGGTGACGCAGAGCGACAGATACTGCCCCGGGGGAATTTCATGGGCATCGGCACTGCGCGCATCGAACCAGCGGTTGGCCGTCTCGATCGTGATGCGGCCGCCATCGGGCATGGCATCGCGGGCGTTGAGGCACAGGTTGAGCAGCGCGTTTTCGAGCTGGCTGGCATCGACCAGCGCGGTCCACAGCCCGGCCGCGCCCACGCATTCCACCGCGATCGCCGGCCCCACTGTGCGCCGCACCAGATCGGCCATGCCGTTGATCAGGTCATTGATATCGGTCGGCCGCGGATCGAGCGTCTGGCGCCGTGAAAAGGCCAGCAGGCGATGGGTCAACGCGGCGGCGCGGCGCCCGGCCGCCTGGGCCATGGCCAGATACTTTTCCACCTCGGCAAAGCGGCCCTGGGCCAGGCGCGTGCCGATCATTTCCAGCGAGCCGGAAATGCCCGCGAGCAGATTGTTGAAATCGTGCGCCAATCCACCGGTCAGCTGGCCCACCGCTTCCATCTTGTGGGCCTGGCGCAGCTGTTCCTCGGCATGCATCAGTTCGGCGGTGCGATCGGCCACGCGCTGTTCCAGCGTATCGGTCAGGCGGCGCAGTTCCTCGGTCACGCGGTCGCGCTCGGCCTCCACCGCGCGGCGCGCCTCAAGATCGAGCAGCACGCCGGGAAAGCGCCGGGGCTGCCCCTGCGCGTCGGTTTCCACCCGGCCCACCGCCTCGACCCAGGCATAGCGGCCGTGGCGGCCCCGCACGCGGTACTGGTGGCGATAGTGCCCCGGCTCGGCCAGGCATGCGGCGATCGCGGCATCGACACCGGGCTTGTCATCGGCATGCACCGCTTCGAGGAGCGTCTCGATGGCATAGTTTGCCGGCTCGCAGCTTGGCGGCAGACCGAATACTCCGGCACAGCCTTCGTCCACCGCCACCTGCCCGCTGGGAATGTCCCAGATCCAGGTGCCGATGATCGCGCCGGCGGCCAGCGCCAGTTGCACCCGCTGCACGTTGTCGCGCGCCAGTGCCTCGCTCCGCCGCAGGGCCGCCTCTTGCGCCTTGCGCGCGGTAATGTCGCGAAACAGCACGGAAACCTGCCGCTTGGCTTCCGGTCCCACGCGCCGTGCCGACACTTCGATAAAGCGCTCGGCCGTCACGAACTCGCGCTCGAACCGCACCGGCTCGCCCGTGCGCAGCACTTCGCCATAGAGCGCCAGCCAGCCCTCGGCTTCGGCCGGGGCAATGTCGCGCAGCGTCTTGCCGACGATATCGGCAATGCCGGTGTGGCGCTGATAGCCGCTGTTCGCCTCGATATGGCGATAGTCGCTCAGCGGCCCATGCGGGCCATCGCAAAACTCGATGATGCAAAAGCCATCATCGATCGCCTCGAACAGCGCCGCACGATGGGCATCGGCCGCACCCGCAGCATCGTCGGACACCGCGCCGGCCTGGCGCAACCGCAACACTTCCGCCTCCAGTTCCGCGCGGGAAAGAGTCTGAAGTGCCGGTTGATTCACGATGCGTCCCTGCTTGCCTGGTGGTGGTCACGACAAGGGCAACATCGCCCCCCGCCAGCGCAACGCACCGTTGGCCAAAACGTGCCCAACCTTTCGGAATGAGGGAATTTTTCTCCGCGCGGCGGATTCAGGCCGGGCGCCCGTGCCTCAATCGCGGCGGCAGAACCACAGGCAGTGCTCGTCCTCGTGCGCGCCTTCGTAGGCCGGCACCAGTTCCACTTCCACGTCGAATCCGGTATCGCACAACACGCGCGTGAACTGGCCATCGGGATCGGCCGACCAGATCGCCAGGATGCCGCCCGGGCGCAGCGCGGCATAGGCCGCGGTCAGGCCCGGCGCGGCATAGAGCCGGTCGTTCTGCTTTTGCACAAAGCCATCGGGGCCATTGTCGACGTCCAGCAGGATCGCATCATAGGCGCCGCGTCCTTGCGCGATCACGTCGTGCACATCGCCCAGCGTCACGCTCACGCGCGGATCATCCAGCTTGCCGGCCATGACATGGGCCAGCGGCCCGCGCGCCCACGCCAGGATTTCGGGCACCAGCTCGGCCACCTGGATGCGCGCCTTGGGGCCCCAGGCATCGAGCGCGGCGCCCAGGGTAAAGCCCATGCCCAGCCCGCCGATCAGCACCGCGGCATCGTGCCGGCCCAGGCGCTGCGCGGTCATCAGCGCCAGCGCCTCTTCCGAAACATGGTCGGTATTGCCCATCAGCTCTTCATCATCGAGCTCGATCGAAAAGCTGTCCCCGCTCTGCAGCAGAAGCAGTTCGCCGCCATCGGGCAGGCGCGCCTTGTCGATAAGGCGGATCGTCTCGTCCCGCACCGGGGCAAGCGTGGTCTGGGCCAAGAAATATTCCAATCGCGGCAACGGCCCGGCCGGGTGGGTGATGGCATCACACAGCCATCCACCGGGCGAGCAAGAGGGGGGAAATGCCACCCCGCAAGAAACAAGGCACGGCACCGACGCAAGGTTCGTCCATACCGAGTTGGCCCTGCATTGCAATGCCGGGTAACGGCAATCGGCCCCCCGCCCCCTGGAAATCGCGCCGGGCCGTTCCCACCTGCCAGGTCCCCTGTCCAACCCTGCCGGTTTCCCCGCCGCGAAAGGGCTTCATGCCGCGCAATCCCTATTACCATGGCCCGGTCAGCGATCATTTCGACGGGCTGCGCTTCCGCAACCTGGCGGGCGAGCCGGAAACCGATCGCAGCCTGGGCGACGTGCTGCGCTGGCGGCGCAGCGCGCCACGCCACCCTTGGCCGCACCATGTGGCGGTGGTGCCGGCCCATCCCGCAGCGGCCGTGGCGGGCCTGAGGCTGACCATGGTCGGCCATGCCACGGTGCTGATCCAGGTCGATGGGCTCAATATCCTGACCGATCCGGTCTGGTCGCGGCGCGCCAGCCCGGTCAGCTTTGCCGGGCCGCGCCGCGTGACCGCGCCTGGCGTTGCCCTGGCCGATCTGCCCCCGATCCATGCCGTGCTGCTTTCGCACAACCACTATGATCATCTCGACGTGGCCACGCTCAAGGCGCTGCACCGCGCCCATGCGCCGCTGATCGTCACGCCGCTGGGCAACGATCGCATCGTGCGCCGCCACATTCGCGATGCGCGCGTGGCGCCGCTCGATTGGGAACAGGCCCACCCGCTCGATCCCGCAGGGCAGGCGATGGCCCATCTCGTGCCGGCGCTGCACTGGTCTTCGCGCTCGCCCCGCGATCGCCGCATGGCGCTGTGGGGCGGGTTCATGATCCAGGCGGCGGGGCGCACGATCTATTTCGCAGGCGATACCGGCTATGGCACCGGCGCGATCTTTCGCCGACTGCGCCAGCAGTTTGGCCCGGTCGATTGCGCGCTCTTGCCGATCGGCGCCTATGACCCGCGCTGGTTCATGGCGGCGCAGCATACCGACCCGGCCGATGCGGTGCAGATCATGCACGATCTCGACGCGCAATGGGCGCTCGGCATCCATTGGGGCACGTTCAAGCTGACCGACGAGCCGCGCCACGATCCGCTGCGCCAGCTCGATGCCGCGCTGGCCGCGCGCGGCGTGGCGCCGGGGCGGTTTCGCGCATTCCATCCTGGCGAGACCGTAGACATTCCGCCGCGCGTGCGGCGCCCGTGATTCTCACGCGGGCACGCCTCTGAAGCGGACCCGCGCCGCGAAATTCGACCGATTGCCAAAAGGTTGCATTGGCAGAGCGAGGCCCACCGCGACTGTTCGATCTTTAACAATCCGATTTTATATCAGATAGATAGATAGATATCGCGAAAGCATGCAGAACGGCGTGATGGCCGGCCAAGGGATGCATGCTGCGGCCTTTTTGCGCGCGCGAGAGATTGCCAAGCCACGCGTTGCTCAATTGAATGAAATTTGCTATGCATATCCATCAACAGCTTCAAACGGGCGAATGATGGCTGATAGCAGTGCAATCGTGGGGCAAATCGGCGATCTGGCCCAGGCCGGCGAACGAATGATCGAGCGCCTGCGGCGCAAGGCCTTTCTGCCCGAAAGCCGCAAGGGACTCAACGTGCGCTTTGGCATTGCCGAAGCGGCGCAGCTGCTGGGCTGTTCCACCAACCGCATCCGCATGGCCGAAGACGACGGGCGCCTGCCGCCCCCGCCTTCAGGCGACAATGGCCGGCGCATCGGCTATGGCGTGCAGGAAATGCTCCACATGCGCGAAGTGCTGGGCGCCATGCCCACGCGCGGGGCCCACGATGTGCCGGCGATGATCGCGGTGCAGAATTTCAAGGGCGGCGTGGGCAAGTCCACCGTGACCACCCACCTGGCCCACTATTTCGCCGTGCAGGGCTATCGCGTGCTGGTGGTCGATTGCGACAGCCAGGCGACCACGACCACGCTGTTCGGCTTCAACCCGCATTTCAACATCACGCGCGAGGAAACGCTCTACCCCTATCTGTCGATCGACCCGACCCAGGCCGATCTGCTCTATGCGGTCAAGCGCACGCCCTGGCCCAATGTCGATCTGATCCCCTCGAACCTTGAACTGTTCGACGTGGAATACGAACTGGCCGCGGCCGGCGCCGACGGGCAGTCGGTGCTTGCCGCGCGGTTTCGCAAGCTCAAGCAGGGGCTGCTCGATCTCGCCCGCGATTATGACGTGGTGATCCTCGATCCGCCGCCCGCGCTCGGCACGATCTCGCTGGCGGTGATGCAGGCGGCCAATGCCCTGCTCGTGCCGCTGGCGGCCACCACGCCCGATTTCTGCTCCACCGTGCAGTTCCTCTCGATGATGGACCAGGTTATCGCGCAGCTGGTTGAAGCGGGAATTGCCGTGGATTATCAGTTTGTTCGCCTGATCTGCTCCAAGTTTGACGGCAATGACCCCAGCCACGCGATGGTGCGCACGATCATGGAGCAGACCTTTGGCCCGGCGCTGCTGCCCGTGCCGATCCTCGAAAGCGCGGAAATCAGCCACGCCGCCTTGCGCATGATGACGATCTACGAACTGGAAAAGCCGATCGGCACGGCCAAGACGCACAAGCGCTGCCGCGCCAACCTGGACGAGGCGCTGGGCCAGCTCGAGCAGTTGGTGCGCGCCGGTTGGGGCCGCGTCGCCCCGGCGCGGGAAGAGGATGTGCTGCATGCCTGATCCCGCCGCCGCCCTCCCCTCGTTCCCGCCCTTCGCAAGGTTCTAAGCCATGGCGCGCAAGCAATCCGATTACCTCGCCGCGCTGCTGGCGGAAGACGAAGAAACGCCGGACACCACCCCTGCGCCGGTGGTGATCGACAACACGCCCGCGCCGCGCCCCTCGGGCGTGGCGGAGGAACCGGCATCCGTGGTGGCGCCCCCTGCCCCCGCTCCTGCCGCATCGCCTGCGCCGGCCCCGCGCCCGGCCGCGCCCGGCCTTGGCCCATTGCGCGGCACCACGCTGCTCAACCGCGAAAGCGCGCTGGCCCGCGTCGCCAGTGGTGAAGTGCGCCAGGTCACGCAATTGCTGCTCGATCCTGCGCGGGTGCGGGTGTGGGCCGGCAATGCCCGGTCCTATGCCCACCTGAGCGAGGAATCGTGCCGCGAACTGATCGATTCGATCATTGCCGAAGGCGGCCAGAAAGTGCCCGCCGTGGTGCGCCGCATCGAAAACGATCCGGCCTATGATTACGAGGTCATCGCCGGCACGCGGCGCCACTGGTCGATCGCCTGGCTGCGCGCCAATTCCTATCCGCAGTTCCAGTTCCTGGCCCAGGTGGCCCAGTTGGATGACGAGGCGGCCTTCCGCCTCGCCGATCTGGAAAACCGCGCCCGCAAAGACGTGTCTGACCTGGAACGCGCACGCAACTATGCCCTCGCGCTCAAGGACCATTACGGCAACCACCTCACGCGCATGGCGGAAAGGCTAAAGCTTTCAAAGGGTTGGCTTTCAAAAATGCTGCGCGTGGCGACGATCCCCGATGCCGTTGTCGCCGCCTTTGCCTCCCCTGCCGATGTCCAGCTCAAGCCGGGCTATGCCCTGGCCCAGGCGCTGGATGACAAGAACGCCCAGGCCGCGATCCTCAAGGAAGCGCGCCAACTTGCGCGGGAGCAGGACGCCGCCCGCAGCACCGGCCGGCCGACGCTGCCCTCTGCCGACGTGCTCAAGCGCCTGCTGGCCGCACCAACCGCCGGCAACAGCCCATCGGGGCCGCTGTTCAGCTGGGACGCGCCGATGAGCGGCCGCCGCGCCGTGTCGGTGCTGTCCGCCGGGCGCCAGGGCGTCACGCTCAAGCTGCATAACGGCACCGGCGCCACCACCGAAGACCTGATCGAAGGGGTGCGCGCCGCGCTCGAAGCGCTCGAAGCCCAAGGCAAGGGCATGCAGCGGTGAGGCCATCGTTTCCCCGTTTCCCCGGGGAAACACTGCCCCCTCCCCGGCATCAGCCTCCCCTGATAAACGGCGCGCGCGGCCTGGTGCTTGCTGGCGCGTCGTGTCTAACGCGAACCTGGCCTGTTGCCTTTCATCCGCCGCCGTTTCATCGCGCGCTGGCGATCGTGATCGCCGCCCTCCACACGTTTCATCGCCACTGCATCTTGCCCCGGGCTGGCCCACGCCAGTACCGGTTGGCGGTGTTGTCCCCCACCCTCCCTTCCTCCCCTTACTTCGGCATCGCATGACCCGCAGCAAACCTTCCGTCAGCAGCGAACGCTTTGACGTGTTCCTGCCCTACGTGGCCGACATGCCCTTGCGCGATCAGCGCGAGATGATGGAGCGCCCGTTCTTTTCGCTGGCCAAGACCAAGCGCACCAAGCCGATCGACTATACCAGCCCCGATGGCAAGCTGTGGGTCCACGTTTCGGGCAACCCCGATTACGGCATGGCGACGATCTGGGACGCCGACATCCTGATCTACTGCGCCAGCGTTCTGGCCGACATGGTGCGGCGCGGGGTCAATGATGTGCCCCGCAAGCTTACCATCATGCCCTATGACCTGCTGCGCGCGATCGGCCGCCCCACCACGGGCCGCGCCTATGAATTGCTGGGCCAGGCACTCGATCGCCTGGTGGCGACGACGATCAAGACCAACATCCGCGCCGAAAACCGCCGTGAAGCGACGTTTTCGTGGCTCGATGGCTGGACCCAGCTGGTGGACGAGCGCACCGAACGCTCCAAGGGCATGACGCTGGAGCTGTCCAACTGGTTCTGGGAAGGCGTGATGATGCAGGGTGGCGTCCTGGCGATCGATCGTGCCTATTTCAACATTACCGGCGGACGCGAGCGCTGGCTCTACAAGGTGGCGCGCAAGCATGCCGGCGGCGCGGGCGAGGAAGGCTTTGCGATTGCCATGCCCACGCTGTTCGAGAAATCCGGCGCGGAAGGCGAATATCGCCGTTTCAAGTTCGAGATCCTCAAGCTGGCAGAGAAGGACGCCCTGCCCGGCTATGCCCTGAGCGTCGAACAGGGCAAGGCCGGCGAACCGCTGCTGCGCATGCGCCGCGTGGATGGCAAGGACGGCGCCGAAGTCGTTTCCCCGGGGAAACGCCCTGCCCCCCTTCCCGCCGCCACCGCAGCCCCCTCGCCTGCACCGGCCGCCGCGCCCGCCCCCGCACCCTTGGCCAGCCCGGCACCGGCCAAGCCCGCAGCGCGCAATGCGGCACCCGCTGCCGACGCTCCCGTCACCGTCGATGCGCGCAGCCTGATCCGTTCGACCATCGCGGGCCTCAGCCATGCTGCCACGCGCGGCTTCATGACCGACGAAACCCTGGCGCACTTGCGCGAAACCTGCCCAGGCTGGGATTTCCAGGCGCTGCATGCCGAGTTCGAACGCTGGGTTTCGGCCGACCCGGCCCGCACCCCCGCCGACTGGCAACGCGCCTTCATCGGCTGGGCCAAGCGCCATCACGAAAAGCATCGCCACACCCTGCGTTGACCAGCGCCGCCCGTTCCGCGCCCATGCCGCGCGGAACGGGCACCCCACGCGGCCGGAGCGACCGCGCCCCAACCAGCATCGCCACCCACGCCGGTCACGCCCGACCCTCAGGCCAGTGCGCGCAGTGCCATATCCCGTCGCAAGCGAACGCGGGGGAGGGGAGGGGGAGGGCACAACCTCTCCCTGCTGTTAGCCCTCCCACGTCACCCCGGACTTGATCCGGGGTCCCGCTTCCTATGAGCCCCCGCAGTCGGCGTTTGACGCGCAAACCCGATCTGACGACGCCCGCCGCATGCGCACTTCATCCAAGCCGTTCTCGAAAGAACGTGTCGCAGGCGCAAGCCACGCCGCCGCGTTCGCGAAGTGTCGTGCGGAATTTCAATCGCTGTCACGCACATGAAATCACACGCAACGATTGAACCTTCAAAGCGCTGGGTTCCCAAAAAGAAATTCAATCCGCCGCGCTATCAAGGCGCCTGATGGCGATCGTCGACCCTTCAGGAACGGGATTAGGCAGCTTTCGACCTTTCGGGAACGGCCTTTCGATCCATCGGGAACGCAGCGTCGATCCTTTGGGAACGATGCTTCGATCCATCAGGAACGGATTGTCGATCTATCAGGAACAGGCAGTTCTGTGCGAATCGCGCGGTCATGGCGATTCGGTCCGGGCCCGCGCGCGCTTAACCTGTCTAACTGATCTAAACAGGATCTAACCGGCGGGAAGTGTCTTTTGACGGATTGAAATAGGGGAAGGGGAGATTTCGCGAGCGCCGCCCAGGCAAACAACCCGATGATAGCCCATAACCAACCCGAAGATCAGATTATCGATGCTTTTTAGAAAGATAGCCCAAAATATCCCGCCGCCGAACCCCGAAAACATTTCGGCCGGATTTGCGCCAAAAGCGGGCAAATCCGGCCGAAACTGGAAATATGTGATTTTTCAGCCGCTTGAGCTGTCCACTTGCGCGGTTTTCTATTTCACCGTGAAACTGTAGCTGCCATCGCCACTTTCGCCGCTGCTGGAGACCGCATGCCAGGCCAGGCGATAGGTGCCGGCAGGGAGCGCCCGGGGGAGGGCGACCTTGAGCGTCTTGCCATCCTCGGAAAGGGTGGTGGCAAAGCCGGTGACTTTCATCGGTTGATGATTGGCCATGCCCGGCATCGCGGTCATCACCAGGGCCAGCGAGGAAGGCGGGATCGCCACGCTTTCGGAAAAGGACAGGGCAATGTCCTTGGGCGCGGAAACCACGGCATCGGCCGCGGGCGTTGCCGAGACAAGGGCGGGCTTGGCCAACGCCGGGCTGGCTGCCGCGCACAGGCCGGCGAGGGCAAGGATAAGGGCGGCGGGGCGCTGGTACATCGACGGTCCTTTCGCAACGGGTCTGTCTGCTGTTACGCAGCGCGGCGCATCACCCCTTGGCCAGGCAGCAAAAAAATGTGCTGATGGCATGAGGGGCAGGCGGCAGCGGTGCGTATGATGAAGCAGGCAGGGCAAGGGCAGGAGCATTGCGGGCAATGAGCATGGTGGACGAAGGACTGGCCGGGTTGCGCCAGGCCACGCGCGGGCAGGCAGACGCGACACCGGATTGGACCACGCTGGAGCAGGCCGTGATCGCCGGGCTGCATCGCCACCAGGAACGCGCCCAGGTGCGGCGCCAACTCGCCTGGAGCGTAGCGCTGGCGCTGGTGGTGGGCGTGGCAGGTGGCGGGGTACAATTGCCCTGGCATGGTGGCACCGCGATGCGCGTGGCCAGCCCGCTGGCCCTGCCGGCGCAGGCCCCCTCGATGGTGCTGATGGGGGCAGGGTGATGGCCATGCGCCAGATGCTCTTGGTGGCGCTGCTGGCCTTTGCCGCGGCCATGGTGGGGGTTGGGGTAGGGCGGATGCTATTTGCGCCCCCACAGCCGGCGGAAAAGGCCTTTCACACGCTGATCCACCGCGATCTGGCGCTCGATCCGGGGCAGGAACAGGCCATGGCCCGCCTCGAAAGCGATTATGCCGCCGCCCAGGCCCGCTATGGCGCGCAAATGGCGCAGGATAACCGCGATCTGGCGCAGGCGATCGTGGCCGAGCGTGGCTATGGCCCGCGCGTGGCCGCGGCGGTGGACCGCTCGCACGCGGCGATGGGCATGTTGCAGAAGGAAACCCTGCAGCACCTGTTTGCCATGCGCCGGCTGCTGCGCCCCGATCAGCAGGCGCGGTTCGACCAGGCGATGGTGGTGGCGCTCACGCAATCCCCCGCGCCCAGCGCTTCGCAGCGGCCCTGAGCGGCCGCGCGGCGGTGCGTGACGATCCCCTGGACACGGCCGACGACGCCGCCCTGGTGCGCGCCGCGCTGGCGGGCGAGGAGCGGGCCTATCGCCAGCTCATGGCGCGCCACCGCGCCGTGGTGCATCGCGTGGCCCGGGCGCAGACCGGGCAGGCCGATGCCGCGCTGGACGTGACGCAGGAGACGTTCATCGCCGCCTTTGCCGCGCTGCGGCGCTATGATCCGGCGCGACCGATGGCGGCCTGGCTGGCACGCATTGCCCTGAACAAGGGGCGCGACTGGCGGCGGCGACAGGCGGTGCGGCGGCTGTTTCTGGGCTGGCGCGGGCAGGGCGAGGCGGTGGTGGAGCACATTCCCGATCCCGGGCCAGGGCCGGAACGCGAAGCGGCAGGACGTGCCGATCTGGCACGCCTGGCGCGGGCGATCGACGCGCTGCCGCAGCCGCTGCGTGAGGCGATCGTGCTGCACGGCGTGGAAGGGATGCCGCAGCGCGAGGTTGCCATGCTCTTGAACGTGAATGAAAAGGCAATTAAAACAAGAGTTTACCGCGCAAGAAAGAAGCTTGCCCAGATGCTTGGCGAAAAGGACTGACAGAGTGGATCGGCGCACGATTTTGGCGGGACTGGCGGGAGCCGGATTGGGTGGGGTTTTGCCCGATCTGGCACGCGCGCGGACCGCCATGACTGGCATGATGCCGGGCATGGCCGAACTGGTGATGGGCACGCCGGCAGCGCCGCTTTCGGGCGATCTGATCGAGCTGGTGATCGACCAGGCGACGGTGCGCGTGGGCGGGCGCAGCGGCCATGCCATCACAGTCAACGGCATCACGCCGGGGCCGATGATCCGCCTGCGCGAAGGGCAGCAGGTGTGCCTGCGCGTGCACAACCGCCTGGGCGAGGATACCTCGATCCACTGGCATGGCCTGCTGGTGCCGTTCCAGTTCGATGGCGTGCCGGGGATCAGCTATCCCGGCATCGCCCCGGGGCAGAGCTTTGACCACGTGTTTACCGTGCGCCAGGCCGGAACCTATTGGTATCATGGCCATAGCGGGATGCAGGAGGCGATGGGCCTGTTCGGCCCGATCGTGATCGATCCCGCCGGCCCAGCCATGCCCGCGGCGCGCGAGCATGTGATCATGCTGCACGATTGGACCGACGTGCATCCGCACGTGCTGCTCAAGCGGTTGAAACAGCAAGGGGGCTTCTACAACCGGCAGCAGCAGACCCTGGCCGGTTTGCTGGCCGGCCGCGACCAATCCCTGGGCGAAAGGCTGGACTGGGGCCGGATGCGCATGGACCCGACCGACATCGCCGACGTGACCGGATCGACCTATACCTATTGCATCAACGGACATGACAGCGCGGCGAACTGGACCGGGGCGTTCGTGCCGGGGGAGGCGGTGCGGCTGCGCGTGATCAATGCCGCGGCGATGACCAATTTCAACCTGCGGCTGCCGGGCGTGCCGATGCGCGTGGTGGCGGCCGACGGGCAGGACGTGGTGCCCGTGGAAACCGATGAATTGCAGATCGGCATTGCCGAAACCTATGACGTGATGGTGCAGCCCGGATCGGCGCAACCCATTGCGATCATTGCCGAAGCGATCGATCGATCGGGCCAGTGCCGGGCCACGCTGGCGCCGCTGGGTGGGCCGGTGGTGGCCGCGCCGATCCCGCCGCTGCGCGCGCGGCCGCTGTTGACCATGCGCGACATGGGCATGGGCGCCATGGACATGACGGGGATGGACATGGCGGCCGGCACGCTGGACCTGTCCGCGCCAATGCCGGCAGCAGGGCAGGGCGGCCATGGTGGTGGCCATGGCGGGATGAAGATGCGGGACAAGTCGCTCGCGCCGCCGGGCATGCGCCTGGGCCCGGGGGTGGCGACGCTGTCTGCCGCGCCGGCCGATCGCCTGGCTGACCGGCCGACGGGCTTGGAAGACGTGGACCATCGCGTGCTGACCTATGCCGATCTCAAGGCCGCCGTGCCGCGCCCGCAGGTGCCACCGACGCGCAGCCTGGACGTGCACCTGACGGCCAACATGGAACGCTACATGTGGTCGTTCGACGGGGTGAAGCTGAGCGAGAACCCCGCGCCACTGGCGTTCCGCGCCGGGGAGCGGGTGCGGGTGACCCTGATCAACGACACGATGATGCCCCATCCCATTCATATCCATGGCCATTTCTTTGACCTGGTGAACGGCGCGGGCGAAGCGGCGCCGCACAAGCATACGGTCAACGTGCTGCCAGGCGGCAAGGCCAGTTTCGACCTGACCGCCGATGCCGTGGGCGACTGGGCGTTTCACTGCCACATGCTGCTGCATATGCATGCCGGCATGTTTCGCGTGGTGACCGTGCGCGAGCAGGCCGCATGAGCGGGCGCGGCCTGGCGGTGATGCTGGCGCTGGCTGCCGTGCTGGGCGGCACTGGCGTCGCACAGGCACAGGAGCAGTCGCAGGACGCTGCAGCGGCGCCGCCGCCGCCGACCGACCATGCCGCCGATGCCGTGTTCGATCCGCAGGCGATGGCGCGCGCGCGGGCTGCGCTGGTGCACGAAAACGGCGGCATGGCGGTGAGCCAGGTGATGATCGACCAGCTGGAAGCGCGCGGCGGCGGCGATTATGCCTGGGAGGGCAAGGGCTGGTGGGGCGGAGACATCGACCGCCTGGCGCTGGAATCGCGCGGGGAAGGGGCCTTTGCCGGGCAGTTGGAGCGTGCCGAGGTCCAGGCCGGCTGGCTCCACGCGCTGGACCCCTGGTTCAACCTGCGCGCCGGGGTGCGGCAGGATCTGGGCCGGGGTGTGCTGGGCACGGGCCTGCGGCGCACCCATGCCGCGCTGACGATCGAAGGGCTGGCGCCCTACTGGTTCGATGTGGAGGCATCGCTGTTCCTGTCGACGCGGGGCGAGCTGACCGGCCGGGCCGAGGCGAGCTATGACCAGCGCATCACCCAGCGCGTGGTGGTGCAGCCGCGCGTGGAAATGGATTGGGCGGCGCAAGCCATGCCCGATCTGGGCACGGGCGCAGGGATCAACCGCATCGAGAGCGGGCTGCGCCTGCGCTATGAAATCCGGCGCAATCTTGCGCCTTACCTGGGCCTGGGCTGGGAACGCAGCCTGGGCGGCAGCGCCCGCGCGGTGCGGGCGACGGGAGAGCGTGCCAGCGCCGTGCGCGCGCTGGCCGGGGTGCGCTTGTGGTGGTGAGGCGGCGGTTGATGGACGGTCAGGCCGCCACGGCCGGCTGCGCTGCAACCAGGTGATCGGCCAGGCGCTGTGCCTGGAGGCGGATATCGGGCACGGCGACCATTTCCCAGTTGAGCCCCTTGGACAGCGCCCCCATGGCATGGATGGCAAGCGGCGCGCGGCCACGCGCATCGCGCAGGCGCCAGGTATCGTCGACATCGAGGCCGAGATGGAGCGGGCAGGGGCGGGCGAGGCCGGCGGAGAGCAGGCTGCGCAGCAGGGGATCGCGGCTTTGTGCCGGATCGCCGCCGGGGCCGGTGCAGACCACGACATGATCGACCGCGAGCGTGGCCACGGCATCGCTGCCGCGCGCCCGCCATTGCGCAAGCAGGCCATCATCGCCATCGGACACGACCTGTTGCAGGCTGCCGGCGACGACCAGCAGGCGCCCGGCGGCGGTCAAAGCCTCGATCCGCTGGGCAATGGCCGGGGCCATGCGATGGCGGTGCACGTCCCACCACGGGCGGGCATGGCGCAGGAAGCGCGCCTGCGCCGCGCCATCGTGTGCCTGCCACAAGGCGTGGGTGTGGGGGCGCAGTTCATCGATCGCATGGTGCCAGCCCACGGCGCGGGCGCGGGCGCGAATGTGGCGCAGCAGGGCGCTGCCGCGCGCCGCCGGCATGGGCTGGGGCGAGATGGCCGGGCCGCTGGCGGCATGGGCGCGCGGCACCAGGCCGCGCCGCGACAGCGCGACGATCGGCCCGCGATGGCCGCGCGCCTCAAGCGACTGGATCACGTCGATCGCGGTGAGGCCGGTGCCGAGCAGCAGCACGCGGGCATCGGGCGCGATGGCATCGAGGCCACCCGGCGCCCAGGGATCGGGCAGGGCGAGGGGCGGCGCCAGCCCGGCCAGCGCGCGATGGCGCTGCGGCGGCAGGTTGCCCTGGGCCAGCACCACGGCGCGGGCATGGAGCGGCGCGCCGTGATCGAGCGCGACCTGGAGCGTGCCATCGGCCAGCGGGGTGACGCCTTGCGCGCCGGCGATCGCGATCGTGATGCGATCGGGCATGGCGGCGCGGGCGCTGGCCAGCAGGCTGGCGATATAGGCGCCATAACTGGCGCGCGTGGCAAAGCGGTTGGCCGCGTCGGTTTCCCCATGGCCCAGCCAGCGCAGGAAATGGGTGGGATCGTCGGGAAAGGCGCTCATGTTGCCGGCGCGCACGTTGAGCAGGTGCTGCGGCCCGCAGGCGCCATAGGCAAGGCCATGGGCCAGCGCCTGGGGATCACGCTCGACAATGACGGCGCGCACCCCGCGCCGGGCGAGGTGGATGGCCAGCAAGGTGCCGCTGAACCCGCCGCCGATGATTGCCACGGGCAGATCATCGTGGCCGGCGCGCCGCGCCAAGTCATGGAGCGCAAAGGGATTCGCCATAACTCAACCTTTCAAGTTGAATTTAGGCTCGCAAGTTTTTCCTTAACGGTCAATAGCCATTCTATGAACGGTGGCAGGGCCGGGGCGTGGTGCCTGCCATGGGCTGAATCCGCACGCACCCTAGGGGCCGAGGCTGACCATGCCGGCCAGGCCGCAGCGACCGGGTGTGGCGCGATTGTCGAACAGCACATCGAGCAGGCGTTCGCCGCTGCCAGCGGGCACCGGGACGGTGAGCGGGGCAGGGGCGGGATCGGCCTTGAGCGCGACGCGCACGCCGTCGAGCCAGATTTCGGCGCGGCCGACCACGCGGGCAAAGCGCAAGGTGCCGCCCTTGGCCGCCACGGCGCGGCGCGGGGTGAAGGCAAGGTGCAGCAGCACCCACGGCGCGGCTGGATCGGTGGGCTGGGTCGCGCCCGGCTTGGTCCAGGCCCAGGAGTTCATGTCTCCATCGCCCAGGCGCTGGCCGGTCAGCGGGCGTTGCGCGCTGGCGGGTGCCTGGCGCCATTCGGTAAGCAATTGCGCCGAGGGCACTGCCGGCAGGGCCAGCACCTGGCTGGGATCGACACGCAGGACGCAACGCGCCGGGGCGAGGCCGGCGGCGGTGGCGACGAGTTGCAGCGGGCCGCTGCCATCGGCGCAGACGATCGCCTGGGCCAGCCCGTTGAACAGCGCCATGGTCCCGCTGCGGCCATCGGCAGCGGGCGTTTCGGGCAGGGCGAGGTTGGGATCGCCATTGCCGAGGCCGAGAACCTGCCCGCCTTCGACATGCAGGGCAAAGCCGTGCTGCGCCACGGGCACGGCTTGCCCGGCGGCATCGACCGCCATGACCGTGACCGGCACGGCGTCGCGGCGCTCGGCCCTGATCCGCAGGCGATCGGGCACGAGGCGCAGCGCCACGGCCGGGCCGGCGGTGACGCATTCCGCGCTGGCGACCACGCGCCCATCGCGCCAGCCCTGGGCAAGCAGGCGGCCCGGGGCATAGACCGGGGTGAAGCGCGCGACGCCATCGTGCACGGGCGCCCGGGCCACTTCGCGGCCATTGCAGTGGAGCGAGACGACCTGCGCATTGCTGGCAACGAGGATCGGCACGGCGCGGCCCGCTTGGCCGGGAAAGGTCCAGTGCGGCCAGATCGCGATGACAGGCGTGGCGCTCCACAGCGCGCGGCGGATGTGAAACGCGCTCTTGGCAAAGCCGCACAGGTCCATCGCGCCGAAAAAGCTGGATGTGCTGGGCCACCCGAACGGGGTCGCCTCGCCGCGATAGTCGAAGCCGGTCCACACGAAGCCGCCGGAGAGCCAGGGGCGCTCGGCGATGAACGCCCAGGCGGCGCTGTTGGTCTGGCCCCAGGGCACGGCAGTGGTGTCGTCATCGGCGATGACATGGCGCGCGGCATCGCCTGCCGGCGCGCCGCGGGTCATCAGGGCAGAGGTGTCTTCGCTGCTGAGCAGGGGGCGGGTGGGATGGGCGGCGTGATAGGCATCGATGCCCTGGCGGCCATAGTTGAAGCCGACCACGTCGAGCGCGTCGGCAATATTGGGCTCTGCCTCCATCGCGCCGTTGAGCGCGGCGGTGACCGCGCGGGTGGGATCGAGCGTGCGGACCAGCGCTTTCATCCGCGTGATCATGGCAACGCCGATGCCGCTGGCCTGGATCGATTCCTCGTTGCACAGCGACCAGGCGATCACGCTGGCATGGTTGCGGCCCAAGCAAACCAGTGCGGCCAGGGCATCGAGCGTTTCCGGCGCGGCCGACAACGTGCGGTTTTCCGCCAGGACCATCACGCCCAGTCGGTCTGCCGCATCGAGCAGTTCGGGCGCCGGGGCATGGTGCGCGGTGCGCAGCGCATTGCCGCCCATCGCGCGGATGCGACGCAGGCGATAGTCCCACAGGCTGTCGGGCACGGCGACGCCGACGCCGGCGTGATCCTGGTGCGCGCAAACGCCCTTGATCGGGCAAGGCTCGCCATTGAGCAGCAGGCCGCGATCCGCGTCAAACCGCACGGTGCGCAGGCCCAGCGCGCAGCTTTCCTGATCGGCCAGCACGCCATCGGCCAGCACGCGCGTTTCCAGGCGATAGAGCGCAGGATCGGCCGGCGACCACAGCCGGGGGCGCGGCACGGCCAGCGTGAGCGCGGCCTGCGCCTGGCCTTGCGCGGGCAGGGCAAGGGCGGCCTCGCCGGCGGCGACGGGCGTACCATCGGGCGCGATCAGGCGCGCGGCAACGGTGACGGCGGCCGCGGCCGCGCCGTGGTTGGCGAGATCGAGCGTGAGGGGAACCGCCCAATCGCCCGCTGGCGGCGCGGTGCCATCGGTGGCGCCGAGCGGATGGGGCCGCGCGACCAGGCCATGGCGCACGATATGGACGGGCGCGCGGCGTTCGATCCAGACGTGGCGATAGATGCCCGCGCCCTCGTACCACCAGCCCTCGCTGTCTTGCGCGTCAACCCGCACGGCGATGGTGTTGGGCTCTGCGCCAAAGCGGGCGAAGGGCACCAGATCTATGACCAGCGGGGTGTAGCCGCCGAAATGGCGTGCGGCGAGCGTGCCGTTGATCCACACCGTGGCATTGGTGGCGATGCCATCGAACACCAGATCGAGCGCGCCATCGCGCCAGGCGGGATCGAGCAGGAAACCGCGCCGATACCAGCCAATGCCGCGCGGGCGATAGGCCTGGTCGGGATTGGCCGCCGGATCGGGCGCCTGGCCCAGCGCGAAATCGTGCGGCAGGCTGACCATGGCCCAATCGCCATCGTCAAGATCCTCGGCCGCGCCGCCCGTGGCATTGCCCGCCTTGGCATGGGCATAGGCCGCCTCGTGATCGATGAGCGGGGCGAAGGGAATGTCACCGGCGTGGAAGCGCCAGTCGGCCTCGAGCGATAACCGGCGGCGGGGGCTGTCGGGCTGTGGAGGCGCCCCCGCCGCCGGGTCGGCGCGCGCTTCGGCCGCGATCGGGGATCTGCCCAGCACGGCGGCCAATGCCGCCGTGCCGGCCAGGATCGTGCGCCGGCTTGCCGACAGCATGGCTCAGCAGTGCTGGCAGGTGGGATCGAGCAGATCGTGCAGCAGGGCGCCGGTGGGGTCCCATTCGCCGATCGCCGGGTGGATCAGCAGCGCCTTGCGCGCGGTGGGCCGCTCGCCGGTGAGCGCGGCATCGATCGCGGCGCGTTCATAGGCCTTGATGCCGTGAACCAGGCCAAGCGCCACATCGGGCAGCGGGGCGATGGGCAGCGGCGTGATGCTGTCGGTATCGATGCGGCTGCTGGTTTCGACGATATCGCCGGCGGGCAGATTGGGCAGCGCGCCATGGTTGCGCGTGTTGACCACGATCGTGGCGGGCCGCGCGCCGGTGAGCGCGCTCATCACGTCGATCGCGATGCGGTGATAGCCGCTGGCGACGCGGAACGGGTCGATGTGGAACGTCGCCTCGGGATCGAAGGCGGAGCCGCCCTCGGCTTCCAGCTTCATGTAGGAGCCGGAACGGCGGTTGAGATAGGCGGCATAGGCGGCAATCGCGTCCGGCCCGTCGTCTGCGCCCAGGCGATCGCGCAGCGTTTCGATCAGCGAGACGTTGAGCGCCTCCACCTCGGTGCCGCGGCTGGAGCCGTGGCGCTGCTGGTTGGCCAGGGCGCGGCGGCGCTCGTAATAGAAGAACAGGTATTCGGTGGGGATCAGGCGCAGTGCGCGGATCATCGCCTTGTCGAACACCGGGGCGGAATAGAGCTGGTCGAGCACGGCATCGTCGGCCAGCACGCGGTCGAACACGTCCACCCCGTTGAGGCGGATGCCGCGCACCCAGCCCAGGTGATTCAGGCCGACATAATCGCATTCGACATCGGCCAGCGTGGCGCCCAGCGCGTGGGCGATGTTGTGGAACAGCTCGGTTGGCGTGTCGCAGATGCCCACGATCTTGGCGCTGGTGTGGTTGGCGATCGCCTGGGTGATGAGGCCGGCGGGATTGGTGAAATTGACGATCCACGCATCGGGCGCGTGGCGTTCGACCAGGCGGGCCTGCTCGATCGCGATCGGCACGGTGCGCAGCGCCATGGCAGCGCCGGCGGGCCCTGTGGTTTCCTGCCCGGGAAAGCCGTGCTCGATCGCGGTGCGTTCATCGGCGGCGCGGCCGGCAATGCCGCCGACGCGGATCGAATTCATCACGAACGCGGCGCCCTCGATCGCGTCTTCGATGCTCGTCGCCTCGCGCACGATCAGATCGCCGCCTTCGGCGCGCACGATGGCCCGGCCCAGCGCGGCCATGATCGCCAGGCGATCGGCATCGGGGTCCCACAGCACCAGTTCGCGCGCGCCCAGCGCCTGGGCGGCATCGTTGACGCCGAACGTGACCAGCGGCGTGCGAACACCGCCGCCGCCGATCAGGGTCAGCTTGCGATCAGTCGTGGAGGGCATAGTTGCGGTCATGGACAGTCCAAAGCTCCTGTGCATCGGGGATGCCGCCAAGCGCCCCCGGCTTGCGGGTGGAAAGGGCGCCGGTGATGCAGCCGCGTTCGAGACGGCGGCGCAGGGGCGCGGCATCGAGCAGCGCATCGATGAACCCGGCATCGAAGGCATCGCCCGCGCCGGTGGCATCGACCGCCTGCACCACGGGAGGGCGCACGTGGATGATTTCGCCATTGTCGAGCGCGGCGGCACCGCGCGCGCCCAGCTTGAGCAGCGGGTTGCGGATGCCGATGCGCGCGGCGTGATCGAAATAGGTGCCAACGTCGGTGCTGCCGAACAGCAGTTCGGCCTCCTTCTCGTTGGGCATCAGGTAATCGACCTGGGTGATCGTCGGGCGGTTGAGCGGGCTGGCCAGCCATTCGGGCTGATAGCCCATGTCGAGCGAGGTGGTGATACCGCGCTCGGCCAGCAAGGGCAGCACGACCTGGGCCACGGTGTGCGGCACCGGCATGGCGAAGTGCACGTGCGCGGCCGCGCAAAGCGTGGCCAGCCCGTCACCCATGGCGAGCGCGCCGACGGCGGAATTGACGCCGATATGGGTGAAGAACGAGCGATCCTGCGGCGTGGAGATCGAAATCGTCGTGCCGGTAAAGCCATCGCCGATGCGGATGCCATCGAACGCCACGCCATAGCCGGCCAGGCGCTGTTCGAACCAGGCGCGATCATCCGCGCCGATCAGCCCGACCACGCCCACCTTGCGCCCGAGCCGGGCGAGGCCACAGGCCGTGGCGATGGTGCCGCCGCCCATTTCGCGGGTATAGGCATCGGTGGTCACTTCCTCGCCGGGCAGGGGCCAGGCGGGAAAGCCGCTGAAGATGTGATCGACATAGATTTCGCCAACGACGGCGACATCGAAGCGGACGGTCATGGGCGGGAAGCCTCGTGCAAGGAATTGTGCGCGGAATTGTCTGGGGAAAACGGCCACTGGCGCGTGCGGCGCGCGATGGCGAGGAACAGCGCGCTGCCCACCGCGATCATCGCCACCCCGGCGAGGATGTGGAGCGGCCGCGCGGTGGTGACGATATAGGCCCAGCCCGCCAGCGTGACGATCACCGGCAGCGGATAGAGCGGCATGCGGAACTGGCCGGGCGCGGCCTGCGGGTTTTGCCGGCGCAGCAGGATCACGGCGACGCATTGCGCGGTATACTGGAACATCGTCTGCACCACGATCATCACCGCGATCAGCGTATCGAGCGAGACGAGGCAGGCGAGGGCCGAGGCCAGGCCCATGAACAGCAGCGAAACCGCCGGCACGTCGCCCCGCGCATTGGTGCGGGCGAACACGGCCAGGAAATCACCGGCACGCGCGGCGGCAAAGGGCACGCGCGAGGCGCCGAGCAGGTTCATCAGGGCCGAGGCCCAGCTGGCGACAAGGATCAGCACGGTCACGATGCGCCCGCCGACCGGGCCATAGATCGCGGCCATGAAATCGGCCACCACGGCCTGCGAATGCATCGCCTGCTGCCAGGGCAGCACGCCCAGGATCGCCAGGTTCAGCCCGATATAGAGCAGCGCCACCAAGGGAATCGAAAGCAGCACGGCGCGCGGGATGTTGCGACGCGGCTCGACCACTTCATCGCCGAGCATGCAGATCGTGTTGTAGCCGCCATAGTCATAGACGCCGATCAGCGTGGCCGCGCCCAGACCGAGCCAAAACCCGCCGTTGATGGCAAAGGCGTGGGGCGGAAAGGAAAAGGCGCGCGCCGCATCGAAATGGACCGCGCCGGAGGCGATGATCCACAGGCACGAGCCGATGACGATGACGCTGGTGGCGACCGAGAGCACGCCGATCGCGCGGATATCACGCCACAGCAGGACAAGGTTGACCAGGCACACGGCAGCAGCGATCGCGGCCAGGGTCCAGGGCGACAGGCCCGGCTCAAGCCAGGTGAGGTAATGGGCCATGCCCACGGTGCCCGAGGCGATCGACATCGGCCCGATCAGCAGCGTCTGCCACAGGTAGAGAAAGCCGAACAGGCGCCCCAGGCCCTGCGGCCCGAAGGCCTCGCGCAGATAGTGGAACGAGCCGCCCGAGCGGGGCAGGGCCGAGCCGAGTTCGGCCCAGACGAAGCCATCGCACAGGCACAGCACCGCGCCGAGCAGCCAGCCCAGCAAGGCCTGTGGCCCACCCATGGCGGCCAGCGCCAGCGGAATGGTGATGAACGGGCCAACCCCGATCATGTTGAGCATGTTGGCCGAAAGCGCACCGGCAAACGTCATGCGCGCGCGCCCTGCGGGCGGCGTGCCGATAGCGGTGAGGGGTGGCGTGCTCATGGATGTAGTAATCAGGAAATGCCATGATTACGTCAATATGAAAATTTTATTCCATGATGAGATGTTGCATCGCCGATCCACTGGCATATACCGGCCAGGACAGTGGAGACAGCGATGACCGCCTTGCAAGACAATCCCCCCGACGCTGCGGCAGACGGCGATGGCCTGCCCGGCAGCGCCGACGCGCTGCGTGACATGATCCTGGCGCGTTACGACGGGATGACCAAGGTGTTGCAGCAGGTTGGCCGCTATGTGCTCGATCATCCCGAAGACATGGCGCTGCTCACGCTCAACGAACTGGCCGAGCGTTCGGGCACGCAGCCATCGGCGATCGTGCGCTTTGCCAAGGCCCTGGGCTTTACCGGGGCGGGGCCGATGCAGCGCCTGCTGCGCGACAGCCTGATCGCGCAGAACAGCGCGCTGGGCTATAGCGAGCGGGTGCACCAGTTTGGCGCGGCGGTGGAGGATTCGGTCTCGGCCGGGGGCATCGGCGCGCTGATCGACGAATTTGCCGAAGGCGACATCATGGCCCTGCAGAACACCCGGGCGATGGTCGGGCGCGAAGGGCTGGCCAATGCCGTGGCGCTGATCGCGGCGGCGCGGGTGGTGCATCTGGTGGGCATGCGCCGCGCCTTTCCGGTGGCGGCCTATCTGGCCTATGCCGTGCCGCAGGCGGGCAAGCCGACCATGCTGGTCGATGGCGTGGGCGGGTTGGCAGCCCAGCAGTTGCGCGCGATCGGGCCGGACGACGTGATGATCGCGATCAGCTATCACTCCTATGCCCCGGAAACGGTTTCGGCGGTGGAGGCCGCCTGCGCGGCGGGCGCCAGAGTGCTGGCGATTTCCGACAGTCTGCTGAGCCCGATCGCCAAGCGCGCGACGCAGACGCTGCTGGTGCGCGAATCCGAAGTGCGCGGCTTTCGCTCGCTGTCGTCCTCGCTGTGCCTGGCGCAGGCGCTGGTGGTGGGTCTCGCCTATGACCAGCAGCGCAGCGCGGCGGCGGGCGCGGCGGGCAGCGGAAGCGACGCCTCGTGACGAAAGGACGGCGTGCTGTGGCACGACCGTCGCAATTTTGAAATTTTTATATCAAAAAGGTCGGGAACAGAAAAATCATATTGACATAAACGGGGCAATACCATTCCATACGCTCAACGCCCGGTAATGCGGCGAGAGGGATATGGGGGTTTGTGAAATGATCGGATTGCTTTCTCGGTCGCGTCTGCTGCTTGGCGGATCGACCATGATGCTGGCCCTGGCAGCGCATGCGCCCGCCACTGCCCAAACCCTTCCCGCCACCGCGCCGGCACCGGCCGATACGACGGCCGGCACCCCGGCCGAGAACGAGGCCCAGCTGGGCGCGGGCATCGTGGTGGTGGGCAACCGCTATCAGGCGGCCACCCTGCAGATGCGTTCGGCCAATACGGTCAATGTCATTTCCGCCCAGGATCTTGAGCATACGGCCGTGCACAACGTGGCCGAAGCCCTGGGCACGGTGCCGGGCATCAACGTGATGAACACCGGTTCGGCCTTTGCCGGCGGCGTCGATGGCGCCTCGCGCGGGGAGGGCATGTTCGTTTCGGTGCGTGGCCTCAATTCCGAATACAACATCAACCTGATCAACGGCGTGTCGGTGGCGCAGGGCAATCCCTATAGCCGCGGCGTGCAGCTCAGCCTGCTGCCCCCGTCAGGCCTGCAGACGATCATCGTCAACAAGACCTCGCAGCCCGACATGCTGGGCGATGCGATCGGCGGCACGATCGATTTCCGCACGCCTTCGGCGTTCGACTATTCGGCGGACTCGCGCGGGTCGGTCACCATCGGCGGCCGCGTCGAAAGCCGCGCCCGCGCCTATGGCCAGAACGGGTTGGGCTGGAACGCCGGGGCCGACTATTCGGGCAAGTTCGGCGCCGATCACCAGTTCGGCGTCTATGTCAGCGGCTTTTACGACATCCGCCACTTTGCCAACAGCCTGGTGGGCGGCGTGCAGGAATCGGGCTGCTGCGACAATGGCTATGACTTTGCCGTGCAGGATGCGGCCGGCAACAGCGCGCCGGGCCTCGATCCGGCGGCCAACCTGATCCTGACCGCGGCCAATTTCGGCCTGTCGAGCGGCTATACCGAGCGCTATGGCGGCAACGGCACGTTTGACTGGCGCCCCGACGAGGACACCTCGATCTATCTGCGCGCCAGCTATGCCCGCGCCAAGACCGACCAGAACAGCCAGCTGACGCAGATCGTGGGCGTCAACAAGCAGGACGGATCGAGCGGCACGGCATTGGGCAACGGCACCTATGCCCCGGTCATCGGCGCGGTCCAGGCGCGGTTCTGGTATGAAACCAACCCGGCCATCGCCACGCTGGGCACGGTGCAGCTGGGCATGGACAAGCATGCCGGCAAGCTGACCGTGTCGCCCAGCCTGTTCTACAGCTGGGGCAGCAACGCGCGGCCCAACCATATCGAAGTTGCCGGGCGCTATGCCCCGGTGGCCTATGGCGGCTCCACCCTGTTCGGCTATGACAATGGCTATCCCGTGCCGCTGCTGCCCGCCACCGTGCGCAACCAGCTCAACAACATCAGCGGCATGCCGGCCAATGGCGGCCCGCCGGAATATACCCCGCAGACCAGCTTCCAGCGCAAGGGCGGCGGCAAGATCGACCTCAAGCTCGATTTCGATGGCGGCCATCTCACGTTCCTGAAGGCCGGCTTCCGCGTGGAAACCAGCCATCGCGAAATCACCAACCGCGATTATACCGTGCCCGGCTATGGCAATGCCGCGACGCTGGGCGATCTGGGCGTGATCCAGCAGATCTATCCGGCGGTCTGGCCCAAGCGCTATACCTGGCAGGTGCCGGTGATCGACCAGGGCAAGGTGTTTTCGCTGTTCAACCAGCTGGGCGGCGCGACCGACGCGACGATCGATACCTGCGGCTCGAACCCGATCAACAGCTACAACTGCAACACGCAAAAGGCCAACGAGACGGTCTGGGCCGGCTATGTCATGGGCCAACTGCAGTATGGCAACCTCGAGATCGTGCCCGGCGTGCGCTATGAGCACACCGACATCAAGAATGTGTTCTGGGTGACGCCGAGCGACAATGGCACCACCGCGACCGGCTCGTTCGGCTCCAACAAGGCCAAGTTCGATGCGGTGCTGCCCAGCATCGCCTTTACCTATCGCGACAATGGCGGGGCGGTCTATCGCGCCTCGGCCTGGACCAGCTATGTCCGTCCGCCGTTCCTGCAACTGGGCGGCGGCGCCTCGACCAGCGTGTCGGGCGGGGTGACCACGATCACCCAGGGCAACCCCAACCTCAAGGCGATCCGCGCGATCAACCTCGATGCTTCGGGCGAATGGACCATTCCGGGCGGCGGCCACGTGATGCTGGCCGGCTTCTACAAGCACCTGGCGCACTATATCTATGACAACGGCAGCAGCGCCGGGATCGTGACCGGCAGCAATGCCGGCGTCACCACCGGCACGGTGACCTATCAACCGCAGAACGGCGGTTCGGGCCATGTCTATGGTATCGAGCTGCAGGCACGGCAGAAGTTTTCGGCGCTGCCCGGCCTGCTTTCCGGCCTGGGCGTGGCGGTGAACTTTACCCGGCAGTGGACGCGGGTTGACGTGCTGGGCGATGGCACGCGCATGGACCGCATCCAGAACGCGCCCGAAGTCATGGCCAATGGCCAGGTGTTCTTCGAAAAGGGTCCGGTCTCGCTCGACGTGAACTACAGCTATGCCGGCGAATATGTCTCGCTCTACGATACGCTGGGCAAGAATTCGACCTGGGACGACGTGTGGGTGCGCCCGGTGAGCCGCGTCGACGTGCATGCCGGCTATACCTTCAGCCGCATGTTCAAGCTGGACCTGTCGATCGCCAACCTGTTCAACACGACCAGCTATTGGTCGCACATCGGGCAGCACAGCCTGGCGGTTTCTGACATCGTCAATTCGGGTACGACCTCGCTGCTGACCGCAACGATGAAGTTCTGAACCGCGCGTTCGTGTTCCGCCTGCGGGCGGTATTTCGGGGAAGGGGCCGGGCAGAAGGGGACTGTCCGGCCCCTTTTCTGCCCTGGCAGCAGGAGAAGATGATGAAGCCCACGCGTCGCGACATGCTCAAGGGATCGGCCGGCCTGGCAGGCACGCTGGCGGGCGGGCTGGCCGGTGGCGGCCTGGCCCAGCCCGCCGCTGCCCTGGCCCGGCCCGCGCCCGATGCGGCGCTGGCGCTGGTCGATCCGATGATCGGCACGGGCGGCCACGGCCATGTCACGCCGGCGGCCACGGTGCCGTTCGGCATGGTCCAGCTGGGCCCGGATACCGACAACGCGCGGTGGGATGCCTGTTCGGGCTATCACCATGACGATACGACGCTGCTGGGCTTTTCGCACAACCACCTGAGCGGCACCGGCGTGGGTGACCTGATGGACGTGCTGGTGGTGCCGCGCACCGGGCCGGTGGTGCTGTCTCCCGGCACGCGGGCCAAGCCGCAGGGCAGCTATCGCCAGCGCTTTGACCATGGCGACGAGACGGTCGAGCCGGGCTATTACGCGGTGCACTTGCGCGAAAGCGGCATCGGCGTGGAATTGACCGCGACGGCGCGGGTGGGGCTGCACCGCTATCACTTTGCCCAGGCAGGGCACCTGCTGATCGACCTGGCCCACGGCGCGCGGGACGAGCCGGACGAGGCGAGCATCGCCGATGATCCCTCGGGCCCGACCAAGGTGACCGAGGCGAACCTGCGCGTGGTTGCGCCCGATCTTATCACCGGCAGCCGCCGCGTGCACCAGTGGGCCGATGGGCGGCAGATCCATTTTGCCCTGCGCCTGTCGCGCCCGGCAGCGCAAGTGCGCCTGTTCAGCAACGACGCGCCGCTGCCAGAGGGCGCCACGCAGGTGGGCGGGGCCAACCTGAAAGCTGCCGTGATGCTGCCCGATGCCGGCGCTGCGCCGGTCCTGGTCAAGGTCGGGCTTTCGGGCGTGGACGTGGCGGGCGCGCTCGCCGCGCTCGATGCCGAAGTGCCGGGGTGGGATTTTGCCGCCGTGCGCGGCGCGGCGCGCGCCGCCTGGGCCGAACGGCTGGGCGCGGTGCAGGTTGCGGGCGGCACGCCCGATCAGCGCCGGATCATGGCCACCGCGCTCTATCACGTGGCGGCTGCGCCCAATCTCTTTGCCGATGTCGACGGGCGCTATCGCGCGATGGACAGCGCGGTGCGCACGCTGCCGGCGGGCGAGGCCAACTACAGCACCTATTCACTGTGGGATACCTATCGCGCGCTGCATCCGTTGCTCAGCCTGGTCGATGCGCCGCGCAACGCCGCCTTTGCCCGCAACCTGGCGCGGATGACGCTGGAAAGCCCGTTCGGGCCGCCGGTGTGGCCGTTGCAGGGGATCGAGACCCACTGCATGATTGCCTGGCATTCGGTGGTGGTGATGGCCGATGCCCTGAACAAGGGCGCGAGCGGGCTGGATCTGGCGACGCTGTGGCCGGCGCTGCGCCACCTGGCGTTCGAGCGCGCGGACAGCGGCCTCGAACCCTATCGCCGGCTGGGCTATATCCCGGCCGATACCGTGCGCGAGGCGGCTAGCAAGACGCTGGAATATGCCTATGACGATTGGGCCATGGCCGCGATCGCCGAGGCGGCGGGCGCCCATGGCGATGCCACAGCGCTGCGCGCGCGCTCGCGCAATTGGCGCAACCTGTTCGACAAGGACACCGGCTTTGTCCGCCCGCGCCTCGCCAATGGCGCCTGGGCCACGCCGTTCGATCCGCGCGCGCTGGGCCATGATACCAACCACTGGCGCGATTTTACCGAGTGCAACGCCTGGCAGGCCACGTTCATGGCCCAGCACGATCCGCAGGGCCTGATCGACCTGATGGGCGGGGATGCCGCGTTCGAGGCCAAGCTCGACGCGCTGTTTGCCGCCGACAGCACGCTGCCGGCCGATGCGCCGCCCGATGTTTCCGGCCTGGTCGGGCAATATGCCCATGGCAACGAGCCGAGCCACCATGTGGCCTATCTCTATGCCTGGTCGGGCTCTCCGTGGAAAACCCAGGCGCGGGTGCGCAGCCTGTTGACCAGCATGTATCGCGCCGCGCCCGATGGCCTGGCGGGCAACGAGGATTGCGGCCAGATGAGCGCGTGGTTCGTGCTGAGCGCGCTGGGCCTCTATCCGGTCGATCCGGTCAGCGGGGTGTGGGTGTTCGGCTCGCCGCTGTTCGACCGGGCGGAGCTGGCCGTGCCGGGCGGGCGCCTGGTGATTGAGGCGCCGGGCAACAGCGCGGCGGCGGTCTACGTGCGGCAGGTGCGCTGGAACGGCAAGGTGTGGGACCGCAGCTGGATCAGCCACGCCGAACTGGCGCGCGGCGGGCATCTGGTGTTCGAGATGGACACGCGCCCCAACCCCGCCTTTGGCCGCGCGCCCGAAACGCGCCCGCCGCGCAACGCGCTGGGCTGAGGCGCCCGCCGATCACACGCGGACAAACGCTCCGCGGCGCGCCGATTCCTGCGCGCCCTGCGCCAAGAGCAGCGCGCGCAGCCCGTCGGCCGCGCTGATCAGCGGCGCGGCACCGGCGATGACCTGGGCAAAGTGGGCGATCTGCGCGGCAAAGGCCGCGGCATAGCGATCGAGGAAGAAATCCAAGAACGGCGCGGCGGCCGCGCCTGCCGGCCCCCAGTGCTCCACCCGGCTGCGCGGCACGTTGCCCACGCGCAGCGCGCCGCGCGCGCCGAACGCCTCGATCCGCTGGTCATAGCCATAGCCGCTGCGGCGGCTGGAACTGATCATCGCCATGCGCCCGCTGGCGGTACGCAGGATGGTCTTGGCAGTATCCGCATCGCCCGCAGCGCCGATCGCGGGATCGATCAGGCAGGCGGTGGCGGCCATGACCTCCACCGGCTCTTCGCCCAGGAGCCAGCGCGCCATGTCGAAATCGTGGATCACCATGTCGTGGAAGATCCCGCCCGAGGTGGCGACATAGGCCGGCGGCGGCGGGGCGGGATCGTGGCTGATGATGTGCAGCGTTTCGACCGCGCCGATCGTGCCTTGCGCCAGCGCGGCCTGCAGCGCGGCGAAATCGGGATCGTGGCGGCGGTTGAAGCCCATCAGCACGCGCGCGCCCAGGCCGGCGAGGCGATCCAGCGCTACCTGCGCCACGGCCGGATCGAGCGCGAGCGGCTTTTCGCACAAGACCGCCAGGCCGCGCGCGGCGGCCTCCAGCGTTTGCGGCGCGTGGAGCGCAGTGGGGCTGGCGATGACCACGCCGGAAAGGCCGGGATGATCGAGCGCCTGGTCGGGCGCCAGCGCCAGGGCGCCGTGGCGATCGGCCAGGGCCTGGGCGGCGGCGGGATCGATATCGGCCACCACCGCCAGGCGCAGGCCGGGATGGCGGGCGATATGCGCGGCGTGAACGGCGCCGATGCGCCCGGCGCCGAGCAGAGCGATTGTGTGCATGAGGCCTGGCGGTTCCCTTGGCGTGGTCTGGCGCGTCTGTGCCGAAACTGGCGCGCCGGCACAAGAGCGGCTCTGGCCAGAGCGCGCGCTTGGCGGCATAGCGGGGCCCACGTTCAGCAGCCAGGGAAACGGCGCCGTCCATGAAGCCACTCGATGTCATCGCGATCGGCCGCGCCGGGGTTGATCTCTATGGCGAGCAGGTCGGCGGCCGCCTGGAAGACATGGCGACGTTTGCCAAGTATGTCGGTGGCAGCCCGACCAACACCGCGATCGGCATGGCGCGGCTGGGCCTGCGCGCCGGGCTGATCACCCGCGTGGGCGGCGATCACATGGGCCGCTTCATCCGCGAGGAACTGGTGCGCGAAGGGGTCGACACACGCGGCGTGCGCAGCGATCCAGCGCGGCTGACGGCGCTGGTTTTGCTGGGCATTCGCGAAAACGGCACTTATCCGCTGATCTTCTATCGCCAGGATTGCGCCGACATGGCGCTGTGCGAGGCAGACATCGATGCCGCGCTGATTGCCCAGGCCAGCGCCGTGCTGCTGTCGGGCACGCATTTTTCCACGCCGCAGACCGCCGCCGCCAGCCGCCGCGCCGCGCACCTGATGCGCGCGCAGGGTGGGCGCGTGGTGCTCGACGTGGATTATCGCCCGGTGCTGTGGGATCTGGCGCCGCGCGATTGTGGCGAGGATCGCTATGTGCCGAGCCACAGCGTGACCGCCACGCTGCAAGGCGCGCTCGACCTGGTGGATCTGGTGGTGGGCACCGAAGAGGAAATCCACATCCTGGGCGGATCGACCAACACGCTCGATGCGCTGCGCTCGATCCGCACGCTGACCGACGCGCCGGTGGTGGTCAAGCGCGGGGCCAAGGGCTGTGTCGTGTTCGAAGGGGTGATCCCGGGGGAACTCGACGAAGGCCTGGTGGCGCCGGCCTTTGCCGTGCCGGTGGCCAATGTGCTGGGCGCGGGTGATGGCTTCATGGCCGGGTTCCTGCGCGGCTGGCTGCGGGGAGAGCCGATGGCGCGCGCGGCGGCCTGGGGCAATGCCTGTGGCGCGATCGTGGTGGCGCGCCATGGCTGTGCCCCGGCGATGCCGACGTGGCCCGAACTCGATGCGTTCATGGCGGGGCAGGGGGCGCGCAGCCCGGCCAGCCTGGAGCAGGTACACTGGGCCACCACCCGCGCCCCGGCCGACGAAGCGCTGACCATCCTGGCGATCGATCATCGCGGCCTGTTCGAAACCCTGATCGACAGCGGCGGCGGCGACGAGGCCCGCGTGGCGACGTTCAAGGATCTGGCCGGCATGGCGATGGAGCGCACCGCGGCCGGCGATCGCGCCTGCGGCCTGTTGCTCGATGGCCGGTTTGGCGCGCGCGCACTGGCCCAGGCGGCCGATGCGCCCTATTGGATCGGGCGGCCGATCGAGATTTCCGGCTCGCGCCCCTTGCGCTTTGAAGGTGGGGCCGACGTGGCGATCACGCTGCGATCCTGGCCGCGCCCGCATGCGGTGAAATGCAACCTGCGCTATCATCCCGATGATCCGGCCGACTTGCGCGCCGAACAGGATGCCCAGCTGGCGCGCCTGTTCGATGCCACGCGCAGCACCGGCCACGAACTGCTGCTGGAAATCATCGCCGCGCCCTATGGCCCGGTGCACGATGATACGGTGGCGCGGGTCATGGCGCATGTCTATGCCCAGGGCATCTATCCCGATTGGTGGAAGCTGGAAGCGACCGACGACCCGGCCGCCTGTTCGGCGATCGAGGCGGTGATTGCCCAGGCCGATCCGTGGTGCCGCGGCGTGGTGGTCCTGGGCGCGGAAAGCAGCCCGGCGCACCTGGCCGCGAGCTTTGCCGCCGCCGCGCCGCGCCGCGTGGTAAAGGGCTTTGCCGTGGGGCGGGCGATCTGGCACGATGTGGCGCAGGAATGGTTTACCGGCATGATCGATGATGAAACCGCACTGGTGCGTTTGACCGAGAATTTTGCCGCCATGGTCGCCACCTGGCGCCAGGCCCGGGCCAAGGCGCTGGCCCCTTGCGCCTGACCGCCGCCCAGGCCCTGGTGCAGTGGCTCGCCGCGCAGGACATGGTGGGCGCCGATGGCGCGCGCGTGCCGTTTTTTGGCGGCGTCTGGGCGATTTTCGGCCATGGCAATGTTGCCGCGCTGGGCGAGGCACTGGCCGAGGCCGACCCGGCCCGCCTGCCCACCTATGGCGCGCATAGCGAGCAGGGCATGGCCCATGCGGCGATCGGCTTTGCCCGGGCCCATGCCCGGCGGCGGGCGATGGTGTGCACCACCTCGATCGGGCCGGGGGCAACCAATCTGGTGACGGCGGCGGCGCTGGCCCATGTCAACCGCCTGCCGCTGCTGCTCTTGCCGGGTGATGTCTATGCCTCGCGCCGGCCCGATCCGGTGTTGCAACAGGTCGAGCATTTTGCCGATGCCACGGTTTCGGCCAACGATTGCCTGCGCCCGGTCTCGCGCCTGTTCGACCGGATCACCCGGCCCGAGCAGCTGATCGACGCGCTGCCCCGCGCCATGGCGGTGTTGACCGATCCGGCCGCCTGCGGCCCGGTGACACTGGCGCTGTGCCAGGACGTGCAGGCCGAGGCGATCGACTGGCCGGCCGATTTCCTGGCGCCACGCCTGTGGCACATCCGCCGCCCGGCGCCCGATGCGCGCGAGCTGGCGGCGCTGGTGGCGGCGCTGCGCGGGGCGCGGCGGCCGCTGGTGATTGCCGGGGGCGGCGTGCACTATGCCGGTGCGGCGCCGGCCCTGGCGGCGCTGGCGGCGCAGACCGGGTTGCCGGTGGCGGAAACGCAGGCGGGCAAGGGCGCGCTGCGCGATGCCGCGCCCGGCGCGCTGGGGGCGATCGGGGTGACCGGCACGGCAGCGGCCAACGCCGCGGCGCGCGAAGCCGACGTGATCGTGGCGCTGGGCACGCGGCTGCAGGATTTCACCACCGGATCGCGCCGCCTGTTCGGCGCCGATGCGCAGCTGTTCCAGGTCAACGTGGCGCTGCACGATTGCGCCAAGCATGGCGCGCAGCCGGTGCTGGGCGATGCCGGCGTGGTGGTCGCCGCGCTGGCCCAGGCGCTGGAAGGCTGGACCGTGCCCGCCGCCTGGGCGCAGCAGGCCGGTGCCTGGGCCGCGCAGTGGCACCAGGCGGCCAGGGCCGCGCGCGATCTGCCGGTGCCGGCAGGCGCGCTGCCCGATGACGTGGCCGTGATCGGCGCGGTGCAGCGCGCCCGGCCCGATGCCACGATCGTGGCGGCGGCGGGCGGATTGCCGGGCGATCTGCACCGCTTCTGGCCGTGCCCGGCGCCGGGGCGCTATCACGTGGAATACGGCTTTTCCTGCATGGGTTTCGAGCTGGCCGGCGGGCTGGGCATCGCGCTGGCCGATCGCGCCGCCGATGTGGTGGTGATGGTGGGCGATGGCAGCTACCTGATGCTCAATTCCGAACTGGCGAGCGCGGCGGCGCTGGGCGTGGCCTTTACCGTGGTGCTGCTCGACAACCGCGGCTTTGGCTGCATCCACCGCCTGCAGGGGCGCACCGGCAATGCCTCGTTCGCGACTCTGCGCGGGCCGGGGCAGCCGGCGATCGATTTCGTCGCGCATGCCCGCGCGCTGGGCGCGGTGGCGCACAAGGTGGCCGATTGCGCCGCGCTGGAAGCAGCGCTGGCCGCCCCGCGCGCGGCCGATCGCCCGACCGTGCTGGTGATCGAGACCGATCCCGATGGCACGCGCGATCTGGGCGGCGCCTGGTGGGACGTGGCCGTGCCGGAAGTTTCGACGCGTGCGGCGGTGATGGCCGCCCGCGCGCAGTATGAGGCAGTGCTGGAGGACCGGCCATGACCGTGCGCTGGGGCGTCAGCCCGATCGGCTGGGTGAACGATGACCTGCCCAGCCTGGGCGCGGGGACCACGCTGGAGACGATCCTGGGCGATGCGGCGGCGATCGGCTTTGCCGGGATCGAGCGCGGCGGCGTGTTCCCGGCCGAACCGGCGGCGCTGGCGGCCAGGCTGGACCAGGCCGGGCTGGCGCTCGCCGGGGCATGGCATGGCAGCGGCCTGCTCGCCCATGGGCTGGCGGGAGAGCGCGCGGCGATCGATGCGCAGGCCAGCCTGCTGACGGCCTGCGGCTGTGATGTGTTCATCCTGGCAGAAACCAGCGGCGCGGTGCACGGCCAGCGCCATACCCCGCTGCGCCAGCGGCCGCGCCTGGCGCCCGGCGAATGGCCGGGGTTTGGCGCCATGCTGAATACGGTGGCGGCGCGGCTGGCCGATCGCGGCCTGCGCCTCGCTTATCACTATCACCTGGGCACCGTGGTGGAAGATGCCCAGGATCTGGCGCGGCTGATCGATGCCACGGGCGAGGGCGTGGGTCTGGTGATCGATACCGGCCATGCGCGGCTCGGCGGCATCGACGTGCCGGCCTTGATCCGCGACCATCCCGCCCGCGTGGTGCACGTTCATGCCAAGGACGTGCGCCTGGCGGTGGCGGCCGAGACGATCGGCCAGGGCGCGTCGTTCCTCGATGGCGTGATTGCGGGCATGTTCACCGTGCCGGGCGATGGCGCGGTGGATTTTGCCGCGATCTGCGCCGCGCTCGCCGCGATCGACTATGCCGGGTGGATCGTCATCGAGGCGGAGCAGGACCCCGCCCTGGCCCCGCCGGCCGCCTATGCCCGCGCTGGTCTAGCCCATCTGCGCAAGTTTTGGGCGGGGGCGCAGGGGTTGAAGTAGGCCGCCATGCATGCGACATCGGCGGGCATGAACCCCGATACCCGCGCCATGATCGCCGCCGTCGCCTTTGCCTCCACCACCGGCAAGACCGTGGCCGGGCTGTTTGACCATGCCGCCGGCCGCGATCTGCGCGTGGCGGCAGAGCGGCGCGGCGACCAGGTTCAGGGCTTTGATGGCGAACGCAACGTGGCCTTTGCCGGCACGCTGCCCGAAATCCACGACGATCGCAGCAAGGCGTTCGTGTCGTTCACCATCGATGGCGCGCAGGTGCGCGGCTTTGACCGCGCCAGCGGCGCCCATTTCGAGGCGCGCGTGGGTGATGGCGTGGTGCAGGTGTTCGACCACGCACAAAGCACCTGGTTCGCCTATGACGTGCAGGATGCGCAGGCCGCCAGCAGCTATCTGCGCAGCACGTCTTAATTATCCAGCTTGGCGCGCTTGGCCTGTGCCCAGGTGCGTCCCGCATCGCCACCCCACAGCAGCCAGGCGATAAAGCCCGCCGACGGGTCGCTATTGCTGTTCCACTGGTGAGCCGCGCCGTCCTTGTCCACCTTGTGGCGGGCGAAATAGCTGGCCATGGCTTTCACGTCGGCCTCGGTCACGTCGCGCCGCTCGGCCAATTGGTGCGCGCGGCGCACGCCGACCTCGGTGCCGCCGCGGCCGAACTTTTCGCGCAGGCGCAGGCCGCGCTTGGCATTGGCCGCCATCTTGAGCGTGGGGGTGAAGTGCTGCCCGGCCATGGCGCTATTCCTTTTCCAGCGCTTCGGGCTTGTGGGCGGCGCGGGCGCCGCTGTCGGTTTCCACCAGGATCTGCGGATCATCGGGCGAGGCGGCGACCTTGTGATCCTTGATCTTCATCGGCTTGGTCACCTTGCGCACAACCTTGCCGTGGGCGGTGCCGCCGCTGCTGTGCCATTTGACTTTTGCGCCCTTGCGCAGGGTTTCGGCCATGGTGGGTTCCTCTTGCCTATGCGGTAAAGGAACCCACCATCGCCAAGGACAGTTCCGTATGGCCCTTGGGGCAGAGGGCTACTTCGCCTGGTCCAGCACCCGGGTTTGCCGGGCGATCAGCGCGGCAAAGCCTTCCGGCGTGCAGGCGGTGCCACAGCGGCCGAGCGAGAGCGGATGCAGCGGCGCGCCGGTGCCTGCTTGCGGCAGGGGCAGCAGGCGGCGCGCCTGATCGGGCGTTTGCGCCAGATAGGACAGGCGCAGCAGGTGGCGGCCGGTGCGCGTGTCGATCAGGCGTTCGAACAGCAGGCCCGCGCCGATCGGCGGATCGTTGCGGCCATAGCCGGGCAGGGTAAAGCCGGAGCCGATCAGCGCGGTGACCGCCGCGATCGTATTGTCATGGCCAACCAGCACGCTGAACGCTGGCGCTTGGCGCGCCGTCAGCGTGGCGGCGATCCTGCGCGCGATCAGGCCGCCCACGCGCGGCGCCATATAGGCCGAGCGGGCAAAGACATCGAACAGCCGGGCATGGAGCGGAGACATCGTGGCGATGTCTGCCGCGCTGGCCCGGCCCCAGCCCACCTCGCGCAGCGGCATGCCTTCGGTATATTGCAGCAGGAACACCTGCGCCGTGCCCGAGGCGAGATCGATCGGCCCGGCAAGGCGCAACCCCTTGCCATCGGCCGAGGGCGCGATGCGGTTGGGCTGGGTGGAAATCGGGCAAGGCGCGCGGCAGCCCAGCACGCGTTCGATCGTGGCGACGGCCGGGCCCATGCCGACCATCAGCGCGCGGCCATTGTCGAGTTCGGCGTTGATGCTGGCAGCAGCGGCGCGCGCATCGAACGGCACGGCCGGCGTATCGAGCGCGTCGAACAGCGGATCGGCCTGGCCTTCGGGCAGGTGATCGACCGCCAGCGCGCAACCGGGCGCGAGGCCCTGGGCGAGGGCCTGGCCGCTGGCGATGGTGCGCGATTTGCTGTTGGTCCAGACCGCGATGCTGCCGGCTTGCGGGCAGCCCTGGCTGGGCAGCAGGCCCTGGCGCACCAGGCGCGCGCGCGCGTAATCGGCCAGGCGGCCGAGCGCCTGGGCGCCGTGCGGGGTCAACTGGCTGGGCGGGGTGTCCCAGTGGGGAAAGGGCTGGTCAGCCAGCGGCGCGGCGGCCGCTTCGCCATCGAGGGGCGCGCGGATGCCGTGGCGGATGAGCAGGACCGCGCGATCGACGCGATAACGCGGCGTTGCCGGGCGGGCGATCGCCATGGCCGGGATCAGCGCGGCGAGCAGGCACAGCGCAAGGCGGGAAGGGAAGCGGGCACGAGCGAGCATGGCGGGCAGCCTTAACTGGCAAATGTGAAACGGGGGCGACGGAGCAAAAAGGAGGGGCAGCGGCCGCGAAAAACGCGCCGCCGCCCCAGTTTGCGATCGGGCCAGTGAGGGACGACCCGAGGGATCAGGCGATCAGAACGAATACTTGATGCTGGCCAGCGCCGTGGTCCCGGAATTGACGATGTCGGAAATGGCCAGCGAGTGGCGCCCGATGTGCGCCCAGTAGGTGTAGTTGTTGAACAGGTTGGCCACCGAGACATCGGCCTTGAGGCCGTTGCCGAAGTCATAGCCGGCGTGCAGGTCAACCCGTTTGACCGGGCGCACCCAGCGATCGTCCCAACCGGTGGGCTGGCCCAGGTAGTTGTAGGATTCCAGATAGGCGCCGGTGTAGTTGTAGATGGCGTCGATCGAGAAGCCGCCGAGCGCGTAGAACACCCGCGCCTGGCCCATCACATCAGGGGCGTTCTGGATATTGCGCATCACGCCATTGCCGATGTCCACCTTGGTCCACTGCCGGGTGAGGTTGGCACCGACGCCAAAGCCGCGCAGCGCGCCGGGCAGTTCGACGAAGGTTTTCTGCACCTGGAATTCCAGGCCATAGACATTGCCGCTGCCGCCGTTGAGCGGACGGGTGATGAACGTCTGGTTGGTGCCGTCGTTGGTGGCGGTGTTGAGCAGGGTGGTGCCGCTGTCATAGAGATAGTTGGTCAGCCGCTTGTAATAGCCGCCCAGCATGACATGGCCCGAGGGGGCAAAGTTCCATTCGACCGAGCTGTCGATGTTGAGCGCGCGGATCGGCTTGAGGTTGGGATTGCCCTGCACGATCGTGGTCTTGCCATCGTCACCCGTGCGCGCGGTGGAGCTGCCGCCAAGCTGGAAGAACGGCGGGCGGGTATAGGAGAACCACACGTCGCCCCGTGCGACCAGCGTGCTGCTGGGCCGCCAGTTGGCAAACAGGCTGGGCAGCAGTTCGTTGTAGGTGGTGCGGTTGCTGGCAAAGGCGCCGGGCTGTTCCACGCCGCCGCTATAGGCCATGACCCAATAGGTGTTGTTGATCGTGGTGTGTTCAAAGCGCAGGCCCGGAATGATTTCCAGGTTGCCGGCCTTGAGCGTGGCCGTGGCATAGGCCGCCGCCACGGTTTCACGGCCCGACAGCGTGCCGCAATTGTAGTTGTTCACATAGAGCGAACCGCAGGTGTCGAAGCTGTTGTAGCTCGATCCGTCGGCCTCGTTGGCGAACTGGTACTTGTTGAACAGGTTGAACAGCGCGGCCTTGTTGAAGCGCGGCAGCGACCAGTCATACAGGCCCGGGTAGGTGTGGGCATACGTGCCGTTGGTCAGGCCGAGCTGCGCCCAGGTGACGGAATGGCCGACATAGTTGGCGACATAGTCGGTGGTCCAGTCGCGGCTGGTCACGTTACGCTTGCTGCTTTGCAGCTTGGCGCCAAAGGCGATGCTCTGCAGCAGGCCGCCATCGGTGAAATCGCGGCTGATGTCGAGGCGGCCGCCCCACTTGCGCTGGCCGCTGAACTGCTCGGTCAACTGGCCGGCGCGGCGGGCGGGCAGGACGCTGGCCGAATTGTCGAACGCGTTGAAGATCGCCTGGTTATAGAGCGCAACCGGGTAGTTGTCGGAATAGCCGACCGACTGGCCACCGAGCGGGATCTTCGATCCGCTGGTGTACTTGTCGGACTGGTTGATGCGGGCCGAAGCCTCGATGTGGTTGGGGCGGTTGTTGTGGCCTTCGCTGTAGAACACCTCGGGCGCGACCTTCCAGTCGCCGAGCTGTTTTTCCCCGCCGAACGCGGCCGTTGCCAGGATCGCGGTTTCGGGGTTGGTTTCAAAGTAGTTGCGCACCGAAACCGACGGCACGGTCAGGACATAGCGATCGGTGCCGGGCGAGAGAATCCATGCCTTGGTGCCGCCGTTGAACTGCGCCAGGGTGGAATCCTGCTCGGTCAGCGCCTTGGCATAGGTGCCGCGCAGATAGACGCGGGTGGTATCGTCCGGGCGCCAGTCGAGCGAGGCATTGCCGCCAAAGCGGCGGGTCTTGCCGCTCGACACGCCCGCGTCAAACCCAGTGAGCGCGGCATTGCGCTGCGGATCGAGGCCGGGGTAGCTGGTGCCCTTGCTGTCCGACGCGTTGAGATAGCCCCAGCTGCCATCATCGTGCGCCGATTGCGCGCCGCGGATCTCGCTGTTGGTATAGGTGCGCTTGTCGTAATAGCCGCTGACATAGATGCCCATGGTGTGGCCAGGGCCAAAGCGCGACGAGATTTCCGCCGCCAGGCCGCCGCCCAGGCCGCTGTCGCCATAGGTGCGCGCGCGGGTTTCAAGGCGGCCCGAGGCGGTCACGCTGCCGTGAAGGCGATCGGAATAGTCGAACGCCGATGGCGTGCGGAAATCGACCGTGCCGCCGATGGCATCGCCATCCATGTCGGCGCGCGAGGCCTTGTTGAGCACGATCGTGTTGAGGCCGGTGGGCGGCAGCAGAGTCAACTGCACGCCGCGGCTGTAGGGCTGGCCCTGGGCGACGTTGACGCCGTTGATCAGGTTGACGTTGTATTCGGAATTGAGGCCGCGGATGGCGACATACATGCCTTCCCCGCGCGAGGCGCCATCGACGCCGCCGATGAACGAGGAGCCGGTGTTGACCACGTTGACGCCGGGCAGCAGGCCCAGCGCCTCGGCCACGTTGTGCACGGCGGTGTGGCGCAGGTCTTCTTCCGACAGCACCGAGATCGGGTGCGCGGACTGGAACTGGATATCGGCGGCCTGCTTGCGCGTGCCGATCACCACGATGGCGCGTTCGGCATCGGCAGGCGCGGCGGCATCGCCAGCGGAACCGGCGGTGGCATCGGGCGCGGGCTGCGGCGCCTGTTGCGCCAGCGCGGGAACGATCATGGTGCGCAGCGCGCTGGCAAGCAGAGCCGGGCGCAGATACGAAACGGGCATGTTTTCCCCCTTTAGGAAACACGACCAGCCACGGCGGGCGGGTCTGCCGGAAAGGACGCAGCGCCGCCCCACGATTCCCCGAAAAAATTTGATGGCGGGATTGTCACCGCGCTGTCACACCTGCCCCCTAGGGCGCCCGGCCATGTGCCCGCGGGGATCATTCCCGTGCGTTTGGCTGGGGGCCGCCCGGGGGCAATGATGGCAGGAACGGGGTCGACCATGCGGAGCATCGACGGGGATAGTCATGCGCCGCCACCAGAGCTGCCGCAGGGGGCGGCAGCGTGCCGCGCGCAAGAGCTGGAGGCGGCCACCAGTGCCGGCGAGATGGCCGCGCTGCGCGCCTATCTCAAGCGGCGGATGCGCGACGGGCAGGACCTGGACGACATGGTCCAGGATGTCTATCTGCGCGTGCTTTCGACGCCGGAAGCCGATCCTGTTGCCAATATTCGGGGATTTCTGCGCCGGGTTGCGTCAAACCTGTTGATCGACCGTTACCGCAGGAAGGCTGCCCGCTTGTCCGAACACCATACCACGCTGGACGAGCATATCGTCGACGATGGCGCGCTGGCGCCCGAACGCATTGCCTCTGGCCGCCAGGAGCTGGCGCTGCTGGGCGATGCGCTCGAGGCGATCGGGCCGGTGGCGCGCGATGCGTTCCTGCTGGTGCGGGTGGAAGGGTTGAGCCACAAGGAAGCGGCGCAACGGCTGGGCATCACGCCCAAGGCGGTTTCGCACCATGTCGAGCGCACGCTGGCGCGCATGGCCGGGCGCCTGGCGCTGGGCGAGGGTAGCGGCAGGAGCGACGGCGGGAGAGCCCCGCGATGACGGCGCCCGACCTGCACGACAGCCCGATCCTGGCCGAGGCGGCGCGCTGGATGGAGCGCGCCCGCACCGGCAGCGAGGAAGACCGCCAGGCGTTTCGCGCCTGGCTGCGCGAGCGGCCCGAGCATGTCGCGGCGATGGACCTGGTCGAGCGCGCCTGGCGCGAGGCACCGCGCGCCGCATCCGGGCTTGGCCTGCGCCCGCGCGCGCGCCAGGCTGAACCCGCCGCCGCGCACGGTGCCGGGCGCTGGCGCGTGGCCGGGCCGGTGCTGGGCGCCGCCTGCGCCGCGCTGGCGGCCGTGGCCGCCTGGACCTTGACCGTGCACGAGCAGCACCTGGCCGCACCGGCCGATCGCACTGCCAGCTTTGCCCTGGCCGATGGCAGCCGGGTGTGGCTGACGCCGGGCAGCGCGGTGACGATGCGCGCCACGCTGCTGGGCCGGTCGGTGCAGCTCGATGGCGAGGGCACGTTTGACGTGAAGCACGAGCGGCGCCCGTTTGCGGTGACGGCGGGCGACGTGCGCGTGGTCGATCGCGGCACGCTGTTCTCGGTGGCGCGGCGCGCCGGGCAGACGGCGGTGATCCTGGCGCGCGGCGCGATCGATATCGAAGACAGCCACAGCGGCGCCTTGATCGCCACGCCCCATCCCGGGCAGCAGGTGTCGCTGGCCGGCGATACCGCCACGATCGCCGCGATCGATGCCGATGCCGCGCTGGCCTGGCGCGATGGGCGGCTGGTGGCGCAGGATCTACCGCTGGCCGCGGTGATGGCGCGGTTCTCGCAATTGAGCGGCGTGCCGATCGCGCTGCGCGATCCTGCGATGGGCGATCTGCGCGTCTATGGCACCTATCGCATCGGCGATGTGGCGCAGTTCCTCGATGCCGTCGGCGCGCTCTATCCCGTGGCGTGGCGCCGAACCGAGCGTGGGTATGAGGTTTTCCGCCGCTAGCGCCGCTTTGCTGGGCGCGGCGTGCCTTGTGCCCGCGCCCGTTCCGGCCATGGCCGCGACGGCGCAGCCCGTCGGCGCGCCCACGCGCATCGTGCTGCCAGCCATGCCGCTGGGCCAGGCCCTGCTGGCGCTGGCGCAGCAGACCGGGCGCAATATCCTGTTTGCCGCTGCCGACGTGGCCGGGGCGCAAGCACCACCGGTGCGCGCCGCCACGTTTGATGCGGCCTTGCGCATCCTCGCGCGCAGCAATGGCCTGGTCGCCACGCGGCTGGCCGGCGGCGCCGTGCGCCTGGCGCCGCGCGGGCGCCTGCCTGCGCCGGTGCGGGCCGCGCCGCGCCGCCATGCGGTGGCGGCCCTGCCAGTGCCCGCGATCGAGGATCGCACCGCCATCGTCGTCGAAGCCTCGCTGGCGGCGCGGGCCTGGCGCGATGGCGGGGCCGACGCCACCGCCGATGCCCTGGCCAGCGCGCAGATCCGCCGCCTGCCCGATCGCACCATTGCCGAGGCGCTGGGCCGGCTGCCCGGCATCGTCACGCTGGCAACCTCGCTGGAAGGGGCGATGGGCCGGGTGGACCACGCCGGCCGTGCGACGGGCGATTTCGTGGCGATGCGCGGGCTGCCCGGTGCCTATGTCGAAACGCGGATCGATGGCATCGAGATACCGCAAAGCCTGCCCTACAGCCGCGGCACGCAGCTGGGGCTGATGGCCCTGGCGCCGGATCTGGGCCTGCAGGTGCACCGCGTGCTCGATGCCCGGCTGGCGGGGGAAGCGATTGCCGGCACGCTCGATATCGATCACCTGGCGCCGTTCGCGCCACGCGCGCAGGGCCTGCGCCTGGGCCTGACGGCGGGGGCCGATGACCAGGCCTGGCGCTTTGGCCAGAATGCCGGCACCTGGGGCGCCAATGCCGGGTTCGGTTGGCAATCGCCCGATGGACGGCTGGCGCTGGTGGCCAGCGCGGCGCTGAGCCGGCGCCATTTCGCCAGCGTGGAGCAGACCTATCAATCCGGCAACCTCGCCTATGCCCTGACCGATGCGCAGGGCAACAGCGCGCCGGGGCTCGACCCGGCGGCCAATCTCCTGCTCGCCTCGGTCAACGCGCAGGTGACGCGTGGCACCGCGCATGAAGAGACCGCGTTCCTGTCGCTGGGATGGCGGGCGAGCGACCGGCTGACGCTGACGGCAAGTGCGATGTGGGCAAGCCGCGCGATTGCGCAGGATGTCTACCAGGTCAGCGTGCAGGGCGGGCGCGCCGCCGGGTTCTTTGCCCAGACCGCCACGGCCGATGGCCTGCTGCGCACCCAGAGCATTCGCGCCGATGCGCACTATTGGTTCGAAACCAATCCCGAGCGCGACCGGCTGGGCATGGCCCAGGCGGCGCTGGCGTGGGACGCTGGCCGGCTCAAGGCGCAGGCCCGCGTGTTTGCCGCGCTGGGCCGCACCGACCGGCCCGACCATATCGAGATTTCGTTCTGGGACGCAGATAGCACGCGGCTTTCGGGCGGGGTGAACGTGGCCGATGTGCGCGGCTTTCCCGTGCTCAAGCTGGGCGCCGCCGATGCCGCGCTGGTCGCCAATCCGCTCGCCTTTCCGGTGCACAACCAGGGGGAGCGGGAAAGCGAGACGAGCCAGGACCACCGCCTGGGCGGCGACTGGCGCGTGCAGGCGAGCCCGGCGCCGGGCTGGCAGGCCGAGATCGGCGGCCTGGCGCTACGCTCGTGGCGCAGCCGGGAAACGGCGCATTTCCTCTATGCCGATACGCTGCCGGCGGGAACGACGCTGGGCAGCAGCGGGCTGGTCGATGGGCAGATCGGGCCGGTGCTGCGCGGGGTCTATGACTATGCCATCCCGACCATCGCCGATGCCGCGCTGCTGCGCGCGATCGGCCGCGCCACCACCCAACCGCGCACCATCGATGACAGCAACGCCAATGCCTATGCCCTGCATGAAGACCGCCTGGCCGCCTATGCCGTGGTGACGCGGCACCTGGGCGGCGATGGCGATGCGGGGGAGAGCGCGGTGGGGGAGGGCGGGCTTGACCTGTCGCTGGGCCTGCGCGGCGAATGGTCGGGCGTGAGCGGGCGCTATTGGTTGGCGGGCAACGATGGCGTGCCGGCCGATGGCGTTGCCTATGGCTGGAACCACCTGTCGGCACACTATGCCGCGCTCTTGCCCAGCGCCACGCTGCACTGGCGGCCCGACCGGCACTGGACATTCGATGCCGCGCTGTGGACCAGCCTGACCCGGCCATCGCCCTATCAACTGACCGGCGGGGGCAGTGCCACGCGCGATAGCCAGGGCGTGACCGAAATCCAGCTGTCGAACCCCGATCTCAAATCCGTGCGCGGCAGCAATGCCGATCTCGGCGTGGCCTGGCAGGGGCCGCGCGGGCTGCGCCTGGCGCTGGGCGGGTTTGCCAAGCACCTGGCGCGCTACCTCAACGATACCGGCAACGATCTCAACAATCCGGCCAGCGTGATGGCATACCGCGCGATCCGCCTGATCCGCCCGGAAAACGGCGGCACGGCCACGATCCTGGGGCTCGAGGCGAGCATGGCCGTGCCGCTGGACCTGGTGGCGGGCGCGCTGCGCCATCTGGCGCTGGCGGCCGATCTCACCCTGTTGCACAGCGCGGTGCACCTCGAAAACCCCGCGCTCGACCGGGTGGAGCGCACGCAATATGCCCCGGCCAGCAACCTCTTGCTGCGGCTGCATTATGATGATGGCCGCTGGTCTGCCGATGCTGCCTGCCGGCTGACCGGCGCCTATATCCAGGAATACGGCATCGAAGTGCCGACCTTTGCCGGCACCGCGCCGCTATCGGGCAGCGCGCTCGATACCTGGGTGCGGCCATCGCGGCAGGTTGACCTGGCGCTGGCGCGCCACTGGGGCCGGCAGACGCTGCGCCTGGCCCTGCGCAACGCGCTGGACGATACCGCCTATCGCGCCACGATCGGCCGCTATAGCGACGCCGTGCCGCAGACGATCCTGGGCGGGCGACAACTGCTCCTGACCTGGTCGGCGGGCTTCTGAAACCGCGCTGGGCTGCCCGATTTTCGCGCCAGGAAAAAGATTATCGACACAATCTTGGGAACCACATCAGGTGATGGCCGGTTGCGAAAGGAGGCCGGGTTTGCCCGGTCGAGCGCTAAGTCTATGGCAAGATGGGAGTTCGACACGTGAAGGTTTTCCATTTCCTGGTGGCAGCAGCGGCGATGGCCAGTGTTCCGGCGCTGGCCCAGGCCCAGACCGCACCGGCGGCGAACGCGACGGCTACCGTGGCCGTGGGCGGCACCATCTTCGATCCGCAGGGCGGCGAAGTGGGCAAGATCGTGAGCATGACCGGTGATGCGGTCGTGGTCGACACCGGAACCAACAAGGCCACCTTGCCCAAGAGCGCCATCGGCACCGGGCCCAAGGGCCCGATCATCGCCATGACCAAGGCCCAGATCGACGAGCAGGTGGCCGCCGCCAACCAGAAGGCGAGCGCGGCCGTGGAAGCGGCGATGGTTCCCGGCGCGGCGGTGAAAGGCAAGGCCGGCGGCGCGATCGGCACGATCAAGGAAGTGAAGGGCGACCAGGTGATCGTGGCGCGCAGCGCCGGTGCGGTGGCATTGCCCAAGACGGCCTTTGGCATGGGCGCCGATGGCCTGTTCATCTCGATGACCGCGGCCGAGCTGGATGCGGCAACCAAGGCGGCTGCCCCGGGGGCGTGATGCGATGGCCCGGCCTGCCTCGGGGCGGGCTGGGCGCACCCCTGACCAACCGGAAAAACGGTTGATTTGGCGCTATTTGCCTCTGGCCGCGTGACGGGATTCGTGATCAAACGGCGTGTCGCGTGGACGGGGGCATGCCAGCATGAATCGGCGATCGATGAAAAGGGTGTTTGGCGCCAGCCTGGGGCTGGTTCTGGCCACGGCCGGCCTCGCCGTGCCCCGCGCCCATGCCGAGGGGGCGAGCAAGTGCAAGGTGGGCCTGATCGCCAAGCTGCCGGTGGTGATGGAAAACGCCCGCGCCAGCGTGCCGGTAACCGTCAACGGCAAGGACACGCGCGTCTGGCTCGATAGCGGGGCGTTCTTCAATTTCATGCCCAAGGCCCGCGCGGTGGAACTGGGCCTGCGCACGCAGCCTTTGCCGCTCGGCTTCTACATGACCGGGATCGGCGGCTCGGTAACGCCCGAACTGGCGCAGGTGCGCGATTTCGGCATCGTGGGTGTCACGCTGCACAACGTGCAGTTCCTGGTGGGCGGGAGCGACGCCGGCAACGGCTTTCTCGGCGCCAACCTGCTGGGCGTGCAGACCACCGAGTTCGATCTGGCCAAGGGCGTGGTCAACCTGTTCCAGGAGCGCGACTGCGAGGGGATCAGCCTGGCCTATTGGGGCAAGGGCATGTCGGTAGGCGAAGCGCGCGTGTTCCGCCCGACCAACGAGCATGACTACCACATCATCATCGAAGTGATGATCAACGGCCAATCGATGCACGCCCTGCTCGATACCGGGGCGCCGACCACGCTGCTGGGGCGCCGCGCGGCCGAGCGTGCCGGCATCGACATGGCGGCGCCCGACGTGGTCAATTCGATGCGCATGGGCGGCATCGGCATCAAGCGGCGGCAAAGCTGGATCGTGCGGACCAAAACGATCTCGATCGGGGGCGAGGAAATCCGCAACAGCCCGATCCGGGTGATCGACGATGCCGACGATGATCGCTCGACCGACATGATCCTGGGCGTCGATTTCCTGCTCTCGCACCACGTGGTGGTGTCGCGCGCGCAGCGGCTGATGTTCCTGACCTATAACGGCGGGCCGATCTTTTCCGCGACGACCGATGGCGAAATCGGGCGGATCGCCACCCGCGCGGAAAACATGGGTACGGCCGAAGCCAGCGCCGACCCCAAGACTGCTGACGAATTTGCCGGGCGCGCCTCTGGCCGGATGGATCGCGGCGATACGGCTGGCGCTGTGGCCGATTTTTCCGAGGCGATCCGCCTCGCGCCAACGCGGGCCGACCTGCTGGAGCATCGTGCCAATGCCTATCTGCGCAGCGGCCAGCTGGATCTCGCCCGCAAGGATCTTGACGCGGGCCTGGCCCTGCGGCCCGACGATCACCGCCTGCTGACACGGCGCGCGCAGTTGCGGCTGGCCACCAGGGACCGCGCCGGCGCGCGTGCCGATACCGATGCGGCGGCCGCGCATCTGCCGCCCGGCTCGCTCGACGTGATGCCGGTGATCGTCTTGTACGAGCGGCTGGGCGCGGCCGATCGTGGCCTCGCGCTGATCGATGGCGTGGTGGCGCTGCATCGCGACGATTCGGTCTATCCCAGCCTGCTCAACGCGCGCAGCTGGAACCGGGCCCTGGCCAATGCCGATCTCGATCGCGCGCTCAAGGACAGTGACCTGGCGATCAAGAAGGCTGGCCCGCAGCCGGCCATGCTCGATACCCGTGCCCTGGTGCAATATCGGCGCAAGGCCTATGCCGCCGCGATCGCCGACGAGACCGCCGCGCTGGCCGCGAACCCGCGCATGCCCGCCGCACTGTTTGTGCGGGCACTCGCCCGCGAGGCCAGCGGCGATGCCACCGGCGCGGCGACCGATCTTGCCGCCGCCCGCGCGATCGCACCGCGTATCGACCAGCGCTACAAGGCCTATGGCCTGATCGCCCCGGCAGCAGTCCATCCGGCCGCTGCCCATCCTGCCACGGCCAAGCCGGCCGGCGACGCCGAGGACGAGGTGGAGATCGAGAGCGAATAAGGCGCCGCAAAGGCGCTGCCATTGCGTTGCAAAGGCCCGATCAACTGCTATGTGTCATTACGATATGACAAGGCCCCGATCGGGCGGGAAGAGGTAATGATGCGCGTGTCCCTGCGTTGTCTTGGCGGCTTGCTGGCCGGTATGTCGGTATTCGCGTTCACCCCGCTGGCCCATGCCGCAACGACGGCGCCGGCGCCGGTGGGCAGCGAGAGCTGCGCCGCCCTCACGCAGGCCGGCCGTGTTGCCTGGCCCGAGGCGGGCACGCGGATCGTGGCGGCAACCTGGCGCCCGGCCGGATATGCGGCGCCCTTGGTGGGCCAGCCCGATGCCCCGCCGATCCAGGCCGTGCTGCCCGCGCATTGCGAAGTCGAAGGCGTGATGCACGAGCGCCGCGGCGTCGATGGCCAGGCCTATGCCATCCATTTCCGCCTGCGCCTGCCCAGCGATTGGAACGGGCGCTTTTTGATGCAGGGCGGGGGCGGCACCAACGGCATCGTGGGCGATGCGATCGGCAAGGTCAGCATGGACGCGGCGCCGGCGCTTGCCCAGGGCTATGCCGTGATGGCGCAGGATTCGGGGCATGACAATGCCACCAACACCGATCCCGCGCGCGGCGGCATGGTGGCCTTTGCCCACGATCCGCAATCGCGCGCTGATTATGGCGGCGTGTCGCTGCGCCCGGTGACTTTGGCGGCCAAGGCGCTGGTCGCGGCCTTCTATGGGCGCGGTCCGCGCTTCAGCTATTTCTATGGCTGTTCCAAGGGCGGGCAGGAAGGCATGGTCCTGGCCCAGCGGGAGCCCGATCTCTACAACGGCATCGTCGCTGCGGCCCCTGGCTTTGCCCTGCCGCGTGCGGCCCTGGCCGAGGCGTGGAACACCAAGGCGATGGGCGGCGTGCTCGCCGCGCGCGGCGATGCGCCCACCGTGGCGAACCTTGCCCGCGCCTTTTCGGTGGAAGACGGCACGCGGGTGCGCCAGGCGATCCTGGCGGCCTGCGACGGCCTGGACGGCGCCAAGGACGGCATCGTGGCCGATGTGACGCGCTGCACCAGTGCGCTGGTGGTGCCACAATTGCGCGCCGCCGGCCTGAGCCCGGCCCAGGTCACCGCGCTGGAGCAGATTCACGACGGGGTGCGCGATGGCGCCGGCCGGCAGATCTATCCCGGGTTTGGCTGGGATGCCGGCTGGTTCGACATGGGTTGGCGCATCTGGATGACCGGCAGCCCCGATGGGCGCGTGCCGGCGCTCAATGTCGTGCTGGGCGGGCCATCGCGCGTGGTGCTGTTTGCCACGCCGCCGGGCAACGTGCCGCTGGCGCCTGACGCCACCCTGGCGGCGCAACTGGCGTTCGACCCGGCGCGCGATGCCGCGGCGATCACTGCCACCGCGCCGGGCTGGCCGCGCTCTGCCTGGCAGGACGTGGGCGCCCATGTGCCCGATCTCGATCGCTTCCAGGCGCGCGGCGGCCGCCTGATCGTGCCGCACGGCGGCTCTGATCCGGTGTTTTCGCTCAACGACACGCTGGACTGGTGGCGCGCGCTCGATCGCCACAGTGGCGGGCGTGCAGCCAGCTATGCCCGGGTGTTTCCGGTGCCGGGCATGGGCCACTGTGCCGGCGGCCCGGCCACCGATCGCTATGACGCGTTGCGCGCGCTGGTCGATTGGGTGGAGCAGGGCAAGGCGCCCGAAGCGCTCGCCGCCAAGGCCGGCCCGGCCACGCCTTGGCCCGGGCGGGAGCGGCCGCTGTGCCGCTATCCGCTGGTGGCCAAGACCAAGGGCGGCGTGACGGCTTGCGCCATGCCGCCCAAGGTCGCGCGCCGCTGATCAGCGCACCTTGTAGACGGCAATGTCCACGGCCGGATGGGCCGGGTCATTGCCGCCGGTGACCGTGGCGACATAGGCGCCGCTGTTGAGCCAGCCTTGCGGGCCGAGCGGCGCCTCGAACATCGGCATGCCGACCATCTGCGGCTTTTCGCCGTGGGGGCCGGGGCAGGCCTTGGCGTGGTTGACCACGTTGATCACGGCCCCGTCAGCGGCCTTGAGCATATAGTCGGCATGCAGTTCGATGCAGCCGCCCGCGCCATGCAACTGCCAGTCCCACCCGCCGGGCAGCACCACGCCTTGCAGCATCGGCCCATCGACCGTGCCCCCGATGATGCGCACCAGGCTGCGCCCGCCGCGCGGCGTCTGGCCCACGTTGAGGCTTTCCCCCAGCAGCACGTGCGCGCGGAAGGCTGGTTCGAGCACCGGGGCTGGCGCCATCGGCGCATCGGCATGGGCGGGATTGGGCAGGGCGGCCGAAAGCGCGAGCGCGGCGGCGGCAAGGCGTGATAGCAAGACTGATTGCATGGGGATGGGCCTCTCCGAGTGGCGTAATGATCTATTGAGTAAACGATTGTGCAAAAGGCCGCCTTATGCAAGATGGCATGGCCGCGGCGACAAGGGAGACGGTGATGATCAACAGACGTGCGATCTTGCGCCGGGGTGGCGTGGCGCTGGGTGTTGGCCTGGGTGGAATGGGCCTGGGTGGAATCGGCCTGAGCAGCCTGGGCATCGGCGGGCTGGACTTTGCCAGCGCGGCAGCGGCAGATCCGCTGGCCGGCGTCGATCCCGCGCTGCGCGCGGGCGCGGCCACTGTCCTGGCCATGGGGGCCAAGCTTTCCCCGCTCACCACGGCGCGGCTGCCGATCCTGCGGGCGGGCGGGGCGGCGATGGCCGGGCCGCTGCGCGCCGATGTGCCGGTAGAAGCGCGCAAGATCGCGGTGGGACCAGGCATTCCCGACGTGACGGTGCAGGTGATCAATGCCGGCAGCCGTGCGAGCGGCGACCCGCGCCCGGCGATCCTGCACACCCATGGTGGCGGCTTCGTGGCCGGCTCGGCACTGGCCGAACGCGGCTATCTGCAAGATTTTGCCCACGCCCTCGATTGCGTGATCGTCTCTGTCGAATACACCCTGGCGCCCGAGGCGCGGTTTACCCGATCGGTGGCGGAAACCTATGCCGGGCTGCGCTGGCTGCATGACCAGGCCGAGGCACTGGGCGTCGATCGGCGGCGCCTGGCGGTGATGGGCGAAAGCGCCGGCGGTGGCCATGCCGCCTTGCTGGCGATCCGGGCGCGCGACCTTGGGGAAGTGCCGCTGGTCTTGCAGGTGCTGACCTATCCCATGCTGGACGATCGCACCGGCAGCACGGTGATGCCGCCGCCGGGCATTGGCAAGCTGGGCTGGGATGCGCAGGCCAATCGCTTTGGCTGGGAGAGTTTCCTGGGGGCAGCGCCGGGATCGCGTGCGGTTCCGGCCGCCGGGGTGCCGGCCCGCTGCACCCGCCTGGCCGGCCTGGCGCCGGCGGTCATCGCGGTGGGCGGGATCGATCTGTTCGTGGATGAAGACATCACCTATGCCCGGCGCCTGACCGATGCCGGCGTGCCCACCGAACTGCTGGTGATCCCCGGCGCCTATCACGGGTTTGACCGCGTGGTGCCCGATGCCTCGCCCTCGCGCCGGTTGATCGCGGCGCGCCTGGCGGCCCTGCGCCGCGCGTTTGGCCAGCCGGGGGGATAATCCCCTCCCGGGCGCAAGGCCATGGCCTTGCCGTGGGATGGCCGCCGCGCCATGGTGCCGGCGGCAAGCGGCAACATGATGAAACGGGCCACATGAATCTCAAGCAATTTGCTGAACTGGCAGGGGTTTCCACCGCAACCGCGTCTCGCGCGCTGAGCGGGACGGGCCGGGTCAGCGAAGAGACCACCAGCCGCATCGTCGCTCTGGCGGAAAAGCTGGGCTACCAGCCCAACGCCATCGCCCGCAACCTGCGCACCCAGCGCACGATGACCGTGGGCGTGGTGGTGCCGATGGGCCACGATGCCTTGCAGCACCTGTCTGACCCGTTCTTCAACACGATGATCGGCTTTCTTGCCGATGCCCTGGTCGAGCATGGCTATGACCTGCTGCTTTCACGCGTGCTGCCCGATGACGAGCGCTGGCTCGATCGCTACATCGGCACCGGGCGCGTCGATGGCATCCTGGTAATCGGCCAATCGGACCAATACCATGTGATCGAAAGCATGGCCCGCCGCTATCGCCCGATGGTGGTGTGGGGCGGGCAGATCCAGGGGCAGCGGCACTGCGCGGTGGGATCGGACAATTTCCGCGGCGGGCAGATGGCGGCAGAGCACCTGATCGCGCGGGGGTGCCGGCTGCTGGCCTTTGCCGGGCCGGGGCTGGGCGTGGAATTTGGCGAGCGCCTGGCCGGAGTGCGCGCCGCGCTGGCCGCTGCCGGCCTGCCGCCGCCGGTGGAACTGCCCTCGCACTTCGAACCCGATGCCGCCTATCGCGACCTGGCCAAGCACCTGGGCGCGCTGGACAGCATGCCCGATGGCATCGTTGCCGGCGCCGACGTGACGGCGGCCAGCATGCTCAAGGCCCTGGCCGAAATGGGCTGCGACGTGCCGGGCACGATCAAGGTCATCGGCTATGACGGGCTGCCGATCGCCGGGCATCTCGTGCCCGCGCTCACCACGATCGACCAGCACTTGCGCGAAGGGGCGCGAATCATGGTCGATCTGTTGATGCGGCGCATTGCCGGCGAAGATGCCGCCTCGGTGCGGATCGAGCCGCGCCTGCTGGTGCGCCAGTCGACCTGAGCGCACGCCACCCGGCAACTGCCGATCTGACAGCGTGAGACACCTGCCAAGGCGGCCAAGGCAATTTTTGCGCATCGATGCGCAATCGATTGCGCAAACCAAAATGATGGCGTAGGCGTAACGTCGAATCGCGGACGAACGCGCGCCGGCCGGGCCGGGGCAGCGTCGATCCAACCAGGGAGAGAAACGCATGATCCACCGCACCATCCTGCTCGGCTCGGCCGGCATCCTGGCCCTCGCCCTGGCCACGCCGGTGCTGGCGCAGGCAGCCGCCCCGCAGGCCGCGCCCGAGGCAGTGGCCGACGAGCCGCCCGCCGAAATCGTCGTTACCGCGCAAAAGAGCAGCGAGCGCATCAGCAAGGCGCCGATCGCCGTCAGCGTGGTGGCGCAGGGCCTGCTCGATCGCCAGGGACTGACCACGGGCGAACAGCTCGCCACCACGGTGCCCTCGCTCAAGCTGTCGCAGAACGGCTTTGCCATCCGCGGCATCGGCAGCAACAACGGCTTCAGCGGCTATTCCACCGTCGCCACGCAGATCGACGGCATCTACAATCCGTTTTCCGCCGCGTTGAGCATGGCGGTGTTCGACGTCGCCTCGATCGAAGTGCTGCGCGGGCCGCAGGGCACGGTCTATGGCCGCAATGCCACGGCCGGCGTGGTCAACATCAACACCGCCGATCCGGGGCGCAACCTGGGTGGCAGCGCCAGCGTGCAATATGGCCGCTTCAACGATATCCGCGCCCAGGCCGCGATCGACCTGCCGATTGCCGATACGTTCGGCATCCGCATCGCCGCTTTCCACCAGATCAACGACGGCTATGGCCCGCAGTTCAAGACCGACCGCTTTGACAAGACCGACCTCTCGGCCGTGCGCGTTACTGCCAAGTGGGATATCACCCCCAACCTGAGCTGGCGCGTGGCGGGCGCCTATGCCGAGAACAACGGCACGGTGCCGGCGGTCTATCTGCGCAACTATACCTATTACCCCAATGCCGATCTCAAGACCGGCACGTTTGGCCAGGGCGTGATCGTGCCGAGCGACGCGATCAATCCCGGGCTCGACCAGGTGACCAGCAATCGCCAGGCGATCAAAAGCTATGACGTGCGCTCCAAGATGGTGTGGCGCGCATCTGGCGCGCTCAGCCTGACGTGGCTGGCCGGCTATTCCGAACTCAAGAACAACGGCGTGACGGCAACGACCGGCGTGTTCTCGCAGGAATACCTCAACCAGCGCATGCAGACCTGGTCGCACGAACTCGACGTGAATTACGAAAGCGGGCCGATCAAGCTGGTCGCCGGCGCCTATATCTCGGAGGACAAGCAGCCCTCGGGCCAGCGCCTGCTGCACGCCGGCAACACCGCGCCTGCGCCGTTCAACAGCGTGTACAACATCTTTGGTGCCAAGGTGGCGGGCACCGGCAACCAGATTTCCACGATCAGCGCGGTGGACGTGGTCAACACCTATTCGGGCACCGGCAGCCGTTCCAAGGCGCTGTTCGGCCAAGCGACGATCAAGCCGGTCTCGGGCCTGCGCATCAACCTGGGCCTGCGTTCCACCTGGGACAAGGTGTTCTCGCGCGAGCAGCAGCTGGTGTGCCAGGGCGACACGGTGACGCGCACCAACATCAGCGCCACCACCTGCCCGACCTTTGCCCTGGCCTTTACCGACGACAGCAACCGCCCGGCGGTGAATTTCAGCAAGGTGAACTGGAAGGTCGGCCTCGATGCCGACATCACGCCCGACCTGATCGGCTATGCTTCGGTCTCGACCGGCTATCGCAGCGGCGGCCTGCAGGCCAGCACCAACCCGGCCGCGTTCCGCCAGTATGCGCCCGAAACGGTGACCAACTATGAAGCGGGCCTGCGCGCCAATCTGCTCAACAACCGCCTGTTCGTGGGCCTTACCGCCTATCAGATGGACTATCGCGACCTGCAGGTGTCGACGATCATCGTCGATCCGGTGCAGGGGCCGATCGCGGTGACGACCAATGCCGCCAAGGCGCGCATTCGCGGGCTGGAGCTGGAAACCACGTTCCGCCCGACCTCGGCCGATCGCTTCTCGGGCTATATCTCGCTGATGGACGCCAAGTTCCGCAGCTTTGCCAACACGCCCGACGGGCTGCTCTATGCCGATACGATGTACAACATCTTTGCCCCGCTGCTCGGCTATGCCCCGATCACCGCGGCAACGACCGACAATTCCGGCAAGCGGCTGCCCAATGCCCCGACGTTCAGCGCGCGGGCGAGCTATTCCCACAGCTTCACGTTTGTCTCGGGCGCGAAGATCACCCCGGCGGTGGATTTCTATTACCAGACCCACAGCTATGCCACGGCGCAGAACATCGCGCAGGGCCTGATCGATGGCTATACCAAGACCGACCTCAACCTGCAGTTCGACGAGGCCAGCGGGCATGCCTATGTCAACCTGTTCGTCAACAATCTGGAAGACCGCCGCATTCCCACGCAAGTGACGCCGGTGTGGAGTTCGACGGCGGCCAGCTATGCCGCGCCGCGCACCTATGGCATTCGCATCGGCTTCAAGTATTGAAGGCAGGAACGCGTGAACGTGCGAAAGGGTAGGCAATGGCGCATGCAATCAACCGGCGCAGCATGCTGGGCATGGTGGGGGGCGCAATGATGGCCGGCGCCTTTGCCGATGCCGCGGCCGGGCACACGCGCGCGCCGTTGCAGACCCCGATCGGCGCCAGTGCCCTGCCGCCAGCCTGGCAGGCGGCAGAGGCCGTGCCGCTGTGGCGCGGGCGCGCGGCGCCGGGGGGCACCTTTCACCCGGCGGCCGCGCGGCCGGCCGATCTGGCGGCCACGTTCATTACCGACGTCGCCGCGCCGGAACTGCGCGTGTTCCGCCCGCGCCAAGGCAATGGCCGCGCGCTGCTGGTCATTCCGGGCGGCGCCTATACCTTCGTTTCGGTGCGCAACGAAGGGGTGGACGTGGCGCAAACCTTTGCCGCGCTGGGCTATACCGTGTTCGTGCTGGTCTATCGCCTGCCCGGCGAAGGCTGGACGCCGCGCGCCGATGTGCCGCTGGCCGACGCGCAGCGGGCGATGCGGCAGATCCGCGCCATGGCCGGGGCAGGGGGATATGATCCGGCGCAGGTGGCCGTGATCGGCTTTTCCGCCGGCGGCCATCTCGCCGCTTCGCTGCTGACCGGCTTTGACGAGGCGCTGTTTGCCCCGGGCGATGCGATCGACCGGTTGGATGCGCGGCCGGCCTGCGGCGTGCTGCTCTATCCGGTGATCGCGATGGAGCCGCCCTATACCCATGCGCTCTCGTGCAGCCGCCTGCTGGGCGATCATCCCGATGCCGCGCTGATCGCGCGGCGATCGCCGGCGCGCCATGTTGGCGCCCAGACGCCGCCGGTGATGCTGGCCCACGCGTTCGATGATCCGGCCGTGCCATGGCAGAACAGCACGCAGTTCATCGAGGCGATGCAGGCTGCCCACCGCCCGGTGGAAGCGCATTTCTTTGAAGAAGGCGGCCACGGCTTTGGCACCGGCCCGGCCAATGCCCCGGCCGGGCAGTGGACCAGGCTGGCGGCCAGCTGGCTAGACCGCCAACTCGGGTGAGTGGGCATTCAGGCCATGGTGGGCTGCGAACGGCCGCTTTTCGCGCTTCCGGTGCTCACGTACAATAAGTACGCTGCGCTCCGAGTCGCGAAAATCAGCCATTCTCGCTGCACCCTGACCTGAATCCCCACACACCCTTAGGCTATGAACACCCGGCACAATAGCGCGAGGGCAAGGGCGGGCGGCATGGCGATCATGCCCAGCTTGAAGAACGTGGCAAAGCCCACGTCTTCGCCCTCGCGCCGGATCACCTGGAGCCACAGGATCGTGGCGAGCGAGCCGGTGATCGACAGGTTCGGCCCAAGATCGACGCCGATCAGCAGGGCATCGACCACCACGCGCGGCGGGTGGGCCAGGGCAACCGTGCCGGCCGCGACCAGGCCGGCGGGCAGGTTGTTCATGATGTTGCACACGAACGCCAGCACCGTGCCTGCGGCCAGGGCCGCCGTTGTCGGCTGGGCCGTGGCCTGCGACAGCAGGCGCGCCAGGGCGCCGATCGCGCCGGTGCGGTCCACCGCTTCTACCACCACGAACAGGCCCGCCACCAGCGGCAGCACGCCCCAAGAAACGTGGCGCGCCAGGCCGAGCGGCGATTGCCGCGCGAACAGCGAAACGCCGATGGCGCAGGCGAGGCCCGCCACGGCCGTCGGCAGCCCGAGCGGGCGATCGAGCGCCGAGGCGGCGAGCAGCACGCCGGCGGTCAGCACGATCGCCAGCACCGCTGCCTTGCCGGCGGATGACAGGGTTGGCCGCTCTACCGCGGCGGCGCAATCGCCCGCCAGATCGCGGCGGAAATACCAGCGCAGCACGGCATAGGTGGCGCCGATCGCCGCGAGCGAGGGCACGGCAAAGGCGGCGAGCCACGGCCCCAGCGGCGGCATGTGCCCGCCATAGAGCACCAGGTTGGCGGGGTTGGAGATTGGCAGCACGAAGCTGGCGGCATTGGCGATAAGCGCGCAGGCAAACAGCAGCGGCAAGGGCTCCGCCCGCGCCTTGCGCGCCACGGCAAAGACCGCCGGGGTCAGCACCACGGCCGTGGCATCGTTCGACAGGAACACGGTGACCACCGCGCCGGTGGCATAGACCAGGGTGAACAGCCGCGCGCGCGATCCGCCGGCGTGGTTGACGGCGGCCGCCGCCACCCAGTCAAACACGCCGTGCTGGCGCGCCGCCTCGCTGAGCAGCATCATGCCGGTGAGGAACAGGTAAACGTCGAGGCCCTTGGCCACGGCGGTGCCGGCGGCGGCCAGCGGCATCAGCCCGGTCAGGACCAGCAGCACCGCGCCGCTTGCGGCCCAGATCCATTCGGGCCAGCGCATCGGGCGCGCGATCACGCCGGCAGTGGCAAGGCTGGCGATCGCCCAGATGGCGCCTGTGGCTGTTGGCATCGGCGCCGTCATGGCCGGCCGGCGCCGGCCGCGCAAGCCGGGCGCAGCGTGCCGGCAAAGCCTATCCACAGCGCCAGGCTGGCGAGGGCAAATCCGCCCAGGATGAAGAACGTGGCGTGATAGCCCAGCATCTGCGCCAGCCACCCGCCGATCGCGGGAGACAGGCTGGCCCCCACGCCCTGCACTGTCATCACCGCGCCCTGCCCGACGTTGACGCGGCCCGTGCCATCGAGCAGGCAGGCGATCAGGCCGGGCACCGCCACGCTTTGCAGGCCCGCGCCAATGCCATCGAGCGCCTGGACCGGCCACACGCCCCAATGTTCGATGAACGCGCCGGCCAGCAGCCCGCGCAGCGGCAGCGCCGCGAACGACACCAGCAGCACCAGCCAATAGCCGCGCCGGTGCGCCAGTTTCATCGCCACGAGGCTGGCGACGATCATCACGGCCTGGGCCACCATCACCGTGGTGGCGGTGAACATCGCCGGATCGCCCTTGCCCATGCCGACCACGGCCATGCCATAGAGCGGCAGCATCGCCCCGTTGCCGAGGTGGAAGCAGGCAAGCGCGGCGGCCAGGATCAGCAGCGGCTTGTTGGACAGCAGTTCGCGAAAGCCCTCGGCCTGGCCATCGGCGGTGGCCTGGTGTTCCGGCTCCAGCCCGCGCGCGGCGCGGTGATCGATCGCGCGCTCGGGGATCGACAGCACGGCGGTGATCGCCATGACACCAAACGCCGCGGCGAGGAAGAAGATCGCCGGCATGCCAAAGCGCCAGCCGAGCCAGCCCGAAAGCCCCGCGCCGACCAGGTTGCCGGCATGGTTCCACGCCTGGTTGCGGCCGTTCTGGGCGTTGAAGCCGCGCTGGCGCACGACGCCCAGCGTTATCCCGGCGACGGCCGGCCCGATCGCCGCACCGGCAATCGCGGTTGCCACCTGGCTGCCGGCCACGACCACGAACGCCTGCGACCACAGCAGCAGGAATGAGGCGAGCACCGTGCAGATGCCGGTGATCACTACCACCCAGCGCTTGTGGGCCGTGTGATCGATGAACGCGCCGGCCGGAACGGTCATGGCCATGCCGGCAATGCCGCCGGCGGTCATCACCGTGCCGATCGGCCCGGTCTGCCAGCCGCGCTGTTGCAGGAACACGCCCAGGAACGGGCCGATGCCGGCCTGCATATCGGCCATGAAGAAATTGAGTGCCTGCAACGCGCGGGTGGCGCGGCGCCGATCGGCATTGTCCGTTGCTGCTGCTGCTGCGCCCACGCCCTTAACCCTTTGAACCGGCTTTCGCAGGTGAACTCTGGGGTGGCGGGATGTTTCCCCGGCAATAGGGGCATGGGATGGCGGCGCGGTGGCCGGTTCAGGGCAGGGTGGCGAAAAAGGCCTCCAGCGCGGTGAGACTGTCCGGCTCGTCCATCATCGGGGCGTGGCCGATGCCGGGAATGGCGGCGAGCCGGGCCTGCGGCTTGCCCGCGACCATGGCCTGGGCCACGGCTTCATCGAGCAGGTCGGTGGCCGTGCCGCGCAGCACCAGGACCGGGCGATCCTGGGCAAAGGCATGCCATTTGCCCCAGGGATCGGGATCGGCCACGATCTTGCCAAAGGCCTGGGCGATGGCGGGATCGTAATCCGCCACGATCGCGCCGCCCTCTTCGCGGAACAGGCGGCGGGCCATGGCCATCCAGTCTGCCGCGCCATAGTGGGGAAAGACATCAGCGTTGAGCGTGGCGCAGGCCTTGGCGGCATCGTCCCATGTGGCGATCGCGCCACCCTTGCCGACATAGCCGGCAATGCGCGACAGCCCGCGCGGCGACAGTTCGGGGCCGATGTCGTTGATCACGGCAGCGGCAACGCGCGCCGGGGCGTGGGTGGCAAGGGCCACCGTGATCAGCCCGCCCATCGACGTGCCGACGAACACCGCGCGGGCAATACCCAAGGCATCGAGCAGGGCGCAGACATCGCCCACATAGGTGCCCACGTCATAGCGCTGCGCCGGATCGCGCGCCGAAAGCCCGCGCCCGCGCATGTCGAGCGCCAGGACCCGGCGCCCCCGCGCGGCGAGCCAGGGGGCCAGCGCCTCGAAATCGCGGGAATTGCGCGTGAGGCCATGCAGGCACACCACCGGCAACCGCGCCGGGCCGGGCGCGGCGGCATAGTCGCGGCCCGACAGCGCCAGCCCATCAGGCGATGTCCACTGGCGCAGAACGAATGGCGGGGAAGCGGGCGGGGAAGCGGTCACGCCGGTTCCTCCCCATTCGCACGCGGCGTTGACAGGCCGTGGGCGAGCAGGCGGCCGGCTTCCTGCACCACGGCTTCGGGCGCCTCGTCGCCCCACACGCCAAAGCGCAGGCCCAGGAACACGTTCATGCCCATGATCGCCCAGGCGCGCACTTCGCTGTCGCCGCCGCTGATCTCGCCGCGCTGGGCGGCGGCCTCCAGCCGGGCGGCGATGCGCGCGGCCGAATTGGTATAGTGCTCGCGATAGGCGGCCGGATCGACGAATTCGGATTCATCGATGATCCGGTAGATCTCCTTGTGCTGTCGCACGAAGTTCAGATAGGCGAGCTGGCCGGCCTGTTCGGCGGCAAGCTGGTTGGGCGCCGCGGCAATGCTGGGGCCGACGAAATCCTTCACCTGGCCGGAAAGATCGCGCACCAGCGCCTGGAAGATCGCTTCCTTGCTGTCAAAATAGACGTAGAAGCTGCCGGTGGCGACCCCGGCCCGCGCGGTGATCTGGCTGATCGCGGCATCGTGAAAGCCCTTTTCGCCGAACTCTTCCGCCGCGGCATTGAGCAATGCGCGCAGGGTGCGCCGGCCACGCTCGGTCTTGGGCACCTTGGACGGCCGCGGCGATTGTGCCGCCGTTTCGGGCTGCGGGGCCGCAGTGGCGGCAGACGGCGCGGGAGAAATCCGGGTTTCAGCCATGGACAGCCAGTTCTAATTTGAAGAGTGATTCATTTTTCACTATTATGCCGGAACTGTCCGGCAGTGCAAGCTACAGCCAAGCCCATGCCGCACTCAATGGGAGAGACGAATGCCACCTGCGCCAGAATCGCACGAAAGCCCGCCTGCCGCCGTGCGCGCCCCGCTGCTGCGCCGCCCGGCATTCGTGCTGGCGATGCTGCTGGTGGTCTATACGTTCAATTTCATCGACCGGCAGATCCTGGGCATTCTGGCCGGGCCGATCAAGGCCGATCTGGGCCTGAGCGATACCCAGCTTGGCGCGCTCGGCGGCTTTGCCTTTGCCCTGCTCTACTCCACCATGGGCCTGCCGCTGGCCTGGCTGGCCGATCGGCGCGGCCGCACGCGGGTGATCGCCGCCTCGCTCGCGGTGTGGAGCGCGTTTACCGCGCTGTGCGGCATGGTTTCGGGCTTTTGGGCGATGTTTGCCTGCCGCCTGGGCGTGGGTGTGGGTGAGGCCGGCGGCGTGGCGCCATCCTATGCGCTGATTTCCGATACCTTTCCGCCGCAGCGGCGGGCGCGGGCCCTGGCGATCTATTCGCTGGGCATTCCGCTGGGATCGGCAGCGGGCATCCTTTTGGGTGGCTATGTCGCGGCGGCGGTGAACTGGCGCGCGGCGTTCCTGGCAGTGGGCCTGGCTGGCCTGGCGTTCACCCCGTTGTTTGCCTGGAGCGTGCGCGATCCGCGCCGGCCGGCGGCAGGCGAAGCGCCGGCGATGCGTGCGGTGCTGGCGATCCTGGCGCGCAAGCGCAGTTTCTGGCTGCTGGCGCTGGGCGCGGCGTCGTGTTCGATGATGGGCTATGGCCTGGCGTTCTGGCTGCCCTCGCTGATGCGCCGCTCGTTCGGGCTGGGGCTGGTTGAAACCTCGCAGTTCTTTGGCCTGCTGCTGCTGGTGGGCGGCACTGCCGGGGTCATGGCGGGGGGCGTGCTGGCCGATTGGCTGGGCCGGCGCAGCCGCGCGGCCTATGCCCGCGTGCCGGCGCTGGCGTTCCTCGCCGGCGTGCCGCTGTTCGTCGCCGGGCTCCATGCCGGCAGCGCCGCGCTGGCGTTCTGGCTGTTCCTGCTGCCCCAGGCGCTGGTCTATATCTGGCTCGGTCCGATCCTGACGGCGGTGCAGCACCTTGTGCCAGCGCCGATGCGGGCCACCGCCTCGGCCGCGTTCCTGCTGATCAACAACCTGATCGGCGTGGGGCTGGGATCGCTGACCATCGGCAAGCTGTCAGACCTGCTCACCCCGCATTTCGGCAACGATGCGCTGCGCCAGGCGATCCAGATCGGCCTGGGCTTCTACCTGCTGGCGGCCATGCTGATGCTGGCCGGCGCGCGCCACCTGGCGCGGGAATGGGTGGATTGATTTTGCCGCGCCAGGGCGCAACATAGGCCAATGTTGCGCACGCTCTATCCCCCGATCGAACCCTACGAAACCGGCACGCTCGATACTGGCGAGGGCCATGTCATCGCCTATGAACGCTGCGGCACGCCCGGCGCGACGCCGGCGGTGTTCCTGCACGGCGGGCCGGGCGGCGGGATCTCGCCCACCCACCGGCGCCTGTTCGACCCGGCGCGCTATGACGTGCTGCTGTTCGACCAGCGCGGCTGTGGCCGTTCCACCCCGCATGCCGGGCTCGAGGCCAACACGACCTGGCACCTGGTCGCAGATATCGAGCGGCTGCGCGAAATGGTCGGCGCGCAGCAGTGGCTGGTGTTTGGCGGTTCGTGGGGTTCCACCCTGGCGCTGGCCTATGCCCAGGCGCATGTCGAGCGCGTCAGCGCCATGGTGCTTCGCGGGATTTATCTGTGTTCGAAGGCAGAGCTGGACTGGTTCTATCAGTTTGGCGTGTCGCAGATGTTCCCCGACAAGTATGCCCGCTTTGTCGCGCCGATCCCGCCTGACGAACGCGGCGACATGCTCGGCGCCTATTATCGCCGCCTGACCAGCGGGCCGCTGGAAGAGCGCATTGCCGCCGCGCGGGCCTGGAGCCTCTACGAGGGTGAGACGATCACCCTGCTGCCCGATGCGGCCAACAGCGCGCAGCACGATGATGGCCATTTCGCCCTGGCCTTTGCCCGGATCGAGACGCACTATTTCACCCATGGCTGCTGGCTGGAGCCGGGCCAGTTGCTCGCCGGGGCAGAGCGGCTACGGCATATTCCTGCCACGATTGTGCATGGCCGCTATGACATGCCGTGCCCGGCGCACTATGCCTGGGCGCTGCACCAGGCCTGGCCCGAGGCGGAGTTCCACCTTGTCGAAGGGGCCGGCCATGCCTTTTCCGAGCCGGGCATTCTCGACCAGCTGATCCGCGCCACCGATCGCTACGCGCGATAGGCGCGGCTGCCGGGCACCTGCAACTGCACCACCACGCCGCCGCTGGCGCCGTTGCGGATCTCGATCCGCGCGCCCAGCGCGGCGGCGCGCTCGCGCATGCCGACCAGGCCGAAATGCCCCGCCGCGCCTTGCGCCGCGCCGGCAAAGCCCACGCCATCGTCGCTGATCCGCAGGGTGAGCGTGCGGCGGCCGTGATGCAGCGCGATGGCGATGGCCTGCGCCCGGGCATGGCGGCGCGCATTTGCCACCGCTTCGGTGGCGATCGCCAGGCATTCCTCGGCCACGCCGATCGCCACCGCACGCGGCTTGCCGCTGGTGCGCAGGATCACGGGCGGCACATGATCATCGCTGCACAGCGGCGCCAGCACGCGCGCCAGATCGACCGCGTCGGGCGCCGGGGCGCGCAGATCGATCACGCGATCGCGCGCGGCGGCCACGACGTCATCGCCCCGCTCCAGCGCGGCATCGAGTTCGTCGCGGGTTGACCGATCGAGCGCACCGCGCGCCGCCACTGCCTGGAAGCGCAGGATCAGGCCCTGCACGCCCTGCAGCAGCGTATCGTGCAATTCGCGCGCGATGCGCTCGCGCTCTGCAATCTGGCCCTCGCGCTTGGCCCTGGCGCGCGCCAGCAGCACGCGGGTGCGCTGGCGATAGAGCGCCTGGGCCAGGAACAGCACCAGCGCGGCAACGGCCAGGCGAAACCACGTGGTCTGCCAGAATGCGGCGCGGATGGTGAAGGTCAGCGTGGCGCCCTGCGGCTGCCAGGCGCCCTCGCGGTCGGTGGTCTGCACGTCGAAGCGATAGGTGCCGGGCGCCAGGTTGGCATAGGAGATGTCTTGCGCGGTGCCGTTGGCCACCCAGCCATCGTCCAGCCCGCCAAGCCGCACGCGAAAGCGCCGCTGCGCCGGGGTGGCCAGATCGAGCACGCCATAGCGGATGGTCACCTGGCTGGTCCCCACCGGCAGCGTCAGATCATCACGCGCCGGCCAATCGCGGCCATCGGCGCCAAGGGCGCGCACGAACACGCGATAGCGCGTTTCCGGCAGCGGATTGGCCCAGGGCAATGCCGTGAGCACGCCCTGGCGGGTGAGGGCAAAGACACGGTCCTGGCCATCGCGCACGATCTGTTCGCCCGCGGCGGCCTGGGGCAGAGCGATGCGGCGATCATCATCGTCGAACGTGACATGCGGGATCGGCCTGGAAGGGTTGGCAAAGGCGCGGGCAAGCGCCGCGGTATTGACGCGCGACAGCCCGTGATAGCCGATCAGCCAGGTCTCGCCGCTGGCGGTGGAGACCGCGCCGCGCGTATCGAACAGCCAGGGATGATCGCGCATGTCGAGGATCTGCACGCCGCTGTCGGTCAGCCGCAGCAGCCCGGTGGTGCCGCCCACCAGCACGTCATCGTCGCGCACGCTCAGCGTGCCGGGCCGCTCGAAGCCGATCTTGCTGCCATCCCACGTGGTGAGCCGGCCATGATCGAGCCGGGCAATGAACCGCCGATCGAGGATCATGACCAGGCGCCCCCGCGCATCGAAAGCCAGGCTGCGCGGCGTGCCGAACCGGGTATCAAGCGCAAACGGCTGCAGCTGCGTGCCCACCTGGTGGAGCAGCCCGAGCGTGCTGGCTGCCAGCCACAGCGCGCCATCGGCATCGCTGGCGCAATCGCTCACTTCCACCACGTGGTGGGGCAGGGTCAGCGCCTGGCCACGATGGGGGCCGGCCACCACCTGCGCGCGATCTTGGCCAACGGCCCAGACATCGCCATTGGCAGCAGAACACATGCCCAGCACCAGCGCGGGCACCTGCGCCACCAGGCGGGGCGCCTGGCCGGGGTCGATCTGATAGACCGCTGGCCCATTGGCGAGATAGACGCGGCCACCCTGGGCCGTGGCCAGCAACCCCGTGCCTTCGCTGGGCGCCATGCCGGGAACGACGCTGAGCGGCGAGGGGGAAAACCGGTCGAGCCCGCGCTCTGTGCCCACCCAGATGTTGCCGTCGCGATCAGCCAGGATCGGCGAGGCGCGATCAGAGGTCAGCCCCTGGTCTTCGCCGATGCGCTCCACCGCGCCGCTGTGCGGCCAGATCGCCACCAGACCGGCAATGGCGGTGGTTGCCCAGATGCGCCCGAAGGGATCGGCCACGGCGCGATAGAAGCCGGCCGGCGGCAGCGCCGTGCCCGGCACCACCAGTCTGCCGCCGGGCGCGGCGGCATCCGGCATGCGGCGCAGGCCCTGGCGGTCGATCAGGTAGAGCGCGTCATCGGCAGCCTGCACCACGGTGCCGCCGCCGGCGATGGCGAGCGGGATCGGCGTGGCGCGAAACGGGCCTGGCCCCGCGCGCCAGCGAAAGGGTTGCCCGCCCCAGGTGGCAAACCACAAGTCACCCTGGCGCGAGAGCAGCTGCGGTTCGGCCTCGTTGGCATCGAACGTGGGGGCGATGACGGCCTGCCACCCGGCCGGGGTGTGGCGATAGAGAGCATGTTCAGCATCGCCGACGCCGATCCACGGTTCGCCATCCCGCCCGATCACGATCCGGGTGACTTCCGCCGCATCGCCGGGGCGGCCGGCATCGTGCAGGCGCCCATCGCGATAGACCGCAACGCCGCCGCGCCCGGCATAGCCCAGCCACACCGTGCCATCGGGTGCGGCGGCCAGGGCGCTGACGGCCGTGGCGGCGCGCGGGTGGCCGGGCGGCGGCGGCACTGCCTCGAACGTGGTGCCGTCAAAGCGGAACAGCCCCTCGACGCTGCCCACCCACAGGAAGCCGTCGCGGTCTTGCGCCAGCGACTGCACGAAGCGCGGGGCATGATCGCGCGCGGTCCAGCTGCGATGCTGCCAGGCCGGCGGCGGCGCGGGTAGCGCAGCACGGGCTGCCACGGGCGGGGACGCAGCGGCCGGCGCCTGGGGCGCAGACGCGGCAAGGGCGGCCATGCCGCAGCCCGCGCACAGCATCAGGGCGCCCGCGCGCCAGAGGGGGAAAGATCTGCGTGGTGTGTGCATCATGCCCGGCCGCCGTCCATCGGCAATCGCGCGGGCTTGTGCAAGGGGGCAGCGCGCCGGGGATCGCCCCGGCGCGCGGCTTTTACCCGGCCAGCCTGGTCAGACGCGGGTGATGATCGTCTCGATCGGCAGGCGCGACTTGGGCAGGCGGCCGTTGTAATCGGCGTCCTTGTCGGCATAGCCCAGCGCGACCACGAACAGGCTGGTAAAGCCCTTGTCCCGCAGGCCGAATTCGAGGTCGAGCAGGCGCGTGTCGATCCCTTCCATCGGCGTGGCATCGATGCCCAGCGTGGCGGCGCCGAGCAGGAACTGCCCGAGATTGAGATAGACCTGCTTGTCGAGCCAGTGCTGCTGGTCGCGCGTGTCGAACTTGTGGATGCCCGAAAAGGTGATGCGCCCGCCATTGGCGCGCGCCTTCATCCCTTCGGGATCGGCGGCAAAGCGGCCATCGGCCTCTTCCTGGGCGGTGATGCGGCCGATGTATTCCGGGCTGGCATCGATCAGGCTGGCAAAGACCACCACGTGCGAGGCATCGCGGATCGCCTTGGCGTTGAAGGCAAAGCGTTCCTGCGCGGCCTTGGCCACGCGTTCCTTGCCTTCGTCGGTGCCGGCCACGATGAAGTGCCAGGGCTGCAGATTGGTGCTCGACGGGCTGAAGCGCAGCAGGTTTTCCAGCGTTGCGATATCAGCGTCGCTGATGCGGCGCGTGGGGTCATAGGCCTTGGCCGTGTGGCGACGGCGGGCAGTGGCAAGAATGTCGGACAGGGGGAATTCTCCTGGGGCTGGGCAACCGGGCGGCGGGCGCCCGGCGGGGGTCAGCCCGCGTTATGGGTATTGCCCGCGGCATATTCCATGGCCTTTGGGGCAGGCGCGGCCAGATCGCGCCATGATTTTTTCTCGACACGCAGGGCATTGCCCTGGCCGCCGCGTGGCGATAGGGAGGCGCCAATCGCATGGACCCGGTGAAACTCCGGGTGGCTATTCCGGCCGCCTATCCGCCGGACAATGCTTGTCGCCGGGGCGCTGTTCAGCCCTGTGGCCGGCCCATGGCATTCAGTGCCATTCGCCTGATCGCCCCGTTCGCGACCGCCTCGGTTTTTTTAAACAGCATGAACAACAGCAGTTTTGCGCGCTATCGCGCCGAATGGTTCGATGGCGCGGCCAGCGCCCGGCGCGATATCCTGGCCGGCATGGTCGGCACCTTTGCGCTCATTCCAGAGGTCATCGCCTTTTCCTTCGTGGCCGGGATCGACCCGGAAGTGGGGCTGTTCGCCTCGTTCGTGATCGGCATCGTCATTGCCTTTGCCGGCGGGCGCCCGGCGATGATTTCGGGCGCGGCCGGCTCTGTCGCGCTTGTGGCGGCGGCATTGGTCCATGCCCATGGCCTGCCATATCTGCTCGCCGCCACGCTGTTTGCCGGGGTGTTCCAGATCGTCTTCGGGCTGTTGCAGCTCGACGTGCTGATGCGCTTCGTGTCGCGCTCGGTGCGGACGGGCTTTGTCAACGCGCTCGCCATCCTGATCTTTTCGGCGCAGGTCCCGCAGATGCTCGATGTGACCTGGCATACTTATGCCCTCATCGCGGCGGGCCTGGCGATCATCTATCTGGCGCCGCGCATTACCACGGCCATTCCCTCGCCGCTGATCTGCATCGTGGCCTTGACCGCGTTCAGCATGGCGTTTCCCATGCCGATCCACACCGTGGCCGATCTGGGCCGGCTGCCGGCCAGCCTGCCCGCGCTGACCTGGCCCGGCGTGCCGATCGCCTGGGAAACGCTGCGCATCGTCGTGCCCTATGCCCTGGCAATGGCGGCGGTTGGGCTGCTTGAATCCATGATGACCGCCAGCGTGGTTGACGACCTGACCGAAACGACGAGCAGCAAGGCGCGCGAGTGCACGGGCCTTGGCCTTGCCAATCTTGCCGCCGGGCTGTTTGGCGGCATCGCCGGGTGCGGCATGATCGGCCAGACCGTGGGCAATGTGCGCTATGGTGGCCGCGGGCGGCTGTCCACGCTGGTGGCAGGGGTGTTCCTGCTGGTGGTGATGGTGCCGCTGCGCCCATGGGTGGCGCAAGTGCCGGTGGCCGCGCTCGTCGCGATCATGATCATGGTTTCGATCAGCACGTTTTCGTGGGGCTCGATCCGCGATCTCGCCCGCCATCCCAAGGTTTCGGGCGTGGTCATGGTGGCTACCGTGCTGGTCACCGTGGCCACCCACGATCTCTCCGCCGGGGTTGCCGTGGGCGTGCTGCTGAGCGGGGTGTTCTTCGCGTTCAAGGTGACGCGGATGATGGAAGTCAGCACCACGTATGACGCCGCGTCCGATACCCGCACCTATGTCGTGTCGGGCCAGATCTTCTTCGCCAGCGCGGATATCTTTGCCGACCGGTTCGACCTGCGCGATTCTGCCAGGCACGTGCGCATCGATCTGACCGCCAGCCATCTGTGGGATGTTACCGCCGTGGGCGCGTTGGAAGAGGTGATCACCAAGCTGCGCCATCACGGCATGACGGTGGAGCTGATCGGGCTGAACCAGGCCAGCGCCATCCTGGTCGATCGCCTGGCGCCGGCGATGGCGACGGCCACCTAACAATCGCCGGCTGGTCAGGACGCCATATATCCATTAATCTGGATATATGGATAATGATTCGGCCATCGCGGCGCTCGGCGCCCTGGCGCAGGGCACGCGGCTCGATACGTTTCGCATGCTGGTGCGGCACGAGCCGGCCGGGCTGGCGGCGGGCGAAATCGCGCGCCTGCTCGGCGTGCCGCAAAACACCATGTCGGCGCATCTGGGCATCCTTTCCCGCGCCGGGCTGGTGCAGGCAGACCGGCAGGGGCGCACGATCATCTATCGCGCAGACCTTGATGGCCTGCGCGCGCTGATGCTGTTCCTCGTCACCGATTGCTGCGCGGGCAACGCCGCGCTGTGCGCGCCGCTCGTTGCCGCGCTATCTCCCTGTTGCTGAAAGGATTTGCGGCGTGAGCGTCGATATCGTCATCTACCACAACCCGGAATGCGGCACCTCGCGCAACACGCTGGCGCTGATCCGCAATGCCGGGATCGAGCCGCACGTGGTCGAATACCTCAAGACCCCGCCGGCGCGCGATCTGCTGGCGCAGCTGATCGTGCGCGCCGGCATCACGCCGCGCGAACTGTTGCGGGAAAAGGGCACGCCTTATGCCGAACTGGGCCTGGCCGATCCCGCGCTGGATGACAGCGCCCTGATCGATGCGATGATGGCCCATCCGATCCTGATCAACCGCCCGCTGGTGGTCTCGCCGCTGGGGGTCAGGCTGTGCCGCCCGTCCGAAGCCGTGCTCGACCTGTTGCCGCAGGAGCAGCTGGGCGCCTTTGCCAAGGAAGACGGCGAAGTTGTGGTCGATGCCGCCGGGCAGCGGGTGCTCTGACCCATGGGCACGTTTGAACGCTATCTTTCGCTGTGGGTGGCGCTGTGCATCGTTGCCGGCGTGGCGCTGGGCCAGGTCTTGCCCGGACTGTTTGCCGCGATTGCCGCCGCGCAGCTAGCGCAGGTCAACCTGGTGGTGGCCGGCCTGATCTGGCTGATGATCGTGCCGATGCTGCTCAAGATCGATTTCGCGGCGCTCGGCGCGGTGCGGCAGCACTGGAAAGGGGTGGGCGTCACCCTGCTGATCAACTGGGCGGTCAAGCCGTTTTCGATGGCGCTGCTGGGCACGCTGTTCATCGGCTGGCTGTTCGCGCCATTGCTGCCGGCGGGGCAGGGGCCATCCTATATCGCCGGGCTGATCCTGCTGGCGGCAGCGCCCTGCACGGCGATGGTTTTCGTGTGGTCCAACCTCTGCGATGGCGAGCCGACCTACACGCTGTCGCAAGTGGCGCTCAACGATGTGATCATGGTGTTCCTGTTCGCGCCCTTGGTCGGCCTGCTGCTGGGCGTGGCGGCGGTGCAGGTGCCCTGGGCCACGCTGCTGTTGTCGGTGCTGCTCTATATCGTGGTGCCGGTGATTGCCGCGCAAGTGCTGCGCCGGGCCGTGCTGGCGCGGGGCGGAGAGCCGGCGCTTGGCCGGTTGCTGGCCGCGCTCGGCCCGGTTTCGCTCGTCGCGCTGCTGGCCATGCTGGTGCTGCTGTTCGGCTTCCAGGGCCAGGCGATCGTGGCGCAGCCGGTGGTGATCGCGCTGCTGGCCGTGCCGATCCTGATCCAGGTCTATGCCAATGCGGCGCTGGCCTATTGGCTGTCGCGCCGCCTGGGGGTGGCCTGGTGCGTGGCTGCGCCCGCGGCGCTGATCGGCGCATCGAACTTTTTCGAACTGGCAGTAGCCGCGGCGATTTCCCTGTTCGGGCTGCAATCGGGTGCGGCGCTGGCGACGGTGGTGGGCGTGCTGGTGGAAGTGCCGGTGATGCTGTCGATCGTGCGGATGGTAAAGGCCACGCGCGGCTGGTACGAACAGGCGCCGGCCTGAACCCTGCGGCAAAGTTGCCCCCCGCCAAAAGGCCATGCTTTCGCCGCCGCGCATAAGGGTGTAGGCGCGCCCCCTTTGCAGGCAGAAGAAAGTGTAACAGGGATGATCGGCACGACGCGCAAGCGGGCCATGCGGGGCGCGGCCATGGCGCTGGCGATGTTGGCGGGCACGGCCGCCGTGGCCGCCCATGCCGCTGCGGCTGATGATGCCGATACGGGCGACGGCACGCGCCCGATCCGGGTCATCGGCCATCCCGATCCCGAAGGGCTGCTGCCCGATACCGATGCGCCCAAGGCGATCAGCACGATCGGCGCGGCGTTCATCGAAAAGCAGGCCGCCACGTTCAACGCGTTCCAGCTGGTCAACATCCTGCCCGGCGCCAACGTGGCCAGCACCGATCCGTTCGGCCTGTCCACCTCGTCCAGCCTCACCCTGCGCGGGCTGGGCCAGGATGCCATCGGCGTGACCATGGAAGGCGCGCCGCAGAACGACATCGGCTATTACTATGCCTATCCCGCCCAGTTTGCCGACGCGGAAAACGTCGCGCGGGTGGACCTGAGCCAGGGCTCGGCCGATATCGCAGCGCCCGTGATCAATGCCGTGGGCGGCTTGCTGGCCTTGAGCCTCGACGCGCCGCACCGCGATTTCGGCGTGATGGCCGATGCCTCGCTCGGCTCGTTCAACGAACGCCGCGTGTTCGTGCGGGTCGATAGCGGCAACCTGGGCCAGGCGCCGGTGCGCGCGTTCCTGTCCTATTCCAACAACAGCGCAGACAACTGGCGCGGGCCGGGGGTGGACAAGCGCCAGCACATCGACGCCAAGATCGCCGGCGAATGGGGCAATGGCAACACCGCCAGCCTGTCGGTCTCGTATAACGACGCCAGCAATTCCACCTATCTCAGCCCGAGCCTGGCCGATTGGCAGGCGCAAGGGCGCGGGTTCAACCTCTCGGCCAGCTATGGCGCGGGCGATCTCAACTATTGGCGGCTCTATCGCCAGCCGTTCCGCAACCTCTATTTCGCCGCGCCCGTGCACCTGGTGCTGGGCACGGGGCTGACGCTCGACACCACCAGCTATCTCCAGTTCGGCTATGGCAACTCGCCCTATGGCGCTTCGCTCGGGCCGGATGGCTATTATCCCGGCACCTATCTCGGCACCCAGGCGCTGGATGCGCCGCTCAAGCTGGCGGGCCTGGAAAACGGCGGCACGGTTAACGTGCTGGGCAACTGGCTGGGCGAGCAGATGCGCGCCGGGCAGATCGCGCGGCTCACCCTGGCGCGCGGCGCGCACACGCTGACCGCCGGGCTGTGGATCGATTATGGCAGCGATCGCGTGGTCGAAAGCTTTACCCCGCTCCGCGCCAACGGCGATCCGGTGGATGGCTGGGCGCGCGACGAACACGCTGTGCACACTGCCGATGGCCGGCTGTTCTCGGTGGGCGATACCAAGACGATCACCGTGGCCAAGGCCTTCTTCCTCGCCGACAGCGTGGCCCTCTCGCCGCGCGTGACGCTGGACCTGGGCTTCAAGGGGGTGGACCTGCTCCATGCCGGGCGCAACAACCTGCCCGGCAACCAGGGGCGCCTGCATTTCGACAGCTTTGCCGCACTGCCGCGCGCGGCGCTGCATGTGCGGTTGAGCGATCGGCAGCAGGTCTTTGCCAATATCACCACCAACTTCCGCGCGCCCGACGAATATACGCTGTATGATACCTATGACGGCTATGGCGGCATCGCCACCTATGGCACCACGGCGTTGAAGAACGAATATTCGCTGGCGCAGGAACTGGGCTGGCGCTGGCAGGGGCGCAATCTGTCCGCTTCGGCCACCGGGTTCCACTATGCCTTCCGCAACCGCCTGGTGGCGACGATGGCCAATGTGAACGGCGCCATGGTCAACACCACGCTCAATGCCGGACGGCAGGAAAGCTGGGGCGTCGACGCTGAAGTGGACTGGCGCCCGCTGGCGGGGATGAGCCTCTATGCCTCGGGCGAGTGGCTGCGCGCGCGGATCAAGGACAACCTGCCGGCGGGCGGCGATTTCCTGCCCACGGCGGGCAAGGTTGCCGTGTCGAGCCCGGCCTGGCAGTTTGCCCTGGGCGGCACCTATGACGACACGCGCCTGTTCGGCAGTTTCGCGATGAAATATCTGGGCCCGCAGTTCGCCACGTTCATGAACGACGAGCGCATTCCCGGCTATGCCACGCTTGACCTTGCGATCGGCGTCCACCTCGCCGGCTGGCTCGACGGCAAGCGCACCGATCTGCGCCTCAACGCCATCAACGTGACCGATCCCCATGTGCTGTCGGGCGTGCAGGCGGTAACGCCGGCGGCGCGCGATACCATCGGCACCGGTGGCACGCTGATCGCGGGCGCGGCGCCGACTTATTACATCGGCAGCGGGCGCGCGTTCATGGTCACGCTGGCGCGGCAGTTTTGAGCGGGGACGAACACCGCGTGCACGGCATGGGCACGGCGCTGGAAGCGCCGGCCTGGCCGCCGATCACGCTGGCGCAAGCCGAACAGGTCTTGGCGCGGCTGCCCGAGGCGGGCCAACTGCTGCGCCTGGAATGGCACAGCCCGCGGCCGTTTTCGGCCGCCGCCCTGGCCCGGGCCGAGCACGGCACGGTGTTCCTCAAGCGGCATCACCGCGCCATGCGCAGCGTGGCGGGTCTGGGCGCCGAGCATGCGTTCATGCGCCACCTGGCCGATCGCGGGCAGCCGGTGCTGCGGCCCCTGGCCGATGCGGCCGGGCACACCGTGCTGGCGGCGGGCGATTGGGTGTGGGAAGCCCATCCCCTGGCGCCGGGCCAGGACCTCTATCGCGACCGGCCATCGTGGACGCCGTTTCTCGATAGCCGCCAGGCCCATGCCGCCGGTGCCGCGCTCGCCCGCCTGCACCGCGCCGCGGCCGACCATGCCGCCCCGGCCCGCCCGGCCGAGCCGCTGGTCAGCAGCGCGACGATCCTGGGCAGCGCGGACCCGCAGGCAGCCGCGCACGCCTATGTCACCGCGCGGCCGGCCCTGGCCGGCTGGGTGGCGGGGCGCGCCTGGCAGGATGAACTGGCCGGCGTGCTGGCGCGGCACGATGCGCCGGGCGTGGCGAGCGCGCTGCGCACGCGGCCCACGCTGTGGACGCACAATGACTGGCATCCTTCCAACCTCACCTGGACGGCGCATGGCACGGTTGCGGCCGTGCTCGATTTCGGGCTGGCGGACCGCGGCTTTGCCCTGCTCGACCTGGCGATCGCGCTGGAGCGCAGCGTGGTGCGCTGGCTAGAGCTGGGGGACGGCACCGCGCCCCCGCCGCTGGCCGAAATCGACCAGGCCCGCGCGCTTCTCGCCGGCTACGCCCAGGAAGCGCCGCTTGACGAGGCCGATCGCGCCCTGCTGGCGCGGCTCCTGCCGCTCGCCCATGTCGAATTTGCGCTGGCCGAGGTGAACTATTTCGCCGGGCAGGTGCAGCGCCCGGGCGATGCCGCGCTGGCCTGGCAGGGTTATCTCATCGGCCATGCCGCGTGGTTTGCCGGCGCCGAGGGGCAGGCCCTGCTGGCAGCGATCGCGCAAGGGAGTGACGGGGCATGAGCGCGCTGGAACTGGTGGCCGTGGCGGTCAGCTTTCTCGGGATTTGGCTGACCGCGCGGCGGATGATGGTGTGCTGGCCGGTCAACATCCTGGCCTGCGCGCTCTATTTCAAGCTGTTCCTCGATGTGAAGCTCTATGCCGACATGGTGCTCCAGGCGCTGTTCGGCCTGGCCATGATCTATGGCTGGGTGGCCTGGGCACGCAGCCGCCACGACAGCCCGCAGGTCGGCGCCGCCGGGGCGAGCGACGTGGTCAGCGTGGTGCCGCTGCGCCCGCTGGCGCTACTCTCCGGCCTGGGCCTTGGTGCCCTGGGCGCGGTGGCGATCGGCTGGTTCACCAGCCACTATACCGATGCGGCGCTGCCGTGGATCGATGCGGCGCTGTCGAGTTTCAGCCTGGTCGCGCAGTTCTGGGCGGCGCGGCGCCACGCGGAAAACTGGCTTTTGTGGATCGCGGCCGATCTCGTCTATGTCGGCATGTTCGTGTTCAAGGGCCTGTGGCTTACCGCCGGGCTCTATGCCGCGCTGGTGGTGCTGGCCGTGCTGGGCTGGCGGCAATGGCGGCGCGGTGCAGCAGCAGCGGGCGGGGCAATCTCGTAACCCATATCAAGGAAAGGGCGATTTCCTGATACCGGGCGGAACGGAACGGGCGCGCGTGCCGTTCTGGCGCTACCATGCAACCCCTGCCTTGCGTGCCGGCGTCATCCGGCCCAGTTTCCCCATCGTCCCGTGTCCCTTCCATCGCCATCGTCGGTGCCGGGCCCACGGCGGTCTATGCGCTCGACGCGTTGCAGCGCCAGGGGCCGGCGTGCCGCGTCACCCTGCTCGAGGCGGGCGGCCAGCCGGGGCAGGGCATCCCGTTCAATGCGCGCAACAATGGCGCGCATCTGCTGGCCAACATTGCCGGCTTCGAACTGCCCCCGGTGGGCGAAACGCTCAATGCCTGGGCCATGCGGCAAAGCCCGCGGCGCCAGGCGGCGCTGGGCGTGGCGGGGATGGCGCACGATCCGCGCGCGTTTTTCCCGCGCATGGCGCTGGGCGCCTATTATGCCGACCAGCTCGGCCGCCTGATGGCGCCCGAGGCCGGCCCCTGCATGGCCGAGCTGCATTGCCATGCCGAAGTGCAGGATATCGTCGCCCGCCCCGATGGCGCGCGGGTGATCTGGACCCAGCGCGGCCAGCGCCACGCTGCCGATTTCGACGCGGTGATCGTCGCCAGTGGCTATGGCAAGCCCGATGTCGGCGCGCGGCTGGCCGGGGCCAGCGCGCGCAGCGCAAGCGGGCGGCGCGTGGCGGTGATCGGCAGTTCGTTGAGCGCGATCGATGCCGCGGTGGAACTGGCCGTGCGCCACGGGCAGTTCCACGAGGCAGGCGATGGCACGCTGCGCTATGCGATGGAGCAGCCCTTTGCCGTCACGTTCCTCTCGCGCCACGGCCTGCTGCCCGAGGCGGATTTCTGGGTGCCGGAACAGGCGCCGCCGCTGCGCCATTGCACGCCCGCCGCGCTGGCCGCCGTCGTGCGCGGCGATGATGGTGACCTCGATCGCGCGTTCGCCCTGTTCGCCCGCGAACTGGCCGAGGCTGACCCCGACTATGCCCGCACGATCGACTTGCCGACCTGCGACGCTGACAGCTTTGCCACCCGCCATTTTGCCGTGCGGATGGCGGCAGATCCGTTTGCCCATGCCCGCGCCAATCTTGCCGAGGCGCGCGACAGCCATGCCCGCAGGCAGACGATCGCCTGGCGCCACGCCATCCTGCGCATGCACGAAGCCTTTGCCACGATCGTGCCCGACTTGAGCGACGCGGATCTGGCGCGTTTTTCCCAAGGGCTCAAGCGCGTGTTCGTCGATAACTATGCCGCCGTGCCGCACCTGTCGGTCGCGCGCCTCTTGGCGCTGCACGCGGCCGGCGTGCTGGATGTGCAGCGCATCGCGCGTGACGCGACCATGGCGCGCGCCGCCGATGGCGCCGGTTGGACCATCGGCGCGGCTGGCGCGGTGGAGCGGTTTGACGAGGTGATCGACGCGCGCGGCCAGGCGCCCTTGGGGCTGGAAGACTTCCCGTTTCCCACCCTGCGCCTGCACATCTGCGCGCAGGCCCTGGCCGAAGACCGCCACTGGCACGAAGGGCTGGCGCCGGCGCAGGGTCACGTGCTTGATCCCGATGATCCGGCGCTGGCGCGCGTGCACGTGCTGTCGCTGCCGTTCCTGCTGCACCGCCACCCGTTCATCCAGGGGCTGACCGAAAGCGCGGCCATGGCCCGCGCCTGCGTGGCGGCGCTGGCCCGCCGGGCTGAGGCCAGCGCGCGCGGGCGGGACGACATTTATGCCGCGCTGGCCTGGCTCGATCGCACCGATCCGATCTACCAGGGCACCGACGTGCTGATGGTGGCGCGGCCAACGGCCTGACGCACCGCGAAAATATTTTTGCAGGCGGGATGACGGAAACGCCTGCGCGGTGCATCGGTGCGGTGATGCCTGCAATGTCTTCGTTCCTGATCGGCTGGGTCAGCCGCCACGTGCTGCCGCACGAACGCGCGCTGCGCACGTGGCTGCGCACGGCCTTTCCGGCGATCGACGTCGATGACGTGATCCAGGAATCCTATTGCCGGCTGGCCGGGCTTTCCAGCGTCGATCATATCGACGATCCGCGCCGCTATTTCTTTCGCATCGCGCGCAATATCGTGCTGGAACAGGTGCGCCGCGAACGCGTGGTGCGGATCGAGGCGGCGAGCGGCCTGGCGGTGCTGGAACAGGGGGCGGTGGACGAAGAATGCAGTCCCGAGCGGATCGTGGCCGGGCGCATGGCGCTTGAGCGGGTGGAGCGCCTGATCGATGCGCTGCCCGAACGCAGCCGCCGCATCGTGCGCATGCGCAAGATCGACGGCCTGCCCCAGCGCGAAATCGCCTTGTCGCTGGGGCTGAGCGAGAACGTGGTCGAGAACGAAGTGGCGCGCGGCCTGCGCCGGGTGCTGGATCAGTTGACCGACGGCGAACGCGCCGAAATGCCCACGCGCCGGCGGCGGCGCCCGCTGTTTGCCCGCCCCGCGCGGCAGGGAGACCGGCCATGATCGACAACGACGAAGCCAGCGCCAACCCGATCGATGCCCAGGCCTGCGAGTGGGCCGCCGCGCTCGACCGCGAACTGGGCGCGCCGGAAGCGGCCGCGCTCGACGCCTGGCTGGCGGCGGACTCGCGCCATCGCGGCGCATTGCTGCGGGCGCAGGCGGGCATGGCCCTGCTCGATCGCTGCCGCGCGCTGGGCAGCGGTGACGATGCTGCGGCTGGCGCCGAGGAAGAGGCTCCCACCCCCGGCGCCTGGCGCACCACGCGGCGCCAGGCCATGGCGCTGGCCGGGGTGGGTGTGGCCGGTGGCCTGATCGGCGCGGGCGCGCTGGCGCTGTGGCCGCAGGGTTCGGGCATCCGCACCCGCATCGGCGAAATGCGCCGCGTGCCGCTGGCCGATGGCTCGATGGCGGTGGTCAACAGCGGCAGCGAATTGAGCGTGTCGTTCACCCGCCGCCGCCGCGACGTGGAACTGGCGCAGGGCGAGGCCTGGTTCCAGGTGGCCAAGGCGCCCGACCGGCCGTTTACCGTCACCGCCGGCCGCGTGCGGGTCCAGGCGGTGGGCACCGCGTTCAACGTGCGCCGCGCCGGCCTGGGGGTTGACGTGGTGGTGACCGAAGGCACCGTGAAAGTGTGGAGCGAGGGCGGCGAGCCGCAGCTGGTCAAGGCCGGGCAGCGCGCGCGGCTCGACGATGGCGTGGGCCTGGCGGTCAGCGCGATCGCGCCCGATGCCGCGCAGCAGGAACTGGCCTGGCGCGAAGGGCAGATCGTGCTCGACGATGTCACGCTGGCCCAGGCGGCGCAGCGGTTCAACGCCTATCACGAGGATCGCCTGGAAGTGGACCCGGCGCTGGCCGACCGGCGCGTGGTCGGCTCGTTCCAGACCAACGACATGGATGGCTTTGCCCAGGCCTGCGCGGCGATGGTCGGCGGCCGGGTGGAACGCGGCGATGGCGTGATCCGCATCCTGAAATAGATACATTCGAAATTTTTTTTGGAGCGGGCGCGACGGAAAAACCTCGGCCGCTCATCTGTAGGGCCGAACGCCGCAAAGGCGTGGCAAACCTTCAGGGGAGGATACCTTGCGATCGATCCATCGCTTCTGCATTTCGTCATCCATGCTCGCCGCCGCGGCGGTGGTGGCCGCAGCGCCGGCCCAGGCGGATGAACAAGTGCGCCAGTTCGACGTTCCCGGCCAGCCCGCCAAGGACGCCATCGTGATCTTTGCCCATCAGGCCGGCATCCAGATCCTGGCGCCGGGCACGGCCACGCAGGGCCGCCGCATTGCCCCGCTCAAGGGCCGCTATACCGTGGCCGATGGTCTGCGCCGCCTGGCCGCGTCCAGCCACATGCGCCTGGTTTCGTTCGATGGCCGCACGGCGGTCCTCGCCGATGCCGGCATGCCCGATCCGCAGATGTCGGGCCAGCAGCCGCGCCTGCGCGCGCAACCGCGCCCGATGCCAACGCCTGCCGCCGCGCAGACGATCGATCCCGCGCCGCCTGCACCCGCTGCGGCCGAAGCGCCCGCGCCGGTGGAAGCATCGCCCGCCGATGTCATCGTCGTGACCGGCAGCACCTCGGGCCGGCGCACGCAGTTCAACTCGTCGAGCAACGTGACCCTGGCCAATGCGGCCGAACTGCAGCGCAAGGCGCCGCGTTCCACCGCCGAAACGCTCGAACTCGTGCCCGGCATCTTTGTCGAGGCGACCGCAGGCCCTGCTTCCAACAACTATTCGGTGCGCGGCCTGCGCGGCGGCGGGCAGACGTTCATCACGCTGGAGCAGGATGGCCTGCCGATCCTCTATGGCGGCGGCGGCGCCGATTTCTATTTCCAGCAGGATCTGTCGGTCGATCGCATGGAAGCGGTCGAAGGCGGCACCTCGGGCGTGCTGGCCCCCAATGGCGCGGGCGCGACGATCAACTTCATCTCGCGCAAGCTCAATTTCGACAAGCTGGGCGGGGCGGTGCGCGCCACGGGCACGACCTATTCCGATTTCCGGGCCGACGCCTATCTGTCCGGCCCGATCAGCGATGGCCTGGCCTATAGCCTGAGCGGCTATTACTGGAGCCAGCGCGGCCAGCGCCATTCGCCGTTCCGCTACAACAGCTATCAGGTGAAGGGCCAGATCGAGAAGCGCTTCGACGACGATGGCTTCGTGCGCCTGACGCTGCAGCGCCGGGACGAGCACGATCCCTATTACGCCGACATGCCATTTGCCGTGGATGCCTCGGGCAAGATCGGCAGCGTGCCGGGCACCGACCTGCGCTATGACAATATCCTGGGCCAGGCGTTCCGCTCGATCGCGGTGCCCGATGCTTCGGCCACGGGCAATCGCCTGCGCACGTTCAGCGGCGAGGACGGCATCCACACCACCTCGTGGACCTATCGCATCGACATGGAAAAGCCGGTGGCCGATGGCGTGAAGTTGTTTGCCCGCGCGCGCTATCTTGATGGCAAGTATGATTTCAACGGCATCTTCCCGGGCAGTGGCTCGGGCACGGCGGGCCTGGCCTCGGCGGTCAACTACCTGACACCGGGCACCTCGCCGATTGCCAGCACCCTGGCGGCGGGCGCGGCGGCGTTCCCCGGCACGACCCAGTTCGGCATTCGCGATACGCTGACCGGCAATGTAATCGCCGCTTCGGATGCCGGCACGCTCAACGCGCTCAATGGCAATGGCCTGTTGCAGCAGACCGTGCTAAACCACCAGACGCTGGCGACCAAGGATTTCGGCAGCAATTTCGGCGTGACCTGGGACGCGCGCGGCGATGCGATCCAGAACTCGCTGACCGTGGGCGGCATGTATTACGACGTGCGCCAGCGCAACGACCAATCGGCCGTGGCGACCTTGATCAACGACGTGCGCGACAATTCGCACATCTATGACGTGGTGGCGCTGGACCAGGGTGGCCAGGTGCTGGGCCAGCTGACCAACAACGGCATGCTCAGCTATGGCAACTGGGGCCAGGGCATCTACAACAGCCACGTCGAAAGCCTCTCGGGCTATTTCAACGACGAATTGACCGTCAACGACAAGCTGCACATCGACTTTGGCGCGCGCTATGAGCATCAGCACATCTCGGCCAACATCGGCAACACCGCGACGGTAAACGAAGCGGTGCCGGCGGGCACGCCGGGCCTGGCACGTGACGTGGGCAGCACGTTTGACGGCACCTATACCCATGTCGCCGCAAGTTTCAGCGATTGGGCCTATACCGCCGGGATCAATTACGAGCTGACGTCCAATGTCTCGCTCTACCTGCGCGGGGCCAAGGGCTTCCAGACCAACGGCGCAGACACCGGCGGCGCCCACGGCCCGACCGACCTGACGCTCTACGAAGGCGGGGTGCGTTTGCGCACGTCGATCCTGTCGGCCTCGATCGTCGGCTTCCGCACCTTGTTCAAGAACCAGTCGTACCAGTTCATCGATCCGGCCGATCCGGCCAATGCCGTCAACGCTTTGGCCGACAACACCACCAATGGCGTGCAGCTTGACGCCGAACTGCGGCCGACGCGGTTCTTCAGCATCACTGCCACCGGCGTCTATCAGGTGCCGCGCCTGGTGAACCTGCGCTTTGACGGTACGGCGCAGCCGCAATACGAAGGCAACACGCCCGAACGCACGCCCAAGAAGCTGCTGACGGTGACGCCGTCGTTCACGCTGCCCCATGGGCTGGGCGAGATCTATGGCCGCTGGAAATACGTGGGCAAGATCTTTGCCGACGCCGGCAATGGCGTGGCGCTGCCCAGCTACAGCGTGTTCACGATCGGCACCAACCTCAACCTCACCGACCAGCTCAACCTGGCGGTAAGCATCGACAACCTGACCAACGCCAAGGGCTTTACCGAGGGCAACCCGCGCCAGGGCCAGACGCAGACGATCGTCAACGGCTATTTCTATGGCCGTGCGATCGCCGGGCGCAATGCCCTCGCCTCGCTGACCTACCGGTTCTGAAGCCCCCCTCGCGCCGGGGGCTGCCCTCCCATGGCCCCCGGCGCACCCTCTTTCGTCACCCCGGACTTGATCCGGGGTCCCGCTTCTTGGAGCTTGGCGTGACGCAGCAAGAAAAAGCGCGACCCCGGGGCGAGCCCGGGGTGACGATGGAATTGAACAGCATCGTCTCATTGCAGGAGTACCCATGATCCCCACCCGCGTGTTGGCCCCGCTTGCCCTGCTGTTGCTGACCGGGGCGGCACCGGCGCCGGTGGTGAACGAAGGGCTCAATCTCAATTCCTTCGTGCAGGCAGGCGATGTCGCGGCGCACGTCGTGCTGCGGTCGGGCAGCGATCCGCGCCTGATCGTGGCGTTTCCCGCGGGCAACAGCGGCACCGGGCTGTGGTTTGGCAGGCTTGCCCAGCCGGCGCGCTGGACGCTGGCCGCGCCGCCGGTGCCGGTGCACGACGCCGATGCGCAGGGCCGTCCCTTGCGCGGGGTGCGCCTGGCTGCACAGATCACCACGCCCCGGCTCGATCTCAAGCAGGCGGTGCTGTCGAGCGTGCGCGTGCTGCGCGATTACCAGGCGCTGGGCAAGGCGCCGGGCGACGTGCTGGTGGCGCCGCGCGTGGCCGGCAACAGCGTGGTGTGGCAGCGTGACCGGCTCGATGGCCATGCCGGCTATCGCCTGGCGCTGACCGTGACGCATGGCCGCGTGGCCGATGGCGCGATCCTGGCCGCGCCCGATGGGCGCATCACCCTGGCGATCACGGCGCTGAGCGGCGATCCCGCGCTGACGCCCTATACCGCGCAAACCCTGCTTACCCCCCAGGCGGCTACCGATCCGGCGGCACGGCGCGCGTTGCAATTCCTGAGCTATCATGAGAAATTCCTGGCCGGGTCGTGGCGGTTCAACACCTATTTCGGACGGGATACGCTGATGTCGGTGCGGCTGCTCATGCCGGTGTTGACGCCCCCGGCGGTGGAAACCGGCCTGCGCTCGGTGCTCACCCGCCTGTCGGCCGATGGCAATGTCGCGCACGAGGAAGACATCGGCGAATTTGCCGTGCTCGATCATCTTGCTGCCGGGCAGGGCGCGAGCGATGCGCCCACCTACAACTATGCGATGATCGACAGCGCGTTCCTGCTGGCGCCGGTGGCGCGCGCCTGGCTGGTGGATGATCCGCGAGGGGCAGCGCGGGCCGCCGCTTTCCTGGCGGAGCGGGATGGCGATACCACGCTGGGCGCGGCATTGATGCGCAACGTGCGCCATGTGGTGCAGGCGGCCGATGGCTTTGCCCGCGATCCGCGCTGGCAAAACCTGATTGCCCTCAAACCCGGCATGGAAGCGGGCGAATGGCGCGACAGCAACGATGGCCTGGGCGGCGGGCGCTATCCCTATGACGTGAACGCCGTGCTGGTGCCGGCCGCGCTCGATGCGGCGGCGGCCATGGCCCAGGCCGGCCTGCTCGATGCCTATGCCACGCCCGATGACCGCGCGATGCTGGCGCGCGTGGCGCATATGGCGCAGGTCTGGCACGATCAGGCGCCGCGCCTGTTCCTGCAAAGCGTGGACGCAGCCACGGCGCGCGCGCAGGTGGGCGCCTATGCCCGGCAGGAAGGCGTGCCGGCCGGCCCCGCGCTGGCGGCGCTGGGCAGCGATCCGCTGCGCTATCACGCCATCGCGCTCGACGCGGCGGGCCAGCCGGTGCCGATCCTGCATTCGGATGAAGGCTTTGCCCTGCTGATGGGCAAGCCAGATGCCGATCAGGTGGCGCTGGCCGCCGATACCATGGCGCGGCCCTTTCCCGCCGGGCTGATGACCGGGGCGGGGATGGTCGTGGCCGATCCGGCGCTGGCCCCGGCGCCGTTGCAGGCCCGCTTTGGCCGCAATGCCTATCACGGCACGGTGGTGTGGTCGTGGCACCAGGCGCTGGCCGCCGCTGGCCTGGCGCGCCAGGCCGCCCGGGCCGATCTGCCGGCCGCGGTCTGTGCCAAGGTGCGCGGCGCGCAAGGCGCGCTGTGGCAGGCGATCGACGCCAGCCGCGCGGTGCAGAGTTCGGAGCTGTGGTCGTGGAGCGTGACCGGCGGGCGCTACAAGGTGGAAGCCTTTGGCGCGCGCGGCGGCGATGCCGATGAATCCAACGCCGCGCAGCTGTGGAGCACGGTCTATCTGGCGCTCAAGCGGCCGGCACCGGGCATGACGGGCTGCGGCCCACGATGAGCGGCGCGCCGATTGCCGCGATCGCCATCCTGGGCGGTGGCACGGCCGGGTGGATGACTGCGGCGGCCCTGTCCAAGGCGCTGGCGCCGCAGGGCGTAGCCATTGCCCTGATCGAATCCGATGCCATCGGCACGATCGGCGTGGGCGAGGCGACGATCCCCACGATCCACTGGTTCAACCAGCTGATCGGCCTGGACGAAGCGGCGTTCATGCAGGCAACCGGCGCCACCTGGAAGCTGGGCATCGAATTTCGCGGCTGGCAGGGGGAGGGCAGCGCCTATTTCCATCCGTTCGGCACCTATGGCCTGCCGGGCGACGCGCAGATGCTGCCCCATCGCCTGATCCGCGCATGGAACGGCGGGCACGCGGTGGAGATCGAGCAGCTTTCGCTGACCACGCAACTGGCGCGCGCCGGCGTCTTTGCCCGTGGCAACGGCGATCCGCGCTCGCTGCTGTCAACGCTGGGCCATGCCTATCATTTCGATGCCGGCCTCTATGCCGCGTTCCTGCGGCGCATGGCCGAAGAGCGCGGCGTGCGCCGTCACGAGGGCCGCGTGACGGCGATCGACCGCGACGCCGAGACCGGCTTCATCCGCGCGCTGACCACCGAGCGGGGGGAGCGCGTGGCGGCAGACCTGTTCATCGATTGCTCGGGCCTCAATGGCCTGCTGATCGAAGGACAGATGGCCGCCGGGTTTGAAGACTGGTCGCACTGGCTGCCGTGCGACAGCGCCTGGGCCGCGCCCACCCCCGCCGATCCGGCCGCGCCGCTGTTCACCACGGCCACGGCCGCGGCGGCCGGATGGCGCTGGCGCATTCCGCTGCAACACCGCGTGGGCAATGGCTATGTCTTTTCCAGCCGGTTCGAAACCCCCGATGCCGCGCGCGACAGCCTGATCGCCGCGATCGGCACGCCCGCCGCCGATCCGCGCCTGATTCGCTTTACCCCCGGCCGCCGCCGGCGCGCCTGGATCGGCAATGTCGTGGCGATCGGCCTTGCCAGCGGATTCCTCGAACCGCTGGAATCGACCAGCATTCACCTGATCCAGACCGGGATCGGCAAGCTGCTCTCGCTGTTCCCGCGCCGGGACTGCGCGCCACTGCTGGCCGAGCAATACAACCGCGTGTTCGCCCAGGAAATGGAAGACGTCCGCGATTTCCTGGTGCTGCACTACCACTTCACCCAAGGGCGCAGCGAACCGCTGTGGCAGCACTGCCAGGCCACGGCCCTGCCCGACAGCCTGGCCTACAAGGTGGACCAGTTCACCACGAGCGGGCGGCTGATGCTGCGCGGCGAGGAACTGTTCCGCGATGCCAGCTGGTTTGCCGTCATGACTGGACAGGGCTTGCGCGCGGGCGATCATAATCCGATGCTCGACGGCATGAGCGAAACGGAAAACCTGCGCCACCTCGATGCCGTAAAGGCGGCGGTGGCCAAGAGCGCGGCCCAATTGCGGGCTGGCCAGGCATGAGGCTGCGCCCCCTTGCGCTTGCCCTGGTGGCGCTGGCCACGATGGGGCAAGTGGCGCCTGCGCTACCACAACGCGCGATACCGCAGCCGCCGCCGCAGGTATTGTTCGGCCCGCTGTTCGAAGCGGTGCAGGCCGCGCGGCTCTATCCCGACAGCAAGACCTTTGCCGATGCCACCCCGCGCGAGGCACCCGCTGCGGTCATGGCCGCCTGGCGGGCCGAGCAGCCGCAGGGCACGGCGGCACTGCGTGCCTTTGTGAACCGGCATTTCGTGGTGCCGGCCGAGCCGGGGGCCCGGCCATCGCTGCGCGAGCACATCGCCGCGCTGTGGCCGCAGCTGACCCGCCCCGCGCTGACCCCGCCGCCCGGTTCATCGGCATTGGCCATGCCGCAGCCCTATGTGGTGCCGGGCGGGCGCTTTCGCGAAATCTATTACTGGGACAGCTATTTCACCATGCTGGGCCTCAAGGCCGATGGCCAGGATGCGCTGATCACCGGCATGCTCGATGATTTCGACAGCCTGGTGGCGCGCTATGGCTTCGTGCCCAACGGCACGCGCACCTATTACCTCGGCCGCTCGCAACCGCCGTTCCTGGCATTGATGGCCGATCTTGATCCGCGCCACGATGCGGCCACGGCGGCGCGGCATCTTTCTGCGCTCAAGGCCGAGCATGCATTCTGGATGAAAGGCGCTGCCGCCGCGCGCAACAGCGGCGCAGCGGCGCGCGTGGTGCGCATGCCCGATGGCAGCCTGCTCAACCGCTATTGGGACGATGCCCCCGGCCCGCGCGATGAATCCTGGCGCGAAGACGTGGCGACGGCGCGTGCCGCCGGCCGCCCGGCCGAGCAGGTCTATACCGATCTGCGCGCCGGGGCGGAGAGCGGGTGGGATTATTCCTCGCGCTGGCTGGGCGATCCGGCCCACCTGGAAACGATCCGCACCACGCAGATCGTGCCGGTCGATCTCAACAGCCTGCTGTGGGCGCAGGAAAAGGCCATCGCCCGCCGCTGTGCCGAGGCGGGAGACCGCACCTGCGCGGCTGACTTCACCGCCCAGGCCGATGCCCGCGCCCGCGCCATCCAGCGCTGGCTGTGGCTGCCGGGGCCGGGGCGCTTTGCCGATTGGGACCGCGAAAGCCGCCAGGCCAGCCCCCGCGTCTCGGCCGCCACGCTCTATCCGCTGTTCGTGGGCCTGGCCCGGCCCGACCAGGCGCAGGCCGTGGCCCGGCTGGTGCGCGCGCAATTGCTGGCGCCAGGTGGCTTGCGCACCACGCCGCTGCGCACCGGGCAGCAGTGGGACGATCCCAACGGTTGGGCGCCGCTGCAATGGATCGCGCACGAAGGGCTGCTGCGCTATGGCGAAGGCGATCTTGCCGCCACCATCGCGCGCGCGTGGCTGGGAACGGTGCAGGCCGCCTATGACAGCACCGGCAAGATGCTGGAAAAGTATGACGTGGAAACCCATGCCCCGGGCGGCGGCGGGGAATATCCGCTGCAGGACGGCTTTGGCTGGACCAATGGCGTGACGCGGGCGTTGCTGGAGCGATACGGGCCGAAGGGCTAGGGTTCGCACCACCCCCCGACCCCCTCCTCTCAAGAGGAGGGGGAGTGAGTTGCTGGTCCCAAAGCCCCCTCCTCTTCAGAGGAGGGGGTTGGGGGTGGTGGACACCGGACGCAACCCCACCTTGCAAATTCGCCATTGCCGCGTATATTGCCCCTGTATTGCGGCAAATGGTGAGGCAGGCGTGGCTACGGCGTTTCTGGTGGATGTGGTGGGGCAAGGCGGGGCGGTTTCGCCCGATGTCGTCTCGGGCCGCTTGCGCATTACCAAGACCGAACTGGCCCATGCGCTGGGCCTGTCGCGCGACAGCGTGTCCAAGGCCAGCCGCGTGGCATCGCCTGCCACGCAAAAGCGGCTGCGGGACATGGTGGAGATCGTCAACCGCGTGATCCCCTGGGCCGGCTCGGAACTGGCCGCCTTTGCCTGGTATCGTTCGCAGCCGCTGCCCTCGTTCGGGGACCAGACGGCAGAGGATCTGGTCCATGCCGGGCGGGGAGAAGCGGTAAAGCGCTATCTCAGCCGCATGGCCGAGGGCGGCTTTGCCTGAGCGTGGTGCAAGCCTTGCCGCTGAGCCGCTTGCGCGGCGCCGTTTATCGCGCGCATCATCCGCGTTGGGCGTTCGATCCGGTTTCGGGAGAAGGCGCGGCGCGCCATGGCGGGCGCTTCAATCCCGTGGGCACGCCCGCGCTCTATACCGCGCTGCGCCCGGAAACCGCCTGGCTCGAAGCGCAGCAGGGCTTTGCCTTCAAGGCGCAGCCGCTGACGCTGTGTTCCTATGACGTGGATTGCGCCGATCTGGTCGATCTGACCGATCCGGCCACGCTGGCGGCGCTGGCGGTGGCCCCGGCTGACCTGGCCTGCGCCTGGGAAGACCTGGCCGATCGCGGACAGGTGCCAGCCACCTGGCAACTGGCGACGCGGCTGGTGGCGCAGGGCGCGGCCGGGGTGATCGTGCCCAGCTTTGCCCATCGCGCCCAGGCGGAGGACCGCAACGTGGTGTTCTGGACCTGGGCCGATGCGCCGCCGCACCAGGTGCGCGTGGTGGACGACCACGGCCGCCTGCCGCGCGACGATAGTTCCTGGCGCTAGGCCGTCAATTTCTTGCCTGCCATGCGCACAGCCCGAGGGTGGCGCCCTTGGCGAGCGCGGCGGGCACCTTGGCATCGGCCAGGGCCGCGCTGTGTCCGCCCTGGCACACCACGGTTTGCCCGGTGATGCCGGCCAGTTCGATCAGCACCTGGTCCCAATGGCGATATTGCACGTCGTGGGCTTCGCCGGGATAGACGCGGAAGGCGACCACGTTGGGGAAATGGTGGTGCCAGTATTCGGCCTGGTCCAGCGTGACCAGCGGATCGGCACCGCCCTGATAGATGTGCACCGGCGCGGCAACCTTGGAAACATCGGGCGCCGGGCCGCAATAGCGCAGCATCTCGGCCGCTTCGGGCAGGGGATCGCCCATCTGCCCGCGAATGAAGAACGTGCGCGCGCCTTCCTCGAACGCGCGATCGGCAAAGCCGGGGATGCGCCGCGTCGGGCTGGTGGCGGGAAAGGCCCACCAGCTTTGCGGGTTCTGCACTTGCCCGGCCAGCGATTGCGCCAGCGTGGTGAGCGGCACGCCGCATTGCCGCCCTTGCGGATTGGTGGCCGCGGTGGCCAGCATGTGCAGGCTGATCACGCGATCGGGCATCGCCCCGGCGACGGCGGCCATATAGGGCCCACCGCCCGAAATCGCCACGCCGGCAAAGCGCTCTACCGCCAGGTGATCGAGCACGGCGCGCACCTCGCCGGCATAATCGGCATAGGTCCATCCCGGCTGATAGGCGGTATCGCCAAAGCCGTTGCGCTCCACCGTGATGAACCGCAGCTTGAGCGCGACGCGCAGGCTCTTGAGGAAATCGGTCATCCCGCTGGCGCGCGCGCTGGTGCCGGTGCCGCCGATGAACACCACGCTGCGCCCGCCCAGATCGCCGCTGTCGGTGAAATGGACCACGCGCCCGCCCGGCAGGGTCAATGCCTGGACCGCCGGGCCGAAATCGTCGAAGCGATCGGGCAGCGGCGGGACCACGGCGGCGGGCCGGGCCGGTGCCTTGGCCAGGCCCGGGGTTGCGGCCGTGGCCGCCAGAAGAAACGCGATCATCAGGCGGCGCATCGGTCTTTCCTTTCCGTTCAGCCCAGCGATATCCGGCGCCCGGCGCCATCGGGCACTGGCAGATCGGCCTGCGCCGTTGCCAGTTCGGCCATGCGCGCTGCCGGCACGCCGGTGGCCGGCCCGGCCCGGCCGGTTTCCTTGCTGACATGCAACAGCATCTGTTCGGCCGTGGCCACCAGTTGCCCGTCGCTGCCGCGAAACAGGCTGTGGAACACATGCGCGCGCTTGGCATCGGCGCCCAGGATCTGCGTGGCGGCGACCAGGCGATCGCCGGCATGGGTTTCGCCCAGATGGCGGATGTGGGTTTCCACGGTGAACCAGCTACCCGATTGCGCCAGATAGGCCGCATCCACGCCGATATGGCGCAGCAGCGCATCGGTGGTATCGCCAAACACCTGGAGATAGCGATGCTCGGTCATGTGGCCGTTGTAATCGATCCATTCCGGCGCCACGTCGGTGGCGTGGAGGGCGAGCGGCCGGCGCTCGTCGATGCTGCTGGCAAGCGGGGCGGGGGCCTGCTCCATCAGGCGGCGGGCATAGCTGGCAAGGGTTTGCCCGGCGCCATAATCCTGGCCGCGCAGGCCGGAAAGCACGGCGATCAGGCAATCGTCGCGCTGGCGTTCCAGCGCGCGGATCGTCATGGCGCAGGCCTGGTCGTCAGACTGCGCGGCAACCGCGTCGATCAACTCCTGCGTCAGTTCGGGCGCTTCCAGCTTGGTCCACGGCAGTTTCAGCGCGGGGCCGAACTGCGCCAGGAAATGGCGCATCCCCGCCTCGCCGCCGGCCATGCGATAGATCAGGAACGTGCCCATGAACGACCAGCGCAGCCCCGCGCCAAAGCGGATGGCGTCGTCGATTTCCTCGGTCGTCGCCACGCCGTCGTTCACCAGCCACAGCGCCTCGCGCCACAAGGCCTCGAGCAGGCGATCGGCGATGAACCCGTCGATCTCCTTGCGCACATGCAGCGGGTGCATGCCGATGGCGGAATAGAAGGCGGCGGCGCGGTCCCTGGTCTGGGTCGAGGTCTGGGCGCCGCCGCAGATTTCAACCAGCGGCAGGAGGTATACCGGGTTGAAGGGATGACCCACGACCATCCGTTCGGGATGGGCCATGCCCGATTGCAGGCGTGTGGGCAAAAGGCCCGAGGTGGACGAGCCGATCACCACGTCGGGGCGCGTGGCGGCATCGATGCGGGCCAGGATCGCGATCTTGAGGTCTTCGCGTTCGGGCAGGCTTTCCTGCACGAAATCGGCATCGGCGACCGCGTCTTCCACGCTGCTGGCCAGGCGCAGACGGCCTTGCGCCGGCAGCGCGCCGGGCACCAGCTTGTCCCAGGCACGGCGCGCGGCGGCGAGCACCGTCGTCACCTTGCGCTCGATCTCGGGATCGGGATCGAAGATCGCCACGTCGATGCCGTTGAGCAGCATGCGCGCCGCCCAGCCGGCGCCGATCACGCCGCCGCCGACCAGGCCCGCCCGGGCGATGGAGGGCGCGGCCATCATGCCACTTTCCGCAGCTTGAGCTTTTCCCGCACGTCGGCCGGGCCCATCACGCGCACGTTCATCGCCTCGATGATGGTGCGCGCGCGGGTGACGAGATCGGCGTTGGAGGCCTTGACCCCGCGCGAGAGATAGAGGTTGTCTTCCAGGCCCACGCGCACGTTGCCGCCGGCCAGCACGGCCATGGCCACGAACGGCAGCTGCCGCGCGCCGATCGAAAAGGCCGAGAACGTGGCGCCCGGGGGCAGTTGGTTGACCATCGCCATGGTCGTGCCCGGATCATCAGGCGCGCCATAGGGGATGCCCAGGCACAGCTGGATCATCACCGGATCATCGAGCAGGCCTTCCTTGATCAGGTCTTTGACAAAGACCAGGTGGCCGAAATCGAACACTTCCAGTTCGGGCCGCACGCCCAGTTCCTGCACCTTGGCCGCCATGGCGCGCAGGTGGCTGGGCGTGTTGGTCATCACGTAGTCGCCCAGCGAAAAGTTCATCGTGCCGCAATCGAGCGTGCAGATTTCGGGCAGCAGTTCCACCACGTGCGCCAGCCGTTCCATCGGGCCGACCATGTCGGTGCCAACGGGATTGAGCGGCAGGGGATTTTCGCCCGCACCGAACACCACGTCGCCGCCCATGCCGGCGGTCAGATTGATGATCACGTCGGTATCGGACGCGCGGATGCGCTCCACCACTTCGCGATAGAGCGCGACATCGCGGCTGGCCTGCCCGGTTTGCGGATCGCGCACATGGATGTGGGCAATCGCGGCGCCGGCCTTGGCCGCCTCGATCGAGGCCTGCGCGATCTGCGCCGGCGTGATCGGCAGGTCGGGATGACGGCTGGCGGTGTCGCCCGAGCCGGTAACCGCGCAAGTGATGAACACGTCGCTCTTCATCGCAACTCCCCCGTGCTGATGATGGCAGCATGCGGCAGGTGTCGGAAAAATTTGACGCTGAAAACGACATCCATGATGCAATCTGCGACACGGTGTGTTTTGTTGGCTGGCGATGAGCGCGCCACCGATCCCGCCCGAGCGAATCGATTTCCTGCTGGTGGAGGGGTTTTCCGCCCTGGCGTTCTTTTCCACGGTGGAGCCGCTGCGCGTGGCCAATCGCCTGGCCGCCCAGCCGCTGTTTGCCTGGCGCCTGCATTCTGCCGATGGCGAGCCGGTGGCAGCGTCGAGCGGGATGCGCGTGGTGGTCGATGCGCCGCTGTCCGCGCTCGATCCGCCCGGCACGCTGATCGTGTGCGCCGGGTTTCATCCCGAACGCGGCCTGGGGCGCGCCGGGCTTGCCGCGCTGCGCCGCTTTGGCCGTGGCGGCGGGCGGTTTGGCGCGATCGACACCGGCATCGTGCTGCTGGCCCAGGCCGGGGTGGCAGGGCCAGGGCCAGTGGCGATCCACTGGGAGGCGGAAAGCGGGTTTCGCGAGGCCTGGCCGCAGATCGCCGTGGCCGACGCGCTCTACACGCTGAGCGCGCGGCTGTTCAGCTGTGCCGGCGGCACTGCCGCGCTCGACATGATGCTCGAACGCATCGCCCGCGACCATGGCCTGGCCTTTGCCAACGCCGTGGCCGAGCAGTTCATCCACGAACGCATCCGCCCGGCCGGCGAAGGGCAGCGCATGGCGGCGGGCCAGCGCCTGGCGATCCGCGATCCGCACCTGCTGCGCGCCGTCGCGGCGATGGAGGCCCACCTCGACCTGCCGCTGCGCTCGGCCGACCTCGCCCGCCAGGCAGGCGTGGGCGTGCGCCGGCTGGAGCGGCTGTTCCTGGCGCATCTGGGCGTTTCGCCGCAGCGCCACTACCGCCGGTTGCGGCTGGAGCGGGCGCGGGTGCTGCTGGAAACCACCGACCTGCGCGTGCTCGACGTGGCACTGGCCACGGGCTTTGATTCGGCATCGGCACTCACCCGCGACCTGCGCCGCGCGTTTGGCATCACCGCCACCGCCGCCCGCCGTGGCACCCGCTTTGCCCGCGCCGCCACGGCCGATTGAGCCTTGCGCATTTCCCCCCTTGCGGCCCCTGGCCAAGCCCCCCAGCATCGCGTGTACACACGGGCGTGCACAGGCACGACCCGCCAAGACGGGGGAAATGGGCCATGTCCAGCCAACCGGTTACGCGCTCGCGGATAGAGGCGCATTCGATCGATTTCGTGCCGCTGGCCGAGCGCCACGGCAAAGTCTGGCATCTGTGGCCGGTGTGGTTTGCCGGCGATGCGCACCTCGCCACGCTGGCGACCGGCGCGCTGGGCATCGCCATGGGGCTCAACCTGTTCTGGTCGCTGGTGGCGATCGTGGGTGGCTGCGCGCTGGGCACGTTCTTCATGGCGTTTCACGCGGCGCAAGGGCCGCAGCTGGGCCTGCCGCAGATGATCCAGTCGCGCCCGCAGTTCGGCTATCGCGGGGCGCTGCTGGTCTGGGTGGTCGCGCTGATCACCTATGTTGGCTACAACGCGTTCAACCAGGTGCTGGCGGCGCAGACGGTGCATGAACTGGCCGGCCTGCCGCCCCGGCCGACGATGGCGGTTTTCACCATTCTGGCGATGGGCGTGGCGCTGATCGGATATGACCTGATCCACCGCGCCCAGCGCACGCTGGCCTTTGCCCTGATCGCCATCCTGGCGGTGTTTACCGCCGGCGCGGCCTGGCTGGTGCCGCTGCCCGCCGGGCAGTTCGATCCGCATCGCTTTGTCATGATCCCGTTCCTGCTGCAGTTTTTTGCCGCAGCTGCCTATCAGCTCAGCTGGTCGATCTATGTTTCTGATTATTCGCGCTATCTTCCGCCAGAAGTGGGCGTGCGCGCAGCCTTTTGGTGGACATTTGGCGGCGCCATGCTGGGCGGGGTGTGGATGATGGCGGTGGGCGCGATCGCCGCTGCCGCGCTGCCGCAAGATGGCGTGATCGCCGCCGCGCGCATGGTGGGTGACCAGATCGTGCCCGGGTTCGGCATGGTGCTGCTGGTCGTGGCCTTTGCCGGGCTGATCACCGCCACCTCGCTCAATTTTTACGGCGCGTCACTCACGCTGCTCTCGATTGCCGATTCCTTCATGACGCTGCGCAGCACGATCCGCGAACGGGTGGTCTCGCTGGTGATCGTCACGGTCTTTGCCTCGGCCCTGTCGTTTTCGGCATCGAAGGATTTCATGCACGATTACGAGCTGCTGCTTTCGGTGCTGCTGTACATCTTCACGCCATGGACGGCGATCAACCTGGTTGATTTCTATATCGTGCGAAAAGGGCATTATTCGATTTCGGCGATATTTGATCCAGACGGCATCTATGGCCGGTGGAATGCGCGCGGGCTGATCGCCTATCTTGCCGGGTTCCTGGCCATGGTGCCGTTCTTCAGCACGCATGTTTTTACAGGGCCGGTCGCGCGCGCCCTGGGCGGGGCAGACATCTCGATGCTGATCGGCTTGCCGGTCTCGGCGGTGGCTTATCTCGTCTTGTGCAGAAACGTTTCAGCAACGCAACAGATGGAGGCGCCGTACCATAAGCAAAGCGTTTGTTGACCATAAGTTGCGCTTTGCATAACTTTTTTGACAGGAGGACCTGGCTGAATTGATCCGGTGAGTCCGCAAAAAGCGCATAACGCCCGCGTTCCCGCGATCATGTTCAGTACAACACATGGGGGAATTCATATGCGTTATAAGCATCTATCCGGCGTTGCCATGCTTGCGCTCGCCGGCGCCGCCTCACCCGTCCTCGCGCAATCGGCACCCGATGCGGCAACGCCGGCGTCCGCCGCCGGGGGCGATGATGAAGGCAGTCCCATCGTTGTCTATGGCCGCGGCGAAACCCGCCAGGTCCAGACCGTTACCGCGGTTGACATCAAGGCCGCCACGCCGGGCACCAGCCCGCTCAAGGTGCTGGAAAAGCTGCCCAGCGTTTCGGTGCAATCGGCCAATGCGCTGGGCACCAACGAATGGTCCACGCGCTTTTCGGTGCGCAGCTTCAGCCAGAACCAGCTTGGCTTCACGCTCGATGGCGTGCCGCTGGGCGACATGAGTTATGGCAATTTCAACGGCTTGCACATCAGCCGCGCGATCGCCTCGGAAAACATCGGCAGTTCCACCCTGGCGCAGGGTTCGGGCGCGCTCGATACGCCGTCGAGTTCCAACCTGGGCGGCACGGTGCAATTCTTCAGCCAGACGCCGACCGATGATTTCGGCGTCGATACCCAGGCCAGCTATGGCAGTGAAAACGCCTATCGCCTGTTCGGCCGGCTCAACACCGGCGATCTGGGCGGCGGGGTCAAGGCCTATGTCAGCGGATCGTGGCTCGATGCGCCCAAGTGGAAGGGCGAGGGCAAGCAGCAGGCCTGGTCGGTCAACAGCAAGATCGTGGTGCCGCTGGGCACCAGTGCCAAGCTGACGGCCTTTGCCAACTATTCCGATTTCAAGGACGACGACTACATGGATATGTCGCCGGCCCTGATCCAGAAATATGGTTGGAACTGGGATTACATCCGCAACGATTACAAGACCGCGCTGGCGATTGCCAAGAACCTGCAATCCGATCTGGTCAACTATTCCAAGTATTGTGCCAATTACGCCGGATATAGCCAGACGATTTGCGCCGATGATACCTATTACAACGGCTATGGCCTGCGCAAGGACTTCCTGGCCGGCGCCAGCCTGACGGCGGACCTGGGCAGCGGCCTGTCGCTGCGCATTTCGCCCTATTATCACCACAACAAGGGCATCGGCACGTGGTGGACGCCCTATACCCCGACGCCGGGCGGCGCGGCGCTGTCGATCCGCTCCACCTCGTACAAGATTGCGCGTGGTGGCCTGACCGGGGCGCTGACCTACAAGATCGGCACCAACGAACTGGAACTGGGCGGCTGGTACGAATCCAACAAGTATACCACGGCGCGGCAGTTCTTCCCGCTGGCGGATTCGACCACGTCGAGCATCGACAACCGCGAATGGCCGCAAAATCCGTTCTACACGCAGTATAAGTACAACTTCAAAATCACCACGGCGCAGTTCTTTGTCCAGGATACGTTCCAGGCCACCGACAGCCTCAAGATCAACGCCGGCTTCAAGGGCCTCAGCGTGATCGTCGACAACCAGTACGATCCTGCCAGCCAATCCTCGGCCGCCGCGCGCGATACCTCGGGCCGGCTCAAGGCGCGTGACCTGTTCCTGCCGCAGGCCGGCGTGAACTATACGTTCAATCCCCAGGTCGAGGCGTTCCTCAGCTATGCCGAGAACATGCGCGCCTTTACCACCGATCCGTTCATGACGAACCAGGCTGGTTTCCAGGCGATCAAGAACACGATCAAGCCGGAAACGTCCAAGACGGTGGAAGGCGGCCTGCGCTTCCATCTCGATCACTTCGAAGGCTCGATCGCGGGCTATCACGTCAAGTTCGAGAACCGGCTGCTGTCGGTGCAGCCCTGCGCCATCATCGTGGGCTGCGCCACGGTGCTGTCCAACGTGGGTTCGGTCACCACCAACGGGGTGGAACTGGCCGGCACCTATCACCTCACCCGGGCGCTGTCGCTCTATGCCTCGTATTCCTATACCGATGCGCGGTATGACGACGACGTGCTCAGCGGCGTGCTCTACCCCACCAAGAACAAGCAGGTGGCGACCGTTCCGGCGCACCTTGCCAATGCCGAAATCGCCTATGACGATGGCGTGATCAGCGGCCGCATCGGCGCCAATTACCAGTCCAAGCGCTATTACACCTATACCAACGATGCCAGCGTGCCCGGCCGCGTGCTGGTCGACGTTTCGCTGGGCTATCACTTCGATGCCGCCGACGGCCCGCTGCACAATCTGGAAATCCAGGGGAACGTCACAAATCTGTTCGACAAGAAGTATATCGCCACGCTCGGTGAGAACGGTCTGGCCTTCACCGATCCCGGTGGTACGCTGCAGTCGATGCTGGTGGGGGCGCCGCGCCAGGCCTCGATCACGCTGCGCAAGCGGTTTTGACAGAGCACGGGTGCCGGCCAGCGCAGCGCCGGCACCCGCCTGTTTGTTGAGGTAGCATGATGACGTATCGGCCGGCGCGCCGCAGTTTCCTGAAAGCGGTGGCGGCGGCCGGGGCGGCCGGAACCTTGCCGCAATCCATTGCCACGGCCTTGGCACTGCCGGCGGCACGGCGCACCGGCACCTTGGCCGATGTCGAACACGTGGTGATCCTGATGCAGGAAAACCGCTCGTTCGATCACTATTACGGCACCCTGCGCGGGGTGCGCGGCTATGGCGATCCGCGCCCGCTGCTGCTGCGCAATGGACAAAGCGTGTTTCACCAGCCCACGCCCGATCGCCAGGGCATGGTGCTGCCGTTTCGCATGGATGGCCGGATCAGCAATGCCCAGGGCCTGAAAAGCCTGGACCATAGCTGGAAGGGCGCCTTTGCCGATTGGGCGGAATACGACAGCTGGATCAAGCACAAGACGCCGCAATCGATGGGCCATTTCGTGCGCGAGGACATCCCGTTCTACCACGCGCTGGCCGATGCCTTTACCATCAACGACCAGTATTTCTGCTCGATCCACGGACCGACCAACCCTAACCGCATGTTCCTGTTTTCAGGCACCAGCGGGCTGAGCGCCGGCGACGATCGCCTCCAGGCGGTGGACAATGCCGACGATGGCAACTGGACCGCCGACATGGCGCGCGACAAGGCCGATTTCCCCGGCGCGGCGCGCTGGACGACCTATGCCGAGCGGCTGGAAAAGGCCGGGATCAGCTGGCAGGTCTATCAGGAATACGAGAATTTCGGCGACAACTCGCTGCCCTACTTCGCCAATTTCCGCGGGCTCGATCGCGCCTCGTCGCTCTATCGCCGCGGGCGGGCGTGGGTGGCCGGCTCCAGCGCGGAAACGGCCGAAACCTCGCAGGCGCAATACCTGGTGTCTGCCTTTGCCAAGGACGTGGCCGCCGATACGCTGCCGCAGGTTTCGTGGATCGTCGCGCCGGCGCGCTATTCCGAGCATCCCGAGGCGACCCCGGCCTTTGGCGAAAGCCTGACCGCGCGCCTGATCGCGGCGCTGGTGGCCAATCCCAAGGTCTGGGCCAAGACCGCGCTGATCATCAACTATGATGAAAACGACGGCTTTTTCGACCATGTACCGGGCCCTGTGCCGGCGGTGACCCGCGCCCAGGGGTTGAGCGGGGTGGATACCCACGGCGAGGTCTACAAGGGCGAGCCGGTGGGCCTGGGCATCCGCGTGCCGCTGATGATCGTGTCACCCTGGACGCGCGGCGGCTTTGTCCATTCCGGGGTCAACGATCACACCTCGGTCATCCGCTTCCTGGAGCGGCGCTTTGGCGTGATGGAGCCCAACATTTCGCCCTGGCGCCGCGCGGTGACGGGTGATCTGGTCGATATGTTCGATTTTGCCGATCCCGATGGATCGGCGCTCCATGCCCTTCAGGCGCTGCCCGCGATCGGCGATTATCGCGCCCGCGTGGCCGCGCAGGCCGCGCTGCCGCAACCGCATCCGCCGGCCGACCAGGCCATGCCCCGGCAGGAACCCGGCCAGCGCCCGGCGCGCGCGCTGCCCTATCGCCTGGCGGTGGGCGAGGTGGGCAGCGGTGCCGACTGGCAGCTGGAATTTGCCAATACCGGCCGCCAGGGCGCGGTGTTCCAGGTCTATGATCGCGGCGGCACCGCCGGGCCATGGACCTATACCGTGGCAGCCGGCGCCACCCTGCGCGACCGGCCGCCGGGCCTGGCTGCCGGGCCATGCCGCCTGACCGTGCGTGGGCCCAATGGCTTTGTGCGCGATCTGGCCGGGCCACTGCCGCCGCCGGCGCGCGTCTCGGTGCAGGAGGCGGGGGATACGCTGCTGCTGGCGCTGGCCAATCCCGGCGCGGCGCCGGTCACGCTGTCGCTACGGCACCTGGCCTATGGCCCGGCCACGCCGCAACGCATCGTCCTCGCGCCTGGGCAGACCCGCACCGTGCGCGTGGCGATTGCCGCCAGCCACCACTGGTATGATCTTGCCGTGGACGGCCCCGACGGTTTCCACCGCCGCTTTGCCGGCCACGTCGAGACCGGCAAGCCGAGCTGGTCTGACCCGGCGATGGGGACGATGGTCGCTGTGTAGGCCGGCAGCTTTTCGGGATCAACACGGGCAGGAGCGGGACCCCGGATCAAGTCCGGGGTGACGAGAAAATACAACCAACCCAGCATGTTACCGTCACCCCGGACTTGATCCGGGGTCCCGCTTTGGTCCTGCTGCCTCAGTCCAGCGGTTCTTTCAGCCAGGCCACGCCACGGCGCAGCAGGTCGTGGAAGACCGGCAGATCCCAGGCGCAGCGGTCGACGCTGGGCCACCAGTCCAGCATGGGTTGCAGGTCATAGTGCCCGCGGCAGTGGCCCAGGGTGAGGTAGAGCACCGCGCCCTGGCCGTGGTCCTTGATATAGAACACGGGATGGCGCCCGGGGGCGGCGGCGGCCTCGACAAAGCCGGTGCCCGGCTCGGTGCAGCAGGTATCGAGCAGGACGTGCAGGTTGCCGTGGGTTTCGAGGTGATAGAGCTCGTCCGTGGTATCGAACGGTTCCACGCCTTGGACCAGGGGGTGATCAGGATCGGCCACTTCGACGCGATAGGGCGCGATCGGCGGGTGGCTGATGAACTGGCTGCCCAGCATGTCCATGAACAGCGGCGCCCAGCGCGGCGCGTCCCACAGCCCGGCATCGGGCCCCTGGTCGAGCAGGCGCAGCACGGAATTGGTGCCGTGAAGGGCGTACCAGCGCCCGCCGCGTGCAAGCCAGGCGCGCAGCGCTTCCTGCGCGCGCAGTGAGGGTGTCACGTCGCAGGTATAGGTGATCAGGATATCGGCCGCTTCGATCGCGGCGATGTTCTCGTAATCCTCGAACACGCGGGTGCGCACGGCGGGATCGTCGGCCAGCAGCTTGAGCAGTTCGAGCCGCGCGAAATCCATGTCGTGCCACACCCCGCCGCAGACCAGCACGCAATCGATGCGGCGCGGGTGGCTTTGCGCGGGTTCGCTCACGCACTCGCTCCGTCGCTGCCTTCGGCAATGCCGAGGTATTGGTCGAGCGTCTGCTGGAACTGGCGCAGGCGGATTTCCTGGTAGTTGCCCAGCTGCACCTTGCCGGTCTTGGAGGCGTGGAGGCCTTCCTGCACATAGGGCAGGTTGTCCATGTCCTGTTCGAACACGTCGCCCAGGATGCCCAGTTCGGGTGCCTCGGTCCATTTCTGGTCAAGCCGCAGGAACTTCATCGGCACGCCGCGCGGATGCTTTTCGCCCTTCTTCACGCGCATCAGGATGCGCACTTCCATGATGCAGGTATCGGGCGTCTTTCCGGGGCGCCAGCGATAGACGATGTTGGGCATGAACCCGCCCCACGGGGCGAAGTTGGGGAACACGTTATAGACCAGCGCATCGAGCAGTTCGGCGTCGGTGGCGTGATCGTGGTCATAGCCGGTCTGCGCGGTATAGGCCGCGCGCATCTTGGCGCCCAGCGCCTCGCGCGCGGTCATCCCTTCGGGCACGGTAACGGCAAAGGGATCGGCGGCGGGATCATAGTTGTCGCCGCTGCGGCCGTTGTATTTCACGAACTGGTCGACGATCCACTGCTCGCTCTTGCCCGAAGGATCGAGATGCGGCGACATCGTGCCGAACGGCACGAGGTTGACGTTCACATGATCGCCCCAGGTCCAGTAGGCGCTGTTGCAATCGCCGGTGAAGGGCAGCAGCTGCGGGTGGGTGACCACGGTGTGCCAGGCTTCCATGAAGGCTTCGGCTGTTACTTTCCAGTTGGCCGGCACTTCCTTGCCCACCCACATCACGGTCACGCATTCTTCGTGCCGCCAGCGCTTGAAATGATCGGGCAGGGGGGCGAGGAATTCTTCCAGGCTCGGCCCGCCGGGCTCTTCGCGCAGGAAGATATAGCCGCCCCAGCGGCCCACTTCGACCGACGGCAGCGCAAGGTTGCTCTCTTCCAGATGGGCGAAATCCCATTTGCACGGCATGTGGTTGAAACTGCCGTCCTTGTTCCAGGCAAAGCCGTGGAACGGGCAGACGAAGCGATCGGCGGTGCCATCTTCGGTGCGCAGCTTGCGCCCGCGATGCAGGCACACGTTGTGCATGGCGCGCACCGAGCCATCGTCCTGGCGCGAGATGAGGAAGCTGCGCCCGGCGTTTTCATAGACGACATAGTCGCCGGCCTCGGGCAGGTCTTCCTCGCGCGCGGCAAACTGCCACACGCGCGGCCACATCCGCTCGCGCTCGAGCTGGGCAAAGTGTTCCGAGGTATAGCGCGCGGCGGCGATCGGCGTGCTGCCGCGATTCTGATAGCTGGGCGTGGTCAACACGTCGGGCGCGGGACGCGAATCAGCGGCCATCAGTTCCAGCCAGCTGATCCCCTCGCTGACCGGCAGGCCGCAGCTTTCGGGCGTGGGGCGCTGGGCCACGGTGTCTGCGCTTGGCGTATCGGGTGCTGCCATGGTGGTGCCGTCCTGTCCTCTCGCGCGCCGGATCGTCACTGCCCGGCCTGCATGCCAGCATGGTCTAGGACGCCGCCAGCGCGCAAGTCACCTTGCTGAAAGCATAGGTTTCGCGCGCGCGCGGATCGCGGCATGATCACCCATCACGACGAAAAATGCGGGAGAGAATGGCCGTGTCCAGGAGGCTGGAAGGAAAAGTGGCGCTGGTGACCGGCGGCACCAGCGGGATCGGCGCAGGGACGGTGCGCCGCCTCGCGGCCGAAGGCGCCAAGGTGGTGTTCACCGGATCGCGCGCCGAACTGGGCGAAGCGCTGGCGCAGGAGGTGGGCGGCCGCTTTGCCAGCCACCGCGTGGAAGATGCCGGCGCCTGGCCGGGCCTGATCGAGAGCATCCTGGCCGAGCATGGCCGGCTCGATATTGCATTTGCCAATGCCGGCACCGAGCAGGGCGATGCCAATATCGAGGACGTGACGATCGAGGGCTGGAGCAAGATCGTCGGGATCAACCAGACCGGCGTGATGCTGACCGTGCAGCACGCGATCCGCGCCATGGCCGCCAACCAGGGCGCCACCGGATCGGTCATCATCAATTCCTCGATGAATGCGGCGCGCCCGCTGGGCAACTATGTCACCTATTCCACCACCAAGGCGGCGGTGGTGGCGCTGGCCAAGTCGGCCGCGGTCTATTGCGGGCAAAAGCGCTATCGCATCCGCGTCAATGCGATCCTGCCGGGCGTGGTGGAAACCGACCTGATCCGCGCGATCATGGAAAGCCAGCCCGATCCGGCCGCCGTGCGCGCGATCTATGAAGGCATGGCGCCGATGAACCGCATGGCGCAGGTGGAGGAAGTGGCGGGCCTGGTCGCCTATCTGGCGAGTGACGAGGCAAGCTTCATCTCGGGCGCGGAACTGACGATCGATGGCGCCACCACGGCGGGGATGATGGGGGTATGACGATGGCCCGTCTGCATGGGCGCATCGCCCTGGTCACCGGCGGGCTGCGCGGCATTGGCCTGGCGATTGCCACGCGCCTCGCCAGCGAAGGCGCGGCGGTGACGATCACCGACCTCGACGCGCCCGACAGTGCCGCCGTGGCGCAAGCCCTGGCCGCACTGGGCAGCGCTGCGGCCTATCTGCGCGCCGATGTTACCAGCGAAGCCGATTGGGCCAGCATCGCCGTGCAGATGGAGGCCAAGGGTGCGTGCCACATCCTGGTCAACAATGCCGGCACCGACCTTACCGGTGCGGTGGAAAGCTTGAGCCTCGACGCCTGGCGCAAGATCATGGCGATCAACGTCGATGGCGTGTTCCTGGGCACGCGCGCGCTGGTGCCGCTGCTCGCGGCCTCGGGCGCCGCCGTGGCCGGCGGCTCCAGCATCATCAACGTCAGCTCGATCATGGGGCTGGTCGGTTATTCGGAAGTATCGGCCTATAACGCCAGCAAGGGCGCGGTGCGCCTGTTCACCAAGGGCATCGCGGTGGAATTTGCGCAAAAGCGCATGCCGATCCGCGCCAATTCGCTGCACCCCGGCTTTGTCCGCACCCCGCTGCTCAACGCCGGGTTCCAGCGCTGGGTGGACAAGGGCTTTGCCGAAAAGCCCGAAGACCTGGTCGCGGCGATGGAAGCCGCCACGCCCAACGGGCGCCTGGCTGAACCGGAAGAACTCGCCGGCCCCGCCGCGTTCCTGGCGAGTGCCGACGCCAGCTACATGACTGGGGCCGAACTCGTCATCGATGGCGGCTGGACCGCCCAATAAGGGAAAAGCCCATGGCATTCGACCTGGACAACGTGATCGCCGTGGTCACCGGCGCGCGCGGCGGCATCGGCCGCGAAGTGGTGCGGGCGATGAAGGCGGCCGGCGCCACGGTGATCGCCACCGACGTGGCGGCACCCGAAGCCGACCTGGCCGATCATGCCCTGGCGCACGATGTGACCAGCGCCGCCGATTGGCAGGCCGTGGCCGACCTGGCGTCGGACCGCTATGGCCGGGTCGATGCCCTGGTCAACGTGGCCGGCATCAGCGTGGTGGCCAGCATCGAGGAAACCCCGCTGGAAGAATGGCGGCGCATCAACGCGGTCAACGTCGAAAGCGTGGTGATCGGGGTGCAGACCCTGCTGCCGCTGCTGAAGGCGGGCGGCAAGGCGCGCGCCAGCGGTGCGTCCATCGTCAACTTTTCCAGCGTGGGCGGGATCAAGGGCGCACCGTTCAATGGCGCCTATTGCACCAGCAAGGCAGCGGTGAAGATGCTGTCGAAATGCATGGGCGCCGAATTTGCCGCGCTGGGCTATAACATCCGCGCCAACAGCGTGCACCCGGGCGGCATCGATACGCCGATGCTGCAATCGATCATGCAGCGCTATGTCGATCTGGGCGCGGTGCCCTCGCTCGAGGTGTCGATGCAGGGCGTGGTCGCCGCGCATCCGATCGGGCGGCTTGGCCGGCCGGCGGAAATGGCCGGCGGCGTGGTCTATCTCTGCTCTGACGCGGCCAGCTTTGTCACGTGCAGCGAATTCATGATGGACGGGGGATACTGCATGAGCTGAAGCCGGTGCGTGATCCACGCACCGGCTTGCCCTGTGGCGCCATCAGAAGTGGCGGTAGCCCGGCCGGCCATAGGGGCGGCCGTAGTAGCCCGGGCGGCCGTAATAGCCACGATTGCCCCAGCCATAGGGGTGGTAGGGGCGATAGGCCCGGTAATAGTAATCGTGGTAGGGATAGGGGCGATAGGTCCAGCGGTCGCCGACATAGACCCACGGGCGATACCAGCCCGGCGCGGCATAGTAATAGTTGGAAAAATACACCGTGTCATAGCTGTAGGGCGCCGCGCCCGAGCGCACGACAAAGCCCGGCGGGCAGCCGGGGCTGGTCTGGTTGGCGGTGCTGCCACCGATCGCGGCGCCGCCCACGGCACCGACCGCCGCACCGGCCAGCGTGCCAAAGCCACCATCGTGGCGGCTGGACAGGCCATTGCCCACCAGCGCGCCGAAAATGCCGCCGATCACCGCGCCGGCCGTGGCATTGCTGCGCGCCTTGACGCAGTTGTCACGCGCCCAGGCCTCGGCATCGGCGGCATAGCGCGCGTCACGCTCGGCCTGGGCCTGGTCGATCGCGGCCGGGCTGTAGCCAGGCGGCGGCGGCGGCGGGCGGGTGCCATCGTATCCGGGCGGCGGGCCCTGGTCATAGCTTTGCACCTGCACCGACAGCGTCGTGGTGGTGCCATTGGGGGCATAGCCCTGGGGCGGTTGCTGGTTATAGCCGCGCTGGTCGTAACCCTGCTGATAGCCCTGCTGGTTGTAGTTTTGCGGCGCGTTCTGATCGTAATAGCCCGGCGGCGGGCCCTGATCATACCCCTGCTGGTCACCCGGCGGCGGTGGCGGCGGCGCGCCATAGCCCTGCTGGGGCGGCGGGGGCGGGTAATCGGAATAGCTGCCGGCCTGCTGGGCCGAGGCGCTGCCGGCCATCAGCGGCAGCACCGCCATGGCAGCGGCGCCGGTTGCAAGAACGATGCGGGAAAGAGGCTGTGCCATCGGCTTGATCCACTCACTGTGATGCGTCGTGGCTATGGCCGCTCGCGTGAACGGATGCTGACGGTTTTGCCGCTTTGCGACGAGCCGCTGGCCGCATTGCGGGACTGCGGAGAGCATCGCACCATGCAGGGGCCCGCAAACCCAGTCAGTCGCAGGCCCCTATGCTGATTCTCGTCACGCCGCGGCGGAGCGGCGGGCCAGTTCGCATTGCGACCAGATGTCGCTCAAGGCGTCGATCAGGCGATCGATATCGCCATCGCTGTGTACCGGCGAGGGCGTGATGCGCAGGCGTTCGGTGCCGCGCGGCACGGTGGGATAGTTGATCGGCTGCACATAGATGCCGTGGTTGTCCATCAGCCAGTCGCTGATGCGCTTGCACTTGCGCGCGTCGCCCACCATCACCGGGATGATGTGGCTGGGGTTGGGCAGGTGGGGAATGCCCATGGTATCGAGCCGGCGCCGCACGGTGGCGACGCGTTCCTTGTGGCGGGCGCGCTCAAGCTCGCTGCCTTTGAGATGGCGGATGCTGGCCGCCGCGCCTGCGGCAAGGGCCGGGGGCAGGGCGGTGGTGAAGATGAAGCCGCTGGAAAAGGTGCGCACGAAATCGCACAGGCTTGCCGACGCGGCGATATAGCCACCCATCACCCCGAACGCCTTGCCCAGCGTGCCTTCGATCACGGTGATGCGGTCCATCAGCCCTTCGCGTTCGGCCACGCCGCCGCCGCGCGGGCCATAGAGGCCGACCGCATGCACTTCGTCGATATAGCTCATCGCGCCATGCGCCTCGCACACGTCGAGAATATCGGCGATCGGGGCGATATCGCCATCCATCGAATAGACGCTTTCGAACGCGACCAGCTTGGGCACGTCGGGCCCGTACTGCGCGAGCAGTTCATCGAGATGGGCGGCATCGTTGTGGCGCCAGATGTGGCATTTGGCGCGCGAATGGCGAATGCCCTCGATCATCGAGGCGTGGTTGAGCGCATCGGAAAAGACCACGCAGCCCGGGATCTTGGCGGCCAGCGTGCCCAGGCCCGCCCAGTTGGAGACATAGCCGCTGGTGAACAGCAGTGCGGCTTCCTTGCCATGGAGATCGGCCAGTTCGGCCTCGAGCACGACGTGGTGATGGTTGGTGCCCGAAATGTTGCGCGTGCCGCCCGCGCCCGCGCCGCATTCGTCGAGCACGGCGTGCATGGCATCGAGCACCAGGGGATGCTGCCCCATGCCAAGGTAATCGTTGGAGCACCACACCGTGATCGGATGGGTGGTTTCATCGACATAGCGCGTGGCGTGGGGGAAACGGCCGCAGTGGCGCTCGATCTCGGTAAAGATGCGATAGCGGCCTTCCTCGCGAACGTTTGCCAGTTCCCCCTGGAAATAGGTCTCAAAATCCATCGCGCTCGGTCCTCTCGTCCGTGTTCTTGGTTCTTGTGCGTTCAATTGGCAGGATGGCGCGTGGGCAAGGCCCAGCCCCACAAGGCCCCGTCGCGCAGCGGCAGGGCGAGAAACAGGTGTTCGAGCGCGCCCAGCGCGGCGAGCGCGAAGAGCAGGCTGGCGCCGGCGGCATCGGCGCTGTTGGCGGGCGCGGCCAGGGCAATGGCGGCCAGCCAGGCGGCCAGCGCCAGGCAGGCGGCAATCGCGGCATAGAGCTCAAGCCCCAGGCGCGGCTTGCCGAAATAGCTTTTGAGATAGCCCAGGTGCGGCGGCAGGATATCGGTGCTCATGTTGGGCACGCCCAGGAAAATGGCGATCTTGGTGCTGAGCCGCATGGCCAGGAGCAGGGCAAAGGCCATGGCGCCCACCTGGTTGGGCGCGTCGCGGCTCATCCAGATCAGCCCGGCGGCGCTGAGCGCCAGGGCCACTTCGTGCCAGGCGACGGCCGCCACGGCATGGGAAAAGCGCTGCCAGCCACGCGCACCGGGCGGGCATGCCTCGCGCCGGGGGCCGGTGACCACGCCGGTCAGGAAGCTGATCTCGTGCCAGGCCCAGATCAGGATCGCACCGGCGAGCGAGGCGTAGACGCCCAGGAGCGTGGCATGCTGCATTGCCAGCGCGATGATCACGATGCCGCCGATCGCGGCGCAGCCAGCCAGCAAGAGGCTGTGGGCAAAGGTGTGGCGCGCGCGATTATCCAGCCACGCGACCAGCCCGGTTGCAAAGAACCAGATCAGGATCGTTGCCAGGACAGGCAGGACGTGGCCGGTCCAGCTTACCATGCCGGTTGCAGCCGCACCGTGGCGGGCAGCCGGTTGCGGCGCGGGCGCAGCAGGAACATGCGCGCAAAGTTGGCGCCGGCGCCCGCAGCCCCGCTGATCCGCAACCATGCGCCGGCCAGCCCACCGCGCGCCTTGCCGGCGGCAAGGCGGTTGCTGGCCACCAGCAGGCGGTCCATCGCGCGGCGGAAGCGCGGATCGTCGGTATCGAGTTCCACCGGAAAGACCTGGCGCGCGATCTGCGAGCAGATGGTGAAGACGCGGTAATCGTAATCGGTGGGATCGAGGCCCAGCGCCTGGTGAAACACCGGGCGGGCATGGTCGCGTACATACATCGTGGCATAGACCGCCAGCAGGAAGAAGCGCACCCACAGCGTGTTGGCGCCGCGCAGCAGCTTGGGATCGGCGCGCAGCAGCAGGGCAAAGGCCTCGCCATGGCGGAACTCGTCGTTGCACCATTCCTCGAACCAGGCGAAGATCGGGTGGAAGCGCAGCTCGGGCTTGGCGGCAAGCTGGCGGTAGATCGTGATATAGCGGGCGTAGCCGATCTTTTCCGACAGATAGACCGAATAGAAAATGAACTTCGGCTTGAAATAATGGTATTTCTTGGCCTTGGTCAGGAAGCTCAGGTCAATCCCGATGCCTTCATCCTTCAAGGCTTCGTTGATGAAACCGGCATGGCGGCTTTCATCGCGGGCCAAGAGCTTGAACAGCATCTTCATGTCGGGATTGCTGGTCCGCCGCGCCATTTCGGCATAGAGGATGCAGCCGGAAAATTCCGAGGTGAGCGAGCTGACCAGGAAATCGATGAATTCGGCGCGCAGTTCGGGTTCGAGCGCGGCAATGATGCCGGAAAAGTCCTGCTCGCGCTTGAAATGGCGCTTGTTGGGATCGCTGACCATCTCGGCGATCAGCGCGTCCCATTCCTGCCGCACCGGCGACACGTCGATCGCGTCGAGTGCCTTGAAATCGGTGGTGTAGAAGCGCGGGCTGAGCACGGTTTCGTGGCTCACCATGGCATGAACATCGGCCTTGGCGGCCACCGCGGGATGCTTGGCGGTGTGGGCGTTCATCTGAGGCTCCCAGGTGTGAAGCTGACTTCGTAAAGCTCGGTCAGGCCAAGGTAGGCGGCCAGGCGGGTCCAGGCGCGCAGGACCGGGCCGGCGCGCACCACGGTGGCGGTGCGTTCGAACACCACGCTTTGCCCGAACAGCACCCGCACCGGATCGCCATGCACGCGCACGCGATCGCCGGGATGCACGGCCAGATCACCATCGAGTTCCACATGGGCGTGGAAATGCGCGGCGCTCTGTTCGATCGCGATGCGGCAGGGCACGGTAAAGGCGCGGGCGCGGATCATGCCTGGCCGCCTTTCAGGAAGCGGGCAAAGGCAGCGCGGTTGGTGGCGCCGAACGAGCCGAGTTCCACCGCGCGGCCGGTGGCGGGATCACGCAGGGTCAGCGCGCCATTGGCCCACTGGGTGAGTTCGAATGGCGCGGCCGGGCCGATGCCGTGCATGCGGCGGTCACGCGCCATGCCGCGCATGACCCCGCGCACAAAGCCGCCGCCATCGTTTTCGCCGATCAGCACGGCCAGCGTGCGGCCAGTATCGGTATCGCCCACCAAGACGGCACCATCGGCGCGATCGGCAAAGACCAGGTGGCGCACCTCGACCGCGGCAACCTTGTCCTGCGCGCGTTCCACGGCCGGCACCGCCTCGCGATCGAGCACGCCGACGCGCACCAGAGTGGTCAGTGCCAGGGTGATCGCCACCAGCGCGCCGGCCATGGCCAGCGCCGGGCGTGGCACGGTGTTTTCGTGGGAGTGGGCGTGGCTCATGCGGCGGCTCCGGCAATCGGGCCGCTGATCGGCTGGGCCGGCTCTGTGGTATCGGCGCGGACGATCCCGTGCGGCGCGGCCTGGGCACAGGCCTGGGCCAGCGCTGCGGCGAGGCGCGGCGCATCGGCCAGGGCGCGCAGCATCGGCTGCGGCCGGGCCATGCGCCAGGGCCGCGCGTGCGGCCAGAGCATGGCATAGCCCAGGCGATGCTGCCCCTTGAGCGTCAGGGCAATATCGCCATGGCCGCGGCCATGGGCGCGCAGATCGGCCGAGGCGATCAGCGAAAGCGGCAGGTTGATGCATTTGCCCAGCGCAATGCCCACGCGCAGCACCACGCGGCGGTTGGTCAGGGTATAGACCGTGGTGCGGGCCACCAGCACGGCAAACAGGGTCAACAAGCCTTGCAGCACGGCGCCCGCCGCCACGATCGCACCGGCGCCGATCAGGTTGCCGCTGGCCAGCGCCAGCAGCGCCAGCACTGCGAAATAGCCGGCCAGCCACGGCGCGAACAGCGCGGTGCGCTTGAACGCCTGCCATTGCGGCGCGGCCTGCCACACGATCCATTCGCCCGGGGGCAGATCGCCAGGAAGGCCGCGCACCGGCTCGAAATCATATTCGCTCACAGCAGCGGCTCCAGCCGATCGGCATTGGCATAGAGATAGCCGGTGCCGAAATAGGCGACGACGCGCTCTTCCTCGTAGCGGGTGATTTCACCGGGGTTTTCGGGGAAGGGGGCATTGGCGAAATCGGCGGCGTTGATCGCGCTGATGATCACGCCTTCGCGGCGGATCACGGCCATGGCCATTGGCGCCAGCACGATGCGCGTGCCGGTATCGACCGCCAGGTAGCGGATCATGTGTTCGGCGCGGTCGATCCACAGATCGGCCACCGTCCCGGCCCGCGCCCCATCGGCGCCATAGACCGAGAGGCCGCGCGGATCGGTGCTGGCGCTGGCCACGGTGATCTGCGGCACGCTGCCGATCGGCACGATGCGGGCATTGCCATGGGCATCGCGATCGGGAAAGCGCGCACGGTTGGCATAGGCGCCCGGCCCCACGCCGGCGGCAAAGACATCGCCGACCGGGGAATAGGGTGCGCCGCCAAAGTTTTCGCGGCGTTCTGCCTTGATCTCCACCGGCTCGCGGTTTTCGCTGGCGGGCAGCGGCACGGTGACGGTGCCCATGCCGAAGGGCAGGACAAAGGTCTTGGCGCTGGCGGTGGACAGCGGGCCGCCGTCGCTGTCGACACGGCCGGTCAGCGCGTCTTCGAGGGGATAGCCCTCGCGTCGGTCTTCGCGCCTGAGCCAGAAGATCAGGCAGATGAAGAACAGGACGAACGCGATCAGCGCAAGTTGCGCGGCATCCACTGTGCCGACGATATTGCCGTGTCTCATGGGAGTTCTCCTTCCCGGCTGCTCATGTCGGAAACTCGGTCAGGCCGAAGCGACGCGCCCCGGCAGGTGACAGCGTGGCGCGCGATCCCGCCAACTGGCCGACCAGCGGCCCCATCAGGACCAGCGTGACCAGCAGCAGGGCAATCTCGATTGCATAGATCACGCCATAGCCGGTGGCGTGGTGGGCCAGGGTGAGGCCCAGGCCATCGGCCACGGCAAAGCTCGACACCAGATCGCGCAAGACCCCGCCAAAGGCGATGGCGAGGCCCGCCGCGGTGGTCTGCACCGCGCCCCAGGCGCCGAGTGCCAGGCCGGCGGTGTCGCTGCCGGCCTGGCCCATCGCCGCCGTCAGCGTGCCCACCGAAAACAGCCCGGCGCCCGCGCCGATCACCAGCGCGCCCAGGCCCAGCGTCAGCGGGCTTTGCAGCGGGGCGGCAAAGATCACCAGCATGAACGCGGCAATGCCCAGCACCACGCCATAGCCGGCAATGCGCAGGGCATCGATGCCATGGCCCAGCCACCGCGCCGACAGCGCAAAGCCGGCCAGCGCGCCCAGTGCCCAGGCGCCCGACAGGCTGGTGGTGGCGCCCACCGACAGGCGCAGCACTTCACCGCCATAGGGTTCGAGCAGCGGGTCCTGCATGGCAAAGGCGGCCGCGCCCAGGCCCACCGTGGCGAGCAGGCGCATGGTCAGCGGCTGGGCGGCAAACTGGCGCCATACCTGGGCAAAGGGCGGCCGCGGCGTTTCGGGCGAGGCGATCGCGGGGCTGCGCGCCTCCTGCTTCCACAGCGCCACCACGTTGAGCACGAAAGTGGTCACGGCGCAGGCCTGGATCACCTGGACCAGCCGGGTGGGGGTGAAATGGTTGAGCAGCCCGCCCAGGATGGTGGAGCAGACCATCATCCCGGCAAGCAGCGAAAGATAGAGCAGCGCGACGGCGCGGGCGCGGCGATCATCGGGCAGCAGATCGCCGACCAGGGCAAGGCCCGCGGTCTGCGTGGTGTGCATGCCGGTGCCGGCGAGCAGGAACGCCAGTGCGCTGGCGGCGAGGCCGACCGGGAACAGGTGCGGATCGCGCATCAGCAACAGGGCAAAGGGCATGATCGCCAGGCCGCCGAACTGCATCAGCGTGCCGAACCAGATGAACGGCACGCGGCGCCAGCCCAGCACCGAGCGGTGCACGTCGGAGCGGTGACCGATCAGCGCGCGGAACGGTGCGGCGAGCAGGGGAATGGCGATCATCAGCGAGACGAGCCAGGCATGGATGCCCAGCTCGACGATCAGCACGCGGTTGAGCGTGCCGTTGAGCAGCACGGTCATCATCCCCACGCTGACCTGGAACAGCGACAGGCGCAGCAGCCGCGACAGCGGAATGTCGACGCTGGCGGCATCGGCAAACGGCAGCCAGGTCAGCGCCACCCGGCTCCACCTGCTGGCAAGGGGCGTGCGGCGGGCCATCACCGGCGCACCAGTTCCATGCCGTTGGAAATGTAGAAACCGCTGGAAATGCGCCCGCTGCGCCCAATTCGCCAGCCGTCGAGCCTGGCCAGCCGGGCGCGCAGCGCGGCTTCGGCAATCGGCACGATCGCGGGGGAGCGATTGGCGCGGGGGAAGGCCTGGCCCACGGCATGCATCATGCCCAGAAGCCGGGTGTGCGGGGCAAAGGTGAAGACGATCGAGCCGGTGCAGCGCGCCGCCAGCCGTTCGAGCGCCCAGGCCATGTCATCGAGCTTGTAATGGATCAGCGAATCCATCGCGACGATGTGATCGAACGCGCCGGCGCCAGACCAGGCGGGTGGCGGATCGAGCATGTCACCCACGTGCCAGTCGATCCGGCCATGGCCGAGGAACGCCGGTGCCCGCTGGCGCGCGATATCGACCAGCCCGCCCGCCACGTCCACCGCCGTGACTTCAGCACCGCGCCAAGCCGCTTCCACGCTGAGCGCGCCAGTGCCGCAGCCGGCATCGAGCACGGCGCAGCGGCGCAGGTCTTGCGGCAGCCAGCCCAGCAACTGCGCGCGCATGGCATCGCGCCCGGCGCGCACGGTGGCGCGGATGCCGCTGACCTTGGCGTTGGAGGTCAGGTCGATCCAGGCCTTGCGCGCGCTGCCATCGAAATAGTGCGCCAGCCGTTCGCGCTGCAGTTCGTAGGGAGAGGTTGGGTGCGTGCTCATCATTCGAACCCCAGAAAATCGAAGATATCGCGGTCTTTCATCGGTGCCGCCTCGATCGGGTCCACCCCGTCCCACAGCATCTGCGCCAGGCGCAGGTATTCCTGCTGGGCGGCGATGACCTCGGGCGAGGGTTCCATTTCGAACAACGTGCACTTCTTGAGGCGGCTGCGGCGGATGGCATCGAGATCGCGGAAATGGGCGAGGCGGCGCATGCCGATCGCCTGGCTGAAGCGGTCGATCTCGTCAGTGGCGGCAGACCGGTTGGCGATGACGCCGGCGAGGCGCACGTTGTAGTTGCGCGCCTTGGCCCCGATCGCGGCGACGATGCGGTTCATGGCAAAGATCGAGTCGAAATCGTTGGCCGCCACCACCAGCGCGCGCTCGGCATGCTGGAGCGGCGCGGCAAAGCCGCCGCACACCACATCGCCCAGCACATCGAAGATCACCACGTCGGTATCATCGAGCAGGTGGTGCTGCTTGAGCAGCTTGACCGTCTGCCCCACGACATAGCCGCCGCAGCCCGTGCCCGCCGGGGGGCCGCCGGCCTCCACGCACATCACGCCGTTATAGCCTTCGAACATGTAGTCTTCCGGGCGCAGTTCCTCGGCATGGAACTCCACCTGCTCGAGCACGTCGATCACCGTGGGCATCAGCTTCTTGGTGAGGGTGAAGGTGGAATCGTGCTTGGGATCGCAACCGATCTGCAGCACGCGGTGCCCCAGCTTGGAAAAGGCGGCCGAGAGATTGGACGAGGTCGTCGACTTGCCGATCCCGCCCTTGCCATAGACGGCAAAGACCTTGGCCGTGCCGATGCGATCCTGTGGATCGAGGCGGACCTGCACCGATCCTTCGCCGTCTGACGGGGTGAAGCGCGCGGGGGTGTCGATCAGGGTCATGCCGGTTTCCTCATTGCGCCGCGAACACGCCTTCGAGGCGGTCCTCCAGCTCGTCGCTGGCCATGCGCAGGGCCTCGAGCGTCTGTTGATCGGGTTCCCACAGGTGGCGTTCGCAGGCTTCGAGCAGGCGACCGGCGACGCGGGCGGAACTGTTGGGATTGAGCTGCGAGAGCCGCGCCCGCATCTGCGGATCGAGCACGAAGGTTTCGCTGATGCGCTGATAGACCCACGGCGCCACCTGGCCGGTGGTGGCCGACCAGCCGACGGTGTTGGTCACGTGCTGTTCGATGCTGCGCACACCTTCGAAGCCGTGCTTGAGCATGCCTTCGAACCACTTGGGATTGAGCGTGCGGGTGCGGGTTTCCAGATCGATCTGTTCCGCCAGGGTGCGCACCTTGGCCGCGCCCTGGGTGGCATCAACGATATAGACCAGCGCCTCGCTGCCCTTGGCCCGCGCCACCGAGCGGCTGACCCCGCCCAGGCCATCGACATACTGATCGAGATCGGTGATGCCGACTTCGACGCTTTCGAGGTTCTGATAGACGAAATCGACATCGCGCAGCGCGCTGTGCAGCAGTTCGCGGCGCTGGGTGGGCGGGCCCTTGACGCCATAGGCATAGCCCTTGTGCGTTTCGAAGGCGTTGGCGAGATCATCGGGGCTCGTCCACACGCCGCCGTCGATCATCTGGTTGACGTTGGCGCCATAGGCCCCTTCGGCATTGGAAAAGACGCGCAGCGCTGCCGTTTCCAGGTCGCAGCCGTGCTGCGCCTGGTGCGCCAGGGTGTGCTTGCGCACGAAATTTTGCGCCAGCGGCTCGTCCGCACTGGCCGCCAGCAGCGCGGCTTCGGCGAGCATGCGCGTCTGCATCGGCAAGAGATCGCGGAAAATGCCCGAGAGCGTGACCACCACATCCACGCGCGGGCGGCCGAGTTCGGCCAGCGGCACCAGTTCGGCGCCGACGACGCGGCCATAGCTGTCGATCCGCGGGCGGGCGCCGATCAGGCTCATCGCCTGGGCGATCTGCAGCCCTTCGCTTTTCATGTTGTCGGTGCCCCACAGCACCATGGCCAGGCTTTCGGGGAAAGGCTGGCCGCCTTCGACGTGGCGGGCGATGATGCATTCGGCCTGCTCGCGGCCCTGGATGCAGGCAAACCGGCTGGGCATGGCAAAGGGATCGAAGCCGTGGATGTTGCGGCCGGTGGGCAGCACCTGCGGATTGGCGAGGATATCGCCGCCCGGTGCCGGGCGGATATAGCCGCCGTCGAGCGCGTGGATCACGGCGCCGATCTCGTCACTGCCATCGAGCGCGGTTTCGATCGCGGCGCGGTCTGCCTGGGGATCGGCTTCGAGCATGGCGTCGACCAGTTCGGCCCGCTCTGCCCCTTGCGGCGCCTGGCCCAGCACGTGCAGCCCGGTGGGGATCAGCGTGCGTTCCAGCTCGTAGAGCGCGGGCGCCAGATCGGCGATGGCGCCGCATTCCAGATCGAGCGTGGCGCACTGTTCGCGGATCAGCGCTTCCAATGCGTCCTGCTCGGCCCCGGGAGTGGACCAGCGCCAGCGTTCGACGCTGCACTTGAGTTCGGCAAAGCCGCGATAGAGCCCGGCGCGCGCCAGGGCCGGGGTAAGGTAGCTGATCAGCGTGGCGGCGGAACGGCGCTTGGCGAGGATGCCTTCGGACGGGTTGTTGGAGGCGTAGAGGTAGAAGTTGGGCAGATCGCCGATCAGGCGTTCGGGCCAGCATTCCCCGCTCAGGCCCGCCTGCTTGCCGGGCATGAATTCCAGGGCGCCGTGGGTGCCGAAATGCAGCACGGCATGGGCGGCGAAATCGTGGCGGATATAGCTGTAGAACGCGGCGAAGGCATGGGTCGGGGCAAAGCCGCCCTCGAACAGCAGGCGCATCGGATCGCCTTCATAGCCAAAGGCGGGCTGGACCCCGACAAAGACGTTGCCGAAATGCGCGCCCAGGATCTGGATATGCCCGCCATCGCTTTGCAGCTTGCCCGGCGCGGGGCCCCATTGCGCCTCGATCTGGGCAAGATGCGGCTCGCGGCGCACGTGTTCGTCGGCGCTGATCCGTGCAGCGACATTGGCATCACTGCCATGGCGGGCGGCATTGCCATGCAGGATCGCGTCCTGCAGCGCGGCGACGCTTTCGGGCACGGCCACGTCATAGCCTTCGGCGGCAAGGCGTTGCAGCGTGGCATGGAGCGATTCGAACACGGCCAGGTGCGCCGCCGATCCGGTGGCCCCGGCATTGGGCGGGAAGTTGAAGATGGTGATGGCCAGGCGCCGCTCGCGCCGGGCCGCCTGGCGCAGAGCGATGAGCTTGGCAACCTTGGCCGCCAGCGCCGCAGCGCGTTCGGCATCGCCGCGCATCGCCTGGATCTGGGCATTGCCCGCGCTGCGCCCGCCAAACACGCTGGGGCAGATCGCGCCGTCGAGTTCGGGCAGGGCGACCATCATCGTCGCTTCGAGTGGCACCAGCCCGGTGCGCCGCGCGCGCCATTCCTCGATTGTCTGGAACTCCACCGCGTGGGCGGCGATATAGGGCACGTCAAACCGCGAGAGCGTTTCCACCGCTGCGCCGGCATCGTTGTAGGCCGGGCCGCCGACCAGCGAAAAACCGGTGCAGTTGACGATGGCATCGACCGTCACCGCGCCATCGCGCAGGAAGAAGCGCTCCATCGCGGCGCGCGCGTCAAGCCCGCTGAAGAAGGCCGGGATCACCCGCAGGCCAGCGGCCTCCATCGCCGCGATCAGCCCGTCATAATGGCCGGCATCGTTGCCCAGCAGGTAGGAGCGCAGCAGCAGCAGCCCCACCGTGCCGCGCGTGCCCTTGGCCGGCGGGGGCAGCAGGGCCAGGCTTTCCGACATCTTCTGCGCGGTGCGCGGGTGATAGACGCCAAGATCGGGATAATCGCGCGGGGGTGCTGCGGCCATGGTGCCGCGCCGGCCGGCGCGCGGGCCAGCGGCATAGCGATCGATCAGGCTGCACACCATCGCCACGACGTTGTCGTCCGATCCGGCGAGCCAGTATTGCAGGGTGAGGAAATAGGCGCGCACATCCTGCGCGGTGCCGGGAATGAAGCGCAGGATCTTGGGCAGGCGGCGCAGCATGCGCATCTGCCCGGCGCCCGAATTGGTGCCCGGCTTGCTGCCCGGCCTGGTCGAGCCGCGCAGCCGCTTGAGCAGGGCGAGCGGCCCCTTGGCCGGGGCATCCATGCGATAGGCACCCATCCGCGTCAGCCGGGTCAGTTCGCCGGCAGACATCAGGCAGACCATCGCGTCGCAGCTTTCGCGCCGATCGACCAGCGTGGGCATGATCGCGCGGATATGGTCATCGAGGAACAGCATCGTGGCGATGACGATATCGGCGCGCGCAACGGCGGTCTTGGCGCGATCGAGTGCGCCGGCTTCGCGGTCCCAGTCGGCGGCGGCGTGGAGGCTGATGGCGATGTTGCTTTCGCCCAGGCGCACGCCGGCCCGCTCCACCGCGCCCTTGAGGTGGTTGTCCAGCGTCACGATGGCGACGCGCACGGGCGGGGCGGCGCTAGCGGGCATAGTGCGCCTTGGCATCATAGAGCGTGGCGATGTCGATCTGTGCCCGGCCTTCCAGCGCGGCATAGCGTTCGGTGTTGGTGCGGGCCTTGCCACGCACGAAGAACGGCACCTTGCGCAGTTCGCGTTCGGCCTCGTTGGTCCAGGGAATGTCGGCCTGGCTGGCGATAGCGGCTGGGGCTGCAGGCGCTTCGGCCGCCTGGGCCGGCGCAGGCTGGGCATGAAGGTGCGAAGGGCCGGCCGCGTCGGAAAACTCGAAATCGTCGCGGAACATGGTGAGCAGGTGCTCTTCCAGCCCCATGACCAGCGGATGCACCCAGGTATCGAAGATCACGTTGGCGCCTTCAAAGCCCATCTGCGGGCTGTGGCGCGCGGGGAAATCCTGCACGTGCACCGGGGCGGAAATCACCGCGCAGGGCAGGCCCATGCGCTTGGCGATATGGCGCTCCATCTGCGTGCCGAGCACGAGTTCGGGCGCGGCGGCGTGGATCGCGGCTTCGACTGCCAGGTGATCGTCGGTGATCAGCGGGTCGAGGCCGTAGGTGGCGGCAGCGGCGCGCATCTCGCGGGCGAATTCGCGGTTGTAGCAACCCAGGCCGCAGACGGTGAAGCCCAGCTCGTCACGCGCGATGCGGGCAGCGGCAATGGCATGGGTGGCATCGCCAAAGATGAAGACGCGCTTGCCGGTAAGATAGGTTGAATCGACCGAGCGGCTCCACCACGGCAGGCGCGCGGCGGGATTGGCAAGCGCGGGGGCCGGATCGACGCCGGCAAGCGCGGCCACGGCCTCGATGAAATCGCCGGTGGCGCCCATGCCGATCGGCACTACGTCGATCATCGGCTGGCCAAACGTGCGGCCCAGCCAGCGGGCGGCTTCCATGCCGATTTCGGGATAGAGCACCACGTTGAAATCGGCCCGGCCCAGCGCGCGCAGATCGGTGGGCGAGGCGCCAAGCGGGGCGACGCAATTGACGGCGATGCCCAGGGTTTCGAGCAGCTTGACCACCTCGACCACATCGTCGCGGTGGCGAAAGCCCAGCGCGCAGGGGCCGAGCAGGTTGGCCAGCGGCTGGCGCCCCTCGCGCGGGGCGGGGCGCACGGCCGGATCGGCAAGGTGGCGCACCATGCGGTAAAAGGTTTCAGCCGCGCCCCAGTTTTCCTTGCGCTGATAGCTCGGCAGTTCCAGCGGGATGACCGGGCAGGGCAGGTCCAGCGCTTCAGCCAGGCCCGCCGGATCGTCCTGGATCAGTTCGGCCGTGCACGATGCGCCCACCAGCAGGGCCTGCGGGGCAAAGCGGCCGGCCGCCTCGCGGATCGCGTCCTGCAGCAGCGCGGCCGTATCCTTGCCCAGGTCGCGCGCCTGGAACGTGGTATAGGTAACCGGCGGGCGGCGGTCGCGACGCTCGATCATGGTGAACAGCAGATCGGCGTAGGTATCGCCCTGGGGCGCGTGCAGCACATAGTGCACGCCGTCCATCGCCGTCGCCACCCGCATGGCCCCCACATGGGGCGGGCCTTCGTATGTCCAGACGGCGAGTTGCATGGCGCTATACCCTCAACACGTCGCGGCGGCGCAGGGGCCGGGCGAACAGATCGGCAAGGTCTCCGGCCTGGTCGAACCCGTGGATGGGCGAGAAGACCAGTTCGATGGCCCACTTGGTGGACAGCCCTTCGGCCTCGAGCGGATTGGCCAGGCCCAGGCCGCAGACCGTGAGATCGGGGCGATCGGCGCGCACGCGATCAAGCTGGCGATCGAGATGCTGGCCTTCGCTGATCCGCGTGGCGGTGGGCAGCAGCGGCAGTTCGCAGGCCATCAGCTCGCGATGCAGATAGGGCGTGCCCACTTCCACCGGCACCATGCCAAGCTCGGTGGCAAGGAAGCGCGCCAGCGGCACTTCCAGCTGCGAATCCGGCAGGAACGTGATGCGCTTGCCGCGCAGGCGATCCTGGCTGTGGGCGATGGCGCGCTTGGCGCGTTCGCGGCCCGGCGCCACCACGCGGTTGAACTGCATCGGGCACAGGCCAAAGGCATCGGCTGCGGCGCGCAGCCAGCCGGTGGTGCCTTCGGCGCCAAAGGGAAACAGCGCGGGCAAGTGTCGCGCGCCGCGATTTTGCAGGGCGCGCGTGGTTTCCCCCAGGAACGGCTGCGCCAGCAGAAAGCGGGTGTGCGGCCCGATCGCCGGCAGATCGGCCAACTGGCGAGCCGGCAGCCAGCCGATGCTATCGATCCCCAATTCGGCAAACAGGCGGCGGAACTGGTCTTCGACCACATCGGGCAGCGTGCCCACGATCAGCAGCGCCGGCGCGGCGCCGGCGCTGGCGGCGGGCATGTGCGGCACCAGCGCGGCAAGGCAGGCGTCTTCGCCCTCGGTAAAAGTGGTTTCGATCCCGCTGCCCGAATAGTGCAGCACGCGCGTGCCCATGCCCATACCCGTGCCGGCGCCGCGATCGGTGCCGAGCGTGCGATCGAGCCGCTGCGCGGCCTTGCCGAGATCGAGCTTGATCACTTCGGACGGACACGAGCCGACGAGGAACAGCGTGCGGATTTCCGGGCGCCGCGCCAGGAGTTGCGCGACGATGCGATCAAGTTCGTCATGGCAATCGGCCATGCCGGCGAGATCGCGTTCCTCGATGATCGCGGTGGCAAAGCGCGGCTCGGCAAAGATCATCACCCCGGCCGCCGATTGCAGCAGATGGGCGCAGGTGCGCGAGCCGACCACCAAGAAGAACGCGTCCTGCATCTTGCGGTGCAGCCAGACGATCCCGGTCAACCCGCAGAACACCGCGCGCTGGCCGCGTTCGCGCAGCACCGGGGCATCGGCGCAGCCCGCGTCAGCCGGCGCGATGACCGGGGCGATAACCGGGGCAAGGCCGCTGTCCGCGCTCATGACGCCACCATCGCGGAATGGCCGTGCGCGCCCTCGTCATCATGCCCAACCTCCAGCCGCGCGGCGCGCAGCTTGAGCAGGAATTGCCCGGCGTTGATGCAATAGGCGGCATAGCCCGCCAGGGCCACGTACATGCGCTGTTCGAACGTGCCGCTGCCGCCCAGCAGCATCGCCAGGTAGGCGGTGTGCAGGCCGATCACCAGCATCGAGAACACGTCTTCCCAGAAGAACGCCGGGGCAAACAGCCAGCGCCCGAACACGACCTTTTCCCAGATCGAGCCGGTAATCATGATCGCATAGAGCGTGAGCGTCTTGACCACGACCGAGGCATCGGCAGCGGCCGTGCCGGTGTGCGTCATCAGGCTGTGCAGCACCAGCGCGAGGCTCGTGAGGAAGACGAGGAACTGGAACGGAGCGAGCAGGCCCTGCACCAGGGTCCAGCGAGTCGAGTCGCGGCGCTGGCGCTCTTGCGGGGTGTAGAGCATGCGCCGTTGCTGGCGGCCCGCGCCGTTCGCACCCGTGGTGCCGGAACTGATCGCATCCCCTCTCATGTGTCGATGCTCGCCTTTGTTGTTGGGGCGAGACTACGCCTGCCTGCGCAAGTGTCAACCAAAGTTGACGACAAACAGAAATGACACTTTGCCGTTTGTCAGATCGCCGAAAAGGGCGTAGGCTTTGGTTCCCGAACAGGAGCGGCCCGATCGATGCCGCAGTCCGGGCAAGGCGCGATCTGCGCCAAACCGGACCGGAGGGGTCTGCCATGGCAACTGTTTTAGGCACAGGTGCGGCAAAACGGGCCGGCCGTGGGGAGGGCACCCCACGCGGCAAGGATGGACGCGGCACGGCATCTGGCCGGGGCGTGGCCAAGGCGCGCGATGGCGGGCGGGCCTTTCCGCCAACGGCGGTCGATGCCCTGATCAGCGAACACATCATTCCGCGCCTGCTGATGACCCAGGCCCACAGCCCGGCCTCGCGCACGCCGGCGCATGGCACGGCCCCGGTGGACCCGGCCGAGGCCGCGCGCTTTGCCTCGCTGCCGCTGCAGCTCGAGGCCGATGAACTGCTGGCGCTGGTGGAAGGCATCCTGGCGCGGGGCGCTGGTGTCGAATCCGTGTTCGTCGACCTGCTGGCGCCATCGGCGCGGCGGCTGGGGCAGCATTGGGAAGACGATGACTGCGATTTCGTCGATGTGACGATGGGCCTGTGGCGCCTGCAGGAAGTGATGCGCGAGGTGACGATGCGCTATCCGCCGCCGCACGCCGTGCCATCGCGCATGCGTTCGGCGCTGTTTGCGCCGATGCCGGGTGATCCGCACAGTTTTGGCGCGCTGATGGTGGAGGAAGTCTTTGCCCGCGCCGGTTGGCAGACCGAGGTGCTGATCGAGCCGGAACGCAGGGATTTGCTGCAGAATATTGCCGATCACAGCGTGGATCTGGTCGGCTTGACCATCAGTTGTGATTGTCCTAACGCGAAGCTTGCGAGCCTGATTTCCGCCATGCGCAGTGTATCGCGATCGCCCGATCTGAAGATTCTCATTGGTGGAAGAATGGTGAACGCCAATCCCGCGCTCGTCGACGAGGTCGGTGCCGATGGCAGTGCAGTGGATGCCCGCGGCGCACTCGAACTGGCAGACCGCCTGGTGCCGGTGCAGGCGTTCGCCGCCCGCTTCGGCGCATAGTTTGGCACGCCGATGTCCAGCCGCCGGAACAGCATAGAAGGCAAGTTGCCTTTCACCACGGCCACCCGGCATTTCGCCGCGCTGGCGAGTGACGCCGCGATGCGGCTGGCGATGGTGGCCGGCGAGATTGCGCTGATCCTGGATGCGGCGGGCCGCATTGTCGATGTATCGGCCGATCCGCGCGAATTTCCCGAGGCGGGCAACTGGATCGGGCGCGAATGGCTCGATACCGTGACGATCGAAAGCCGGCCCAAGGTGATGGAAATGCTGGCCGGGATGCGTAAGGGCGCAACCCAGCACTGGCGCCAGGTCAACCTGCTGTCCGCCGAGGGCGACATTCCGGTGCGCTTTGTCACCGTGCCGCTGGGTACGGCCGCCGAAGGCTGCATCGCCATCGGCCGCGACATGCGCGACGAGGCGGCCCTGCAACAGCGGCTGTTGCAGGCGCAGCAGTCGCTCGAACGCGATTACATCCGCCTGCGCCAGATCGAGGCGCGCTATCGCCTGCTGTTCGAACAGTCGGTGGAGCCGGTGCTGATCGTCGATGCCGACGGCTTCCGCATCCGCGAGGCGAACCAGGCCGCGCATCGCGCGTTCCACAGCCGCCCCGGATCGTTGCAGGGTGGCAAGCTGACCGCGCTGTTTGCCAATGCCGCGCGTGAACACATCATCGCATTCCTGGGATCGGCGATGGTCTCGCACGGGCTGCAGCCGCTCGATGCCGCGCTCGCCCATGATGGTGAAAAGGTGCAGATTTCCGCCAGCGGTTTCCGCGAGCGGGGCGGCCAGTTCATTCTGGTGCGCCTGTCCAGCCCGGTCGGCGCGGCGCGGCCGGATGCCGGGGTGACGGTGCGCGTGATCGAGGCGATGCCCGATGCCTTTGTGCTGACCGACGCGACGATGATCATCCGCGAGGCCAATGCCGCATTTGTCGAACTGGTGGCTGCCGCCAGCGCCGAACAGCTGCGCGGCCAGCCGCTGGGGGATTATGTCGGGCGGCCGGGCATCGATCTGGACCTGATCGAGGGCCAGCTGAGCAAGCACGACAGCGCCCGCAACGTGGTGACCGTGGTAGGCGCGAGCGATGGCTTCGAAGGCGAGCCGGTCGAGCTTTCGGCCGTGCGCACCGGCAGCGACCAGGTCTGCTACGGCTTTGTCATCCGCCCGATCGGCCGCCGCCTGCGCGATCTGCCGACCACCAGCGACTCGCCGCGATCGGTCGAGCAGCTGACCGAACTGGTCGGCCGCATGTCGTTGCGCGACATCGTGCGCGAAAGTACCGACCTGATCGAGCGGCTGTGTATCGAGGCGGCGCTGGAATATACCTCGAACAACCGCGCCTCGGCCGCCGAGATCCTCGGCCTGAGCCGCCAGAGCCTCTATTCCAAGCTGCATCGCTATGGCTTGGGCAACATGGCTGACGCGGAAGATTGACATAAAATCTGTCAATTTAATTTGACGCATGGTCGGCCCTGGGCGTAGTCTCGGGGCATGGCTCGCTCGGCTGCCTTTCCTGCGATTGCGCCGGTTCCGGCGCTCCGCGATGTTGTCACCCTGCTCAAGCCGATCACCTGGTTTCCGCCGATGTGGGCGATGGTGTGTGGCGTGCTATCATCGGGCGTGCCGGTTGCCACGCGCTGGTCTTTCCTCATCGCGGGCATTGCGCTGGCCGGCCCCCTGGTGTGCGGCACGAGCCAGGCGGTGAACGACTGGTTCGATCGCCACGTCGATGCCATCAATGAACCGCATCGCCCGATCCCCTCTGGCCGCATCGCCGGGCGCTGGGGCCTGGCCATCGCGATCGTGTGGAGCGGCGTGTCGCTGCTGGTGGCCGCGCTCACCGGGCCATGGGTGCTGGCGGCCACGGCATTGGGCCTGGCCTGCGCATGGGCTTACAGCGCGCCGCCACTGCGCTTCAAGACCAGCGGCTGGGTTGGCCCGGCGGTGGTGGCGCTCAGCTATGAAGGGTTGAGCTGGTTTACCGGGGCCGCGGTCATGGCTGGGGCGCTGCCCTCGGGCCGGGTGCTGGCGGTGCTGGCGCTCTATAGCCTGGGCGCGCACGGCATCATGACACTCAACGATTTCAAGGCCGTGGTCGGCGATCGCCTGACCGGGCTGCGCTCTTTGCCGGTGATCCTGGGCGAACGCCGCGCGGCCCTGCTGGCCAGCGCGGTGATGGCCGTGCCGCAGGGGGTGGTCGTGCTGCTGCTGTGGCGCTGGCATCTCGCCGTGCCGGCCCTGGCCGTCGCCGTGCTGCTCGCCGCGCAACTGGCGCTGATGCCCCGGCTGGTGGCCGATCCGGCGGCGCGCGCGCCCTGGTACAACGCCACCGGCGTCTCGCTCTATGTCTTTGGCATGATGGCCGCCGCGCTCGGCCTGGGAGGATACCTGTGAGACAGCACGCATTCGGCTGGTGGTCCATCCTGCGCCTGGGCGCGGTGCAGGCGGCGATCGGGGCGATCACCATGTTGGCCACTTCGTTGCTCAACCGCCTGATGGTGCTGGAATATGGCCTTGCCGCGGGCATCCCGGCCGGGCTCGTCGCCTGGCACTATGGTGTGCAGCTGTCGCGGCCGCTGTGGGGCCATGGATCGGATATCGGCCGGCGGCGCACGCCGTGGATTCTGGCCGGCATGGTCACGCTGGGCCTGGGCGCGTTGCTGGCGGTGCATGGCGTGACCATGCTCGATGAATCCCGCGTCAAGGGCATCGCCCTGTCGGTCTTTGCCTTTACCCTGATCGGCGCCGGCGTGGGCGCGGCGGGCACGTCGGTGCTGGCGCTCCTGGCCACTGGCGTGGCGCCGGAACGGCGGGCGGCGGCCGCCGCCGTGACCTGGATCATGATGGTCTTTGGCATCGTGGTGGCAGCCGGCACTGCCGGGGCCTTGCTCGATCCCTATTCCGAACAGCGGCTGACCGCGGTTTCCGCCGGCGTGGTGGGCGTGGCGCTGGCGGTGACGCTGCTCGCCACGTTCCGCCTCGAAGGGCGCGCGCCGCTGCTGGTGAGCAGCGCGGCCCCGGCGTCCGCGCCGTCCCTCTCGCTCAAGGAGGCGCTGGCCGAGATTTTCGCCGACGACGAGGCGCGGCGCTTTACCCTGTTCATCTTCGTCTCGATGCTGGCCTACAGCATGCAGGATCTGATCCTGGAGCCGTTCACCGGCCTGGTCTTTGCGATGACGCCGGGGCAATCGACCAGCCTGTCGGGCTTGCAGAATGGCGGCGTGCTGATCGGCATGATCGCAACCGGCGTGGGCGGCAGCGCGTTTCGCGGCCGCCTGCCGATCGAGCTGCGCACCTGGACCATGGTCGGCTGCCTGGGTTCGGCCCTGGCGCTGGCCGGGCTGGCCATGGCTGCCTGGGTTGGCCGAGGCTGGCCGATCGCGGGCAATATTGCCCTGCTGGGCCTGTGCAACGGTGCCTTTGCCGTGTCTGCCATCGGCTCGATGATGGGCCTGGCCGGCGCCGGCCGTCGCCAGGGCGAGGGCGTGCGCATGGGGGTGTGGGGCACGGCGCAGGCCGTGGCCTTTGGCCTGGGCGGGTTGATCGGGGCGCTGGGTGTCGATGTGGCGCGCGGCGCCTTTGGCACGCCGGGCAAGGCCTTTGCCCTGATCTTTGCCGCCGAGGCGGGATTGTTCCTCTATTCCGCGCTCTTGGCCATGCGCACGCGCGGCGTGGCCATGCCGGCCGCCAGCCTGAGGTCTGTGGCGATATGAACCAGGACGAACAGTTCGATGTCGTGGTGATCGGGGGCGGCCCTTGCGGTGCCACCACCGCCTGGGATCTGGCGCGGGCCGGGCGTTCGGTGCTGCTGCTCGATCGTGGCGGCCGGATCAAGCCGTGCGGCGGGGCCGTGCCGCCGCGCCTGCTCGAAGAGTTCGAGGTGCCGCCATCGCTGCTGGTGGCGCGGGCGCGCGCTGCGCGCATGGTGGCGCCCTCGCGCCGCGCGGTGGACATGCCGGTGGGCGATATCGGCTATGTCGGCATGGTGGACCGCGAGGTGTTCGACGAATGGCTGCGCGCACGCGCCGCCACCGCCGGGGCAGTGCGGCGCACCGGCACCTATGACAGCCTGCACCGCGACGGGGCGGACGGGGCGATCGTGCGCTATCGCGCCACGCGTGGCGGCGCGGTGGAACAGGTGCGCGCGCGCCTGGTGATCGGCGCCGATGGCGCCCGCTCTGCCGTAGCCCGCGCGCATGTGCCGGGGGCAGAGCGCAACCCTTGCGTCTTTGCCTATCACGAGGTGATCCGCGCCCCAGCCACGGCGCAGGGTAGCCCCGGCGGGACGGATTTCGACGCCACGCGTTGCGACGTGCTCTACCAGGGCCGCGTCTCGCCCGATTTCTATGGCTGGGTCTTTCCCCATGGCGAGACCGCCAGCATCGGCGTGGGATCGGCGCGCAAGGGCTTTTCGCTGCGCCAGTCGGTTGCGCTGATGCGCCAGGACATGGGCCTGGCGCGGTGCGAGACGATCCGCCGCGAAGGCGCGCCGATCCCGCTCAAGCCGCTGCGCCGCTGGGACAACGGGCGCGACGTGCTTCTGGCGGGCGACGCTGCCGGGGTGGTGGCGCCGGCTTCGGGCGAGGGGATCTATTATGCCATGGCCGGGGGGCGCATCGCCGCGCAGACCGCGCTTGCGTTCCTCGCCTGCGGCAATCCCGCGGTCTTGCGCCAGGCGCGCCGCACGTTCCTGCGCGCGCATGGCCGGGTGTTCTGGATTTTGGGCATGATGCAGTATTTCTGGTATTCCAGCGACAAGCGGCGCGAGCGCTTTGTGGCGATGTGCGCCGATCGCGATGTGCAGCAATTGACCTGGCAGGCCTATATGAACAAGCGGCTGGTGCGGCAGCGGCCCATGGCGCACCTGCGCATTTTCCTCAAGGATTGCGCGCACCTGCTTGGCCTGGCCCGGCCCGCCATCGAAAGCCCCGCGCCATGAGCCGGCCCTGGGCCATGCCGGTGGGCATCGCCGTGGTTGCCGCGCTGGTCGTGGCGCTGCTCGGCGGCACGATCACCGATCTCGGGCCATGGTATCAGTCCTTGCACAAGCCGGCGTTCACCCCGCCGCGCCCGGTGTTTCCGATCGCCTGGACGGTGATCTTTGCCCTGGCCGCCACCGCCGGGGTCAATGCCTGGCGCGCCGCGCGCGATGTGCGCACGTCCGACACGGTGATCGGGCTGTTTGCGCTGAATGGCTTCCTCAACATCTTGTGGAGCCTGCTGTTCTTTCGCGTGCAGCGGCCGGACTGGGCCTTTTTCGAACTGATCGCGCTGTGGTGCTCGATCGTGGTGCTGATCCTCTATTGCCTGCGCATCTCGCGCCTCGCGGCCGCGCTGCTGCTGCCCTACCTGGCGTGGGTGAGCGTGGCCGGCATGCTCAACTGGCAGGTCGTCCAGCTCAACGGCCCGTTCTAGGGCGCGGGCGGCGTGGGCGCCTATTTTGCCAGTGGCCATGCGGCCGACGTGATGCTGGCCGCGCTGGTGATCGAGGCAGCCTGGCTTTCGGCGCGCGGGCGGGGCCTAGGCCTGGTCATGGTGATGCTAGGGCCCGCGGCGCTGATCGTGCTGGGCCTGCGCGCGGCCCTGGTGGGCGCGCCCTGGCCATGGATCGCGCTGCCGCTGGCGCTGTCGCTGCCCATCCACCTGGCTGATCCGCGCCTGTGGCAGCGGGCCGCCCGCCCGAGCGCCTAGCGCGGCAGGAACCCTTGCGCGAGCATGGCCACGAGCTCTTCGGCAATGCGCGCCGGGGGCAATTCGCCCTGCGGATCGTGCCAGCGGCCCGGCCAGTTGAGCGCGCCAGCCAGGGCAAAGCCCAGCAGCTTGGTATTGGTGGGCGCCAGCGAGCCATCGGCCACGCCTTCCTCGATCAGTTCGCGCATCGCGCTGTCGATCTTGCGCTTGAGCGCCTGGAACTGCGCGCGGCTGTCAGGGCCGAGCGCCTCGGCCCCGGTGCGCACCACGCAGCGGCCGAAATCGTCCATGTTGACCTGCGCATAGCGCGTCAGGAACAGGCGCAGCCGCTGGGCCCCGTTGCCGTCAGTCTGGCGCGCCTGCTCGGCCGCTTCGAGCAGTTGCGACAGGCCGATCGTCACGCATTCGAGCAGCACCTGATCCTTGTTGCCGAGGTAGTGATAGATCGTTGGCTTGGAGATCCCGAGGCTGGCCGCCACGTCATCCAGCGAAGTCTGGTGAAAGCCGCGTTCGTTGAACATCTGCACCGCCGCACGCAGCACGGCCTCGCGCTTGGCGGCGCGCGCCATGTTGCGCTGTTGCGGGGATTGGAACGGGGAATCGGCTGGCGGCAACTTTTCGGCTCCATGGGCTGCTTCGCCGTGTTGACATGATACCGGACAGAAGGCAATCTACTTGTGAGTAAACAATAGTCCGGTCAGTATCCATGATTCTCGACGAAACCCAGACCGCCGTGCGTGACATGGTCCGCGCCTTTGCCCAGGAGCAGCTGCGCCCGCACACCCGCGCGTTCGAAGCGGCAGGGGGCTATCCCCCCGACCTGTTCGCGCAGATGGCGCAATTGGGCCTGATGGGCATGACCGCGCCCGAAAGCGAAGGCGGTGCCGGGCTCGATGCGGTGTCCTATGCCCTGGCGTTGATCGAGATCGCGGCGGGCGACGGGGCGCTTTCGACGATCGTCTCGATCCACAACAGCCTGATCGTGGCCGGCATCCTCGCCTATGGCAGTGCCGCGCAGCGCGCCCGCTTCCTGCCCGACCTGGTCGCCGGGCGCGCCACGGGTGCCTTTGCCCTGACCGAGGCGGACGCGGGATCGGATGCCTCGGCCCTGCGCACGCGGGCCACGCGGGTGGAGGGTGGCTGGCGCCTCAATGGGGCCAAGCAGTTCATTTCCAACGGCCGCATCGGCAAAGTGGCGATCGTCTTTGCCGCCAGCGATCCGGCTGCCGGCAAGAAGGGGATCACCGCGTTCCTCGTGCCGACCGACAGCCCCGGCTATGTGGTCGACAAGGTGGAGCACAAGCTGGGGCAGTGGGCATCCGATACCTGCGCGATCCGGTTCGATGACGTATTCGTGCCCGATGCCATGGTGCTGGGCGCGCCGGGGCAGGGCTATCGCATCGCGCTGTCCAACCTCGAGGCCGGGCGCATCGGCATTGCCGCGCAGTGCATCGGCATGGCGGATGCCGCGCTGGCCATCGCCGTCGCCTATGCCAAGGAGCGGCAGAGCTTTGGCCAGCCGATCATCGCCCATCAGGCCGTGGGCCACCGCCTGGCCGACCTCGCCGCGCGGCTCGAGGCGGCGCGCCAGCTGGTCCTGCATGCGGCCGCGGTCAAGCAGACCGGCGCGCCCTGCCTGCAGGAAGCCTCGATGGCCAAGCTGGTCGCCTCTGAAACGGCAGAGGCGGTGGTTTCGGGCGCGATCCAGACGCTGGGTGGCTATGGCTATCTCGAGGAATATGGCGTGGCCAAGATCTATCGCGATGTGAAGGTGTGCCAGATCTATGAAGGCACATCGGATATCCAGCGCATGGTGATCGCGCGGGCCCTGGCAGGATAGCCGGGGCGGGATCGGCCAGGGGCCGGTGATCGGCGCGCTAGCGTTTCGGCCAGTGCGGTGGCGCGGCAAACAGCCTTAAAGACAACAGCAAATCGACAAGAATGCGGGAGACAGGTTTCATGGACATCAACGGCCTTGCGGCAATCGTAACCGGCGGCGCATCGGGCCTGGGCGCGGCGACGGCGGAAATGCTCAGTGCGCGCGGTGCCAAGGTGGCGCTGTTCGATCTCAACGCCGCGGCGGGCGAGGCCAAGGCGGCCGAGATCGGCGGCTTGTTCAAGACAGTGGACGTGACCGACGAGGCATCGGTGAGCGATGCCATTGCCCAGGCCGAAGCCGTGCACGGCAAGGCGCGCATCCTGGTCAATTGCGCGGGGATCGCCCCGCCGGCCAAGGTCTTGAGCCGCGATGGCAGCCCGCTGCCGCTTGCTGATTTTGCCAAGATCATCAACATCAACCTGATCGGCACGTTCAACGTGCTGTCCAAGTTCGCCGCGCGCATCTTTGATGCCGAGCCGCTCGACGCTGACGGTTCGCGCGGGGTGATCGTCAACACCGCCAGCGTGGCCGCGTTCGATGGCCAGATCGGCCAGCCCGCCTATGCCGCGAGCAAGGGTGGCGTTGCCGCCATGGCGCTGCCGATCGCGCGCGAACTGGCCCGCTTCGGCATCCGCGTGAACACCATTGCGCCGGGCATCTTCTGGACGCCGATGCTCGCCAGCCTGCCGCAGGAAGCGCAGGACTCGCTGGGCCAGCAGGTGCCGTTCCCCAGCCGCCTGGGCCAGCCGGCGGAATATGCCAAGCTGGTGGAAGCGATCGTGGGCAATTCCATGCTCAATGGCGAGGTGATCCGCCTGGACGGCGCGATCCGCATGGCCCCGCGCTGAGCCGCGGCCGCACAGGCACGACAAGCAAGAGGAGAGGGTGATGAGCGGGATCGGCATGGCAGCGGCGCAAGACCTGGCGCGCAAGGTGGAAACCTTCGTGCGCGAGGTGGTGGCGCCCTATGAACAAGACCCGCGCCGCGATCACCACGGCGCGCCGACCGATGCGCTGGTGCGCGAACTGCGCGAAAAGGCGCGTGCGGCCGGCGTGCTGACGCCGCATATCCTGCCCGATGGCGGCCACCTGACCCAGCGCGAAACCGCCGTGGTCCTGGCTGCCAGCGGCCTTTCGCCGCTGGGGCCGCTGGCCTGCAACACGGCCGCGCCCGACGAGGGCAACATGTACCTCCTGGGCAAGGTGGGCGATGCTGCGCTGCGCGAGCGTTTCCTCAAGCCTATGGTGGAAGGTCATGCGCGATCGGCCTTTTTCATGACCGAGCCGGCCGAACTGCAAGGCGCCGGGTCTGACCCGTCGATGATGATCACCACCTGCCGCAAGGATGGCAACCATTGGGTGATCAACGGCACCAAGTGCTTCATCACCGGTGCCGATGGCGCGCAGGTGGGCATCGTCATGGCGCGATCGGAAGAGGCCGACAGCGCGGGCGGGGCCTGCATGTTCCTGGTCGATCTGCCCGATCCGGCAATCCGCATCGACCATGTGCCCAACACGATCGACAGCTCGATGCCCGGCGGCCACGCCACGGTGACGATCGACAACCTGCGCGTGCCGGCCGACCAGATGCTGGGCGAGGCGGGCGAAGGCTTCAAATATGCCCAGGTGCGCCTGTCGCCCGCGCGGCTTTCGCACTGCATGCGCTGGCTGGGCGCCTGCCAGCGCGCCAACGAGATCGCCAGCGACTATGCCAACCGCCGCATGGCGTTTGGCAAGCCGCTGATCGATCATGAAGGCGTGGGCTTCATGCTGGCCGAAAACCTGATCGATCTGAAGCAGGCGGAACTGATGATCGACTGGTGCGCCAGCGTGCTCGATACCGGCAGCCTGGGCACTGCCGAAAGCAGCATGAGCAAGGTGGCGGTGTCAGAGGCGCTGATGCGCGTGGCCGATCGCTGCGTCCAGGTGATGGGCGGCACCGGCGTGACCGACAAGACCATCGTGGAGCAGGTGTTCCGCGAAATCCGCGCGTTCCGCATCTATGACGGCCCCACCGAAGTGCACAAGTGGAGCCTGGCCAAGAAGATCAAGCGCGATTGGAAGCAGGCCCATGCGCACTGAGCCCACCGCGCCCAACGCGCGAACGGCACCGGCCGCGCAGCTGGATGCGGCGCAGATTGCCCAGGCCAATGCCGGCGTCGGCGCGGTGCGGACCGCGCTGGACGAACCAGCGCTGGCGGCGTGGCTTTCCGCCCATGTCGCGGGTTTTGCCGGGCCGCTGCGCGTGGCGCAGTTCAACGGCGGCCAGTCCAACCCCACCTATCGCCTGGAAACGCCCACGGCGCGCTATGTCTTGCGGCGCAAGCCGCCGGGCACCGTGCTGAAAGGCGCGCACGATGTGCTGCGCGAGGCGCGGGTGCAGCAGGCGCTGGCGGGAAGCGATGTGCCGGTGGCCCGCATCCTGGGCGTGTGCGACGATCACGCCGTGATCGGCAGCGCGTTCTATGTGATGGAGATGGTCGACGGCCGCGTGTTCTGGGACGCCAGCTTTGCCGAGGTGGCCAAGCCCGATCGCGCCGCCTATTTCGACGAGATGAACCGGGTGATCGCCGCCCTGCACGGCGTCGATCACGTGGCCCTGGGGCTGGGCGATTATGGCAAGCCGGGCAACTATTTCACCCGGCAGATCGGCCGCTGGACCCGGCAATACCTGGACGACGACCTGGCCGGCCGCGATCCCGACATGGATGCGCTGGTCGCCTGGCTGCCCACGGCCATTCCCGACGACGACACGACCAGCCTGGTCCATGGCGATTTCCGCTGTGACAACATGATCTTTCACCCCACTGCGCCGCGCGTGCTGGCCGTGCTTGACTGGGAGCTGTCGACGCTGGGCCATCCCCTGGCTGATTTTGCCTATCACGCGATGATGTACCGCATGCCGGGCGATATCGTTGCCGGGCTGGGCGGGGCCGATCCGCAGCCGCTGGGCCTGCCGAGCGAGGCAGACTATATCGCCCGCTATTGCGCCCGCACCGGGCGCGACGGCATCGCCAACTGGGATTTCTATGTCGCGTTCCAGTTCTTTCGGCTGGCCGCGATCTTTCACGGCATCAAGGGCCGCGTGCTGCGCGGCACGGCGGCCAATGCCCAGGCGGCGCAGCGTGCGGAAGCGTTTCCGCGCCTGGCCCGGCTGGGGCGCGAAGCGATGGAGGCCTGCGCATGAGCGACGATCTGGTTCTGGTGGAGCGCCGCGGCGCGGTGGCGATCCTCACGCTCAATCGCCCGGCGGCGGGCAATACGCTCGACATGCCCACGGCCACGCGGCTGGAGCAGGTGGTGGCGGGCGTGGCGGGCGATGCCGCGGTGCGCTGCGTGGTCCTGACCGGGGCGGGCAAGCTCTTTTGCGGCGGCGGTGACGTGGGCGCGTTTGGCCGGGCGAGCGAAGGGCCATCGGCCTTTCTGTTTGCCCTCGCTGGTTCGGTGCACCGTTCGGTGCTGGCCCTGGCGCGCATGGGAAAGCCGCTGGTCACGCTGGTCAATGGCCCGGCCGCTGGCGCCGGGTTGAGCCTGGCGATCCTGGGCGACGTGGCCCTGGCCGCGCCCGCGGCGCATTTCACTGCGGCCTATGGCATGGTGGGCCTGACGCCCGATGGCGGGATGAGCTGGACCCTGCCGCGCGTGGTGGGCCTGCGCCGCGCGCAGGAGATCATCCTGACCAACCGCCGCATCGGCGCCGAAGAGGCCGCGCAGATTGGCCTGGTGACCCGCGTGATCGCCGCCGAAGCCCTGCTGGAAGAAGGCCTGGCCGTGGCCGAGCGGCTGGCCCAGGGGCCAGTTGGCGCGATTGCCGGCGCGCGCGCCTTGCTTGCTGCCAGCATGCAGAATGACCTGGCCACCCAGCTAGATCTGGAAGTGGTGCGCATTGCCGATGCCGGCGCCGGGGCAGAAGCGGCCGAAGGCATCGCCGCCTTTGCCGCGCGGCGCCCACCGCGCTTTACCGCCTAAGGTTCAGTCCCGTTCCCCAATCCTGGCCATGGCGCGCCCCGTTGCGGGCGGCGCTGGGCCGTGCCGTTTCGATGTGAGGTGCAATCATGGCGATCAAGACCCGGATCACGCAGCTTTTGGGCATTGCCCACCCCATCGTCCAGGGGGGAATGATGTGGGTGGGCCGCGCCGAACTGGCGAGCGCGGTATCCAACGCCGGGGGGCTGGGCATCCTGACCGCGCTGACCCAGCCGACGCCCGACGACCTGCGCCGCGAGATCGACCGCTGCCGCACGCTGACCGACAAGCCGTTTGGCGTGAACCTGACGATCCTGCCCTCGGTCAGCCCGCCGCCCTATGCGGACTATCGTCGCGCGATCATCGATAGCGGCGTGACGATCGTGGAAACCGCCGGACACAACCCGCGCGAGCATATCGAGGATTTCAAGAGCCACGGCGTGACCGTGCTGCACAAGTGCACCGCCGTGCGCCATGCCGTTTCCGCGCAGAAGATGGGCGTGGACGTGATCAGCATCGATGGCTTCGAATGTGCCGGCCACCCTGGCGAGGATGATATCCCCGGCCTGATCCTGATCCCGGCGGCGGCCGAGCAGATCAGCATCCCGATGCTGGCCAGCGGCGGCATCGGCGATGGGCGCGGGCTGGCGGCCGCGCTGGCGCTGGGCGCCGAAGGGGTGAACATGGGCACGCGGTTCTGCGCCACCGCAGAGGCACCGATCCATGACGCGATCAAGCAGTTGCTGGTGACCAACAGCGAGCGCGACACCCGCCTGATCTTCCGCCGCTTTCACAACACCGGGCGCGTGGCGGCAACGCCGGTGTCTGATCGCGTGGTGGAAATCTCTGCCCGGCCCGAGGCGGTGTTCGAGGATATCCGCCCGCTGGTGTCAGGCGCCAAGGGGCGCGAGGCGCTGGAAACCGGCAATGTCGAGGCGGGGCTGGTCTGGGCCGGGCAAGTGCAGGGCCTGATCCACGACATCCCGACCTGCGCCGAACTGCTGCGCCGCATGGTGGCCGAGGCAGAAGACGTTATCCGCCAGCGGCTGGGTGGGTTCCTCGCCTGATCGGCAACGCGCGCCAGGATTGTCGCCGGTTGCCAGCGGGAAGGGCGGTACAAGAATTTAGGGGTGGTTGGCGCGGATTGCGTAACCTAGTCGTGGCCCGACCATGACCACGCCGATCACCCACGCCGTTGACTCGCTGACCGAAAAGGAAAAGCAGGTATTGCGTCTGATGGTGCGCGGGCACGATGCCAAATCGATCGCCTGCCGCCTCGATCTGTCGGTGCACACGATCAACGAACGCCTGCGTGATGCCCGGCGCAAGCTGGCGGTTTCGAGCAGCCGGGAAGCGGCGCGCCTGCTGTTCGATGCCGAGGGCGAGCCCCCCAAAAATTCGGGGGACAGCGAATTGGGGGCAGCCCCGCACCCTGGCGATATGGAACAGCCTGGCCTGGCCGGACGAATGCCTCGTCACGGCTGGATCAAGACAGGAATCATCGTCATGTCATTGCTGATGGGACTGGCCGCGCTTGTGGCGCTGCCGCTGATGAATGAGTCGTCGGACCCGCAACCCGCCGCCACGATCGAAACCAACGATCCCGCCATTATCGCCACGGCGCGCCGTTTTCTCGCGCTTGCCGACCAGCACGACTGGGCCGAGACCTATCGCATGACCACGATGCGCTTTCGCAAGGACAACACGCAGCAGGTCTGGGCGACAGTTTCGGACAAGGTCCACGCCGACCTGGGCGCCTTGCAATCACGCGAACTGATGAGCGAACAGAACCTGCCCGCGCCGCCCAACGGCTATGAAGTGGTCAAATTCCGCAGCCGCTTTGCCAAGAAGGGCGAGGTGGTGGAGACCGTCACGCTGGAACACGGTAATGGCGCGTGGCAGGTGGCCGGCGTCACCGTCGGCTGACCCTTGCGCGTTACCCTTGGCTGCGCGCGGCCAGCGCCAGGATCGCCTCTGCCTGCTTGAGGTGGGGGCGATCGACCATCCGGCCGTCGAGTTGCACCACGCCCAGCGCGGGATCGGCGGCGAACAGCGCCACCACGCGGCGGGCGTGGTCGATTTCGGCCATCGTGGGCGTAAAGGCCTGGTTGATCACCGGCACTTGCGCGGGGTGTAGCGCCATCATGCCGGTAAAGCCATCGCGGCGGGCCCGTGCGGCATAGCGCGCCAGGCCGTCCAGGTCTGCCAGCGTGGGATAGACCGTTTCGATCGCGGCAACGCCGGCCTTGTGCGCGCCAAACAGCGTCAGGCTGCGCACCAGTTCATAGGGCGGGGTATAGCGGCCATCGTCTTCGCGCGAACTTGCCGCGCCGATCGCGGCGGGCAGGTCTTCCGCGCCCCAGGTCAGCCCGCACAGCGCGGCGCGCACATCGCCATAGCTGCCCAGTTCAAACACGGCGGCCGGCGTTTCGGTGGCGATCGGCAGGATCGGCACGGGCTGCGCGCCCACCATGGCGAGCAGCGTGCCGACGGTTTCCGCGCCTTCGGCCTTGGGCAGCATGATCGCGTCGGGCCGGCCGGGCAGCGCGGCGGCCAGATCGGCAGCGGCCATCTCGCTGTCCACCGGGTTGATCCGCACGAAGACCGGGCAGGGGCGTGGGCCCGCCAGATACTGGGCGACGGCATCGCGCGCGCCTTCCTTGGCGGCAAGCGCGACGGAATCTTCGAGGTCAAGGATCACCGCATCGGCGCCGCTCGCCGCTGCCTTGGCAAAGCGTTCGGGCCGGTCGGCCGGCACGAACAGCAGGGAGCGCAGCATCATGCCGGCGTGCCTGCGATCAGCGCGCTGCGCGTGCATTTGCACACCACTTCGCCGCGCTGGTTGATCAGTTCATGCGCGAAGGTGACGATCCCGGCGCCCGGGCGCGAGCGGGAGGGGCGCGTTTCCAGGACTTCGCTGGTGGCGTGGAGCGTATCGCCGATGAACACCGGCTTGGGCATCGTCACCGCGTCATAACCCAGGTTGGCGACCAGCGTGCCGAGCGTGGTTTCGCCGACCGACAGCCCGATCATCAGCGCGAAGGTGAACGTGCCGTTGACCAGGATCTGGCCAAATTCGCTGGCGCGCGCGGCTTCCGCATCCAGGTGCAGCGGCTGCGGATTGTGCGTCATGCACGAGAACATCAGGTTGTCGGTCTCGGTCACGGTGCGGCGGATCGGGTGTTCGATCCGGTCGCCCACGGCCCATGCATCGAAATAGCGCCCGCTCATGGTTCAATCGTCCTGCTGCGTGATGCGCACCAGCAGCGCATCGACCTGCACTTGCGCGCCCGCCTGGGTTTCGAGCGCGGCGACCACGCCATCGAACGGGGCAACCAGCGTGTGTTCCATCTTCATCGCTTCGAGCGTCAAGAGCTTTTGGCCCTTGGTGACGGTTTCCCCCTGCGCCACCGCCACGGCAATGACGCGGCCCGGCATCGGCGCGAGAATGGCCCCGTCGCCGGCGGTGGCGCCAGCGGTCGGCTTGTGGTGCCAGGGTTCGAGCCGCCAGACCTGGCCCGCTTCGCAGACCAGCGTGAAAGGCGCGGGATGGCCGCTGGCGCCGTCGAAGGCGATGTCCACCGGGGCGCCATCGAGCAGGAAGTGCCCGCTGCGCACCGGCGCGGCATTGAGGCGAAGACCCGGCGCGAGGCTGGGCGCCACCAGCTTGGCAGCGGCCTTGGCCAGCACGCCTGCCGACGGCGCAAGCGGCTCGGCCAGGGCAGCGCCATCGCGGCCGATCAGCCCGGTATCGACATCGCCCGCCGCAAACTGCGGATGGTGCAGCAGCCGCGCGAGGAACGCGGCATTGGTGCGTACCGGCCAGACGGCGGTCTGGTCGAGCATGGCGGCGAGGCGCTGGCGCGCTTCATCGCGCGTCGACCCCTGGGCGATGACCTTGGCGACCATGGGGTCGTAGAACGGGCTGATCGTGTCGCCCTGCGCCACGCCAGTGTCGATGCGCCCGCCTTCGACCATGCCGAAATGGAGATGATCGAGCCGGCCGATCGAGGGCAGGAAGCCCTTTGCCGGATCTTCGGCATAGAGCCGCGCTTCCATCGCCCAGCCGTGGATCGCCAGCTCGTCCTGCCGGCGGGGCAGGGGCTCGCCGCTCGCCACGCGGATCTGCCATTCGACCAGATCCTGGCCGGTGATCGCCTCGGTCACCGGGTGTTCCACCTGGAGCCGCGTGTTCATTTCCATGAACCAGATGCGGTCGGCGCGCAGGCCTTCCGAACCATCGGCGATGAATTCGATCGTGCCGGCACCCTGATAGCCAACCGCCTGCGCTGCGCGCACGGCCGCCTGGCACACCGCCTCGCGCGTCGCGGCGTCCATGCCCGGCGCGGGGGCTTCCTCGATCACCTTCTGGTGGCGGCGCTGCAGCGAGCAATCGCGCTCGAACAAGTGCACGACCTGGCCATGGCTGTCGCCGAACACCTGCACTTCGATGTGGCGCGGCGAGAGGATGTATTTCTCGATCAGCACGTGCGCGTTGCCGAACGAGGCAGCCGCCTCGCGCTGGCACGAGGCGAGCGCATCGGCAAAGTCTGCCGGCTGCTCGACCAGGCGCATGCCCTTGCCACCGCCGCCGGCCACGGCCTTGATCAGGACCGGATAGCCGACCTTGGCTGCTTCGGCCGCGAGGAAATCGGCATCCTGGTTTTCGCCCAGGTAACCCGGCGTGGTGGGCACGCCCGCCTTCTGCATCAGTGCCTTGGCCGCATCCTTGAGGCCCATGGCCGAAATGGCAGCGGGCGGCGGGCCGACCCACACCAGGCCGGCATCGAGCACGGCCTGCGCGAATTCGGCGTTTTCCGAAAGGAAGCCATAGCCGGGGTGGATCGCCTCGGCGCCGGTTTCCAGCGCGGCGGCGATGATCTTGTCACCCACCAGATAGGATTCGCGCGCTGCTGCCGGCCCGATGGCCACGGCCTGGTCGGCCAGCCGGACGTGCATGGCCTGGGCATCGGCTTGCGAATAGACCGCGACGGTGCGCAGGCCCATCGCCCGCGCGGTGCGGATGATCCGGCAGGCGATTTCGCCGCGATTGGCGATGAGGATGGATTGGATCATCGCAGGTTACATCCTGAAAACGCCAAACGCGGCGCGTTCGGCGATCGGGGTTTCAAGGCAGGCTTCCAGCGCCAGGCCGACCACGTCGCGGGTCTGCACCGGATCGATCACGCCATCGTCCCACAACCGGGCGGTGGCGTAATAGGGATTGCCTTCGTCTTCGTATTTCTGGCGGATCGGCGCCTTGAACGCTTCGGCCTGCTCGGGCGTCCAGCTTGCCGCGTCGCGGTGCACGGTGGCGAGCACGCTGGCCGCCTGTTCCCCGCCCATCACCGAAATGCGCGCATTGGGCCAGGTGAACAGGAAGCGCGGGGAATAGGCGCGGCCGCACATGCCATAGTTGCCCGCACCGAAGCTGCCGCCGATCAGCACGGTGATCTTGGGCACTTGCGCGGTGGCGACGGCCGTCACCAGCTTGGCGCCGTGCTTGGCGATGCCCTCGGCTTCATACTTGCCGCCGACCATGAAGCCCGAGATGTTCTGCAGGAACAGCAGCGGGATGCCGCGCTGGCAGGCAAGCTCGATGAAATGCGCGCCCTTTTGCGCGGACTGCGAAAACAGCACGCCGTTGTTGGCGAGGATCGCCACCGGCAGCCCGTGGATATGGGCAAAGCCGCAGACCAGGGTGGTGCCGAACAGCGCCTTGAATTCGTGGAATTCGCTGCCGTCGACGATCCGCGCGATCACTTCGCGCACATCGTAGGGCGCGCGTACATCCTGCGGGATCACGCTGTAGAGGTCTTGCGGATCGTGCAGCGGCGGGCTGCTTTCGCGGCGGGTGATGCCGGCGTCGCCCGGCGTGCCGAGGTGCGAGACGATGTCGCGCACGATCGACAGCGCATGCTCGTCGTTTTCAGCCAGGTGATCGACCACGCCCGATTGCCGCGCGTGGAGATCGCCGCCGCCGAGGTCTTCGGCCGAGATTTCCTCGCCCGTCGCAGCCTTGACCAGCGGCGGGCCGGCCAGGAAGATCGTGCCCTGTTCCTTGACGATCACGGTCTCGTCGCTCATCGCCGGGACATAGGCGCCGCCGGCGGTGCACGAACCCATGACAGCGGCGATCTGGGTGATCCCTGCGCCGCTCATCCGCGCCTGGTTGTAGAAGAAGCGGCCAAAGTGATCGCGATCGGGGAAGACCTCTGCCTGGTTGGGCAGGTTGGCGCCGCCCGAATCCACCAGATAGACGCAGGGCAGGCGGTTTTCCTGGGCGATTTCCTGGGCGCGCAGGTGCTTCTTCACCGTCATCGGGAAATAGGTGCCGCCCTTGACCGTGGCATCGTTGGCAAAGACCATGCACTGCCGGCCCGACACGCGGCCGATCCCGGCGATGATCCCCGCGCCGGGCACTTCATCGTTGTAAAGGCCATTGGCCGCCAGCTGCCCAATTTCGAGAAATGGCGAGCCGGGATCGAGCAGGCGCTCCACCCGGTCGCGCGGCAAGAGCTTGCCGCGCGCGGTGTGGCGGGCGCGGGCGCGTTCGTCGCCGCCCAGCGCCGCCTTGGCCACGCGGGCGCGCAGATCCTGCGCCAGCGCGCGGTTGTGCGCGGCGCGTTCCTGCGCTTCGGGGCTGGCAAGGTCGATGGCCGTGGGCAGGACGGGCGCGCTCATTACTTGATCCCGATCAGTTCGCGGCCGATCAGCATGCGGCGGATTTCATTGGTGCCCGCGCCGATATCGAGCAGCTTGGCATCGCGCAGATAGCGTTCGACCGGCCAGTCCTTGGTATAGCCGGCGCCGCCCAGCGCCTGGATCGCTTCGCCGGCCACGCGGAACGCGCTTTCGCTGGCGAGCAGAATGGCGCCCGCGGCGTCGAACCGCGTGGTCTGCCCGGCATCGCAGGCACGCGCGACGGTGTAGACATAGGCGCGTGCCGATTGCAGCGCGACATACATGTCGGCAACCTTGGCCTGCATCAGCTGGAACGTGCCGATCGCCTTGCCGAACTGCTGGCGTTCACGAACATAGGGGATGACAGTGTCGAGGCAGGCCTGCATGATGCCGATCTGCATGCCGGCAAGCACGACGCGCTCATAGTCCAGGCCGCTCATCAGCACGCCCACCCCGCCATTGACCGGGCCCATGACGTTTTCGGCCGGGACGAAGCAATCCTCGAACACCAGTTCGCACGTCGGGCTGCCGCGCAGGCCCATCTTGTCGATCTTCTGCCCGATCGAAAAGCCCGGCATGCCGCGCTCGATCAGGAACGCGGTAATGCCCTTGGCACCGGCATCGGGCGCGGTCTTGGCATAGACCACCAGTGTATCGGCATAGGTGCCGTTGGTGATCCAGAACTTGGTGCCGTTGAGGCGAAAGCCGCCCCCTTCCGCATCGGCCACCGCTTCGGCGCGCAGCTTCATCGCGACAACGTCTGACCCGGCGCCGGCTTCCGACATCGCCAGGCTGCCGACGTGCTCGCCCGAAACCAGCTTGGGCAGGTATTTGGCCTTTTGCGCGGCATTGCCCCAGCGGCGGATCTGGTTGACGCACAAGTTGGAATGCGCGCCATAGGACAGGCCGACCGCGCCCGAGGCACGGCTGACTTCTTCCACCGCGATGACATGGTGGAGATAGCCCAGGCCCAGCCCGCCGAATTCTTCTTCGACAGTCACGCCATGCAGGCCGAGCGCGCCCATCGGCTCCCACAATTCGCGCGGGAAGCGGTCTTCGGCGTCGATCGCAGCGGCCAGCGGGGCGATCTGCTCGTCGGCAAAGCGGCCGGCGGCCTCGCGGATCATCTGGGCGTTTTCATCCAGGCCGAAATCGAGTTCGGGGGTTGCACGCACGGCTTTGTCTCCTCTTCCCGCCCACTGTTTTCTGATCGCCATGATACCCCGCCGCGGTCCGCGCAGGAAATTGATTTTCGCAGCGGACATGCATAGAAAAAAGCTATGTTGAAGCGCAACCACCTGCGCCAGTTCCTGGCCATTGTCGAAACTGGCGGCATCAGCGCGGCGGCGCGGCGGCTGAACCTGAGCCAGCCGACGCTGTCGGCCGGCCTGGCCGAACTGGAGCGGCTGGTGGGCGCGCCCTTGCTGATGCGCGATCGCAAGCAGATCCGCCTGACGGCGGCGGGCACGCGCCTGCTCGCCCATGCCCGCACGATCGAGCGGGAGTTCCGCCTCGCCGAAACCCCGGCGCAGGACCTGGCCCCCCTGGCCGCGCCGCTGCGCCTGGGCGTGCTCGCCTCGCTGCCCGGTCGCGCGCTGGTGCAGCTGGCGCGCGATATGCAAGGCACGCGCCCGCTGGTGCTGCTGGAAGGGAGCGACGCCGATCTGCGCCGCCGGCTGGGCGAAGGGCAGCTCGATGCCATTCTCACCCTGCTGCATGGCGCGCCGGCGGAAGGCGCAGTGGTGGAGGAAGGCTATGCCATGCTGCTGCCGCAGGGCCATGCGCTGGCCGGGCGCACGATGGTGAGCGCGCTGGACCTGGCGGCCGATGTCATGGTGGCGCGGCGCAGCTGCGAGATCCTGGGCGAAACCAGCCGATTCTTTACCGCCCAGGGCGTGCGCCCGCACTTCCTGCTGCGCAGCGCCAACGAGGAACGCTGCATGGACCTGGTGCGGCAAGGCTTGGCAGTGACCACCGGGCCGGTGAGCCTGGCTGGCGATGGCGTGGTGGCGGTGCCGCTGGCCGGCTATGATTTCCGCCGCCGGCTGGGCCTGGTGGGCGGCGGACAGGCGCTGGACCCGGCACTGGTGGCGAGTTGGGACCGGCTGGCCGCCAGCTGGGCCTGATCACTTAAGCCCCGGTTGGGGCGTTGAGATTCACCCGATCGGGGGTTTGTCGGCCCGCACGGTTTTGCAAAACATTGCAGGCCTGCGGGCATTCCTCTCCCCTGATCGGAGCCAACCATCATGACCGCGTCCCCCACCACGCCGACTGTCGTTCTTGTCCATGGCGCCTGGGCCGATGGATCGAGCTGGCAGCGCGTCATCCCCCTGTTGCTCGCGGCCGACGTGCCGGTGGTCGCGGTGCAGAACCCGACGACCTCACTGGCCGATGACGTGGCCGCCACCGCACGTACGCTGGCGACGGTTGCCGGGCCGGTGGTGCTGGTCGGCCATAGCTGGGGCGGGGCGGTGATCACCCAGGCCGGCAACGATCCCAAGGTCAAGGCGCTGGTCTATGTCGCCGCATTCGCGCCCAAGGCCGGTGAAACCGTGGGCGACCAGGTGGGCCGCCATGAAGCTCCGCCGGCATTGGGCAAAATCATCGACGATGGCGCCGGTTTCCTGACGCTGAGCGCGGCCGGCTGGATCGAGGACGTGGCGCAGGACCTGCCCGAGACCGAGGCGCGCGTGCTCTGCGCCACGCAGCCGCCGCTCGCCGCCAGCACCTTTGGCGACAAGGTGGAGCAGGCCGCGTGGGAAACCCGCCCGACCTGGTATGTCGTTTCCGCGCAGGATCGCATCGTCAGCGTGGCGCTGGAGCGCGAACTGGCTGCGGCGATGAACGCGCAGACCACCGAAGTTGTCGCCGGGCACCTGAGCCTGCTGTCGCAGCCCGAGGCGGTGGCCGCGGTGATTCTGGACGCTGTGCGCGCAACGGCCGCAACCATCTGAAACACGTGCGCAGTGAACCAAGAGGCGCTTTTTCCTGTCATGGCTTCATGACAGGATCGCCGCGTCCTGCTCACGGCCGGTACCGGATTCGGCCAAGCAATGGAGAGTGACATGGATGCGGTAACGACGAAGTGCCCGATGGGCGGTGGCGCGGGCAAGAAGCGGCCCCTGCTGGGACGGACGAACCAGGACTGGTGGCCCAAGGCCCTGCCGCTGGCGATCCTGGCGCAGCATGGCCAGTCTGCCAGCCCCTATCCGCAAGGGTTCGATTATCGCGCGGCGTTCAAGGGCCTCGATTACGCGGCGGTAAAGGCCGATCTGCATGCGCTGATGACCGACAGCCAATCTTGGTGGCCGGCCGATTATGGCCATTACGGTCCGTTCTTCATCCGCATGGCGTGGCATTCAGCCGGCAGCTATCGCAGCGGCGACGGGCGTGGCGGTTCGTCTTCGGGGTCGCAGCGGTTTGCCCCGCTCAATTCCTGGCCCGACAACGGCAACCTCGACAAGGCACGGCGCCTGCTTTGGCCGATCAAGCGCAAGTATGGCGCGGCGCTGAGCTGGGCCGACCTGTTCATCATGGCCGGCAACGTGGCGATCGAATCGATGGGTGGCCCGATCTTCGGCTTTGGCGGCGGACGCGAGGATATTCACGAACCGGCCCTCGATGTGTTCTGGGGCATGGAAGAAACCTGGGTGGGTGACCCGCAGAACCAGACCCGTATCGACGAGGCGGCCGGCCTCAAGATCGAGGGGCCGCTGGCCGCGATCCAGATGGGGCTGATCTATGTGAACCCGGAAGGGCCCGGTGGCGTGCCCGATCCGCTGGCCTCGGCGCGCGACATTCGCGAAACCTTCCACCGCATGGGCATGGACGATACCGAAACCGCCGCGCTGACCGCCGGCGGGCATACCTTTGGCAAGGCCCATGGCGGCGGCGATGCCGCGCTGGTGGGCGCTGCACCCGAAGGCGCCGACATTGCCCAGATGGGCTTTGGCTGGACCTCTACCCACGGCACCGGGATGGGCGATGACACGATCACCTCGGGCATCGAAGGATCGTGGACGCCCACGCCCACGCAGTGGGACATGACCTATTTCGACATGCTGCTCGACCACGAATACGAACTGGTGCGCAGCCCGGCCGGCGCGCACCAGTGGCAGCCGGTGGGCAACCCCGAAGAGACCCTGGCGCCCAAGGCCCATACGCCGGGCGTCAAGGTGCCCACGATGATGACCACCGCCGACATGGCGATGAAGATGGACCCGGCCTATCGCGCGGTGATGGACCGTTTCCGTGCCGATCCGGCCTATTTTGCCGACAGCTTTGCCCGGGCTTGGTTCAAGCTGACCCACCGCGACATGGGCCCCAAGGCGCGCTATTTGGGGCCAGACGTGCCGGCCGAAGACTTGATCTGGCAAGATCCGATCCCGGCGCGCGATTACCCGCTGATCGATGCGGCCGACGTGGCCACGCTCAAAACCGCGATCGCCGGCTCGGGACTGTCGGTGGCCGAACTCGTCGGCACGGCCTGGGCCTCTGCTGCCACCTATCGCGGGTCTGACCGGCGCGGCGGCGCCAATGGCGCCCGCATCGCGCTGGAGCCGCAGCGCCACTGGGCGGTGAACGAGCCGGAGAAGCTGGCACGCGTGCTGGCCACCTACGAAGGCATCAAGGCGCAGTTCGATGGCGCGGCCAGTGGTGGCAAGAAGGTGTCGCTCGCCGATCTGATCGTGCTGGGTGGTGGTGTGGGTATCGAGCTGGCGGCCAAGGCTGCCGGCCGCACGGTGGAGGTGCCGTTCACGCCGGGGCGCACCGATGCCACGGCGGAGCAGACCGACGCCGACAGCTTTGCCTGGCTGGAGCCGCAGGCCGATGGCTTCCGCAACTATCTGGCCGGGCCAACCGACGTGAACGCCGAGGAACTGCTGATCGACCGGGCACAGCTGCTCGGCCTGGGCGTGGCGGAAATGACCGTGCTGGTCGCCGGGCTGCGTGTGCTGGGCGCCAACCATGGTGGTGCGGCGCATGGCGTGCTGACCACGCGGCCGGGCCAGTTGACCAACGATTTCGTGGTCAACCTGCTCGACATGGCCACGGCCTGGACGCCTGCCGGGGACGCTGCGGAAACCTATGTCGGCAAGGACCGCGCCAGCGGCATGCCGCGCTGGACGGCCACGCGCGTCGACCTCGTGTTCGGGGCCAATGCCCAGCTGCGCGGGGTGTGCGAAGTCTATGCCGGGCTGGATGCAGAGGACAAGTTCGTGGCCGATTTCATCGCCGCCTGGACCAAGGTGATGAACGCGGACCGCTTCGACCTGCTTGATTGAGGCCTGGCCGGTTCGCCTGGCGCCGCTGCCTCAGGGTGGCGGCGCCAGCGAATCGCGCTCGACCAGATGGAAATCGAGCATGACCTGGCGATCGCCGGTCTCGCCGCGATCGAGCAGCAGGCTGGCCGCAGCATAGCCCATTTCCTCGATCGGCTGGTAAATCGTGGTGAGATAGGGCCAGACCGATTTGGCCACCCAGCTGTCATCGAAGCCGCACAGCGAGATATCGTGCGGCACGCGCAGCCCGGCGCGGGCACAGGCGACCATCACCCCTGCGGCCGAATCATCGTTGGTGGCAAAGATCGCGGTGGGTCGCGGGTCGCGCGCGAGCAGCTCCGTGCCCGCGGCAATCCCGCTTTCGAACGAGAACAGGCCATCGGCCTCTGCCACGACCACGTCGGGATCGAGCTGGCGGATCGCCGCGAGGAAGCCGGTGCGGCGCCGATCCCCGGCGCGATGCAAGGGTGGGCCGGTGACAACGCCCAGGCGGCGATGGCCCAGCGCCCAGAGCTTGCGCGCGACCAGGGCACCGGCGGCAGCATCGTCGATCGCCACGCAGGGCGAGCGGCCCAGTTCGCTGTTGGGCGCAATGCGGGCATAGCGGACGCCGCGCCGCTCCAGAAACGCCAGGACCTGGACATTGTCGGTCAGCGGCGGGGTGAGGATGAACCCGTCGCAGCGGCTGTTGCGCACGATCGCGTCAAGCTGGGCCTCCACCTCGGCGCGGGGCAGGTCCGAGGCGATGTTGTCGATGCGCAGGTGGTACTGCTGCTCGACACAGGCGCGATAGACGCCCGACTGGATCTTGATGGTGTAGTTGGGACTCGGGTTGTCGAACAGCAGCCCGACGATGAACGTGCGCGATCCGGCGAGCGACCGCGCCGCGGCGTCGGGCACGAAGGCGAGGGCCGCGATCGCCGCCTCGACCTTGGCGCGCAGGCTGTCTGACACATGCGGTTCGCGGTTAACCACGCGCGACACGCTTTTGAGCGACACCCCGGCAAGCCGGGCGACGTCCTCCATCGTGGCGCGTTCCTTGGCGCCAGCGGGGCGGGATGGAGCCCCGGCGAGGGCGGCGGGATCAGGTGGGGATTGCGGCATTTTGGCCTTGGGGTGCCTCTCCATGTCAACCATTATGGCTAATTCTTTCGGCAGGTCACGCGAAATTCTGACAGCGCAGTCTTGACAGCGCTGACTGATTCATTTCAAACCATGGCCAAGCAAGATCGAAAACTTGCCGCCGATGGAGAGGATATCGATTGCGGTTCGAAGCATGGCTTCGGGCGCTGGGTCTTTGCGGCCCGTTTCTTCCCCAATTCGGCATGCGGCCATTGCCCGGGCAGTGCCTGTCTGCGCCACGCGCGCAAGCCAGGCAGGGCGTGATCGCGAACGGGAGCATATCCCGCGGCGCATCGGCACGCGGGAGCAAAAAGGGAGGGAAGACATGAAGCTGATCCACACAGCATGCCTGATTTCGGCGGTGGCCCTGGCCGCGCCAGCCTATGCCCAGAGCACGCCGGCGCCGGCACCGGCGCAAGATGCGGCCAAGGCGGCCAGCGATGACGTGACGATGCCCGATATCGTCGTCACCGCCACGCGCGACAAGACGCTGCTCTCGAAAACGCCGATCGCGCTGACCGCGATCACCGGCGATGGCCTGCGCTCCAAGGGCGTGACCAACCCCACGGCGCTGGGCGACCAGGTGCCCGGCCTGTCGATCGACCGCACCAATGGCCTGCAGATCACCATTCGCGGCGTGACCAGCACCGACGGCACCGAAAAGGGCAACCCTTCGGCCGCGTTCCTGGCCGATGGCGTCTATCTGGCGCGGCCGCAGCAGGCCGACGTGAGCTTCATGGACGTGGACCACGTCGAAGTGCTCAAGGGGCCGCAAGGCACGCTCTATGGCCGCAACACCACGGCCGGCGTGATCAACGTGATCACCAAGCGCCCCAATTTCGAGCGGGCCAGCGTGGAAGCCAATGCCGGCGTGGGCAATTACAACGCCTACAATGCCGACGCGGCGTTCAACCTGCCGGTCAACGACTGGGCCGCGTTCCGCCTCTCGCTCAATTTCGACACGCGCGACAATTTCGTCAAAGGCCTGGCCAACGATCCCAATTACAACAACAAGTTCCGCACCAATATTTCCGCCCGCCTGCAGGGCCTGTTCAAGCTGGGCGATCGCGGTGAACTGCTGCTGCGCGGCGGCTATTCCCGGCTGACCGGATCGCGCGATTCCTCGGTGCCGTTCGGCAATTTCTACCAGGTGGGCAACAATCCCAGCGGCGGGCGCTATGCCGTCTGGGCGCCGATCGGCGATACCCGCCAGTCGCTCACCACGCCGCTCGCCAGCGCCAACTTCAATGCGCCGCTCACCTATGTGAACCCGATCGATGGCCAGACCTATAGCTCGGGGCTGTCGGCGCACCAGTATGGCGGCGGGGACCAGTCCTCGTACAAGCCCAACGTGCATGACATCGCCTATAACCTCGATGGCGAGTTCAACTATGATTTCGGCGGGGTGAAGGCCACGTACCTCGGCTCGATCCGCCAGTATGAAGCCAAGGAAAACAGCAACGTGCTTTCGGGCGGCGTCAACCTGCCGGGCACGTTCAACGGCGATTACACGCAGCAGAGCCACGAACTGCGCCTGGCGTCGAGCGGCGATGGCCCGCTCAAGATCCAGGGCGGCCTCTACTATTTCCGCGAGGAATCGCGGATCGCGTTCTTCATCTACAACCTGGTGCCCTTCGCGTTTGGCAACACGTTCATCTATGGCTTCCCGCAGCACACGATTTCGTCCACCAAGGGCGCGTTCACCCAGGGCACCTACAAGGTGACCGATGCGCTGCGCGTCACGGCGGGCATCCGCTATACGGCCGACGATCTCTCGCGTTATGGCCACACCGTGCACCTCAACACGCTGGGCGGCCAGCCGCTGGTGGGTGGGCAATATTCGATCGATCCCAATACGCCCGCAGCGCCCGGTGGCCCGACGGTCGGCAGCGGGCGCAGCTATGTCAACGATGCCTCGGTCAAGGGCCGCAAGGTGACCTGGCGCCTGGGCTTTGACGCCGATGTGCTGGGTGGGCTGCTCTATGGCTCGATCGCCACCGGCTACAAGGTTGGCGGCTTTGGCGATGGCTGCTCCACCGGGGGCGCCGGCCAGTCGCTCGTCACCTCGCAAGGCGAACGCTGCGATTATTCGACCGCCGGCAGCACGCCAGGCTCGCTCAAGTATGGCGATCAGCACGCCATCTACTACGAGCCGGAAACCCTGACCGATTACGAACTGGGCTTCCGCGGCCGCGTGGCGCCATGGATGAAGATCGACACCAACCTGTTCCTGTATGATTACAAGAACATGCAGCTGAGCGCGGTGATTCCGATCAATGGCGCCAACCAGACGGTGACGACCAATGCGGGCAAGGCGCGCGTGCTGGGCTGGGAATTCGAGACGCAATTCTTCCCCACCCGCGACCTGAACCTCACGCTCGGCGTCGATCTTACCGATGGGCATTATACCCAGTTCTGCCCCTCGGGCGTGGTGAACGGCACCTGCGCCATCAACTATGCCGGGCAAAAGCTCGATCGCACCCCAGCGACCGTCATCTATGGCGGGGTGAACTACACCGTGCCGGTGGGTTCGGGCAATGTCGTGGCCTCGGTCTATTCGCGCTATTCGTCGGCCTATTCGGTGACGGTGTTCGGCGATACCGGGTCTTACTGGCTCAAGCTGTGGACGCCGTCGCGCTCGCGCACCCAGGCAAGCCTGACCTACAATGCCCCGAACGACACCTGGTATGCCTCGGCGTTCATCAAGAACATCGAGAACAAGGTCTCGCTGGTGACCGGCAACGCCACCAGCCTGACGATGAGCGATCCGCGCACCTTTGGCGTGCGCGCCGGGATCAAGTTCTAAGACCAGTCTACCCTGCTGCGGGCCGCGCGCCGCCTGGTGCGTGCGTGTGGCCCGCTTTTTTCCTTTTCGTTCCAGCAAGGACCCCAGCGATGAAACGCCATTTGCCCTTCGTGCTCGGCTGCGCCGCCCTGGCGCTTGGCAGCGGTGCCCGCGCGCAGCAGGCGCCCGTGGTCGACATGGCGGCGGCGCAGGCCCGCGCCGATGCCACGCTTGCCAAGATGAGCGCCGATGACAAGGTGATCCTGACCCATGGCGTGATGCCGCTGCCGTTCCTGCCAGGGGCCAAGATTCCGGCGGGCGCGATTTTCGGCGCTGGCTATGTCGCCGGGATTCCGCGGCTGGGCGTGCCGGCCCTGACCGAAACCGATGCCAGCCTGGGCGTTGCCTGGGTGGGCGGCTTGCGCAAGGACGGCGCCACCGCGCTGCCATCGGGCCTGGCCCAGGCGGCCAGCTGGAACCCTGACCTGCTCTATCGCGGCGGCGCGATGATCGGGGCAGAAGCGCGGGCCAAGGGCTTCAACGTGCTGCTGGCCGGCGGCGTCAACCTGATGCGCGATCCGCGCAATGGCCGCACGTTCGAATACCTGGCGGAAGACCCGCTGCTGTCGGGCGATCTGGTGGGCGCGGCGATTGCCGGCATCCAGTCGAACCACATCATTTCCACGATCAAGCACTTCGCGCTCAATGGCCAGGAAACCGGGCGCAAGTATGTCGACGTCAAGATTGCCGAGGGCGCGGCGCGCGAAAGCGATCTGCTGGCGTTCCAGATCGGCATCGAAAAGGGCCAGCCGGGCGCGGTGATGTGTGCCTACAACCGCATTGGCGGCGCCCAGGCCTGCGCCAGCGACTGGGCGCTCAACACGGTGCTCAAGGGTTCGTGGGGCTACAAGGGCTTCGTCATGTCAGACTGGGGCGCGGTGCCGGGCGTTGAAGCGGCGCTCCACGGGCTGGATCAGCAATCGGGCGCAGAGCTGGACAAGGCGCTCTATTTTGCCGACGTGCTCAAGGCCAGGGCGGCGGCCGACAAAGCCTATGCCGCCCGCCTCGATGACATGAACCGCCGCGTGCTGACCGCGATCTATGCCACCGGCATCGACAAGCACCCGGCGCAGCCGGGCGGCGCGATCGATTTTGCCACCCATGGCCAGGTGGCCGAAGAGGTGGCGCGGCAGGGCATCGTGCTGCTCAAGAACAATGGCGCGCTGCCGCTGGCCAAGACCGCCGCCTCCATCGCGGTGATCGGCGGCTATGCCGACAGCGGCGTGCTGGCCGGCTCGGGCTCCAGCCTGGTCATGGGCGAAGGAGGCCCGGCCGCCACCCGCTCGCTTGGCGGAGACGGGCCGTTTGCCGCGCTGATGCAGCAAAGCTATCACCGCTCCAGCCCGCTCAAGGCGATCCAGGCCCTGGCGCCCAAGGCCACGATCACGTTCCGCGACGGGCGCTATATCGCCGATGCCGTGGCCAAGGCGCGGCAGGCCCAGGTGGCGATCGTGTTTGCCACCGAATGGCGCACCGAAGGGGCCGACCAGCCCGACCTGTCGCTGCCCGATGGCCAGGATGCGCTGATCGCCGCGGTGGCGGCCGCCAATCCCAACACCATCGTCGTGCTGGAAACCGGCGGCCCGGTGATGATGCCCTGGCTCGACAAGGTGGCGGGCGTGGTGGAGGCCTGGTATCCCGGCGCCCGTGGCGGCGAGGCGATCGCGTCGGTGCTGTTCGGCGATACCAATCCGGGCGGGCGCCTGCCCGTCACGTTTCCCGCCAGCCTCGATCAGTTGCCCCGGCCCAAGCTGGATGGCGCAGATTGGGTGGAGCCCAATTTCGGTGGCGATCCCGCCCCGGGCAAGGACCAGCTACACGCCGATTATGACATCGAAGGGTCGGACGTGGGCTATCGCTGGTTTGCCCGCAAGGGATACAAGCCGCTGTTTCCGTTCGGCTTTGGTCTGAGCTACACCAGCTTTGCCGCGCGTGACCTGAAAGTTGCGGGGCTGTCTGCCAGCTTTACCCTGGCCAATACCGGGCAGCGCGCCGGTGATGACGTGGGGCAGGTCTATCTCGTGCGCCGCAACGGCCACCCGCTGCAACGCCTGGTCGGCTTCAAGCGGTTGAGCCTGGCCGCGGGCGCGAGCCAGAGCGCCACGGTAACCTTCGATCCGCGCCTCCTGGCCGATTGGAAGGATGGGCGCTGGACCATGCCGGGCGGCGACTATGGCTTTGCCCTGGGGCGCAGCGCGGCCGATCTCGGGCCGGTGGTGACGGTCAAGCTGCCCGCGCGCAGCTGGAAGGATTGAGGGGATGGACCGCCGCCAGGCCATGGCCCTGATCGGAATGGGGGCGGCTGCGGCAGGTGTGCAAGGCATGCCTGCCGCAGCACGGGCTGCCGCGCCAGCCGCGAACACGCCAGCGGGCGCCGCCTGGGTTGCCACCGTTGCCGGGCGGCCGTGGCAGGCGCGCAGCCTGCCTGCGCCCGGCGCCGTGCCGGCCGATCCCTTTGCCGTGGGCGCGCAAGTGCGGCTCGACACCCCGCGCCAGACGATTGCCGGGTTTGGCGGTGCCTTTTCGGAAAAAGGCTGGCAGGCCCTGGCGGCGCTGCCACAGGCGCAGCGCGCCCGCGCGCTGGCGGCGCTGTTTGGCGAGGATGGCTGCGCGTTCAACCATTGCCGCACGCCGATTGGCGCCAACGACATTTCGCGGGGGTGGTACAGCTATGACGAGACGCCTGGCGATTACGACATGGCGCATTTCTCCATCGCTAACGATCGCGAGACGCTGATCCCGTTCATCCAGGCGGCCCAGGCGCTGCGCCCCGATCTCAAGGTCTGGGCCTCGCCCTGGTCACCGCCCACCTGGATGAAGCAGGGCGGCCACTATGCCCAGGCGCCGGCCTGGCCGGGGCAGCCCGCCAACGGCATTACCCCGGCGCAATGGGGCCAGGAAGGTCGCGATTCCTTCCTGCTCGATGATCGCACGCTGGCGGCCTATGCCCGCTATTTCCGCCGCTATGTGGAGGAATATGCCAAGGCCGGCATCCGCATCGACACGGTGATGCCGCAGAACGAATTCAATTCCGCGCAGCCCTTTCCCAGCTGCTGCTGGACGCCGGAAGGGCTGGCGCGGTTCATTCCCTTCCTGGCGCAGGAAATGGGCAAGGTGGGCGTGCGCGTGTTCTTCGGCACGCTGGAGCGCGGCAATATCGATCTGTTCGCCCGCGTCATGGCCCATCCCGATGCCGCCGCCGCGATCAAGGGCATCGGCGTGCAATGGGCGGGCAAGGATGCCCTGCCGGCCTTGCGCGAACGCTATCCCGCGCTGGAGCTGTGGGGATCGGAGCAGGAATGCGGCGTGGGCACCAACGATTGGCGCTATGCCCGCTATGGCTGGCAGACGATCAAGCGCTATTTCGAGCATGGTGCCACGGCCTGGACCTATTGGAACATGGTCATGCCCGAAGGCGGGATGAGCGGCTGGGGCTGGCCGCAGAACAGCCTGCTGGTGGTCGATACCCAGGCCGGCACGTTCCGCATGGGCGAGGATTACTGGCTGGTGCGCCATCTTTCCGCGCATGTGCGGCCCGGTGCGCGTATGGTGCCGGTCGATAGCTTCCTGGGTTATGTCGACCAGCTGGCCTTCCGCAATCCCGACGGCACGCTGGTGCTGGTGGCCAGCAATCCCGTGTCGCAGCCTTCGACCGTCACCTATCGCATCGGCGACAAGGCGCTGGCCTTGCCGATGGAGGCGGATTCGCTCAACACCGTCATCCTGCCGCCAGCGCTGCTGGCCTGAACACCGCCGGGGAACACGACACGCGATGAGCGAGGACCACGTCGATACGACCGCCACCGGCAAGGCGCATTTTGCCGTGCTCGACGGGTTGCGCGGCACTGCGGCGATGATGGTGGTGCTGTTCCACATCCAGGGCATCACCGTGCTGTGGCAGGGTGACAAGGTGGTGCTGCACCACGCGCCCCTGGCGGTGGATTTCTTCTTTGCGCTGTCGGGCTTTGTCGTCGGCTATGCCTATGATGACCGGTGGCCGCGGATGAGCGTGGGGCAGTTCCTGCGCCTGCGCCTGGTGCGGCTGCACCCCTTGGTGATCCTGGGCGTGCTGCTGGGCTTTGCCAGCTATCTGCTCGATCCGCTGGGCGCGCCGGAACAGGCGATCGCGCTGTCGCGCGTGGTGGTGGCGCTGGTCATGGGGCTGGCGCTGATCCCCACCTGGCCCTTGCCCAATCGCTGGACCGATACCCACCCGCTCAATGGCCCGTGCTGGAGCCTGTTGCAGGAATACCTGGGCAACCTGGCCTATGCCCTGGTGCTGCGCCACTGGTCCACCCGCGCGCTGGGCATGCTGGCGGTGATCAGCGGCGCGGGCTTGGCGGCCAGCGGCATTGCGCTGGGTTCGCTGGACCAGGGATCGTATTGGGAAACGCTGTGGATGGCGCCGGTGCGCCTGTGCTTTCCCTTTGTCACCGGGCTGTGGCTCTATCGCATGCGCGCCCGGCTGCCGCGCATCCGGCTGGGCTGGCCGCTGCTCTCGGCCATCATGGTCGGCGCCATGCTGCTGCCGATCTGGCCGGTGGTGGGCGGGGTCAAGCTCAACGGCATTTACGAGGCGGCTTGCGTGATCCTGCTGTTTCCCGCGATCATCGTGGCCGGCTGCCATTCCGTCGCCGGGCCGATCACCGGCTGGCTGGTGCGCGCCTGCGGGCGGCTGTCATACCCGATCTACATCACCCATTTCCCTTTCCTCTACGTGTGGATGAACTATGTGGCCAAGGCCCATCCCACGCCCGGGCGAATGCTGGTGATCGGCCTTGCCCTGGTGCCGTTGCTGGTGGCGGTGGCGTGGCTGGCCGATGTAGCATGGGACCGCCCGATCCGCCGCTGGCTGAACCAGCGGCTGCACACGCGCCGCCAAAGCGCCTGATCAAGCAAAGTGGAATTGCGATTGATGAACCGAGCCGCTGCCCTGATTGTCGCCCCCTTGCTTGCCCAGCTTTCCACCGCGTCCCTCGCGGCGTCGCCACATCGGATGGGCGCAGCAGCACCGGCCCGGCAGGCCGCACCGCAACAGCCGGTGATCCCGGCCGATGCCGGGCCGGTGCTAACCGTGGGCAAGCTGCGCTTCCGCGATCTCAACCGCAATGGCCGGCTCGATCCGTACGAGGATTGGCGCTTGCCCGTGGCGCGGCGCGTGGCCGATCTGGTCGGGCGGATGAGCCTGGCGGAAAAAGCCGGGGCGATGATGCACGGCTCCTTGGTCACGCCCGACAGCGCCGTGGGTGCCTCCTCGCAAGGCTATGACCGCGGCGCCGCGCAGCAGGCCATCGCCACCCAGCATATCACCAGCTTCATCACCCGCCTGGCCGTCTCGCCCGAGCGCATGGCGCAGGAAAACAACGCGATCCAGCAACTGGCGGCGCAGACCCGGCTGGGCATCCCGCTGACCATCAGCACCGATCCGCGCCACCATTTCCAGGCCACGGTGGGGGCCAGCGGGGCCGCGCAGGGCTATTCGCAATGGCCCGAAACGCTGGGCTTTGCCGCGCTGGGCGATGCCGCCTTGATGCGCCATTTCGGCGATGTGGCGCGCCGCGAATACCGCGCCACCGGCATCCACATGGCGCTTTCGCCCCAGGCTGACCTGTTTACCGATCCGCGCTGGCCGCGTGGCACCGGCACGTTCGGGGCCAATGCCGATCTCGCCCGCACCATGGTGGAAGCCTATGTCATCGGCTTCCAGGGCAACACCCACATGCTGGCGCGCGATGGCGTGGCCACGGTGGTCAAGCACTGGGTGGGTTATGGTGCCAATCCGCAGGGGTTTGACGGGCACAACTATTACGGGCGCATGGCCGTGCATGACGATGTCACGCTCAAGACGCATATTCGCCCGTTCCTGGGCGCCTTTGCCGCGGGCGTGGCCGGCGTGATGCCGACCTACGATATCATTTCCGGGCCGCATGTTGCCGGCAAGCCGCTGGAGCCGGTGGCCGCCGGCTACAACGCGCAGCTGCTCGGCCTCTTGCGCAAGGACTATGGATTCAAGGGCCTGATCCTGTCGGACTGGGGCATCACCCGCGATTGCAGCCAGGCCTGCCGCGCGCCGACCCAGCCGCAGACGCCCAACGAGATCGCCATGCCCTGGGGCGTGGAAGACCTGACCCCGGCGCAGCGCTATGCCAAGGCTACGCGCGCCGGGATCGACCAGTTCGGCGGCGTGACCGAGCCGGAATGGATCATCCGCGATGTGGCGGCCGGCACCATTCCGATCGCCCGCGTCAACGATGCCGTGGCGCGGATCATGACGCTCAAGTTCGCGCTGGGCCTGTTCGACAACCCGCTGGTCGATCCGGCCACCGCGCGCGATGCGGTAACGCCCGCCGCGCTGGCCGAAGGGCGCAAGGCCCAGGCCGAGGCGCAAGTGCTGCTGCGCAACGAAGGCGCGATCCTGCCGCTGGCGGCCGGCACGCGCGTCTATCTCAAAGGCATCGACGCGGCACAGGCGCGCGCCCATGGCCTGGTGGTGGTAGAAAACCCGCAGGAGGCGCAAGTGGCGCTGATGCGGGCGACCACGCCGTTCGAGCGGCTGCACCCCAACAACTTCTTCGGCAGCCGCCAGAACGAGGGCCGCCTCGATTTCCGCCCCGGCAACGCTGATTACGATGCCGTGGCACAAGTGGCGGCCAAGGTGCCGGTGGTGCTCGCCGTGTTCCTCGATCGCCCGGCGATCCTGACCGAGATCCTGCCCAAGACGCGGGCCGTGCTGGGCAATTTCGGGGTGAGCGACGAGGGCCTGCTCGACGTGGTGACTGGCAGGGAAACCGCACGCGGGCGCCTGCCGTTCGAACTGCCGCGCACGATGGCGGCGGTGGAACGGCAGAACCCGGCGGTAGGGGATGACAGCGCCGATCCGCTGTTTCCGTTTGGTTTTGGATTGGGCGTGGCGCCGGCCGCAGCAGGGCAGTAACCCTCGGCCGGCGCCCGCTGAGAGGCTTATTCCTGCGGCAGGATCAGATACTTGGCGCCGGTCGCGCGGCGGTTGTAGTCGGCCACCACGTCAGGATCGAGCACGCGCGAGAGGGGCACCTGCGCCTTGTAGCTGGAGGCGAACAGCGTGGTCAGGTCCTGGCCGACGCGGGCTGCTGCCGGCGGCGATCACCGTGCCAGCGCCTTCGTTGCCCACCGGCATGACCTCGCCCAGCCGGCCCGACAGCGCGGCCAGCCCGGCCGGCGACAGTGGGGCTTCGACGCGCCCGGGCGCAAAGCTAGCCTGGTCGACGCGGGCCGAGCTGAACAACAGGCCCAGGTCGGACGGGTTGATCGGCGCGGCTTCCACCGCGATCACCAATTCGTTCTCGGCCGGTTCGGGCAGGGGCATTTCGGTGAGCGCGGCGATGATCTTGCCGTCTTCGTGCACCTGGCTGGTCAGGACGAGGGTGGTTTGCGGTTGCATGGCGTTGCTTGTTCCGTGTTGTCAGCGGGCCCTGCTACATGGGATCGGGCAGCGGCGCTTGCAACCGCCGCTCAGCCCAGCTTGCGCAGCGGATCGCTGCCGTCCCAATCGCGCGCGGCCTCGCGCATCATGGCAAACAGCCCCGCGCCGCCTTCCATCAGCTTGACATATTCGATCACGCCACCCGGCCCGGCGCCGGCATCGGCATAGATCACCCCGCCGGTTTCGCCCACCTTGCCTTCGATCAGGATCGTCGCGCCCGCTTGCGCCAGGGCAGCGCGGACCGGCTCGAGGTCATCCACCTCGACACAGACATGATGCAGCCGGTCGGTGACGGCATAGGGGCCGGTATAGATCGACGGTGCATCGTTTTCGGCGCGGATCAGTTCGATCTGCATGTCGCCCCAATAGCCCCAGGCGGCCGAAAAGCGCGCGTCGCTCGGCTCGCCAAGATAGGTCATGTCGGAAAGGGTAATGCCTTCCATCAGGAAGAACGGACCGGCGCCGACCACCTTTGTCCAATAGTCGATCGCCGCATCGAAATCGGCGGGCAGGTAGGCCATCTGGAAGATCGGGCCAAACTGGGTGAGGGGGCCGCGCTGGGACATGGTGTGCTCCGTCAGACTATCAGGCAAAGAGGCGCTCGGGCGCTTCGAGCAGGCCCTTGAGCGTGGCGAGGAACGCGGCGGCCGCCGAGCCATCGACGGCGCGATGATCGACCGACAGGGTCAGCGCCAGCCGCGTTTCAAAGCCCACGGCCCCACCCGGCAATTCGCACGGGCCGCGTGCCGCCGCACCTACTGCCAGGATCGCGGCCTGGGGCGGATTGATGATCGCGGCAAACTCTTCCACCCCGAACATCCCCAGGTTGGAGATGGAAAAGGTGCCGCCTTCCATGTCTTCATAGCCCAGCTTGCCGGCCTGTGCCTTGTCGATCAGGGCGCGGGTGGCTGCCGCGATGCCGGGCATGCCCAGCCGATCGGCCTGGCGCACGATCGGCGTGACCAGGCCCTTGGGACTGGCGACGGCAATGGCGATGTCGGCATGGGCAAAGCGGTGGATGGTTTCCCCGTGCACCTGCACGTTGACATCGCCGTGCTGCGCCAGGGCAAGCGCGGTGGCGCGCACCAGGTAATCATTGATCGAGGCCTTGATGCCCAGCACCAGGTTGGCCGTCTGGCGCAGGGCAAGCAGTTCGTCCAGCCGCGCGCTGGTGCGCAGGTAGAAATGCGGAATGTCCTGCTTGGCCTGGGTCAGCCGCTGCGCCACCACCTTGCGCACCCGGTCGAACGGCACGACCGTGGGCAGGTTGGGCACGGCCACGAAAGGCGCCATGCCGGCCGGCGCCGCAGCCGGTGCCGGCACCAGGGCCAGCACGTCCGCCTTGGAAATCCGCCCGCGCGGCCCGGTGCCGGTGATGCCGGCCAGGGCAATGCCATGCCGTGCAGCCAGGCGCCGGGCGAGGGGAGAGGCAAACACCTTGGCGCCATCGGCAAGCTCGTCCTGCGGCGCGGGCAGTGCCCCGGCCAGCGCCGGGGTGGCCGGCGGGCGCAGGGCCTGCTGCACGTCTTGCAGGGTGATGCGGCCATCGCGGCCCGAACCGGTGATCGGCTCGATATCCAGGCCGCTCGCCTCGGCCAGCTTGCGCGCTTCCGGGCTGATCGCGCGGTTGGTGAGCAGCGGCTTGGGCGCGGGCGGCGCCGCTGTTGGCGCAGATGCGGGCACAGCCTCGGGCGCCGGGGCACTGCTGCCGCGCGCGGCGACGCTGGCATCGGCGGGGCGGAAGCCGGCGATGAACGCGTCGATATCAGCATCGCTCGTGCCCGGCTGGGCCAGCACTGCCAGCAACGCGCCCACCGGCTGCGCGTCACCGCCGGCTGGCACCAGCACGCGGGCGAGCACGCCGTCCCATTCGGCCTCGACCTCGTTGGTGATCTTGGCGGTTTCGATCAGGCACAGCAGCTGGCCGCGGGAAAAGGCGGCGCCTTCCTCCAGCTTCCATTCGGCGAGGGTTCCCTCGGTCATTTCGATGCCCCACTTGGGCATGCAGAAAGGGCGGATGTCGGGCATCGCTCTCTCCCTCAGCGCCAGGCCAGGACGCGGCGCACCGCCGCCTCGATCTTGTCGACCGAGGGCAGGTACGCGCTTTCCAGCTCGCGCGCGAACGGGATCGGGGTGTGCGGCGGGGTCACCTGCAGCGGCGGCGCCTTGAGGCTGGAAAATGCCTTTTCCGCGACCAGCGCGCACAGGTCTGCGGCCAGGCCGCAGCGCGGTGGCGCTTCATCCACCACGACCACGCGGCCGGTCACTTCCACGCTGTCGAGAATGGTTTCCTCGTCCAGCGGGCTGGTGGTGCGCAGGTCGATCACATCGCAACCGATCCCCTCGGCCGCCAGGCGATCGGCCACGGCCTCGCACATGCCGAGCAGCAGGCCTGAGGATATGAGCGTGACATCGCCGCCGGCGCGGGCCAGGCGCGCGTGGCCGAACGGGATCATGAAATCCGGGTCGTCGGGCACTTCGCCGCTGGTGGCATAGAGCGCCTTGTGTTCCAGGAAGATCACCGGATCATCGTCGCGGATTGCGGTGCGCAGCAGGCCTTTGACGTCGGCCGGGGTGGAGGGCATCACCACCTTGAGGCCGGGCATCCCGGTCAGGATCTGGTGGACCGACTGGCTGTGCTGCGCGGCGGCGTTGAACCCGGCGCCATAGGCCATGCGGATCACCGCCGGGCAGCGCGTCTTGCCGCCGAACATATAGCGGAACTTGGCGATCTGGTTCCACAGCTGGTCAAGGCTCACGCCGATGAAATCGGCAAACATCAGTTCGGCCACCGGCCGCTTGCCCGACAGCGCCAGGCCGGCGGCGGCGCCCATGATCGCGCTTTCCGAAATCGGCGTGTCGATCACGCGGCCAGGGCCAAAGCGGTCATAGAGGCCGGTGGACGTGGACCAGATCCCGCCGATCGCCTCGGGCCCGCCGGCCGTGCCCATGCCGCCCACCACGTCTTCGCCCAGCACGACCACATCGGGGTCGCGTGCCATTTCCTCCATGATCGTGGAGAGCACGGCGTCGCGGTACATCATCTTGGTCATCGTTGCGTCTCTTCCCGCGATCAGTAGCTGATGTAGACGTCGGCCAGGACATCGTCGGCCGTGGGGCGTGGCGCGGCGCGCGCGGCGGCCACGGCCGCCTCGATCGTGTCGAGCACCTGCGCATCGAGCGCGTCGATATCGGCGTGGTCGAGCAGGCCGGCGGCCGTCACCGCATCGCGAAACCGCGTGAGGCAATCGCGCTCGGCGCGGATGCGCTCGATCTCGCCCGGGCCGCGATAGCGCTGCGGATCGCCCTCGAAATGGCCGAAGAAGCGTTCGGTATCGAATTCCACCGCGGCCGGGCCGCCGCCGCCGCGCACGTGGGCCAGCACCTCGCGCATGGTATCGTGCACGGCAAAGAAATCGGTGCCATCCGCGCGCCAGGCCTTCATGCCAAAGGCTTCGGCGCGGCTGGCAATGTCGCGATTGGTGCCCACGGCATAGGAAACGCCGGTGTGTTCGGAATAGTGGTTGTTTTCGAACACGAAGATGCACGGTGCCTGGGTCACCACCGCCAGGTTCATCGCCTCGAACGTGGTGCCCTGGTTGCAGGCGCCATCGCCGGAAAAGGCGATCGCCACTTTCATGCCATCGGGCCCCGGCCCATCGGCCCGGCTGGCCAGCGCCGCGCCCACCGCGATCGGCGCGCCGGCGCCGACGATGCCGTTGGCGCCCAGCATGCCCTTGTCGATGTCGGCAATATGCATCGAGCCGCCCTTGCCCTTGCACAGGCCCTCGCGGCTGCCCCAGATTTCCTTCATCATCCCTTCCACGTCACAGCCCTTGGCCAGGCAATGGCCGTGGCCGCGGTGGGTGGAAACGATGCGGTCTTGCGTGCCGAGATGCTCGCACACGCCCACGGCCACGGCTTCCTGCCCGCAATAGAGGTGGGTGAAACCGGCGATCTCGCCGGTCTGGATTTCCACGTGCAGCCTTTCCTCGAACTCGCGGATGGTCTTCATCGCGCGATAGGCGTTCAGCAGGGCTTCTCGGCTCAGTTGCATTCCCGGCTCCCGGAAGATTTTTCGAATTCTGGTTCTACGGCTTGGATAGCGATGACTACAGGTGCAGCACGGTCTTGGCGATGATGCCGGCCTGCACTTCGTTGGTGCCGCCAAAGATGGTCCAGGCGCGGCTGTTGAGATAGCGGGCGGCGGCAACCTGGCTGGGCAGGCCGTGCACCGGCTGCGGCGCCTGCGCGCCGTAGAGCGGGCGCTGCCGTTCCAGTTCCAGGCCAGCGAGGCCGAGCAGGTCCATCGCCAAAAGATCGATATCCTGCCGCAGGTTGGACGCGAGCAGCTTGACCAGCGAGGTTTGCGGGCCGGGCTTTTGCCCGTGGGCGATTTCGGACAGGATCTTGAGTTCGATCATTTCCAGCGATTCCACGCCCAGGCGGATGCGCGCCACGCGGCGGCGCCATTCGGCATTGCTCGCCATGGTGCCGCCATGGCCATCGGGCTGGGCAGTGGCGTCGGCCTCGATCCGGCGCAGGTCATAGGCGAGCTTGGGCGCGTGGCATGATCCGCCGCGTTCGTTCTCCAGCAGGAACTTGGCCAGCTTCCAGCCATCGCCCTCGGCCCCGACGCGGTCGCTCACCGGCACTTCGACGTCTTCCAGAAACACCTGGTTGACCTCGTGATCGCCCGCCAGGGTCAGGATCGGGCGCACCGAGATGCCGGGCTGGTTCATGTCCACCAGCAGGAACGAGATGCCGGCGTTCTTGTGCGCGCTGGCATCGGTGCGCGCCAGGCAGAACATGCGGTTGGCCCAGTGGGCGTGGGTGGTCCAGATCTTGGAGCCATTGACGACATAGCGATCGCCGCGCTCGTCGCTCACGCGCACCGCCCGGCATTGCAGGCTGGCCAGGTCCGATCCGCTGGCAGGCTCGGAAAAGCCCTGGCACCAATAGTCTTCGCCCGACAGGATGCGCGGCAGGTAGTGCGCCTTCTGCTCGGGCGTGCCGAAGGAATAGATCACCGGCGCAACCAGCTTCAGCCCCAGCACGGTCAGATTGGGCGCGCCGGCCTCGGCGCACTCCTTTTCAAAGATATAGCGCTGCACCGGGCTCCACCCCGTGCCGCCATATTCGCGCGGCCATTGATAGGCGAGCCAACCCTTGCGGTGAAGCACCGCGTTCCACGCCTGGCCGATCTCGGGCTCGACGAAGACCGACGGCGTCGCAGCTGCGCCATCGCGGATTTCGGCAGTGAGGTTTTCGGCCAGGAACGCGCGCACTTCGTCGCGGAAGGCCAGGTCTTGGGGAGAGAGATCGAGGTCCATAAGGGGCTATTTCTGAAGAATGGTGACGGCCGAAACGCCGGGCGCGCCATAGACGTGGCTGTAGGCCGTGCGCGGATTGCCGGGCACTTGGCGGCCGCCGCCCGCACCCCGCAGCTGCACGACGTTTTCATAGACCTGGCGCAGGCCCGACGCGCCGATCGGCTCGCCACAGGCCAAGCAGCCGCCATCGGTGTTGACCGGCAGCGCGCCGCCGATCTGCGTGCGTCCTTGCGCCAGCCAGGCTTCCTGCTCGCCATCGGCGCAAAAGCCGTTTTCGGCCATGTGCATGATTTCCGCGCCGGCTTCGGTGTCCTGCAACTGCGCCACGGCGATATCGGCCGGGCCCATGCCGGCCGCCTCGAACGCCGCGGCAGAGGCCAGCCGCGTGGCCGTGGCGGTGCCGCCGCCGCTGTCGATGCTCGGGGCAAAGACCTCGAAACTGCCGGGCGGGCGGGTGCGCATCGTCGCGGCAGCCAGGCGGATCGGCGTGGCGCCCAGCCGGCGGGCCATGCGCTCGCTTGCCAGAACCAGCGCTACGGCGCCTTCGCCGGGCGAGCAGAACATGAACTTGGTGAACGGGTCAGAGACCATCGGCGCATCGAGAATGGTGTCGAGCGCCACCGGCTCGCGCCGCCAGGCGTGCGGGGCATGCACGCCGTTGGCAAAGGCCTTTTGCGCCACCAGACCCAGCGTGCGGCGCGAAATGCCATGCAGGTGCATGTAGCGCATGATCTTGGCGGCAAAGAATTGCGTGGTGACCATGTAGCCGGCCGCGCCATACCATTCGGGCAGGTTGTATTCGGCCGGCTTGGCATCGAACGCGCCGCGCGGGTGCTTGTCGAAGCCCAGCGCCAGGCCCAGCTCGAACTCGCCCGAGCGGATCGCCATCTGCGCGGAAAACAGCGCCGATCCGCCGGTGGCGCAGCCGTTGCGCACGTTGATGAACTGCACCCCGGTCAATCCCAGGTGCGACACCATGCTGTCGGGGTTGCCGGCGGCGTCCGATCCGCCATAGGCGAACTGGATATCGCCCCAGGCGACCCCGGCATCGGCGAGGGCGGCGCGCACGGCATGTACCCCCTGTTCCAGGCCAGAGAGGCCCGGCGTGCGGCCGAACGGGTGGATGCCGATGCCCACGATGTGCACGGCCGCGCTCATGCTGCGCTCTCCCCGCCAGCCACTTCTGCCGGGGCAAAGGCGGGCAGCCACAGCGGCTCTGCCACGCTGTCGTCCAGCGCCACGCGGACAAGGCGCAGCGGCATGCCGATGCGGATGGCATCGAACGCCATGCCGACCAGCCGCGCCTGCACGATCACTTCGCCGGGCAGATCGACATAGCCGAGCGCCCAGGGTTCGAACGCGGCGGGGCCGGCATAAGGCGGCGACTTGGGGGCAAAGCGCTGGATGGTGAAAGACCACAGCGTGCCCTGGGTGCCGAGCGCCACGGGCTCGAAATCGCTGGTGCCGGGATGGGGGAAAACGATGCGCCCGGCGTCTGGCCGGTCTGCGCCTGCGCGCCCACCCAGCAGCCGCAACGGCGCATCGGGCATGAACAGGGCGGCGGCTTGGGCCAAGGTTTTCCTCTCCGTCAGTGGCGCGGCTGCTCTCTCGATTCCGCTGTCGCTGATAAAGCGCGCCCGGGCCCGGTGTGGCGACTCTTCAAAACGCTAGGCCTGCACAAAAGACGGGTGGGTGCCCCGCGGATATGCGCGCACGACAAGGCGCCCCTGCGCGGTGGAAGAGGCGTCCGGTGCCGCCCATGCTGCGGCCATGCTGCGCGGGATCACTTCTGCAGCGAGATGTAGCCAAGCTGGGCTGCCTTGAACACGGTCTGGCTGCGGTTGACCGCGTCCAGCTTGATCGAGGCGTTGTGAATGTGGAACCGCACCGTGGCGCGGCTGCGCCCGATGATCATGCTGATTTCCAGGTCAGTCTTGCCGATCGCGGCCCAGCGCAGGCACTCCACCTCGCGCTTGGACAGGCGCGATCCCGGCGGGAGCGCCTGGGCCGAGCCCATGGTGTTGACATAGCTGGTGATGAACGTGCGCCCGACCAGGCCGAAGATATCGCCATAGCGCTGGAACAATGCGCCCAGATCGGTCAGCGACTGGTCGAGCGGATTGAACGACACCGCACCGATCTGGCCGAACGGCAGATGCACCGGCACGACAATCGCCGCGCGGGTCATCGCGCGCGCTTCAAAGTTGGTCAGGTCGATCGCGGCGAGATAGCGGTTGGGCGCGCGGGTGTGGCACCCCTTTTCGTTCACCCAGAACGGCTCTGCCTCGAACCGGCAGGCGGTGGTGATCGGCGAATCGAGCGCGATGCGCGGATTTTGCCACCAGGCCTTTTCGCTGGTCCATCCGAACACGTCGCGGGCGAGCACGTTGCCGTCCACGTCCATCGGCGTGCGCTTGTCGGCGATATTGTGCGCGGGCGCGGCCTGCATGCCGCAGTTGCGCGCGATCGAATCCAGCGCCTGGGCGGCGCGGCGAATCTCGTCAGGCGCCGTTATGCGAACGGCATCGACCCATTCCAGGCTTGGGGCATCCATCTCCAGGACCATGTGCTTGTGCCTTCTTTTGAGCGGGCGTTGGCGGCCATCCTAACCTTTTTCGCAGCGTGGTTGGCCTGTCGGTAGTGCTAGATCGAACCGGGAGGGAGCAACACCCATGAATTTTGAGCTGAGCGAAGAAGAAACCATGCTCGCGGGCCTGGCCGACCGGTTCGTGGCCGATCGCTATGATATCGAACGGCGCCGTGCCTACCTGGCGGAGCCGCAGGGCTTTTCGCAGGAAAACTGGAATCTGCTGGCCGAATGCGGGCTGATGGCGGCCCCTTTGGCGCAGGCGGATGGGGGCATGGAGCTTGAGCCGGGCGCGATCGTCGCGCTGTTTGCCGCATTGGGGCGGGGCCTTGTGGTCGAACCGCTCGCTGAAAGCGTGCTGGTGGGGGCGCGGCTGTTGCTGGCCGGCGCGCAAGCCAGCCTGGCCGATGCCTGGCGCGACGGGCTGGCCAGCGGGACGCAGCGCGTTGCCCTGGCCCATGCCGAGCCGGGCCAGCGCGGCAACCGCGCCTGGGTGGAAACCCGCAGCGAGGTGGGGGCTGACAGCGTGCGCCTGTCAGGCACCAAGCACTGCGTGCCGGCCGGGCAGGGCGCCGACGCGTTCCTGGTGAGCGCGCGCACCAGCGATGGCGGCACCGGTGCCGACGCCATCGCGTTCTATCTCGTGCCCGCCGATGCGCCCGGCCTGATGATCACGCCCTGGCGCTTGATCGACGGCAGCGTGGCCGTGCGCCTCTCGCTCGATGACGTTGCGATTCCACCGTCGCACCGCCTTGCGGGCGGGCTGGCACTGCTCGACCAGGTCATGCCGCTGGCCGATCTCGCCCGCGCGGCAGAGGCGGTTGGCGTGATGCAGCGGATCTTTGACGAGACGCTGGAATATCTGCGCACGCGCAGCCAGTTCAACACGCCGCTGGGCCGGTTCCAGGCGATCCAGCACCGCATGGTGGCGCACTATTGCGCGCTGGAGCAATCGCGCGCGCTGCTCAACCTGGCGCTGGTGGGCGGGGCAGAGCGCGATTTCGCCCAGGCCGTGGCCGGCGCCCGCGCGTTTATCAGCGACGTGTCGCTCAGGCTGGGGCACGACATGATCCAGTTCCACGGCGGCATGGGCGTGACCGACGAACTGGCGATCGGCCATGGGCACAAGCGGCTGGTCCTGCTTTCGCGCTGGCCCGAAGAGCCGCTGGCCAAGCTCGATCGCTATGCCGGGCTGGCCGCCTGATCCGGCACAGGCCGGGCCGGGCGGCGCAAGCCTTCGCCACACATTGAAAAATTGCATCAGGGGGATATTCGGCGCCGATCCGGCAGGATAAGAGCATGCGCGCGGGAACAGGGGCTTTCCGCCTGACGCGTGGTTCTTGGCCGGGATGGTAATGATGCAGGTTTCCTTGGGGCGTCTCGTCTTGGCCGGCGTGGCCTGTGGCGCGCTGATGGCGCTGGAGGGCTGCGGCCCGGCGCTGCTCCACCCCCACGCCGCCGCCGCTCGCCTCGGCCGCCCGGTGGAACAGCCCGCAGCGCCCAGCGCCGCGCAAGCCGCTGAACCGGCGGCATCACAGCCGGTTGCACCAGAACAGCCCGCACCCGTGGCGCCAGAGCCACCGGCCCCCGCGCCCGATGCTGGCCCGATCGCCGATGTCATCCCGCATGACACGACCCCGCCCGCGCCGGTCGCCGCGCCGGCACCGGCCGTCGCTCCGGCTCCCGCACCGGTCGCCGCGCCAGCCCCGCCGCCGCCGCCTTCGCCACCTCCGGCGCCTGAGCCGGAGGCCCCGCCGATCATCGTCAACCACGCGCCCGAACCGCCGCCGCCCCCTCCGCCCCCGCCGCCGCCACCGCCGCCGGTTGCGATCTCCACGTTGATCGTCACCGTATCGCCGCCCACCGCCTGCAAGGATTGCGAGACAGTCAGGCTGTCGGTGTCGCCCACTGGCGAAGTGCTGATCGAGCGGGGCAGCTGGGATATCGTGCACCAGAAATGGGTCTATCGCCGCACCCCGACCAAGACGCGGGGGCAGAATGCCGATGCGTTCATCGCCGCGTTGGCGGGCGATCGTCCGCTGGGGGTCAAGGCGATTTCGGGCACCGAGGGTTGCACCGCCACGGGCGATGCGGGCGGCAATGTTGCGCTGCGCTGGGTCGATGGCATGCGCGATGACCGCCTCACCGTCAGCTTTGCCTGCGCCCCCTATGCCGGCAGCACCTGGGAACGCCACGTGCGCGATGCAGCCGCGCTGCTCAAGCTGAACCGGCCGATCTTCTAGAAGTCATACAAAGAGTTATACCTCAGGCGCGAGATGCCCGGCGGGGCATTTGCCACAATTGGACAATCTGTTGCCAGCGCTGGCACAATCCACTAGACCGGCCGGCGATCCTGCAAGAGGCCTGTTGTCGATGCCCAGATTGGTTCTTCATCCCGATCGCCTGTTTCCTGCCGATCCTGGCACCCGGGCGATTGCCCGCGCGCTCTATGCCACGGTTGCCCAGGCGCCGATCATCAGCCCGCATGGCCATACCGACCCGGAATGGTTTGCCAGCGATGCGCCGTGGGACAATGCGACGCAGCTGCTCTTGGCGCCCGACCATTACCTGTTCCGCATGCTCTATTCGCAAGGTGTGCCGCTCGATGCGCTGGGCGTGCCGCGCCAGGGCGGGGCGCTGCCCGATACCGATCCGCGCGCGGCCTGGCGCACTTTTGCGGCGCATTGGCACCTGTTCCGCGGCACCCCTTCGGCAATGTGGCTGAACCACGTTTTTGCCGAGGTGTTCGGTATCGACCGGGCGCTCGATGAAACGACGGCCGATCACTATTACGATGCGATCGGCGCGGCGCTCGCCAGCCCGGCGTTCCGCCCGCGCGCACTGTTCGAGCGGTTCAACATCGAACTGCTCGCCACTACCGAAGGCGCGGCCGATGATCTTGCCCACCACCAGGCGATCCGCGCCTCGGGCTGGCAGGGCAATGTCGTGACGACCTATCGCCCGGACTCGGTGATCGACCCCGAACATGATGCCTTTGCCCGCGACATGGCGCGCTTTGCCGCGCTCAGCGGCGAGGATGTGACGACGTGGGACGGCTATCTTAGCGCGCACCGCCGTCGCCGCGCCGATTTCCGCGCGATGGGCGCCACCGCCACCGACCATGGCTTCCTCACCCCGCGCACGGCCAACCTGTCGCGCGCGCAATGCGAGGCGCTGTTTGCCAAGGTGATCGGTGGCAAGGCCGATGCCGCCGAGGCCGAGCTGTTCCGCGCCCAGATGCTGACCGAAATGGCGCGGATGAGCCTGGACGACGGCATGACCATGCAGATCCACCCCGGCGCCACGCGCAACCACAATGCGCAGCTGTTCGCCAGCCATGGCCGCGAAAAGGGCGCCGACATTCCCCGCGCCACCGAATATGTCGAGGCACTGCGCCCGATGCTCGACCTGTTCGGCAACGAGCCGGCGCTCAAGGTCATCCTCTTCACGCTGGACGAGACGACCTATGCCCGCGAACTGGCGCCGCTGGCCGGGCATTACCCCTGCCTCAAGCTGGGGCCGGCGTGGTGGTTCCACGATAGCCCCGAAGGCATGCGCCGCTTCCGCGAGATGACCACGGAAACCGCCGGGTTCTACAACACCGTGGGCTTCAACGACGATACCCGCGCGTTCCTGTCGATCCCGGCGCGGCACGATGTGGCGCGGCGGATCGATTGCGGGTTCCTGGCGCGGCTGGTGGCCGAACATCGCCTGGCCGATTGGGAAGCGGCCGATCTGATCGTGGAACTGACCACGGGCCTGGTGCGCCGCGCCTATGGCCTGCCGACGCCGGCGCCGACGCCAATGGTGCCGGCATGACGCGGCTTTCGCCCGAAACGCTGGCGCTGCTGCCGGCCGATGTGGCGCGGCCCAGCTATGATCGCGGCGCCATGCGCGCCGGCGTGGTCCACTTCGGTCCCGGCGCGTTTCACCGCGCGCACCAGGCCGCCGCGTTCGACACGCTGCTGGCGCACGATCCGCGCTGGGGGATCACCGGCGTTAGCTTGCATTCGCAAGGGGTGGCGCAGGCGCTGGGGCCGCAAGGCGGGCTCTATACGCTGGCGCTGCTCGATGCGCAGACCCGCTATCGCGTGATCGGCAGCATCGGCCAGGTGCTGACCGGCACGGCCCCGCAGGCGATCCTTGGCGCCATGGCCCATGCCGATACCCGGATCATCAGCGCCACGGTGACCGAAAAGGGCTATTGCCTGGGCGCCGATGGCACGCTCGATACCGCGCATCCCGCGGTCGCTGCCGATCTGGCCGCAGCCGGGCAATCGGGCTGGGTGCCGCAAAGCTTCATCGGCTGGCTGGTCCACGGCCTAGGCGCCCGCCGCCGGGCCGGCCTGCCTGGCGTGACCGTGCTATCGTGCGACAACGTTACCGACAACGGCCGCAAGCTGGAGGCCGCCACGCTCGCGCTGGCGCAGGCGGTGGACCCGCAGACCGCGGCATGGATCGCCGATCAGGTGTGCTTTCCCAATGCCATGGTCGATTCGATCACACCGGCGACCGACGATGCCTTGCGGGCGCAGGTGGCGGCGGCAACCGGGCTGGACGATGCCTGGCCGATCCAGCGCGAAGGCTTTACCCAGTGGGTGATCGAGGATCGCTTTGCCGGGGAGCGGCCGGCGCTCGATCTGGCCGGGGTGACGTTCGCCGCCGATGTGCGCCCGTTCGAGATGGCCAAGCTGCGCCTGCTCAATGGCGCGCATTCCACGCTTGCCTATGTCGGGCTGGGATTGGGCCACGAAACCGTGGCCCAGGCGATGCAGGACGCGGCCCTGGCCCAGTTTGTCGAACGCCTGATGCGCGAGGATATCGCGCCGTCGGTCAAGGCGCCGCCGGGGCTCGACCTGTCGCGCTATATCGACGATGTGCTGGCGCGCTTTGCCAATCCGGCCATCCGCCACCTCTTGTCGCAGATCGCCTGGGATGGCTCGCAAAAACTGCCCTATCGCCTGCTGGGCACGGTGCGCGAGGCGCTGGACGCTGGGCGGCCGATCGCCCGCCTGGCCGTGCCGATCGCGGCCTGGCTGCGCTTTCTCGAACGGGCCGCGCGCGGTGGCGCGACGATCACCGATCCGCTGGCGGCCGACCTGCGGGCGCGGGCCAGCGATTGGCGGGCGGTGCTGGCCATGCCGGCGGTGTTCGGCACGCTGGGCCAGGATGCGCGGTTTGTTGATGCCGTGGCCGCTGCCCATGCCGCGCTGGCCGCCGGCCGGCTTGAACCGGGGGCCTGATCGGGTTCAGCCAGGCGCGGGCCCGCTGCTTTCGGCCGGGGTCAGCACCAGGTCGGGATAAAACGGGGGCGGCGGGCTGCCGCCCTCGATCCGCGCGATCAGGTGGCTGGTGGCGGCAGCCGCCATCGCGCCGAACGGCCGCGCGACCGAGGTGAGCGCGGGGGTGACCATCTGGGCCAGCATGCTGCCGTCAAAGCCCACCACCGACAGCTGCGCCGGCACGGCAATGCCCCGCCGCGCCGCCACCTTGAGCACGCCGGCGGCCATGATGTCGTTCGCGGCAAAGATCGCGGTGGGCGCGTCTGGCCCGGCGAGCAGCGCCTCGGCCGCCGCGATGCCGGCGGCAAAGCCATAGTCGCCCGCGGTTTCGGCCACGCTGGCCGCAGGCACCGCGGCGATTTCCGCGAGGAAGCCGGCGCGGCGCTCGCGCGCAGAGGCCATGTCTTCCGGCCCGTTGACCAGGCCCAGGCGGCGATGGCCCAGGCCCAGCAGATGGCGCGCCACTTGCGCGCCGGCGCCGCGCTCGTCGCTCAACACCACGCCGGCAAACCCATCGAGCGGCACTGCCGAAACCGCCACGGCCGGCACCTTGGCCGCGTCCAGCGCCTGCGCCAGGCCGGCCACGCCCGAGATCGGCGGCAGCACGATCAACCCGTCAACGCGCGAACGCCCGGCAAAGGCCAGCGTGTCGGCAATCGCGGCTGCCCCCTCGCGCGGGGTGGAATGGACAATCAGTTCATAGCCATGCGCCGAACTGACCGAGACGATGCCACGCTGGATGGAATCGAGCACCAGCGCGTTGCGATCATGGTGGATCAGCCCGATCAGGAACGAGCGCCGCATCGCCAGGGCGCGGGCGCGCAGGCTGGGGCGGAACTCTAGCGCGGCAATCGCGGCCTCGATCCGCTCGCGCGTCTGCATGTTGACCTTGGGGGACTTGTTGAGCACGCGCGATACGGTGCGGATCGAAACGCCCGCGGCGGCGGCCACGTCCTCGATCGTCGGTTCGCCGTGGCGCGAAGGTTCAGCGGCGGGCGCGCTTTCGGGCAAGGGGGCGGGGCGGTCGGTCATGCCCCTGTTCTATGCGCAGATATGGCGCGCGCACGCCAGCCCCACCGGGTTACTGCAGCTGGCAGATATCCAGCGCGGCCATGTCGGTATAGTCGAGGTTTTCGCCGCCCATGGCCCACACGAATGCGTATTTTCTCGTGCCGGCGCCCATGTGGATCGACCAGGGCGGGCTGATGACGGCTTCCTCGTTGGCGATCACGATGTGGCGCATTCTGTCGGGCTCGCCCATGTAATGGAAAATACGGTCGTTTTCCTGCGCAAGATCGAAGTAGAGATAGATTTCGCTGCGCCGGTCGTGCAGGTGCGGCGGCATCGTGTTCCACACGCTGCCCTCTTCCAGCACGGACAGGCCGAGCAACAGCTGCGCGCTGTCGCACACGCCGGGAATCACGAACTGATAGATCGTGCGGCGGTTGGCATTGGCAAGATCGCCGCGCTCCAGCGGATTGGCCTGGTCGAGCGAAATGTGCTTGATCGGCAGGGCTTTGTGCGCCGGGGTGGACGCGAGGTAAAAGCGGGCGCCTTCGCCCTCGAACGTCACGTCCTGGCTGCCCATCGGCACATAAAGGCATTCCTTGTTGGCCAGGACAAAGCGCTGCCCATCCACCGTGACTGCGCCGGGCGTGCCGATGTTGACCACGCCCATTTCACGCCGTTCCAGCAGGCTATGGCCCGCGGCGCTCTGGGGCGCGGTCTGGCGGGGGAGGTGCAGCGGCGTTGCCCCCGGCACGGCGCCGCCGATCACGAACCGCTCGTTGTGCGAATAGGTGAGGACGATCTCGCCGGCCACGAACAGGCCCGTGACCAGGTAGCGATCGCGCAGCGCGGCGTTGGAGACGCCATCCATCATGTCCGGATGCGTTGCGTGATAGGTCTTGGCATACATGGCACACGCTCCGTTCGGTTGGCGAGGGCGGGTGGTATCGGGTTTGCCCGGTCGGTGGCAAGAGTGCGCAAAGCCGGTTGCACCATGGGTGCGTGCCGCCGCCGCCAGACTGACCACCCCCGCCTTTTAGCGCACCACGTAGAAATCGATCTCGACATGGTCGGGCTTGCGGATACCGCGCGCCACGAACACGGCGCGGTTCATCCATGCGAACGGGCCTGCCCGCGCGGCAAGGCGGGGCGTGGTGCGGAAGTAATAGGCGTCGCTGGGCACGTCTTCGCCCCGCGCGATGCGTTCGGTCACCGCGGTGCTGGCCACGCGCACGCCGGGGTTGTTGACATCCACCACCGTGCCATCGTCGGCCTGGAGGAAATAGCGCGCTTCCACCTGGGTCAGGCCATCGGGCAGGATGGTTTGCCAATCGCCGCCGCCCGGCAGGACGCGGCCGTGGAACAGCGGCCCATCCACGCTGCCACCGGTGATGGCGATGAACCGCTTGCGGCCGCCGCCGATTTCGCCCTGCTCCACCGCCGGGGCGAGCGTGACCTTGGCGGTGAACGCGTATTCCAGCGTCGGTGCCGGCGCCGCCGGGGCCGCGCGCGCGGCTGGCGCGAGGCCTGAAATCATGGTGGCCACTGTCATGGCCAGGGCCATCGCCCGTGTCCGCGCGATCATCGTGTTGTTCTCTCCCGTGGTATGCTTTTGCTGATCAGTGCCCGCCCAGCGCCTTGGCGCGATGATCGCGGCGGACCGCCATCGCTGCGGCGAGCCACAGCGCCGCCGCGGCGGCAAAGCCGGCAAGGCTGCCGCCCAGGGGCGCGGGCAGGGCAAATCCGGCCAGTGCGGCCAGAATCAACGCCCCGCCCAGCAGATGGAACGGGCGAAAGCGTGCCGCCATCGCGATCGGCAGGAAATGCAGCCCCACCACCAGCGCCATCGCCGGCAGCAAGAGATCGGGGCGGTGCAGGTTCATCACGATGTTGCCCGCCAGGAACAGGCCGACGCCTTCGCCGATGCTGCTCCACATGATGGCCTTTTCCACGTGCGGGGCAGGTTTGATCCCTTCGCCCGGCCGGCGGATCACTGCCCCTGCCGCCAGCGCAATCGCCGCGAACGGCACGAAGGGCAGGGCCAGCGCCGCGCCCGTCACATGCCAGTGCCATGCCAGCGTCAGCGCGGCAAACACCGCGCCGAAAAAGCCCATGATCAGCGCGCCCCATGCCCCCACGCGGTGTCTCCTTCGCGATCGTTCAAGCGCATGATAGGCAGGAATATCCTGGCCGTATATGCGCCAATGCAACACGCCGCCCGCGGGAGGGAGAATGTCTGACCGGATTGCCATCGACGATGCCGCCGCCCGCCGCCTGTTGCGCGCGGTCCACGATGCCGCGATCGCCGCCAGCCAGCCGGCCGCGATCATGCACCGGCACGTGCCGCCGCCCCCTGCCGGGCGCTGCGTGGTAATCGGCGCGGGCAAGGCGGCTGCGGCCATGGCCAGCGCGCTCGATGCCGCGCTTCTGGCGCAATGGGGCGCGCAGGTGCCGGTTTCGGGCGTGGTCGCCACGCGCCACGGCCACGCCGCCGGCGTGCCTGCACCTGCACGCATCGCCGTGGTGGAAGCGGGGCACCCCGTGCCCGATCAGCACAGCCTGGCCGCCGCGCAGCAGATCGTGGCGGCGTTGCATGGCCTGAGCCCGCGCGATCTGGTCATCGCGCTGATATCGGGGGGCGGTTCGGCGTGCATGGAATGGCCGGTCGCGGGGATGGATCTTGATGCGCTGCAGGCCTTGACCCGCGCGATGCTGGAATCGGGCGCCAGCATTGCCGAGATCAACACGGTGCGGCGCCATCTTTCGCGGGTGAAGGGCGGGCGCCTGGCCGCGCTGGCCGCGCCTGCGCCCGTGCTGACCCTGTTGATCAGCGATGTGCCGGGCGATGATCCGGCGGCGATCGCCTCGGGCCCGACGCTGGCCGATGCGACGCGTGCCGCCGATGCCCTGGCGATCATCGCGCGCCACCGCCTGCCCGTGCCAGACGCCGCGCTGGCCGCCCTGCGCGCCGCCCCGGCCATGCTGCCCACGCGGGGAGAGCATCGCATCATCGCCTCGCCCCGCCAGGCGCTGATAGCAGCGGCCGACTGCGCCCGCCAGGCCGGGCTCACCCCCCTCATCCTGGGCGACGCGCTGGAGGGGGAGGCGCGCGAACTGGGCCGGGCCATGGCCGGCATTGCCCGCTCGGCACAGACCTGGGGCGATCCGCTGCGCGCACCGGGCGTGATCCTCTCGGGCGGGGAAACCACGGTCACGCTCTCCGGTGGTGGCTATGGCCGGGGCGGGCGCAATTGCGAATTTGCCCTGGCCATGGCGGTCGCGCTCGATGGCGCGCCGGGCATCTGGGCACTGGCGGCCGACAGCGACGGGATCGATGGCAGCGATGACGCCGCCGGCGCTTTCATCGCGCCCGATACGCTGGCCCGTGCGGGCGCGGCCGGCGCCGACGCGGCGCAGGCCCTGGCCGGGCATGACAGCTACAGCTTCTTTGCCGCGATCGACGATCTGCTGATCACCGGCCCCAGCCACACCAACGTCAACGATATCCGCGCGGTGCTGGTCGCCTGATGCGCGGGCGATCGCGCTGCCCGATCGGACGTGTCATTGCATTTGTATGTATTGCTGACTAATTCAGGCGCAGAGACTTGGCGCCAGACCGAGTCCGCACACGCCACGCGACATGGCGGCAGAGGGTGGTGGATCGAGGCAGATGATCGAGCATTTTTCGACGCGCAGCCTGACCGGGGCCGACAAGCTGAGCTATTGGCGCGGCCTGATGGCGCGCACCTATTCCGGCCTGTCGACCCAGCCGCTCAGCCCGCATTTCGAAGCGACCGTATCGCGCTGGCAGATGGGCGGCATCACCATGACGCGCCCGCGCGCCACGCCGGTTTCGGTGGAACGGCGCCTGATGGAAGCCGGGCATGCCGGCGGCCCCCGGCTCAAGCTGCACGTGTTCCGTTCCGGGCAGGGACGCGTGGTGCACCGCCGCCGCGAGCTGGACGTGCGCGCCGGGGACATGGTGCTGTGCGCCAGCGAAGAACTCTATCGCTTTGACCTGCGCAGCGAACACGAGTTGATCGTGGCCGAGTTCGACCGCGCCGTGCTGGCCGATATGCCGGGCTGGGTGGACGATGCCGTGGCGACCTGCATCCCGCGCGAGGCGCCGTCCACCCGCCTGCTCCACGATTTCCTGCTGTCATTGTGGCGCGAGTGCGAGGCGAGCCCGCAAGGCCTGCCCGATGATGGCTATGACGGCGTATTCTGCTCTCTGCTGCTCGCCAGCCTGCGTCCCGGCGCGGCACGGGTGGAGCCCAGCCGCCACGGCCTGCTGGAACGCGCGCGGGCGATCGTGGCGGCGCGGCTGGCCGATCACACCTTGTCTCCCGCCACGATCGCTGCGGAAATGGGCGTGTCGCTGCGCCGCCTGCAGGCCGCCGCCGCTGGCCAGGGCGTGACGCTGGGCGGCTATATCAACGAACGCCGCCTGGCACTGGCCGCGCAGAAGCTGACGCTGGAGCCCCAGCGCAGCATTACCCAGATCGCGTTCGACTGCGGCTTTTCCGACAGTTCCTATTTCAGCCGGCGGTTCCAGGAACGCTTTGGCGAAACCCCGCGCCGCTATCGCGCCATGCACTGATCCGCCCTGCCGCCCAGGCAGCACGGATCGGCGCATAAATAAATGATCGAGAACGGAAAGTTGAGGGCATGCTTATGGCCCGGCGGCGGTTTCACCATGGAAACTTAATGCCTGCCGGCCCTAGTTCGGGTGGCGCCCACGCCGGGCGTGCAACCAGGACCAAGCATCGTGAGCGACCCTGACCTACGGTTCGTCATCCCCACCTATCGCCTGCGTGACGTGGGCGAAACCGTTGAAGCCTATGACGAGAATTTCCTGCGCAGCGGACAGACCGCGCCGATCATGGTGTTCGACGATTCCTCGCTGGCCAATCACGAAAAGTATTATGCCGCGCTGGAGGAGACCCGCACCCACAACGAGGTGTGGTATGTTGGCCCGGCGGAAAAGGAGCAGTTCGTTTCGCACATCTGCCGGCGACTGAAAGACCGCAAGCTCGATGTGTTGGTGCGCAACCTGTTCCGCCCCAGCTATGGCGGCAACCGCAATTTCACGCTGATGTACACGCTCGGCGATCTGATGGTCAGCGCGGACGACGACATGCGCCCCTATGGCCTGATCGAGGACAGCCCCGAGGCACTCAGCGAAAACGAGATGAGCCGGGGCAAGCTGATCCCGCGCGGCGCCAATGGCCACTGCCGCAAGTCCTTCGATATCCTGCAGTCGTTTCGCGATATCCTGGGCAAGACCGTGGCCGATGCACCCGCCAACTATGATCAGGGCGATCACCTGGTCGATTCCGCGATGGACCTGGAAACCAACAATTCCCTGGGGTTCTGCCGCGACAATGCGTTGACGCTGCAGCCGGGCAAGCTGCCGCGCAACGGCGTGGTCAAGATGGCGCAATCCTATCGCACCGGCACCAACGATATCGACGCGGTCGACTTCGTCGACATGTTCCTCGATGCCCCGGACGAGATCGACGCCGAGCGGCTCAACGATACCTATGTGCTGGTCAATTTCCGTCCCTGCCTGACCAACCTCAACTGGCGGATGGATTGCGGCGTTGCCGGTTATGATAACCGCACCGGCCTGCCGCCGTTCTTTCCCACGCGCCTGCGGTTCGAGGATTACATCTACCGCCTGTGGATACAGCAGACCGGTTTCGTGGCCGCGCATGTCGATTCCGCGCAAACCCACATCAAGAACACCTACATGCGCAATCCCTTGGCGTCCGAAGTGTTCAACGAGGCAATCTGCAAGCTGCTCAAGCAGAAGTTCCGCACCACGCTCAAGAAGACCGACGAGTTTTCCATCGCGTTCGACTATGAAGGCACGGTCACACTGGAAGACAGCCAACTGATCCTCGAGGAAGCGCGCGCGCTGCATGCCCGCGTGACCGACAGCATCGCCCGGGCCGGATCGGAAGAACGGCGCATGGCGCTGGCCCAGTTTGCCGCCGGGCTTTCGCGCACGTTCTATGATTTCGAGCCTGATTTCTTTCAGCAGAACGTCAGCCGCATGGTCGATGACGAGGTCGGCCTGATCCGGTCTGCGCTGGAAATCTGGCCAACCCTGCTGGAAATTGTCTATTTCCGCCGCCACTGCCACAGCCTGCCGATGCGCCGCGTACGCAACAAAAGCCGCACCGCCAAGGCCCTGGCCACCAAGGCGGCATGAAGGGGAGGCAGGGCGGCGTGCAGACGACGTGGCGCGCCGCCCTGCCGCTTTCGCGCGATGCTGAACCACCGCCAGTCCTTGCGGCTGCCCGGCTGGCGATGCCCCGTCGTTTTTGTCCATGCTTTTCGCGCGATCGTCCAAGATGGCGGCGGGGCAGGGCGGTAGCTCCCATGGCGATAACACATCGCAAGGGAGTGCAGGATGCCGCAGGTTTTCACTCGATCGAGCCTGGTTGCCCTGGCCGTGGCCACCACCGTGCCCGGCCTGGCCCATGCCCAGGATGCCGCGCCGCCGGCTGATGCAGCGGCCGCCGCGCCGCAGGGGGGCATCCAGGAAATCGTCGTGACCGCGCAAAAGCGCGCGCAGAACGTCCAGAACGTGCCGATCGCGATTTCCGCCTTCACCGCCTCGTCGCTCAAGGAGCGCGCGGTTACCAGCGTGGCGTCGCTGTCGGCCCTGGCGCCCAACGTCAACCTTGATGGCGGCACGCCGTTTTCGGGTTCCTCGGCCGTGCTCTCGGCGACGATCCGCGGCATCGGTTCGGATGACTTTGCCTTCAACATCGATCCGGGCGTGGGCATCTACCTCGACGGCGTCTACCTGGCACGCACCGTGGGCGCCAACCAGGACCTGCCCGACGTGGAACGCGTGGAAGTGCTCAAGGGCCCGCAGGGCACGCTGTTCGGGCGCAACACCATCGGCGGCGCGATCTCGATCGTCACGCACGAGCCGGGCAAGGAATTCAAGGGCTCGATCGACGCCACCACCGGCAGCTACAACCTGGTCAAGGTGCGCGGCACGGTGGACGTGCCGCTGGCGCCATCGCTGTTTTCATCGGTAACCTTTGCGGTCACCAACCGCGAGGGGTTCCTGAAGCGCATTCCCTATCCCGATCAGCGCGCCAGCAATTCCGACACGTTCCTGAACTTCAACCATGCCGATTATGCCAGCTCCAGCCGCGAAGGGGGTGACAATACCGCCTCGCTGCGCGGCAAGCTCAAGTGGGACAACGGCGGCGCGATCACGGCCACGCTGACCGGCGACTGGACGCGGCAGGACAGTTCCTCGCAGGCGAGCAAGCTGCTGGCCGCGCTCAACCTGCCCGGGCCGTTTGCCGGTACCGACAACCTGCCGGGCACGGCGCTGTCGGCCTCGGGCAACACCGGCTTCCTGTTTTCCGGCCTATACAACTTCTGCATCGGATCGACCGCGCAGCAGATCGCGGCGCGCAATGCCCAGGCGCTGTGCGGCGCGCGCGGCACCCAGTTCGGCCGCCGGCTTTCGCCGCTGGCCAGCGTGAACGTGGATGGCGATCCCACCAACGATCGCCTGCCCTGGGATTCCCGCTTCGTCACCGCAGACCCCGACACCAGCTATGCCACCGGGCCGAGCTTCAACAAGCTGACGACCTGGGGCCTGGGCGCCACGGTGCAGGCGCAGGTGAGCGATGACCTGACGATCAAGTCCATCACCGCCTATCGCAGCACGCACTGGCGCGCCGGCCTCGATGCCGATGGATCGCCGCTCTCGTTCCTCGAGCTGTCGTTCCAGCAGAACCAGTGGCAGTTCAGCCAGGAAGTGCAGATCCTCGGCAAGGCGCTCGACAAGAAGCTGAACTATGTGCTGGGCGGCTATTACTTCAAGGAAAAGGGCAGCCTGCACGATTACGTGACGTTTGACGAAGGCTTGGTGCAGGTCGATGGCCCCAACCGCTTCAACACCGAAAACTATGCGTTCTTTGGCCAGGTCGATTATCGCCCGGTCGAGATCCTGGGCATCACAGTGGGCGGTCGCTATACCCACGAAGCCAAGCAGTTCGAAGGTGGGCAGCAGGAATTGAACGGCTTCAACTACAAGCTGTTCGGCTGCAGCGATGCCAATGGCAATGTCACGCCCAATGGGCCGTTCCCCCTGGCGCCGGTCTCTTGCCAGAACGGCATCGGCTATCCCAACCCGGCCAATCCCGTGCAGGTCTATGCCCCTGGGGTAAACCGCAAGAACTTCAACAACTTCTCGCCCAAGGTCGGGGTCCAGCTCTATCCTGCCGAGCGCGTCATGGTCTATGGATCGTGGTCCAAGGGCTACAAGACCGGCGGCTGGACCACGCGGTTGACCAACCCGCAGGGCAATGTGGCGCCCGGCTTTGGCCCGGAAAAGGCCACGACCTGGGAAGTTGGGGTGAAATCGACCCTGCTCGATCGCAAGCTGCAGCTGAACCTGGCCGCGTTCACCACCGACTATGAAGGGGTGCAGCTCAACATCCAGATCGGCACCTCGCCCACCATCGCCAACGCCGGGCGCGCGCGGATCAAGGGGGTCGAGGCCGAAATGGTGCTGGCGCCGGTGACGGGCCTGACCATCAATGGCTCGGTCGGCTATATCGATGCGCACTATACCCAGATCGATCCTGCTGCGCTGGTCAATGCCGGCACGATCCCGGGCATCCAGGCCGGCATCTATCTGGGCGCGCCGCTGCCCAAGACGGCCAACTGGAAGATCAACCTGTCGCCGCGCTATCAATTCAACCTGGCGAACGGGGGCAACGTGGTAGCGCTGGCCGACTGGACGCACACCACGCCGGTGTGGAATGACATTGCCCGCACCCTGCTGCTGCGCCGGCCCACGAACGACATGATCAACGCCAGCCTCACCTACAACACGCCCGGCGATCGCTGGTCGCTGACCGTGGGTGGCACCAACCTCACCGACACCCGCTATCTCGTCAGCGGCAATACCAACCTTTCGGCTGGCGCGATCTTTGGCAGCTACAACCGTCCGCGCGAATGGTACCTTCGCGCCGGCTTCAAGTTCTGATCGATCCACCCCCTGGCGCCGGACCGCTTCCTCCACGAAATCCCCCGGTCCGGCGCTTCTTTTTTGATCTGCTTTCGCCGTTTCACTGCAAGGATACGCCCCCATGCCCACTGCTGCCCATGCCGCTGTTTTCCGCCAGCCCGGCGCGCCGCCGGTGATCGAGCCGGTCGTGCTCGATGATCCGCGCGAAGACGAGGTGGTGGTGCGGCTGGTCGGCGTGGGGGTGTGCCACACCGACATGGTGCTGCGCGACGGGCACCTGCCGCTGCCGTTTCCGGTGGTGCTGGGGCACGAAGGGTCTGGCGTGGTCGAGCAGGTCGGCACGGCGGTGACCGGGCTGGCACCGGGCGATCATGTCGTGCTCAGCTTTGATTCGTGCGGCCACTGCCCGTCGTGCGACGATCACGCTCCGGCCTATTGCCACGATTGGTTTGCCTATAACTTTGGCGGCAGCCGCCGCGATGGCACCACCGCCCTGGCAACGCCCGAAGGCGCGGTGATCCACAGCCACGTGTTCGGGCAATCGTCGTTTGCCACCCATGCCATCGTGCATGCGCGCAACGCGGTAAAGGTCGCGGCCGATCTGCCGCTCGATCTGCTCGGCCCGCTGGGCTGCGGCATCCAGACCGGGGCGGGCGCCGTGCTCAACGAACTGCGCCCGCGCCCCGGCGCCAGCGTGGCGGTGATCGGAACCGGCGCGGTCGGCCTTTCCGCGATCATGGCCTGCGGCATTGCCAGGGCGGGCGTGGTCGCGGCGGTGGATATCAACCCCGCGCGCATCGCCCTGGCGCAGGAACTGGGCGCCACCCACGGCTTTGACGCGCGCGCCGGCAGCCTGGCCGATCATGCCCGCAGCGCCGGCCTGGCGCAGGGGTTCGACTGCGTGATCGATACCACCGGGCGGCCCGACGTGGTCAATGCCGCGATGGCAGCGCTGGCCCCGCGTGGGCAGATGGCGCTGGTGGGGGCCTATGGCCCGGGTGACATCGCCGCCGATGCGACGTTCCTGATGAGCGGCGGCCGCGTGATCCGTGGCGTGGTGGAAGGTGGCGCCGATCCGCAGACGTTCATCCCCGAACTGCTCGCCCATTATCGCGCCGGGCGCTTTCCGTTCGATCGCCTGGTGCGCTTCTTCGCGTTTGCCGACATTGCCGATGCCATCGCCCAAGGCGAGGCCGGCCATGTGGTCAAGCCCATCTTGCGCATTCCCTGAGCGCTTCCCACTATAGCCTCAACGGCAAAGGAAATTCCCTTATGGACAAGCAATTCGGCCTGTTGATCGATGGCCAGCTGGTGCCCGGCGCGGCCACGTTCGATGTGATCAACCCCGCGACGGAAACCGTGCTGGCCCAGGCGCCACGGGCCGACATGGCCCAGCTCGATGCGGCGGTCGCCGCTGCCAAGCGCGCGTTTCCCGCCTGGGCGGCGCGCAGCCAGGATGATCGCGCCGCGCTGATCGACCAGCTGGCCGAGGCGGTGCACGCCCGGCTGGAGGATTTCGCCCAGTTGCTGACGGCCGAACAGGGCAAGCCGCTGGACCAGGCGCGTGGCGAGATGATGGCCACCTATTTCGTGCTCAAGGCCTTTGCCGGCATGCGCGTGACCGACAAGGTGCTGCGCGAGGAAGGCGGCAATACGGTGATCGAGCACCGCACCCCACTGGGCGTGTGCGCCGCGATCACGCCGTGGAATTTCCCGGTGGTGCTGCTGGCCAACAAGCTGGGCCCGTGCCTGCTTACCGGCAACACCATGGTGGCCAAGCCTGCGCCCACCACCCCGCTCACCACGCTGCTGCTGGGTGAGGTGATCGCCCAGATCCTGCCGCCGGGCGTGGTCAACGTGATTGCCGATGTCAACGATCTGGGCGGCGCGCTGTCCACCCATGCCGACGTCGCCAAGGTTGCCTTCACCGGATCGACCGCGACCGGCAAGAAGGTCATGGCCTCGGCCGCGAGCGGGGTGAAGCGCGTGACGCTGGAACTGGGCGGCAACGATGCCGCGATCGTGCTGGACGACATGCCGGCCAAGCTGGCCGCCGAAAAGGTCTATCAGGGCGCGATGGTCAATGCCGGCCAGGTCTGCGTGGCGATCAAGCGCGCCTATGTGCACGAAACCGTCTATGACGAATTCCTGGAAGAGATCACCCGCCTGGCCCAGGATGCCGTGGTCGACGAAGGCACCCGCCAGGGCGTGACGATCGGCCCGGTGCAGAACAAGATGCAGTTCGACAAGGTTTCCGCCCTGCTGGCCGATGCGCGCGCGCGTGGCACCGTGCTGGCCGGCGGCGCACCGCTCGATCGCCCGGGCTATTTCATCGCGCCGACCATCGTTGCCGATCTTGATGACGATGCGCCGCTGGTGCGCGAAGAACAGTTCGGCCCGGTGCTGCCGGTGCTCAAGTTCTCTGACGTGGACGATGTGATCGCCCGCGCCAACGACAGCGATTATGGCCTGGGCGGCACTGTCTGGGGCAAGGACGTGGCCCGCGCGATGGACGTGGCGCGGCGGATCGATACCGGCACGGTGTGGGTCAACCAGCACTTGGCGATCGACCCGGGCATCCCGTTCCGCGGCGTCAAGCAATCGGGGCTGGGCGGCGAACTGGGCGAGGCTGGCCTGCTTGAATATACCCAGGCGCACATCATCAACGCGGTCAGCCTGCCGGCCTGACGCCGCGCGGCAATTTTGTAACAAGTTGTATGGCCATGCCGCAGTCCCAAGGGCTGCAGCATGGCCATTTTTCTGCGGCATTGCCTTGATACAGAATACTATTCCATCCCTGTGGAATAGGCCCGTCGCTGTTGATGTTTCACTATGTCAGCAAAGATTGCATGCCCGTAGCCCGGCGAAATTGCGGTGATACAACTGCACGCTAGACCCCGTGGCCATGAACCGCCCGGCGTTGCCCCCAATACCTGCACTGCCTGTTGATCCTGTTGCCCCATCCGCCCGCGCGCCATCCCCCGACGCTGCGGCGCCATCGCGCTGGGAACGCCTGATGAGCCGCCCGGTGCCGTTGTGGGTGCTGGGGCTGACCATGGCGCTGGGCGCGCTGGTGCTGCTGGGCTTCGGGTTCGTGCTGCTGGCACCGCGCCGCCATGGCGCGCTGGGCGAACTGGCGGTGCAGGTGGCCAGCATTCCCGATACCGTAGGGCGCGCCGCGGGCGCCTTGCTGCCCTATCACCCGACGATCGGCCAGCCTTACGAGCCATTGCCCGGCGGCCTGTGGCGCCGGCCCGGCTTTGTCGATCCCGGCTATATCCTGCTGACCGTGTTCGATACCGCGCGCCGGCGCTGGGTGGTGCAGCTGTTGCGGCTGCGCGATGGCCAGGTGGTGCGCACTTATGCCCCGGACATTGCCGCGATCCTGGCGCATTCCACGTTCCGTTCGGCGCTGATCGATCTGGCGCGGGACAAGACCAACCAGCGCTTCATGGCGATGCATCCCATGCTGATGCCCGATGGCGGCCTGATCGTGCACGATACCTCGCCCCTGGTGCGGATCGATGCCTGCGGCCGGCCGGAATGGATGATCGACGGCATTTTCCACCACTCGCTGGAACGCGCGCCCGATGGCACGCTGTGGGCATCCTACCGCCTGCCGCGCACCACGCGTCCCGGCCTTGGCCCGCAATTTGCCGACGAAGGGCTGATGCACCTGACCGCGGCGGGCAAAGTGTTGAGCCGCACCCCCGTGATCGACCTGCTCGATGCCAACAACATGGGCCAGCTGTGGCGCGGGCGGCCCTATTCGGATGATCCCATCCACCTCAACGATATCCAGCCCGTGCCTGGCGATGGCCCCTATTGGCGCGCGGGCGATCTGCTGATCAGCCTGCGCAACCTGTCGCTCTTGCTGCTCTATCGCCCGTCCACCGGCAAGGTGGTGTGGAGCCGCGGCCTGCCCTGGCGGTTCCAGCACGATGTCAGCGTGCTCGATGATCACCGCATCTCGGTGTTCGACAACCACTGGCGCTTTGCCTGGGACCAGCCCGAACAGGCCGAACCCGACGGCACCAACCGCATGCTGGTCTATGACTTCGCTACCGACCAGGTGAGCGAACCGCTCGCGCGCGCCTTTCGCGATTTGAACATCCACACCCGTGCGCAGGGCCGCGCCACGCCGCTGCCCGGTGGCGACACCATGGTGGAAGAGACCGAGCTGGGCCGCGTCGTGCGCCTGGCCGCCGATGGCACCGTGCGCTGGAACTTCATCAGTGCCGACGCTGACCGCAACCGGTTCGAGCTGCGCTGGACCCGTTACATCGATCCCGTCGCCGACAAGATCGGCATCCAAGCTGCGGAGAATGCCCGATGCGAATGACCGCCCTGCCCATTGCCGCCGCGTCGCGCCTGCTGTTGCCGGCGATCCTGTTGCTCGCCGCCACGGCCGTTCCGGCGCAGGCCTATGTCGGGCCCGGGCTGGGCCTGGGCGCTGCCTCCACCGCGCTGGGCGTGGTTGGGGCGATCCTGCTCGGGCTGCTGGCTTTCGTGTGGTATCCGGTCAAGCGGCTGATCCGCCTGGCGCGCAAGGCCGCGCGCGGTGGTGGAGCCGGCCGGCGGTGATCGCCGCCGCGCTGGTGCTGGCCGGCGCGCTGCTGGCCACGCTGCACCTGGTGCGGCGCTGGGGCGTGCTGCGCCGCTTTGCCGCGCTGGGCCTGGCCGGGCGGCGCGCGCTGCGTGTCCTCGCGCGGCGGCGGGCGTCTGACCGCTGGAAGGAACGCGCTGCGCGGCTGCTGGCCATCCACCTGATGGGCCGCTCGCTCGTGGCCGGGGGCGCGCTGGCCTTGGCCGCACTCCCTCTGGCGGTGGCGCTGGGCCTGGGGCCGCAGCTGGGCCTGCCGATCACTGCGGCCTTGCTTGATCCATGGGTGCGCCTGGCCATTCTTGCTGTGGGGATCTGTCTTGCCTCCGTCCGATTTGCCCTTGCCCGCAGCCGCGCCAGCGGCGCCGGCCGGCGCGCACGCCTATCGCCGGCTTGACCGGCTGCTGCATCGGCTCGCCCTGGGCAGCCGCGCCGCGCTGGACCTGAGCTTTGACCTGGAACGCGCGCGGTTCGGGCGGGCGGCGGCGGGCTTGACGCTGCGCCCCCCGGTCTTCGTTGCCGGGCTGGCGCGGGCGGGCACCACCGTGCTGATGCAGCGGCTGGAGGCGGCCGATCACTTTGCCAGCCTGCGCTATGCCGACATGCCGTTTCCCCTGGCGCCCAACACCTGGGCCGGGCTGGTGGCGCGGCATCGGCGCCGGCTGGCGCGCACGCCGCGCGGCCACGGCGATGGGCTGGAGCACGATCTCGATACCGCAGAGGCGATCGAGGAAGTGTTCTGGCGCCTTCACTGCGGGCCTGATTACCACACGGATCGCGGGCTGTGCGCGCACCAGCCCGATGCCGCCACGCTGGCTGCATTCGGGCAGCTGATGGCGCTGGTCTGCCTGGCGCGCGGGCAGGGGCGCTATCTGTCCAAGAACAACGCCAATGTGCTGCGCGTGGGCGCGCTGGCGACGCTGCCCGGTGCGGTGCTGGTCCATCCGTTTCGCGATCCGCTGCAACAGGCCGCCAGCCTGCTGGCCCAGCACCGCCGCGCCTGCGCCCTGGCGGCGGGCGACCGCTTTCGCGCCGATTACATGCGCTGGCTGGGCCATCATGAATTCGGCGTGCATCAGCGCCCGTTCTGCCTGCCCGGCGGCGCGCCCGTGGCGGGAGATCCCGATACCCTGGTGTTCTGGCTGCGCACCTGGTGCGGGGTCTATCGCCATCTGCTGGAACAGCCGGGCGCAGTCGCGGCGCGCCAATGCTTTGTCGATTACGATCGCCTGGCACAGGGCGACGACGCGCCGCGCGCCGCCCTGGCGCAGCGGCTGGGGCTGGCCCGCGGCATCGCGGCGCAAGGCCTGCGTTTGCCGCCGCCCCATGCCCTGGCGCAGGGGCCCGTGCCCCTGGCCGATCGCAATGAGGCCGCGGCGATCCATGCCCGGCTCAAGGCGCGGGCAATTGCCGGGTATTGATCACGGGCACCAAAGCCTGGCCGGTCCGTTGCGCACCCCGATCCGCCAGCCCGGCATACCCCTAGATGGCCATTGCCGGGCTGGCGGTTCTGTGAGAGCAGGGGGCCATGAACACGACCGGAACGCACGAGGCCAATCTGGTCATTCTCTCGATCCTGATCGCGGTGTTCGCGTCGTTCACGGCGCTGAGCCTGGCGGGCCGGGTGCGCGTGGGCCAGGGCTGGGCGCGCCGGGTGTGGCTGGCAGCAGCCTCGCTTTCGCTGGGCGGCGGCATCTGGTCGATGCATTTCGTGGCGATGCTGGCGTTTCGCGTGCCCGGCATGGCGATGGGCTATGACCTTGGCTTGACGATGCTGTCCCTAGCCATCGCGATCGCCTTTACCGGGGTGGGCTTTGCCGCGCTGGGCCGGGCTGACCTGACATATCGGCGCATCGCCCTGGCCGGGCTGTTCATGGGCCTGGGCGTGGTGGCGATGCATTATCTGGGCATGGCGGCCATGCGCATGCCCGGCATGATGCGGTATGACCCGCTATGGGTGGCCATTTCGGTGGTGATCGCGATCGGCGCGGCCACGGCGGCGCTGTGGTTTGCCGCGCGCGACCAGGCGCTGGGCATGCGGCTGGGTGCGGCCGGGCTGATGGGCTTGGCGATTGCCGGGATGCACTATGCCGGCATGCATGCCGCCGTGATCACCATGGACCACGCGGCCCATGCGCACATGGTGACAAGCGGTATCGGCCAGACTTTCCTGGCCGTGCTGATCGCCACGATCACCCTGCTGATCCTGGCGATTGCATTGGGCGCGGCTTGGCTCGAGCGCGTGTTCCACAAGATCGCCCGGCGCGAGGCGCGGATCGCGCTGCGGCTCAAGATCGCCGACGTGCTGCGCGACTATGATACCGCCGGTGCGCTCGACCAGATCGCCGCGTTGATGGGCGTGCATTTCGCGGTGAGCCGCACTGGCTTTGGCCAGTTGCTGGCGCATGAGGACATGTTCGATTACGATATCTGCTGGACCGACGGTACGGCGCCGCCGCTGCTCGGGCGGTTGCCGGCGGCTGATTTCGGCACCCGCATCGTGGCGGCGCTCAACCGGGGCGAGACGGTGGTGGTGGGCGATCTGTTTGCCGATCATCCGCTGGTCGATGCGCGCGGCCGGCAGACCGCACGCGCTGTCGATACCCGCGCGATCCTGGTGGTGCCGTTCATCCGCGAGGGGCGGCTGCGCACGATCGTCTATCTCAACAACCGCACGCCGCGCGATTGGCACCCCGATGACGTGGCCTTCATGGAAGAGATTGCCGAGCGCACCCGCTTGGTGAGCGAGCGGGCCGCGATCGCCGAACAGCTTCGCGAACTCAACGCCACGCTGGAAGCGCGGGTGGAAGCGCGCACCAGCGAATTGCGTGCCGCGCAGGAAGCACTGGTGCAAAGCCAGAAGATGGAGGCGATGGGCCAGCTGGTTGCCGGCCTGTCGCACGATTTCAACAACGTGCTCGGCGCGATCCTGGCGTCGTTCGATCTCATTGCCCGGCGCAGCGGCGATGCCGCGCGGGTGGAGCGCCTGGCCGGCGAAGGGCGCCAGGCAGCACAGCGCGCGGCCAACCTGATCGCGCAGCTGCTGGCCTTTTCGCGCACGCAGCGCCTGGCCACCCAGGCACTCGATCCGGCGCTGGTGATCGAGCGCCTTCGCCCGATGCTGATGCGCACGCTGGGCCCCTTGATCACGCTGGATTGCCACTTGCCCGATCCAACGGGGGAAGGCTGGGCGGTGCTGGCCGATCCGACGCAGCTGGAAATGGCCGTGCTCAACCTGGCGGTGAATGGCCGCGATGCCATGCCGGCGGGCGGCGCGCTGACCATCGCGCTGCATCCCTATCTGGCGGCGGGCGAAAGCGATCTTGCCGATGGGCGCTATGTCATGGTCGAAGTGGCCGATACCGGCGCGGGCATGGACGAGGAAACCCTGCGCCGCGCGATGGAGCCGTTCTTCACCACCAAGCCGGTGGGCAAGGGCACCGGGCTCGGCCTGGCACAGATCTATGGCAGCATGCGCCAGATCGGCGGCGGCGTGCGGATCGACAGCGCGCCGGGCCAAGGCACCACGGTGCGCCTGTTCCTGCCGCGCACGGCAAGCGCCGCCCAGGATGACGACGCGCCGGCCGCGCCTGCCGGCCCCGGCATCAGCCTGGCGCGGGTCTTGCTGGTGGACGATGATCCCGATCTGCGCCGCGCCCTGGCAGCGGCCTTGGCCGATCATGGCCATGTGGTGGACGTGGCGGCCGATGGCCCGGCGGCGCTGGCTTTGCTCGAGCGGGCGCAGCAGGCGGGCGAGGCGCTGCCCGAAGTGGCTGCGATCGATTTCGCCATGCCGGGGATGACCGGCGCGGAACTGGCCGGCCATCTCGCCCGCCGCTTCCCCGCCCTGCGCGTGGTGTTCATGAGCGGCTTTGCCGACCTCGCCGCGATCGAGGCCGTCGCCGGCCCCGATGCCGTGGTGCTGCGCAAGCCCTTTGCCACCGAACAGCTGATCAGCGCGGTGGCCCGCGCCGCCTGAGCTGCCGATCAGGCCAGGCTTTGCTTCATCCGTTCGGCGTCGGGCGTGTGGCCGGTGATGATGCCAAGCGCCAGCGCGGCCTGGCCCACCACCATGCCGATGCCGTTGATCGCCCGGCAGCCCTTGCTTCGTGCGACCCGAAGCAGCTCGGTTTCCAGGGGGAAATAGATGATGTCGGCCAGCCAGTGATGCGCGGCAATGGCCTCGGCCGGGATCGGCGTGCCGGGCTTGGCAGCCATGCCGATCGGCGTAGCGTTGACGATGCCATCGGCCGGCATGGTATCGAGTTGGGCCAGCGGCGTGACCTGCACGCGGGCATCGCGATAGCGCGCGGCCAGGTCGCTGGCGAGCGCGCCGGCGCGCGCGGCGTCGGGATCGACCAGCTCCAGGTGCGTAACGCCGAGCGAGAGCAGCGCATTGGCCACTGCCGAACCCGCGCCGCCTGCGCCAAGTTGGATGACATGGCCCAGCGCCGCGCCGGGTAGCCCGGCCAGCAGGCTGTCGCGAAAGCCGGGCATGTCGGTGTTGTGGCCGATCAGCCGGCCATCGCGGATCGCCACGGTGTTGACCGCGCCGGCCGCCTGGGCACTGGGCGCCAGTTCATCCATCAGCGGCATGATCGCCTGTTTGAACGGATAGGTCACGTTGAAGCCGGCAAAGCCCTCGCGCTTGAGGCTGTCGACCACGCTGGCAAGGTCGGCATCGGCCAGGCCGCGCTGGGTGAAATCGAACAGTTCGTAAGTCAGGTCCAGCCCCAAGGCGCGGGCCTCTTCTTCGTGCAGGCGCGGAGAGCTGGATGCCAGGATGGCGCGACCAAGAAGCCCGGAGCGGATCATCAAAACCTGTGTCTTTGCAAAAAGGCTCCGGCGCTGCAACACCAGGGATGCAGCGCCGGGGCAGGGTGGATCAGAAGCTAACCCGCGCGCCGATATAGAACGAGCGGCCGATGGGATCATAGAGCGCCACGTCGGTGCCGTTCTGCGAACTGGCGACGTAGGGCAGCTTGGCATTGAGCAGGTTGTTGATGCCGGCGCGCAGCTCGAACATCTTGCCGACCTTCACATTCCCGAACAGGTCGTAGAGGTTGTAGGCGGCAATGCCCACCTGCGTGTTGTTGGGCGTGAGCACCGAACTGACATCCTGCATCGCGCTCTGGAAGCGCCAGCGCAGGCCGATGCCCATGTTGTCGGAGCGATAGCCCAGCGTGGTCAGCGCCTTCCACCGCGGCGTGGCGCGCGGCGGGACGGAGCTGGGGTTGGCCGCGCCATTGCTGATGTTGGTATAGTTCATTTCCGCAGCGCCAGGCAGCAGCTGCACCTTGTAGGCATGGAGCCAGCCGATCGTGGTGGTGGCATAGACCTTGCCGGTGCGGCCCAGGAACGGCGCCGGGGTTGCCCAGTTGACCTGCGCTTCCACCCCGTCGGTCTTGAGCGAGCCGAGGTTGAGATAGGGCGTGGCGACGTTGACCAGCTGCCCGTTGCTGTCACGCTGGATCAGCGCGCAATAGGGGTTGCTGGCGGCATAGCCCGGATTGCTGCCATCGAGGTTGTAGCACTTGGACAGCACGGTGAGCCCGGGCACGGTGGAAATCACGTTCTTGATCGAGATGTTGTAGTAATCGACCGAGAACGAGAAATCGCCGAACAGGCCGCCGCCGCGCGGGGCGTTGAACACCAGCCCGGCGTTGAACGTATCGGCATGTTCGGGGCGCAGGCCGATGTTGCCCGATACCAGCTGCCCAGTGGCGGTGGTGGGGAAGGCATAGCTGCCGATTGCCGCCTGCGGCACGCCCTGCGCCACGCAGAGCGCGGCCACCTGGGCGCCATTGGCACCGGTGCGCGCGGTGGAGCGATAGTCGCACGGATCGCCAAGCGAGCCGGGCGGCGTGCCGATCACCAGCTGCGTGCCCTGCTGCGGCGAGAACAGCTCGCCGATGTTGGGCGCGCGCACCGCGCGCTGATAGCCGCCGCGCAGCATGATCGTGTCGGTCGGGCGCCAGCGCATATCGGCTTCATAGCTGGTGACGGTGCCGCTGACCGAATAGTTCGATACGCGCGCGGCCGCGCCGATGCCCAGTTCGCGGATGAACGGCTTGTCGGCCACCAGCGGGATGTCGATCTGCCCGGCCAGTTCCTTGACCGAGATACGGCCCGAGGCCGGCTGCGAGGCGGTGACCGCTTCCAGGTTCTGCGCCTGCAGGTCGCTGTCGGGGCGATAGTTGTAGGTGTTCTTGCGATAGCCGGCGACGAGCGCGATCTGCGCCGGGCCAGCGCCCAGATCGAACAGCTTGCCGTTGATCTGGCCCTGGACCTGGGTCTGCCCCAGGCGTTCGGCGCTGAACGCGTCCTTGGTCATATAGGCGGCGCAGGCGGCCGAGATTGAGCGCATGTTGGCATCGCCAAACGGATTGAAGCCGCCCTGGCAGAGCGAGTTGCCGCCATCGGCCGCGCTCAGCAGGTTCTGCACCCGGCTCTTGACCACGGCGTTGTGCATGGTCTGGTTGTGGACCGACTGGTCGTAGGACGCGTAGACATCGAAGGTCCAGCCCGGGGCGATATTGCCCTTGAGGCCCGCCATGTATTGCTGGACGGTATAGTCTTCATCCCAGCTCTTGTAGGGCAGGCCGACATAGCGCCCGTTCCACAGGAAATTCGCCGTGGGATTGGGCCGCGAGGCGAGCACCGTGCGCAGGTCTTGCGGGATGAACGGGTTGGTGACCGGAATGGTGGTCAATTGCCCGAACTGGGTCAGCGTGTTGCCGCTGGCGGTATGGACGTTGAGATCGACGAACAGGAACTGGCCATAAAGGGTCAGGTTGGGCGCCACGTCATAGTCCGCCTTGATGAAGGCGGTCTTGCGCTTGAGGCCGTTCATGAAATCGGTCTGCTGGCCCACCGGCATGCGCACGTTGCCGCCGACCAGGGCATAGCCGCCGCTGTTGGTGAGGCCCTTGTAGTTGACCGCGCCGGTCTGCACGAACAGCGAACCGTCGTTGTTGAAGCCCAGGTTGAGCAGCGGGTTGATCGTCTTGGTCACGCCATAGCCGGCAAACACCGATTGCACGACGGCGGCATTGGGCGCGTTGGTGGCATTGGGCACGAACGTGCCGGTGCCGATATAGGACGAGGGCGTCTTGTCGTAGAAAAAGCTGCGCGCCTTGCCGTTGATCGGGTCCTGGTCGGTATAGCTGAACGCGGCGATGACATGGCCGCGATCCTGGGCAAAGCTGCTGCCAAACGCGATCGAGCCCGAGAACTTGTAGGCATCGCCCTTTTCGCTCAGGCTGTTCTGGACGTCGGCCTTGATCCCTTCAAAGCTGCGCAGGGTCTTGAAGTTGACCACGCCCGACATGGCATCCGAACCATAGACGGCCGATGCGCCGCCGGTGATCACGTCAACCCCGCCGATGATCGATTCCGGGATGATGTTGGTATCGACCGTGCCCGAAATGTCCGACAGCGGCAGGCGCTTGCCATCGAGCAGCACCAGGTTGCGGTTGGGACCAAGGCCATGCAGGTTGACCGAGGCACGCCCGCCGGTGCCCTGGCCGCCGGTCCCGGAATTGCCGGCGGGGGTGAAGCCCGGGAACTGGTTGAGCGCGTCCTGCAGGTTGACGTTGCCGCTGGCCTTGATCGCTTCGTTGCTGACCGAAACGATCGGGCTCACCGCGGTGTTGTTGGGCCGCTGGATCAGCGAGCCGGTCACCACGATTTCCTTGACATCGGGCTGGGCCGCTTCGGCCGCCGGCGCCGTATCGGGCGCGGCATCAGCCTGGGGCGCCGCCTGCGCCAAAGCCGGGGTTGCAAGGGCCACGGCCACGCTCAGCGCAGACGCGGACAGCACGAGACGAGTGCCTTCCAAACGCATGGTCATCCTCCCTGGCGAACGTTTGCCGTTTCGCCTTCCGACGACTCATTTATGTTACGAACTAGTTCCTGTCAAATTATTCCGCAACACGCCGAGACATGCGGTCAACAGCAAATGCGGCGGCCGCGCAGGCCAGCAGCGGCAGGCAATAGGCGGCAAACAGCATGGGCAGCGGCGCCTTGGCGGCCATCAGCCAGCCGCCCATCATCGGGCCGATCACCGCCCCTGCGCGGCCCAGGCCGATCGCCCAGCCCACGCCCGTGGCCCGCATCCGCGCCGGATAGACCGAGGCAGCGAGTGGCCACACGCCGTTGTAGCCACCCTGCAGCGTGACCCCGATGAGGAAGGCGAGGGCGAGCGTTGCCGCCACCGGCATGGCCAGCGATCCGAACACCAGCATGGCAACGCCGGCGCTGACCAGCATGCCGGGCACCAGCCGGCCCAGCGGCACGCGCACGGCCAGCACGCTCATCCCCGCCGTGCCGACGAATGCTCCGAAATTGTAGAGCGCCCCGGCATAGATGCCGTCGGTTTCGGAAAGGCCGGCCGCGATCGACAGCTTGGTGATCCAGCTGACGATGAAATAGAGCACCATCAGCCCGCAGAACACCGCGATCCACAGCGTCAGCGTGCGGGCCCGGAACGCGGGTGAAAGCAGGTCACCGATCCGCCCGGCCGGTTCGCGGGCCGGGCCATCGGCCGCCCGCGCTGCGCCGGCGCGCGGCAGGATCAGCAGCGCGGCGGGAAACAGCACCACGGTCAACCCGCCTGCCATCAACAGCAGGGTGTGCCAGCCCCACAGCGGCAGGAGATGCGCGGTCAGCAGCGCGGTGAACACTGCGGCAAAGGGATAGCCCGCCTGGACGATGCCGACCGCCAGATTGCGCTGCGCGGCCGGCGCGGATTCGGCGGCCAGCGCGGCCATCGCCGCCAGCACGGTGCCGATGCCCATGCCCACCACCACGCGCAAGGCATAGAGCATGGGCACCGAGCCGGCAAAGCCGCTGGCAACCATCCCGGCCGACATCAGCCCCAATGCCGCCAGGATGATGCGGCGGCGGCCCAGCCGGTCGGCCAGCGGGGCAATGCCCATGCCGCCGATCGCCATGCCGACCAGCCCCGCGCCGAACAGCAGTCCCATGGTATCGGCGCCGATCGCCCAATCGGCCTGGATGCGCGGCGCGATGAACGACAGGATCGTCACGTCGATGCCGTCGGCCATGTTGATGGCAAAGCACAGGGCCACGATGGCCAGGCCCGTGCGGGTCCATTGCGCCGGGCATGCGCCGGCGCTTGCTGTGATGGGTGTGGCCATGCCTGTCTCTCTCCCGCATGCGCGGATGACGGTGCAGGCCGGCGCGGCCGCAGCCCCTGCGGGCCACGGCCAGGCGCTCAATCCTTGCGCGTCACCCAGGCGATTATGATGTCTGCCACCTGGCTTGCCCGGTGGGCCAGCGCGCTGTCGCTGGTCATGTCCACGCCGAAATTGTGGGCAAAGGTGAACTGGTTGGAAACGTTGTAGAACGCCAGCGCCGTCATGTTGAAATGCAGATCGACCGGATCGATCCCGGGCCGAAAGCTGCCCTCGGCCTCGCCCCGGCTGATCAGCTGCTGCAGGATATCGATCACGCTGTGGTTGCGGCTGGGCAGCGCGGCAATCTGCTTGAGATGCTGGGCGTGGTGGATGTTCTCGTTCATCACCAGGCGCACCAGTTCGGGGTGGCGCGCGTGATAGTGCACGTCATGCTCGATCAGGCGGCGCAGCGCCTGCTCGGCAGTGCCGCTGGTGATGTCGACCTGCGCCTCGCTGTCGCGCACGCGGCGATAGGCGCGCTCCAGCACGGCGCGGTACAGCTCTTCCTTGCCGTCGAAATAGTAGTAGATCTTGCGCTTGGTGGCCTTGCCGGCGATCTCGTCGATCCGCGCGCCGGCCAGGCCCTTTTCCACGAATTCATGCGTGGCGATGTCCACGATCTGGTTGATCGCGGCCTCGCGCGTTTCGGCGCGGGAGCGGCGCGGCGGCTTTACTGCGGTGCCCGCAGCGGCATCGGCGCGTGAGGCGGGGGCGCGTGAGGCGGGGGCGTCGTCTTCAGGCAAGGAACTCTCCTGGGCAATCGCGCGCGCATCGGCCTGGCCCCGCATTGCTGCGGGCGCCATTCCGCTTGCGCCGTATGCCCTTCCTTGCCGCACCTGTCCCTCGTTGCAAGGCCCGGCAGGATCGTTTCCGCCACCCGGACCAGTTCAATTTATGTAACGAACTAGTCCCTAACATTTTTGCTTTTGTCAAGCAGCGGCCCGTGATAGGCCCTTGGCCGGGGCAGGAAACCAAAGGCAACAAACGGCAGGCGGCCATGACGAATCCCGCATTCAAGACATCCATCGCCACCGTATCGATTTCCGGCACGCTCGAGGCCAAGCTGCAGGCGATCGCCGCGGCCGGCTATGACGGCGCCGAAATCTTCGAGAACGACCTGCTTTCGACGCACCTTTCCGCGCGCGAGATTGCCGCGATGATGGGTGACCTCGGCCTCGCCTGCACGATGTTCCAGCCGTTCCGCGATCTTGATGGCCTGCCCGAGCCGCAGCGCGCCCGCGCGTTCGACCGGCTGGAGCGCAAGTTCGACGTGATGCAGGAACTCGGCACCGATTTGCTGCTGGTCTGCTCCAGCTGCTCGCCGATTGCCGATGGCAACCGCGAGCGGACCATTGCCGACCTGACCGAGGCAGCCGAGCGCGCCGCTGCGCGGGGCCTGCGCCTGGGCTATGAAGCGCTGGCCTGGGGCCGGCATGTGCACGATCACCGCGAGGCATGGGGCATCGTGCGCGATGCCGATCATCCCGCGCTGGGCCTGGTGCTGGATTCGTTCCACTCGCTCTCGCGCAAGATTCCCTCGTCCAGCATCGGCGATATCCGCGCCGACAAGCTGTTCATCGTCCAGGTGGCCGATGCCCCCATGCTCGACATGGACCACCTGGGGTGGAGCCGCCATTTCCGCTCCATGCCCGGCCAGGGCGATTTCCCGCTCGATGACTGGGCCGGCGCGATCCGCAAGATCGGCTACCAGGGCTATTGGAGCCTGGAAATCTTCAACGACCGGTTCCGCGCCGGATCAGCGAGCGGGGTGGCGCTAGATGGCTATCGCGCGCTGCGCCTGCTGGAAGGGGGGATCACCCGCCCTTCGGCCAGCGCCGCCAGCCTGCCGCCGCGGGTCAAGACCAGCGGGGTCGAATTCATCGAATTTGCCGCCAGCCATGAAGAGGCGGAAAACCTGGCGGCGATGCTGCGCCCCCTGGGCTTTCGACCCACCGCGCGCCATCGCAGCAAGGACGTGACGCGTTGGACCCAAGGGGTGGGGACACCAGGGGAGCAAAACCCCGTCAACATCGTGATCAACTGCGAACCCGAAGGCCTCGCCCACAGTTTCGACGTGGTCCACGGCGCCTCGGTCTGCGCGCTGGGCCTGGCGGTGGACGATGTGCCGGGCGCGCTGGCGCGGGCCGATTTCCTGCGCGTGCCGCGGTTCACCCAGGCGCTGGCGCCCGATGAATGGCCGATCCCCAGCGTGCGCGGCGTGGGCGGCAGCCTGATCTATTTCGTCGATGCCGCCACCCGCGCGGCGATGTGGGCCCACGAATTTCCTCACCGGCTGGAAGAGCCGGTGCCCGGCCCGCGCCTGGTGATCGATCACGTGGCGCAGACCATGCAGTACGAGGAATTCCTCAGCTGGCTGCTGTTCTATGTTGCGCTGTTCGACGTGGCCAAGACGCCGCAACTCGACATTGCCGATCCCATGGGCCTGATCCAGAGCCAGGCGGTGGAAAACGCCGATCGCTCGGTGCGCTTCACGCTCAACGGCTCGCTGGCGGCGCAATCGCTCACCTCGCGTTTCATCCAGAACTACTTCGGCGCCGGGGTGCAGCACATCGCCTTTGCCACCGACGATATCATCGCCGTGGCCGATGCCGCCCATGCCCAGGGCCTGCCGCGCCTGGCGATCCCGCGCAACTATTTCGACGATCTGGAGGCACGTTGGGGGCTGGAGCCCGACCTGATCGAGGCGATGGCCGCGCGCGACATCCTCTATGACCGCGATGGCGAGGCCGAATACCTGCAATTCTACAGCCGGGCCTTTGCCCGCCGGGTGTTTTTCGAAGTGGTCGAGCGGCGCGGCTATGCTGGTTATGGCGCGGTCAACGCGCCGATCCGCCTTGCCGCCCAGGCCCGCCACAAGCCCGATTTTCCCGACTGACCAGCCGGGCAATCCCGGCACGACGCAACGATAAAAAGCCCATGGAGAGAGACCTGATGTTTGCACGCCTTCCCGCTGCGCTGGGGCTGCTGGCCCTGCTCACCACGCCGGCCGTGGCGCCCGCGCGCGATTTCCCCACCGCCGCCGCGCCGGTTCTGGCCGATCGCTTTCCCCAGGTGCCGGTGGCCTTTCCCGGTGGGGTCAAGGCTTGGCGCGATGTGACCTATCAGCAATTGCCCGGCTATCGCCCGCAAATTCTCGACATCTATGTGCCGGCCACCAAGGGGCCGCATCCGCTGGTGCTCTATATTCACGGCGGCGGCTGGATGGCCGGGCACACCCGCCATTCGGGTGCCTTTGCCGATTGGCCCAAGGTGCTTGCCGCGCTTGCCGCCGAAGGCTTCACCGTGGCCAGCCTGGAATACCGCCTGTCGGGCGAGGCAAAGTTTCCCGCCCAGTTGCAGGACGCCAACGCCGCGCTGCGCTTTCTGCGCGGGCACGCCGCGCAATATGCCATCGACCCGGCGCGCGTGGCGCTGTGGGGTGGCTCGGCCGGTGGACACCTGACCGCCCTGACCGCGCTTACCTGCAAGAACACCACGCTCGATCCGGCCGCCGGTGCCGATCCTTGCGTGCAGGGCGCGGTGACGTGGTACGGCGTCTATGACTTTGCCGGCATGAACGCCACGCCCGATGGCAATTCGGCCGGCACCCGCCTGCTGGGATGCGATGGCCCGTGCAGCGCCGACAAGCTGCGCAGCGTCAGCCCGGTTGCCTATATCGACGCGAAAGACCCGCCGTTCCTGCTGATCCATGGCGAGGAAGACAAGACCGTGCCCGTGGCGCAATCGCACCTGGGCGAGGCGGCGTTGAAGGCAGCGGGCGTGCCGGTCACGGCGATCTACATTCCCCATGTCGATCACAGCTTCATCGGCCGCACCCCGGCCGAAACCCATGCCGCCTCGATGCAGGCACTCAACGCCACGTTCGATTTCTTCCACCGCGTGCTCAAGGTGCCGGGCCCGGCCGGGACGGGCAAGTGATCCGGCGCCTGTTGGCGGCGCTGGCGCTGGGGCTCGCGGCCCCGGTGCAGGCCGCGCCCATCGCCGTCGATGGCGGGATGATCGAGGGCACCACGCTGCCCTCGGGCGTCCAGGCATGGCTGGGTGTGCCGTTTGCCGCGCCGCCCTTGCGCGAATTGCGCTGGCGCGCGCCGCAGCCGGTCGTCCCCTGGGCCGGCACGCTGCACACCGATCGCTTTGCCCCCGAATGCCTTCAGCCGCTGCGCGGATCGCTGCAGAACCACTACTTCGGCAACGAGGCGACGAGCGAGGACTGCCTCTACCTCAACATCTGGGCGCCGGCGCCAATGCCCAAAGCCGCGGGCAAGGCGCCGGTGGTGGTGTGGATCTATGGCGGCGGGTTCAACATCGGCTCGGCCTCGATGGCCAACTATTCGGGCGAGCCGATGGCGCGCGAGGGCGTGGTGCGCGTCAATATCGCCTATCGCGTCGGCGCGCTGGGCTTTCTGGCGCATCCCGCGCTGTCGGCCGAAAGCGGGCATGGCTCGGGCAACTATGGCCTGATGGACCAGATCGCCGCGCTGCAATGGGTGAAGCGCAACATCGCGCGCTTTGGCGGCGATCCCGACAACGTCACGATCGTGGGCCAATCGGCCGGGGCCATGTCGGTGGCGCTGTTGCAGATCAGCCCGATGGCCCGCGGCCTGTTTGCCCGTGCCGTGGCGATGAGCGGCAGCCCGTTTGGCGGCATGCTCAGCCCTGCGCCCCTGGCCGAGGGAGAGGCCCAAGGGCTGGCCTTGCAAAAGGAACTGGGTGCAACCTCGCTGGCGCAGCTGCGCACCTTGCCTGGTGACCGCATCATTGCCGCGGCCACCCCGCGCAGCCCGATCGTGCGCGATGGGCAGGTGATCACCGGCAGCGCAGAAGCGGTGTTTGCCGCCCATGCGCAAAACGACGTGCCGGTGCTGATCGGCTATACCCGCGACGAAAGCTTTCGCCCGCTGGGGCCGATAACGACCGCGCAGGAGCTGGCCGCCGCAGTCAAGGCGCGCTTCGGCGCGGAGGCCGATGCCATCCTGGCAGCCTATGCCGGCCCGGAACCTGCCCGCGCGGCGGCCGATATCGCCCGCGATGCCACGGTCGGGCGGCAGATGGCCGATTGGGCGGCGGCGCAGCGCCGGTTCGGCACGCAGCCGGCCTATGCCTATCTCTTTGCGCGGCGGCAGCCCTATGCCCCGGGGGTGGTCTTTTCCGATCATGATCCCGCCACCGTCGGCGCCTATCACACCGGTGACGTGCCCTATTGGCTGCGCACGCGCGACGCGCTCAACCTGTTTCGCGTGACGCGCGATTGGCAGGGCGTGGACCAGGCGCTGGAAGATACCATGGCCGGCGCGCTCTTGGCCTTTGCCCGCACCGGCGTTCCCGCCAGCGCGCCGATCGGCACCTGGCCCGCACTCGATCCGCGCCGCCCGCGCCTGGTCTGGCTGGGAGAGCAGCCGGCGGTGATCGCCTGGCCGCATTGGGCCGACATGGCGCTGTTTGCGAAAACCGGGACAGAGCCACCGCGCGCCGCCCGCCCGCGCGATTGACGGATCAGGCCTGCTGTTGCACGCGCGGGGCGGGCAGGGCGTGCAGCGGCCCGCCGCGCAGCAGCGCGGTGATCGCGTCGCAATCGACCGCGTGCGAATAGAGATAGCCCTGGCCCAGCATGCAGCCGATGCTTTGCAGGATTTGCGCCTGGTCGGCGTTTTCGATGCCTTCGGCCACCACCTGGATGCCCAGCTTAAGGGCAATGTCGATCACCCCTTCGACGATGATCTGGCTGGGCCGGTGCGTGGCGATGCGATCCACGAACGACTTGTCGATCTTGATGTAATCGACCGGCACGGTCATCAGGTGGGTGAGCGAGGCAAAGCCGGTGCCGAAGTCATCGAGCGCGACTTTCAGCCCGCGTTCGCGCAGCGCCGCGACCGAGCGGCGGATCACGCCGCCATCATCGTCCATGTAGACCGCCTCGGTCACTTCCAGGATGACCATGTCGAGCGGCACGCCGTGTTCCTCGAACGCGGTGGCGATGGCATCGAAAAAGCCGGCGCAGTGCAGGTCGGTCGAACTGACATTGATGCTGACCCGCGCGAACGGCACATCCAGATCGCGCCAGGTGCGGGCATCGCGCGCCACCTGGCGGATCATCTCGCGCGTCAGGCTATTGGCGGTCTGCGGATCGCTGGTGGCATCGTGAAACGCCATGGCCGATAGCAGGCGCTGCCCCATGCGGATGCGGCACAATGCCTCGACGCCGCGCACGGCGCCGGTGGCGAGGTGAACCACCGGCTGGTAATGCGCCACCAGGCGGCCTTCGCGCAGGGCGGCGTCCAACTCGCGCACCGCAGTGATGCGCCGCGTCATCCGCGTGCCGATGCCGGGCCAGAACCGCACAGAGCCACCGCGCGCCACGTCCTTGGCGTGATAGAGCGCAAAGTCGGCATTCTGCTGCACGCGTTCGGGCGTCACGTCGCCGGCGTTGAAAATGGCGATGCCCATCGTGCCGGCCGGGCGCAGCACGTGGCCGGGTATGGTGACGGGCACTTTCAAGCCATCGAGCAACTGCTGCGCCAGGGCATCGAGCGTGCGCAGATGCTCGTCATCCTGCACCAGCACGGCAAATTCGTCGCCACCGATGCGGAATACCGTGTCGGGCGCGGCAAGGTGCGCCAGCCGCTGCCCCACCTGCACCAGCAAGCGGTCACCGGCGTGGTGGCCATAGGTATCGTTTACGGCCTTGAAGCCATCCAGATCGATCAGGAACAGCGCCCAGTTGCCGGGTTGGCTGCAATCGACCGTGGCCATCGCGGTGTTGAACGCGGCGCGGTTGGGCAGGCCGGTCAATTCGTCGGTATTGGCGCGGCGATCACGCTCTTCCACCCGCCGTTGCCGATCGAGCGCAATGGCACACAGCGCGATGGAGCGGTCCACCAGTACGCGCTCCAGCGCCGAAGGGCCGCGCGCCTCGCGATAGTAAAAGGCAAAGGCGCCGACCGGCTGGTCGTTGCCGGCCATGATCGGCCGCGACCAGCAGGCCTTGATTCCCAGGGGCAGCACCAGATCGCGATAAGGTGCCCAGGCGGGATCAGTGGCGATATCGGCCGAGACCACCTCGATGCCCAGCGCCGTTGCCGTGCCGCAGGCACCCACGCCCGGGCCGATGGCGATGCCGTCAAACGCGGTGCGCATCGCCGGCGGCAGGCTGGGCGCGGCCAGCGGGCGCAGGCGGCGCGCGGCATCGACCGTCACCACCGAGCAGACCACGCCGGGCGCGCGGCGCTCCACCTCGCGGCACAGCCGGTCGATGGTCGCCGCCAGTGGCGCGCCGCGGGCGATCATTTCCAGAATCGTGCTTTGAAAATCGCCCATCGCGTCAAGGCCAACCCTTTGCAGCAGCGGCAATCATGCCGGCTGTGTGTTTAAGGTTCTGTTATAGGCAAACGTTCGGGTTTTCCGCATGGCGCGCGGGGTTGGCCCGGCGCACATCGCGGGCATCCTGGCCGATTTCTGCCGCGATTCGGGCCCAGTTTCAGCACTCAACTTGTCGCGTATTGACGCAGCATTGATACACCTGTGGGTGCTGCCGGTAATTTATCGAAATGGGGCATTCAGTTCATCTGCCATACAGGAAATCCGGCCAAGTGGCAGGACATGACGACGATGGGAAAAGCAAAATCGGCCGGCTGCAAGTGGGCGGCCGCCATGGTTGCGGTGCCCGGCTTGCTGCTGGCAGGAAGCGCGCATGCCCAGGCGCAACCCAGCGCCGCGCCGCCCAGCCAGCCCCCCCTGGCGGTGCCGACGCCGGCGCCGGCGCCAGTTCCGGCACCGGCCGCAACCGCTGCGCCAACCGCCCCTGCGTCTCCCGCCCAGGCTGAAACCGCCGCGCCGGCTGCACCGCCCGCCGCCGTGCCACCATCCGAACCGTCAGAGCCGCAGGAAGAGCCCGGCATCGTGGTGCAGGGCGATGCCTATTCGCGGCAGGACCCGGTCCACGCCGTCAACGAAAAGTCCTATGAGGCGATCCAGAAGGGCGACAAGCTGGTGGTGGCGCCAGCGGCGCGGCTCTATGTCCATGGCCTGCCTTCGCCGGTGCGCCACGGGCTGCACAATGCGCTCTACAACCTGCGCGAGCCGTCGAACTTCGTGGCGTTCCTGCTCGAACACAAGTTCGGCAAGGCGGGGCAGGTGCTGGTGCGCTTTACCGTCAATTCCACCATTGGCCTGGCCGGGCTGATCGACGTGGCCAAGGCCAAGCCGCTCAAGATTCCCTATCGGCCCAATGGCCTGGCTGATGTTCTGGGCTTTTACGGCGTGAAATCGGGGCCATACCTGTTCCTGCCGCTGATCGGGCCGACCACGCTGCGCGATCTGATCGGCACCACGGTCGATCGCTCGTGGTTCCCGCTGGCCGTGGGAGAGCCGCTCGATACCGTGCCCTATGGCCTGGCGGTCACGGTGATCGGCGGGCTGGATGACCGCGTGGCGATCGATGGCCAGCTCAAGAAATTCCGCGCGGAATCGGCCGATCCCTATAACGCCACGCGCGATTTCTATCTCAAGCGCCGCGCTGCCGAGATCGAGAACCTGCGCCATCCGCACAAGAACGCCGATGCCGATGTGGGTAAGGCTTCGCCGGCAACCCCGGCACCCTAGGCCGCATAGGCCAGGCGCGCGGGCACCGACAGGCGCACCAGCGTGCCCAGGCGATGCCCGCTTTCGATGGCAAAGGTGGCGCCGATCCGCCGCGCCCGCTCGCGCATGCCGATCAGGCCATAGTGGCCCTTCATCAGTGCCGCGCTGACCGCCTTTCCATCGGCGCCATCCACGCCATCGATGCTGGCAATGCCGATGCCATCGTCGCTGACAAACACCGCCAGCGCCCGCGCGCCATATTCCACGTTCACGTCGATCGCGTCGGCCTGGGCATGGCGCGCCGCATTGCACAGCGCCTCGCCGACGATGGCGAGGATTTCGTCGACGATATCGGGGTGCAGCGGCCGCACTTCGCCTTTGACGTTCAGCGTCAGGCTGGCACCGGTCACCAGGTTGTCGAGCAGGCGTTGCAGTTCGCGGCGCAGGTGGCGATCTTCCAGGCGGCGCAGGCCTTTCACCCGGTCGCGCCCCTCGATCAGCATTTCCTCGGCCCGGTCCAGCGCCGGGGTCAGCACCGCTTGCGCGACCGGATCGTGCGACAGGTGATCGGCCACCGACTGAAAGCGCATGATCAGGCCCTGCACCCCCTGGATCAGGGTGTCATGCAACTCGCGGGCGATGCGTTCGCGCTCGCTGGTGCGTTCGGCCATGCGATCGCGGATCAGCCGGCCCAGATACTGCACCCGCGCGATATAGAGCAGATAGAGCATGGCCGAGAGCGCCACGATCGCGGCCAGCGGAAACCACCAGGTCTGGTAGAACCGCTGGGCGATGGCAAACTGCAGGATCTGCCCGCTGGCGTTCCACACCCCATCCTCGTTGGCGGCGATGACCTGGAAGGTATAGCGGCCCGGCCCGAGATCGCTGAACGTCACGCTGCGCTCGGTCGATGGGGCGGTCCACTGCCCGGGCAGGCCGGCGCCCGACAGGCGGGTGCGGAACAGCACGCGCTGCGGCACGGTCAGGCTGGTGGCGGTAAAATCGATCCGCACCGATCGCGTGCCCGGGGCCAAGCGCAGTGCAGCGCCAAGCGCCTGCGCCGTGCCACCGGCCGCCAGGCTGCGCACCACGACCGTGGGCGGCAGCAGATTGCGGCGCAACGCAGCCGGATCGATCCACACCACGTTGCGGCGCGTGAGGAACCAGATACGCCCGTCGCCACCCTGCGCCACCTGGGCGCCGGCCGCCTTCTGGGCAAAGCTGTTGAGACCATCGCGAAAATCGAAGCGGCGCCAGGGCACCGCCTGGCCCGGGTGCGTCAGTGCCCGCGCCAGATCGGCGCGGCGCAGCTGCACGATGCCGCTATCGCCAATGCCCCAGCCATCGCCCCCGCGCGTCCATACCAGCCCATTGAGCGAGGCTGCCCAGGGGTTTGCGCTTGCCAGCACAGGCGCGCTGCCCCGGGCGAGCGGCGCCTGGAGACCGCGCGCGCCGCTGATGAGCGGGCCATCGTCTAGCGGGCTCGGCAGCAGGCCTTCGATCCCGTCCACCTGCGACTGCACGGGAGAGATTGCCACGAACGGCAGATCGGCCCCGCGCGGGGCTGGCCCGCGAAACGCCACGATCGCCCGGCCATCGCCGCCGATCGCGATGTTGGCGGGCAGGGCGCCGGGCGCGGCCAGGCTGTGCCAGGCGCCGCCTTGGTGCCACCACAGCCCCTGGTCCAGCGCCGCCAGCCAGATGCGGCCCGCGCCGTCCTGCCCGCAGGCCAGCGGCATCAGGCCGCGCGGCAGGGCCACGGCCGGCCCGGCGGCGCCGCGCGGGTTCAGCCGCACCAGGCGTTCACCCGTCACCAGCCAGGCGCCGCCCGCGCGCGCCGTGCACAGGGCGCCGGCCGGGCTGGCCAGCGGCAGGATCGCGCGCGCCGCCTGGCCGGGCGCGATGGCATAGGCGGCGCGCGCGTCGCCGACATAGACCACGCCATCCTCGCCGCTGGCCAGGCGATAGCTGGTGGGCGAATTGGCCGGGATCGCGGTTTCCACCACGATCGGCACGCGGCGCAGCTTGTCGAGCCCCATTTCCGTGCCGATCCACAGGTTGGCCTCGCGATCCTGCAACAGGGCATGGGTCTGGTCAGACGTCAGCCCCTGCGTGGCATCGAAGGTGAAACGGCCCATCGCCACGGGCGCGGCCGGCGCAGTGCCGGTGGGCTTGTCGGGCGTGGTCAGGCGCTGGACGCCGCTGTTCCAGGTGGTTTCCCACAGCGCGCCATCGGCGGTGAACAGCATGCGCGTGCCGCCCACCGGATCGGGGTTGATCGCCAGCCGCGCGCCGGCGGTGACGCGGCCTTGCGCCAGGGTCAGCCGGCGGGTGCCGGCCGCGTCTGACAGCCACATCGCGCCGCTGGGCCCGGCGGCAAGGCTGGCGCGCGGGGTAACCGCGATGCCGGTTGCGGCAAAGCGCTGGCTGCCACGCGGACGGATCAGCACCTGGCGTTCGGTTACCAGCCATTGCGTGCCATCGGCGGAAAACGCCGTGCTCCACGCCTGTTCGGCGGGCAGGCCGGCCTCCCGGCCGAATTCCTGCCAGCGCCCGTTGGCATAGCGGGCCAGGGTATTGTCGCTGCGCCCGCCGCGCACCACCCACATCGCGCCGTCGGGCGCCTGCGCCATGTCGGTCACCTGGCGCGAGGGATGCGGCATGGCCATGTCGACCAGCCGCCCATCGCGCCAGGCCATTACCCCGCGGCCCCGGCCCAGGCCCACCCAGACTGTGCCGTCCTGCGCGCTGGCCAGTTGCGACACCACCAACCGCGCGCCCTGGCCGCCGGGCAGGGGCACGGGTTCGAACGTCAACCCGTCAAAGCGGAACAGCCCTTCCACGCTGCCGATCCACAGGAAGCCGTCGCGCGATTGCGTCAGCGCGTTGATCCGGCCCGGTGCGCCTTCTTCCAGGGTCCAGTGTTCGTGCTTGTATCCGGCCAGTACGCCCGCTTGCGCCTGAACCGGGGCGCGGGACTGCCGCTGTGGCTGCGCCACCAGCGCGCTGGCCAGGAGCGCCAGCCCCCCGGCCGCCAGCACGGCGATGCCGCGCCTAGAGTTCAATGATGCCCCGCCGCGCCGCCTTGGTCACGGCGTGGGTGCGGTCGTTGACGTGCAGCTTGCCAAAGATGTTCTTGATGCCCGACTTGACCGTCTCCTCAGCCAGGTTGAGCGTCCAGGCGATCTGCTTGTTGGCATGGCCCGAGGCGATCAGTTGCAGGATCTGCGTTTCGCGCGGGGTCAATGGCTCGTCGATCGCGTGCAGGGCAATCTCCTGCGCCACATCGGGCGCCAGGTGGCGCTGGCCTTCGTGAACGGTGCGGATCGCGCCGAGCAGTTCGCGCCGCAGGCTGCTTTTGAGCAGGAAACCCGCAGCCCCTGCGCGCAGCGCCTGCAGCGCCTGGGCATCTCCGGAATAGGTGGTCAAGACCAGGATGCGCGCCTGGGGATGGCGCGCGCGGATCGCCTCGATCGCCTGAAGGCCGGTCATCCCCGGCATGCGCAGGTCCATCAGCACCACCGCCGGGCGCAGGGCATCGTACATCGCCACGGCTTCGTCGCCGGTCGCTGCCTCGCCCACCACGGCCATGTCGGGCTGCATCGCGATTACCGCGGCCACCCCTTCGCGCAGCATCGGGTGATCGTCGGCAATCAGGATGCCTATCTTGGTATCGGCGCGCGCAGGCATGACCAAGGGCGATACCACGCGCGCCGCGGCCTGGGTAGCCACCCGAAATGGGGGTGCGCCCGTCCCCCATGCAGGGGCTGGCAGGGCTGGCGCCAGGGCGCAAACTCCTACGCGGAACACAAAGCTGGCCGCAGCGGGGCATCGGTTGCCCGCTTGCTGCGGCCGGAAGGGGAGCCTTCACGTCATGCCCACGATCACCACTGCCGATGGCACCGAAATCTTCTACAAGGACTGGGGCAGCAAGTCTGCGCAGCCGGTGGTCTTCCACCATGGCTGGCCGCTTTCTGCCGACGATTGGGATGCCCAGATGATGTTCTTCTTGGGGCAGGGCTATCGCGTGATCGCGCACGATCGCCGTGGCCACGGCCGGTCCACCCAGACCGCCGAAGGCAACGAGATGGATACTTATGCCGCCGATGTCGCGGCGCTGGCCGATCATCTCGATCTCAAGGATGCGATCCACGTTGGCCATTCCACCGGCGGCGGCGAGGTGGCGCACTATGTTGCCCGGGCCAAGCCCGGCCGCGTGGCCAAGGCCGTGTTGATCGGCGCGGTGCCGCCGATCATGCTGCAGACCCCGGCCAACCCCGGCGGCCTGCCGATGGAAGTGTTCGACGGGTTCCGTTCGGCGCTGCTTGCTAACCGCGCGCAGTTCTTCCGCGATGTGCCCGAAGGCCCGTTCTTCGGCTTCAACCGCCCCGATGCCAAGGTTTCGCAAGGCCTGATCGACAACTGGTGGCGCCAGGGCATGATGGGCGGGGCCAAGGCCCACTATGACTGCATCAAGGCCTTTTCCGAAACCGATTTCACCGAAGACCTCAAGGCGATCGACGTGCCGGTGCTGATCATGCACGGCGAAGACGATCAGATCGTGCCGATTGCCGATTCCGCCCACCTGGCGATCAAGCTGGTCAAGCACGGCACGCTCAAGACCTATGCCGGCTTCCCCCACGGCATGGCCTCGACCCATCCCGAGGTGATCAACGCTGATCTGCTCAGCTTCTTCAAGGCCTGAGCCGATGACCTACGAAACCAGCATCGATCTTTCCGCCCACGTGCGCAAGGCATCGGTGGCGCTGCTCCAGGCCCGGCTGTCCGATGCGCTCGATCTCGAAGCGCAGGCCAAGCAGGCCCACTGGAACGTGCGCGGCCGCCATTTCCTGCAACTGCATGGCCTGTTCGATGCCGTGCACGGGCAGGTGGAGGAGTTCGTCGATCTCCTGGCCGAGCGCATCACCACGCTGGGCCATGTCGCCGATGGCCGGGTCCAGACCACGGCCGGCGCCACCACGCTCTATGAATATCCGCTCGCTGCCCATGGCGGTGACGCGCATATCCGCGCGCTGGCGGCAAGCCTGGCGCTGTTCGGCAAGGCCGTGCGCGCCGCGATCGACAGCGCCGCGGGCGAGGGCGATGCCACCACGGCCGACCTGTTCACCCAGATCTCACGCGAGAGCGACAAGCAGTTGTGGCTGCTCGAAGCCCATCTGCTGGCCGATTGAGCCACACCCTTTCTCATTCAAGGACAGATCCCATGACCTTTCATGCCAAGTCGCTGATCAATCCTGACGACACCGTGTTCATCTTCGTCGATCACCAGCCGCAGATGGCGTTTGGCGTCACCAGCATCGATCGCCAGCAGCTCAAGAACAACACCGTGGCCCTGGCCAAGGCGGCCAAGCTGTTCGGCGCGCCGATCATCCTGACGGCGGTGGAGACCAAGTCGTTCTCGGGCTATATCTGGCCCGAACTGCTCGACGTGGTGCAGCAGACCCCGATCGAGCGCACCTCGATGAACAGCTGGGACAGCGACGAACTGGTCGCCACCGTCAAGGCCACCGGCCGCAAGAAGCTGGTGATCGCCGCGCTGTGGACCGAAGCCTGCCTGCTGTTCCCGACGCTGAGCGCGATCGAGGAAGGCTTCGAGGTCTACATCATCACCGACGCCTCGGGCGGCACGTCGCCCGAAGCGCACGATGTGGCCATTCGTCGCATGGAGCAGGCCGGCGCCCACTCGCTGACCACGATCAACGCCGTGCTGGAAATGCAGCGCGACTGGGCGCGGCGCGAAACCTATGACGGCGTCATGGCCATCGCGCGCGAGCATTTCGGCGCTTACGGCATGGGCGTGGACTATGCCTATACCATGCTCCACGGCGCGCCGCAGCGTGGCCAGTTCGCGCACGAAGTGGTGGGCGGCGCCGAGCATTGACGCCGCATCCATCGTGCCCCTTGCCTTCGTCATCCCGGACTTGATCCGGGATACCGCTTCCTTCCGTCCGCGCACCAACAAGGAAGCGGGACCCCGGATCAAGTCCGGGGTGACGGTGAAGGTAGGATTTCAACATCCCCCCGGCGGCCCGTCCCATCCCTCTTGCGGGGCGGGCCGTTTCCCCAAGGAAACTGCGCCATGAAGGCATATCTTGCGTCGCTGGCGGCCGGCCTGCTGGTCGGCATTGTCTATTCGCTGATCGGGGTGCGTTCCCCCGCGCCGCCGGTCATCGCGCTGGTCGGGCTGCTGGGCATCTTGGTGGGCGAACAGGTGGTGCCGCTGGTGCGCCATGCCGCCGCCGGCCATTCGATCACTGCCTTTGTCCGCACTGACTGCCGCAGCCACGTGTTCGGGCGCCTACCCGATGGCGCCGCGCCGGAAAAGGACGCCTGAGGCCATGGCCGATACCCTGATCGTCAACGCCAAGGTCACCACGCTCGATCGCGCCAATCCCCAGGCGCAGGCCGTGGCCATTCGCGACGGGCGCTTCCTGGCGGTGGGCAGCGAGGCCGAGGTGCGCGCCGCTGCCGCGCCCCAGGCGCGCGTGATCGATGCCGGCGGGCGCCGCCTGATCCCCGGCCTGATCGACAGCCACATGCACATCATCCGTGGCGGCCTCAATTACAACATGGAGCTGCGCTGGGACGGCGTGCCCAGCCTGGCCGATGCCATGGCCATGCTCAAAGCCCAGGTCGCCCGCACGCCCGCGCCGCAATGGGTGCGCGTGGTCGGCGGCTTTACCGAGCACCAGTTTGCCGAAAAGCGCCTGCCGACGCTGGCCGAACTCAACGCCGTGGCGCCCGATACGCCGGTATTCATCCTGCATCTCTATGATCGCGCCCTGCTCAATGCCGCCGCGCTGCGGGTGGTGGGCTATGGCAAGGACACGCCCAATCCGCCCGGCGGCGAGATCGTGCGCGACGCGGCCGGCAACCCCACCGGGCTGCTGCTGGCGCAGCCCAATGCTACGATCCTCTATGCCACGCTGGCCAAGGGGCCCAAGCTGCCCGAGGATTACCAGATCAATTCCACCCGCCATTTCATGCGCGAGGTCAACAGCCTGGGCGTGACCGGGGTGATCGATGCCGGCGGCGGTTTCCAGAACTATCCCGATGACTATGCCATCATCGAAAAGCTGCACGCCGACAACCAGCTGACCGTGCGCATCAGCTACAACCTGTTCACGCAAAAGCCCAAGGAAGAACTGGCCGATTTTGCCGGCTGGGTGAAGCAGGTTTCGCCCGGCCAAGGCGATGATACCTATCGCCACAACGGCGCGGGCGAAATGCTGGTCTATTCGGCGGCAGATTTCGAGGATTTCCGGGTGGAGCGCCCGGACATGCCGCCAAGCATGGAAGGCGATCTCGAGCCGGTCATCCGCCTGCTCGCCGAGCATCGCTGGCCCTGGCGGCTGCACGCCACCTATGACCAGACGATTTCGCGCGCGCTCGATGTCTATGAAAAGGTCAACCGCGATATCCCGCTTACCGGCATCAACTGGTTCTTCGACCATGCCGAGACGATCAGCGACCGCAACATCGATCGCATCGCCGCCCTGGGCGGCGGCATCGCCGTGCAGCACCGCATGGCCTATCAGGGCGAATACTTCGTCGAACGCTATGGCCACCGCGCGGCAGAGCGCACGCCGCCGATCGCGCGGATGATCGCCGCGGGCATTCCCGTGGGCGCCGGCACCGATGCCACGCGTGTGGCAAGCTACAACCCCTGGGTTTCGCTGTCATGGCTCGTCACCGGCCGCACGGTGGGCGGCATGGCGCTCTATCCCGGGGCCAACCGCGTCAGCCGCGAAAAGGCGCTGGCGATGTGGACGCACGAGAACACCTGGTTTTCCAACGAGGTGGGCAAGAAGGGCCAGATCAAGGCCGGCCAGCTGGCCGATTGCGCGCTCTTGAGCGCCGATTACTTCGCCGTGCCCGAGCACGATATCGCCCATATCCGCAGCGTGCTGACGCTGCTCGGCGGCGAAGTGGTGCACGGGCAGGGAGACTTTGCCCCGCTGGCCCCGGATCTGCCGCCGGCCATGCCCGATTGGTCGCCGGTGAACACCTTCGGCGGCTATTACCAGACCGACCAGGCCCGGACCATGCTGGCCAATGCCTGCGGCTGCGCCAGCGCCTGCGGTGTCCATGGCCACGATCACGCTGCGGCCTTGGGCCAGGCCGCGCCGGTTGCCGATGTGCAAACGTTCTGGGGCGCGCTGGGCTGCGGCTGCTGGGCGGTTTGACAGGAGAAACGATGATGAAGCTGCGCTTTTCCCTCGCCCTTGCGGCCGCGCTGTTGACGGCCTCGGCCCCGCTGGCGGCCAAGCCGGTGCCGATGGCCGATTATGCCGTGGGCCCGCAATACGATACCACCCACGTCTACGTGCCGCAGGACCAGTTCGACGCCTTCGTCACCGCGTTCCAGGCAACCTTTGGCGGCACCACCAGCAAGCAGGGCGAATTCCAGGTTACCCCCACGCCCAGCCTGACCAAGTCGCAACTCGTGCTGACCCCGGCCGGCACGGTCTCGGTCTTCGGGTTCAAGACGCCGATCCCCTATCCGTTTGGCGCCGAACGCACCGGCTATCTGGTGACGGACATGGACGCCGCGGTGAAGGCTGCGCGGGCGGCAGGCGCGACGCGCCTGATCGAAACCTTTCCCGATCCGATCGGGCGCGATGTGGTGGTGCAGTGGCCGGGCGGCGTGAACATGCAGCTCTATTGGCACACCGCCACGCCGCACTATGCGCCGCTCGCCACCGTGCCGGAAAACCGCGTGTACCTGACTGCCGATGCCGCCGACGCGTTCATCGCGTCATGGACTCGCTTTGCCCACGGCCGCGTGGTGTCTGACGACAAGACCGCGCCGGGCGGCGAGGCCGGGCTGTCCGCCCCGATCCGCCGCGTGATGATCGAGAGCGGCTATGGCAAGTTGACCGTGCTCGTATCCAACGGCCAGTTGCCCTGGCCCTGGGGACGCGACATGACCGGCTATGCCGTGCCCGATCTGGCCGCCACCCTGGCCAAGGCGACCGCCGCTGGCGTCGAAACCCTGGTGCCGGCGCGCGAAGTCGGCGGCCGCCGCGCGGCACTGGTGCGCTTCCCGGGCGGCTACATCGCCGAAATCCACCAGAACGCGATGCGCTGAGCGCCATGCCCCGTCCTGCGCCTGTTCCAGGGGCCGCCCCCGTTGACCCGCGTTTCGTCGATGCCATTCTCGATTGGCCGCCCACCTGGTTTGTCGCCCGCCTCTTGCTGGTGGGCGCCTATCTGGTGGGGGCGCTGGCGAAGCTGGCGGATTGGCCCGGTGCCGTTGCCGAACAGGCGCATTTCGGCATGGCGCCGGCGGCGCTGTGGGCCGGCATCACCATTGCGGTGGAACTGATCGGGCCGGCGCTGATCCTGGTCGGCCGGCTGGTATGGCTGGGCGCGGGGATGCTGGGCGTGTTCACGGTGCTGGCGGCCTGCCTTGCCAATCCGTTCTGGGCGCTGCAGGGGCCGGCGCGCTTTGCCGCCACCAACGCGTTTTTCGAGCATCTCGGCCTTGCCGGCGGCTTTGTCCTGGCGGCATTGGTGGCCGAACATGCCCGGCGCGAGGGGCGCATGTGAGCCTGCCCCGCGCCGGCCGGGCCGTCGTCACGGCCATGCTGGCGGCGCTGTTGCCGCAAGGGGTGGCGCGCGCGCAGCAGTCGGCCGATCAGGATGCCCTGCCACGCAGCGTGATCGAGGCCTGGCGCCCGCCCACCCTGACCATCACGCGCTATACCGAAGACTGGTCGAGCCTGGCAGACCCCGCCGCCCGCCACGCGCGCTGGACCGCGCCGTTGAAATACATTCCCCTGGCGCCGCCGCAGGTGTGGCTGTCGACCGGCCTGGAACTGCGCGCGCGGGTTGAGGCAACGCAGGGGCAGACCGCGCGCTATTGGCGGGCGATGCCCCATGCCGATCTGCATGTCGGCCGCTTTCGCGTGTTCGTGCAGGGCTTGGCCAATGCCGCGCAGGGCGTGGTCGGCGGGCCATCGCCGGTCGATCGCACCGGGGTTGATCTGCTCCAGGCCTTTGCCGATGTGACCGTGCCGATCGCGCCGGGCACCACGCTGCGCCTGGAAGGCGGGCGCCAGCTGGTCAGCCTGGGCAGCGAGCGGCTGGTCGGCACGCGCTATGGCCCCAATACGCCGCTGCCGTTCGATGGCACCCGTGCGCTGCTCGATTCCGGCCCCTATACCGCCAGCCTGTTCTACCTGGTGCCGGTCGCGGCCGGGCCGCACAGCATGGATGATCGCCGATCGCGGCAAAAGGCGCTGTGGGGGCTTTATGCCACGCGCTGGCTGGGCAGCGGGCATGCCGCGCGGATCGATGCCTATGCCATGGTCTATCACGATCGCGCCGCCAGCCTGCAACAGGCCGGGTTTGCCGGCGGGCTGGGTGACGAGCGGCGCATCACCCTGGGCCTGCGCAGCGCCGGGCGCGCCGGGTCTGCCTATTGGGATATGGAGGCGATGGCCCAGGGCGGGCGCCTGGCCGGCGCGCCGATCCATGGCTGGTCGGTGGCGCTGCGCGCCGGGCGCCGCTTTCCCGCCTTGCCAGCCACGCCCGATCTGTCGCTCCACGTTGATCTGGCGAGTGGCGACAAGGCGCCCACCGATGGCCGCGTCAACGGCTTCAACCCGCTGTTTCCCAAAGGCAAGTATTTCGGCGAGCTTTCGCCGCTGGGCCCGCGCAACCTGATCGATGTGCACCCCGCGCTCACGCTCGCGCTGGGCAAGCTCAACGGCGGCGCGGTGCAATTGGGCATGACGGGCATGGCCTATTGGCGGCAAAGCCGGGGCGATGGCGTCTATGACGTGCCCGGCCACCAGCTGCACCCCGCCACGGCCGGGCAGGCGCGCTTTCTCGGCAAGCAGGCAGAAGCGGTGATAACCTGGCAGGCCACGCGCGAACTGGCGCTGACTGCCTCTGCCAGCCATTTCGTGCCCGGCGGCTTTCTGGTGCAGGCCGGCGCCGGCCGGCCGATCGATCTGTTTGCCGGCGAAGCATCGTTCCGGTTCTGAAAGGGAAAAGTGCCATGGACTCTCATCCGCCCCCATCGCCCCCGGTTGCCGGCGCGCCTGTGGCGGTTCGCACGCCATCGCCGCTGCCGCGCCTGCTGCTGTTGCTGTCGGCCACGACCGGCTTTGTCGACGCGGTCAGCGTGCTTGGCCTGGGCAAGGTGTTTACCGCCAACATGACCGGCAACGTGGTGTTCCTCGCCTTTGCCCTGGCGCGCGCGCCGGGGTTCACGCCCGTGCCCTATCTGGTGGCGCTGGGCCTGTTCATGGCCGGCGCCAGCCTGGCGGGGCGGCTGTGGCGCCATGCGTCAAGCCATCCGCTGCGCTATTGGCTGCTGCGCGCGGCCCTGCTCGAAGCCGTGCTGTTCCTGGCGGCGGCGGCCGTGGCGCTGGTGCCGGGCACCGACGGCATCGTGGCGCATCCGGCCTGGGCGGTGCTGGTGATGATCGGGCTGACGGCAGGGGCCATGGGTTTTCGCAATGCCACGGTGCGGCAGCTCAAGGTGCCCGATCTGACCACCACCGTGCTGACCCTGACGATCACCGGCATCGCTTCTGACGCGGGCGGGCCCAACCTGCACACGCGCCTTTTGGCGATCGCGATGATCTTTATCGGCGCGGCCGCCGGCGCCGTGCTGGTGCTGCACACCGGGCTGGCCGTGCCGCTGGCGCTGACCGCATGCGTGGTGCTGGGCGGGACGCTGCTGTGCCTGCGCCATCCCCTGATGGCGCTGCCGCATCGTCCCTGAACCGGCGCCGGCTCAGGCGCGCCAGGGGGCGATCGCCGCCTCGGCAAAGAGCACCTGCGGGCCGGCCGGCGTGGTTACCACGCCGCGCGCGCCCAGCGCGGCCAGGGCGCTTTCATCCACCACCGTGCCCGCCGGCAGCAGCAGGCGCCCATGCACGCTGCGGGCCTGGGCCAGGGCGGCCACGCCGCCCAGCGCCTGGGCCAGATCGGCCGGAACACTGGCAGGATCGATCGCGCTGGCAAAACTGCCGGCCTCAGCCATTGGCGCCGCCGTCGCCGGTGCCGCGCTGGGCATCGGTGCGCCCATGGCGGCGCGGATTTCCACCGCCACCTGATCGGCTTGCGGACCGAGCACGACCTGCAGGGCACGCGGAGAGGGGCGGATCAGGCCCTTGGCGCCAAGGCCGCGCAGCGCGGCTTCGTCGATGCTGGCCTGATCGTCCACTACCAGGCGCAGTCGCGTGGTGCAGGCGCCCACTTCCACCAGGTTTGCCGCGCCGCCCAGCGCCGCGACAAAGGCCTGGCCGCGTTCGCCCGCCAGCACCGGCGCGCCGCTGGTGGCCATGGGCACGTCATCGCGGCCCGGCGTCTTGAGATCAAAGCGCAGGATCGCCCAGCGGAATACCCCGTAGTAGACGCTGGCATAGACCAGTCCCACCGGGATCAGCAGCAAGGGCTTCTGCGCCTTGGAGAAATTGAGCACGTAATCGAGCAGGCCGGCCGAAAAGCCAAAGCCCATGTGCACGCCCAGCGCCGCCATCAGCGCCATCGCAACGCCGGTCAGCACCGCGTGGAATGCATAGAGCACCGGCGCCAGGAACATGAAGCTGAACTCGATCGGCTCGGTCACCCCGGTGAGGAACGAGGTAGCGGCAAGGCTCAGCAGCATGCCGCCGGTGGCCTTGCGCCGTTCGGGCCGCGCGGTGTGATACATCGCCAGGCACGCGGCGGGCAGGCCGAACATCATCACCGGGAAGAACCCGCTCATGAACGCGCCAGCGGTGGGATCGCCGGCAAAGAAGCGGCGCAGATCGCCCGTGGTGCCATGGTAATCGCCCAGCACGAACCAGGCGATGTTGTTGAGAATGTGGTGCAGCCCCGTCACCAGCAGCAGGCGGTTGAGCGTGCCGAAGATGAACAGCCCGATGCCGCCGCTAGCCAGCGCCGCCTCGCTTGCGGCATTGGCGCCGGCATTGATGCTGGCAAGGCTGGCGCCGAGCAAGCCGGCCAGCGCCACGCCGGCCACCCCGCTGATGATCGGCACGAACCGCCGGCCGCCGAAGAAGGCGAGGTATTCGGGCGGCTTGACCGTGGAAAAGCGGTTGTAGCCGATCCCGCCGATGATCCCCGAAACAATGCCCAGCGGCACGGCAACATGATCGACCTGCGCGCTGCGCCAAGCAGCCGTCACCGCCGGCAGCGCCGTCTTGGCAACGCCGGCTACCACGTCGGCGGGCACCGCCAGCAGCGCCTTGGCGCCCTCGCTCGCCACCAGGAAGCATACCACGCCGGCGAGCGGCGCGGCGCCGTTGCCATCCTTGGCAAAGCCGGTGGCAACGCCGATGGCAAACAGCAGGCCGAGATTGGCGAACATGGCATTGCCCGCCGCGCTCACGAAATCCAGGCCCAGCAGATCGGGCTGGCCCAGCCGCAGCAGCAGCGCCGCCACCGGCAGCACGGCGATCGGCAGCATCAGCGCGCGGCCCAGGCTTTGCAGATGCTGCAGCGCGTTGTTCACCGCTTGGCTCATTGGGCAACCCCTTCGATCATCTGTGTGGCCAGCACGCGCACTTGCGCGGCGCTCGACGCCTGGAGCACGGCACTGGCCAGGCCCCGGCAATCCTGCGCAGACAGGGCGCGCACCAGGGCCTTGATTTCCGGCACCATCGCCAGTGCTGCTGAAAGTTCGGTCACGCCCAGCCCGATCAGGATCGGCACGGCAAGCGGATCAGATGCCAGGCCGCCGCACACGCCGACCCACTTGCCATGGCTCTGCGCGCCTTCGCAGCACAGGCCGATCAGGCGCAGCACGGCCGGATCGAGCCCGTCGATGCTGCCGGCAACCGCGGGATTGCCGCGGTCCATCGCCAAGGCATATTGCGTAAGATCGTTGGTGCCGATCGACAGGAAATCGCATTCGGCGGCCAGGGCATCGGCCATCACCGCGGCGGCGGGTGTTTCCACCATCACGCCCAGCGGCACGGTGGCCACGCCCAGTTTGGCGGCCTCGGCATCGAGAGCAGCGCGCACCGCGCGCAGTTCCTCGACCCGCGCGATCATCGGCGCCATGACCTTGACCGCACCCGCCGCTGACCCGGCGCCCGCGCGCAGCACGGCGCGCAGCTGCGGCACCAGCATCTCGCGCTGGGCCAGCCCCACGCGAATGCCGCGCAGGCCCAGCGCCGGGTTTTCCTCTGCCGCCATCGGCAGATAGGGCGCCGGCTTGTCTCCGCCGATATCGAGCAGGCGGATGATCAACGGCCGCCCGTCAAGCGCCTGGGCAATGGCGGTGTAATCGGCGGTCTGCTCGTCTTCATCGGGCGCATTGGCGCGATCAAGGAACAGGAATTCGGTGCGCAGCAAGCCGCAGCCTTCCGCGCCGTTGGCCACGGCTGGCGCCGCCTCGCTGCGCTTGCCCAGGTTGGCGCAGACCTCGATCCGCAGGCCATCGCTGGTGCGCCCCTCAAGCGCTGCTGCCGCCTGCGCGGCGGCCTTGCGCGCCTGGCGCCGCGCCGCTTCGGCCTGCGCGGTGGCCCAGGTGGCGTCATCGGGATCAACCGTCAGCGTGGCGCCGGTGGCATCAAGCAGCAGCGGCGTGCCCGGCGCGATCGACAGCACGCGCGGCCCGGCCGCGACCAGCGCGGGGATGCCCTTGCTGGCGGCGATGATCGCCACGTGCGAGGTTGGCCCGCCCTGCGCCGTGACCAGGCCCGCCACTTGCGCAGGCGAAAGTGCCGCCACTTGCGAAGGCACGAGATCGCGCGCGATCACGATCGCTGCCTCGGGCAGGGCCACGGCAGGCGGTTCCTGGCCGGCGAGGTGCCATTGCAGCTGCCACTCCAGATCGATGAAATCATCGGCGCGCTGGGCAATGTGCGGATCGGGCGCAGCGCGCAGCGTGGCGGCGCGGGCCTGCATCGTGCGCTGCCAGGCCAGGCTGGCGCTGTCGCCGCGCGTCATCGCATCGCCGACGCTTTCCAGGATGTCTTCATCGTCCAGCAGCTGGCGATGGGCGGTCAGGATCGCGGCCTGCTCGCTGCCGGCCTGTTCCTGCGCGCGCTGCTCCAGCGCAGTGCGAAAGGCCGCGAGGGCCTGGGTAAAGCGGGCGATTTCGGCGCCGGCGTCGCCGCTGGCATGGGCGGTGCGCGGCGGCTCGGGGCGTTCGAGCCAGGCCGCCTGGCCAATGGCATAGCCGGCCGCGGCGGTTACCGCCATCAGCCGCTCGCCCGGCGCGATCGGGCTGGTATCGACGCTCTCTGCTGGCTTTTGCGCCGGGGCCGGTGCGGGCGCGGCCTGCTGGTCGAGCGGGCGCAGTTCGCCCATGCCGGTGGCGATGAGGTCGGCCAGGGCCTCGATCACGGCCGCGGCGGCGGGGCCGCTGGCGAGCAGCGTCAGCCCATCGCCGTGGCGCAGGCCCAGGGCCATCACCGCGCTGGGGCTGCGCAGGCGGCAGGGCGTGGCGTGGGGGTTGGCGGCCGGCACGATGCGCACATCGGCATCATAGCTTTTGGCCAGTTCTGCCAGGCGCGCGGCGGGGCGGGCGTGCAGGCCATGCGCCAGCGGCAGGCGCAGCGTGGCCTGCGCCGTAGCGGCAAACGCGGCATTGGGTGCCGCGCCATCGGCCGCCGCCTCGCCCAGCACCAGCAGCGGCGCGCCACGGGTGATGCGGCCGGGCGCGGCGCGCTCGATCACGGCATGGCCACCCGTTTCGGTGACCACGATCGGGGTGATCATGCCTTTGACGCGCGGCGCCACGGTGCCCAGGTCCACGCTGATCAGCCGGTCACCGGCGGCCACGGTATCCCCTGCCGCGACATGGGCGACAAAGCCTTCGCCATCCAGGCGCACGGTTTCCAGCCCGATGTGCATCAGCACTTCCACGCCGCCAGCCAGGCGCAGCGTGATGGCGTGGCGGGCGGCATGGACCGAAACCACCGTGCCATCGGCGGGCGCATGCAGCGTGCCATCGAGCGGATCGATCGCCATGCCATCGCCCAGCAGCCTTTGCGCAAAGACCGGATCGGGCACATCGTCGAGCGGAGAGAGCCAGCCATCGAACGGCGCGGCAAGGATCAGGCTGGACATCGGCTGCATCAGCTTTCTTCAGGGGCGTTGTTCAGGCAGGCCATGGCGGGGAGCAGCCGCCACGCAGGTCAGATCACGGCGCCGCCGCCGATCAAGCACTGCACCGGCTGCAGGGCGGCGTCCAGCCACACCATGTCCGCGCGCTGGCCGGTGGCGAGGGTGCCGATCTCGTCGGCCAGGCCCAGGAACGCGGCCGGGGTGGCGCTCGCCATGCGGCTGGCCATCGGCACGTCGGCGCTGGTCAGCGCCACCATCGTGCGCACCGCGCCTGCCATGTCGAGGCTGGAGCCGGCGAGCGTGCCGTTCTCGTCCTGGCACACGCCATCGGTCACAGTGATGGTGCGGCCGTTCAGTTCGAATGAACCGGCGCTCATCCCCACGCTGGGCATCGCATCGGTCACCAGCATCAGCCGCTCGGTGCCTTTCATGCGCAGCGCGATTTCCAGCGCCGGCCCGGCCACGTGCACGCCATCGGCAATGATGCCGCACCACACCGCATCGTTGAGCAGCGCGGCGCCGACCATGCCCGGCGCGCGGTGCTGCAGCGGCGACATCGCGTTGTAGAGGTGCGTCACCCCGGTCAGCCCGGCGGCAAAGCCGGCCTGCGCCTCTGCGAACGTGGCGTTGGTGTGGCCCGCGCTGATGATCACGCCGGCCGCCCGCAGCCGTTCCAGCGCCTGCGGTTCGACCTGTTCGGGCGCGATGGTCAGCATCACTTTGCCGCGCCGCGGGCGGCACAGTTCGACCAGCAGGTCTTCATCCAGGTGGCGGATCAGCGCCGGATCGTGCACACCCTTGCGCACGGCATTGATGAACGGCCCTTCGATATGCAGGCCGATGATGCCGGGCAAACCCTGGGCAATCGCGGCATCGACCACGTCGAGCGCGGCGGAAATCGCGGCCGGCGTATCGGTGATCAGCGTGGGCATCAGCGCCGTGGTGCCAAAGCGCGCGTGCGCCTGGGCAATCGTCGCCAGCCCTTCCACCGTGATATCGTTGTTGAGCAGCGCGCCGCCGCCGCCGTTGACCTGGCTGTCGACAAAGCCGGGCAGCAACCAGCCACCGCCCAGATCGACGCTGGCCGTCTCGCCCGCCGTGTCGGCAATGGCGGTGATCCGCCCGTCGGCAATCTCGATTGCTGCCGACGGGACGATGCGATCACCCAGCAGGATATGGCCGTTGGTAAACGCCAGAACGGTCATCGCGTGCGGGTCACTTTCGCCAGGAACGGAGGCTCATCGGGATTGAAGCCCCGGCTGATGGATAGCGCATTGACCATGCGATAAAAGCTCGCAATGCGCAGCAGCGGCGCGATCGCCTCGTCGGCGGCCACGGCGGGCAGCACGGTCAGGTTCGGCCCGGCGGGAACGGCTTCGGGCTCGGGCGTGGCCAGGAACACCTGGGCGCCGCGTTCGGCAAAATCGGCGCAGACCTGGCGCACGTCGGCCCCGGCCTGGCCGCCGATGTCGAAGCCCAGCACCGGGAAACCGTCGCGCACGATCGCCATCGGGCCATGGCGCACTTCGGCAGAGCTGAACGCCTCGCCGTGCAGGCCGCTGGTTTCCTTGAGCTTGAGCGCGGCTTCCTGCGCGATCGACAGGCCATAGCCGCGGCTGATCAGGAACAGGTTGGTGGCATCCTGCAGCCCGGCGCGGGCAGCGTTCCAATCCAGCGCAAAGCTCTGGTCAAGGGCGGCGGGCAGTGTGGCCAGCGCGGCGTTGAGCGCTTCGTCCTGGCTCCAGGCGGCAACCAGCGCGGCAATCCCGGCCAGCGAGGTGATGAACGACTTGGTCGCCGCCACCGAGATTTCCGGCCCGGCACACAGCGGCAGGGCCACGTCGGCCATCTGCGCCAGCGGCGATTGATCGTTGTTGACCAGGGCCACCACCAGGGCGCCTGCGGCCTGATAGCGTTCCACCGTGGCGAGCATGTCGGGGCTGTGGCCCGATTGCGAAATGGCGATGCACAGCGGCGCGTTGCCGGCAGAGGCCCGCATCGGCGCATCATAGAGCGAGACGGTGGAGAACGCCGCCGAAGCAGTCGGCACGCCCAGCAGCGTTTCGATCATGTACTTGGCATAGGTTGCCGCATGGTCCGACGATCCGCGCGCACAGGTCAGCACCAGCGAGGGCGGGGCCTGGCGCAGCCGCGCGCCCAGGTCGGCCAGTGCCTGCGCATTGTGGGCCAGGAAACGGGCAACCGCCGCGCCGGCCTCAGCCGCTTCGCGGTGCATCCAGGTGGCCGTGGCGCCTGCGCCCGGTTCAGGGGAACTTGTGGGCGTGATCAACTTGGCCTCCACGCAATAACCTTTCGGGTTGGTTGAACGATGGGATCGTGGTCTGTCGCGTGCCCCGCCGGCGCCGCCGTGCAAGACAGGTTTGTTATACATGCCAGGCGAATGAGCGCAATGGTAGCAAATAGGTATTTTTTTGTCCTTGTGCCGTCTCTTGCACTGCCTGGCGAAAGCCCCGGTTTGGCTGCAGAGGGGCAGGGCCTGGCAACGTTCGCGGCTTTTGGCGAAGCGCGCGGCAGGGAGATAGATCCGCCACATCATGTCACGGCGTGAAGCAGTCCTATATAATTGATTTGTATAACTACCATGACAAAAGTCGATCGGCAGTGGCATGGGTCTAGGTAAGTGCAGCGGATGGGCAGCGCGTGCTGGCGGGATGGAAGCAGCCATCTGGCGCTGGCGTGGTCCTGTAATCGGCCCGGCAATGGTATCACCTGCAACGTGCCCTTCGCACGGGCCGTCGGATGTGGCGGCGCAGATATGCGCGGTTTTCCGCTGCGATTCCCAGTGTAACGCGCAGGCGTGGAAACGATACCAATTTGCCGCCAGATTCATCGGCCTGCGCGATGCCTAACAACGCCGCGCCGCGTGGCTGCGTAGTCCGGCGCATCGCCGCTTTACGCCGCCTTCAACGCGTCGGGCTAGACCGTCGGTCCTGCCCAGGCATGGCAAAGGCGAGGATTCATGGTCGGCTCAACATTCTTCATCGGGTCGCTTGACCCCACGTATCGCGACATCGCCCGGGTCGAGGCGGCCTTGGCCGGTGGTGACCTCTCGGCCCGCTTGGCGGTTCCGTTCGGCAATCGCCGCGCCGCCACCCTGGCCGAGGCGATCAACCAGCTGCTCGATAGCGCCACGGCTCCCGCGCGCGACCTGGGCGCGGCGGTGCAGGCCATGGCCAGCGAGCATGCGCGCGGCGAAATCGACGCGACTATTCCTGCCGATCGCTTCAAGGGCGAGCTGCACCAGGTTGCCGGCGCGATCAACGCCATGGTGGGCGAACATATCGCGGTGAAGAAAAAGGCGATGGCCTGCGTCCAGGCGATTGGCGTGGGGGATTTCAACGCCCCGCTCGAAGCCTTTCCCGGCAAGAAAGCCTTCATCAACGAGGTGATCGAAACCCTGCGCGGCAACCTGGTTGGCCTGATCCGCGACATGAACGCGATGAGCGCCGCGCACGATCAGGGCGATATCGACGTGGTTCTGCCGGTGGAGCGGTTTCATGGCGATTTCGCCACGATGGCCCAGGGCATCAACGCGATGGTGGGTGAACATATCGCCGTCAAGAAAAAGGCCATGGCCTGCATCAAGGCGTTCGGCGAAGGCGATTTCGACGCGCCGATCGAGCAGTTCCCCGGCAAGAAGGCCTTCATCAACGACAACATCGAAGGGCTGCGCCGCAACCTGCGCGCGATCACCGGCGAGATCGGGCAGTTGATCAAGGCCTCCACCATGGGCGAGCTGACGCGGCGTGGCGAAGCGCAGCGCTTTTCTGGCGATTTTGCCGGGCTGATCCAGGGCATCAACAGCATGCTCGACGCGATCCTGCTGCCCATCGCCGAAGGCAACCGCGTGCTCGCCAATGTCAGCGAAGGCGACCTGCGCGAAAAGGTGGACATCGCCTGCGAGGGCGATCACCAGCGCATGAAGAACGCCATCAATACCCTGGTGGACAACTTGCGCACCTTTGCCGGCCAGATCAGCGTCGCCAGCGAAACCGTCTCGTCGAGTAGCCAGGAACTGGCCGCCAGTTCGCAACAGGTTTCCCAGGGCGCGGCAGAGCAGGCGGCGGCGAGCGAGCAGGCGTCATCCGCGATGGAAGAGATGGCCGCCAACATCAAGCAGAACGCCGACAACGCCGCCCAGACCGAAAAGATCGCCCGGCAATCGTCCCGGGATGCCGAAAGCTCGGGCGTGGTGGTCAGCCGCGCGGTCGAAGCCATGCGCACGATTGCCGACAAGATCGGCATCGTCCAGGAAATCGCCCGGCAGACCGACCTCTTGGCGCTCAACGCCGCAGTCGAGGCGGCGCGGGCCGGCGAGCATGGCAAGGGCTTTGCCGTGGTGGCAAGCGAAGTGCGCAAGCTGGCAGAGCGCAGCCAGACCGCCGCTTCGGAAATCGGCGCGGTGTCTGCCGATACGGTCAAGGCGGCGACCGAGGCGGGCGACATGCTCGGCCGTCTGGTGCCCGATATCCGCCGCACCGCCGAACTGATCAGCGAGATCAGCGCCGCCTGCCGCGAACAGGATATCGGCGCGGCGCAGATCAACCAGGCGATCCAGCAGCTTGACCAGGTGACCCAGCAGAATGCCGGCGCCTCGGAACAGGTTTCGGCCACGTCGGAACAATTGGCCGAGCAGGCGGACGAGCTGCAGGCCAGCCTGGGCTATTTCACGCTCGATGCCATCCCGCGCGTGGGCCGCCCGGCGGGCGGTGCGCGCGGTGGCAAGGCGCGGGCAAAGCCGGCCGTGGCCAGGCCGACGGCGGTGCGTGCGGCGCCTGCCGCCCCGGCGCGCATGCCACGGCTCTCCGCCGCCGCAGGATCGCTGGGCGATCAGCAGGCCCGGCTCCAGGGCTTTGCGCTCGATCTTTCGGCCGGCGGCATGGACGAGGATGACGCCGCGTTCGGCTGACCTGGGGTTCGATTTGAGGCAGGGGCGTAGCGGGTGGTTGCGCGCAACGGCGACGCGTTGCATGGTAGCGATATCAGCGCGATTACCCCTGCCGAACGGAACGCCCCATGACCAAGCTGCCTCTTGCGTCGTTTCTTGCCGTGCTTGCCTGCCTCACGCCGGGCTGCCACGCCGCAGCGGCGCCCGATCCGCTGGCGCCCACGGGCCGGTGGAGCGCCAACACGCGCGGGCAGGCGCCAACGCCGCCGATGGGATGGAACAGCTGGAACGCCTTTGGCGCGGCGGTCGATGAAACCAAGCTGATGGCCTCGGCCCGCTTGCTGGTCGACAGCGGCCTGGCGGCCAAGGGCTATCGCTATGTCGATATCGACGATGGCTGGTGGCTCAAGCGGCGCATGCCCGATGGCCGCATGCTGGTTCGCACGGCCAACTTTCCGTCTGCCGTCACTGCCGATGGCGGCACCTCGTTGCGCCCCCTGACCGATCGGCTGCACGCCATGGGCCTGAAGGCCGGGATCTATTCCGACATCGGCCGCAACAACTGCAGCCAGGTGTTCGGCGGCGCCGATGCGCCCAACCTGCCCGAAGGCACCCAGGCCGAGCGGGAAACCGGCCTCTATGGCCATGTCGAGCAGGATATCGCGCTCTATTTCCGCGAGTGGAATTTCGACCTGATCAAGGTGGATGGCTGCGGCATCCGCGGGCTTGGGCGAGACAATCCGCGGGTCAAGGCCGGGCTCTATCGCCCGCTGGGGCCGGTGATCGATTTCGATGACCTGCCGCGCACCGACATTGCCGAGGTGCGCCGCCTCTATGGCGCGGTGGCCGATGCCCTGGCGCGCACCCGCCCGGCGGGCGACTATGTCCTGTCGCTGTGCCTGTGGGGATCGGCCGACGTGCGCAGCTGGGGTAAGGACATCGGCAACATGAGCCGCACCAGCGAGGATATCTCGCCCACCTGGGCGCGCCTGTTGCACAACCTCGATACCACGGCGCGGCGCGCGCTCTATGCCCATCCCGGCAGCTGGAACGATCCCGACATGCTGTTCATCGGCAAGGGCGAATTCGATGCCGCGCATATGGTGGAGGCGCGCTCGCACCTGGCGCTGTGGGCCATGCTCAACGCCCCGCTGCTGATCGGGATGGACCTGCGCCAGGCCACGCCCGACCAGATCGCGCTGCTCGGCTGGAGCCAGGCCATCGCGCTCAACCAGGATCGCGCCGGCAACCAGGCCGTGCTCGCCTATGACAGCGCCGAAGTGCAGATCTACGTCAAGACGCTGGCCGATGGCACCAAGGCAGTGGCCCTGCTCAACCGCAGCGCCGCGCCGACCCACGCCACCTTGACCGCCGAGCATGCCAAGCTGACCGGCACGATCGCCACGACCGACCTGTGGACCGGCAAGACCGGCAGCTTCACCGGCGAAACCACCGTGCCGCTCGCCCCCCATGAAACCGTGCTGCTCAAGCTGGTAGGCCGCCATCGCCTGGCTAATGGCCTCTATCTTTCGGAAATGCCGGGCAGCATGAACCCGGCGGTCGATGGCGTGGTGCAGCCCCAGCCCGATCCGCTGGTGCATCGCGGCTTGCTGCCGTGGAATGATACGCGCGGGGCCGGCGAGCATCCGCGCTATGGCGGCTGGGGCGGGGCGGCGGTCGATAGCGGCCCCTATGGCCAGCAGTTGCAGGCCGGCCATGAAAAGCTCGATACCGGGATCGGCATCCTGGCTGGATCGCGCCTGGAAGTGCGCAATGCCGGCCATGCCCGCTTCACCGCGCGCGTCGGGGTGGATGACGCGGCCTGGGGCAACAGCGGCGCGGTGACGTTTCTGGTCTATGGCGATGGACGTTTGCTCGCCCGGTCCGCGCCGCTGCGCGCGGGCCATGCGCTGGTGCCGCTGGCGGCCGATGTGCGCGGCGTGCAGCTGATCGAGCTGGTCGCCCGCCCGGCACAAGCCAGCGTGGCGCCCGATCCCGTGGTGTGGGGAGAAGCCGCCCTGCTCAATTGAACGGTATCGTTCCGTTTTTGCTCGGCGGGCCTACTCTTGCCGCAGGGCCTGAAGATCGATGCCCAGCTTGTTGATCTTGTAGTAAAAGGTCTTGCGCGGCAGGCCCAGCGTGGCAATCGCCGTGGCAATGCGCCCCTGCGCGGCGCGCACGGCAGCGATGATCGCCTCGCGCTCGAACGCGTCGACCCGGTCGGCCAGGGGTTGCGGGGCAGGCGCGCCGGTGTCGCTGCTGTCGGGCGTGACCAGGCCCAGCACGAACTGCTGGGCAAAGCGGGCCAGTTCGTGGGCATTGCCGGGCCAGGCGTGATGATCGAGCCGATCCTGCACGGCGGGCACCAGGCGCGGCACCGGCAGCCGCGCGCGGGCCGCGGCCTCTTGCGCAAAGTGGGCGAAAAGCAGGGGGATATCCTCGCGCCGGGCGCGCAGCGGCGGGATGGCGATGCGCATGCCGGCGATCCGGTGCAGCAGGGCCGGGGGCAGGGGCGCGGCAGCCTCGCTGCCCTGGCCGCCTGCGCCGGCCGTGGCAATCACCCGCAGGTCGAGCGGCACGGGCGCCTTGCCCGGCATGGCCAGGGCACGATCTTCCAGCACGGGCACGAGCAGATTGTGAAACCGGCCGCTGGCGCCGTCGATATCATCGAGCAGCACGGTGCCATAGCTGGCATGGACCAGGCTGGCCCCGCCCGACAGCGAGAATATCTCGTCTTCCAGCGCGGGGGCCAGGCCGGCGCAGTTGATCGCGGTCAGGCGGTGGCGGCGGCGCTTGCCGCCCTGGTGGATCAGCCGCGCCAACAGTTCCTTGCCGGTGCCGGTTTCGCCCTCGATCAACAGGTCGAGATCAGCGTCGGCGAGCGTCGGGATCATGTCGCGCAGGCGGCGGATTGCTGGCGATGCGCCGATCAGCGCACTGCCGGCGCTGTCTTGCGCCAAGGCCTGGAGCCGGCGGTTTTCCAGCGCGAGCGCGCGGGCATGGGCGGCGCGCTCTGCCGCCGCGATCAGCGCCTGCGCGGCAAAGGGCTTGGTCAGGAAATCCCACACCCCGGCTTTCAGCGCGTCGACCGCCATGCCGACGTCACCATGCCCGGTGATCAGGATCACCGGCAATTCGGCATCGCGGGCATGCAGCGCGCGGAACAGGTCGATGCCCGAAAGGCCGGGCATGCGCACGTCGCTGATCACCAGGCCGGGCCAGGCGGTGTCCACCGCCGCCAGCGCCGCGGGCGCATCGGCAAAGGCTTCCACGGCAAAGCCGGCCAGGCGCAGCAACTGCGCGGTGGAGACGCGCAGATCCTCGTCATCTTCGACCAGCGCGATCAGGCGGGCAGGCTCTGCCATCGGCTATTCCGCCACGGCCAGGGTGATGCGGAAACAGGCCCCGGTGGGGCTGGGCACGTGGACCAGGCTGCCGCCGAATTCTTCCATGATATCCTTGGCGATCACCAGCCCCAGGCCAAGGCCCATGGCCCGGCTGGTGGCAAAGGGGGTGAACAGCCGCGCGGCGATATCGGGGGCAAGGCCGGGGCCATTGTCGGCGATGTCCACCTGAACCATCGCCCCGTCGCGGTGGACGTCCAGGCGGATGGCGGGATCGGCGGTGCCGGCCAGCGCCTCGATCGCGTTTTGCAGCACGATCACCAGCACCTGTTCCAGCCGGGTCTTTTCCGCCCGTACCCGCCATGCCGGATCGGCGGCGGGAAGCGAGAGCGCCACCCGGCCCAGCTGCTCTTTCAGGATCAGCCGCGCGCCATCGATCGCCTCGGCCAGGGGCACCGCGCTCTCGCCCCGGCTGCCCTTGCGGGCAAAGCCGCGCAGATGCTCGGTCACGGCGCCGATGCGATCGGCGAGGCGGGTGATCGCCGCCAGGTTCTGCGCAACTTCGGCGCTCTCGCCGCGCTCGAGCAGCAGCGCGGCGCTGTCGGCATAGTTGCGGATCGCGGCGACAGGTTGCGCGGTTTCGTGTGCGACGCTGGCGGTGACCTGGCCCAGCGTGGCCAGGCGATTGGCCTGGCGCAGCCCTTCGCGCAGGGTGGCGGCGCGGGCTTCGGCGGCCGCGCGCTCGTGTATTTCGCTGCGCAGTTCGGCCGTGGCCTGCGCCACCGCGCTTTCCAGCTGGGCAGTGCGGCGGCGGCGTTGCCGGGCGCGCTCCACCAGCGCGGCGGCGACGGCGCTGATCAGCAGCACGATCAGCGCGGTGATCGCCTGGGCCACGCGCACCGCGGGATAGACCGCGCCGGCCAAGGGCAGCGCCAGGTTGACCCGCCAACCCGCCGCATCGGGCGCAGTGGCGACGGCGAGGTGCGGCGTGTCGGTGCCGGCAGGCATCACCATGCCATCGCGGGCCAGGGCAAAGGGGGCGGTGGGCAGGGCTGCCACCCCCAGCGAGAGGCGTTCGGCCCGCGCCAGGCCAGGATCAAGCGGCACGGTTGCGGCAAAGCGCCAGGCCGGGCGGCTCGCCACCAGGATCACGCCGGCGCTGTCGGTGACATAGGTGATCCCGCCCGCGCGGCGCCACGCGCTTTCGATCCCGTCGAACTCCAGCTTGACCACCACCACTGCCGCTCCGCCGGCGGCGCGGGTGGCGAGGTAGAGCCCGGGGCGGTGGCTGGCAGTGCCCAAGGCAAACTGCTGCGCCTGCCCGGTTTGCAGGGCCTGCTGGAAATAGGGGCGGAAGGTGTAATCGCGCCCGATGAAGCTGTGCGGCTGGCGCCAGTTGCTCGCGCCAAAGGCCATGCCCTGGCGATCGATCACATAGATCGCCGCCGCGCCGAATTCCTGGGCCAGCGCCTCCAGCTTGCGGTTGAGCGCGGCTTGTGCCGCCGCGGCGGGGGCATGGCCGGGGGCAGGCGTGGCGGCGACCAGGTCGCGATCATCGGCCAGCGCGCGGGGCAGCAGGCGGAAGCGCGCGATTTCGCTGGTGAGCAATGCCTGGCGCAGCCGCAGGTCTTGCCCGGCGCGCGTTTCCAGCCGGCCCAGCATGACCTGGCGCGTGATCGCGCCGGCCACCCCGGCCGCCGCCATGGCCATCAGCACGGCGGCCACCAGCGCCAGCGCCACGGCACGGAATCGGTTCACACTACCCACGCCAGAGGCATAGCATGATGTGTCAAAATCTGCACATCGCGATTTTAGCGTGTGCCGATTTCTGGACAAAGATCGCCGTCGCGATGTGGCAAGGCCCTGAAAACGCGTCACTTGTGCAGGCCACAGCAAAAGCTTTCGGTGGGCATGGCCGTCGCCTATGGTAAAGGCCGAGCAGGACCGAGCAACGCGCCCTGCCGAGAGGACGAAAGGCTTTCCACGATGAACCTCGCTGTCACCACTCCGTCTGCGCCCGTGGCCGGGCAGGGGCCACAGCGGCCGCGCAAGTGGTATCGCCACCTCTATGTCCAGGTCTTGACCGCGATCGCCGCAGGCGTGCTGCTCGGGCATTTCCACCCGGCGGCGGGCGAGGCGCTCAAGCCGCTGGGCGATATGTTCATCAAGCTGGTCAAGATGGTGATCGCCCCGGTGATCTTCCTCACCATCGTCACCGGGATCGCCGGCATGCGCGATCTGGCGGCGGTGGGCCGCGTGGCGGCCAAGGCCTTTGCCTATTTCCTGTTCTTTTCCACGCTGGCGCTGATCGTCGGCCTGATCGTGGCCAATGTGCTGCGCCCGGGGGCGGGGCTCAATATCAACCCCGCCACGCTCGATGCTGGCAAGGTGGCCGATTATGCCGCCAAGGCGCACGAAAGCACGATCGTGGGCTTTTTGGGCGCGATGATCCCGGACACGTTCCTATCGGCGCTGACGCAGGGCAATATCCTGCAGGTGCTGGTGGTGGCGGTGCTGTTCGGCATTGCCCTGGCCTCGGTCGGCGATCGCGGGCAGCGCGTGCTCGAACTGCTCGAAGACGTTTCGGGCGTGGTGTTCAAGCTCGTCTCGATCGTGATGAAGGCCGCGCCGATCGGTGCCTTTGGCGCCATGGCGTTCACCATCGGCAAGTATGGCGTTGGCAGCCTGGCCAATCTCGCGCAGCTGGTGGCGGCGTTCTATGTCACCTCCGCGCTGTTCGTGATCGTGGTGCTGGGCGTGGTGGCGCGGCTGGCGGGCTTTTCGATCCTGCGCCTGATCGCCTACCTGCGCGAGGAACTGCTGCTGGTGCTGGGCACTTCGTCTTCGGAAAGCGCGCTGCCCGCGCTGATCGAGAAGATGGAGCGTGCCGGCTGTTCCAAGACCGTGGTCGGCCTGGTCGTGCCGACGGGCTACAGCTTCAACCTCGATGGCACCAACATCTACATGACGCTGGCCGCGCTGTTCATCGCCCAGGCGTGCAACGTGGAATTGACGCTGGGGCAGCAACTGCTGCTGCTGGGCGTGGCGATGCTTTCGTCCAAGGGCGCGGCCGGGGTGACCGGCGCGGGCTTCATCACGCTGGCCGCCACGCTCTCGATTGTGCCGTCGGTGCCGGTGGCCGGCATGGCACTGATCCTGGGCATCGACCGCTTCATGTCGGAATGCCGCAGCCTGACCAACTTCATCGGCAATGCCGTCGCTACCGTGGTCGTCTCGCGCTGGGAAAACGCGCTCGATCATGAACGGCTCGACGCCGCGCTGCACGGCCGCTCGCTGCCGGCCGCGGTGGAACAGGCGCACGCTGCCTAAGCAGCGGCGCAGCTAGGGAGAGAGACCATCATGGACCTGCGTTTTTCGCGGCTGCGGGCCGCCACGGCCCCGCTTTGCCTGCTTTCCGCCACCCCGGCCCTGGCCGAAGCCACCCCGGAAACGGCCTCGGAAACGGGGGGAGAAGCCCAGCGCAAGAGCTATCCGGCCGCCTATAACGGCGATGCGGCAGCGGCACCGGGCAGCTATGCCCTGTCACGCTGGGCAGAGGATTGGCGGCTTATGCAGAGCCCGGCCAAGCGCGACGATCCGCTCGACCGGCTCAAGTTCATTCCGCTTGATGACGATGGCGATGTCTATCTCACCGTCTCGGGCGAATTGCGCCTGCGCATGAACCTGACGACCAACCCCAACCTGCGCGATGCGCAGGCGCAGCGGCAGGATATCAACCGCGAAACGCTGGGCGCCGATCTGCATGTCGGGCCGCACCTGCGCCTCTATGGCGAAGTTTCGCATGGCGGCATCGGCGGGCGCAACCTGGGGGTACCGGCAGCGACGCTGCGCAACGACATGGTGTTCCTGCAATACTTTGCCGAAGTGAACGCCACGGTTGGCGCGGCCGAAGTTGGCGCCCGCTATGGCCGGCAGGAGTTTACCGACGGGCCCAATATCCTGGTGTCGCAGCGCGACAACAATACCATCCGCTATACCCTCAACGGCTTCCGCGGCTGGGTGCGCGGGGCCAAGGCGCGGCTTACCGTGTTCGATCTCAAGCCCACGGCCTATGGCGACCTGGGCACGGACGATGATGTGATCGATCCCGCGCGGCGCTTTTCCGGGGTGACGGCCGGGTTTGTCCTGCCCAAGACCACGCTGGGCGGATCGCAGCTCTATCTCGATCTGTTTGCCTGGCGGCGGCGCAACCTGGTGGGCACCTGGGGCGGGCGGATCGGCCCGGCCACGCGCTATTATGCCGGGGCGCAGCTGCGCGGCGATGTCGGGCGGCTGGGGCTGGACTGGTCGGTCAACCACCAGTGGGGCACGTTCCTCAACCAAGGCATCGATGCCTGGCAGGCGTTCCTGGCGCAGACCTGGCGCATCGGCAATGGCCCGGCCAAGACCGCGCCGCGCATCGGCGTGCATGTCGATTATGCCAGCGGCGGCGGTGGCTATGGCCAGGGCAAGCTGCGCAATGCCTATGCCCCGTTCGGCAACAACATCTATTTCAGCTATCAGCTCTATCTCACCCCGTCGAACCTCGTGGCGGTAACGCCCAACGCCAGCTTCACCCCGTTTCGCAATGCGCGGATCAGCGCGGAATACGAACTGGCGTGGCGCGATGACGTGCATGACGCGGTCTATCGCGCCAATGGCCAGCCCTTTGCCGGCACGCAGAATGGCCGCGGGCGCAAGATTGCCGACGTGGTGCGCGCGCAGATGGCGTGGAACGCCACGCCGCGCCTGACGCTGACCGGGCGCTATGAACACCTGATGGCCCGCGCGGCCTTGACCGATGCCGGCTATCGCAGTTCGGATTTCATTGCCGGCTGGATCAGCTACCGGTTTTGAACCGCTGCCTTGGCGGGCATGATTGCCAGCGCGGATGGTGGGGGTATAGCTGGGCGCATCTCCCCCATCCGCATGGAGCATGCCCCCCATGAAACAGGCCGCACTCACCCTTCTGCTGTCAGTGGCCCTGCCCGCTGCCGCCCTGGCCCAGGATGCGGTTCCGGCCAACCAGGCCGCCGGGTTTGACCGCATTCGCGAGGGCGACCTGCGCGCCGATCTGGGCCTGGTGGCGTCGGATGCCTTGCAGGGGCGCATGTCGTTGCAGCCTGGTGACGATGCCACGGTGCAATGGGTCGCGGCCGAATTTGCCAAGGCCGGGCTGGAACCGGCGGCGCAGGACGCCGCTGGCGCGCCGAGCTTCCTGCAAAGCGTGCCCCTGGTGGAATACCGGCCCAATGCGGCGGCCAATTTCGTGGCCCTGCGCAGTGGCAATGCCACGCGCCGCTGGCAGGCGCCGCACCTGGTCGGCGGCTATCGCGATGACGTGGATATCACCGCGCCGCTGGTTTTTGCCGGCTATGGCATCACCGCGCCCGGCGTGGGCTATGACGATTATCGCGGGATCGATGCCAAGGGGCGGATCGTGGTGGTGTTCGAGCACGAGCCGCAGGAAAACGATCCCGCCTCGCGCTTTGGCGGCACGGGCAACACCCGCTATGCCACCAACCGGGTCAAGGCCCTGAACGCGCAGGCCCATGGCGCGCTGGCGTTGGTGGTGATGGCCGAGCCCAACCGCAAGCATCCCTCCAACTTTGACCGCATGATGCGCATTGGCGGCAGCGCCAAGCGCACGCCGCCGATCCCGGCGCAGGCGCTGGTTGACGATGCGCTGCATATCCCGGTGATCACCGTGGACGACGAGGCCGGGGCCGCGCTGCTGGCCGGCACGGGGCAAAGCGCCAGTGCGCTGCAAGCCGCGATTGATCGCGCCCTGGTGCCGCAATCGCGCGCCGTGCCCGGGGCGGAAGTGACGCTGCACCTTGAAAACACCGTGCGATCGCGCGGGACCACGTGGAACGTCGCCGGGCTGCTCAAGGGATCGGACCCCACCCTGGCGCCCGAAACCGTGATCATCAGCGCGCATCACGATCACGATGGGTCCAATGGCCCCGAAATCTGGCACGGCGCCGATGACAACGGCTCGGGCACGGTGGGCGTGGTCGAACTGGCGCGCGCGTTCATGGCCAATGGCGCGCGGCCACGGCGATCGATCCTGTTCACGGTGTTTGCCGCCGAAGAGCGTGGGCTGCTCGGCGCCTATTACATGGCGGCCCATCCGCTGCGCCCGCTGGCGACGACGCGCGCGATGATCAACTTCGACATGATCGGCCGCAACGAGGCGCCAAGCGACCAGACCACCGGCCTGATCGACATTCCCGCCGACACCACCAACCGCCTCAACCTGATCGGCGCGGCCTATAGCCCGGATTACGCACGCACCGTGGCGGCGGCCAACCGCAGCGTGGGGCTGGTGCTGGATGACCGGTTCGACCACGAAAACGCGCTCAACGTGTTTTTCCGCAGCGACCAGTTTCCCTTCGTGCTCAACAACGTTCCGGCGTTCTGGTTCTTCACCGGGTTCCATCCCGATTATCACCACACCACCGACACGGCCGACAAGATCAACTACGGCAAGATGACGCGCATTCTCAAGCTGGCCTATCTTTCCGCCTGGCGCTTTGCCGACGAGGCAACGCCGCCCGCCTTCGTCGCCGATCCGCCCGGCCAGCATTGACGCACCAGCGCCGCGGCGCCGGGCGGGCATGCCAGGCGTGCCCATCGGGCGGGGTTCCAAATCCCGCCATGGTGCCTATATCGCGGGCAAGCACGAGGCTGGCGGGCTTGCCCCTGGCCTTTCCCACTGCTGCGCGCCCCGCTTCCTGGCGATGGTGGCGCGTTGCCTCGCCAGACCAGAAGTGACCGTTTGCCCATGATCTTTCCTGCCTGCACCCGGCCCGGCCCGTGGGGCCGCCCATGCTAGCGCCGCGCCGCCGGGGGATTGCCACTGCCAATGCGGAAATCCGCGATGGCATCGTGCCGGCCGCCCATGCGCTGACCCCGGCGCGCGATCCTGGTGGGCCTGAGGCATCGGGCCCGAACTATCGCCTGGTCGCGCTGATCGTCGCCTCGGCGCTGTTCATGGAATTCGTCGACGCTACCGTGCTCGCCACCGCGCTGCCGACGATGGCGCGCGATTTCGGCGTGCGGCCGCCGGAAATGAGCATTGCGCTGACCTCTTACCTGCTGGCGCTGGCGGTGTTCATTCCCGCCTCGGGCCTGCTGGCAGACCGGTTCGGCTCGCGCACCGTGTTCCGCGCCGCGATCGCCTTGTTCATGGCGGGCAGCTTTGCCTGCGGCCAGGCGCCGAGCCTGGCCTTCATGGTCGCGGCGCGCTTCCTCCAGGGGATGGGCGGGGCGATGATGATCCCGGTCGGCCGGCTCGTGCTGCTGCGCAGCGTGGCCAAGCACGATATGGTCAATGCCATGTCGTGGCTGCTGGTGCCGGCCTTGATCGGGCCGGTGATCGGGCCGCCGCTGGGTGGGTTCATCGTGACCTATCTCGATTGGCGCTGGATTTTCTACCTCAACCTGCCGGTCGGCGTGCTCGGCCTGTGGCTGGTCAGCCGCTATATCGCCAATTTCCGCGAAGACGTGCCGGCCACGATCGATTGGGCGGGCTTCGTGCTCAGCGGCGTGTCGCTCGGTTGCCTGCTGTTCGGCTTTGAAATGGCCAGCCGTTCCGGCCAGGGCGCGCTGGCCGGCAGCCTGCTCGCGGTCGGTGCCGTGGCCGGCGTGTTCTATGTTCGTCACGCCAAGGGGCGGGAAGGGGCGATCCTCAACCTCGCGCTGTTGCAGGATCGCACATTCCGCCTGTCGGTGATTGCCGGATCGGTCACGCGGATAACCCAAGGCGCGCAGCCGTTCCTCCTGCCCTTGATGATGCAGGTCGGCTTTGGCTTTTCCGCGGCGCGCAGCGGGATGATCACGGTGGCGACGGCCATCGGTTCGCTGGCGATGAAGGCCGCTGCGCCGCGCGTGCTGCGCGCGCTGGGCTTTCGCCGCACCCTGGTGTGGAATGGCGTGATCGGCACGGCCGGCTATGCCATCTGCGGGCTGTTCGGGCCGGGCTGGCCGGTCTGGGCGATGTTTGGCGTGCTGGTGCTTTCGGGCTTTTTCATGTCGTTGCAGTTCACCGCCTACAACACCATTGCCTATGACGGCATTGCCCCGCAGCAGATGAGCAGTGCCACGGCGTTCTATGCCACGTTCCAGCAGCTGATGCTGTCGCTCGGCATCTGCCTGGCAGCGGCCGCGCTGCACCTGGCGATGCTGCTGCACGGCCATGCACGGCCGCTGCTGGATGATTTTGCCGCCGCTTTCTGGACCGTGACTGCCATTTCACTGTGCGCCACGATCTGGAACCGACGCTTTGCGCCCGATGCCGGGGCGGAAATCAGCGGGCATTCGGAATAACTGGGACATGATCGAGCAGCGTGCTCATCGTGTTGATATAAGGTCAATAATTCAACGGTATTGCCGATCCTCATTCCGCGTGTGGGCAAGCTCATTAGGGCAAAGTTAACCCTGCTTCGTTAATGTCTTGACAATAAGTCGGGACCTGAAGGGACGGGACGTGGCAGAGGGATTGGAAGAGGCGCGGCTTTCGCTGCTCGAACGCTTGGAGCTGCTCGATAGCGAGCCGGAAAAGGAGTTCGACGCCGTCGTCCAACTGGCGCAGCAGCTGACCGGCTGCAAGATTGCGCTGGTATCGTTGATCGATGCACACCGGCAGTGGTTCAAGGCCAAGGCCGGGCTGGACGTGAATGAGACCCCGCGCGACATCGCCTTTTGCGCCCATGCCGTGGCTGCAGACGATGTGCTTGTCGTGCCCGATGCGCGCGAGGATGAACGCTTCGCGGAAAATCCGTTGGTCACCGGCGCCCCCGATATCCGGTTCTATGCGGGCGTGCCGATCCACGCCGCCGAGGACGCGAGCGATGACACCTCGCCGCGCTTGCCACTGGGCACGCTGTGCGTCATCGATGACCAGCCACGCACGATCGATGCGGCCGAACTCAAGATGCTGGAGCATTTGGCAACGCTGGTGGAAACGCTCATTTCGGCGCGGCGCACGGCCGCGCTGGCAGTGCAACTGGCTGACGAGCGTGGGCGCAACTTGGGGGCGTTTGCGGGAGGGGGCGGAATCCTACGCTAAGGATTTGGGCCAGCGATATTCCCCGGTTAGATTGATGTGTTCCCATCCCAACGGCGAGACGTGGGCGAGTAGATCAGGCGCGATATGGGTACCGCTGGCGGCC